>Ga0228535_1000105_pt1 | contig 260300 bp, 231 predicted proteins | sample SJ1metagenome_FD_168457 | JGI IMG/M metagenome (GOLD analysis project Ga0228535, IMG submission 168457) | Enriched culture of PCE-dechlorinating microbial communities from Ithaca, New York, USA - SJ1 | ecosystem: Engineered > Modeled > Simulated communities (microbial... > Unclassified...
CAATATTACGTTTAACCTGCTCATTCAACCTACTTGTTTTAACCCCATATATGTTGGCTAAATCACTGTCTAAAATAACTCTACACCCTCTGATAACCAAAATTGATCTATCAATCTTTTCTACTGGAATTAAAATTTGTCCTGCCATATATTATTGATATTTATGTTGTCGCAATTTGCGATATCCTCTTAGATATCATTATTTAAAATAGTTCATATGTCTCAACATAGTCGCTAACTTGTTTATGGGTTGAACAAAGTGTGTTTAAGGCCCCTAATTTATGGGGCTTAAAACACCTTTGTGGAGGTTTATATTTTTCGGGAAAGAGTTGTTATAAATCAAAGTCATCGGCAGGGTTTTTAATGTTTTGAAGACCGGTCATACTAACGGTTTGCGTGTAGGCGATGTTGCCTTGTGTTGCGCCTACGGCAAGGCAATATTGCTTACACGCTGTTAGCGGGTCGTTGTTTTATTCTCTACATATGTTTCATCTCTGTCGCTTGGAGTCCAATTTACACTAAATGCTAAAATGAGTTTTATAGAAAATAGCTCCATTATCAATTTTGTCAATGGGTCGGAATAATTCAAAAGAGTTGATAGAAATATGGAAAAAAGCAAAAGTGTTACAGCAATTATTCTTTGATTGTATTGCTTTTTTATATTCAAAACAATAATTGAGCTTGTCAGAGTAAATAATGATGCTCCCAAAATCGCTAATAAATCATTTGGAAAAATCCAAATGAGAATGGATGGTTGTAAAAGATGAAAAAATACAAATAAATATCTCTTACGTAATGACTCAGAATAATAATTATTTGTCCCTTTTGTAAAGTTTGCCACAACGCCACCGGTAATGTCAAGGGCGAGTATTGTCAGTATAACTAATTTAAAATTTGAAATGTCCGCATTCCATTTAAGTAGAAGTGTCAGTCCAGCAAATGAAATGGAGCTAATTATTATTGCCAACAAGTCAAATGCTGTTGTTACTCGTCCGAACAGTTCAACTAGAAACTTATGTACTTGAATTTTCTTGTCTTGCATTTTCATTATCTTGTTGTCCTTTTACAATGCCCACTAACGATCTCGCGGTAAAATCCAGTTTTAATTGGATTTAACGCGTGTTATCATGCGTTAATTCTTCGTATTTATCAAATTTACAATAACTTTTATCATTACATCCATCTCTTCCTGTTTGCTGACAGCTATCATCAATGTCAAAGCGACTAGAGTATTGTCCGCTATTCTTTTATTACCATAACTGTCATATAAAATACCGTTTTTTGAAAGAAAGTAAAGAAACATAACTGCGGCTATTCTTTTATTACCGTCAGTAAATGAATGGTTTTTAGTAATAAAATATAGAAGATGAGCGGCCTTTTCTTCTATGCTAGGATATAGATCTTTACAGTCGAATGTCTGAAAGATAGTAGAAATAGAGCTTTTAAACGATTCATCTTTTTCTCTGCCAAATAGTTCACTATTGCCATATGCTTTTCGCACAAGATTTATTTGATCTATTGCCTCGGTGTATGTTATTCTGTAAATCTCTTTTCCCGAAGTATTGGTTATAGATAGAGAATGATAATCATATTTGTCCAATATATCCAACGCATAAGAGTAGTCAGATATTATGCTCAACAAACCTTTACTCTCATCGGATGTCAGTTCCTTACTCTGTATGGCAGAACTTAATATCTTGATAGTTTTTTGAAGTTCTGATAACTGCTCGTTTTGTCTCTTTAATGCTCTTTCATTAATAGAGTACCCTTGAATAAGATACTCCTTTAAGATCTTGTTTGCCCATATTCTGAATTGAGTTCCCCTTATGGAGTTAACTCTGTAACCTACTGAAATTATTGCATCAAGATTATAGTGTTTAATTTTTCTTCTTACATTTCGAGTGCCCTCTTTTTGAACTACCGAGTAATCCTCGGTAGTTGAAAATTCTTCAAGTTCACCGGTGCTATATATATTTTTTAAATGTAGACCTATGGTATCAGAGTCTTTATCAAACAACTCTGCTATCTGTTTTTGAGAAAGCCAAATAGTATCTTGATCAAGTTTTACCTCAATCTCTGTCGCTCCATTATCTAATCTGTAAATTTGAATAGCAGACTCTTTCATATAAATACATTTCTTTTCTGTTAATCAATTAATGCATGATAACTTGTTTATGTATCTAACTAATTGTACCTAAGTTCGCATATGTATGGGGCTTTATTCACCTTTATGGTGAGATATATTTTTGAGAAAATTGCTTTGTAAATAGAACTCATCTGCAAATTTATTTTGTGGTTTGAGGCCTGGGGTGCTTAGTGGGTATGGGTTTCCGTTGTTTTCTGCATTTGCGACGGGGAAACTCTAGATTAGATTTCAATCTTACCCACGCCTCTAATTGATGAGTTGTATAGCTTGTCGCAAGCAATGCAGGGTAAAGTTATACTTTATTCCTTTATCTGCCAAATGTTTGGAGGTTTTATTTTGGGAATAAGTTGCCAGCTAATACCTAATGCGCCAAAACCGCTACTATTGGTTCCTTTATTGTGGTACTAGTATGTCAATCCTGAACACTACTTACAGATTATTTGCCAAAATGTGGGGAAGCGAATTTACCGATTCCATTAAATCGATTGCCATTAATAAAATTGCTTCTATTTTAAAAAGAGTCTAGATTTATTGCTTGCTCTATATAGTATTGTAAAATCTCATCTTTATAATCATCAGTTTTGCTGATTCTTAAGTTGAGTGTTTTGTTTCCTTCTCCCTCTAGTAAAGAGTATTTATCTTCAAACTTTTTTCCTTTAGTAAAAGAGATGGTAATTCCCTTTTTGGTAGGACTTAAGGTTATTACTATTTTATTATGTCTATAAACCGGGACACCGTAATACTTTTCGGTTCCGCCGCGCATCTCCTCTTTCAGATTAGGGTATTTATTCTTTATGAGAGTTCTAAACCTTTCAATAATAGGTAAGTATTCAGGTAAAACCTTAGATTCAATAAATAGTTGAATGGGTGTTTTCATCGTTACAATTTTTACATTGAGGTTGGCAAAACGGATGAGACATTGGCAAGGGTTGTGGATATTAACTTCTAACGGTTGTGGGTTGGTTATCTTCGCATAGAAAAGTATTCGTGTCAATTTATTAAATTCCAGTTTCGTGGTATAATAATATCTTTTCGTTATAATCAATTTTTAATTTTGCGATAAAGAAAACATATTCGCTACTCTCTGAATTAATATGAATCGCCTTGTGATTTTTTTCAAAGTACAAAAGGCTTTTCTTTACCTCTTCAACATACTTGGTTTTTTTATCATCGCTAATGGTTTCATTTGAATATGGTTCAATTAGTGTGGTAAATCTTTGAATTTTATCGATTGTAACATCATTTAATTTCAAGATAACTTTTAATGGTCTATCGGGATGATTGTTTTGTGAACTGTGTTCGATTGTTTCGTAATTGTCTTCAAAATTATAGCCTAAGAATCTTTTAATATGATTTATTGAATCAATTTCACTTGTAGGTTTCATGAAATCTGACATAGTATGTTTCAACACATATAAAAAAAATAAAAGAAGTGCTAAAAGCACCACTACAATTATTACAACCCAAACTATAGTACTCATTATATTATTTTTGCACGGTCCAAGGAAACTTGTCCATAACTTGTTTATATATGCAACAAAGCGCATTCAAGGTCACTTATGTGTGAGCCTTGAAGCACTTGTATGGTATTGTCTATTTTTGAAAAAATTGCGTTGTAAATTGAACTCATCTGCAAATTTATTTTGTGGTTTGAGGCCTGGGGTGCTTAGTGGGTATAGGTTTCCGTTGTTTTCTGCATTTGCGACTGGGAAACTCTAGATTAGATTTCAATCTTACCCACGCCTCTAATTGATGAGTTGCATAGCTTTGTCGCAATCAATGCAGGGTAAAGTTATGCTTTATTCCTTTATCTGCCAAATGTTTGGAAAGGGACCGCTAAACTATTTCAGAAAAATCAACATCTACCGATTTAAAGGAGAATTTATTATTCAACCCTTGCCATACTTCGATGCTGCTTGTGAAGGTCAAGATTGTTTGAGAGCTGTTGCAGATGCATCGTCATTTTTTTGTAGGCTCTGTGGTATTTGCGGAGCCGGGCTACATCTGTGTCGGTTATCTCTTTTAGTCGCCGGATGTTCATATTATCTGTTAGGTCATTTATTTTAACGGCTATTGCAATGCGGTTGGTTACAATTCTCTCCAGGTATTCATCGTAAGTCTCCTTGCCGGACCTCTTTGTCAGGCATTTGAGAGCGGAGATAATATCTGCAGAAAAGCCCAGACGTTCAAGCTCCATAAATGACATATCGGAATCTTCAAAAACATCGTGTAAAACCCCCACTATCTTCTCTTCGGGAGTTTTGCCTGCCTCCATAACCCTAAGCGGATGGTTAATATACTCCTCACCGGCCAAGTCTTTTTGGTTGGCGTGTGCTTTGGTGGCAATTGAAATTGCTTGTTCCAGTGTGCTCATAATGTCATATTTTAATTTTCAAATATTCCCGGTGGAGGGGGACCTTGGCGAAGGTTGTGGACATTGAAGGCAATTGTGGCAATATTATAATTCTAGTTCTATTGTAATGGTCTAAAAATTTTGGACAGGAATTAATAAACAATTAAATTTCTGTCATTATGAAAAGATCACGACGAAAATTCACAGCCGAATTCAAAGCCCGGGTAGTTTTGGAGGCTATTAAAGAACACAAATCTCTTAGCGAACTAGCAGAACAGTTTGAATTACATCCTAATCTGATTTCCATTTGGAAAAGAGAGTTTCTGGAAAACGCATCGAGTGTTTTCAGCAAAGGGAACGAGGACAAAAAATCTATACAAGACGCCGAAAAGGAAAAGGAAGAACTTTTTAAACAAATAGGTCAATTAAAGGTAGAAAACGATTGGCTCAAAAAAAAAGTACTATGATTCCTATGGATCAGCGTAAGAATTTGATTGAAAAAGAGAGCCAGGAACTTTCTCTTTGCAAACAATGTGAGTTGCTTAACATCAGCAGGAGCTCTCTTTATTATACGCCATCCGTTGCGAGTTCTTTAGAGCTTGAAATAATGAGAAACATTGATTTTCTTTATACAGAAGATCCAATCAGGGGAACCAGAAGAATGTATCAAGCTTTAAAACGTTTGGGATTCAATATTGGCCGATACAAGGTCCGTTCTCTAATGCGTTTGATGCGTATAAAGGCCATCTATTGTAAGCCCAGAACAACAATTTGTGATCCGGCTAAATACAAGTACCCATACCTTTTGAGAAACTTACCGATTAATGAAACAAATCATGTTTGGGCAATTGATATCTCATATATTCCTCTTAGAAAGGGCTATATGTATCTTTTTGCGATAATAGATATATACAGCCGCTTTCTTGTGGGATGGAGCCTGTCTAATACAATGACAGCTGAGTGGGTTGTAAATACAATTTCTGATGCCATTCTAAAATATGGCTCTCCCAAAATAATCAACTCAGACCAGGGAAGCCAGTTTACATCTGAAGAATATATTAGTTTCCTTAAAGAACAAGACATACAGATATCTATGGACGGAAAAGGACGAGCAACAGATAATTCATTTGTAGAGAGGTTTTTCAGGACTATCAAATATGACAAAATATATTTAGAACTCCCTGAAAATGGTACGGATTTGCATAAATGCTGCAGTGAGTTTGTGAATTTTTACAATAATTCAAGAGAGCATTCAAGCTTGGACTACACGACGCCGGCAAAAATATTCAATAAAGCTGCATAACCCCTAATTAAAATTTATATATTTGTCAAAGAACTACTTACTTGAATAAATTAAAAACTCAATAAAAACTGTCTAAAAAATTAGACCATCTCATTATTGTATAACTAAAAATTTAGAATTTATGAAAACATTGAATTTTGAACAAATGGAAACTGTAAGTGGCGGAGGTTGGTGGAGTGACTGGGGTGCAGATGCAGCTGCATGGGCTCTCTGTACTGTAGGACCATATGCTGCTTTGTCAATTCCTGGACCAGGAGCCCTCATCTCTCTTGGAATTAAAGTTGGATGTGCTACTGCTGGTGCTCTGGTTGTTATTGATAAAGCTTTATCATAGCTATGAAAATTAGAATAAAACGCCCCTTTTATTTGTCAACACTTTTTTGGAAATATAAAGTGGAAATAAATGATAATGTCTTTATTATTAAAGATACTGGGGACACATTTGTCGAACTAGAGGATAGCCCAAATTTAAATATTAAAGTAAGCTATAGTAATTATTTCAAATCTCAACTAACAATTGATGATACAAGTAATTGCAAGGAAATAGAAATTAGAAGCAGCATTAGTAATAAGTCTGTTATTTTTTGTTTGCTTACTATGGTAGCTATATTAATAATTTCCTTGTATACAGGTAATAATTTGTATTTGTACATTGGCATTGTAATTTATTCTCTACTGGGTTTGGTTTTCTTCGATCTCTTCAGAAAAAATTTTTTTAGAATTGTTTGCGTATAATGATATGGCTTCATAATCAATCTAAACATAAGTGGCTGCTGTTTCTTATCGCAGCCACTTTGTTTTATGTATGGTATCAGCAGACTTTTTTTATTTCAGATATTTTATATTACAACACCTACGGCGATCAACTTTCCCTCGAGACAATTGACTCAATAATCGGTAACGCAAAAAAATATGCTTGGCTAGGATATATTTCTGCCCCTTTTGTACTTTTAATAAGAATCGCTTTTACAGCTTTGTGTTTTTACATTGCACTCTTTTTCAAAAATATTGAAACTAGTTTCAGTTCTTGTTTCAATATAGCCCTTAAGGCAGATGTTTCATTTGTGTTTTTAGGTTTGTTTATCATTATATATCAGTTGGTGGTTCCGGCGGAGAATTTGATGGATCTTGCCGGGAATCCGCTCTCTTTGATTTATTATTTGGATGTCGAGAGTCTCCCAAGATATTTGTTGTACCCAATTGGTCTGATTAACCTGTTCGAATTTCTCTATTGGGGCTTACTTATTTCGTTAATTAAGTACAGGTATAAGTTTTCCGTCTCTGAAAGCTTTAAATTCGTGCTTTCATCTTATGGAGTTGGATTAATGCTACTTGCTTTGGTATTAACCCTTATTATAATGTAGATATGAATAAGAGACTGGTTGCAAGGGTTATTGTTTTTGTATTATTTGCTGCAGTAATAATATTAATTGGACTAAAGATATATAGTAGAGAAACCATTACAGAATATCCTAAGGTATTGCCAGAGTATTCTTTTCTAACCATAGATAAGAATCCTTTTAAAATCGATACTGTAAAGGCGAAAAGTATAGTAATTGTATTTTACTCTCCTGGGTGCATATTTTGCGAACACGAAGGGACAGACCTGTCAAGGAATTCAATAGGTTTTATCGATTCAAAAATTCTGTTTGTTACGATTGAAAGTGCCGACAGCGCAAGAGCATACAGCAAACGTTATGGTATAGATACTATCACAAATTTTTATTCGTTAATTGACACGAGTTATCAGGCATTACTGACATTTGGAATTAAAACAATCCCGACAACGTTAATCTATAACAGAGACAGACTGCTTGTTAAAGCTTTCGAAGGCGAGGTAAATGCAAAAAAATTACTTAAAACAATTCGAGAGAATGAATGAGCTTAAAGCAACTTTGCAGATAAAGAATATAGAAAAAGCTTTTGTTAAGCAAAACAACCAATCTTGGTGCGGTCTTGCCTGTCTCTCTATTTTATGTCGATATTATGGCGGAGATATACCTCAGGAAAAACTTGTAAAAATAAGCGGAACCAATGTAAGCGGCACTACACTTTTGGGGCTGTATCAGGCGGCAAACACCATAGGATTGGAGGCAGAGGGTCTGGAGGGAAATGTCGAAGAACTCTCTAGACTAGATAATCCTGCAATTTTACATTTCACATTAGAAGATGGGCTGTTGCACTATGTGGTATATTTTGGGAAATCCGGAGATAAATTCATTCTGGCAGATCCTGCTAAAGGAATTTCATACATAGACTATGGCACATTGGATAAGCTTTGGAAAAGCAAAACTCTTCTGTTAGTAAAAAAAGGAGAAAGCTTTAAAGAGGTAAAGGATATAAGCAAGGCCAAATATGAGTGGCTTAAAAAATTGCTTAAACCGGATTTTCAAATATTGTCAGTTGTCCTTATTTTAAGTATGGTCGTTTCGGTACTTGGCATCACGCTGGCTCTTTTTTCTCAAAAGCTGGTAGATGATATATTGCCGTCAAAAGACTTTAACCGTTTAATTCTTGGGACAGCTATTCTGACAGCTTTATTATTAGCAAAAAATTTTATCAGCTATTTAAGGACAATTCTCTCTGCAAGGCAAATAAAGGAGTTTTCCAATCGTATAGTAGGACAATTCTACAGCATTATTTTATATCTGCCCAAAGTGTTTTTTGACAGTTTAAAGACGGGAGAAGTAACTGCAAGATTAAATGATGCTTCCCGTATACAAAGGACAATCAGTTATATATTCGGCACATTTATCATTGATGTTTTAACAATTATTGTTGTTGCGGTATTTCTGTTTATATATTGGTGGCCAACAGGGTTAATAACTATAATTGGCTCTCTTTTGTTTGCCTATGTTTTTCTCAAAAACGCCAAAAAGATAATTGAGGGGCAGAAGGGTGTAATGGTGAATTATGCGCAATCTGAGTCCTATTTTTTCGACTCTGTTCAGGGAATTGATGTAATAAAATCATATGGCAGAGAAAATGTCTTTTCAAGTAGTGGAAAAGGAATTTACTCAGTTTTCCAAAACTCAATATTTGATTTGACTATCCTCAATAACAAGATAGGGCTATGGGCACAGAACATTGCCGTTATATTAATTATTTCTGTAATTTCGATTGGGTCTTATGGCGTTATTTCGGAGAAAATTACTCTTGGGGAGCTAATGGCAATAATGGCTTTCAGCAGCACTCTTCTTGGTTCAATGTCTTCTCTGATGAGTGCTTATTTTACCTATCAGGAGGCAAAAGTGGCATACAATCGTTTATATGAGTTTGTTAGTATAGAAGGAGAAGAGGTTGCAGCTACAACTGAGTTATTTTCAGTAGACTCACTGGAGATAAAAAATGCCTCTTTCAGGTATATAGGTCGTCCTTTGGTGTTAAAAAATATAAACTTCCTCGCAAAAAAAGGCAAGACACTTGCTATTGTTGGAGATATTGGTTGTGGGAAAAGCACCTTATTAAGCCTAATTCTGAGACTATATTGGTTGGAGACTGGTGATATTTTGGCTAACAACAAATCTATAAGTCAATTTAGTTTAAACCAGTGGAGGGCGCAGGTTGGGCTAATGCCTCAAAATATAAAGCTGTTCAATGCCACCTTAATTGAAAATATATGTCTGGAAGCAACAGAAGAGAATTTTAAAAAGGCAATTGAGCTTTGCGAGAAGCTGGGAGTGTCGGAATATTTTAACAGTTTACCTCTGTCATATTTAACCAGAGTGGGTGAAGATGGGATAAACCTCTCCGGAGGTCAGAGACAGTTGGTCGGCCTATGCAGGGCACTATTTAAGAACCCGTCGGTTCTCCTACTGGATGAACCAACAAACAATATGGACAGGAAAAGCACCTCTTTGCTATGGAAGGTTATTGAAAATGAAAAGAAAAACAGGATTTGCATTATAGTAACTCACGATGATCTATTAGCGCAAAAGGCAGATTATAGCGTTAATCTTTAATTTTGTTAATAAACCCCTAAATTATATCAAATTGCTAACATCTAATAAATTAACTTATGAAAAAGATTCTTTTTACTTTTATTCTTCTTGTTGGAATTTCAACAGCCAATTGTGCATTAGCACAGAATGCCGATGAATACAAAACCGAATTGAAGTCATTTCTTAAAAACTCAGGCTCGGATGCCTCTTTCACTGCTATTCTGGACCAATTCTATAGCATGATGGGTTCCGGTGTCGATAAGGTAAAATTAGAGGCCGCAAAAGAGAGTATTTATCAAAAGGCATCCGACGAACTTATAAACCTAATGGTTCCTGTGTATCAAAAGTCTATTTCCATTGCAGACTTGAAAGAAATTAATAAATTCTATCAGACTCCTGTAGGTAAAAGAATATCTGCCGCTCAGCCTAAAATTTTGAATGAATCAATGCAGGTTGGCCAGATATGGGCAATGAAAGTACAGGGAATATTTCAAGAGGGTTTAAAATAAAATTTCTATTTTTCTAATCTTTTAGTTTGGAAAATTCTCAATTTCATGTGCGAAACATGTGCGAAAAACAAAAAGCACTTACAGAGCTAACTTGCAAGTGCTTGATTTTTAAGTAGCGCGACCCAGGATTGAACTGGGGACCTCATGATTATGAATCATGCGCTCTAACCATCTGAGCTATCGCGCCGGAATTGGAGTGCAAAAGTAATACTTTTTTGTAATGTGGCAAATTCTTTTAGCCTATTTGTAAATCTTTGGGCTATGTTCTCTCCAATAAAACTGTGGCGTAAGAGACAATGCCCTCTTCTCTACCTACAAAACCAATACGTTCAGAGGTGGTGGCCTTTACAGAGACTGCAGAGAGCGGGCACTCCAGAGTAGAGGCAATGGTCTCCCGCATCTGCTCTATATAAGGGGCAATTTTTGGACGCTCCAGAACAACGGTAATGTCGGCATTAACAATCTTATAACCCTCTTTACCAATAATTTGATTAACCCTTCTTAACAGAATCTTACTGTCTATACCCTTAAACTCGGCAGAGGTGTCGGGGAAGTGCTTGCCAATATCACCCAATGCTAGGGCCCCAAGCATGGCATCGCAAAGTGCATGCAAAGGAGCATCGCCGTCGGAGTGAGCTACGCACCCCTTAGTATGGGCAACCTTAACCCCGCATATCCACAAAGAGAGACCCTCTGCAAGAGCATGCACATCGTAACCATTTCCTATCCTGTACATATTATGTTCCTTTATGAGGAACAAAATTACTATATTTATTGTTATCTTTGCATATATAAAAACAAGGAGATGGGTCTTAACTTCAGCTTTTTTAAAACCCCCAAACACAGGGTTTTCAACTATCAACCCCGCTACTACGACGCTCGCAAAGAGGCACTTGAAGAGAGAATTGCGCGAGCACGAGAGCAGCAAGGGGGCAAAGAGCACGAGTATATACCCGGCAAAAACATAAGAAACAACTTTCGCAAAGCAATCTACGAAAACAGAAAACAACCCGGTTCACCCATGATATTGAGGGTGGTGATCCTTTTATCTATCCTTGCACTGGCTGCTGCAATGTACTATGTAGCACAGTCTATAGGACTCTTTTTTATGTAGCTAAATTTTTGATTTTTTGATGATTCAGGTACTACCCGGTCATATTTCCAATCTTATTGCTGCGGGTGAGGTTGTTCAACGGCCGGCCTCGGTTGTAAAGGAGTTGATGGAGAATGCCGTAGATGCGGGAGCAACTTCGGTTCATGTGCTGGTAAAAGACTCCGGCCGTACACTTATTCAGGTAATAGACAACGGATGCGGAATGTCTCCGCAAGATGCGGTAACGGCGTTTAAGCGTCACGCCACCTCTAAAATATGCACCATAGAAGATTTAAACACCATTCTCACATTCGGGTTCCGTGGCGAGGCGCTGGCATCGGTATGCTCTGTAGCAGAGGTAACACTGCGCACAAAAAGAGAGGAAGACCCAATAGGAACAGAGGTAAAATATGCCGAATCTAAACTCATGTCTCAAACAGAGACAGCCACTCCAAACGGATCGAACTTTATTGTAAGAAACCTCTTCTATAATGTACCCGCCAGGCGCAAATTTCTTAAGTCCGACTCCACAGAGCTGAGGCAGATAGTAAATGAGTTCTCGCGAGTAGCCCTTACACGCCCCACCATCTCGTTTAAACTCACCCACAACGGAACAGATATGTACAACCTCTCCCCCGCTCCGCTCAAAAAGCGTATTCAGGAGATTGCGGGCAGAGAGATTCAGAAAGAGCTGGTAGATATCTCTGTAAATACATCTATCATAACTATAAGCGGATTCATCGGCCGCCCCGAGGATGCCCGCAAAACCCAGGGGAATCAGTACCTATTTGCAAACAATCGCTTTTTTAGAAGCTCCTACTTCATGAAAGCTATTCTTAAAGGGTACGAAGGGCTAATCCCCGAAGGTCATTTGCCCTCGTTCTTCATATACTTTGAGACCAACCCCAACAGGTTAGATGTGAACATTCACCCATCTAAAACAGAGATCAAGTTTCAAGACGACTTTGCCATATTCGACATCCTTCACTCGGCCACCAGAGAGTCGCTAGGTAAGAACTCCTTTATGCCAAGCATCGATTTTGATATGGAGGGAGCACCGGAGATACCCAAAATAGACAACTCACGCTTTGTTCCCCCTCCCAAAATAGATTACGACCCTCTCTTCAACCCCTTCACAAGAGAGAGCAGCAGAGAGAGCAGAGAGGGCGCACATGTAGAGTACCAAACCTACCAAACTTCTGAGAGCCGCCTTTTTGGCGAAACCGAAAGCACACGCAAACCGGTACTGCAGGTGGCAGGAAAGTTTCTCATAACCACAATAAAATCGGGGATGGTGCTTGTAGATATAAGACGCGCACGTGAGAGAATACTTTACGAGAAGTACCTCAACTCCCTAACAAATGAAGAGACACTTGTTCAACAGTCACTTTTTCCTGTCACAGTTTCACTACGTAACAATATCGTCTCACTTTTAAGTGACAACAGTGACACATTGGCCAAAATGGGTTTCAACCTTACAATAGAAGATAACCTGGTTACCGTAAACACATTACCCGAAGGGTTTAACCACTCCTCCGAGTCGTTGGGTGCAGTATTAGATCAGCTCGCCTACGAATTGAGTGAAGATGGCAGGGATTTTGGAAATAAGCCCAAGGAGAGAGTTGCGCAACAGCTTGCCCGTTCGGGATCTTTGGGTAAGATAGAACATATGAACACACTAGAGGCGCAAGCTTTAATAGATACTCTTTTTGCCTGTAACGAACCAACACGCACACCTCATGGAAAACTGTGCATGAGGGTTATATCGGCAGAAGAGCTTGAGAATAAACTTTTATAAAAAAAGAACAATTATGTATGTAAGCAGAGGTTCGGGTTTTTGGGGGGCGATGCCGCCTGTGGTAAAAAACCTGGTTGTCATAAACGGAGTGATGCTGCTCATCACCTTTCTTACGGGCGACTTCATGTATGAGAAGTTTGCCCTCTTCTACTTCCACTCGCCGCTTTTTAAACCATACCAACTTGTAACGCACATGTTTATGCACGGGAACTTTATCCACCTGTTCTTCAACATGTACTCGCTCATTATATTTGGGATTGTGCTTGAGCAGGTGTGGGGCAGTCAAAAGTTCTTCATCTACTATATGGTTACCGGATTGGGTGCAGCCCTGCTCCACTCCCTGGTGCTGCACATAGAGTTCTCATCTTTGAAAGCAGCTGCCGAGGCGGGTAATATAATGGCTGCAAACAGCATAGAGATGCTTAATATAACACCTACCGTGGGGGCTTCGGGTGCTGTATACGGGGTTCTGCTGGCCTACGGGATGCTCTTCCCCAACAATGTGCTTCAGCTCATATTTCCTCCCGTTGCACTCAAAGCAAAGTGGTTTGTGCTTATCTTTGGTGCAATAGAGGTGTATCTGGGCTTCTCTAACACACAGAGCAACGTTGCACACTTTGCTCACCTTGGGGGGATGATCTTTGGTTACCTGCTCATAGTTTACTGGAGAAAAAAGAATAGAATGTACTTTTAAACAACTCATCTACACATGAGTAAAAAAAGAAAGAGATCTCCCTGGCCTGTTGCGCTTCTGTTCAGACTGCTGGTATTTTCGGCAGCTGCTTCGCTGGTCATCTCCTATGTCTCTATCTTTATCAATCCCGCCGTAACTTCCCTTCCCCTCTTTTTTGGGCTCTATTTTATCCCTCTGGTTATCATCAATCTTATCATACTAATTGCCGGTATTGTAAGAAAAAGCGGAGTGGCCTGGACCACCTTTGTGGTTCTGCTGCCGGCAATCATCTTTGCCGAACTCTTTGTAAGGTGGGGAGAGGTAAAAGAGGGTGAGAACGGCATAGCCCTCAAGGTGTGTACATACAACGTAGGGCTCTTCTCTCAGGGCAGCAATAAGAGCAGAGATTTCAATATTAAGGGCATAGAACAGTTTATTGCTAAAGAGAACCCGGCCATTGTGTGCCTCCAGGAGTTTCATGTGAGAGACACCGCCTCTATAGCAAAGATGTTTCCATCTTACCCATACCGTCACTACCACCTGTTCAACGGGCGCAAGGGCTCAAAATTTGGGAATGTTACCCTTAGCCGGTTTCCAATAACTCATCGCGGTGAGATAACCTTCAAAGGGAGCACCAACCTGTGCCTCTACACCCACATTGAGCACTACGGAAAGACCATAAGAGTCTACAATGCGCATCTTGAGTCGCACAGCATCTCATTCACCACCCTCATAAAAAAGATGCGAGAGAGCAATCAGGTTACAGAAGATATCTACGAGGTGCATGACAAAATGGCCGGAACCTTTCGTCGCAGAGCAATGCAGGTAGATTCGGTAGTTAAACACACCCAAAATACCGAGGCAATCTCAATAGTGTGCGGAGACTTTAACGACACTCCAATGTCGTACACATACAACAGCTTAATCAAAAACAGAAAAGACAGCTTCCGGCAGTCGGGAAAGGGGTTCAGCGCAACCTATTCACTCCTGTGGCCACTGCTTAGAATAGACTACATCCTCTATCCGCACCCCGTATGGAGTATAAGCCATACAACCCCAAAGATAGAGTTTTCCGACCACTATCCGGTTATATCTGAGCTAATTATACCCTAGTCAAAATGTACAGAATAGGATTCGATGCCAAGAGGGCCTTCAAAAATTTTAGCGGTCTGGGTAACTACAGCCGCTCCACAATCTCTTCACTCTCTCAACTATTTAACTACAACGAATATTACCTCTATACCCCCGTTTACAAGGAGCACCCAATTCATAAATTCTCTGAATCTTCTAACATATTTATAAAAAAACCCAACGGATTCATAAGCCACTTCCCGGCTCTGTGGCGCTCTTATGCACTTAAAAAAGATCTAAAGAGTGCCAACCTCCACCTCTGGCACGGACTAAGCGGTGAGCTGCCCCTTTGTAATATTGATGCGCCCAAAATAGTAACTATCCACGACCTTATCTTTTTACGATTCCCAAGCTTCTATAAACCTTTAGACCGATGGTTTTATCGTAAGAAGGCCGCCCACGCCGTAAAAAACGCCGATAAAATAATAGCTATCAGCAAACAGACGGCAGACGATATTGTAGGGTTCTTTGGAGTAGATCGCTCAAAGATAGAGGTCATCTACCAGAGTTGCGACAGTCAGTTCTACACCAGGGCAACAGAAGAGCAGATAAAAAGAGCCGCAGCTCTGTACAACCTGCCAAAGCGGTTTATTGTTGCCATGGGTACTGTAGAGGAGAGGAAGAACCTGGTAAATGTAGTTAAGGCGCTACCTCGGTTGCCTAAAGATGTAAAGCTTTACTGCTTTGGCAAATGGACACCCTACGCAATAAAGGTAAATGCCGTTGCCGACCTTCTTGGTGTAAAAGATAGAGTGGTTATGGTTCACGATGCCGACTTCTCTCTTATGCCTGCCGTCTACTCCCTTGCAGAGTGTATGGTATATGTCTCTCACTTCGAAGGTTTTGGAATACCTGTACTGGAGGGTATAACCTACGGACTACCTGTTGTTACTTCGGGAGGATCCTCCATGCTAGAGGCGGGGGGAGACTCGGCCGTTTATGTAAACCCCGACTCCCCAAGCGATATTGCAGACAAGATTGAGATGGTATTAACCTCTCCCACACTAAAGAGAAGCATGATAGAGAGGGGTTTTGCACACGCCAAAGAGTTTAGGAACGATAAGGTTGCCGAGCGGCTTTTTGAGCTATACAAAGAGACAATCAAAAACAAACACAATAATGGAACTTAAGAGGGCGGCAGAGGAGGCCGCAACAATTATCAAACAGGGCGGAGTTGCCATTTTTCCCACCGACACAGTGTGGGCTATAGGGTGCGATGCTACAAATCCACAGGCAGTAGAGCGTTTAAAAAAACTGATAGGAACACCCCACCGCCAAGGAGTTGTAACCATTGCCAAAGATATGAATATGGTTGCCCGCTTTGTAAAGGAGGTGCCCGAGATTGCCGAACAGTTGCACGAAGTTAGCGACACACCCCTTACAATAGTATATTCCAAAGCAAGCGGAGTTGCTCCGGGAGTTGCCGCACAAGATGGCTCCATTGCAATTAGAGTGTGTGAGAGCCCCTTTTGCAACATTTTGCTCACAAAGTTGGGCCGATTGGCAGTAGCTGCAGCACTGCCCTCCAACTTTAACGGCGCCGTAGATTACACTGCTCCTCAAACTCTTGATGAGGGTTCAACCGGCAAACTATCCTCTATCATATATATAGGAGATGGAGGTATTGTTAAGATTATCAGAAAATAACTACCCATTATGGACTACATTCTCTTAGTTATTGGATTTGTGCTGCTCATTGCAGGTGCCGACTATCTTGTAAAAGGGGCCTCATCCATTGCAGCAAAGCTGAATATACCCAATCTTATTATTGGGCTCACCGTGGTCTCAATAGGCACATCTGCCCCCGAACTCTCTGTTAACATACTTGCAAGTATAGAGGGGTCGTCTGGCATGGCTATCGGAAACGTAGTGGGGAGCAACATCTTCAACTTTCTGGCTATACTGGGCATCACAGCCCTAATTAAGCCCATAAACTTAAAGACCTCTCTGGTTAAAGTAGAGATACCTTTTGCAATTGTTGCCTCTCTTGCCCTTATCTTTCTTGCGGCCGATCAACTCATAGACGGAACAGACGGAATCATAACCAGAGGAGACGGGCTCACCCTGCTGCTCTTCTTTGCAATATTTATGTACTACATATTCCTTTCGGCAAAAAAGGGGGAGATCTCTCAGGAAGAGGCAGTAGAGGAGCAGAGTGTAAAGCACTACTCTGTATGGCTTTCGGTTGTTATGATTGCCGCAGGCCTGGGTGCGCTGTTGTGGGGTGGCGATATCATAGTTGGTAGTGCAACCGCATTGGCACAAAACTGGGGTATGAGCGATACTGTAATAGGGCTTACGGTAGTTGCAGCAGGCACCTCGCTTCCCGAACTTGCAACCAGCGCAGTTGCTGCTTACAAGGGCAACAGCGACATAGCCATTGGAAACGTAGTTGGGTCTAATATCTTCAATATTTTTATGATTCTTGGGGTAAGCTCAATTATAACGCCGCTACCATTTGCTCCTGAGAGTTTCATAGATACCGCCGTTGCAGCTGCAGCTACAGCGCTGGTTCTATTTTTTGGATACAGAGGTAAAGGGCTTAAGATAGACAAGCGCGAAGGGGCTATTCTTCTATTGTGTTATATTGCGTATGTAACCTACCTTATTTTAAATAGTTAAGATAGACAGCAGTAAGAGCAGTAAGAGCTGCAGTCTCCACACGCAGTCTGGCGCTGCCCATATGAAACATCTCAAAGCCGCTCAAAGCGCCTCTCTCTATCTCCTCAACAGAGAAGTCACCCTCTGGGCCCACCATAATAACCACCCTCTCTCCCCCATTAGAGAGCAACAGGGGCAGGGCACTCTTCTCCCCCTCTCGGCAGTGCCCCATAAGTTTTAAACACCCCTCCCGGGGCATCTTCTCTAAAAAGGCAGATGCCAATATAGGTTCGTTCAACTTTGGCAGACGGCATTTGAGCGACTGCTTCATTGCCGACATCAGCACCCTCTCTGCCCTCTCATAATTGAACACCTTTCGCAGAGAATGGGTGCAAACCAGCGGAGTAATCTCATCTAATCCAAGCTCCGTGGCCTTCTCCAGGAACCAATCAAATCTCTCAGAATTTTTTGTAAGCGCCACTGCCATATGCAGATAGTATCCCCTATCCTCTCTTGCGGCCACCCCGTTAAGGGCCAAAACAACCTCTTTGGGCGACGCACTTAAAATGGTAGCATTAAACATCTCCCCCATTCCGTCTGTAACCAGAACGTTGTCTCCCGGTTTGTTTCTGAGCACCTTTGTACAGTGCAAGGCCTCTCCATCTGTTAAAAAAGCCTTTGACCTATCAATATTTTTGGTGTAAAAGAGTTCCATAATTAGGGCAAATATATTTAAAAAGGTTATTTTTGTCTGCAAATAGTTGAAAAAATGAATAACCAACTCACCCAGAGATACACGGCACTAGATGTGCTTAGAGGGATGACAATAGCCGGAATGATTCTGGTAAACAACCCCGGAACTTGGGCAAAGATCTTCCCCCCACTCAAACATGCCGCCTGGCACGGATGCACCCCTACCGACCTTGTCTTCCCCTTCTTCCTCTTTATAGTTGGGGCAGCTCTCTCATTTGCATTTGCAAAATATAACGACACACTCAACAGAGACTCGGTGAAAAAGGTTATCAAAAGATCGCTCCTAATATTTTTAACAGGTCTCCTTCTTAATGCATTCCCTTTTTACAACACCTCCCCAAACCCCGACCTCTCCTTTGCCGAGAACTGGCTCAACTATATAGATCGGCTGCGAATATTTGGAGTTTTGCAAAGAATTGCACTCTGCTACCTAACCGGAGCACTGCTTGCACTCTGGTTGCAGAGAGCTAATAAAATTATTGTGGCCGGAGTTGTGCTAATGACACTCCACTGGCTTATACTGGTAATCTTTGGTACAGGCGACCCATTCTCTAAAGAGGGCACCATTGCCGGAGCAATAGACGTAGCACTGATTGGCGAGTCGCATGTATACAAAGGATTCGGGATGCCGTTCGACCCCGAGGGCCTGCTTGGCGTACTGTCGGGATCGGCAACAGTTCTGTTCGGCTATCTCATAGGGGGTATGATTCGCAAAAGTAAAGAGAAGATAGCGGCAGTGGGAGATCTCTACACCATAGGGCTAATCTCTCTGGGAGCGGGTATTGTAATGAGCACATTTATACCAATCAACAAACCCCTTTGGACACCCTCTTATGTACTCTATGCCGGAGGATGGTCTGTGCTGATGCTGGCACTGTTTATCTACTTTATAGATATAAAGGGCAAAGAGAAGATCTTCTACCCATTTAAAGCACTTGGTCTAAACCCGCTTTTTGCCTTTGTTATGGCCGGCATATTTGCCAAAACATTCGGACGCATAATTAAGTGGCAGACACTTGTCCCTCAAGAAGACGGCTCAATTAAAGAGGTAACTATAAATGCAGCAAGCTGGTTCTACCAAAATGTGTGTGTGGCTCTGCTTGGCAACAATGAGTGGGGATCGCTGCTCTACGCAATTATCTATGTAACCATTTTCACATTAATGGCTATATATCTGTATAAGAAAAAGATAGTAATTAAACTATAACAGAATGGCCATAATTGGGCTCCTCTCCGACACTCACGGCTACTACGACCAAAAGCTCGCCTCATTCTTTGAGGGGACCCACGAGATTTGGCATGCCGGCGATTTTGGAAACAGAGAGGTGTCCGACGCTATATCGTCACAAAAAAAACTAAGAGGTGTGTACGGGAACTGCGATGGGCAAGACATAAGAACCATTCACCCATATATTCAAAATTTCCAACTTGAAGGGATGCGATTCCTTATGATGCATATTGGCGGCTACCCGGGTCGTTACGACTATAGGGCCCTTCAACTCATTAATGCTCACAGGCCCGATGTGTTCATCTGCGGTCACTCCCACATATTAAAAGTTATAAACGACAAAGCAAACAATCTTTTATGCATCAACCCCGGTGCTGCCGGCATACAGGGGTTCCATGCAGTTAGAACGGCCATTAGATTCAAAGTAGAGGAGGGAGCAATCAGAGAGCTGGAGGTTGGAGAGTGGTCGCTTGGAAGATAGAGAGCTAATAAGATATTTCACAAACCAAATAATACACTTAATAAAATTATTCTCAATCATGAAAAAAACAACTCTTTTCTTGCTCTTGATAGTTGCCTGCACGGTAGGTTGGGCTCAGCAGATCCCGGTTACCAAGGCAAACTACGACCTTGCTGCGAGATTCTCTCCAAAAAAGGTAAACAAACTGGTATTCTCTACTGCAGTTAATCCAAACTGGTTTAAAAACTCCGACAAGTTCTGGTATGTTTGGCAAACACCCCAAGGTACATTCTACTACATTGTAGACCCTGTTACCGGCCAGAAGAGCCCTCTCTTCGATAACGCAAAGCTCGCCGCTCAACTTACCGAGATTGTAAAAGATCCGTTCGACGCTCAGAACATACCACTAATGAGACTAAGATTGGTAGACGATAAAAAGTTTACCTTCGAAATCAGAAGCACAGCCGATGTTGAAGTAAAAGACGAGAAGACAGGTAAACCAAAAAAAGAGAAGAGGGTTCACGGTTTTGAGTACGATATTGCAACCCGCACCTTAACAGAGATTAAAGATTATAAAACCCCAAAACCATACCCTTCGTGGGGTAACGTCTCTCCCGACAAAAAAACAGTTGTATTCTCAAGAGACTTCAACCTCTACTATATGGATATGGAGAACTTCGAGAAGGCCCGCATAAATGAAGAGGACACTACAATTGTAGAGCACCGCCTAACCACCGAGGGAACAGCCGAGTTTGGATTCGGATCGGGCAATACCGACATCTACGCTACAGATAAGGAGAAAAACAAGAGGAGCGGCGCCTTTGTTGTGTGGTCGCCCGACTCTAAGAAATTTGCCTTTATCAGAAGCAACACCTCTAAAGTTAAAGATCTCTGGGTAATTAATGTTTTGGCAGAGCCAAGACCTAAACTGGAGAACTATAAGTATCACATGCCGGGCGAGTCTGAAGCACCTTCACGCCACCTCTTCCTCTTTGATATGGATACAAAACAGTACAAAGAGATAAGCACCTCCGCTTTTAAAGATCAGGAGCTTAGAATCGGCATGGAGCCACAGCTTAAAAAGAATATGTTCGACGAAATGCGCCATATGGTTTGGCTGGGCGATTCGGAGAAGTTCTACCTTACAAGGGTTAGTCGCGACCTTAAACGTACCGATTTTTGCGTTGCCTACACCGCTGCCGACTCTGTAAAGGCCCTGGTAGAGGAGCGCCTTAACACCTATATAGAGACACGCCCCGCCCGTTTGGTAAACAACGGAAAAGAGTTTATCTGGTGGTCTGAGAGAAGCGGTTGGGCACACCTCTATCTATACGATGGACAGGGCAACCTTAAAAATGCAATAACATCGGGAGAGTTCCATGTAGAAGATGTTGTTGCCGTAGACCCTGTTGCAAGAGTTGTATACTTTACAGCCAATGCCCGCGAAAAGGGAGAGAACCCCTACTACACACATCAATATAGAGTTAACTTCGACGGTAGCGGCCTTAAGCTGCTCAATCCCGGCGACTTTAACCACGAAGCCAATGTATCTGATAACGGCAAATACTTTGTAAACAACTACTCAAGAGTAGATACAACCCCTCGTTCCGAACTTTACGACCACACCGGCAAAAAGATTGCACATCTTGAAGAGGCCGATCTTAGCCAACTCTTTGCAATGGGCTACAAGTTCCCCGAACGCTTCACCGTTAAAGCTGGCGATGGCAAAACAGACCTTTACGGTGTAATGTACAAACCATTCGACTTCGACTCCACAAAGCTCTACCCAATTATCGAGTATGTCTACCCTGGTCCACAGACAGAGGCAGTGAACGCATCCTGGACAAAGAGCATGGACAGAGTAGATCGTCTTGCTCAAATTGGATTCATAGTTATCACCGTTGGAAACAGAGGAGGTCACCCTGCGCGCTCTAAGTGGTACCACAACTACGGTTACGGCAACCTTAGAGATTACGGACTTGAAGATAAGAAAGTTGTAGCAGAGAAGCTGGCAGCAAAACATAAGTTCATAGATTTAAATAAGGTTGGTATTCATGGCCACTCAGGCGGAGGATTTATGTCTACCGCAGCAATGCTTGTCTACCCCGACTTCTTTAAAGTTGCGGTATCTAGCGCAGGTAACCATGAAAACAACATCTACAACCGCTGGTGGAGCGAACAGCACCACGGAGTTCTAGAAGTTGTATCGGAAAAGGGCGACACTACATTCAAATACAGTATAGATCGCAACTCTCAGATAGCTAAAAATCTTAGAGGCAGACTCCTGCTTGTAACCGGCGACATAGACAATAATGTACACCCTGCCAACACACTAAGAATGGCAAATGCCCTAATTAGAGCAAACAAGAGATTCGATATGTTAATCCTTCCTGGTCAAAGGCACGGCTTTGGCGATATGACAGAGTACTTCTTCTGGAGAATGGCCGACTATTTTGGCAAACACCTCATAGGAGATTACCGGGACGAAGTTGAGATTCCGCATATGAATAACGACTAACATTATAGCTCTGTAAAATACACCCCGGTCACTCTGCAAGAAAGATGGATTGGGGTGTTTTTTTTGACAAAATAATATTTACACTTTTTATCATTAATAGTATATATATAATTGCTTGTTTTTCTGCCTGTTTCTCTTAAGTGGTGTTTTTGAGTATAATCAATGCAATTAAATATTAGATTTGCCCACACTAAAATCTAATAGAAATGAAAATGAAAAAACTTACACTACTACTTTTGGCCAACCTGGTTGGTCTTAGTCTTATGGCAGAGGGTTATCAGATAAACTCTCAGAGCGCCCGCCAGACCGGTATGGGTCATTTGGGTACCGCCCTCAGACTTGGTTCAGAAAGTATGTTGTTCAATCCTGCCGGTATGGCATTCATGCAGGGCAAGTACGAGCTCTCATTGGGTACAACAGCTATCTTCTCAAAAGTTAAGTATATGAACGATTCATACTCAACTCAAACCGACAACCCAATTGGAACACCTCTGTTCGGCTACGCCGGCTACAGAATCAACAACAATCTGGTTGCCGGTATAAGCATCACCAATCCGGCCGGTAACTCGCTGGTTTGGCCCGATGGTTGGGTTGGCTCACACCATATTCAGAACATCTCTCTAAAAGCATTCTCAATACAACCAACTATCTCATATAAGTTGAACGATATGTTCAGTTTTGGAGCCGGTCTTATGGTGAACTTTGGTGACTTTACAATTGAGAGAGGTTTAACCAGAATTGGAGCACTCAACAACCTGGGTCTCATGATGCCTCAATACAAGCCAATCATAGATATGTACGCTGCAGTTCCATCTATAACAGCGTCTCTAGAAGGCACATCAAAAATGTCATTTGGCTTTAACGCAGGTATTCTATACACACCAAACCAAAGATTGAGCATTGGGGTCTCGTATCGCTCAAAAGTAGATGTAACGGTAGAGGATGGTGTTGCTGCCATTGGCTATGCAGGACCTGAGATGCAGGCACTTGTTACAGGGGTTAACACCGCCATGCCCGGTACAATTCCGGTTCCCCCTATAGATGGCAAAAAATTCTCTGCATCACTACCTATACCATCTAACCTTAACATTGGGGTTGCCTATAAAACTACCGACAAACTACTCCTCTCTGCAGAGCTTCAGTTTGTAGGATGGAAGGCCTACGACCAGCTGGTATTCCAATTTGGAGCAGATGCGGGCAATCTGAAGCTGGCTTCAAAGAAAAACTTCAAAAACACAGTTATCTACCGTATTGGCGGCGAGCTTGAAGTAAGCGACAAATTTATCTGGCGTTTTGGAGGAATCTACGACATGACCCCTGTAGATCTTAAACTATATTACCCAGAAACTCCAGGCGCTAACAAACTCAGTGCAACCACCGGATTCTCATACAAGCCAATAGAAATGTTAACAATAGACTTTAGTGTACAGGCCCTTGTAGGTGAAAAGGTGAGAGGTTACGTTCCCGAAACATGGAACCCTAACGTTAATTTTGTTGGAGACTACAGAGCAACTGCAGTATTGCCGTCTCTAGGTTTAAAATTCAATTTCTAAAAATTTGACTACTTTTGCGTAGATATTAGAAGCTATGTCAAAAGAGATAGAGATAGACGAATTTCTAGAGTTATCCAAGATATTTCCAGTAATAGATGTAAGATCCCCGGGAGAATACGAGCACGCTCATATTCCCGGGGCTCTCAATTTACCCCTCTTCTCAAATGAAGAGAGGGCAGAGGTTGGCACAATCTACAAAAAGAGAGGACGTGTAAATGCAGTGATGAGGGGGCTTGAGATTGTGGGGCCAAAACTCAAAACATTCTCTAAACAGGCACTCGCTCTCAACAGTCCCAATCTATTAATCCATTGCTGGAGAGGAGGTATGAGAAGCTCTTCTATGGCCTGGCTGCTAGAGACGGTGGGTTTGAGTTGCTCCATTCTAAAAGGGGGCTACAAAAGCTACAGAGCACACACCCTCAACTCCCTTTCGCAACCTCTAAACATAATCCTCCTTGGCGGATACACAGGATCGGGCAAAACAGATCTTCTAAAACTGCTGGAGGAGTCGGGCCAACAGGTGATAGATCTGGAGGGTATGGCAAACCACAAAGGTTCGGCCTTTGGTGCATTAGGTCAACCTGCACAACCTTCAACAGAGATGTTCGAGAACATGCTCTTTCATAAAATTTCCGCACTTAACAAATCGGCAGCTGTATGGGTAGAGGATGAGAGTCATAACGTGGGAAAAGTGTTTATACCTGAGCCGTTTTGGAGAGTTATGAGACAATCCCCTCTGGTTGTTGTAAACACCCCTTTCAACACAAGACTTGAGAGACTCATGAGAGATTACGGATGCTACTCGCAAGAGATGCTTGTTGCCTCCATAAAGAAGATAGAGAAGAGATTGGGTTACGACAAGTGCAAACTTGCTCTCGACTCCTGCCTAAAAGGAGAGATAAAACAGGCGGCAGAGATATGCCTTCTCTATTACGACAAAGCATACGGAAACCAACTGGAGACCCGTTACGGAGAGTTGCTAAAAGAGATGCCGCAGATTGGATTTATCCCCGGGAGTGAGGAGGAGACAGTGGCACTATTAAAAAATATAGCACAAAAATATGAGAGAGAGAGATTTAAACAGTAAAATTGCCATTGTTATTAATAGTGATGGTATGGGAGATGCTCCACAAGAGCTCTCTCACACATTGATTAAAAATTACCTTAACCTACTGCTCACAGAGAACAGAGTTCCTGCATACATCTGTATCTACGCCAATGGTGTAGTGCTTGCATGTGAAGGGTCTCACATTTTGGAGGAGCTCAAGAGAGTTGAGACTGCGGGAGCTAAGATTGTGATATGCAAAACCTGCCTTGTGTTCAACTCACTTCTAGATAGAGTTGCCGTTGGCAGCGTAGGCACCATGCTCGATATTCTGGACATCCAACACAACAGTACAAAGGTAATTACACTTTAGAAACAGTTATTACACCAAACATAATGGAACAGATAAGACTAACACAGTTCAGTCCTGGAGCGGGCTGCGGTTGTAAAATAGCACCCAAAGATCTGGAAGAGATCCTTAAAAGCACTCTCTCCCATAAAACTTTCCCTCAACTCCTTGTAGGAAACGATACAAAAGACGACGCTGCCGTATACGATATAGGCGGAGGATTATCTATAATAAGTACAACAGACTTCTTCACACCCATAGTAGACGATGCTTTCCAGTTTGGAAGAGTTGCAGCAACCAATGCAATATCAGATATCTATGCAATGGGAGGAAAGCCAATCATGGCTATTGCCATTCTTGGTTGGCCGCTAGATAAACTCCCGGCAGAGGTGGCAGCTCAGGTTGTAGAGGGGGCGCGCACGGTTTGCGACCAGGCCGATATCCCCCTTGCCGGCGGACACAGCATAAGCAGTGCCGATCCCATTTTTGGGTTGGCAGTAACAGGAGTTGCAGAGAGCGGTAAAATACGGAAAAACAGCTCTGCCAAAGCAGGCGACCTGCTTTTCTTAACCAAACCTCTTGGTATAGGATTGGTTACCACAGCAGAGAAGTTTGGGCTTGCCAAAGAGGAAGACAGAAAAATGGCGCTGGAGCTTATGACCACACTAAACAGTGCAGGAGCACTGATTGCCAATCTTAGCCAAGTACATGCAATCACAGACATTACCGGTTTTGGGCTTCTGGGGCATGCCCTGGAGATGGCTGAGGGGAGCTCTCTAAAGGCCGTAATAGATTACAACACTATTCCAAAGATTGACGGGTGCGACTACTACATAAAACAGGAGTGTATTCCCGGAGGAACCAACCGCAATTTTGCAAGCTATGGTCACAAAGTGTCACCTCTCACTTTTCAACAGCGAGCACTTTTATGCGACCCACAAACCAGCGGAGGGCTCCTTATAGCAGTAGAACCCGGTGGGGTTGAAAAACTTATGACAATGGCAGCAGAGAACTCATTTATGTTATTCCCCATAGGGAGTCTGCAACCGCTCTCGGGAGAGTTTTTAATTGAAATTATTTAACTATTTTTATGGCCTAACCAACATTATTTAACAAATACTAACCCAAAAAATTATGTTAAAAAAATCATTGATTATTGCCATTTTCTCAATCTTTACCATTACTCTGTTTGCCCAAAAGGTAAAGACAGGAGCCGAGTCGGTAGAGGAGTATCTTCCTCTTCTAAAAGGTAAAAAAGTGGCAGTGTTAACAAATCAGACAGGAGTAATTGGGAAAACACACCTTGTAGATTCTCTGGTAAGTCTAAAAGTGAACATCGTTGCCATCCTCTCTCCCGAACACGGCTTTAGGGGCGATGCCGATGCCGGCGAACATGTTGCAAGCTCGGTAGATGCAAAAACAGGCATCCCAATCAAGTCGCTGTACGACGGCAACACAGGCAAACCATCAGTAGATCTTATGAAACAGATAGACGTTCTTCTTTTCGATCTTCAGGACGTGGGTGTAAGGTATTACACATACCTCACCACTATGGCCAAAATGATGGAGTCTTGTGCAGAGAACAATGTAAAGATGATTCTCCTTGACAGACCTAATCCTTTGGGTTTCTATGTAGACGGCCCTATTCTAGATCTTAAATACCGCTCGGCTGTAGGATGGTTGCCAATCCCAACCGTTCACGGAATGACCCTTGGAGAGCTGGCCGGCATGATTAACGGAGAGAAGTGGCTCGCAAACGGTGTTCAGTGCAACATAACCGTTATTAAGTGCAAGAACTATACACACAGCACAATGTACGAACTTCCCGTTAAGCCCTCTCCAAATCTCCCTAACATGAGGTCTATCTATCTCTACCCTTCTACCTGCTATTTCGAAGCAACTCCGGTTAGCTTGGGCAGAGGAACAGATAAGCCGTTTCAGGTTTACGGCCACCCAAACATGAAGGGTTACGATTTTAAATTTACCCCAAGAAGTGTACCGGGAGCCAAGTTCCCGCCACAGCTAGATAGAGAGTGCTACGGAGTAGATTTGAGCAAAACCCCCTCTATAGATGAGATAAATAAAAACGGAATCAATCTTGAATATGTGATTGATGCTTACAATAATCTAAATCTCGACGACCACTTCTTCCGCTCGTTTTTTGAGCTTCTAACGGGGAGAGACTATATTCGAAAAATGATAAAAGAGGGTAAAAGTGCCGCTCAAATAAAGGCAATGTGGGCAGACGACGTTGCAAAATTTAAAGTCCAGAGAGCTCCATATCTTCTCTATCCAGAGAAATAGTAATCACTCTAGATTCGTCTTCCAGAACAGATATCTGTACCTTGAGTGTCTCTTGGGGCAGTATCTGTTCTATTTTTTGGGGCCACTCAATAAGGCACAGATCTCCGCTTAAAGCATACTCATAAAACCCTATATCCAGTGCCTCTGCCGGGCTCTCTATTCGATAGAAATCGAAATGATATACGGTTTGACCCCTATCATCTCTATACTCATTAACTATATTAAATGTGGGGCTGTTAACATCGTCCTCTATACCCATCTCTGCACACAAAGCCCTTATAAATGTTGTTTTGCCGGCACCCATCTTACCATACAGAGCAATAATAGAGTAATCTTTGGTAGCTTTAATGAACTCTCTGGCCGCATACGGCAACTCCTTCAAACTCTTTACAACTATCCTCTCCATCTTATAAGTTTTATTACAAAAGCAAACATATTATTACGGCTCAAAGATAGGTAAAAGTGACGCTACAAAGAGAGTGTTACTTCACTTTGTACTGTATTGCCTCTGCAATATGGCTAACTTTTATCTCTTTGGAATCTTCAAGATCTGCAATTGTTCTTGCAACTTTAAGCACTCTGCTGTATCCCCTGCCCGACACTCTTAGCTTATCTAATACCCTCTCGAAAAAATCCTGTTCCCCGGCACCAAGAGCACAAAAAAGCTTGAGCTCACGGGGAGTCATGGTTGCGTTGCTGCTAGTTTTGGCCAACGACCCTGCAAATCTTGCCCTCTGAATCTCTACGGCCTTGAGAACTCTGGCGGCCACAACAGCACTGCTCTCACTCTGCCTTTGGTTAACCAGTGTCTTGGCAGGTACGGCGTTCACCTCTATATGCATATCTATCCTATCTACCAAAGGCCCCGAAACCTTAGAGAGATACCTGTTAATCATGTAGGGCATACATGTGCAATCGGCACTCTCAACTCCGTAGAATCCGCATGGGCATGGGTTCATAGAGGCAATAAGCATAAATCTGCATGGGTATATAACTTTATGCTTTTGTCGGGAGACAAGTATCTCACCCTCCTCCATAGGTTGCCTCAAAAGTTCAAGCACCCTTTTGGGAAACTCGGGCAACTCGTCTAAAAACAGTACTCCGTTATGTGCCAGGGAGATCTCTCCGGGGTGCGCTTTTACTCCCCCACCGGCAAATGCTATAGGAGAGCATGTGTGGTGTGGCCATCTGAAGGGTCTTTTTTTAATAAGACCCCCTGCAGTACGAGCAGCCCCCGACACAGAGTATATCATGCTGGTTTGAACCGACTCTTCACTGCTCAAAGGGGGAAGTATTCCGGCCGCTGCTTTGGCAATCAAACTCTTACCCGAACCGGGCGGGCCACAAAGTAATATATTGTGCATTCCTGCACAGGCAATCTCAACCCCTCTCTTCACATACTCTTGCCCCTTGATATCAGAAAAATCGGGGATATAATCCTCCTTAGCATCTCCACCCCCGCACAAGCCAATCAGAGCAACATCTTCTGCTCTCATTGGCAGAATCTCTCCCTCCCCCAAGAGAATAGATATAACATTGGAGATATGATTTACCCCATAAATCTCTATCCCCTCTGTTTCGCAACTCTCTGCAGCGTTTTCAACCGGAAAGATACAACCTTTAAAACCCTCCTTTCTAGCGTGTAGTGCGGCCGGAAGTGCACCGGGTACTGCTCGTAACGTTCCGTCAAGAGCCAGCTCTCCCATAATTAAGAATCCGGGCAGATCTATAAATTCATACTGCCCCGACCCTGCCAGTATACCTACAGCAATAGCAAGGTCGAAAGACGATCCCTCCTTTTTGATATCGGCAGGTGCAAGATTTACAATTATCCTCTTTCCCGGGATTCTGGCTCCAATACTCCCCAGTGCTGCAGATATCCTCTGCTGGCTCTCTCTAACCGCACTATCGGGGAGACCAACCATAAAAAAGCTTATTCCTTGAGATATATCTACCTCTATAGTTACTGTAATTGCCTCAATTCCAATAATTGCGGCGCAATAGGTTCTGCAAAGCATTCTTTTCTTTCAAAACTAACCTAATAATATGCAATTGCCTCAACTACTCTGCATATATATCTAATACTGTATTTAAATTATTTAAATTTAGAATTTCCCTATTAAATTTTAACTTTGTTGTTATGGAGGGATATCCAGTAAATCTAACAGAGTGCTCATCTCCCGAGCAAATTGTCTCCTTTATACCGGGAGACCGTAGGGTTATTGTTATAATAGACTCAAACGTAAAAAAGAGGTATGAAAACTATTTCCCTTACCCTCAAATAGAAATTGAGGCCTCCGAATCTTCAAAGACACTATTGTCGGTTGAGCAGATTTGCCATGAGCTTATGGAGCTTGGCGCAGATAGAGATACTTTCATTTTGGTAGTGGGAGGTGGAATTACTACAGATATAGGCGGATTTGTTGCCTCGGTATACTACCGTGGTGTCAAATTTGCTTTTGTCCCCACTACTCTCCTGTCTCAGGTAGATGCCGCAATAGGAGGTAAGAACGGGGTGAATACAGAGGGTTACAAAAACATTATAGGGGTAATCAGGCAGCCGGAGTTTACAATAATTTGCCCGGAATTCCTCAACACTCTATCGGAGCAACACCTTAAGTGCGGAGTTGCCGAGATGCTCAAAACCTTCATAATTGGTAACCAAAATCTCTATTACAGTGCTATTGAGTATCTGAGTAAAAACAGATTTAACAACCCCGCTACACTGCAACCCTATGCACTCTCTGCAGCAAAGATCAAGGCCTCAATTGTAAGCAAAGATCTATATGAGAGGGGAGAGCGTAAGCTGCTCAATCTGGGTCACACCTTTGCTCATGCAATAGAGAAACACTCTTCAACTGCACACGGCCAGGCGGTTGCTACAGGAATCGCCCTTGCTGCCAGGTTATCTGTAAAACTGTCGGTAACAGACCCTCAAACAGCAAATACAATAATAGATAATCTTCATAATCTTGGCTTTGACACAAAAACCAATTTAACAGCCATACAGATGGCCGGTGCAATTGCCAGAGATAAAAAGAAGTCGCACAAAAACGTCTCATTCATTCTTATAGAGAAAATAGGCAAATGTATATCATACCCAATAGAAATAACCCGTCTGGAGGAGGTTCTCAATGATCTGTCTTAGTATAGGCACACCCGGGTTGGCCAAAGTAAACGAAGCTCTGGCAACCACAAAACTTGCAGAGATAAGGCTAGACCTTACAAATCTTAACCGCGAAGAGACGGTTGCAGTTTTCCGTTCAAAAAAGGATCTGATTGCTACCTGTAGAAACTACAACCTAAGTCACGAAGAGAGCAAAAGGAGACTCTTTTGGGCAATGGTAGGTACAAGAACCAAAAAATCTACAGGCAGACGCTACATCGATCTCGATTTTGACTCCCCCGACGACTACAGAGAGGAGCTAATAACTGCTGCAAAAAAGAGAGGATTCGGAATAATTCTCTCATATCACAACTTTAACTCCACCGAGAGTTATGAGCGACTCCTGGAGATATACAACATCTGTATAGAGAGGGGTGCAAACATCGTTAAAATTGTAACCAAGGCAAAGAGTATACAGGAGTGTTCCCGAATCCTTCGTCTATACAAAGAGCTTCCAAAGAGCACTTTGGTAGCATTCTCTATTGGAGATGAGGCCAAGTTTACACGTCTGGTCTCTCACTTCCTTGGCTCTCCATTCATCTACTGCTCCACCACAGAGGATTCGTCTACCGCTCCGGGCCAGTTTACCCTGGAAGATGCCGAGCGTCTTCTCTCCAAAAAATACTATCCTCACCAGGCATCAAAAGACTCTCTGGTAAAAAAAATAAATGCACCGGCCTCAAAAAGCCATGCACAAAGGGCAATTTTAGCAGCAGCATGGGCAAAGGGGAAGAGCACTCTTTACGGATACACCCCATGTGCCGACAGTGAGGCAGCTCTTGCAATTATTAAGAGTCTTGGGGTAAAGGTAAAGGTTGAGAAGTGCAAGCTTCCAAAGTTCAAAATAGAGATTGTAAGCCCCGGTATAGAGGAGCTATCATCTAAGCTGTCTAAAGAGGAGCTCTTCTCAAAGCAGGTTAAGAGCGTAGAGCTCAATGTGGGAGAGTCGGGTCTCCTATGCCGTCTCATGATTCCTGTGAGCGGCTATTTTCCCGGAAAGAGCAGGGGTGTAGATAGGGTTACAATAACCGGAAGCGGAAGTATAATGAGAAGAGAGCTCTTCTCCCCCGATCAACCTCTTGAGGAGATAGGTCTTAATGTAGAGACCGTCTCGGGCAGGCTTCCCGCAGTAATCTCCGGCTCTCTGAAGGCCTCTCAATTAAAACTTTCTGGCAAAGGTGGGTCGCAGCTGCTGTCAGGAATGATTATGGCGCTTCCGCTATGCGACAAGAGCAGCCGAATCGAGCTTCTCGAACCCACATCTACACCATACATAGATCTAACCATAAAAACCATAAAGGATTTTGGCATCAATATAGACTACTCCGACTACAGAGAGTTCAAAATCCCGGGGAAGCAAAAGTATAAACCAAAGAGCTTCTTTCCAATTGAGGGCGACTGGAGCGGTGCATCTATGCTTATGGTTGCAGGAGCAATCACAGAGGGGGTGACTATAACCAACCTTCCCGTAGACTCTAAACAGGCCGACGAGAAGATTCTTGATATATTAAGGGGTTGCGGTGTTGAGATAAACATAACAGAGTATCCTAAGTATTTGGTTATGTGCGGCGATGTCCCTTGTGTTTTTAAAGAGGAGGGTAAAAAGGAGATCATTCTCGGGTCTAAAATTGAGATTGTCAAACCTAAGGGATCTCTTCTGCCGTTTGAGTTTGATGCCACAAATGCTCCCGACCTCTTCCCTACCCTGGTTGTTCTTGCACTTAACTGCAACGGAACCAGCCGCATTAAAGGGGTGCAGCGCCTCTCCAACAAAGAGAGTAACAGAGCAGAGAGTCTTCTTTGTGAGTTTACAAAGCTTGGGGCATCAATAGAGATAGAGGGCGACTGGATGGTTGTTGAGGGTGGTGCTCTGCACGGTGGGCTTTGCAGCTCTCATAACGACCACCGTATTGCAATGGCGTTGATTACCGCTTCGCTTAAGATTAAAGAGAAGCTCTATATAGACAACCTGGAGTGTATCTCTAAATCTTTCCCCGATTTTACAAGAAATTTTAAATAAGCCGGGCATAAGATGAACAGTTTTGGAAAACTCTTTAGAGTGGAGCTGTTTGGTGAGTCTCACGGAACAGCTATAGGTGTGGTTATAGATGGTGTGCCTGCAGGTCTACCACTCACACCTCAAGATTTTGCACACGATCTGCAAAGAAGGGCCGGAGGTAAAAAAGGAGGTACACCAAGAGTTGAACCCGACAGTCTTGAATTTTTATCGGGTGTGGTAAACAATCGCACAACCGGATCTCCACTCTCTGTTATAGTGAGGAATACAAATACAAGATCGTCTGATTACTCTTCTACTGCTCATATACCAAGGCCGGGTCATGCCGACTATGTCTCATGTTTAAAGCACGGTGGATTTGCCGATCTCAGAGGCGGCGGTCATCACTCCGGGAGGGTAACTCTTGCCCTTGTCATTGCCGGTGTAATTGCCAAAAAGATCATCAACCCCGCATCTTTATCTGCAGAGATCATAGAGATTGGTGGTTCAACTGAGTGGGAAAATATTTTAGATTCCGCCCTCTCTTCCGGCGACTCTCTGGGTGGGATTGTAGAGTGCAGAGTTACGGGCCTCGAACCAGGTTTAGGAGAGCCCTTTTTCGACTCTGTGGAGTCGGTGATATCCCATATTGTATTTGCCATTCCCGGAATAAGGGGTATTGAGTTTGGTGATGGATTTGCTGCTGCATCTATGTGGGGTTCGCAGCATAACGACCCCATAGTCTCGGCTACGGGAGAGACCGCAAGAAACGGATCGGGAGGCGTGAACGGTGGAATCTCAAACGGAAACCAGCTTGTATTAAGAGTAGCTGTTAAGCCAACCTCAAGCATTTCGGCACCTCAGGAGAGTTTTAATTTTTCTACCGGAAAGGTAGAGACAATCTCTATAGAGGGGCGTCACGACACCTGTTTTGCACTCAGAGTGCCTGTGGTTCTGGAGTGCGCGGTTGCATGTGCCCTTGCCGACCTCAAAGCGCAACAGTGTGCCTATAGCTCGCTTAGAGAGACCGTGATTAAATCTTTACAGTAGCAGGCTCTTTTCATATACGGGTACATTGGATAGTAGTCGAAGAGTCGTTTTACTGCGTGGTTATCTTCTAACTGAGGATAGGTGATGAGCTCTTCTACTCCGTATTTAAGGCAACTTCTGTTAATGCTTGTGAATATTACTGCATTCAGACCTTTATTGCGGTACTCCTCTTTAACTCCAATCATAAGCATCTCTATCTTTTTATATCTTCTCAGTGCTCTATATATGTGTATAAATCCAAATGGGAAGACTCTTCCCGATGCTCTTTTAAAGGCGTGGGAAAGCGATGGGATAGTTATGGCAAATGCAACCACTTGTCCACTGTTATCTTTAATTATACATGTAAAATGGGGGTTAACTATTCCGGCAAATTGGTTCACGGCTTTTTCAATCTCATCTTTATTTAGTGGGTTAAAGCAGTATAGATCTTTAAACGACTCATTATAAGCTTCAAACATCTCTCTCCCCAATTTGAGTCTCTCTTTCCTGTTTGAAACCTGTGCAATCGTGAGATTATACCTCTCCAGAACAATAGATGAGAAGCTCTCCAGTTTTTTGGGTATCTCGCGCGGAACAACCAACCTCCTCTGGCTCCACTCTGCCTCTTTTCTATATCCGGCAGCTTCAAGATGGCGGGCATAGTAGTCAAAATTGTATAGCGTAAAGGTGGTAGAGCTGTTTTGGAACCCCTCTGTGAGTAAACCTTGGGCATCTATGTCGTTAAAGCCATGCGGCCCGCTAACAATTTGTGCTCCTCTCTCTTTTGCCCACTCCTCTGCTCTGTTTAGAAGAGCTTGAGAAATCTCAAGGTTGTCTTCAAAGTCAAACCACCCGAATCTTACCCTCTTCTCTCCCCAGATGAGGTTGCTTTTGCGGTTCTCTATAAGTGCTATCCTCCCGCAAACTCTGTTCTCTTTAATAGCTATAAAAAGGGTAGCAGTGCAGTATGAGAATGCCGGGTTGGTTTTGGGATCTAACCTATCCAGTTCATCTCTTCTTAGCGGGGGAACAAAGTTATCTGCACCTTTGTAGAGTTGCTCGGCAAACTTAATAAACAAGAGGCGCTCACGCACTGTGAGCACCTCTTTAATATGTATTGAATTGTCTCTATTTTGCATTATCTGTAACAGCACCGGCAACAATGTTGGCTACAAGAGCTCTGAGTCTTACAACACTACTTTTGTCTACCGGATGCACTCTGTTGGCAAGCAGTATAACTGCTGTCTTAGACACAGGATCTACTATAAAAGAGGTCCCCGTGTATCCGGTGTGCCCAAATGTTCTGTATGGGTGAAATAGGTTTCCGTTGTTAGATGCGTAAGATGAGTAGTTATCCCATCCCAGCGAACGTCCAAGTTGTTTTACCTCCTCCGGCACCCTTGTCATTGTCTCTACAGTGAGTGCCCCTAAAATTCTCTTACCTTTATACTCTCCTCCATTCATTAGCGCAGCTGCAATTATTGCCAAATCCTCTGCATTAGAGAATACCCCGGCATTTCCCGAATTACCGTCGTTAAGCAATCTTGCAAGAGGGTCGTGCACCTTACCTAGTATAACAGATCCGTCTTTTTGCTTCTCTGTTGGGGCAATCATGCTGTATTTAGATGGGTTAGGGTTATAAAATGTATTTTTTAGGCCAAGAACATCAAAGACATTCTTCTGTGCATAGTGGGCCAAAGTCTCTCCTGTAACGTTCTGTAGAATATTCTGCAGAGTGATAAAATTGAGACAGCTGTATTGGAATTTTGTAGTTGGCTTAAAGTCTCTTTTGCAGTTTGATATATACTCCATAAGCCCTTTTGGAGATGGCGATCCATACTTTTTAACCAGTTCGTCGGCAGGAGCATATGGTGGTAAGCCCGAACTGTGTGTTAGCAGATCTACAACTCTTATCTCTATTGTCTTTCCTGTCTCGGGATCTACATACCCTTTGAAACCCTCTATGTACATAGATACATTATCTGTCAATCTTACTCTGCCCTGCTCAACCAACTGCATGAAAGAGATGGCCATTCCTACCGATTTAGATACAGATGCGAGGTCGAATATAGTATTTACATCCATCTTTACAGTTTGAGGATATACTGCTTTATTACCGTAGCTCTTTAGATAGACCATCTTTCCGTTACGTACAACGGCAATTACAGCACCCGGTATCTCCTCGTTCTCTATTGAGTTATTTATAACTCTATCTACTTGCGATAGACGTACAGGGTCCATCCCTGCCTTTTCCGGTGCTACCCTCTCTAAGGGTTGAGAGAACATCCACATTGAGTGCAAAAGCAGCAGTGCAGAAATCAAAATTCTTTTCATCTTTTAACTGGGTTAGGTATTACTTTACAAAAGTCCAAAAAATCTAAGAGAAATCCAACTCTCAATATAGCTCAATAAAAAAAAGTGTCCGGGAAAATCTCTCCCGAACACCTCTCTTTTGAAGGGCAAAATTATTCGCCTCTCTCTCTCTGTGGTCTTCCACCTTTGTCGTTACGACCCCTTCCGCCTCTTGGGCCTTTGTTGTCGTTTCTGCCGCCTCTGCGAGGTCTCTCGCTTCTGCCGCCCGACTGTGGAGCAGATGCTGCTGCTGCAACTCCCGAGTTAGGAGATAGATCTCTCTTACCGTAAACCTCTCCGTTGCAAATCCAAACCTTGATACCTATTACGCCTACCTTGGTGTGTGCCTCGGCGTGCGCATAGTCTATGTCGGCACGGAAAGTGTGGAGTGGAGTACGTCCCTCTTTGTATAGCTCTCTTCTTGCCATCTCGGCTCCGCCCAGACGACCGCTGATAAGAACCTTGATACCCTCTGCACCCATTCTCATGGTTGAGGCCATTGCCATCTTGATGGCACGGCGATAAGATACCCTGCCCTCTACTTGGCGAGCTATGTTGTTTGCTACAATATTAGCATCAATCTCAGGTCTTTTAACCTCGAAGATGTTTATCTGCACCTCTTTGTTGGAGATCTTTTTGAGCTCCTCTTTAAGCTTGTCTACCTCCTGACCGCCTTTACCGATTATAATACCGGGACGTGCGGTGTGAATGGTTACAGTTATAAGCTTAAGAGTTCTCTCAATCACTATCTTTGAAAGACTTGCCTTAGAAAGACGAGCATTCAGATACTCACGGATCTTTGAATCTTCAAGCAATTTTGAAGAATAGTCTTTTCCACCGTACCAGTTAGAGTCCCAGCCACGGATAATACCAATGCGGTTTGATATAGGATTTGTTTTCTGACCCATTTTATTGCTCCTCTTTTACGGTTTTACTTTTCTTACCCAACACAATTGTAACGTGGTTAGAACGCTTGCGAATTCTAGCTGCACGACCCTGTGGTGCTGTTCTTATACGCTTTAGAGAGCGACCCTGTCCAACCATAATGGTTTGAACACAAATGTTGCCGCTTTCCAACTCTTTGCGGTCTGCTTCGTTTTTAGCTTCCCAGTTGGCAATTGCCGAACGGAGCAGCTTCTCTAAACGAATAGATGCCTCCTTTTTGGTATACTTAAGTATATCCAAAGCACGGTTAACCTCCACACCTCTTACAAGATCAGCAACCAGTCTCATCTTTCTAGGAGAGGTAGGAACATCATTCAGCTTTGCTACAGCTGTCTGCTTTTTTATCTCTTTAAGCCTTTCGGCTGATTCTCTTTTTCGAGCTCCCATTATTGTGAATTTCTTTTACTCATTAACATAAATTAACGATTACCCGAGTGACCTTTAAAGGTACGCGTAGGTGCAAACTCACCAAGCTTGTGCCCTACCATGTTCTCGGTTACATATACCGGAATAAACTTGTTTCCGTTGTGAACCGCAATGGTGTGTCCCACAAAGTCCGGCGATATCATACTGGCTCTAGACCAGGTCTTGATGACCTCTTTCTTGCCAGTCTCATTCATGGCTAAAACTCTCTTTTCGAGAATTGCCTGTATGTAAGGTCCTTTTTTTAGTGAACGACTCATAATTCTCTTGTCAGTTTAATCCGTTATTTTTTCCTTCTTTCAATGATGAATTTCTTGGTCGTCTTTTTAGGGTTACGAGTCTTGTAACCTTTAGCCAGAAGACCTTTTCTAGAACGAGGGTGACCTCCGGAAGCACGTCCTTCACCACCACCCATCGGGTGATCTACAGGGTTCATCGCCACACCGCGAACGCGTGGACGGCGTCCCAGCCAGCGGTTTCTACCTGCTTTTCCGAACGATTCAAGATTATGATCTGCATTGGAAACTGTACCAACTGTAGCACGGCAAGCGGTAAGAACCATTCTCATCTCACCCGAAGGCAGTTTAAGAATTGCGTGTTTTCCCTCTCTTGCTGTAAGCTGAGCGTATGTACCGGCACTTCTTGCCATAGCGGCACCTTGACCGGGACGTAGCTCTATGTTGTGAACTAGTGTTCCCATTGGGATCTCTGAAAGAGGCAGAGTGTTCCCTATCTCGGGAGCAACTCCTGGGCCCGATGCTATAACCTGGCCCACTTTAATTCCGTTAGGAGCAATAATGTAGCGTTTTTCGCCATCGGCGTAAACTACCAGAGCAATACGTGCACTTCTGTTTGGATCGTACTCAATAGTCTTTACGGTTGCAGTGTACTGGTCTTTCTCTCTTAGAAAGTCAATTACACGATACATCCTTTTATGACCACCTCCTATATAACGCATTGTCATCTTTCCCTGAGCGTTTCTTCCTCCCGACTTGCGAAGCGGCTGAAGAAGAGACTTCTCCGGTGTAGAGCATGTAATCTCAGTAAATGCGCTAATTGCTTTATGTCTTGTACCGGGTGTAACCGGTTTGAATTTGCGTATTGCCATGGACTTAAATATTACTATAGAAATCTATCTTATCTTCTCCGGCCAGCGTCACAATCGCTTTTTTGAAGTGATTTGTGCGGCCTGACAATAATCCCGCTTTGGTAAAGCGGCTCTTGCGTTTTCCGTGGTAGTTAATGGTATTTACATCCAACACCTTAACACCGTACATCTCCTCAACCGCCTTTTTAATTTCAATCTTGTTTGCTTGGCGGTCTACCATAAAACCGTAACGATTCAACTTTTCGCCCTGAATCGTCATCTTCTCTGTTACTATAGGCTTAATTAAAATTTCCATCGTTCCACGGTTTAATTATTTCCATACTGTCCTTGCAGAATATCCTGCACTCCGTCCATTAGGATAAGTGATGTAGAGTTTACAACGTCGTAAGTGCTTATCTCATTAACGTTTATAACCTTTACGTTTGGCAGGTTGCGAGATGATAGATAAATATTATTCATATTCTCCGGAAGCACAAAGAGTATTTTTCTGTCGTTAACCTTCAGGTTAGCGATTATCTTCATGAACTCTTTAGTTTTTGGTGCCTCCATAGAGAAGGTTTCAACTATTTTAAGCGACTCCTCTCTCATTTTGTATGAGAGTGCAGAGAAACGTGCAAGTTGTTTTAGCTTCTTATTAAGCTTAAAGCTGTAATCTCTTGGTCTTGGGCCAAACACTCTACCTCCGCCCACATAAATGTTAGCTTTGATACTTCCGTGTCTTGCTCCGCCCGATCCTTTCTGACGAACAACCTTCTTAGTACTGTAAGCCACTTCCCACTTCTCTTTTGTTTTGTGAGTTCCCTGGCGCTGATTTGCCAGATACTGCTTAACATCGAGGTAGATGGCGTGATCGTTTGGTTCAATGCCAAAGATGCCCGGATCCAGAGTCACCTTCTTTCCCGACTCTGTTCCATCTATTTTGTAAACTGATAATTCCATAGACGCTTATTCCTCCACAATTACATATGAACCCTTAGCACCGGGAACAGATCCCTTTACAATAAGAAGATTATTCTCAGGAATAACCTTCAGAACTTTGAGGTTCTGGATTTTCACCTTGTCGCCACCCATTCGGCCGGCCAATCTTTTACCTTTGAATACTCTTGAAGGCCAAGAAGATGCACCCATTGAACCGGGAGCTCTGAGTCGGTTGTGCTGACCATGTGTCTGGCCTCCCACTCCCGAAAATCCATGGCGTTTCACAACACCCTGGAATCCTTTACCTTTGGAGATTCCTGTAATATCTACCCATTCCTGATCGTCTTTTCCAAAGACATCGGCAACGGTGATTGTATCGCCTAATTGAAGATCTTTGCCGTAGTCATTGATAAACTCGACAATCTTTCTCTTAGGTGTGGTGTTTGCCTTTTTAAAGTGGCCAAGTTGGCCTCCGCTGGTGTGTTTCTCTTTTTTTTCGTCATAGGCAATTTGTACAGCGGCATAACCATCTTTCTCTTCTGTACGAATTTGCGTAACAACACACGGACCAGCCTCAATAACGGTGCATGGAATATTTTTTCCATCGGCACCAAAAACAGAAGTCATTCCGACTTTCTTTCCAATTAATCCAGGCATTGGTTTTTAATTTGGTGTTTTTTAAATAATTAATAATTACCGCACAAAATTTGCGGGCTGCAAATATACGATAATAAATTTAAAAAGCAATACCTGTAAGCAAATAATGTGCTAATTAAGCAGTGTATGGAGGTTAGATACTATGAGCTTTACTGCTATGGCAAGAAGGATAATTCCAAAGAATTTTCTTAGAACATAAATACCGCCTTTCCCAATTTTTTTTGAGATAAAATCTATGTTTGCCAACACAAGATAGACAATAACAATATTTATAAAGAGCGAAATTATAATATTTACAATATCATACTCTGCCCTAAGCGAGAGAAGAGTGGTGAAGGAGGCGGCACCTGCTATAAGAGGAAAGACAATAGGCACTATTGTGGCCGAATCGGTTGGGCCATCGTCTTTAAAAACCTGTATCCCAAAGATCATCTCAATTGCAAGAACCAGAAGCACAAGCGCCCCTGCAACCGCAAACGACGAGATATCTACTCCAAACAGACCCAACATTGCCTGCCCTACAAAGAGAAAACCCACTAATATAGAGAAGGAGATGAGCGCTGCCTTGAAGGGGCTGAAGCTCTTTTTCTTCTCTTTCATACCTATGATTATGGGAACCGAACCCAGAATATCTATCACAGCAAACATTACAATGAATGCACTAAAGATCTCTTTAATGTTTATATTCATAAAAGTTCTGTTTAAATATTAATGGTTGATTAAAAAAAAGTGCTCGGGACGGGAATCGAACCCGTACGGACATTGCTGCCCACAGGATTTTAAGTCCTGCGTGTCTACCTATTCCACCACCTGAGCCCTTTAGACTGCATCTCAAAGATACTAATTTTTAAAAAAACCTCTCCTTTGCGGAGAGGTTTTGGAGAGCGGAAAACGAGACTCGAACTCGCGACCCTAACCTTGGCAAGGTTATGCTCTACCAACTGAGCTATTTCCGCGTTTGGGACTGCAAAAGTAATAATTTTTTTACAAGCTCCAAAAAATATTTACAGAACAGTTTGGAACTGTTTTAGAAAACGAATATCATTTTCGAAATAGTGACGTAGATCCTTCACCTGCCATTTGAGCATGGCTATCCTCTCAATACCCATTCCAAAGGCAAATCCTGTATAAACCTTACTATCTATCCCACTTGCTTCCAGAACATTAGGGTCTACCATCCCACAGCCCATAATCTCCAACCAGCCGGTTCCCTTACATATATTACACCCCTTCCCTTTGCAAATGTTACAGCTTACATCTACCTCTGCACTAGGTTCGGTAAATGGGAAATAAGATGGCCTGAGTCTTATATTGGCATCTTCACCAAACATCTCCCTGACAAATAGAAGAACTGCCTGCTTGAGGTGGGCAAAAGAGACATCTTTATCTATATAGAGCCCCTCTACCTGATGAAAAATGCAGTGGGCGCGTGCCGATATTGCCTCGTTACGGAACACTCTTCCTGGGCAGACTATCCTTATTGGAGGCGACATCTTCTCCATGGCCCTTACCTGAACAGAGCTGGTATGTGTTCTTAGTAGTATGGGATTCTCTCCTCCCGAGATAAAGAATGTATCTTGCATATCTCTGGCCGGGTGTTCGGGTGGAAAATTAAGGGCTCCAAATACATGCCAATCATCTTCTATTTCAGGCCCTTCGGCAAGTACGTATCCAAATTTTGAGAATATTGAGAGAATCTCATCTCTTGTAACAGAGATTGGGTGTCTCGCCCCTATTTCAAACAGATTGCCCGGCATGGTGAGGTCGTCTCCGCCCGATTTGCTGCCGCTGCTACTCTCTGCAAGCTCTCTAAGCTGCTCTATCTTCTCTGTTGCTGCAACCTTAAGTTTGTTAAGAATCTGCCCCAACTCTCTCTTCTGTTCGGGAAGAACAGATCTAAACTCTTCGAAAAGCTGAGTAACACTCCCCTTTTTCCCCAGGAGCTTTACCCTCAACTCCTCTATCTCGCTCGCCTTTTCTGCTCTAAGCTGCTCTATTTCTGCAAGTAAACTATCAATTTTCTCTTTCATAACTACAATGAGGTGCAAACATTAGGGGGGCAAAGTTAATAATTCTATTTTAAGTTGATTACTCAAGTTATCTCTTAAGAGCGGGCAAAAGCTCTTTGATTGCTCTCTCTAACTGTGGGTCTCTGTTGTTGACTCTATCGAGAAGCGTGTTCTTAACGTAGATATCAGGGGCCACCCCTTCAAACTCCAGATTCTTGCCATCTAGTGTATAGCAACCCCAAGCCGGTAATCTTACGGTAGAGCCGTCTACTAGTCGTGCTCCCGAGGTAAATATTATCCACCTGTATGTCTCTGTTCCAACAATTTTGGCAATAGAGAGCGCCTTTATTCCATTAGAGGTAACCTCGGCGTCGCTCAGACTCCTTTCGTTTACTAAAACAATTATCGGCTTATCTAATGGTGTAACGTTGGGGTGCGATACTTGAGGGTTGTCTCTGTGGCTCCACGTAAAGTGGCTCTTCTGATTGAGATAGTCAATCACCTCTTTGTGCACGTTCCCTCCATTATTGAATCTGAGATCTAATATCAATGCCTCTTTGTGAACTCCGTAAGTGTTCATATCTATTAAAAACTTGTCTAGAGATTCCGATGACATATCCCTCATATGCAGGTAGGCAATCTTTCCTCCCGACTCTCTCTCAGTAAAGTTGCGGTTAGCATCCTCCCACTCGGTATAGAGCAAAGAGCGCAAATCTGAGGTAGAGCCGAATGGTAGCCGTACCGTAAACTCTTTTCCCTCTCTTGAAAAGCCCAGCTCCATCTCCTTTGGTGCTACTACAGAGCTAAAGTAAATCTCTCTGTTCTTCTCTTTGTCTATCCTCTTGCGGTTTACCGATACCAAAACGTCTCCCGGTTTGAGGGGGTTATTTACAAAAGAGGCCTTAGATCCATCTACAACTCTGTTTAATTTGTAGGGGTTATCCTCTTCAAAAATAAGCCCGGGAGCAAATGTTACATACCTTACAGAGCTCTCCTCCTCTCTGCCAAAAGTGGAGAAGCCCATATGCGATGAGTTAAGTTCGTTTAGCATATCGTTTATCAGAACTCTAAGATCGTCTCTACTTCTCACAAATGGCAGGAACTGTGAGTAATACTCCCTCTTTGCCTTCCAATCTTTGCCATGAAAATTGTGGTCGTAAAAATTCTGCTCCAATGTGCTCCACACCTCGTAAAACATCTGCTCAAATTCGTCCTTAATGCTCTTTTGGAAGTTGTATTTAAGTTCAACTTTAACTGCATTTGCAGAAGCTGCATCTACTTTATAAACACCATCTCTATCCATTGCAAAAAGCTCTTTTCCTCCTCTCGCAAATGTGAATGCAGAACCCATTCCCTTCATCTTAACTGCCGGTTTCATCTCCCAATCTTTTATCTCCTGAACATACAGCGCCCAATCTCCCTCGTGATTAGAGTTGTAGAAGAGGAAGCTCTTTCCGGCAGCCGAGAAGATATAAGGCATATTCTGCTCTCCCCGTCTAACAACAGGTTCATACCTGCGTTGAATATTGGCTACCTCTACAAGCACCGTAGAGTCTGCAGCAGTTTTTTCCGGAGTAAAGAGTTTGTTATATTCATCGCTCTCAAAGAGAGGCATCACTCTGTGAAGTGCCACCCTGTAAAGTTGGGCCGATGCTCCTCTCGGGAAGGATGCAGTGGTTCTGTTTGCCAGCAAATAGAGGTACTTACCGTCGGGAGAGAATTGAGGATCATTCTCGAAGTTTGCAGAGTTAGTCAAATTTATCCTTTTCCCTGTTGAGAGTTCATATAGGAAAACATCTCTTTCGAACAAATTTACAGCAGTATATGCCAGATAGGCCCCATTTGAGGAGAATGATATTCCATAATTCTGAAACGACCAAAACTCGTGGGTAGCAATCTCCTTAACAGTGCCTTGAGCGGGGTCTAGAAGCATCACTTTTTTACCTCCGTCGATAAATGCCACTCTATCTATCTTTGGCGATGCCGATAGCGATTTTACCATAGATTGAGGTGTATAGAGGGGTCTCTCCTGTGTTGGAAGGTCGGCACGTTGTGAGAATATTCCCGTATACCCCTTATGTGTTCTTGTATATATGATGGTTTTATTGTCGCTGCTCCAAATTACCTCATCTACTCTCTCTGTGTGAGGGGTGTCTATTATTTTAATAAAGTTACCTTTGGCGTCTGCTACAAACAGAAGTCCTCTGAATGAGAAGGCCAGCTTTTTGCCATCGGGCGATACAGCCAGAGCACCCGGCCGTGAGAGGGGAACAGAGGTGGTCCACTGTTCGGGTCCAAAAGCCATCTCAATCTTTGGCATTGTGTACTCACCGCTCTTTGTGTCAAGAACAAATATTTTATACCCCTTTACAAATACAATTTTTGACCCATCAAAGCTGATTGAAGGATACTGAACAGACTCCTCAAATTGAGTAAGATACTTGCCATCGCTGTATCTCACAATATTTGCCTCTCCGTTCTTCTCTTCAGATACATAGTAAAGCTCTCCATTCTTGTCTGTCATTGGCCATATATCTCTCCCTCTGAATGAGGTGAGCTCTTTGTACTCCTTTTTCAAAGGGTCCCAGCTCTTTATATTTGGATTGTGATCGCCTCTATAACCCTTCCTGGTAGCAAATCTGTAACTCTCGGTGGATTCGTTAAAGTAGAACTCTTGGGTTACCGGGTTCTGTACCAGGTTTGCAACGGTGTTAAAGTAATGGGGAAAGAGTCTCACCGGTGTTCCTCCGGCCAAAGCTACTTTATAAGTGCTCATAGTATTGAACCGGTTTGATTCAAAGTATATATACTTAGAGCATCGGCTCCACGATGCCGGCACATCTGAGGCGTCGTGAAATGTGAGCTGAACTACATCTCCCCCGGCCACCGGAACAACATATACATTATTGTTACCTTGGATGTTAGATGAGAACGCCAGATATTTTCCATCGGGAGAAACCTTCGGGTTGGCCTCATTCCCGCCCAAAGAGATAACTCTTAGGGCCAGACCTCCTATTGTTGGTACTTTATAGATATCTCCCCCGTGAGAGAAGTAAATAACATCTCCGCTAGGCGATAGGGAGGGCTTGGATGCAAAGTGCAAATTTTGAGCAAACGACCATGAACTAATCATAATTGTTGCTAATAGGAGAGATATTCTTGACATATTGCGGCTTTTAATTATTGTTCCAATTTACTTTAGCTCTTCTTAGAGGCATTGTCATGCATCTTGCCCCTCCTCCGCCTCTAGGGAGTTCCGATCCATCTATGGTAACCACACAAAGTTTGTAGTTATCAAGACTCTTCTTTCCCTTTATCACATCCCATGCAGTGATGATCTCAAATCCGTGCTTGTTAAGCTCGTTAAGTGTGTGTACGTTTCTTGCGTAAGACATAACCTTTCCGGGTTCGATGGCAAAGAAATTTGCTCCGCTGTGCCACTGCTCTCTCTCTTGATTCCACTCATCTGCGCTTCCTCCGCAAATAATTGGCTCTACCTCCATACCTAGTCTCTTTAAAACCGATGGGATATTGTTCACCGATTTTATCTTAGATACCTTACCATTCTCAATTATCATATGAACGGTCTGATACTGGTTTTCGTTTAGAATCAGTGGTTCGAACACCATCGCTTTATCTGTATCTAACAGTGTAAAAACCATATCTAGGTGTATAAACGACTCGGGCGACTCCGGCAGCTGCTGAACAATAACATGCTTTCTCTCTGTACAACCTGTTTTGCATAGTCTGTTTATAAGAAGATCTATCCCTTGGCTGCTGGTTCTTGAGCCGTTTCCTACAAGAAGAATATCCTCTCTGGCCATAAGAATGTCTCCCCCTTCCATATAGACCTCATTATTGCCCGGTTGAAAGTCGTGCGCATTTAGAACCTCACAATCGAATACGCGTTTTTTTCTAAATAGGGCCTCATTTATCAGCGACTCTCTCATTCTCACTTTACTGGCCATTTTACAAACCAAAAGCTTATTGCCTATGGTAACCGATGCGTCTCTTGTAAAGTAGTAATTGTAAAGTGGAGGCAGTGCGTAGTAGTCGTCTTTAAGATATGCTGTAAGGGTGTTTATCTTTGCCGGTAACCCCTCTATGAGCACTTGGGCAAGAGCTTTCGATCCCATATCCATTAAATACTCAAAATAGTCTGTTACCCCTTCAGAGACACATATCTTACCAATAAGGGCCTCTCTCTCTGTATGGTTATCCAAAAGCTTAACAAGCAGATCTTTTACCTGATATGTTTTACACACTTTATTTAAAACCCCCGAGAGTTGCTCATACTCCTTTTGTGCAATAGATAGGTTGAGAATATCGCTATAAAGCGCCCTTTGGGCATTTCTTGGTGTCATATTCTCTACTTCGGCTCCCGGTGTGTGCAGTAAAACTGCCTCTAATTTTCCTATCTCCGAATTTACATCTACATTAATTAATTCTTGATTCATAAAATCTTTTTTATTGATATTTGCCAAGTCCGTTGAGGGGAAGCTCTGCAAAAAGAGCTTTGTACACCGACTCATCCCTAGGGCAGATAAGTATAAGATCGTCTGTGTTTATCACCATAAGCTCTTTTAAACCTGCGGCAACAATTACCTTTTTTTCGCCCTCAGAGATAAAGATGGAGTCTTTGACATCTTTAAGCATCCACCTGGAAAAGTTTACAAAATTACCATTTTCATCTTTATTTTTATACATATAGAGTTGATCCCATGTACCTATATCAGACCACCCGAACGACACAGGGTATACAACAGCTTTGTCTGTCTTCTCCATTATTCCGTAGTCTATAGAGATGCTCTTGCACTCCTCGTAAACACGGGTAATAAACTCCTGCTCCGACTCTTTATAGTAGTGTTGGGCACCCTCTCCGAATAGAATGGATATCTCCTGTTGGTGTAACTCTAGCTCTCTCTTAATTGAATTGAGATTCCAGATGAATATACCCGAATTCCAGAGGAACTCCCCGCTGTTTACAAACACCTCTGCTAGATCTGCACTCGGTTTCTCTGTAAAGGTCTTTACATTATAGGCCACATTCCCATTTATGCTAACGTGAGTGTTTTTGTTGGCCTGTATGTAACCGTAGGCGGTCTCTGCTCTGTTTGGTTTAATCCCCAGAGTAATCAGCACATCGTTTTTCGAAGCATAGTCGAGAGCGTTTTCTATTGTCTCGGCAAAAACCTCATCATTTAGTATGAGGTGGTCAGACAGGGCTACAACCACAGTTGCATTTGGGTTCTCACTCAAGAGTTTGTAGGTTGCATAAGCCATACATGGTGCTGTGTTCCGCCTGTAGGGCTCCAACAGAAGGTGTTCCGGTTTGAGATAAGGAAGCTGTTCAAGCACCAAATCTTTGTATTGCAAAGATGTTACTACCAAAATATTCTCCGGTGGCACTATGCTTGCAAACCTATCAAAGGTAGATTGAATAAATGTCTTTCCTGTTCCTAAAATATCTAGGAACTGTTTTGGTTTGGCATTTCTGCTTATAGGCCAAAAGCGGCTTCCTAGTCCTCCGGCCATAATTATGCAATAGTGGTTCTTTGCCATATTAATAGTTTTTGTTTTGTTTCTCTTTTTGTCCTCTTTTGCTACCATAAAGGGGTAAAGGCGTTAGGAAAATAGTCTACCGTGTACTCTCCCGAGGTGGCAAAAACAATTGAGACAACATCGAACTGCGTCTCATATCCAATATTTCTGCACCTGATATAGCCCTCTGCTGCTCTTATGAGGGACCTCTGCTTTTTAAGATCTACCGTCTCATATGGTAACTTCAAACAGGGTTGGTAAAGCGACCTCACCTCCACAACATGAAGTCGGCATAGATTGCTCCCCTTTTGAACACTCTTCATTACAATGTCAATCTCTCTCCTTCGCCATCTCCAGTTTTTATCAAGAAGGGTCAACCCCTCTCCTGTAAGATATGCAATGGCAATCTCCTCTGCCTCTCTGCCTTTTATGCATGTGCTCTTCACCTCCTCCATCTCTCTGCCGGCCATATTTATTTCAAATATAGCACATCCCATGCGATTATAAAAAAAAGAGCCGCCAAAAGGCAGCTCTTAATAATAATTATTTAACCCTACTCGCTTAGAACATCAGTCTTATTCCAAACAGCATACCCCAAGTACTACCTGTTGTAAGTTGTCTTACCTGCTGGTTCTTTGTGTCGAAGTTAGCTATATCTGTTGCATTGAGGGTGAAGGTTGGAGCTCCTCCTGCATTAAGACCTTTGTAAGATAGAGGCATAATAACATTCCAAGAGTTGGCCAAACCGCTTCTGGTGAAGTTACCCCACTCGCTATTGAGAAGGTTACCTGCATTCACGATATCTAAGCTAAACTGAAGAGTGTATCTGCGGCTGCTTCCAAAGTTTGTGAAGATATCCTGAAGAATTTTAACATCAAAACGGTTTCTCCACGGGTTAACCTTACCGAATCTCTCGGCATATTGTCCTTTTCTCTTGCTAAGGTAAGGATCGTTGTCTACAAACTGCTGGAATTTTGCTGCCTGCTCTGCTGCAGTCATTTTGCCGGGAACATCTACAAATGTAAGTTCGTACTGGCTTGCAGGTATGTACATAATGTCAGATCTGTTACCGTCTCCGTTGATATCCTCAGGGTAAGCAAATGTAGATCTGCCTTGTGCCGATCCGCTGTAGTATACAGAGAATGTGGTGGCTAGATTTTTAAGATACTCAACTTTGTACGAGAGCGATCCCACAACTCTGTGAGGAACTGCAAAGCTAGAGTGGCTCAATTGAGGATTGTTAAGGTCGTAAACATCCAGGTTGCTTGTCCATGCCGAAAGCGCTGCAGAGCCCGGGTTAGCAGATACATCTTTAGAAATGTTGTATGTGTAGGCAATCATACCGGCCCAACCGTTTGAGTAGTTTTTGGTAAGCTGAGCAGTAAGAAGTGTCTGATAACCTTTATCTGAATTGGTAAGAACCATTGCAGATGATAATCCGCTGTTTACTCTGTTGGTTGTCCAACGAGGTCTTCTGTCCGGTCCGCTTAGTACGTTGTTAGGATCGGGAAGGTTCATGTTTTTCTGAACAACTGCGTTAATGTCTTTTGAGTAAAGTGCTTCAAGGGTTAAAATCATATTACCCGGAAGTTCAATATCGGCAGCCAGGTTAGATCTCCAAATTCTTGGCATCTTAAAGTCTTTATCTACAGCTGCAATAGACGAACCTGAAGGTAGTGTACTGCTGATCTGCTGAGGGAACAAACCCGGATATTTTGCCACTTGAGCTCTAAAATCGGGATTAAATCTAAAGTCTGCAGGAAGGGCAGAACCTAACAGACCAATCTCGGGACTCTGAACCGTACCCGAAGAGGTTGGCTGGTTGGTGAACCATACAAACGGAAGAACACCCGAGAACATACCCGAACCTCCTCTAACTTGAAGACTTCTGTCTCCTTTTACGTCCCAGTTAAAACCAACTCTTGGATTAACCTGCATTTTGGTATTTGGCCAGCTGTCTATGTCTATCTTATACCCATTTTTGAAAGTTAGAGCATCTATTGCCGGGTTATTGGTAAGTTTATTGTGGTACATAGGAAGCTCTGCTCTTAAACCGTATGTAATCTTAAGACCTTTATTCACCTGCCACTCATCTTGTATGTAAGCACTTGCAAGACCAAAGTCCATCTCAACTGCTCCCGGATCTTTTCCACCGTAACCGTAGGTTATACCAAACAGGGTTGGCTTGGCATTGTTGATGAAGTCATCCAACGATGCAAAGCGATAGTAGCTTGTTCCTTCACGAACATAAGAGTTGTATACGAAGATATTGTCGTAAGCAAGACCCAACGTTAGGGTGTGCTTATCTAAGTTCACCGAAAGGTTGTTTACAACCGAGAGTGTGTTGTTAAGAACTTTATTACGGAATGTAAAGAGCTCATAACCAAAAGACATATACGGATTGTTGTCTTTATAGATATCTACAAACGGAAACTCTGCACTTGTACTGCTTCTCTTAGGGTCTGTAACCTCTGTATAAGATACCAAAAGCTTGTTGGCAAGTCTGTTTCCAAAAGTTGAGTTCAACTCTGCCGAGAATGCGTCTACTGAGTTTTCGCTGGTGTAGAAAGAGTTAGAGAATGAGATTGAATACTCACTCACCCTGCCGTACTGAGATCTTGACGATGACGGAGGAGGACCCGAGGTTGCATTTGTAAGTGATCTGCTGGTGTTACGTAATCTGTTGTAACGGGCAGAGAACTTGTGGTTCTTTGCAATATTCCAGTCAACCCTTGCAAATACTTTGTAATTCTCCGATGGGAAAGCACCAAAATTTTGATAGTCACCCGGATCGTAATTGTAAGTAGACATAAGGTGATTTTTAGCTCTCTCAAGATCGGCTACTGTGGTACGAGAGATCCTTTTATTCAAATCGGCCTGACCATTTGTGCTAGGCTCCCAGCTTCCGCTAGGTCTAGACTCATCTTCAAACTCGTAGCTTGCGAAGATAAATAGTTTGTCTTTAATGATAGGGGCGCCGATAGTAACACCAAAGGTTCTGTTGCTGGCTTCACGCGCTTTAGGAACAATAAGGTCGCCTACTTTTTCTCCTGTGAATGATTTTGGTCTCAAATAGGAGTAAGCACTTACTTTAAGGTTATTGTCACCCGATTTTGTAACAGCATTGATAGATGCTCCTGTAAATTGAGAAAGTCTAACATCGTAAGGGGCCAGATTTACAGACACCTGCTCAATAACGTCCAGCGATATAGGTTGAGCAGATCCGCCGGGCATAGAGTTGGAGCTAAGACCAAAGTTGTTGTTTAGAGCAGCACCGTCAACAGTAATAGTGTTAAACCTACCGTCTCTTCCCGCAAACGAGTTACCGTTTGCCTGTGGGGTCATTCTGGTGAAATCTGTTATACTTCTGCTGATTGAAGGGAGGGTGTTAATCTCTCTGGAGCTGATGTTCATTGCTGCTCCGGTACGATCTCTGTTTAGTACAGGATTTACCAGACCCGCAGAGATTACAACCTCGCTCAAGGTAGTTGCTTCCTCTCTCAATTCGGCATTATAAACAAAGTTTTCACCCAGTCTGAGGCTCAGGTTCTCTGCTTTAACGGTTGCATAACCCAGGAAAGATACCTCAAGAGTATACGGGCCGCCTACACGCATGTTCTGAATACGGTAGTTACCTGCATTGTCTGTCATTGAGTAGTACTTTGATCCCGATGGTGTATGAACTGCAACCACTGCAGCTCCGATAACCGGAGTACCGTCTGCCTCTGATATACGACCACTCATAGAGGATGTTGTAACCTGGGCAAACAGCCCCGCCGTTACCAACAAGCTCAAAGCCGCAAGGGCAAATTGCTTAATCATTTGTTTCATAAGTTTTTAAATAAATTATTAGGTATTCTGACGCAAAAATAAGAAAATACATTATAAAACTAATAATTATTTCTCTTTATTTAACAATTCCTTAAACATTGTAATCTTTTTGTACAATACTGATTTTTAAATAAATCCTATAAACAAAAAATAAATTGTCAATATTTGGTTAATAAGTTTTTTTTTCTACCTTTGCCGCCGTATTTTGTGGAGAGATTTGACTGCTTGCAACCACATAAAAAAATGCTAAAACGAGCCTGAATATCTCCGGATTTGTTTATGCATAAAGTCTGACTCTCACAATCTACGTGAAGAGTTTTTTTATTTTAACACATTAACACATGTCATATCTTTTTACATCGGAGTCGGTATCGGAGGGGCACCCCGATAAAGTTGCCGACCAGATTTCGGACGCCATCTTAGATGAATTTCTAAGGCAAGACAAGAACTCAAAAGTTGCATGCGAAACATTTGTAAGCACCGGTTTAGTGGTAGTTGGAGGTGAGGTTAAGTCGGAGGCGTATGTCGACATTCAGCAGGTTGCCAGGAGGGTAATCAATAGAATTGGTTATACTAAGGCAGAGTATATGTTCGATGGCAACTCCTGCGGTATTCTATCTGCCATTCACGAACAGTCTCCCGACATCAACAGAGGGGTTGAGGTAACAGAGCCCTCGGAGCAGGGTGCAGGAGATCAGGGGATGATGTTCGGCTACGCATGCACAGACACTCAGGAGTATATGCCTCTGCCGCTTACTCTCTCTCACATAGCACTTATAGAGCTTGCCAAAATTAGAAAAGAGAGCACGCTTATGCCCTATCTCAGGCCCGATGCCAAGTCTCAGTTTACAATTGAGTATAGCAGCAACAACACGCCCATAAGGGTTCATACCATAGTAATCTCTACACAGCACGATGAGTTTGACGACGACCACTCAATGCAGACCCGTATAAGGAGCGATATTAAAAACATCCTCATATCCAGGGTGATTGAGAGGTTGCCTAAGAGCACCGCCAATCTGTTCAGAGACGATTATATACTTCATGTAAACCCTACAGGAAAGTTTGTTATCGGTGGCCCTCACGGCGACACGGGGCTCACCGGGCGAAAAATTATTGTAGACACCTATGGAGGTAAGGGGGCTCACGGCGGAGGGGCGTTTTCCGGCAAAGACCCAAGCAAGGTAGACAGATCTGCTGCCTACGCCGCTCGTTATATTGCAAAAAACCTGGTGGCCGCGGGAGTTGCAAACGAAGTTCTTGTTCAGCTTGCGTATGCTATAGGTGTGGCAAGGCCGGTTAGCGTATTTGTAAACACTTTTGGCACCTCTTTTCCAAACAACCCTTCTGCTGCAATGAGCGACGGAGATATTGCAGATAAGATTCAACAACTTTTCGATCTTAGACCTGCAAGCATAATTGATATGTTTGGTCTTAAGAACCCAATCTACGAAGTTACTGCCGCATACGGTCATATGGGAAGAGACCCCTACATAAAAGATGGGATTCAGTATTTTGGATGGGAGAGGTTAGATTCGGTTGAGAAGATTAAAGAGGCCTTTGCCATATAAGCTTTTTGCCAAAACCAAGGCGGTTGTCTGTAAATTTTAGCTCCTCAATCTTGAGAAGCCATAGATCTCCACCTTTTAGTATTGCATATGGAAACCGCTTCAGGTAACTGAGGCGGTAACTGTTTAAGGTTGAGCTATTGCAAAGCTCCATTGTTGCGGTAAACTGTACTCCTCTAATCAGACCTATGCTCTCTGTCTCCAGAGATATGCCTCCCGATATTTTGGCTTTTGGAGCTCTGTTGTGAATTTGAATATGCCTGGTCTTGCTCTCCGAGGTGATTACAAGAGCATTCTGCTCTTTGATATACACGTAAAATGCATGCCAGCTCCAAATATCTGTGCCGTCTGTAACGGTAAGTGTTGCAACGTGATGCTCATTGATGAACTCCACTATTCTGTTATCGGGGGCAACTGCATCCATTATCTAAAGAGGTAAATTTTATCTGAACGACGTAATTTAATACCGGGAGAGATTGGGATAGAGCAGTATTGCCCTTTTTCAGCCCTCTCTGTTTCAATAAGATCTACCCTTATCTCGTTAGCTGTATGCTCTATTACACCGGTTGAAGGCCCAATTATAAGAATTTCATCGCCTTTGCAAAGCTCACCGGTCTCAATGAGAACCTCGGCAACCGAGAGGTTAGAGAAGAAGTTTGTCACTTTTCCTATATAGTGCTTCTTTTTTGTTGCTTTGTTTCCATATACATCACTCCACTCACCAAGTTTTGCTCCTTGATAATAGCCGTCCCAAAAACCTCTGTTGAATACCGATGATACTTTTTTAACCAGTCTCTCTTTAAGTTCGGGGGTATACTCACTCTTTATCACCGCATCTGCGGCCTCTCTGTAGGCCTGTGTAACATATTTTACATATTCGGGTGCTCTTGCTCTGCCCTCAATCTTAAAGACCCTGATTCCCGCCTCTATAATTTTATCTGTAAACTCTATGGTAGAGAGATCTTTGGGAGACATAATATATTTATTGTCTACCTCAAGGGAGCTTCCGGTTTCAAGGTCGGTAACTTCATATCCGCGACGGCATAACTGATAACAAGATCCTCTGTTGGCAGAGGCGTTATACTCGTGCAGACTTAGATAGCACTTACCCGATACTGCCATACAGAGCGCGCCATGGCAAAACAACTCAAGTCTCACAGGATTGCCCGAGGGGCCGTTAACTCCCTCTCTTATAATTGAGTCGTAAATAGCTCTTATTTGAAAAAGAGAGAGCTCTCTGGCCAAAACAATTACATCGGCAAACTGCGCATAGTATTTAACACTCTCAAAATTAGAGACATTTAATTGTGTTGAAATATGAACTTCTACCCCCCTCTCTCTTGCGTAGAGTATTGCCGCCATATCCGATGCAATTACGGCAGATATACCCGCCTCTGCAGCCGCATCTATTGTCTGCCTCATTGGCTCGATATCTTGGTCGTAAAGCACTATGTTTAGTGTGAGATACGATTTTACACCTGCCTCTCTGCAAATATTTGCTATCTCTTTAAGTGACTGTAGAGTAAAGTTGTTGGCAGAGTGCGATCTCATATTGAGGTTTCCAACACCAAAATAGACCGAGTTTGCTCCGCCTTGTATTGCAGCTGCTAGTGATTCATAGTTTCCGGCAGGCGACATTATCTCAATTTGCATCTTATCTTCTCTCTAATCCAAAAAAATTGTATACCCTGTGAATAACATCTTCGGGAAGCAAATTGTTCATACAAATGTAGTCTCCTCTATAGCACTCTTTGTTTCCGAAAACCGAACATGGACGGCAATCTGCCTCTGCCATCAGTGCCATATCCTCTCTCTGCCCCCAGCCGTAAAATCCCAGAAATGGATGCGTAGCTCCCCAAACAGATAGAACCGGTATATTTTTATATGAGGCAAAGTGCATGTTTGCCGAGTCCATACAAATCATAAGGTTTAACCCTTCAATAATCTCCAGCTCTCTCTCAAACGAAAACTCTCCGGCAACCGAAGTTGCGCCCGAATATCGCTGCTCCCAACCCTTTAGTATGGCCGCCTCTCTCTTTCCCCCTCCAAACAGAATAATGGTGAATCTATCATCTTCGCTCAACTCCGCAACCACCCTCTCCATACGCTCTATGGGCCACTCCTTCCCTTTGTGTCTTGCAAAGGGGGCAACTCCCACCATATAGCCATTAGTCCGGGAGGGGTGTTTATAATCTCCCTCATTTTGGGAGAAGCCAATATTCTCTCGGAGTATCTTCTCAAGAACAATCTCATATCTTCTCATAGAGGTTGGTAACTTAACCATCCTCTTACCCTCTCTTGCGGTTAGCAACCTCTTCTCTGCCCTTCCTTTCCTTATTCTAACAACCTTTATAAGCGACAGAGTAAATAGAGCTCCCAGAATGAAGGTCCTGAGCACAGAGTGGATGTCGGCAACGGCTGTTGGTTTTAACGCTCTTAGCTCCCTAAAAAGACGAAACATTCCAGACACCCCTTTGTGCGATCCCTTAACGTATACGGGATAAAATCCAAGGTTAGGTACCCCCGTAAAAAGGGGCTCCATCATTGGCTGCGAAACCATAGTAAATCTCTTTTGCGGATATCTCAGAGCCACCTCTCTTAAAAGAGGTGCTGCAATTGCAACATCTCCTAGGGCAGAAAATCTGAGAACTATAATATGGTCGCTATCGCTATCTTTTGCCTCCATATAATACCGGATTTAATGAGGGGTCGTTATACATCTTCATCTGTTTGTACACTCTCATATACTTCTCCCCTCTCTCAATCTCTCCAAGCAGATTGTCTATTGCACTAGAAAGATCTTCCCTTTGTGTAAGAAGGGTCTTGAGCTTATTGTGGCATGCCTCTCTGTGAGACGGCTCTGCCTCCTCTCTGGTTGCCTCTGCTCTCATATGGTAGATTTTAAGTGCTAGAATAGAGAGCCTGTCTATTGCCCAAGCGGGGGTCTCTGTGTTGATTGTTGCTCTTTCACTAACCTTAACACCCGAGTACCTCTCCATGAAATAGCTGTCTATAAGCTCTACAAGGTCGGTTCTATCTTGATTAGATTTATCTATTCTTCTTTTAATGGCAAGCGCCTCAACAGGATCTATAGATGGTTCTCTTATGATATCTTCCAGATGCCACTGAACTGTATCAATCCAGTTTTTTGCATACAAAAACCAATCTAACGTTCTCTCTTCAAAAGGGTTTTCTATCTGCGCATCTACGCTGTTACACTTATGGTAATCCGCTACACATCTGTCAAAGATGTGGTTACAATTTGCACTAAACGACATGATAAATCTATTTTTCTCTGTTAATTAAATTATCGGCAAACTCCCACAATCTTTCGCTCTGATCTTTAGTAAGCCCGGCATCGGCTATTGCAGCCAACGCCCTTTTGTGGTAGATATCCATGGCCTCTTCGGCTGCCTCTTTTATCTTATACTCGTTATAAATAGAGAGAACTCTCTCTATCTTAACAGAAGGTTGGTCACTACTCTCCTTTAAAATCTCCATCAACTCTTTTCGTTTGGCTCCGTCGGCCCTCTTCATTGTCTCAACCAGAAGCCAAGTTTTTTTACCGCAGAGTATGTCGCCGCCTATTTTTTTTCCAAAGACTGCGCTGTCGCCAAAGCTGTCAAAGTAGTCATCTTTGATCTGAAATGCAAGACCAAGCTGATAGCCATAATTATAGAGCGCGTCGCATATGTTTGCGGGTGCTCCCGCTATAATTGCTCCGATTTTTGCCGATGCGGCAATAAGCACAGCGGTTTTGAGCCCTATCATGTTCAGATAGTCGTCCATTGTAATAAACGACATGTTTTCAAAATTCATATCGTATTGCTGACCTTCGCACACCTGAGCGGCGGTTACAGAAAAGAGATCTATCACCTGCTTTAGTTTATCGGCAGGTGCATGAGAGATATACTGATACGATTTGATGCACATAACATCGCCCGATAAAATGGCTATGTTATTATTCCATTTTTTATGAACCGTGGTTCTGTTTCTCCTAAGGTCGGCATTATCCATAATGTCGTCGTGGATTAGTGTAAATCCATGAAAAACCTCAAGACCTATAGCCGGGTATATAATGTTTCTCTCTATTCTGTCTGAGAACAGATTGTATGAGACCAAAGCAAGCTTAGGTCTAAGACGCTTCCCTCCTATTGAGATAAGGTACTCTATCGGGTTATAGAGCTCTTCCGGCTCTCCCTTGAGTTCCAGAGAGAAGATACTCTTCTCTACAATAGAATCTATCTCTTGAATGGTAAACATATATAAGTGAATAAAATTTGGGCAAAGCTAACCCTTTTTTCTACAATTTCGTATATTCGCGGCCGTGGAAATTAAAAATTCAGAGCGTGGAGTTGTAGTCAAGCATACCGGAAGTCATTATCTGGTAAGCAATTTGCCCGAGTGGCGAGTTGTGGAATGCGTGTTGAGAGGGAAGCTCCGGCTTAAAGGAAAAGATACAACAAACCCGATTGCCGTTGGAGATTATGTTGAGTATGAGAGCAACCAATCCGGTAAGGGGGTAATCACATCTGTCTTTCCCAGAAAGAACTACATTATAAGAAAATCTACAAACCTCTCCAGGCAGGCACATATAATTGCCTCTAATTTAGACAGGGTGTTCCTCATAGTTACTCTTGCATTGCCGCAAACAAAGATGGAGTTTATAGACAGATTTTTGGTGACGTGTGAGGCATATAAGGTGCCTGTTAAAATTGTGCTCAATAAGGCCGACCTTCTTGGTAAAGAGCATGAAGAGCAGTTGGAGCGCTTTTTTGAAATATATCATGAGAGTGCAGGTTATGAGATAATTATTACATCGGGGAGAGAGAATATAAATATAGATAAGCTGCAAGCTGAGTGCAAAGAGAAGCTCTCTCTTTTTTCGGGGGTGTCAGGTGTTGGAAAGTCGTCGCTAATCAATGCACTCGACCCATCATTAAAGTTAAAAACCGCACAAATATCCGATTATCATAAGCAGGGTAAACATACAACCACCTTTTATGAGATTCACCCCCTCTCTACAGGCGGATTTATAATAGATACTCCCGGTATAAAGGGGTTCGGTTTAATTGAGATGGAGCGGGAGGAGCTTAGTCACTACCTCCCAGAGATGTTAAAAGTGTTGGACAGGTGCCGGTTTGCTCCTTGTACTCACACTCATGAGCCCGGATGTGCAGTAAAAGAGGCGGTTGAAGAGGGAGTAATAACAGAAGAGAGATACTACTCATATTTGAGTATGCTGGAAGAGGAGGAGAAATACAGATGAACAGGAGAATATTGAAACTTGCGGGGCCCAGCATCTTGGCAAATGTAACAGTTCCGCTTGTTGGAATGGTAGATGTGGCAATAGCGGGACGATTGGGTGACGCTGCAAGTATTGGAGGGATAGCGGTTGCAACAATGCTTTTTGATCTCCTCTACTGGAATATGGGTTTTTTAAGGGTAGGTACCGGAGGTTTTGCAGCTCAGGCCTATGGGAGAAGAGACTTCAACAATGCTGTAAGAGTTCTGGTTCAGGCGGTTGGCACTGCCCTCGTTGCTGCTATGGTTATATGGGCAATTCAATATATCTATCTGGAGGCCGCGTTTCTTATTGTAGATTGTAGTGCCGAAACCGAGCAACTCGCCAGAAAATATTTCTATATTCGAATTTGGGCAGCTCCGGCTACACTCTCTCTGTTTGCTTTTAAAGGTTGGTTTATTGGTATGCAGAATACAATCTCTCCAATGATTGTAGATGTAACCGTAAACATAATGAACCTACTGTTGAGCATACTATTTGCCATAGGGTTTAGAATGGGTATCTCCGGGATTGCTTTAGGAACTCTTTTAGCTCAGTACACAGGTTTGATTATCTCTATCACCCTCATGTATGCCTATTATAGAAAGCTCTTTAAGTACATAAACCTAAAGGCAAGTCTAAAACTCAGAGAGATGAAAAAGTTCTTCGTTCTCAACGGAAATCTGTTTTTAAGATCTACATCGCTGCTGCTCATCTATTCGGGATTCACCTCAATTGCCGCAAAATATGGAGACAACCTGCTTGCTGTAAGCACTATTATGATGAAGCTTATGCTCCTTTACTCATACTTTATAGACGGATTTGCCTATGCGGGAGAGGCGGTTACCGGAAGAGCCATTGGAGCAAGAGACCCTCTCTCACTAAAAAGGGCACTAAAAGTTCTCTTCTACTGGACAATTGGTATAGCAGCCGTTTCAACCTTAGTTTATGGCTTTGCCGGAGAGGCCCTCTTTGGAGTTATGACAAATAATCCGCAAGTTATATCGGCTGCTCATGAATATCTTCCGTGGCTTCTTGCTGTTCCTGTTTTCAGCTGTATTGCGTTCATACTCGATGGAATATTCATTGGGGCAACAGCATCTGCAGCTATAAGAAACAGTACCATGGTATCGGCGCTGGTATTCTTCTTAACCTACTATCTGCTGGCAAGCACCCTCTCTCTGCAGGCACTCTATGTAGCTTATATTGCTCACTTGATTGTAAGAACAATAATGATGTCTACCTCCTTAAAGAGAGAGGTAATTCTTAAAGCAGAAGCTGCCTCGGTTTAATCTAGTACCTTGCCGAAACGGCATGCCAATCAATTATTCCCCACAATGCCGACAGGTAATCTGCGCGTCTATTCTGGTAGTCTAGATAGTATGCGTGTTCCCAAACATCAAATGTAAGAATAGGGGTCACCCCTTTGGTTAGCGGAGTACCGGCATTACCCTCTTTAAGAATAACAAGCTTACCGTCGCTCTCTTTTGCCAACCATGCCCAGCCCGATCCAAAAATTGAGAGCGCAGCTGCATTAAACTCCTTTGTAAAGTTCTCAAATGATCCCCACTGAGAATTTATCGCCGCCGCCAGCGAACCCTTTGGAGCACCTCCTCCCCCCGGCTTAAATGAATAGAAGTAGAAAGTGTGATTCCAAACTTGAGCAGCGTTATTGAAAACAGCCCCTTCGGATTTAAGGATTATCTCCTCCAAAGACATATTCTCGAATGGTGTCCCCTTAATAAGATTGTTTAGATTGTTTACATAGGCCAGATGGTGTTTACCATAATGAAAATCTATTGTTCCCGCACCAATAACGGGCTCTAAGGCCTCTTTTGAGTAAGGCAGAACCGGCAGCTGAAAATTCATAATCTTAAGTATTAGTTAATTGTTTTATATTTTTATTTTTCATTGTCTGTTACACTTTAAGTTTATTATTAACTTTGAGTTAAATTGCTTTTGAAATAAACTTAAACTATGAACTTAAGGCGCCTAATGCTGCTTAATCTGCTCCTGACTTTTACATTGTTGCATCATAATTCATCTCTTCTATCGCAAGAGATTGGTTCTGATACTTCTCGCTACAGGAACTTTTTGCTAATATACACAAAAAACGCAAATTCTCAGAGGAACAAGGAGTTTTATGCCGGCTTTGCCAGTTACTTGTCAAACAATAAGGTAGAGAGCTCCATACGTACAATGAATCTGAATTCAGACGGCACAAAGAGCTTCGAAAAGATGTTGGAGGTTCTCCAGAGAGCAGTAAATATAAGCCATATATTATCAAGCTACTACAATACAATCATTGCAACCGACTCCGAGGCACATAGACTAATTGGCTCTTTAGGGCAAAAGATTAGCACATCTCATGGTGTTGTGAGCGTTGTTGCAGAGGGGGCCGATGTAAAGCCCATAGATGGAGTCTCGATTATCTCTACCCGGCTCTTTTTTAGAGAGAATTTCCACTTGGCTCTCAGATTATTTCCTGAGACCAAAAATATTATAGTTATCACAGACAGCAGTCCTTACGGAGTTGTTGAGCGCTCAATAGCCGGCAGTCAACTGGGAAGGGCCAAAGAGCAGGTGAAGATAACCTATCTTTCACCCAACGACTTCAGCTCGTTTCATGAGTTTATATACAATATCAAGTCATTCCCAAAGAGAACTGCAATCATCCTCTCATCATGGAGCATTGACTCTTTTGGTAATTACAAGATTAATAACGAGTATTTTCCTTTTCTCTCTCAGTTAGAGGAGTACCCTATCTTTGCATCTCAAAATCTTATGGTTGGCAGCGGAGTTATTGGTGGATATACAGTCTCTACCTGGGATATTGGGTACAAGGTTGCAGAGATATCTAACTCACTTAATAATAAAACCATAATAGATACAATCAAGACCAGCAAGCTTATATTCGACTATAATGTTTTAAACAGGTGGAATCTGGCCGTTAGAGAGATGCCAAAGGGGTCGGTAATTATAAACAAGCCCGACGGTCTGTTAGACAACTACTCTATTGAGATCAATTTTATTATTGTAATCTTCTCTCTACTCACATTTGCAATGTTTCTCTTTGTTTTGTACCATTTTAGGTATCGTAAACTTGCCGAAGAGAATATGCATCTTGCAAGAGACAATATTAAAAAGAACGAGTATCTAAATCTTGCTCTTGAGTCTGCTAACTCCTACACATGGACCTACAACTCTGCGGATAATCGTTTTGAATACGATAAGAACTTCTATAAGATTACCGGAATAGACAACTCCCTGTTTACATCTCTAGACGATTTCTTAACTTTGGTTCACCCCGATGATAAATTACTGTTCGTCTCCCGGCACTCTCAAGGTAATCTTCAAAATAATGGTGGATTCAGTCTGGAGTACCGGTTAAAATCGGGGTCAGAAGAGGTTTATGAGTGGTGGGAAAGGCGGGGTATTACTCACAGCAATAGCCCCAATCAAGAAGAGTCATTCACGGTTTATGGAATGGACTTTAATGTAAATAACCATAAAAAAAGAGAGAATGAGTTGATGGAGGCCATTGAGAGGGCAGAACAGGCCGATAAGCTAAAAACCGCATTCCTATCCAATATGAGTCATGAGATTCGCACCCCGCTAAACGGGATAGTTGGTTTTGCCGCGCTCATGTCTGACAACTCATACGACTCAGAACAGAAGAGGCAGTTTGCTGAGATCATAAGTGAGAACTCGTCGGCATTGATGGCGTTAGTTAACGACGTTCTTGACCTATCCAAGATAGACTCCAACTCTATAACATTTCAAATGGCCTCTGTGTCGCTGAAAGATCAGATTTTCGAGGTTGTAAAATTGATGGAAAACCAATTTGGAGGAAAGGTTAAACTCAACATTTCGGTACCTCAAAAAGATCTTTTTGTATGGTGCGACTCAATGAGAAATCAGCAGATACTATCTATACTTTTGGAGAATACACTTAAACATCTTACTCAAGGGGAGGTTACAATAGGATTCACAGAAAAAAGGGGATTTGCAGAGATCTTTATTTATGATAATGGCCCGGGGCTATCTAAGGAGCATCTCAAAAACATATTCAACCGCTTCTATAAGGCAGATAACTTTAAACCCGGCCTGGGTCTGGGTCTTCCAATTTGCAAGGCGTTAGTAGAGAGGTTTGGAGGTCAAATATCTGCAGAGTCAAAAGAGGGAGCAGGACTAAAAATAACCTACACTTTACCATTGGCAAAACGAAATACAGACAACACAGACCAAATTACTCCGGTTGCTCCTGTTGCCATAGAGCAAAAGCAGAGGCCTCTCATACTTGTGGCAGAAGATATGGAGAGCAATTTTTTACTCTTAAAGGTTATCCTCTCTCAGAAATACGACATAATCTGGGCAAAAGACGGGGAGGAAGCAATAAAACTGTATAAAGAGCATAACCCCGACCTTATTCTAATGGATATCAAAATGCCTGTAATGGATGGGCTCGAGGCAACCAGGACCATAAGAGAGATCTCTGCCACCACTCCTATTTTAGCTCAAACAGCCAATGCATTTGAGAACGACCACAAGAGGGCCAGAGAGGCCGGTTGTAACGATGTAATTACAAAACCTATAAAGACTACTCATCTGCTTAATACTATTGCCAAATATATCTAACCGAATAAGCCATGAAAGACTTAAAATACCTCAAACTTCTCTCCAAGAGCTTCCCAACTGTTTCGGAAGCAACTACAGAGATCATAAATCTGGAGGCAATACTGAATCTTCCAAAAGGTACCGAGCACTTTATAACAGATATTCATGGAGAGCACGAAGCATTCCGGCATGTTTTAAAAAATGCTTCGGGCGTAATTCGTAAAAAAGTTGAAGCCATTTTTGGACACAGACTAAGAGAGAGTGAAAAGAGGGAGCTCTGCTCTCTAATATACTACCCACATGAGAAAATTGCAGTTATAAAAGAGCGGGAGGGCAAGGAGATAGATGATTGGTATAAGATGGTTCTGGTTCAGCTCATAAGCGTATGCAGTAATGTCTCCTCAAAATATACAAGATCTAAAGTGAGAAAAGCTCTGCCTAAAGAGTTCTCTTATGTTATTCAGGAGATGCTACACGAATCGTTTGCCGAACCCAACAAACACGACTATATCTCTGCAATAATCTCTACCATAGTCTCTACCGGAAGGGCCGAGCACTTCATTATAGCAATGTGCAATCTAATTCAGAGACTAACAATTGATTCGCTGCACATAATAGGAGATGTGTACGACAGAGGTCCCGGTGCTCATTTAATAATGGATACGCTTTGCAACTATCACAATGTAGATTTTCAATGGGGAAATCACGATATTGTGTGGATGGGGGCCGCTTCGGGGAGTGAGGCATGTATGGCTAATGTTGTGAGAATCTCACTCAGATATGCAAACCTGGCTACATTGGAAGAGGGTTATGGTATTAATTTAATGCCTCTTGCAACTTTTGCTATGGATACATACGGAGACAATCCATGTTCACTTTTTAAGCCAAAGGCATCGGAGGATGAGCCGGTGAAGAGCAAGCATGTTAAGATGATTTCTCAGATGCACAAAGCCATCTCTATAATTCAGTTTAAGCTGGAGGGTGCTGTAATCAAACGGAATAAAGAGTTTGGAATGGAAAAGAGGAATTTGCTTCATCTTATAGACTACTCTAAAGGTACAATTAACCTTGAGGGTAAAGAGTATGAGTTAAGGGATAAGAATTTTCCAACAATCGATCCTTCCGATCCGTACAAATTGACAGAGGAGGAGCAAGAGGTTGTAAACACGCTTATGCACTACTTTTTAACCAGTGAGAGATTGCTCAAGCATATGAAGTTTATGTACAATAAAGGGTCGCTTTATCTTGTAAGAAACTCCAACCTGCTATATCACGGCTCTGTACCGTTGAATGAAGACGGAACGTTAAAGAGGGTGAAGATACACGGCGAAGAGTACTCGGGAAAGGCACTTTTCGACAAAATAGACAAACTTGTGAGGCAGGCTTTTTTTGAAGAGAGAGAGAGGCCCAATAAACATACAGGCAAAGATCTTATGTGGTACCTATGGTGTGGCCCCTACTCTCCCCCTTTCGATAAGGAGAAGATGACCACATTCGAAAGGTACTTTATTGCAGATAAGGAGACTCACAAAGAGAGAAAGGGCCACTACTACTACCTTAAAGACAATAAGGAGATTTGCGAAATGATTCTTAAGGAGTTTGGGATAGAGGAGAGCCAATCACATATTATAAACGGACACATTCCGGTTAAGACAGGTAAAGGTGAGTCTCCAATTAAGGCAGGAGGTAAGTTGCTTGTGATTGACGGAGGGTACTCCAAAGCTTACCAATCTGAGACCGGAATTGCAGGTTACACTCTAATCTACAACTCTCACGGGCTACAATTAGCACAGCATCAGCCGTTTGTTTCGTCGGCCAAAGCAATTAAAGATGGAGATGATATCATATCTGAAACAACGGTTGTTGAGTTCAGCAATAAGAGAAAGCTGGTAAGAGACACCGATATTGGTAAAGAGCTTCAAAACCAGATAGAAGATTTAGTGCACCTTGTTTCTGCATATAGAAGCGGTATAATAAAAGAGTCTCTCTAACTAAATAAAGATCTCTGCCATCATACATCTTGCCGAACCTCCTCCGTTATTTTCAATTACGGTAAGGTTCGGTGCTACAATTTTGCAGTAGCTCTCAAGACGCTCTCTCTGCTCCTTGCCAAGCGATTTTAGTGCTCTTTGCGACATTATCAAAAGAGGTTCACCTCTTCTGTTTTTTATCTCCAGCATATTTCCTGCAAAGTTCTCCATCTGCTCCATAGAGATCTCAATTATCTCTTTATCGCTCTCCTCTGCAAGCCCAATAAGATTCTCTCTCTCATCTAAGTCTCTCACGGAGTCGAGGCAAACAACAACAAATCGGCTCCCTACAGACATCATCACATTTGTATGGTAGATAGGGTTGCCCAACGAGTCGTATGCCCCAAAGAGAAAGTAGTCAAAATCTGTCTCTTCGCAGAACTCCTCCAAAACCCTCTCATCTGTTCTAACCGATTTACAGGCATAAATAAGGTTGTTGTCTCTATCGGCAACCATGCTTCCCGTTCCCTCCAAAAAAAGTGATGAGCCCTCGAAGTGGCTTAAATCTACTACTCTTTTAACTCCAAAATTCTCCTTTATATAGCCGATTACACTCTCTTTTCGCTCCAATCTCCTATTTGGAGCAAACATAGGATAGAGAACCAAAGTACCCCCTTCATGAGTAGAGAACCAGTTATTGGGAAATATTGAGTCGGGAGTTTCGGGTTGAGGGGTATCCTGAATAACATGGAGATCCACCTCGTTCTCTTTTAGTAGATTTACAAAGGCATCAAACTCTCTCTCTGCCTCCTGAGCCGCTGTTACAGCATCCCCCTTGCTCTGAAAGGCGTTGTTTCCTGCGGTCTGCTCATTGAACCCGAATTTTGCGGGTCTCACCATTAATATCTTTGATGTCGATTGCATTTTAACTCTATTTTTCCAATGATTTGAATGACTTTTTAATAATTTCTATGGCTTGCATAAGCTCACTCTCATTTATTACCAGAGGAGGTGCAAATCTTATGATGTGTTTGTGAGTAGGTTTGGCAATCAAGCCGTTCTCTGCCATCTCTACACAAACATCCCACGCCTCTTTGCCGTTGTAGGGTTTAACAACTACAGCGTTTAGAAGCCCTTTTCCCCTAACCTTTTCAATAAAAGGAGAGTTGAAAGATGTTAACTCTCTGCGGAATATCTCTCCCAGCTTAGCAGCATTCTCAGTTAAATTCTCCTCCTTAACAACCTCCAGTGCGGCTGTTGCTACCTTGCACGCAAGAGGAAATCCTCCAAAAGTAGACCCGTGCTCTCCAGGTTTGATAGTAAGCATTATATGGTTATCTGCCAATACTGCAGAGACAGGAAGAACACCTCCGGAAATCGCCTTACCTAATATTACAATATCGGGGCGGATCTCTTCGTGGTGGCAGCAGAGCATCTTTCCCGTACGAGCTATCCCCGTCTGCACCTCATCTGCAACAAAGAGTACATTATGCTTTTTGCACAGTTGGTAACACTTTTTCAGATACCCCTCATCGGGTACAAAAACACCCGCCTCTCCCTGAATGGGCTCCAGCATGAATGCTGCTACTCTGCTACCGTGCTTCTCCAGCACCTCCTCTAAAGCTTGAGGGTTGTTATATGGAATTTTTATAAGTCCGGGAGTGAATGGGCCATATTGTGAATAGGAGTTGGGGTCGGTAGACAGAGAGACTATAGATATGGTCCTACCATGAAAGTTACCTTCACAACCAATAATAAGGGCCTCATTCTCCGGTATACCCTTCTCTACATACCCCCATCTTCTGGAAAGTTTAAGAGCGGTCTCAACTGCCTCTGCACCCGAGTTCATGGGGAGCATCTTTTCATAACCGAAATAGTTGTGTATAAACTCTTCATAGGGCCCAAGACAGTCATTGTAAAATGCCCTTGATGTGAGACACAGTCTCTTTGCCTGGTCTGTGAGTGCCTTCACAATTTTTGGGTGACAATGCCCTTGATTTACAGCTGAGTAAGCAGATAGAAAGTCGAAATAACGCTTTTCGTCTACATCCCATACAAAGATACCTTCACCTCTTGAGAGAACAACCTCAAGTGGATGGTAGTTGTGAGCACCGTAAATCTCTTCCTGGCTTATAAAAGCCTGTGCTTTTGGAGAAATTTTCATGATTGGAAAAATGTAATGATTAATACTTTCGTAATTAAGCAAATTTAGCTTATATTTCAAAGATAAAATGTTAATAAGTTGTTTGTAATTACGGAAAATAGTCTTACCTTTGCATCCCGTTTTGTATAACGAAAATAGTTAAAGCTAAGAATTACAACTAATTATGCCAACAATTCAACAGTTAGTCCGTAAGGGCCGTGAGGTAATCGTTGAGAAGAGCAAGTCCCGCGCTCTTGACGCTTGTCCTCAGAGACGCGGAGTGTGTGTACGTGTTTACACAACCACTCCAAAGAAACCAAATTCAGCTATGCGAAAGGTAGCTCGTGTACGCCTCACCAATCAGAAAGAGGTAAATGCATACATCCCGGGAGAGGGTCACAACCTCCAGGAGCACTCAATTGTGCTTGTTCGCGGCGGTCGTGTAAAAGACCTTCCAGGTGTACGTTACCATATCCTTCGCGGTGCGCTGGACACAGCTGGTGTTGACGGAAGAAAACAGGGTCGTTCTCTATACGGAACAAAGAGACCTAAGAAAAACGCGGCAGCAGCAGCAAAGAAAAAGTAATAACAAATCAATTTTTGAATTAAATGAGAAAAACGAAGCCTAAAAAGAGGATTCTACTTCCTGACCCAAAATTTCATGACGTATCTGTAACCAGATTCGTTAATAACCTTATGTATGAGGGAAAGAAGAGTATCGCCTACCGCATCTTTTATGATGCATTGGAAATCATCGGCGAAAAGATGAAAGATTCTGACAAGGCTCCTCTCGAAGTTTGGAAAAAAGCACTCGAGAACGTAACTCCGCAGGTTGAGGTAAAAAGCCGCAGAGTTGGTGGTGCAAACTTCCAAGTACCAACAGAGGTGCGTCCGGAAAGAAAAGTTTCAATCTCGATGAAAAACCTGATTCTTTACGCACGCAAACGTTCAGGTCACACTATGGCCGACAAGCTTGCCGCAGAAATACTGGCCGCTTATAACAATGAGGGTGCTGCGTTTAAAAGAAAAGAGGATATGCACAAAATGGCAGAGGCCAACAAGGCATTTGCACATTTCCGTTTTTAAGCACCAAAGCACCACACTAATACAGTAAATGGCAAGAGATTTAAAATATACAAGAAATATTGGCATCATGGCCCACATCGATGCCGGAAAGACCACAACATCTGAAAGGATACTCTTTTATACAGGTAAGAGCCACAAGATAGGTGAAGTGCACGATGGCGCTGCCACCATGGACTGGATGGTTCAAGAGCAAGAGAGAGGAATTACGATTACATCTGCGGCAACAACCGCATTCTGGAATTACAACGGTCAACAGTATCAGGTTAACCTTATAGACACTCCCGGCCACGTAGACTTTACCGTAGAGGTAGAGCGCTCTTTACGTGTTCTGGATGGAACGGTAGCTACATTCTGTGCTGTTGGACGAGTTCAACCTCAATCAGAGACTGTGTGGCGTCAGGCAGATAAGTACCATGTACCCAAATTAGCTTACGTTAACAAAATGGACCGCACAGGTGCCGACTTTTTTGCTGTTGTAGAAGAGATCAACAGTAAACTCGGTGCTAACGCAATACCTATTGCACTCCCTATAGGTGCAGAGGATAAATTCGAAGGGATTATCGATCTTATATCAAAAAAGGCATACTATTACGATCAGGACGACAAATCTCTTGTAAACTACGTAGTAAAGGAGGTTCCTCAGGCAATGCTTGCCGAGGTAGATGAATGGAGGGGAAAACTTATTGAGTCGGTGGCTGAGTACAACGATGCTATTCTCGAAAAGTTCTTTGACAATCCCGATTCAATCTCCGACGACGAAATTATAGAGGCACTCCGTAAAGCAACCATAGATATGGCGGTGGTTCCCGTTACCTGCGGATCTTCATTCAAAAACAAAGGTGTTCAGTACCTTTTAGACTCAGTGATGAGATATCTCCCTTCACCGTTAGATATTGGTGATGTTAAAGGTGTCAATCCGGAGTCTGATAAAGAGGAGGTTCGTAAAACAAGTATTAGCGAGCCATTCTGCGGTCTTGTTTTCAAGATTGCAACCGACCCTTATGTTGGTCGTTTGGCATATATTCGCGCCTACTCGGGAAAACTTGATTCAGGTTCTTACGTTCTTAACACCCGCTCGGGTAAAAAAGAGAGGGTGGCCCGTCTGTACCAGATGCACTCAAACAAACAGAATCCTATAGAGTTTGTGGAGGCAGGTGATATCTGTGCCGCTGTTGGTTTTAAGGAGCTTCGCACAGGCGATACAGTTTGTGTAGAGAATAAACCTATTGTTCTTGAGTCTATGTCATTCCCCGATCCGGTTATCGGTCTTGCAGTAGAACCAAAAACGCAGAAAGATCTCGACAAACTTGGAATGGCTCTATCTAAATTATCAGAAGAAGACCCTACGTTTACCGTTCGCTCCGATCATGAAACAGGCCAGACCGTGATTAGCGGTATGGGCGAGCTTCACCTGGAGATTATTGTAGACCGTCTTAAGAGAGAATTTGGCGTAGAGATTAACCAAGGTGCTCCTCAGGTTAACTATAAGGAGGCAATCCGCTCTACCGTTTCGCATCGCGAAGTGTTCAAGAAGCAGACAGGTGGACGGGGTAAATTTGCCGACATAATCTTTGAAATAGGCCCTGCAGACGAAGGAGTTACAGGACTTCAATTCATAGATGAGGTTAAAGGCGGAAACATCCCTAGAGAGTACATTCCTTCTGTAGAGAAGGGCTTTAAAGCGGCCATGGCCAATGGTGTGCTTGCTGGTTACGAGGTTACCTCACTTAAGGTTGTTCTTAAAGACGGCTCGTTCCACGCTGTAGACTCCGACGCTCTTTCGTTCGAGATCTGTGCAAGACAGGCATTCCGTAAATCATGTCCTAAAGCAAGTCCGTTCATCCAGGAGCCAATCATGTCGCTTGAGGTTGTTTCACCCGAAGATTATCTGGGAGATGTTATCGGCGACCTCAACAAGCGTCGTGGACAGATTACCAATATGGACTCAAAAGGCAATGCCCGCATTGTAAAGGCAAAAGTTCCGCTAGCAGAGCAGTTTGGCTATGTTACCATCCTTCGTACACTCTCATCGGGACGCGCTACCAGCACAATGGAGTTCTCTCACTACGCCGAACTTCCTACTAACCTTGCAAAAGAGGTTATCGAGAAGGCCGGAGGCAAGAAATTTGATACCGATCTAGATGAATAATAGAAATAATTAAAGATATGAGCCAAAAAATAAGAATAAAGCTAAAATCTTACGATCATATGCTTGTAGACAAGTCGGCAGATAAGATCGTTAAAACAGTTAAGGCTACCGGCGCTGTTGTAAGTGGTCCTATTCCGCTCCCTACAGATAAAAAGATCTTTACAGTTAACCGTTCAACCTTCGTAAACAAGAAGTCTCGTGAGCAGTTTGAACTTAACTCTTTCCGTCGCCTTCTTGACATCTACAGCTCTACTCCAAAAACAGTAGATGCTCTTATGAAGCTTGAGCTTCCGAGCGGAGTTGAGGTTGAAATCAAAGTCTGATAAGCATTTGAAGAACAAAATCGAATAAAGACTGCAATTTTTTAATAGGAATTTAGAGATTTTTACTATTTTTGCAGTCCGTTTCGGGCCCATAGCTCAGTTGGTTAGTAGCACCTGACTCATAATCAGGGGGTCACTGGTTCAAGCCCAGTTGGGCCCACGAAAGGGAGTGAATTTATTCACTCCCTTTTCTTTTTGCTTATAAGATCATTTTGTTGCTAAAAAACTCATAGTTACTGTTCTGCTAACTTCATTATGTGGAAGGATTAGGTATTTCCACTTTTTACCTTCGTTGGCCGCCGTATACTCAGAGGCATATGTGCAGTACCGTTCTGCGGCAACTTTCTTGGCTAATACTGTTTCTTCTTCTGTTTGGTCGGCACGTTTAACTTCAATCATAAAAATGGTGTCGTCTGTTTCTACAATGAAGTCCGGTTCGTAACGCTTGGAGTTATTGTCCCAATATATACGGAATTGATTGGGTGCAGGTCTTAGCCACTTGATAACTGTTGCATCATTTTCCAGAACAAATGCTAAATCTTGTTCGGCTTTGCTGTCAAACTTATATTCAAAGTGGCAGGCTTTTTCAAAACCTCTGAATACATATTTGGGAATGCTATTGATAGGAGTAATGATGTCACGGTAGTCTTTGTATCCGGCATTAACCAATGATGAGAAACTCCATTGTTCTATGCGGATGAATGGGAAAACTTTTGGTGCAACATAATCTGCCGAATGCAATACAAAGTGTTGTTTCATCTGATTGTAAATCTTTTCTGCAATAGCTACTTTGAATTGGAAGATTGCCGAAGGCAATTCTTCTTCTTTGGCGATATTGACTTTTATGGCTTCGTAGGCTTGCGAAGCAAGGTGATAAAGCAGTTCGGCATTTTCATCATAGTCAATTTCGGGGTAGTCGATGAGTTCAGCAATAATGAGTTTGATTGGATTGCCATACGAGCCACTGGATTTTGCTTTTAGCGTTTCTACCTGCTTATCCTTTAAACCCATTCGGATTATTTCCTGCTCTAATGCCTGAAAATTAAAGCCTGCAACATCTAAATCAAATGACTTGAACTCAGCACGGGTTTCGCCTTGCACTAAGTCCATACGTGGAATTTCAATGATGTTCTTTTTGTACTCGGTTACTAATTTTTCATAGATTTCTTTTGCTTCCTCAACTATCTGAGCTGCAAAGATATTTAACTGACCTTTTGAAAGGTTTTGTTCAACTTGGCGAATTACTTTTCGTTTAACTTCTTCTTTGTTTAGATCTTCAACTCTGCGTACTTCGGGAAGAGTGCTAAAATCAGGCAATATATCGATAATGGCTTTCTTGGCATCTAATGTGTTTTGTGCTATCTGCTTATGCTCTACATTTGTAATAGCATTAACCTTTTCCTGTTCTTTCTCAAAGTTTTGCTCTGTAACGGGTTTAGAAGTAACTACCTGTGTTTTGGTGCTAAGGTCTTCTTCGGGTATTTCTACAAAGCTCATTTTGTTTAATATAGAATTGGGATTTTGTGCTGCCTCAATTACTGCATTAAAGTTCTCGTGTGCTACTACTGTAAGTTTATCAATTTTATCTTCTCCGGTACGTTTACCTTCATAGGGTAAGCGTAAACCTCTACCAATTGTTTGTTCTATCAAAACACCTGCATTAGCTGCACGTAGGGGAACAATTGTGTATAGGTTGGTTACATCCCAACCCTCTTTGAGCATATTTACGTGAATTACAATCTCAATTTCATTATCGGGACTCTCTAAGGAAATGAATTGCTTTTCGATGTCTTCTTCTTTTTTGGTGGAAGAGTCTATCTGCAACACCTTGCCTTTATATTGACCGTCATAGAATGTATCGGAATTGATGAGTTCGTATATCTCTTTTGCGTGGGCTATGTCTTTACAAACTACCAAAATAAAAGGCTTAACAAGTTTTACTGCGTTGTTTTTGGAATAAATCTCCAGTTCGTTTTTGGTGTCTTGATGAATACTGATAGCATCTTCCAACTTGATGATTTCTACTTCTCTATCAGAGAGTGATCCTTTCTGAAAATTCTTTCGCGAGGCAATGGCTGGGTTCTTTACATACTTACCATCTGCCAGGGCTTGGGCTAATGAATATTCATACACTACATTATTGAAATGCTTTCCTTTTTCGTCAATTGGAGTGGCTGTAAGTTCAATGCCTAAGATGGGTTTTAGTTCGTTAATGGCGTTTTTAGAAGCATCCGCGTGATAACGGTGTGCTTCGTCCATCAAAATTACCAAATCTTCAAGGTTGGATAAATATTCCCAGTATGACTGACCCAAATATTCCGAAAGTCTTTTAATTTTTGGAGCTAAACTAATACCATCTTGTTTAGTGCCTCTGTTGTCCGAATTGAATTTTGCAACATTGAAAATGTTAATCCTGATCTCAGAATCCTTGAATAGATCTCCTCTTTGTGCATAATTATCACCGCTAACAACAACAGGCCTGTCGTGGACAAATTCGGATATCCCGTTAAATACATATTTATGGTTGCCAGGATTGTCAAAATCCTCAATGAGTTTGTCGTAGATTGTTAGATTTGGAGCTAAAATGAAGAAGTTCCGGATTTTTTTGGATAGATACAAATAAGCAACGATAGCTCCCATTAACCTGGTTTTGCCCACCCCTGTTGCAATGGAGAACGCAATGGATGGGAATTCTCTTTCGAAGTCGGTGCAAGTAGGATATAATTGTTTTACCTTCTCCAACTCTTCTACCAGATTTACCTCCTTTTTCATTTCCAATTCATCAGCCAGCTTGGCTACAATGTCAAGTGCATCTTGCAGGGGTTCACGTAGTGAAAGACGTTGTTTGATATTATTGGCTATTGTATTCATATTCTCTGCTGCTTAAAATAATATAGGTTGGTCTTTTTGCTTTTTGTTATCGTTTATTGCCTGAACGCTAATGTTTGGCTCTTCATCTTCTGAATCTTCTTCTCTGTCAATAGGAAGATTGATGATATTCAAACTGTAATCTTCTTTGCCATACTCGCAACGACCTAACAGCATTTGAGGGATTTTTTTAATGGTGATGTTTCCAAACTTGCCTTTACATTCTTTTTGAAAACTTTTGCAACATATCATCAAGGTTTCACCGGGTTGCATTTCGTCTTTGATGCTGTCTAAGGCTTCTACGGTAAGGAATTGGGTGGTGGTGAAAATAAAATCCTGCTCAGAGCTTTGTCCTTGTTTCCAATAGGTGCTTTCGTGGGGTTGGTATTTGTAGCCCTCTTGCTTTGCCATAGCTGCTGCCAACATATCGGCATTATACTCCTGGCTGATAACCCAATTACCAAATTTATCTTGCTTTAATAAACTTGGTGCAAGGGTGTAGAATTTGAAACCGCCTCCGCCTTGCCAATTTACTGCTTTACTGATGCCCCCTTGCTCACCATCTACAACCGCTTTTAAGCGTGGATAGCAATGCGTTTTGGCGTGCTCTCCCAATTCTACGCCTATCCAACGCCTGCCCATTTTGTGAGCAACGGCTGCTGTTGTGCCAGAACCGAGGAAGGAATCTAGGACTATATCATTTTTGTTTGAAAACATAGAAAATACTCTAAATACCATAGATTCTGGTTTTTTTGAGTTTGGGAAGTCAACACCTCCTTCATTTTGTGTATTTTGAAAATCAATGTCATACCAAAAATCGCAAAGCAACATACCTAAATCTTCACTTACATCTCTACTCCATACAACAGATTGAAAACCTTGTGCCAAAGGTGTTACTACTTGACCATTATAATACAAGTCCTTTTTTTTGCCATCTTTTGATTGAAACTCGACAATTACATTAGGATTTTCTAACGAATATTTTTTTGCTTCATCATTTTTATGTGACTGTAACCTGCAAATATTTTCTTTATATTTTATGTAGAATTTTTTGAAGTTAGGATTATTAATGTCTAAATTTTTAACACTTATTTTTTCTGGAAAGACCTTATTTTCATACAATACATCTGATAAAGGTCTTAGGATGTAACTTTCATCTACTTTTGCTAAAAATAAGGAATAATGACTATCCCAATTATCTCTTTTAATATATTGTGGATTGATAGTCAAATTGTCTGATTTTTTGTAAACCAACATTAAATCTTTTTGCTTTATAATTTTTTTATCTCTATGAGCTGTTTTTACTCCACTTGGAGTTGAGGATTTGACAGCAACAGATGCAATAAAATTTGACCTTCCAAAAATTTCATCACACATAACTTTTGCGTAATGAACTTCTTGATCATCTAAGTGCATACACAAAGCACCATCCTTAGACAATAAATTATAAAGTATTTTAACCCTTTGATGCATTAAATTTAACCAAATAGAATGCTCTAAATTATCATCATAATGTTCAAAGGCGTTGCCTGTATTGTAGGGCGGGTCTATATATATACACTTTACTTTGCCTGCATAGTCTTGTTCGAGGGCTTTTAGGGCAAGTAGGTTGTCTCCGTGTATGAGTATATTTTCGCTATCGGGGTCGCCATAGCTGTACTCGGGGTTTTCTATGAGAATACGTGGTTCAAGCTTGGGTTCATAGCCTTTGCCTATCCAGGTAAGTTCAAGTTTTTGGAGTGGTTTATTATTGCTCATTGTCCTTATCTTTTTTCCCTTTGAGATTCTTTTTTGCTATCTCTTTGTCTAAGGTTTTTACCCTGCGTTCTAATTTTTTGATGTCCTCCTCAGCGGGTAGTTCTTCCGGTTTTATACCGCTTTTACCCAATAGGGCTCTTACATCTTTATTATTTTTAACGTGCTCGGAGGTGATATTGCCTTCGCCTTTAAGGTCGTTTTTCTTTACATTGAAATTGGTAATTTCGGTAGCCAACTGCTTGGCTGTAATGGTGATGGTGGGTAGAAAATCTGCTAAGGGGCGGTTTTCTTTAATACCCAATTTGCGTTTCATATCGCTGGTATTATAGCCACCAAACATTGCCCAATCGCCTTTACTTCTAATTCGAGCAAAACCTGAATTATCAACGCCTCTTTCGTATATGTTTTTGGAAAGTTCTGTTTCTGTAGTGGCTAATTTTTCCCGAGCTTGCAGGCGTTCCATTAACCGGATGCGTTCTTCAAGCAGTTCTTGTTTGCGTGTTTGAATGGCAAAATAGCTTTGAGCAAAGGCAATTTGCTCTTTCTTGGGGTCACCGTTTTGGGCAATCAAGTAACAGGCATATCGGGTAAGCATTAAATCATCTACTTCACGCTTACCACCTTTACCTAATTCTATCATTTTGTTGATGTCAACAAAATGATCAGAAACCGCTTCACCTGTGGTTTCGCAGCTTTCTTTTGCTTTATTGATAGCATTTAAAAAATTACGCCATTCGGAATACCCCAAAAGTTCTTGCAACTCACGAGCCAACCAATATTCTATGCCGTCTTGTTCATAGGCATACTCTTCAAATCGCTTATTTAATTTTATGATAGTATCTTTTTCCACTTTATTTTATCGTCCATTTAATGGTGAATAATTCTGTTGTATGAATCTCTTGCCGCAGTCTTTGCTCAATTTGGGTGAGTAGGTTCTCTTTCCTTTCATCAATCATATCTTGTGCCTCAAATAAATGCTGGCGTTTTTCGCTTCGCTTCTTTTCCAGGTCTTTTATTGCCCTTTGGGCTTTTACCTTGGCATCTAACTGCAACATTTTCTTTGCTTCGGACTTCCTCAGTTTGATTTCTGCGTCTAAATCTTTAATCTCTTTATCCAAACTGATTTTCATATCATCAGCCCACTGGTCGAGCTTGTCCATTTCGGTATCAAAGAAGTCTTTGTTGCGATTGGCATTATCTGAAATTACCGACTGAGTGTTGCTGAATAAAACTTCATTCAATTTTGATGCTGCTTCGTTATCTACATAAATTGAATTGCCTTCTGTGGCTTGTAGCGAAAAAACCCGCTGAGCAATTTCAGTATCAATATTTTCCCCATTGTCGGTGATGCAAGAGCTTATCAAATAATCTTCATACTCAAAGGAATTGATTTCTAACCTGCTCACTTGCAGCCACCCCGATTGACCAATATATTTTTCTAAAGCGGTTACTTTTGTTGGGGTGTTTGAATAGTCAAAAATTATCTCTTTTGTAGGCGTATTTAGATTTTTGCAGGCGTTTAAAATCTGTTTGGCCAACTTATGCCCAACCCGGTAAACATTTGTATCATCCGGCACCTCTATATCTGATTTACGTTGCCCTTGTTTAGGTTTTAAAATCATATATGGGCCTTTGTGTATGGCCTCTTGGGGAAAAGGATTTTCTTTAAGTGTGAATGTGTAGGTATTGTCGTTGAATTGTGCTGAACCATTCAAATAAAACTTTGTGGTTGCCCACAGCCTTTCTTCAAATCGATTGAGGTATTCGGTACTTTCCAATAAATTGCTCCGTAGTTTTTCTCGAACTTCTTCGTCAAAGTTTTCCAATAGTACTTTTCGAGTTTCTTGGACTTTTTCAGAAATATTGCCTCTGAGTTCATCTTGTAATATATCAAAAGCAGCCTGAATTTCTTCTGTGGTGCGGCATTGTTGGTATATAGTGGCTATCCGCTTTTCAAAATCAACACCGTTTCCAATGCTACCTAAAACCTCATCAGATGCACCGAATACACCATCAAACAATCTAAATTTTTGGTCTAACAGTTCATAAACTCTTTGGTCTGCGGCATTTGCTTTATTAAGAAAGTTGATAACTACAACATCGTAGTTTTGGCCGTAGCGGTGGCATCTGCCTATCCGCTGTTCGATACGTTGCGGATTCCAAGGCAAGTCGAAATTTATGACCAAAGAGCAAAACTGTAAGTTGATCCCTTCCGCAGCAGCTTCGGTTGCCATCATTATGGTGGCTTCTTCTTTAAAGTAATCAACTATTGCAGCTCTTTTGTCTGCTGTTAGAGAGCCTGTCAAAACATCAGTGCCCTGATGTTTTCTTAAGTAGGCAGCATAAATCTCTTTTGACTTTGCATCTGCATTGCTACCATTAAACTTAATTACTTTATTGGCATAACCCCTTGCCTCTAATAGGTTGCAAATAAAGTCTTGGGTTCTTCTGGATTCTGTAAAAATCAAAGCTTTCTGATTAGCCCCTAATTTTTTGAGTGCTTCAAATCCTCTTTCTAATGCTGTAAAAAGCTGTTCCGCCTTGGAGTTTTTTCTGATTTTATGTGCCAGGGCTCTGAATTTTTCAAGGTCTGCTTTTTCTCTTTTTATTTCCTCAATTTCTTCCTCTGAAAAAATTATTTCATCAATTAGCTCATCAGATTCTGTTTCATCTTCTTCTTCACTTTCCCATTCATCTACTATCTCATCATATACTTCAAAGTCGGTAGCTATTTCTTCTTCCGTACCATTTATTTCGTGATTGTTTATTATTTTATCAAGCCTTTGAACTAAAGCATCCAAAGTGCCAAATATGGCATAAGTCGAAGACGCCAATAACTTTCGTAAAATCAAAGTCATCAATTGCCTTTGACTCATTGGCAGTGCGTAAAGCTTGGGTCTTTGAAGGTAGTCTGTTACCCAATTGTATAAAGTTGTTTCATCTTCATTAGGAAAATATTCCTGAACAAGTGGCTTACGCTCCGTGTATTTGATGTACTCCAAAACCTGTCTTCTGAGTGTACGTTTACAAATGGGTTGTAGCCTGTTTCTTAAATCTTCGTAATTTTCTTCATCTACATTTCTGCTGAACTGGCTTTTGAAACTTTTTAAGTCCCCAAAAATGTATGGGTCGATTAAACTCACTAAGCCATAAAGTTCTAAAATAGAATTTTGTAAAGGGGTTGCTGTCAACAATACCTTCTTGCTGTGATCTAATGCATCCTTTATGGTGTTCCCTATTTTATTGGATGGTTTATATACATTTCTTAGTCGGTGAGCTTCATCAATGATGACTAAATCCCAATTAACGTGCTTGAGATAAGGAGCTTTATTTTTTGCAAAATGGTAAGAGCAGATTATGATAGTATCTTCCTGATTAAATGGGTTAAGATTCCCCTCTTTTATATAGTTGTTGAAAGATTTAGCTTCTAATATGATTGATGGCAAAAAGAACTTTTCCGCTAACTCCTGATTCCATTGTTTTCTAAGATTGGAAGGACCAATTATGAGCAACTTTCTTCTACGCTCAGCCCATTGTTGAGATAGGATAATACCAGCTTCAATAGTCTTGCCCAATCCAACTTCATCGGCCAAAACCGCACCTTTAGATAAAGGAGATTTAAAAGCAAATAAAGCGGCTTCAATCTGGTGTGGGTTCAAGTCCACCTGTGCGTCCTGAAGTGATGCGGTTAATTTGCCCAAATTATTTGCAGGTAGTTGCCTTGTAAGCTCGTAGGCAAAATACTTGGCGTGATATGGAGTGAGGCTATTCATTTATATTTCTTACTCACAAAAAACAGCCATAAAGTTATGTTATTTAACTTTTTAATGCAAGTATAAGTTATAAAGTAGCATAATTTCGGGGTCTTCACATTTGATTATTAAAACTCCAGGCCTCAAAGAAAACATTACTTTTTTCATGAGGGATGAACTCCTCTTCTCCCTTGAATTTAATGCGAGCACCATCTTGCCCCCCTAATCTTACCACACACTCCTCCCAGTCATACAAGAGGTAATACCCTTTACTTTAATTTTGAAGAGCTTCAAGCTCCTTTGCTGTGATTTTTTTGGTTTTATCTTTCTCGGTATTTAACCATCTACAACCACCCTTTTTTTCAAGACTAGCCCTAAAAATTGTCTCTATCTCTTCTTTTGAAAATACCATATTCTTTTAAAATCCTCCAGAAGATTTGATATCTCTTTTAATTGAAAAGTAATTATCATTATTATATTTTGTCAAATCTTTTGAAGATCTCATAGTCTTTTACCGGCTCTATTGTCCCTTGAGGAGAGATTAAGAGATAGGTTGGGAACGCTCTTACTTTGTATAGTTTAGAGACTTTCTTCTCTTTATCTAAAACATTTATAAAATGGCTCATCTTATATTTAGCAACCGCAGCACGCCATCTCTCATCTGTATCGTTACAGGCGATTGCTACTACAACTACTTTATCTTTGTTCTTTTTAGCAAATTCCAATAACTGCGGTATTGCCTCAATACACCAACCACACCAACTTCCCCAAAAGTCAAGAATAACATATTTACCCTTTAGTGAAGAGAGTGTAAAGCTCTCTCCATTTATTGTTTTAAGAGTAAAATCGGGTGCTATTGTTCCCTTTATTGAGTTAAAGAGCTCCTCCTCATTTACTATCTCTATTTTTTTCTCTTTAATTCCCTCTACGTAGTTTAGATGTCTTATATATGATAAAGCCAAAGGCGATTCAAGCGCCTCTCTTCCCAATCTTTCTTTGTATGCTAATATTAACTCATGGTCGTTAAAAAAATTTATGTAAATAAGTTTGGGAGTAATTGGGTTGTTTAGATTTTCTTCTATAAACTCCAATGTTTTCGCTTTAATTTGATCCATGGCAGATTTTAGCGTTGCCTGGCCCGGCGCAAGTGGTTGCTTTGCTTCTCTTAATAGAGCAATCTCTCTTAGGGCATCTATTCTTTCTCTTTGATGCTCAAACAGGCAATTTCTGAAATTTGAAAAGGTTTCGTTGAGAGAAGATCCCTTAAGGGTATACTGAATAACTTTACCGTCGAAGTTTGCCTCAATTTCTATCACATCTCCCTTATCTACAAAGAGTTCAATAATATCGGAATCATAAGCAATTAACATACCACCTCTTGTTATTCTGGCAAGGCCCCCTGCCGGAATAATTTTTACAATTGTAAAGTATTCATTCTTTAATGAATATGAGAATTTTCCACCACTTGTTACTAAGGTGTCGGAGATTAATGTTTGGTAAACTGGCTTACCCAACGAATCGTATGCCTCCAGCGAGATATATAGTGTATCATTTACCATACCTCTTATTGCTCCCGAGATTACGCCTCCTCTCTCCTGAGCTCTTAGCGGAGTAATAATTAATAAAATAGATAATAGAAGTGTTGTTCTCATGTTTTACAGCGTTTTATGAGTATAAATATACCGCTTATACTACTTTTATGCAATTTATTTATATAATTTTAATTAAATTTGATTTTAGATCTAAAATTTTTAAAATGATTAAGTTAAGCTTCCTTAGTTTGCTTTTTATGGTATCTGCTACTACTCTGGTTTACTCTCAAGAGATTAAATTAACCAATCAATACAGCAGAGACGGTATAGACATTTTATATACCAAAACTAACTTATACGGCACCTATTATCTCACTTTATCTTTTAAAGATGAGATAAATATTACTAAACCACAAGATAGGTTTGTTATTACGGGAGATCGTGGAACTTTGGTTAGGGTAAAGCCAATATTTCCAAACAGGCAATTCTCTATATCTTACAGTTACAAATATGTTATGGGAAGGCCAAATCCAAAAATCGACAGCTCATTGATCTATCTTTTGCCTTTTAAAGAGGGGGTAACCAGGAGTGTTGAATATATGAGAGATATTGGTTCTGCATTTCTTGGTATGGTGCCTCCGCACAATTGGAAATCATTTTTGTTTATCTCTGCAGTCCCCGATACTGTTTGTGCGGTGAGAAAAGGAGTTGTAGTAAGCGTTACAGACCTATACCAAACAGATACATTAAGAGAGTATTCATACTCGAGAGAAAAAAACTCAATCATCATTGAGCATATAGATGGAACCTTCTCAAATTATACCGGGTTTGAACAGGGAAAAATATTTGTTGAACCGGGTGACGTAGTGCTGCCAAATCAACCTTTAGGGGTTCTGGCGTTTTACGATAAAAAGCGAGAGTATCAGCTTAGACTTACCCTCTACTATAGAATTGAAACATATCGTGAAAAAGAGTTCAAAAATGAGTTATCTTATATAGATCCATTCTTTTTCACAGACAAAGGTGTTGTAAAACTAGAAAATAGAACAACCTACTCTACATTGGTTAAGAAAGAGATAATTGAAAAAGAGCTTACGAAAGGTGAAATCAAGAGACTTTCCAAATTGATTAAATAGCTTTTTATTGCTATATTTGATAAATAAAGGGGAGATAAGCAATTTAAACTAGTTCCTAATATTTGCCGGGCATATAAGTAATACCATAGTTTATGGATACAATCAACTATAGTGATAATACAACAGCCGGTAATTTACTCAATCGACTGCTTGATGGAGATAGAGCTGCATGTTCGGCGATTGTTCATGAGTACCTTAAAAAGAACCCCTCAATTACAGATCTTTATGAAGAGGTTTTAAAGATTGCACTGCATGAAGTAGGCAGCTTATGGGAGAGGAACCAGATCTCTGTAGCCACAGAGCATCTTTCAACTGCTATTATTGAGGGAATTATGAATGAGCTCTTTGAGCAGATTATCTCTGGGAAAAAATTTAATAAAAAAGTGGTAGTGGCTTGCGTGGAGAACGAAATGCATCAGGTAGGCATTAAAATGGTTGCCGATGTATTTGAGATGAATGGTTGGGAGACTTACTTTCTTGGGGCGGGTATTCCTACCTCCGAACTTCTGAAGTTCATAAAGCAGGTAAATCCCAATCTTATAGCTATCTCTCTAAGCGTCTATTTTAACTACTCATCTCTAATCAAAATGCTTTCTACTATAAGAGAAAGCTTTCCCCAAATAGAGATTATTATTGGCGGCCAAGCGCTAAAACACCTGAGCGGCAATGAGAAAAGATCGTTAGGGGATGCCGTTGTTCTTCCCGATTTATATTTTTTGGAGAGATACATTAAAACAATAGGCAATAACCATTAAAATGGAATATATGGACAGAAATCATCTAATCAAAACAGCCAAAGAGCTAAAGCAAGTAAGTACGCCTAGCGCGTCTGAATTTGGCTCAAAAATGGAGACTCTGGTTGCGATTATGAACCGAACAATATTGAGATGATGAAGGACAACCATGCAAATCATGCCAGGTTTCTTGAGTCTATTTTTCACGAGCACTCCCCCGAAGTTTTAGTAGATACTATTATTTGGGTTTTTCGAGCATACCGGTCGAGAAATTTTAGCTCTACATATTGGGCGGCACAACTAAATACCTGGATTGAAATCCATAAAAGAGAGCTCTCTCCTGAATGTTTCAATGAGATATACCCATATTACAAATGGATGCAAATAAACATTCCGGTATTTAACAGTTTGGCCGAAACTACATAATAGCGGCAGGTAATGATAAATCCAAATGATAGTTTTTCTGAATGGGCAGATCTGATAGAGAATCTTTTAAGTGAGACTGAGTCTATCGGAATCGGAATCTTTGGGATTGACCAAACGATATTGTATGCAAACAAACCCATGGCCTTCTTTTTTGATATAGATAGTGATACAGGGAGAGCTAACAATTTTTTTATTAATCCGCAGTTTACAACTCTACTCCGGGAGACTCAAGGTTTGGTGTTCAATGGTTTACTTACAATAGGTAACTATTCCAACACCAGCTATGTTCTTACTGCAAAAGTTTTCAGAACAGAGAGCTCCCTGCTTGTGTTTGCAGAGGTAGATGTAAAAAGTCTCTTTGAAAACAATAAAAATTTAAGCAAATTAAATCAGGAGGTAAATAATTTACAAAGAGAACTCATAAAAGAGAAGAGAAATCTGGAACTTGCCCTTAATCAATTAAAGGAGACACAGCAACTGCTTATTCATTCAGAGAAGATGAATGCTATGGGAAAGCTGGTTGCAGGTGTAGCTCATGAAGTAAACAACCCTATTGCTTTTGTTTACAGTAATCTCTACTCTCTGGAAAACTACTCTCAGGAGGTTTTTGATACAATCAAAGAGATTGAGGCCGCTCTTGAAAAAGGTGGTAGTAATGAGACATTGGAGAGGGTGAGCCGTATAAAAACTGAGTGCGATCTTGAATATCTCAAACAAGAGATATCAGATATAATCCAAGAGTCTAAAGAGGGGGTAGAGAGGGTAAGGTCTATTGTGGATGATCTTAGAAGATTTTCACGGTTAGATGAGTCCGATGTTAAACACATAGATCTAACAGAAAATATAAAATCCACTTTTTCAATAATAAAATCTGAAGTTACACGAAAAAAAATCGATCTTAAGTTTGAGTATCCCGGCCAAATATTTGTCGATTGCTTCCCGGGACAACTCAACCAAGCCATCCTAAACGTGTTAATTAATGCAGTTGATGCTGTAGAAGATGGAGGCATAATTGGCATATCGGCATTTGAAAATAATGATAATGTGGTGATTGGCATAGAAGATAACGGTTGTGGTATCCCTAATGAAATCAGGTCAAGAATCTTTGATCCTTTTTTTACAACCAAGCCGGTTGGAAGCGGAACAGGCCTGGGATTGAGTATCACATACAAAATTATTCACGATCTTCACAAGGGAGATATACAGGTTGAGTCCTCGGAACAAGGAGGTACAAAGTTCATGATAACAATTCCACGAAAAATTTGAAACAATGAATGCAATCCAGCTGGAACAGAGCGATAAGAATCTGTTAATAATAGACGATGAGGTAGATATTACAAAGGCCCTAACAAGGCAATTTAAGAGAAAATATAATGTTTTCGCTACCACATGTGCTCATAGTGCTTTAAAAATTATGGAGGAGGTGAGTATTCAAGTTGTTTTGTCAGATCAAAGGATGCCAGGAATGACAGGTGTAGACTTCTTCTCACAAATCAAAGAGCGGTACCCCGATGCCTTAAAGCTTATCCTTACGGGATATAGCGATATTGAAGCAGTTATTGGGGCAATCAACGAGGGGCAGATATTCAGATATGTTAAAAAACCTTGGAATCCCCATGAGCTGGACTCAATAATTCGTGAAGCGTTTGAAAAACACGAGCTCATTACAAACAACCGTAAACTCATGGAGAGTTTAAAGGAGGCCAATCTCACCCTTGAAGAGAAGGTGAAGATAAGAACCAGTGAGCTTGAGAGCTTAAATCAAAGACTGGCAGAGCTTAACTTGGAGAAGAACAGGTACATTGGGATGGTCACTCACGATTTAAGAAACCCAATAGGAGTAGCTGCATCTTTTTCCGAAATTCTTATAGAAGACTACGACGAGATTCCTAAAGAGATGCAAATTGAATACTTGGGTCACATAAACGAAAGTTGCTCCTACTCTCTTAACTTGATAAAGGATTTTCTTGACATCTCTAAAATAGAGGCAGGTATTTTCGATTTGACTATAACTCAGGTTGAGTATATCTCTTTTGTAAAGGAGAGTATTGTTAAAAATATGATGTTGGCCAGAAATAAGGCGCAAGATGTTGTGATTATTGTTTCCAACGATACTATCACAGTAAATTTAGATAAGAATAAAATTCTTCAGGTGCTTAATAATCTTCTTAGTAATGCAATTAAATACTCAAATCCCAATACAAGAATTGTTATTGAAATCTCCCACACTAATGATGAAGTTATAACCAAAATAACCGATCAGGGCGTGGGTATCTCCCCGGAAGATATTTCAAAACTATTTAAACCGTTTAAAACAGCATCTTCAAAATCTGTTACCGGAGAAAAATCTACCGGTCTGGGTCTTGCTATTGTAAAAAAGATCGTAGATGCCCATGGGGGCAAGATAAGTGTAGAGAGTGAGGTAGGAGTAGGGAGTTCGTTTCGGTTTACAATTCCACACAAATTATTGCCTAACGTATGCTAAAATTTTACTTAACCATTTTTTGTCTAACTATTCAGACGGCAATTTTTTCTATCTCTCCCGACTCGCTTAAAGATTCTTTGCAGAAAATGAGTGATAGGGACACTTTATATGCGGGAAGATTAAATTCAATTGCAGAGAGTTTGCTAAACAATGAACCGGAGGTAGCATATGATTATGCTACAAAAGCTTTGGCGCTATCCGACTCCCTACAATATGAGAGAGGCAGGGCCACAGCTTACCTTATCAAAGGCAAATACTACCGACTGAAGTATGATTATGCAAGTGCACTTGATAACTTTAAGAGAGCCGTTACACTTTTTCAACACTTAAAAGATAAATGGGCAATTGGGCTATGTAGATACGAGATGGCTTTTAACTTTTACTACATGGGAGACTTTAACGAAGCCCTTGAGTATTTTCTTATTAGCAGGAACATTGGATTTGAACTTAGCAAAAGAAAGCATGCGGTTAAGTGTCAAATCATGATGGGGGTTATTTACCTGCTTCAAGGGAACTACCCAAAATCGGCCGAGCATCTTCAGGGCTCTCTATTAATTGCTGAGTTGCTAAACGATAATGAGCAGATTGCCGAAATCTACTATAATTTGGGAAATCTGTATTTAAAACAGGATAATATTGTTCTTGCTCTCAGCTATTACGATATGGCCCGTAAAAAGTATGAACTTACCGGGGAGGAGAAAAATCTTGCCGAGCTCTTTGCCAGTATGGGTTTGACATATGAAACGGCAGGAAACTTAGATCTTGCTTTTCAATACTACCTTAATGCGCTAAACAGGGGCTTAAAAGAGAGCAACAACCCCAATCTACCCTCTTATTACATCAATTTAGGCAGTCTCCTTCTCAAACAAAAGCGTTATACCTCTGCTAAAGAGTATCTGCAAAAGGCACTAGTGATATCGGAAGAAGCAGGGAACAAGATAGCAGAGGCAGAGACCCTTTTAAAATTGGGGAATCTGAACCTGGTTACTAATGATATCTCCAAAGCACTAGAGTATTCGGTGAGGGCAAACACAATTTCGGGTGAGATGAATATCTTGGATATCCAAAGGGCTTCTGCGGAACAACTTTCGCAAATTTATTCTCAAAAAAGCGATTACAAGAGTGCACTTAACTATTATAAAGAGTATAAAAATCTGAGTGATAAAATCTTTAACGATAACAACATAAGAAAATCGGTTGAGCTTGAATTCACTTACAAATACGAAAAGGAGAGGCAGGCAGCAGCTGCGGCAAGACAGGAGTATGAGATTAAAGAGGCCGAACAAAGAAAAAGAGACAAGATAATGCTCTACTCAACGGTAGGAGGTCTTATACTGGTCTCATCTCTATTCTTTGTTGCTCTTTATCACTATTTCGATAAAAGGAAAACTAATAGAGAGTTGATAATGCAAAAACAGGAGATTGAGGAGAAGTCAGAAGAGCTTCATATGCTCAATGCAACAAAAGACAAACTGTTTTCAGTCATAATCAACGATCTCAAAGACCCTTTCAATAATATTATAAACCTCTCAGGCCATCTTGCAAGAGAGACTGCAGAGCTCGATCCTGCTGTGCTATCAAACTTTCTTGAGTCAATCAATAAATCGGCTAATTACTCTTACGATCTACTGAGAAACCTAATCGATTGGGCCGGATCGCAGACAAATGTTATCTCTTCAGGTAATCGTACAATAGCTCTTAAAACTCTATTTATTAATATTAACGGAGAGGTTGAGAGGTACGCTAAGAACAAGGAGGTCTCTATAACCTACAGCCACGATGATATTGATATTTACATAGATATAAATATGATTAGTACCGTTCTAAGGAACTTGATAGGAAATGCCGTAAAATACAGTTACAGAGGAGGTGAGGTTAAGGTTGTGGGGCAGGAGTGCGAAGATGGTCTAAGATTCTCTGTTTTTGATAATGGTGTAGGTATAGAGAGTGAAAGGGTTGCTTCCGTTTTTAATATAGACGGTAAAAAAAGCACCCCCGGTACAGAAAACGAGGGTGGATCTGGATTAGGATTACTCCTTTGCAAGGAGTTTGTTACCCGGTTGGGTGGTAAAATCTATGTAGAGAGTGAGTTTGGAAAAGGGAGTACTTTTATTTTTACTGTTCCTGAATATTAAAAATTTTGGTTTATTTAAACCAAAAAATTATTGGGAACAAAAAGGTAACAATTGCACTCCAGATTACATAAAAGGGAAGGTAGAGGGCTATTACTCTCTTTGCATCTGATGTATCTCCGCTCTTTGTAGCCGTTTTAATAAGTTTTATAGATACGAGTATAAGATTGATTAAAAATAGAAGGTTTGCTCCAAGAACTGCAGTGCGATTTGGAGTGAAGCCCCACTCGCCTATTCTGAATACGATTGCCGAAAGAGCTATACCATTAATAATGATTGTAACAACCGAGAGTAGAAGCAGTATCCACGCCTCTCTTCTCTTAGCAGACTCCCCCGAAGAGGCAGATAGTGAGAAAAATATAAGAGCCATTACACCAATAAGCAGTGCGTTGAAAATCATAAGAAACTCTCTGTCGTTATATGGATCTTTCCCTGAAAATAATATTGCCGTAAGGTACACAGTTAACATAATAAGTACTAAGGGTGTAAAAATCTTAGCTATGGTTGGAGAGACTTTGCCAACCAGCTGAGGATTGCTGTTTACAAGAAAGGAGGCAACAATAGGTGCTGCCGACAGGCCAAATATCCCTACATAGTTGAAGTAGATCTCCTCAATTTTAAGATCTATAAGCTCGAACAGAGCTATGGTTATTGCGCTCATAATACCACCCGCAATTAGGATAAGGGCAGTCATCACAGCAAGATCTCCACTAAATTTTAAATAATCGAGTCTTTTATGCAATGAACCTTTCAAATCACCTACAAAAGAGAATCCAAGAACCGCCCACATAAAAAGTACCATGTGAACACATGAGAGAACAAGAGTTTGAGTCTCCTCTGCCGGGAGAAGATTGATAAATACCACAGAGGTGGCTACCACTGCTATTAAAGCAACTACTTTACTCAACGAGAGACTGTTTCTCCAGGCGGTATAAGCTGTAAGTAGAGGCAATATTATAAAAGAGATATTTCTAGGGTAGAAAAACTCCTCGTCTAATCCCGTTAGATTGGGAATCTTGGCAATAAGACCCGCCATCAGCGAGGCAAAAATAATAATTATAAGCTCTTTACTGCTGCCCCAGTTTATTTGATCGTTTTGGTTGTTAGTTATTGTATTTTCCATTATTAGTTTAATTAAATATTATCTTTACCTGCTTTCACAAATTTTTCTAATGTATTGAGATGTTGTTTAAAGGCCTCTCTTCCAAGATTGGTTATATAATATCTGGTATTGGGTTTTCTCCCCACAAATGTCTTCTCTACACCAACGAACTTCTCCTTCTCCAGTGCCTTGATATGGCTGGCAAGGTTTCCGTCGGTAATTTCGAGATACTCCTTTATAGAGTTAAAATCGAGTGAGTCATTTACTGCCAACATAGACATAATTCCCAGTCTGATTCTGCTCTCGAACGCCTTATGAAATCCCTTAATAATCGTTCTCACTTTTCGTATTTGTAATACATGAATACTCCATAAACTATATGAGCGGCACCAAATCCGATTGCCCAGAAAAGTAACCCCAGATGAATAAAAAATAGTGCTGCAATACCCAAGGTGATTTGAGTATAGCCAAGTACTTTTACCTCAAAAATGGTAAGTTTACTTGCGTTGTACAGTGCCAAACCATAAAAAATCAGAGACAGAGGAGCCATTAGAGCAGGAACCCCATTATAAAGAGCTGCAATCATTGCCACCCCCCCGGTAATCATTGGAACGGCCATTACATTAAGCAACCTCTTTGAGGTTGGAGTCCAAAGCTTCTCCCCTCTTTTTTTTGATTGCCTGTAAGACATATATATTGCAGTGATAAGAGATACAATCAGTACTGCAGCAGCAACAGAAACAATGCTTATTTTATTGGAAAAATTAAGCTCTTCACCGGGATAAGCTTCAGTTATGGTACGCGGATTAAAATTGAACACTTCATAGGCCACATATGAACCTAAAAGTGCATAAATACCCGACAATATACCAGCCCAACCCGATAGTGAAAGGAATTTGACAGATCTCTCCATCATTGAGCGTATCTCTGTTAAATCTTGTATATAACTCTTTTCTTTCATAAAAAGTACTTTTTTTTGCAAAGTTAAATATTATAAAATTAGAAACAACTTTTTTCACAATTTGTTTACAGGAGTTTCTCTATATGAGCTATGGTCTCTTTAAGCATAGCCGGTGAATAACCTTTATCTGTATGAACTATCTTGCCGTTCTTATCTATCAAGTAGTTCCTTGGTATAGACTTAGTTGCAAAAAGAGAGTAGATAGATCTATCCGGATCCATATACATCGGGAAGGTGTGTTTTTTCTCTTTTCTAAAAGCAGCAATCTTTTCATAGCTATCCTCCCTTGATATAGGCAGGAAAACAAAATCTTTCCCTTTAAACCTGTCTATCAACTCTTTTTGCACTACTGCCAGCTCTTGAATACAAGAGGGGCACCATGTAGCCCAAAAGTTTATTAATACTACTTTGCCTCTTAAACTTTTAATATCCAACATCTCTCCGTCGAACATCTTAGTTTTAAAGTCGGGGACCATATCTCCGGTTTTTAGAACTGTATCCTCATCCTTTTGCTGAGCAAAGGTTACTAATGTTGTTGAAATAAGAACAGTTATTAATAATAGTTTTTTCATTGTATTTATATTTATTCAAAAATAGTTAAAATCATCAAATCAGATACAAACCATAACCGGAATCGGGTCTAACATAGAGTTAATAACGTACCATTGTAGAAAGTCTCTAATTCTGCCTGCAGGTAAATCTCTCTCAATAATTTTGCCATCTCTCAAAAGCTGCTCTCTTTTTGTCCCTTTCAAAAGCGGGTTAGCGGGTGTATATAGTTTCTCTCCGTCTGAATAAAGTACATTTCCATAAGATGTATCGGTAACAATCCCCCTTCTAATTATAAGTACATCGTCGCAATCTCCTCGTTTAGAGTATAAAGCGTCTAACGCAGCTCTATCTTCATATTTAAAGCTGTACTCAATATTATCATTGGTCACTGCTCTCAACACCCTTAGCTCTTTTTGTAAATACGGCTCAATTGAGTAGCTCTCCAACTTGTTAGAATACACTATTCTTAACTTATAGAGTGTATTGACACTTATATCGTTTTCGTTCAAAATCTTGTCTATAGGTAGATTCAAATCAGTACCATAATGGTGTAAAGCTGTTTTAGAAACCCGTTCATTGTGAAGACTTATGTTTACCGGTTTTGTATTAACAATCCTTATAGATTCAATAAAACGTTTCATCGCGAAGCTTTAATATGTTGGAAGGTAAATTTTATCTAACATCTCATTATACTCGTCACGGCAACTGCTGTTTACTGTGATTCCGCCTCCGCTTCTGTACCAATATCTGCCAGAGGAGTCCCTCTCAATATATCTTATCATTACTGCCGAGTCTAGCTCTGCTCCATTGAAATAACCAAATACACCTGTATAAAATCCCCTTGGTTCATCCTCTGCAGCTCTTATCAGTGAGAGAGTAGATAGTTTTGGTGCTCCCGATACCGACCCTGCAGGAAGTAGTGAAAAGATAAGTGATCCCGGCTTTTCTTTAAATTCATCTTTAATTTCGCCTCTAATATCTGAGCTCACCTGAAGTATATCTCCTCTATCTGTTTTTAGACGGTCTAAATAACGGAAACTCTCTACCCAAACACGTTTGCAAACTGCGCCTATGTCGTTTCTAATAAGATCGGTTATTGTATAGTGTTCACAACTCTCTTTGTAATCGTTCAGAATAACGTTGGCGGCATTGGGTATATCTGCTTTTATTGTCCCTTTCATGGGTCGGGACGATATTATACCCCTCTCTGTACGCACAAAGCGCTCTGGAGAGAAGCACACAAAGCAATCCTCAACATATAAAAGAAATTGAGATTTAGCTGCATAAAATATCTCCTTTAGTGAGGTGTCTATTTTAACCTCATTTTTACAAGTAAGGTTTATAAGGTAAGTATCTCCTCTCATGATTCCTCTCATAACCTTTTCGTACTTCTCTCTGTACTTCTCATAGGTGATGATCTTAGAAGTTTTCATTTGGGGAGTAGCAGATGAGACCCTTTCACTCTCTCTGTTGTTCCACTCACCAATACTGAAGAGCACGCGTTGCCCATTTCTCAACTCACTCTCTTGATGGTCTCTAATGAATATAGCTTTGTCAAGTTCAAAATCTACGGCAAATAGAAAGGGCTCTCCCCTCCCTCCTATTAAATCCATCTGCTCTTTTAGTTGCTCTGCAGTTATAAAGTCCATCTCATAAAAATATACCAAATTTAAAGATATATTTGCAACTATGAAAAGGATACTGTTGGTAGATAACTACGACTCTTTCGTATTCAACGTTCTCCATCTTCTAAGGAGAGTAACAGGGTGCGAAACCGATATCTGTTATAATAACAAAATACCATACTCTTCACTCAGTAACTACTCGCATATTGTACTCTCCCCCGGGCCCGGAGTGCCCTCAGAAGCAGGAGATCTATTGAAGGTTATAGAGCACTGTAAAATTAGTCACTCCATTTTGGGAATATGCTTGGGGCATCAGGCCATAGCGCAATATTTTGGTGCAGAATTGATAAACTTAAAGCACCCCCTTCACGGACACAAATCAACAATAAAGGTAATAGATACCGGCTGTGGAGTTATGGGAAAGATGAGCAGAGAGGAGAACAGCAACCAAATTAAGTTCGAGGCGGCACTCTATCACTCGTGGGCAGTGTCGATGGAGAGTGTAAAGTTGCCTCTAAAAGTGAGTTCGATAAACGAGTCGGGGATAGTCATGTCTCTGTTTCATGAGAGTCTTAATATATTTGGAGTTCAGTTTCATCCGGAATCTGTTATCACCGACAGGGGTAACGAAATAATAAAAAACTGGTTCGAAAGGGGGTAAACGCTTCACAAGCTCTTACGATAGCTCAGCACGGCCCAACCATTCAGAACAACAGCAAATAGAGAGAGTGCAAAAATCTCATTTAGAAGTTGAGGGATTCTGCTGCCTCTCATAAAGAGCATCCTCATTATCTCTGTAAAATACTTCATTGGATTTAAGGCAGCTATATATTTTGCCCATAGCGGCATACTGCCGGTTGGTGTAAATAGTCCGCTCATAAGAATCATAATCAACATAAAGAAAAACATCACAAACATTGCCTGCTGCATTGTTCGGGAGTAGTTAGAGATTACCAAACCCATCCCCGAAACCACAAATAAAAAAAGCAGTGAGAGCAAATAGAACTCTGCAATTTTTCCCGCAGGTACAATGCCGTATATAACTTTGGCCAATAATAACCCCGATGTTAATACAACAAACCCGATAACCCAGTAAGGAATTAACTTTGAGAGGACAAATGTGAGCTTGCCAACCGGACTAACATTAATCTGTTCAATTGTACCGTTCTCCTTTTCTGTTACAATATTCAAAGCCGGTAAAAATCCACCAATGATGGTTACAAGAATGACCATAAGTGCCGGTACCATAAATAGTTTGTAGTCCATAGTTGGGTTGTAAAGTACATTTTGTGAGATCATACCACTATCTGCAGTAGATGCTATTGTGGCAAGGTACGATGCTGCAATACTACCTCTTATACCGTCTACTGCATTTGACGCTATGTATATCTTGCTGTTATTAATCTCAAAAATAATGTCGGCACTGCCCTTTTCTAGGTAATCCAGAGCATGTGGGTAATTTTGAGCAAAAATAAGCTGAGTAAAGTATGGTGAACCCTCAATTTTGGATATGAGTTGCGTGGAGGGCGAATTTCTATCTCCATCTACAATGCACACTCTTATGTTTTTCACATCCAAGTTTGCAGCCCAAGGCATAAGTATCATCATAACAACGGGATAAACAAGTATCAATTTGGGAAGAAACCTGTTTCTTGCTATCTGTTTGAACTCTTTCTCAAGTAGATATTTTAAAATATTCATTCCAGTCTGTTTTTAAATGCCCTTAAACTTACAGCTACAAAAAAGGTAGCCATAGTTAATAGTATCCCTATCTCTTTCATTACAAACCCTATTGGCAGACCCTGAATCATAAGCTTTCTTACTGCAGATATAAACCATTTAGCGGGAATAAACTCTGAGATAAATCTAAGGATTCCCGGCATATTAGAGATTGGGTAAATCATCCCCGATAAGAGAATTACCGGCATCATAAATACGAGCCCGGAAATCAGCATTGCTGCAACCTGCGTGGATGCAAGAGAAGATATCAATAGCCCCATACTAAGTGATACAAAAATAAAGATCAGAGCTGTGAATATCAGCCAAAAAAGACTGCCGGTTACAGGCACTCCAAGCAGAAAGACAGAGAGCAATAATATTGTAGCCAGATTGATCATAGAGATTACAAAATAGGGGACAGTTTTTGCCAGGATAATATATACAGGCCTTACCGGAGATACTAACAGAACCTCCATAGTGCCTGTCTCCCTCTCTCTTACTACAGAGATAGAGGTCATCATTGAGCATATAAGCATCAATATCAACCCCATTACGCCCGGAACAAAGTTATAGGCGCTTTTTAATTGAGGATTATATAAAAGTTCAACTCGGGGCACAACCCTCTCTGTAGTTAATGTCGATTGCAAATTGTTGTCAATTTGGTTTTCCGAAATCTCTCTTGCTAATATTGCCTTAGCATGTTGTATAATGCTTGAAGCCATATTGGGATCGGAACCATCTACAGTGAGGTTTGCCTCTCCGTTCATAAAAGAGACAATCAGAGAGACTTCACCTCTTTGCATATGGTTCCAAGCTGTGTAAAAGTTTGAGTACTCTCCGTAAATTTTAAAATAGCCCGATGAGCTGAGTCGATTTACGGCTCTGCCGGTAAATGGTTGGTCCTCTGCCCTTACAATTGCAACGTTTACATTTTTTACTTCGTTAGTGAGGGCAAATCCAAAAAGGACAATCTGAATCACAGGCATAAGAAGCAGAATCAAAATGGTTCTGGCATCTCTAAAAATATGGAGAAACTCCTTCTTAACAAAAACAGTAAATTGTCTCATTTATATATTCTTGCTAATTTATAAAACACCTCATCCATGCTTTTAGCTTCGGTTTCTTGTTTGAGCTCTGCCGGGGTTCCGATTGCTTCGATTCTTCCCTCTTTCATCATTGAGACTCTATTGCAGTATTCTGCTTCATCCATATAGTGTGTAGTCACAAAAATCGTTATCCCTCTTTGGGCTGCCATATAGATTAACTCCCAGAACTGCCTTCTTGCAGAGGGGTCTACACCTCCTGTTGGCTCGTCTAAGAACACAATTGCAGGATTATGCATTATTGCAACAGAGAATGCCAGTTTTTGCTTCCATCCTGCAGGGAGAGATTTTACCATAGAGTTTCGCTCCTTTACAAACCCAAGCTCTATAAGCATATTTGATGTTCTATCTTCAATTGCCTCTTTGGTGAGTCCGTATATACCTCCGAACAATCTAAAGTTCTCCCACACCTTCAAATCTTCGTAAAGAGAGAACCTCTGACTCATGTATCCTATGTTCTTTTTAACATCTTCCGGGCAGGCAGAAATATCGAAGCCGGCAACTATACCGCTTCCCGATGTTGGTTTTAAAAGCCCGCAGAGCATCTTCATGGCTGTTGTTTTGCCTGCTCCATTTGCGCCCAGGAATCCAAAAATCTCCCCTTTTTTAACATTGAAGGTTATATCATCTACTGCAGTAAATGAACCGAATTTCTTTGTAAGGCCATTGACCTCAATTGCGTAACTCATGACGACAACTCCATATAACAATCCTCAATCACCGGAGGAATCTGTTTTACATAAAAGTTTGAACAACCTTCACCTTTTAGGCAATCCTCAATCTCTTTTACTGCATCAAATCTCTCTCCTATAACAGATACATGATGTTCGCTGCCAAAACTGTATGCTCTCTTAACAAAATTAATAGCTCTTAATTTGTTGAGAAGAAACGGCATATTCTCTCCCCAAACTGCTACAAGAGTATCTCTGTATGACAAAGCCATCTCTTGAGGGCTCTTACAGCTTAGAATGCCTCCATCTTTCATCAGAGCAACCCTATCACAAATTAGAGCTTCGTCCATGTATGCCGTAGATACAATAATTGTCATACCCTCTGATTTGAGAAAATTCAGAATGCTCCAAAACTCTCTTCGTGAGACAGGATCTACACCGGTAGTAGGTTCATCTAAATAGAGAAGTCGCGGATTGTGTATCAAAGCACAACATAGTGCCAACTTCTGCTTCATCCCACCCGAAAGCTTATCTGCTCTTCTCTCTTTGTACGGCTCAAGAGAGCTGTATATGTTTTTAATAAGGTGATAGTTATCCTTTATAGCAACTCCGAACAGAGATGCAAACAGATTAAGATTCTCCTCAACTGTAAGATCGGGGTAAAGAGAGAACCTACCCGGCATATATCCAACAATATCTCTTATTTTTTTATACTCTTTAACTGTATCGTATTGGAAAACCGTTGCTACTCCTTTGTCGGGAACCAGTAGTGTTGCCATTATTCTGAACAGTGTACTTTTACCCGACCCATCGGGCCCGATAAGCCCAAACAGCTCCCCCTTATCTACATTAAATGTGATTCCGTTTAGAGCTTTTACATCTCCATAACTTTTATGAACTTCATAAACCTCTAATACACTATTGCTATTCAACATCTCTTTTTAGAAATTTAAAATCGCCGTACATACCGCTCTTTAAGTAGCCGTCGCTCTTTACCCCAATTTTTACTGCATAGACCAGATTAGATCGCTCCTCGCTATTAAGTACATTTTTTGGAGTAAATTCGGCCTCTTGAGAGATCCAGATTACCTCTCCTTCATAGATTTTTTCACTATCCTTAATTCCTGTAAAGATCTGTGCTTTAGTTCCAATTGAGATATTTAAAAGTTGGTTATATGAAACATAAGCCCTAAAAATCATGTTATCTGTGTCGGCAATCCTAAAGAGTGGCTGCCCAACAGCTTTAAACTCACCCTTAGATGCATACTTGGTGAGTACTGTCCCTTTTATTGGAGCCCTTATTATGCTTTTATAAATCAAATCCTCTGTTTGAGCAACCTGAATCTCTATTGCCGAGCTCTCTTTATCTACAGATAGATTCCCTCTCTCCAATGCCGATCTTTGGGCATCTATTTGTCTATCCACTGTTGAGATCTGGTAATCTATCTCGTCCAGACTCTTTTTGTCTCCTGCATTCAATGAAAAAAGTTTTGCAGCTCTCTCTCTCTCTCTTTTAAGATTTTCTCTCTGTTGCTCAAGAACGCCTATCTGTTTTGAGACATCGGCGCGTCTGAATCGTACAGCTTCACCTCCCGCCAACAGTCTCATCTTCTGAAAATAGAGCTGCATCGTATCTGTTAATCCCACAACTTCTCCCTCATTAAGATGCATCCCCTCTTCAATAATCAAATCTGTTATTTTACCACTAACTTCGGCAGATACAACAACCTCCTCTGCTTCAAATCGTCCCGATCCATCGGGTTTGCCGCTTTTATCTCTGCAGCCGTAAAGCATAGCAGCCGATAAGATTGAATAAATTATTATTTTCATTGGTTTAATATGAATTTAAGCTCTTGAACAGCAATAATCAACTCTATCTCTCTTTTAAGTTTATTTGATTGAGCTACCTCGAGAAGGTTCATCTCTCTTAGATGATCGGAAACCGATATAACACCACTCTCCATTTTATTAAAAGAGTCTCTGCAGATACTCTCTCTTAGCTCAATAATTTTTTCGTCCCCTTTCAGCAACTCTTTAACTCCCTCAATTTTCTTAATAGCAGATAATTTTTTTATATCTGTGTTGTAAAGAAATGTCTCCTCTCTGTTCTCTATTCTAGATATTGTGTTAGCCAAAATTCTTCTATCGTTTCTCTTTGTGTTAAAACCCCCGATATCCCAAACAGCTCTTACTCCTGCAACATAAAAGGGATCGAAACTATTGTTTAGCATATTTAAAGCGGGTCTTGCATATCCTGCCTGTACAAATGCAGAGATTTTTGGCATATTTGCGGCATCGAGGTATTTATATTTCACCTCAACCACTTTTTTCATATTTTGGAAAATTATAATCTCCTCTCTATTAATTGCTAAATTGGATGGTACAACTCCGGTAGGTACTACCAATTTGGCTGTAGTCCCAATCTCAATCCCCGTCATCCTTGATAGCGCAGCAGTGTATGACTCTCTCTCGGCCCTAAGAATATCGCCTTTTTGTAAAAGTTGTATCTCTTCTGCCTTAGCTGTTAAAAGGTGAGATGGGGATGCATAACCTGTCTCAATTAGAGACTCTACTCTATTTATTACCCTTTGGATCTCTTTTATCTGAAGTTGATTTAAGTTTAAATGCCTATCTATAAGCACAACCCCCATATAAAGCGTCATTACCCTCTCTCCTATGGTATAGATTTCACCCCTCAGTTCGCTCTTCTCTTGCTCCAGTAATGCTTCAGCTTCTGATCTGCCTGCATTTGATATACCCCCATCCCAAATCTTCTGCTCAATATTTACAACTGCAGCATACTGATCTTTGCTTATCGGGTTTATTGAACTCCCCGGCAGAGAGATTGGTATATGCGTAACCTCTGACTGATAACTGCCTCTTAGCATAATATTTACCTTTGGAAGAGCATCTAAGTTAATGTCTTTGACAGTGTACTCTTTTGTGCTCTCTAAAAGGTTAAAACGCTTTATTGCAGGATAGTTGGCTTTTGCTGCCTCTATACACTCCTCAAGGGTAAAGCTCTTACCTGAATAGTCCCTGTTTTGCTCCTGACAGTTAACCCGGGTATGAAAAACAAAAATCAGAGAGAGTAGTAAAATTTTTAAATATTTCATAACCTATTTGTTAGCTTGTATTCCCTGCCATACTATTTTAAATATCTCCTCCTCTCTCTCTTTGGTAAATTTGTTGAACTCCTCCCACGATAGTGAGAGCACTTGCGAAATAAGAGGCTGAGCAATAAAAGGAAAAAGGTTTAATGAGAGGATTGTAACCAGCAAATCTATAACGGTGATATCTCTTATCCTTCCTGCGTCTATCTCTCTTTTAAGCTCCGGCTCCAATACATTGGTAAGACCCTCTACAGTTACTTTAATTTTTTCTGTTATGCTCTTAAATCTTTCAGGGTTTACTGTCATCTCATTAATTATAAGATATGGCAGTCTGGGGTTCTCCGAGATTATCTCCAGATGCTTAGAGATCATGCATCTGATTAGCTCTTGGAAGCTTGTACATCTCACTTTGGATACAGAGACGGCAGAGACGAATGTAATAAACTTCTTTTCGAACAGCTTTATAAAAAGGTTCTCTTTAGTTCTAAAATAGTAGTGAATAAGAGCTTGATTACATCCAACTCTTCTGGCAATTTCAGATGTAGAGGTGAGAGAGTAACCCCTCTCCAAAAAAATATCCTCTGCAACATCAAGTATCAACTGCTCAATATTTTCGCTACGCTCCTTCTCTCTATTTTTAATCATATTATTTAATTATACTATTTAATAGCTCTATTAACTATGCAAAACAACACATTATTTTTCAATTTTTCAAAAAAAAATCATTAATTTGTATAATATAGCTTAATGCTAAAGTTATGAAGAGATTGATTTTATTTTTAGCCGTAGTTATTTTGGCCTCCTGCATAAAGATTCCGGAGAACAGATATAACTCTATAATGAAGGTACCATACGACTTCGACTGGAAGACAATAGAGAGCAAGCCGGTAAGTTTAAACACAGTGTCTACTGTAATAAACGAGATGGGAGATACTGTTGCCTCCTCTCTTCCTCCCGGCTCTTACAACCTGATTGTTGGAAAGGAGTCTAAATTAACAGTTGTTCAGGAGAGCACCCCACAATCGGTACAAACTAAAACAATTGTAAAAGGCAACATCAAAGAGGTGGTTTACTTCCCTGCAAAAAACAGATATGCAACTGTTATGATGGAAGACCTGTTTCCGTATAGGGGCGATATGGATATGAACGATATTGTTTTTGGCCTGAATCTGGAGTTCTATTTAGACAATCAGGCAAGAGTAAGGTCATTCTCAATAAAGATTCAGCCCCGTGCAATAGGGAGCTCCTACAGAGAGATTGGAATTGGTGCCTCGTTGTACTCTTCGTCTAATATCTCTTTTGTGGACAAGATTACTCACTCCTCTAGTCCTGCTCTATCGGGATTTTTTCCCGGTGTGGTTGTTAATGCCCAGGGACAGTACGGTGTAGAGCCGGGCAACAGGTTCGACGTTATTCCGGTAACAGGAGATTTTAGGTCATACTTTAGCGGCGCCTCCGAACTTTTTGTTAACGTTAGAGAAGTCGACCCATTTTTCCCTACGCAAGAATTTGAGGTGTATGTAGAACTAAAATCTAATACAATTTTTTCAATATCATTACTCTCACTACTTAGCCCACTACAAGCAGGCAGGGTGAACCTAGACATCTTTGGACTGTTTGGGCACAGAGGCAGAGAGGTGCATTTTAAAGGCGGTGTCCCAACAAACTACTTTTATCTGCCATTCTTTATTGCCGCCGGTAGGGGAGACTTTTCAACTCCCGACAATTGGGTGTGGGCTGTAATGAGCGATCAATCTATAAGACATCCTCAGGAGTTTAAAAGAATATATAACGCTTACCCCAATTTTAAAGTATGGGCCGAGAGTGGAGGCGCTGCCGGGGGCGGCTGGTACTCTCCTGCCATTGCAGATAGCTTATACTCAAAGGGTAGCTTCTAATAGTTGAATCTGAAAAATATTTCAATTTCTCTTGCAAATGTGAAATTTATTTTTACATTTGCACAAAGAATGGTTTGGCAGCCAGCAATGGCTGAATTTCAATGAAAAAGAACATATTTTTCGTGGTTGCGTTAGTGGTAATCGTTATCTCATGTATAAAGATGCCTCAAACGCCCGGCCCGATTAACTCTCTTAATATACCGGCCGGATTCGACTGGAAAACAGTTAGAGAGTTGAATGTGAATGTAGGGGTCGGTGCAACTTTTGCTCAAAGTAGCAACAAGGTGCATTTAATACGCATTTACAGCTCTCCGCTTATGAACAGCGGTTCTCTTTTATCTTCCGGAGTTGCAGTATCCGGCTCACCGTACAACGTAAAACTATCTGTTGCCACACCCCTGTCTCATCTATACATTCATGAGACAAGGCCCGACGGAACTGCAGGTGTTACAACACTTGCCGTTAACTCCGAAAATTTAAATATTACACTAAACCAATCATCGGCAGCTGCATTGCCGCTGTTAGTAAAAAGCGGAGTTTATCAGGAAAATACCTCATTCCCGGCACCTTCAATTTCAACCCCGGCCGTATATGACGAGGTACTTAACAATAACAGTCCTCAAAACATTTACGGGTACCTAGTAGGAGAGGCCAATTTAACTGGTAATGCTTTTAAATCTTATCTTATTCCTGAGGGTAGAAACAGAAACGGGAACTTGAGTTTTAACAATTACAGAACACATGCACTACTCTTTGTTAGGGGAAGACTAACCTTAGATGCAACTGATCTTAACCGGTGTTCAATAGTTGTCTTACCCGGAGGAGAGGTAGTTGTTAACCAAGAGTTGAAAACCAGCTTTTTTACAGAGAGCATCCCTGCATTGTTTGTACACACAGGAGGGACACTCACACTTAAGGGGGCTGTATCACTCTCTGGGGGAACCTCACTCGTAAACAAAGGGACAATAACTATTACCGGTAGTGGAGGTGTCTCTTTTAACATGAGTACATCTGAGTCTTTTTATAACGAGGGAACATTTTTGGTTAACAACTCAAACATGTCTCTTATCTTAAACAATACAAGCCGAGTATATAATTCGGGTACATTTAACGCTCCCGACATAAAACTCAACAACAGCTCTATATACTTCAACGATATTGGTGCTGTAACAACCAGTGGAAAGTGGTACCAGACAAACACTTCACAATGTAATAACAGCGGAGAGATTGTTGTTACAAATACGCTCTCAACTTCGGGCGGCGGAATCATTAACAATAATTGTAAAATAACTGCAAACATCTGTTCTCTGCAGGGATCTACAGTTAATCTGGAGAGCGGCTCTCTCATGATGTGTCAAAGCAACTCTTTCAACAACTGTGTAATAAATATGATTTCGGGCAGTATGCTGTTGACCTCTAACGTAACAACTGTTTATGGCTTGACTGTTAACGGGGGTACAGTAGGATACTCTCTGTTTAAAAACACGGGTCTTATGCCTGTTTTACAGTATGCTGCTACCTCCTTCACAGGAAAGGTTGAATATGTTCACACGAACCTCACCGAGACTCCGGGAGATCACAGCAGATCAAACTACTCCGGCTCATTCGTGGGTGATGCAATTCTGAGTAAGAATCAATCAAAAAACATTCCGGGTACGGGATGTAATATGAATCTGGGCCAGACAGACCCCGGCGGAGGAGGTGGCCCCGATCCTCTGTTTGGAGTTTTCTTCCCAAGTGAGAGTGGATGGGCAACATATGCTTTTGAGGATATGTGGCCTAAAAAGGGAGACTACGACCTTAACGATTTGGTAATGGAGTTTAGAGTTAGCTTTTATGCAAACTCCTCAAACCTTATAACCGAACTACACTTCGATTACAATATTAAGGCGTGCGGTGCTACTTACAACCTGGCATCTGCCTTTATGTTAGATAATGTTAATGCCTCCAACATAGAGTCAGTATCGGGTCAGGTAATAGGCGGTTCAAATCCTTTTGCTAAGGCGGTTAACGGAACCGAAAGCGGCGTTTCAAAAGCTGTTGTGCCATTGTTTAACAACACTAAAAGCATTGTAGACTACACAGGTTTCCTTAACACCGAGAGAGAGACTCCATTTATAGCATGCGAAAATAAAAAGGTTATTGTGAAGTTTATAGCACCTGTAGACCAGGCATCGTTAAACATGTCGTCGTTTAATTTTTTCATAACTGTTAACGAGAGAGGAAGAGAGGTTCACCTTCCTGGTTTTTCTGCTACAGAGAGGTTCAATCCTCTGCTTGCTGTTGGGTCTACTCTATTTCCTTCAGATAACTTTAAGTTTGCCGATGGAATGATGTGGGGACTTATGTTTCCCGTCTCCTTCGATTACCCTGTTGAGAGAGCTTCAATCATTAATGCTTATACCTATTTTGCAGCGTGGGCAACTTCGGGCGGGGTATCTTATCCCGATTGGTATTCAAACAAGCCCGGCTATAGAGACGACAGACTCATATATTGAACCACAACGTAAATGATCTTTGGTTTTTATTACCGGGAGCACTTTTTTTAGTTATATTTGATTCTACTAACCTAACTATAAAAAAGCGCCTCCCGGATGGAAAACCCTCCCTTAGTATCAATAATTACAGTTAATTACAATCAGTCGGTTGTAACATCGCAGCTGTTAGAGACACTAACAAAAATCTCATATCCTAACTATGAGGTTATTGTTGTAGACAACGCCTCTCCTACAGACAACCCAGATTGGCTTAAAGAAAAATTCCCCAACATAACTCTTATAAAAACAGAGGCAAACCTTGGTTTTGCCGGCGGCAATAACCGTGGCATAAGAGAGTCTGGAGGCAAATACCTTCTTTTTATCAATAACGACACCGAGGTTCCCGAAGATTTTTTGGAACCTCTTGTTGAATTTTTAGAGAGCAATGATAAAGCCGGGATGGTAAGCCCGAAAATAAAGTTTCATTGGGACAGCACTCTTATTCAATACGCAGGTTTTACCAAGATGAACCCCTATACAATAAGAAATAGCAGTATAGGATATCACAGAACAGACTCACATGAATTTGATATTGTGTCAGTTACGGAATCTGTGCATGGAGCAGCAATGATGGTTCCCAGAAGAGTCATTGAAAAAATTGGACTTATGCCCGAAGTTTACTTTCTATACTATGAAGAGCACGACTGGGCAGAGATGGCCAAAAAGGCGGGCTTTAAAGTATATTACAATCCCAAATCATTTATTCTGCATAAAGAGTCAGTATCTACCGGAAAGGATAGCCCTTTCAAAACCTATTACCTTAACAGAGGAAGACTTATCTATACTCGAAGAAACAACAGAGGATTAAAACTTATAGTAAGTCTCATTTTCCAGATTTTTGTCTCGTTGCCTAAAAACACTTTACTACTTCTTTTGAAAAGAGATTTCTCAAATCTTGCTGCATACTGGAGGGCCTATATGTGGAACCTCTTAAATTGGAGAGGCGTTATGAACAATCCAAAACTATAAATGATGGAAAAAGGTTTTTTACTAATTAAGATTGCCGAGATTGTTCTATTCGTCTATCTTGGGTTTGCAGCAACATATTATTTGATCTTTGCCCTTGCTTCAAAAGTTGGAAGATTCTCGAAGAGAGCTCCTGCAGAAAATATTCAAAGAAAGTTTGCAGTTCTTATCCCCGGCTATAAAGAGGATAACGTTATTTGCGAAGCTGCAGGAGAGGCGCTAAAACAAAACTATCCCAGCGATTTATTTTATGTTGTAGTTATTGCAGACTCATTCAAACCCCAAACTCTCAAATCTCTCAGAGAGCTACCCATTAAGGTTATAGAGGTCTCCTTTGAGGTTAGCACAAAATCAAAAGCTCTAAACAAAGCTATGGAGGAGATTGGAGATGACTACGATGTTGCACTCATTCTGGATGCAGACAATATTATGGAGAGAGATTTTATAGAAAAAGTTAACCACTCATTCAATTGTGGGTACATAATAGTTCAGGGCCATAGGGTTGCAAAAAACACAAATACACCGTTTGCAATACTGGATGCAATAAGCGAAGAGATTAACAACTCCATTTTTAGAAAAGGACACCGGGTTTTAGGTCTCTCCTCTGCTCTTATAGGGTCGGGGATGGCTTTCGATTATAAGTTTTTCAAGCAGAGAATGCTGGGGATCAAAGCTGTTGGAGGGTTCGATAAAGAGTTGGAATTAACTCTTTTAAGGGAGGGTTATGTTATTGAATACCTAGATCACGCCATTGTATTTGATGAAAAGGTTCAAAAAGCAGAGGTATTTGCAAATCAGAGAAAAAGATGGCTCTCAGCACAGTTTGTCTATTTTAAGAGGTTCTGCCTATCTGGTATCTATCACTTTTTTTCTAATGGTAACATAGATTTTTTAGACAAGGTATATCAGATGATTGCACCACCAAGAGTGCTTTTGCTGGGCTCTACCGGAATGGTCATGTTACTATACACTCTTTTTGACTCTATTTTAGGTTATGGCGGCTCTATGGTGTTCTCTGATAAGTGCTGGATTATTATTTTTTTGACTGTAGTTGCAGCGCTATTTATAAGCACCCCCTCTAAATTTTGGAACAGAGAGACTTTAAACTCCCTTAGGGCTCTTCCTAAGGCAATCTCAATAATGTATGCATCGCTTTTTAAACTCAAAGGTGCCAATAAAAAATTTATCCACACCCAACATGGTGCTCCAAAAGATAGTATATAAAGATTAACAACTGGTTGAATGAAGATAGGAATAGAAGCACAAAGAATTTTCCGTCCCAAAAAGCATGGGATGGATATGGTTGTACTTGAGCTGATTAGAAATCTACAAAAAATTGATACTCAAAACAGCTATATTGTTTATGTAAAGCCCGATTCCGACATATGTCTTGAAAGCACCCCAAACTTTAAAATATGTGAACTGGGGGGCTCCTCCTACCCTGCTTGGGAGCAGTATGCTTTGCCCAAAGCAGCTTACAGAGATGGTTGCGATATATTACACTGTACCAGTAACACAGGGCCTCTCTTTTGCAAAGTACCGCTTATTACAACACTCCACGATATTATCTATCTGGAATCTCTAAGTCTATTAAAGAAGGGGGGCACTGCGTACCAGAAATTCGGCAATTTGTACAGAAGGTGGGTTGTTCCTCCGGTTGTTAAAAAGAGTTTAAAGGTTGTAACCGTATCTGAGTTTGAGAGGAAGAGAATTAAAGACTTTATGGGTTTAGGAGATAATCTAATATCTATATACAACGGTGTTGGAGAGCATTTCACCAAGATTACCGACAAGGAGATTTTAAAAGATGCAAAAGAGAGGTATAAGCTGCCCGACAGGTTCCTCTTTTTTCTTGGGAATACCGATCCCAAGAAAAACACTCCGAATGTTATAAAGGCCTTTATGCTCTTTAACTCGGTCTCCGAGATTAAGTATAAATTGGTAATGTTAGACTATAAAGAAGATGCCCTTATGCAGGTACTTCGTGATATCGGCTGGCCCGATGCTCGGAACGAGATCCACCTTACAGGGTATGTCCCCAACAGGGAGTTACCTGCAATTATCAATCAAGCATCTCTCTTCCTATATCCATCACTCAGAGAGAGCTTTGGAATTCCTATTCTTGAAGGTATGAGGTGTGGTGTACCTGTAATTACATCAAACACCTCATCTATGCCTGAGGTTGCCGGAGATGCCGCCGAACTGGTAGATCCCGCCAACCCCTCCCAGATTGTAAATGCTATTGTCAAGATATTAAACAATAGCACTTACAAAGATGAGCTTATCATTAAAGGCTTTCAAAGAGCATCCCTATTTTCTTGGAGAAAAATGGCACAAGAGTATCATAATCTTTATTTAAACTGTAAATAATTTGTTTTATGCTTAAAAACAGAGATATAATTTGCATTTCCAACACATCGTGGAGGGGCAAGTATACTAAGTCTACTGTGCAAATTCTTAGTAGATTAGCAGTAGAAAATAGGATTTTATTTGTTGAGCATCCTTATACATTTAAAGATATAGTGACTTCATTTCTTGGGAAACAACAAGCTCCGGTAATGAAGATGTTGGGAATTAATAACAAGTTGGAAGAAATTGACACTTTGAACGGAGGAATGGTCTATAACCTTACAGTTCCACCTGTTCTGCCTCTTTACTTTTTAAAGAATGAGAAACTTTTCAAATTTCTATTTAGATATAACGCCTACAAATATATTAAAACTATTAAAAAAGCGATTAATAGACTTAAGTTTTATAATCCTATCTTAATTACAGCATACAACCCCTTCTACGGACTTGTATGTGATGGCAAGCTAACTGAAACTTGTCATATATATTATTGTTATGATGCAGTTGATTCGAGACATTTTGGAGATAGAATCTTTGAGACAGAATCATCTTTAATTAAGAGAGTAGACTTAGTTATAACAACTTCCGACTCATTAAAAAATATTAAAAGCAAAAATAATCCTAACTTCTATGTAGTTAAAAATGGTGTAGATTTTCCCATGTTTGAAAAATTTTCAAAATCTACTCCCTACAAAAGAGAAAAAAATATTATCGGATATATTGGTAGTCTTGATTTCAGATTTGATATAGACACAGTAGAAACTGCAATTAAGTCACTCCCAAATTTTGTTTTTAAGTTTATTGGAGACTTGAGAAGTACGTCAATAAAAAACAGACTTGAGAAGTATTCAAATGTTGAGCTCTATCCCCCTATAGGGCCTAACGAAGTTCCTAAGCTTTTGCAATCATTTGATGTAGGAATAATTCCTTATTTGGTGAATGAGGCCAACAAAAATATATACCCATTAAAGATTAATGAATTTTTAGCAGTTGGAGTGCCTGTAGTAATGACGCCTTTTGCAAATCTTGATGAGTTTACAGATCTTGTATCTGTTGTGTCAAATACAAATACTATGGCATCGCTAATATCGTTTGAGATAAAAACTGATTCCGAAGATAAAATTAATCAAAGGATTGAATTTGCTCGACAAAATTCATGGGATGGTAGGGCAGCGCATTTTGGCACAATAATCAATAATTATCTTAATTCTAAAATTTAAAGTTGAAAAAAATGGCATAATAACTATCTGTGATTATAAAAATTACGGTAATAGATTACAGAACTTCGCAGTTCTAGAGGCACTCAGGAAAGTAGGTGTAGACCCTATTACAATTGTTATTATATCCCCAAAATAATTGATGAATATTTATGAATGGAAAAACCTGTTGTTGCTACCCACACAAAAGCGATGAACTATTTAGCCGATTATATATATCTTGGAAAAACAAAAGAGGACTATCTATCTCTTATCAAAAGAGCGCTAATTGAGAATAGCCCGGAGATACAAATTAAAAGAAAAGAGTTTGGAATCGGCCATAGCTGGCTTAATAATGTAAATTAAATATTCAAATGTTTCAGATTAGCTGCCAATGAAAGAGGAATAGAACTTTAAATTAAACATAAATAATAAATAATAAATAAATATGAATATAATAGCTAAAATCAAATCAAATCCTAAACTTAAAGAGTTTGTACTAATAATGATTCGGCCTAAGCGCAATCCTAGGCCAAGACTTTGGGTAAGGATTTTTATAAACCCGTTACATCGAAAGAAAGGTAAGGGATCAAGAATTAGGTGGAGAACTCGAATGGATATATTCCCATGGAATAGATTTGAACTCGGAAAACTTACAACTATTGAGGATTTCTGTACTATAAACAATGGTGCAGGTGATGTGATACTTGGCGACAGAGTTAGAATAGGAATTGGTTCAGTAGTTGTTGGTCCTGTAAAAATGGGTAATGGTTCGGATTTGGGTCAGAATGTTTTTGTTGGTGGTTTCAATCATGGATTTGCAGATGGTACAAAAAACTCTAGCATTCAACCGCTTGACATAAGGCCAGTTATAATTGAAGATGATGCTCACGTTGGAGCTAACTCTGTAGTATTAGCGGGTGTTACCATAGGAAAAAGATGCCAGATAGGAGCTGGAAGTGTAGTTACTAAAAACATCCCACCTTTCTGTGTTGCTGTAGGTAATCCGGCAAGGATAATAAAAAAATACAATCATATTTCAGGTAAATGGGAAAGAGTAGATTAAATAATTTCAAAAATGAATAAAACTGAGTGGTTATTTTTTATCTCGCTTTTTATTGTTTTTTACACATATATTGGCTACGGCATGGTACTTTACCTGCTTGTGCTTTTGAAGCGAAAATTTGGCATTAAAACAAGAGTAGAGAAGAGTTGTGAACTCCCCCAAGTTACGCTGTTGGTTGCCGCCTACAACGAAAAGGATTTTGTTAAAGAGAAGGTTGCCAATACTCTCTCTATGAACTATCCGGCCAATAAACTAACACAGATTTGGGTAACAGACGGCTCCAATGACGGCACACCCGAATTACTAAAGGAGTACCCAAACATAATTGTGCTTCACGAAGATGCCAGACGAGGTAAGATTGCTGCAATGAATAGGGCCGTAAAATATGTTAAGAGTTCTATTGTCATCTTTTCTGATGCTAACACTATGTTGGGAAGTGAGTCGATTAGGATTATTGCAGAGCTGTTTAATGACCCGAAAGTAGGTTGTGTATCCGGAGAAAAGAGAATCAGGAGTAAAGAGAGAGATGAGGCGGCCGGAGCAGGTGAAGGTCTGTACTGGAGATATGAATCTACATTAAAAAGGTGGGATGCAGAGCTGAATAGTGCTGTTGGTGCTGCAGGAGAGCTCTTTGCAATTAGAACCGAGCTTTTTAATGAGGTAGAACCAGACACTCTTTTAGATGACTTCATAATCTCTCTAAGGGTTGCAATGGCAGGTTATAAAATTGCATATAATCCCGAGGCGTATGCTATAGAGTCACCTTCGGCAAACGTAAAGGAGGAGCTTAAAAGAAAGATACGGATATCTGCCGGGGGCATACAATCTGTTATTAGGTTGAGCCCTCTTCTTAATATTTTCAAATATGGTCTGCTCTCATTTCAGTACATCTCTCATAGGGTTCTAAGGTGGACACTAACCCCACTACTACTGCCTGTAATATTTTTTATAAATCTCGCTCTTTTATCAAAAGGGATGTTTTACAATATAACCATGATTTTGCAGGCGCTGTTCTACACTATGGCATTAATTGGCTGGTACTTCCAATATAGACACATCAATTTTAAACTGTTGTTTGTCCCGTATTACTTTACAATGATGAACTATGCCGTGTATCGTGGATTCTTTCGCTACTTGGCAAAAAGTCAGAGCGTTAACTGGGAGAGGGCAAAGAGAGCTTAATTTTTTAGTGGAGCTCTTCCAAATCCTCTGCCAGGAACAGATAGGCCATACTGCTATAAATTATTATCCCGGTAGGCATTTGGCCCAACACACCGTTTGCATACGATGCTACCATAACACCCCAGATACCTGAGACAAGAGCACTCATTCTTGCAATGTTTGCTTTATCTTTAAGTTTAAACATTATCACATACGTACTCTTTCCTACAATAAAAATAAGAATACCAAGATGGAGAATAAGTCCAATTATACCTTGTTCTGCCCAAATCATCACGTACCAACTATCTGTAGGTGTTTGTGCTAGAAATGTGTTTGGGGAGAATCTCATTCCCCAGTTACCTGCCGAGCCGATTCCACCTCCAAAGGGTCTAGAGATCATGTAGCTCTTTAGTTTTCTTTGATTTTCAACTCTAACTTGTAACGATCTGTCTTGAGGATTGAATGCTGTACGCATCCTGTTTATGGTATAGTTACTGTTACCTATTGTTGTATATTTGAAAAAAACAAACAGTGCAACTCCCAGCATTAACCCTGCCACAATAAGCTTTATATTCTTCTGTAAAACCACATAGAGTGCAAATCCCATTATGGGAACTGCTATAGAGCCCCTGGTTCCCGATATCATCATTCCATAAATAGCTAACACTCCCGCTAAAAGATAGAATATCTTTATCTTTATGTTACTCTTCTCATTAAACCATAGAATAAGAAAAACCACACCGGCATGCCCCTGTGCCCCTCCAAACTGACCGGCATCTGAAAAAAAAGAGAAAACTCTTAATTTTCCAAAGAGTACATGTGTAAGATCTGCGCCTGCATTAAGCCACGCCTGCTCCCATGGATCGGGCCCTATAAATTTTTGCATTATTCCTTTTATGGATGCGATAATGGAGAGAAAAGCCCATATTTTAAAGAAGAGAAGAAGATCTCTCTTTTCGTTAAATAAGATAAAAATCAAAGGTATAGTCAAGAACATATAGAGAGATACCCCTCTCATGGCATAAAACCATGCCACCCTACTAACCGCCTCCGGATTAACGAGTTGAAAAAGTGTATATGCAAACCATATAACTGAAAGTGCAAAGATATCCCTTTTCACGCTTTTCCATGGTACACTTATAAAAAATGATCTGTATAAGAGCGATATATATATGAGTACAAATTGAGCATCAATTCCCAAACCAAATGGAATACCAGGGATATAACGCGCAGCTCCTAATGCAATAAAGTTGTAGATAAGGAGCCCTATAAATCCCACCTTAGGAATTTTAAAAACAAAGTATACATATGTTATAAGGAGTGGCAACCCTAATATCCCTATTCCTGCAATCATGCCTAGCTTTGCAGTAATAACGCCAAGCAGCAACATAGACAAGATCATTCCAATAGCATAGAGAGGTCGCTTTAACACTCTAGATCCGGCGGAGCTATTATAGAACGAATTTGACTCCATAAACATTATCTGAGCAACCTTATCTGCTCCTTTAAGTTAATTAAGAAGTTAAAGCCCTCTCTAAATACGCCACCAATATTGACGGCAATAAATTTATTGAGATAGACATATCCTGCAACTATTCCCATCAAAGTAAATGCAACTGTTACTATGGCAACAGCTTCTATAGATTGCAACCAGAATACGGCAATAATGTCTCCAATTATATTAGCTGCAGTCATCATTATCACTTTATAGAAATTGAATCTGGGTCGGTTAATACTATCTAGAGCAACCCCTGTAAATCTATCTAAAGGAAGTAGTACAGAGTAGATAACAAATATTCTGAACACCGTTACCAGAAGAGGTAATGAGTCTATGTACTCTCCTCCACCAAGAATTAAAACCAATTGTTTGGCAAAAATAAAACAGGCCATAGAGATTGGGATAAACAACAAGGTAACAGCTCCGCTATAGGTGTAAAATACTTTTTTAAGCCCCTCTATATCTCCCGCGTTGCTCTTCAAAGACATCTTTGGATAAGCTGTTATGCTAAAACTTCTTAGTGGAATAGAGAGCAGATCGGTTAGTTTTAAAGGTATAGCATATAAGGCAACACCAATCGGCCCCAGCACTGCACTCATACCAATAATTATAGTATCTGCGCTCTTTAGAAGACTAGTTCCAACAAGAGTTCCCATTGAATATTTACCAAAATTCAGCATCTCATTCACCGCCTCTTTTGAGGCCTTGGCAACATAGCTTAAACCATCCCATCTTTTATAAAAGACAAAAAGACTCGGTAAAAGATTTGAAATCAAAAAAACTACAAGAATCGTATCTATTCCTAAACTTAAATAGAGATAATTTACTCCAAGAAAAACAATAAAGGGAATCAGAGAAAAGAGTCTTATGTTAAGAACTCTATTAAAGTCTTGGCGTGCCTGAAAATAGGATACAGAGTTATTCCATGAAAGATTTAAAAGCGAAAGCAAAGGATACCAAGCTAAAAACAACCTATAACCTTTACCAATCTCTGCTCCTGTTAGCATAATAACAGCATAAGAGCCCCATAACAAAATGGTTGTTGCTGCTATGGCAAACATCCCTATCTTATAACTGGCTCCCAAATACTCCTCTCGTTTATCTCTGTCATCTGTAGATGCAAATCTTATCAAAGCGTTATCTGTAAGCCCAAATCTTAACATATCAATGAATGTTACTAATGTAATAAAGAGAACCCAGTGGCCAAAACTCTCTTTGTCTAAACTTCTGGTCAAAATCATAAAATTTGCCAGCCCAATAAAGGCGGTTATTAGACTGGTTATAAGTGAGAGCATATTCTTCTCTCTAACAATCCCTAATACTTTTCTAATCATGTATTCTAATGATTACTTTCCAATCTTTTTATCTGGAGCAAATCTACTCTTAGAGTAAAAACGAAGTCTTAGTGTGTCTTTTACCAGCCGCCTTATAAAGGTTCTATTTCTTGGTAAATCACCTAGTACGCTCTCCATCTCTTGAACCTCTACTCCATTCAATACAACTAACGGTTCGCATTTAGGCCTCATGTCCCTTATCTCCTTAAGGGCATTAATATCTGCTGTATCCCACGATCTGTTTGCTCTTAAAATAAGTAGAAGCAGGTCGGCATTCCTTATAAAAAATACCGGAAAAAGATTTGGTATTATCGATGGAACCTCTACAAAAACAAAATCGAAGTAGCTTCTTGGGAACTGCGCAACCGTATCGTTGAAGTCTTCAAGTTTTGAAAAATTTTGAATCTTACCCCCCTTCTCATATTTTACAGATTGATACCCTTTAGGTTCTACATCGTCATAAGTGATAAGCAGAACCTTATATCCGTACTCAGCCATCCTTTCGGGGAGTTGGGCAGCAAGAGAGCTTTTACCCTCTCCCTCGTAATGACTGTACAGAAGTGTTGTATACGGTTCGTTTTTATCTACTCTGTCTGAATAGCCAAGTAGTAGCTTTCTGGCAACAATATCTATCCCTTTTGAGTAAATAAAATGAATATTCGTGGTTCTTCTTCCCGAAGCCATATTGGGTAGAGGGGCTGCAAGTTTTAGTCCCGTCATCCTCTCTGCCATCAAAGGGCTCTTAATTGTGCTGTCTAAAAACTCCATGGCCACAATAGTAAATGCCGGAATAAAAAAGCCCATAAACATGGCAATCAATAGCAGATACTTTCTTTTTCCGGGTTGTGGTCCTAAAGGGAACAGGGGCGGCTCTATTACCTTAAGGTTTGAGTTAAGCTCTTTATTTTGTTGTTTTAACTTGGCAAGTCCCAGACTGTTTAGGAGTGAAAGGTACTCATTTTCTGAGACACTTATCTTTCTCTCCAGACTCTTCATGGTTGCCCCCATAGGAGCATATATAGTGTAGAGTTCATCAAATTCTTTAAGTCTCTGATCTCCAACCACCAACTTAGCTTTTGTACTCTCAAGTAACATCACTTGATTAAGCCAGTCCTGAATTAGCTTAGAGGTTGGAATACCCTCTGTAGAGTAATCCAGCTCGTATTGCTCTTGAACTTTACCCCTCAGCTCCTCCTGGGCTTTGACCAGCTCCAAGTTTAAATCGGCAAGCTCTTTCACCCTCTTATCGTCTGCAACCTCGTTGCTGTGAAGTTGGGTGTTGATCATAGAGATTTTCAAGCTAATATCTGCAATCTTTTTGCGCAAATCCAGTATATCTTGACTATTGAGTCTTGTCCTTGCCTTTGGGGTCATTTTGGACTCTAAAACTTTAACTACAGAGTAGGCCGAAGCATAATCCATTCTTATTCTGCTATACTCCAAAGAGAAGTGTTCTCGCTCAGAGGCAATGTGTTTTGTCTGCTCTTGGTAGTTAATGATATTGCTCTCCTGGTTGAATCTTAACAACTCCCTTTCTGCATTTTTTAGTTTTTCTGTAGCTTCGTTAAGTTGGCTTTCGAAGTATTGTGTCACTACACCAGACTGATTGATCTCAAGATCGGTATAGGTGTTAATAAACAGATTATTGAGAATCTTTAGAGATTGGAAGCATATCCCAGGATCGTCGGAAGTAAAAACCACCTCAATCATATCGCTGGACTCAACCCTCTTGACCTTTATATTAGATCTTATCTTTTTTGAAGAGTAGTGTGGATGTTCGTAATTAATAAGTCCATAGATAAAGTTGTTGAAATCTCTACCCATATATTCCACAAAATTTCTGTATGTCTGGTTGAAGTTATCTTTAACAACCAATCTCTTTACCTCTGCAGGAACTATCTCCATTAGCCTCTGATACGAGTCGTTAGATATCTCCTCCTTCACCGGCCTCTCTAAGAGCATGTGTCTGGTAAAGAGGATAAGGCCTATATCCTGAGCTGTATTTCTAGAAGAGATTATTGCCATAAGGTTATCAAATGCGGCTTTTGAGCCGTAGAAGTCAACTCTGACTTCTTCTAAAGCCGAAAGAGAAGATCCGGTAGTAAACCCGGTATAAACTTTTGTTGAAGACACATATTCTCTGCTCTGGTTTTCTGTTAGAAAAAACACAGCAATTACCATAATTATTGGTATGGTAACAAGCAGTGCCGCATGACGCCATAAAAGCCTTATAAAGTAGATAATGTTCATAATTATTGTGGTTTTAGCTCCAGTTGCATCCCAACAATCTCTTTTAGGAGTTGAAAAGCGGTTATAAACTCTATTTTGTTGTCTTCCAAATTTAACTTTGCTGTAGTCAACATATCATTTAATCTAGCATATTCCGCAATAGGTATAATTCCATTGATAAAATCTTGCTCTGCTCTAAGCATTTGTACTTCATAAGTGGCTACATGCTCATATCTAACTATAAGTGATCTGTGAGATTTAATCAGATTGTTATACTGCACAATTACTAGTTGTCTTAACTCATTAAGAGTTCTTTCATGAAGTTGTTTTGATTTTTCAACCTCATATCTTCCTATCTTAACTCCAGATTTATCCGCTAAAGAAAAAATAGGTATCTTAACGAATAGCCCAATATTGTATCTAGTTTCACTGTTGAAGTTATTCATATTCTGGCCAAAATAACTACTAAATACTACATTATCCAACAGACCATATCTTATACCGGCCTCAAACCCCATATGTCTCATCCAATCTCTTTTTTCAATTTTAACTTTTAAGTTGCTGATTATAATATCGGCATCGTAGAATTTAAGCATTGGTGAGTTCATCTCAGCGGAGTCTAGAAGAACTCTTAATGGGGGTAATAGTTTAGTTATATCGGGGTATTGGGCAACAGCATCCGATAGCTGAGAATAGTCCTGGGCTCTAACGCTCGAGAAAAGAGATATCAAACACAGCGTTATAATAAGTCTTTTTACCATTTTATTGTTTTTCAAGATCAAATCTGCTCTGCTAATTGTTAATGATTGCTTTTATAGGTTTATAAAGGGCTCTTTTCAGTGAGATAAAAAAGGGAAAAAGAAGTACAAAAAGGTTCTTGGTTTTTAAGCTTCTAAGTAGCCCTTTTGTAATAATAAACCTTAATACAACGGCTCGTTCGCTAAGTTTAAGTGAACCGGCCTGATATGAGACTCCGTTAATTATATTATTTATCAATTTATCTATTACCCTGTTTAGTCTGTGCTCCCCCGTCACTCTGCTCCTATCCAGCTCCTCAATTATTGTAAAGTATGAAATTACTCTCTTCATTGAGAACTTTGTAGTCATAGTTGAATTTGGCCTTAATCTCCTTCTAAAAAAATCCTCAGGTATATAGCCAACCCTTTTGGCAAAAAAGTATATTTGTGAGAAAAATAGCTCATCTTCATTTATGATTCCCGGATAAAAATCGATCCCATTTTCTATTACAAGGTCTCGCTTAACAAAATGTATCCATGGTGGTACCCTAAAAAGATCTTTAGACAACAGATAATCTATAATCTCTACCCCATCATACACCCCCGATCCTACATGCCCTTTTTTACAATAGTCGAACCCCTCAGCCCTAAAGTTCTTGTCTTCACTAAACGAAACAGCGTCGAAAATTAATATATCCAGATTACTCTCCAGTGCTCTTTTATAGCATCTCTCTAATGCGCAACTCTCTAAGATATCGTCACTATCCATAAAGTAGAGGTAGTCACCTTTTGCCATCTTCAGTCCAAGTGAGCGCGCAATGGCCGAACCTTCGTTTTTTTTGTTTATAAGTGTAATCCTGTTATCTCTATTACTCACCTCGTTGAGAATAGTTTCGCTTCCGTCTGTAGAGCCATCGTTGATAATTATAACCTCCAGCTCTCTAAATGTTTGAGATAAGATTGAATTTACCGCCTCCTCTACATATGAGACAGTATTAAAGACAGGCATTATGACGCTTACCTTGGGGTTAATCATTCTTAGAGAGTTTATGTAAAAGTAGTTAAAATTATTCAACTCCAAATAGCTAAATAGGCATCATTAATTCTTGTTTTTAGTATATAATGGCTATATTTGCTTACATTATGTAATTACAGTTCCCCAAATGTCATTAAAAATAGCATACTGCCTGCCGTCTCTGTTTTCATTTGGAGGGATGGAAAAGGTGCTCACATTAAAAGCCAACTACTTTGCAGATGTGCTTGGTTATGAGGTTACAATAATTTTAACCGATGGCAAGGGTTTAAAACCTGCTTTCCCGCTTTCTCCAAAAATAAGGGTTATAAATCTGGATATCAACTATAACAAAATCTGGCATTACAAATTTATCCCCAGACTATTTGTATACTCTTTCAAACAGTACATTTTCAGAAAGAGACTCTCTGTTGTTTTAGATGAGATCAAACCTCAGATAACCATCTCTATGCTTAGGAGGGAGATTAATTTTATTACAAGAATTAACGACGGAAGCAAAAAAATTGGGGAGCTTCATTTTAACAAAGATAACTACAGAGACTTTAACACAAGCGGTAAAAGGAGCGGATTAAAGGGGTTAATGGCCAGGCTGTGGATGAGGCAGCTTCTCTCCAACCTAAGGCGAATAGACAGATTTGTAGTCTTGAGCAAAGAGGATCGTGATAAATGGACAGAGCTTGAACATGTAGATGTTATCTACAACCCCATCTCGGTTTTTCCCCAAAAGGTATCGGATTGCTCCTCAAAACTAGTGATTGCTGCCGGTAGATATGTAAGGCAAAAGGGTTTCGATATGCTCTTAGATAGTTGGAAATTAGTAAGCAATCGCCACCCCGACTGGTCGTTGGCAATATATGGAGATGGGCTAACAAAGGAGTTTGAGAAGAGGGTGATAAGGAACGGCATAAGGGATAGCGTAACCCTTAACGGCCCCGTTTTAAATCTCAACGATAAATTTGCCGAGGCATCTATTTTTGCTTTCAGCTCAAGGTTCGAGGGGTTTGGAATGGTGGTTACAGAGGCCATGTCGTGCGGGATTCCTCCTGTTGCCTTTGCCTGCCCTTGCGGCCCTAAAGATATAATTACAGATGGTGTTAATGGTTTGCTGGTTGAGCCAGAAAATGTGAAAGAGCTTGCAGATAAAATCTGTTATCTAATAGAGAATGAAGATGAGAGGAGGGAGATGGGAAGACGTGCAAGAGAGAGGGCTTCTGACTTTAAAATTGAGATAATTGCAAAACAGTGGGACAATCTTTTTAGAGAGGTGTTAGAGGAAAACTGTTGTAGTTAAATAGTAATTTTAGTTACACTTTTTTTTATTGTTAGACATTAATTTTTAAGGCATTGTAGCAGTTATTTCATGCATTTTGCTATATTTGTTTATTAATTATCGGTATACATGTGTGTACTATGGCCATAAAGATTGTTTATTGTCTTCCTTCACTTCATTTAGTGGGGGGAATGGAGAAGGTTCTTACAATAAAGGCCAACTACTTTGCCGAAAAGCTGGGGTACGATGTTACAATCGTTCTCACCGACGGTAAAGATAAGCCACCATTTTTCAAGTTGTCAGATAAGATAAAAGTGATAAATCTAGATCTTAACTACGAAGATATAAGAAAATATCCCTTTATTCTACGGTTTTTCCCCTACTCAATTAAGCAGCTGCTATTTCGAAAAAGGTTAACAGAGTTGCTAATGAGCATAAGACCCCATATAACAATCTCGATGCTCAGGAGAGAGATTAATTTTTTAACAAAAATTAAGGATGGCAGCATTAAGATTGGGGAGATGCAGTTCAATAAAACTAATTACAGAGATTTAAATACAAAGGGGGAGTCGTTCGGGTTTAAGGCACTTTTAGCTAAACTTTGGATGAATCAGTTGATTCACTATTTAAAAAAGGTCGATAAATTTGTTGTTCTGAGCAGAGAAGATTTTGAAAAGTGGAGTGAGCTGGATAATGTTACGGTTATCTACAATCCTATAGAGAAGTTCCCAGACAGATATTCGGAATGTGATAAGAAAAATATTATTGCAGCGGGCAGATTTGTAAACCAGAAGGGGTTCGATCTTTTACTGGACAGTTGGGCAATAGTGAGTGCAAAGCACCCAGATTGGCACCTCTCTATATATGGCAGCGGAAACAAAACCCCTTATCTTAAACAGATTACCTCAAACGGAATTGAGAATAGCTGCACTCTTCACGATGCTCTTCACGATCTTACCGATGTTATGTGCGAAAGCTCAATTTTTGCTTTCAGTTCGCGTTTCGAGGGTTTTGCTCTGGTACTCACTGAGGCAATGTCTTGCGGCCTTCCACCGGTTGCATTCTCTTGCCCCTGTGGTCCAAAAGACCTCATTACAGATAACCTCGACGGTGTGCTGGTTACCCCTGAAAATGTAGCTGAATTTGCAGATAAATTGTGTTATCTGATAGAAAATGAGGATTTAAGAAAGGCCATGGGTAAGAGAGCCCGAGAGAGGGCTAGAGGTTTTACTTTTGACGAAATATCCAAGGAGTGGGTTTCGTTGTTTGAAACTCTTCTGGAGGGTAGGCCTCAAGAGAACTGATCTCCGGTGCCGAACACACTATCCAGAACCCTTTTCATCTGAACCTTCCAACTAAGGTTACCCTCTATGCTTCTCCTAATATCTATTGGGCAGAAATCTCTCGATTCAAAGAACTCTATCAAACTTCTTATATCTATCGGCGAATCATTAGCTGGTACTTTAAGAATATACTCCATATTTTCAAAATCGTCATCGATTTCTGAGTATGCAAAAGGGATTCCCCTAGCGGCATACTCTCTGTTTTTAAGGGTTTTAATATAAGTGATCCCTGTTCTATGTCTTGCCAGACTAGCTATCGCAAAGTGTGCCGAGTCGAAAATCTCGTCGAGCTCTTTACCGTACATATTGTTATGAAAATGCACATATTGCTCCAATTCCTCATTTTTCACAAGCTCAATCAATGCATCTCTGTCGGGTTTGCAACCCTCTCCCACTATATAAAAGTGAACCTCGGGGGTATTTTTTACAATGTGTCTATTTGAATAGTAGTGTTTTAACCCGGCTATAACCCTATCGTAGCCATGCCAGAAGTGAACCTCTGCAACTGCTATCATAAGAAATTTGCTGCCATTGTAATTAGTTCTCTCCCTTAGTCTAACGCTTTTAAAGTCTATCGCATTTGAGATGTTTATGCACTTGACTCCATCTATTGTTTGTAGAGATGTGAATGTAACTATTCCATCTATTCTGCCCTTTAAAAATCTTCTGAAAACCCTGTTCAACAAAAAGATGGGCTGATACCTTATGTGCTCACTCTTTGTTTCTATGTCGTAAGGATATGTAGGATACTCAATCACAATCTTAACTCCTCTTTTATGCAGTCGTGTAAAAAGCATCAAAAGAGATGGGTTTGTATTATAAAAGCTCCTAACATAGAGAAAAGCTATCTGATTTTTGTATATGTACCTCTCCAGATTTGAGAATAAAAACCACTTCCCAAACTTTGCCCAAATACCTCTTCCAAAATCATCGATTACAACATTGTCGCACAATCTGGTTTGAGCTCCACTCTCACTAAAAGACATGTGGCAAATTGACATCTCTAATCCACACTCCCTTAATGCGTCTATCTGATAAGAAATTTTCTTACTTATCCCGCTAAACTCATTAAGGTTAAAAAAGTGTAAATATAGTCCTCTCATAGCTCTTTCTGCTCTTTATCTGGCCTCCCCTCTGAATCTCCCGTAAAAAAGAAGTATCTCCACACCCCAATAATCGACTCTAAAACCCTTCTAAAAAAAGCTTTTAGAATATGTCCATCGGCCCCTAACGATTTTGTGCAGGTAACTGCTCTTGTTCTGTTTCCTCGTTTGAATTTTATCTTTCCATGAGGCATAAGATCGTAAGCCATACCACCATCTTCTCCTCTTGTTAGATGGACTCTGTATCCTCCAACCTCTCTTGCCAGTGGAACCGAGTGGCCAAAGACCGCTCCCCTTACACACCAAACAGGATTTTTAAAAGAGAGGAAAAAGAGGTGAACATCTCTAAGTCTCTCATATATACTCATCCAGAATCTAGGGTAATTTTTATCGGGGACATAACTGTATGAGGCCGAAACAGCAACTACTCCCGGTTTTTCCAACTCTTTAATCATCTCGTTTACATAGGTATTGGGGTAGATTGTGTCTGAGTCGATACAAAGAATATATCTCCCTTTTGCCTCATCTAATCCACGTTGTCTGGCATTGCCCGGGCCCATTTTCAACTCTTTAAAAAACGGCAACCCAACCATCTCATAAACAGCAGCCGTTGAGTCACAAGAGTTATTATCAATCCCAATTATCTCTACCGGGTAGTTAGTCAACGATTCGCTAAGCGACCATATACACGATAGTAGACGACTCTCTTCGTTATATGCAATAATTGCAATTGTTGCCAAAGGTTGAGAACTCTGTATCTTTGCAAGATTGGATTTAATTTTCTCGATTATCTCTATCGGGGCCTCGCACGGTGGTTTTTCAAAAACCTGAAGATATTTTCTGTACCAGCACATTATTATTGTTGGGAGGGATATATCTCCCACAACAAATTTACCATTTTTCTACATTTTTAAAATATTTATATTTGTAAAAAAAACAATGGTTTATACCACTCTCACAGACAGAATAGGAAATAACCTCTTTCAGATTGCTGCAGGAGCTTCTCTGGCACATAATAACAATACAAATTATGTTGCCTGTATCTCCAACTTTAGAGTTCCCGAAGGGATATCTTTAGCAGAGTATTTAGAGCAGTATAGAGAGAATATCTTAAGGAGTGTAGAGTTTATGAATGGTATTCCTGAGGATTCGGTTGAGTATATTCAGCCGGGCTTTGAGTATTCAGTTATTGAATATTTTCCAAAAATAAGATTGAGCGGATACTATCAGAGCGAAAAGTTTTTTAACAAAGAGTATGTAAGAAATCTCTTTTCCATAGACCCCAAAAGTAAGAGCTATATAGAGAGCAGATACGGCTTTCTGTTTGAAGATGAGATTATATCAATCAATGTGAGGAGGGGGGATTACCTCAGTAGGCCTCTAAGACAACCAATATGTGAGATGCCATATTTTAGAAGGGCTATCGATTACTTTGGAAGAGAAAAGCGTTATTTAATCATAAGCGACGATATTGATTGGTGTAAACGAAAGTTCAAAGGTTCAAATTTCTTCTTCATAGACGATGAGCCGCCGGTAATTGATCTCTATTTGCAAACTTACTGTACTCACAACATTATAAGTAACTCTACATTCAGTTGGTGGGGAGCGTGGTTAAATCCAAACCCTAACAAGATAGTTATTGCCCCAAAAAAGTGGTTTGGAGTACAGATGACTAAGTATTTTAACACCAAGGATCTCATACCCGATGAGTGGGTTAGGTTAAAAAATCCCAGAACATTGGGATTGAAGCTTAAGATTTTTTATAACTGGTCTATAGATATATCTAAGCGTGCTTACTGGAGGGTGAGAAAATTGATATTACCATTGCTCTGATACCAATCAGTCTCTCTAGCATAATAATAGAGTAGCCCACCAATGCTATCACTATAAAAGATGCTGCAATATAGCCGTAGAGACCCTCAATAAATCTTAATACAAGATATTCCAACAACATTAATGTTGAGCTTATAAGTATTATATTCCTAAGTGTCTTATTTATGGAGAATGAGTAGAGCTTTCCTGTTACAATATTAACTACAATAAAGTAGACAATATGCATTAAGAGATACATTAAAGCCAAACCTTTGAGTCCTCCAAAGTAGTATCCTATCGAACTGAATATAAGAATACTTGCATTCATATACACCCCCTCCATCAAGAAAAACACCTTTTTGTGGCCTTTGGCAAAAGATATTGCCCCAATAGAGTAGGATGCTGCTTTAAAAAGCATTCCAAACGCAAGTAATCTAACAAAATCTACTATAGGAAGAAACTCTTTAGATAATAAAACCCTTACTACTAAGGGAGATAAGATTGCCAACAGAGCAAGCACAGGGGCAGCAATCAGCATTGTAATTACCCCTTGTTGATTAGTTATCTCACGAACTTTTTTATTATCATGGCTAACAGCAGAGAGTCTTGGATAGTAGTCAACTGCCATAGCTGTAAAAACCAATCCTACAGACTGAGAGGTTATGCTCATCCCTGCCTGATACATTCCTAAATCAGAAACAGAGCCATTGGAGCTTATAAATGTATTGAGCAGATAGTGAACAACAGAGCCGATAGTGGTAGAGACCATCATAGTAACTCCCAGCTTAACCATGTCTACTCCACCTTTGTATGTCTGCTTAAATGAGATCTTTTCAGGCGAAGAGTTAATATTTCGAGTATATAACCAACTGAAAGCAAAGGTTACCAACGTAGAGAAGATAAGCGCAGGTACAATACCCTTTATTCCAAAAAAGAAGTAGAACGGTACAGATACAATTAGTGCAGAAACAGTTCCTGTTAGCGAATATAGGGCGTATTTTTTAAGGTTTCGGGTTCCTTGAAGCAGCGATGCATTCCCCGTTGACAGGGTGTTGAAAAAGACCATAAATCCCAATAGAGCAAAACCTGCCAAGAAATAGTTTTCGCCCGATATACCGGCTACTCCATCTTTAAAAGTGTACGAACTTAGCAGAGGAGAGAGCAGAACCATTGAAAGAAGTCCCAAAAGAGCTGTTGCCATTAACCACCTTCTGAATATCTTTACAGTTAAAGATAGTTTGGCATGGTCTCCACCTTCGTTTGCTTTTGCAATCTCCCTTACAGCACTAAAGTTTAGCCCCAATCCGGTAAAGTTGTTCATCATGGTTACAGAGGAGAAAAACAGACTGTTAACGCCCATACCCGTTGCTCCCAGAAGAACGGCAATTATCTTTCCTCTAACCAGATTGAGAATAACTTGCAACACCTGCACTCCTCCAAAAAGAGATGTTGCTTTGAAAATACTTTTATATGCTGCCGAGTTTGACAAATTAACCTTTTTCTGTGTGGATAAACTTTTTAGTTGCCCCTCTTAACCTAAACATATTCAACACCATGAGAATAAAAATAATAGGTAATCGTTTAATTGCTTTTGAATTCTCTTTGGTAACAAGATAATCGGGGATAGCCATTGCAAAGGTAAACATAAGAGCTATGAAAAGTATCCACCACTTTATAGAGATCTCCCACTTGAGCAGAGTAGTGATTGCGGTGATAATCACAATCAATCCAATAAGAATTATTCGTGGAAAGAGTGCCCATTGAAACACTTTGTCTATGAAGTCTATATTGTTCTTTAAAATTGCCTTGGGCAGATCTTTCAACCCTGTAAAAAACGACCAATACTGAGCTGCCAGCCATCTTCTCCTTTGATTATAAAACGCCTGCTCCTTCTCTACCTTCTCGTCATACACCAAAACGTCGTCGAGAAAATCTATAAATACCCCCTCTTTGAGCAGAAGAATTTCCAACTCTTTATCTTCTCCCGCTGTTACCAATTTCCCGGAATTCTCTTTAAACCACTTGAATTCAAGGGCCATCCCCGATCCAATAAGGGCAGATGATAATCCAATATTAACATGCCCTCTTCTGAAGATTGAGTTATTTATCTCTTCACTGATTGCATCCAATACTGCCATCTCTGTATTTATGTTTTTTGCCACCCTATGTGCTTGTATTGCTTTAGAACCGGAGTGGTAAACGTCGTTCAGGTCAGAAATAAAGGTCTCATTTACCATGTTGTCGGCATCCAGAATGACAACCATATCGTAAGTTCCCTTTACATTCTCCATTGCATAGTGAAGTGCAAGCCCTTTTGAACTCTCTTCAGGATCTATCACAAAAAGAGTTATTGGAAGCTCAGAAAGAGCAATGTTGGTCTCATCCCTCATTTTGTCCGAAATCACGGCCACCTCTAATTTCTCGGCCGGGTAATCCTGGGCGAGGGCAGATTTTACAGAGTCCATAATTACCTTATCCTCCCGGTATGCAGGTATAAGCACCAAAAAACTGTGCTTTTTCCTGCTTTTTGGGTATCTGTTTTTCATCACCCTCATGGAAAAAAGGGCAAAAATAAAGAGGTATAAAACCGAAACGGCAATAAATACAAACAAAATATTATCTACCAGCAATAGAAGTTCTTCCATGATCAATATCTTTACCTGTTTTCCAATAATTTCTTTTTCTGCTCCTCCTCCAACTCCCTGTCGTACATTGGGCTAAGGAATATGAGAGTCATACAAACATAAATGATAATTGAGTTGGGAAATTGCCCAAAAATTTCGAGACTGTATGCAGCAACAGATACCCCAAAGAGAGCACACACCAATCCAGCAACAATTCCCCTTAACTCAGTGTCTTTTAAAACAAACATTACTAAAAATCCTCCATACGCCAATATGTAGAGAAGGATAAATATATAGAAAATCATCCCTACAATTCCCAGCTCAACCCAAAGCAGCACATACCATGAGTCGTGTGGGATTTTAGAGAGTACAGGATGGGGAACATAGAGTTCGGCATTTCCTCTTTTCATACCTATTCCCACACCAAGCGGACGTCCTGCCATATATGTTCTTAAGATTGCCTGGTTTTCAAGTCTAACACCAAGAGATGCATCGTCGGGGTTAAATGCCGACCTCATCCTTCTTATGTATATGTTGCCGTGTCCTATGTAGGTAAAGTTAAGAAACCAAAAACCTATACCCAGAAATAAAAATGTAATTACAATCGCTCTAACGTTTTTAGACAAAACAGTATATAGAGTCAATCCGGAAAAAGGGATAACCAGTGAGCCCCTGGTACCGGAGATTATCATTCCGTAGGCGCATGCCGCAGCCACAAAGAAGTAAAAGTATTTAATCTTTTCTGTTTTATAGTGAAATGCCGCAATAGCAAAAGCAACAGAAGAGAGGGCAATTCCCGAACCAAAATTCCCGGCATCTGTGAAAATTGAAAAGTATCTTATGCCGGTGTGAATAATATGCGTTCTTGCTCCTCCGGCAGCCAACCACCTCTGTTCAAAGGGGTCAAATCCAAATGTCTCTTGTATAAAAGCTTTAAGAACTGCAATCAGGCAGAATACCGCCCATAGATTCATTATCTGTTTGAGGTTCTTGTATTTTCTCATATACATTGCCCCAAGTGTTACAACCAGAAAAAAGTAGATTCCAATACCCCTTACGTTTATAAGCCATGCGATAGGGCTGGATAATCCCGGATTAAAGAACTGGAAGAGACAATATACCAACCAAGCAAAAGCAAGTCCTGTCAAAGGGTTTGCCGCATCTGCCAGCTTTACCTGGCTGTGCGACCTAAAGCTCTGCAGTACAAAAACAATAAGCACCAGTAAAAACACAACGTCCATTGCAATGCCTGGAGGATATGAGATATATCTTGTTGCTCCCGAAACAAAGTAGTTAATGGAGAAGAGCATCAGAAAAGAGAGATAGGGCTTATCCAATAATGTTAAAACCAAGAGGAAAGCCAAAGGAGCTACAGAAACCGCCAATCCTATTGTATAGCCGACTCTTAAAACAATTGCCGGAATAAGCCAAATAAGAAATATAAGCAGTGCAAATACAAAAGCTTTGTTAAGATTATCAAATATATATTCAATAATTTTCACAATCTTATTACTTAGATGTCAAGCCAAATTGAATAAACTTATAGACTGTTGTTCTAAGTTTTGTATAAGGTGGAAGCATACCCAGGAAGTTCTCCGATACATCCCTCTTGGTATTATTGAGGTATAGCTGAATAGAAACTGTTCCCGACTGCTCTTTTAATCTTTCGAATGCAATCTTGTCTATGTCTCTCCAAACCTTATCTGCTCTTACAACAACCAGGTTAAGAGAGGCCTCTCTTAACAGACCAACAGGTATAGCAGATTTTCTGAGTGATTGGTGTTCTACAAGAATTATATCTTCATTCTCGTAATCGTAAAGTTCGGAAAGGTTGTTAGAGAGGATAAACTCTCTGGTTCTATCGTCTAGATTATCATGCCACGATAGCACCCTCACTCTCAATCCTCTTTCAATCCAGTACTCACTAAGCATGTTGATAAGGTGGCTCTTTCCTGTTTGCTCTTCGGTGCTTATAAAGTTAATAATATCGGGGCGCTCTTTTGGATTTAGGTACGGAACTATTGAGTTTGCCAGATAATTAGTTGCAATTCTTTGATATTCATTGTTATATCCCCTGTATCGCAAGGTGTTCTTGCCTGGGAATGCACCTAAAACAGTAGATGGAATCATTCTCTCTGCTCTGTTCTTATCTCTAACTGTTCTGTCGAAGAATTCAAGAAGGATAAAGTATCCGAGTATTATAAGAATTGTTGCAAAAAATGTGATTGCCACTATCATCCTCCGGGCTGTTCTAATTGGGGATATTGGGAAGAGCGGCGGGTTTATGGGTTTAAATGTAGCGGCAGTCATCTGCAGATTCTTCTGCCGCATCAATGCTGTATTTAAACTTTGTAAAACCGACAAATATGAGTGTTCGGTGAACCCTATCTCTCTCTCCATTCTTGAGATTGTTGTTCCAATAGGAGAGAAGTAGACATACTGTTGGTCGAGACTCTTTTTAACCTCTTCCATTACTTTTAACTCTGCGGCAGATTTCTCCCTCTGAATAACCTCAGTTACCCACTCTCCCACATATGTAGATACCGCTATACCCTCTTTTGTGAATCTAAGCTCCCTGTCGGCCGAGGTGAACTTTTTGAGGTCCTCCTCTGCCACTTTGAGTTGTGACTTATAGTCTTCAATCACCGGAAGATAAGTAGAGAGCGAATCTCTGTGGAAGAGCTCCAGTCTTGCTATCTTATCACTTAAGTTAGATATTGTATTAATTTTATTAACAAAAAGCGCATTATTCTCAATCAACTTTGTCTGCTCCTTAATCTTCTCTTCGAGTTGGGTTACAAGCTCGCTGGAGCTTGTATACTTGAGTAGTACATCGTTATAAAGGAGTTCGTAGTCCCTTGCAAGTGCAGTAATCTGTTTTGTCTGCTCGGGATAGTTGATAACTTTCTTATCTATATAGTATTGTGTGAGCGAATCCTCAGACATCCTGAGTTTTCTGGCCAGATCTGCCAACACTCGTCTAAAGTACTCAATAACATTGTTGGTCTCGCCAAATCGGAGAAACTCATACTGTTTAACAAACTCCTCGGTGAGTAAAACCAGAGTGTTATAGGCCACTCCCGGATCGTTGGCTGAATAGTTAATCTCCAACATATCACTATTGAAAATCCTTCTTACCTCTATTCTGCTCAAGGCATTATAGCTGTAATAGGGATGGTACCAGTTAAACAAACCGTAAATAAAGTTTGTAGGAGATGCTTTTTCGTAGTTATATAGATTCTCAATTGTCTTCTGTTCTGAGCTCTTATCTATGAGTGCTCTAACCTCTTTGGGTGTAATCCTGTATACGTTTCTGTAGTTCTCTGCCCTAATGTAGTTGTTGTCGTTGATTGAGTCGCCATAAATCATATGCTGGACATAGAGCCGCATTGATACCTCGCGTAATGTTGCTTTGGATTTTATTATACTGATAATGTTATCCATTCCGTTGGTAACACTGTTCCAGTCAATTCTGGTAGCCCCCTCGGTACCCGATTCAATTGTAAAGCCCGAAGCAATTCCTGTATATATAGTTGTATTTACCTCGTAGATTCTCTCCAGATTTCTGGTTTGATATATAGCAATCAGTGTTGTCAGTAGAGGTCCGAATATAAGCCAATACCTTATTCGGTACAACATCCGTAGAATCTGCGATAAAATTTCCATACAACTACCTGTTAATGATTTTTACTCCAGACATAACCTCCATCTTAAGTATGGCGCTATTTAGTTCCGATTTTACACGTTCCAACTGTAAAAATGCCTGAACCTGCTGGCCTTTTGCCACATTCAAACCCTGTGCTGTAGTAGTTCCCATAATATAATCTTTCTGGGCCACCTCAAACTGAGCATCTGCCAATGAATACATCTCAACGGCATATTTTAGGTTGTTTGCCATCTCTACTGCTTTAGCATAGAGCTCAATTATCCTCATTTTGTGCTCATCATACCAAAGTTCTCTCTCTTTGAGTGTCTCCTCTATCTTAAGTTGTTGCCTTCTTATTCTGTTTCTTCTGTCGAAAAGCTGATCTAAAGGAACTCTTATAACTGCCCCTACATTGTACCAAACCTGAGCACTTCCTGAGTACTGATAAACCATTGGATAGTCGAGACCAATATTTGTATGAGAGTTCATTGCCATAACGCCGTACTGGTAACTTGCATAAAAGCTCACATACTCCTGCCATTTTCTTCTTTCTGTCTTCAAAGTGAGCTGCTCTCCCTCCATCCTAAAATTATAGAATTCAACCTGAGAGCTGTTTCTTGCCCCCTCCAGAAGCTCCTCTAGGGGAGGCAGCTGTATGTTTAAAAGATTTTCTGTTGAGTAGCTCTCAGGAACAATTCCCTCTTGGGCTTGAACAGATGTGTTGGATAGAGTTAAAAGCAGAGACAGCAGCAAACATAAAAGTGGCCTGCAGCACCTTTCGACTATATAGTTTTGAGATCTATACATTCTCCTTTTGTATAAACGCAGTTAGTGTCTTAAAAATAATTTTAATATCCATCCAGAATGAGTAGTTCTTTGCGTAGTAAATATCCAACTGCTTTCTCTCTTCCGGCGATAATTTTCCCGAGTCTCCTCTCTTCTCTACCTGCCACAATCCGGTAAGTCCGCTAGGTCCCAGGAATCTGTCGATGTACTGATCGGAGGTAAGCATCTCCGCTTCGTAAAGCGGTAATGGCCTATTACCTACAATAGACATATCTCCCTTAAGAACATTTATCAGCTGTGGAAGTTCATCTATACTATATTTTCTGATTATTTTACCAAATTTTGTAATTCTGGGATCGTTTTCATACTTGACAAAGGTGTTTTTCTGCTTTATGTTCTTGTCTCTGAGGAAAGCGCTTTCAGAGATCACCTCGTCGTCAGAAACAAAGCAGTTATCGCACACTCCCTCATCTGTCACAGGTATGGACACTTCGTCGTTATAATCGAAGTAGCTTTCAGGTTCTGTCTCTCTGTATTGATTCAGCTTCATAAACTCTTTCAGACGCGTGTCGGCATCTTTATACATTGAACGAAACTTTAGAAAATCAAATACAATATAGTTACTGCCCACCCTTTTTGATTTGTATATTATTGGACCCCTGCTCTCAAAAATAATGATTGCAGCAGTTAATAAAAGGAGTGGAGAGAGAATCAAGATAGCCGCCAGAGAGAAAAGGATATCGAACAACCTCTTCCATAATGGGCATTTATAAACCCCCAACTGTTGTTGATCTCTGGATGCCGAGATAATCAAATCCTGATTTCTGGCTATAAAATCTATTCCGTTACGTAACCTGGTTTCAGATACATTTGGAGTGGACGTGTCATTAATTCCTGCCTTTTGGTATTTGTAAACATCCTCCTTCTCTATGCTTTCGGCAACCAGAACAATGTAGGCGGTTTTGAATTTTGTTTTGAGATACTCAATTCTGGGAAGGTCTGTTTTGGTTGTATCTCTCTCGTACAATATAAGGAGCGGAAGTGTTGTATCTCTGGACAAAAGGATTCTTTCTGCTTCGGCATGGTCTGCGGCTACAAGAAGATCATTTTTAAGAAATGATTTGAAGTGGGTAATTGTGCCTTGGTCCTTACCTACGTATAATATTACAACTATCACGATATTATTTTTTTGAGTCTTACTTTGAGCTCCATAGGATTAAAGGGCTTAGAGATATAGTCATCGGCACCTCGTTCAAGAAGAGCTATTTTTTGTGAGGTACTGTCCTCACTGGAGAGAATTACAAATGGAATAAACCGGAATAGTTCGTTCTTTTTAACATAATCAAGGAACTCCACTCCGCTCATGTTTGGCATGTTTATGTCCGAAATTATAAGGTCGGGCAAATTTCCCTCCTGCAGCCAAGCAATTGCTCTTATTGGATCTTCAAAATAAACACAATCAAAAGTCTCTGAGATATAGACTTGTATAACTTTGGCAATTGTAGGCTTGTCATCAACTATCAACACTCTCTTTTTCACAGTAATCGCAGGTTAGTTAATAAATTAAATTTTACGTAAATATATAAAAAAGAAATGACTCAATAATATAACCATTAATTATTTTAAATAAATGTATAGCGAGCAGTGAAAAATTAAAAATAATTCGATTTATTTGTATAAAAATAAATGAATAGATTATGGGATTCAAAGCTGTAAATCTTTTCTTCAGAGTAGGATTGATAGGTGTAGCTCTGATACTTCTGGGAGTATCTGTATTGATTAATTTTACTTACAAATTAGAACCTCCTCAATTAATTTGGTTGCACTATATTACAGTAGGTGCGCCGTTTGTAGTTGTGGCGAATCTTACGCTTTTTCTAATGTGGATTTTCAAGCTAAAATTCCGGAGTATAATTCCCCTAATTTCCCTCATTCTGAATTTTGGTTTTTTTAGATTAATCGTTGGAACAAATTTGGGAAGAGAGGGGGAGATTAAGGGCGAAAAGATTGTTGCCTGCACATACAATGTGAACTATTTTAGTTATCAAAGAGAGATAAACGCCCCAAGCATTGCGCGAATGATGAGCGAAAAGGGAGTTACTCTATTTGCTTTACAAGAGTTTGAACCAAATATGTACTATAACCTTAATGAGATAATAGGAGAGTTAGATTTTTTGCCATACAACACAATTAATATTCAAGAGGGTAACATTGGTATGGCAATTTTATCTAAATACCCCATTGTTCAAAGCCATAGAATTGGATTTGAGAACTCGAATAATGGAGCGTTATGGGCAGATATAATTATTAGCGGCGACACTGTTAGGGTTATAAACAACCACCTTCAAACCACCGGCTACTACTCCTCCTCCGGGCACGGTCTGGAGTATGTAATTAGAAAAATGGCAGAAAACTTCACTAAACGGGCTCACCAGGTAAGCGTTATAAGAGAGTTTATAGATAATACCCCTTATCCGGTTATTGTTATGGGAGATTTCAACGATACCCCAAAAAGCTACGCCTACTCCAAGATAAAGGGAGACGATCTCTATGACACTTTTCACAAAGCAAGACCTCAGCTTGGTGGAACATATCTTTGGACTTTCGGGCTTGTTAGAATAGATTTTATTATGCACAGCAAAGAGTTCAGAACCATCTCCTATAAGATGATCTCGTCTCCGCTAAGCGATCACAAGCCTATTTTTTCGGTGTTGGAATATCGAAACTGAATACCGACCCCTTACCCTCTTCAGATGTAAACCAAAGGGTGCCGCCATTCCTTTTAACAAACTCATTGCATAGCAACAACCCAAGACCGGAGCCCTCTTCGCTGCCTGTGCCAAAGCTTGTAAAGTGTGTGTCGGGCTTAAAGAGAAGCTTTTGCTTATCTTTATTTATCCCCGACCCATTGTCTTTCACGTCTATAACAACTCTACCCTCCTCTTCTGTAACATAGACATCAACCTCCGATTCATCGTAACTGAACTTGATAGCGTTGCTAAGAAGATTTCTAAGAGAGGTTTTAGTCATATCTATATCGAGTCTGGCTATCCTACTTGTTGATCCATGGAGGTTTATCTTAATGTTCTTAAGCTTAGCAACACCTCTTAAAACTTCAACAACTCCGGTAACAAGATTCATGATATCTACATCGTCTTGATATACAGTATTTAGTCTGCCTGTCTGACTCTTTGTCCATTTTAGAAGGTTGTCTAGTAGAGTGAAACTATCATCTGTTAACCTGTTGGCCATAATTAGCAGATCGTACATATCCGATTCAAGCTGCTCCTTTGGAATTCCGTTTATAAGAACCTCCATCACCATTCGTATAGATGCTATAGGCGATCTCAAGTCGTGAGCTATTACCGAATATAGCTTGTCTCTTCCAAGGATTGTCCGTTTAAGCTCCTCTGTTTGTCTGGAGATAGTTCTCTTGGCATCAATAAGTGAAACCTGATGGTTAATACGTGTGAGCAGCTCGTCTTTATTGAAAGGTTTTGATACATAGTCGGCTGCGCCCAGTTTAAACCCCTGTACAATATCTTCTGTTGAGTTAAGTGCGGAGAGGAAAATAATTGGAATTTCTGCTTTATCGGGCATCTCTTTTAACCTTCTGGCCACCTCATGTCCATCCATGATTGGCATCATTATATCTAAAAGAATAAGATCGGGGCTCTCTTTTATAATAATATCCAAGGCGTCCTTCCCATTGTACGCTGTTAAGGTCTTATATCCGGCTTTAGATATAAGCAGCTTTAGAAGCAGTACGTTTGCATCAACATCGTCTACTATCAGAACTGTATAATCAGAATTATTGATTTCCATAATTTAACTTACAATTGTTTTGAAATAGTCTATGGTCTTAATAAGCCCTTCGTTTAATTGAATAACGGGCTTCCAATCAAGCAGATTCATTGCCTGAGAGATATCGGGTTGTCTCTGCTTAGGATCATCTTTTGGCAAATCCAAATATACAAATTCTGATTTTGATTTTGTAAGTTCTACCACTTTTTTTGCAAGCTCAATTATTTTGAACTCATTCGGGTTTCCAAGATTTACAGGTCCAATTACTGAGTCGTCTGTCTCCATCATTCTCATCATCCCCTCTACAAGATCGTCTACATATTGAAAACTGCGAGTCTGTTCCCCCTTGCCGTATAAAGTAATATTTTCTCCTCTAAGGGCTTGTACAATAAAGTTAGAGACAACCCTGCCATCGTTGGGGTGCATATTTGGCCCGTAGGTATTAAATATCCTTATAATCTTTATCTTAACACCATTCTGTCTGTGATAATCCATGAAAAGGGTCTCTGCACATCTCTTGCCTTCGTCGTAGCACGATCTGATTCCAATCGGGTTAACATTGCCCCAGTACCACTCCCCCTGGGGATGCACAGAGGGGTCTCCGTAAACTTCGCTGGTAGATGCCTGCAATATTTTTGCTTTGACTCTTTTTGCAAGTCCAAGCATATTAATTGCCCCCATTACCGAGGTCTTTATAGTTTTTATGGCGTTATACTGGTAGTGCACCGGAGAAGCCGGGCAGGCAAGATTATATATCTCATCTACCTCTGCATGGAATGGATTGATAACATCGTGTCTTACCAGCTCGAATCTTGGGTTACCAATCAGGTGCAATACATTCTCTTTAGATCCCGTAAAGAAATTATCGAGACATATTACATCGTTTCCTTCGTTTATTAGCCTTGTACATAGGTGGGAGCCGATAAATCCGGCCCCACCGGTAACCAGTATTCTTTTCATTTTAGTTGTTTTTTCCAATGGAAATACAAACAAATCCCTCCTCTTTCAATTCATTTGCATCGTATATATTACGGCCGTCAACCACTATATTTCCCTTCATTGTAAGTTTAATTTGAGACCAGTGAGGTAACCTAAACTGCTTCCACTCAGTCATAAGCGCTATAGCATCGGCATCTTTTACAGTAAAGTAAATGTTCTCGCAGTAGGTAACAGAGTCTCCCAATTTGTGTTTTGCCTCATTCATGGCAACAGGATCGAATACCTTAACCGTCGCTCCGGCTTGCAGTAGTTTTTCTATAACTACCAGCGAAGGTGCCTCTCTCATATCGTCTGTATCAGGTTTAAACGAGAGACCCCACATAGCAATGGTCTTGCCTTTAAGGTTACCCCCAAACGCCGCACTAAGCTTATTGAACACAATCTCTTTCTGCATCTCATTCACCTCCTCAACAGCTTTAACAACAAACATCTCGCGTCCCATCTCCTTCCCGGTTTGGATTAATGCCTTTACATCTTTAGGGAAGCACGATCCGCCGTACCCGGCTCCGGCATAAAGGAAACTTGTTCCTATTCGCTTATCGCTGCCTATTCCTCGTCTTACGTTATCTACGTTTGCTCCTGTGAGCTCACAAAGAGCAGCTATTTCGTTCATAAAACTGATACGTGTCGCCAACATTGCATTTGCAGCATACTTGGTCATCTCTGCCGAAGGGACATCCATAAATATAATAGGGAACCCATTAAGAACAAATGGCTTATATAATTTTTCCATCAATCCTCTTGCTCTGTCGCTCTCAACTCCAACCACAACTCTGTCGGGCGACATAAAGTCTTTTATGGCTGCGCCCTCTTTGAGAAACTCGGGGTTAGATGCAACATCAAAGTCAATCTCTACACCTCTTTTGGTAAGTTCCTCTTTAATTGCTGCCTTTACCTTTGGAGCAGTTCCTACCGGTACGGTACTTTTTGTAACCAATAGAACATAATCCTTCATATTTCTACCAACTGTTCTGGCAACATCCAGCACATATTTGAGATCGGCACTCCCATCTTCGTCGGGGGGTGTTCCTACTGCGCTGAATACAACGGATACATTATCAAGCACCTCCTCAAGAGCTATTGCAAAAGAGAGCCTTCCCTCTGCTACATTCTTATCTACCAGCTCCTTTATTCCCGGCTCATAAATAGGCATAATGCCCTCCTTAAGGTTGCTTATCTTTTTCTTGTCTATGTCTACACATACGACATTAAGACCCATTTCGGCAAAACAGGCTCCTGTAACCAAGCCGACATATCCAGTACCAACTATTGCGATTTTCATAAGTTAAGATTTTAGTAGTAAACAAAGATATAAAAAAATAGAGTTTTAATAGTTAACTTTGGATTTATTGAAATAAGAGCTTTTGAATAAAATTAGAAAACAATTATTTTCCATTGATGAACAATGAGATAGAGAGAAAATTTCTTATCAGAGGCCCCTATGAGGGGGAGGTAAAATCTGTAAGCAATATTGTGCAGGGCTATCTTAGTCTTGGGCCAAATTGCATAGTAAGAGTTAGGATATCAAATGATACAGGTTATATTACAGTTAAGGGACCTTCGTCTAACCAAAACACAACACGTAGAGAGTGGGAGAAGGAGATTCCGGTTGCAGAGGCAGAGCAGCTTTTAGATTTTTGTACGGGTAGTCTGGTTGAAAAGGTTAGATATTGCATAGAGTATAGCAAAAAAGTATTTGAAGTGGATGTTTTCAAAGGTAAAAACGAGGGGTTATGTGTAGCAGAAATTGAGCTAGTCTCTCCCGACGAATCCTTCGAAAAGCCCATATGGATTGGAGAAGAGGTTACAAGTGACAGACGCTACTCTAATGCATATTTATCTTTACACCCATACTGTGAATGGTAGTTACAAATTTTAAATCGGTTTTATGATTAATCTTCAGGCAAAAATTCATGATAGATTCTCGATAGAGTTTAAAGTGGGGTTCAATGCTAATAGAGAGGAGAGAGAGAATAAGTTTACAATGAACACCTGGATTTTTATTCCCTACAGTTTAGATATAAACCACTCAACCTACTCCAAAAATCTGTTTTATAGAGATTTGCGATGCAATACAAGGCTGATAACGCCTGTTTATCAACTTGGTGAGATAGTGGGTGGCAGAGCACTTCCCATAACTTTGCTTGAAAACTCTTTTAAAAGAGTTGCCGACGATTCTGTTAAGGAGAACATTGGAGATCTGGAGTACAACATAAAGATGTTTGCGGCAATTTTTAAAAGTTCGGTTAGAGACCAGGTTTTCTATATTATTAATCCGCACGTATTGGAGGGGAGAGAGGAGCTATGCAAAAATTTTATATCAGATATAGATTCGGTACTCGAAAGGTATCGTATGCTCTATAAAATAATCGGTATACATACAATACCTCGTGAGTGTTTTAACTACTACCTTTTTGGAGATGAGTTCATGAGCAATGTGGTTCATAAACACGTATTCAGACTAATGAAGTTTTTGAAATCAAATGAGCCGCTAATATATAAAGAGTGTAAGGAGAGATTCACAAACTTGATTCAAAAAGAGGTAGAGCATAGGGCAAAAAGAGGATTTCCAGTAGTAGAAAAAAATAGTCCCGTAAAAAACCGAGATCTTGTATACAGAACCGGTGCTCTTAAAAAATACATAGAGAGCGAACTTTTTTTGAACACCAAAACAAAAAAAGATGGGATTCTGATTGAGCAGATATATCTGAGTCTTGCTGCCGGGATATCTATGATTTTTGCAACAGCTATAGCGTTCTCATTTCAGCTCAAATACGGAAATTTCACCATGCCCCTCTTTGTGGCTTTGGTAATTAGTTATATGCTCAAAGACAGAATTAAAGAGCTTACCAGATACTATTTTGCTCACAAATTGAAAGAGAAATATTTCGACCACAAAACTTCTATAAGTATCAATGAACATAATATAGGGTTGGCAAAGGAGGGTTTCGATTTTATTACAGAGAAGATGGTGCCGGCAGAGGTGTTGAGGATACGGGCACGAACTCCTCTCCTTGAAGCAGACAACAGATACTCCGAAGAGAAAATAATATTGTACAGAAAGCTGGTAGAGCTTGATATGAACGAACTGGACTCGAGTTCGGAATATTTTATATCGGGGATTAATGAAATCTTAAGGTTTAACCTCACTGCATATTTGCAAAAGATGGACGACCCTGCAGTTCCTCTGTATATTATATCTAACGACAGCGACTATGAAGAGATCATGGGCACTAAGGTTTACTACCTAAACTTTATTATACAACTAAAATCGGGCGAAGGTGAACAATTTAAAAGATACCGCATCGTTTTTAACAGATGCGGTATCAAAGAGATAGAAAATTTATCTCCTTAGTGATGCAATCTCCTTTACGGCCTCAATAGCAGCATCTACCTCATCTACAGTTGTAAATGCCCCGATGCTCATTCTAACTGTTCCGTGAATATCAAAGGTTCCTATCTGTTGGTGTACTAGGGGAGCGCACTGAAGTCCTGTTCTTACTGCAATATTGTAATCTACATCTAACATGGTACCAACGTCTCCTGCTTCAAAACCCTCAATGTTAAATGAGAGTACCGGGTTTTTATTCTCTCTTCCATTAGCGCAATATGTAATAACACCTTCTATAGACTTAAGTCCATTACACAACTTTTCCCACAAATCCATCTCCCTTTTATGAATATTCTCCATACCCTCCTTCATAACCCAATTGACTCCGGCATATAGACCTGCAACGCCAAGAAGGTTAAGGGTTCCATATTCAAGACGATAGGGGTACTCTTCCAGATGGGCACGATAGGCCGATCTTACTCCGGTGCCCCCTGCTCTGGTGTGTTTAATAGTTACACCCTCTCTAACATACGATCCACCTATGCCTGTTGGCCCCATAAGGCACTTATGCCCGGTAAAGCAGTAAACATCTATGTTCTGCTGCTGCATATCTACGTGTGCGGCTCCTGCTCCCTGACTTCCGTCTACTATAAAAAGCACGCCTGCTTCACGGCATATTTTGCCAATCTCCTCCAACGGTTGAATAGTACCCAATACATTTGAGCAGTGAGTGATTATTACAAACCTTGTATTTGGTCTTATGGACTCTTTAATATCGTTCGGGTTTACATAACCATCCATATTAAATGGTACATATGTTACCTCAATGGCTCCGCTCTGCTCATGAACATACAGTGGTCTTAATACACTATTGTGTTCTAGCATTGTTGTTACAACGTGGTCTCCCTTCTCTATGAGACCATTGATAATCAAATTCAGAGAGTCTGTAGCATTGTAGCTGAATGTAAGTCTGTTATGATCCCCTCCTCCATTGAATAGTTTTGTAAGCAATTTTCTTGTGCTGTTAACAACCTCCTCTGTCTCTAAAGCAGCATCGAACCCCGAACGTCCCGGGCTCACCCCTTTATTTCTGTAAAAGCTGTTCATGTAGTCGTACACAACCTCCGGCTTTGGGAAGCTTGTGGCGGAGTTATCAAGATAGATAAGTTTTGACATGTTTTTTATGTTTAAGTTTTTTTCTCTAAGAGTATAGCATCGGCAACTATTTCGGCAACTGTCTTTATAGTTACACCCAGTTTATATGTGTGGTTTAACTGTTGCAGTTGATCTACACAGTTATGGCAAGGGGTTATCACCACCTTTGCACCGGTATCGGAAATTTGTTTGGCTTTTAATTCGCCGATTTTTATCCTTCTTTCGTTGAATTCGCTCATTGCAAGCATCCCTCCGCCACCTCCACAGCAAAAGTTGTCCTCTCCGTATGGAGTCATCTCGGTAATATTGGAAACAGCGCTATTCACTACAAATCTAATCTGTTTAAAAAGTCCTCCCCCCCTTACAAGGTTACAGGGATCGTGAATCGTGTGTTTTAAATTGTTAAGAGAGCTGTCAAGTTTAATCCTTCCGCTTTTGATATAGTGGGCCATAAGTTCTACAGCCGTTATCATATCAAAGTCGTATTTTCTCTTTAGGTAGTTTGGCCCCTCCCATCTGTTTGCTCTGGATCCATGCCCACACTCTCCCAAAACAAGCATTTTACCCTTAAGATTGTGTATCTCTTGGTAAAGATACCCGGCTATGGTGGATGCCTGCTCTCTATTACCGTTGAAGAAGCCGTAATTGGTTACATCGTAGTATTTCGACGATATAGTCCAACTCTCCCCTGCTGCATAGAAGATTTTGGCAATAGCACTTATAGATAGTGGAAAGAACTTTGGCTCTCTTGGATTTAAAGTATAAAACACCCTCTTATCTGTTTCGTCTATGGGAATTCTTGCATTTGGGTCTCCAATTTCATCTACAAGCTCCTCCTCCATCCATTTCAATGTGTCTACAAACTCATCTACCGGGATTGCCATATTGTTACCGGTCTCCAGCGCTGCGTCAACAGTAGATTGAAGTGTAGCCGGAACCAACCCCAGCTCTGCTAGCATCTCCCTGCCTTTTCTTACAACATATGGTATATCTACACCTATCGAGCAGTGCTTGACACATCTTCCACACATTGTACAAGAACCAAAGAGTAGATCTATCATCCTAGACGTTGTCTCTTGGTTAAGATCCCGTGCTCCAAAAATTTTAGGAGCTAATTTCCCGGGTATAGTGTAGTATCTCCTATAGATCGATGTTACCAAATCTACCTTCGCTGCCGGAATAAAATCGGCTCTTTTAAAAGCTTTATAAAACATACAGCTATCTGCGCATAGCCCACACCTTACACAAGAGTTGAGGTGTGTCATCAATTTACCGTCACCCTTTGGGTTGAGTATTTCAACCGAGGATCTTCTCTGCTTATCCATTTCTTTAGTCTTCATCTTTTAATTCTCCATTTGACGGCCACACTCCTCTCCTTCCATAGTAGAACCCAAGGTGCAATCTGGCAAAGAAAAAGTATAGGGCATGCTTTGTCTTTCCAAACGGCAACCATAAAAAGAACAGTGCAGAGCAGATAAAATAGTATCTCTCCTCAACTAGCTCTGTAAGGTTGAGAGCCGTAAAACATACAAACAGAACGGTAATTACATTTGAGATATAGTCATCTGCACAAGATAGAAATCTCAACTCTCCATTTATCACTCTTTTAAAAAGGATAGAGAGCCCCATCACTGCGCCAAAAGTAATAGATGAGATTAAAACGATATCAAACCATAAGGGGAGTGTACCTATTATCTCTCTGCTGTATAGGCAGACAAAAAATACCGGGATAGATATAAAAATTGCAATATGAAAAATCATCCCTGCCAGGTAGGTAGGCATATGAAGATAGGCCGACTCTTTAGCAAATGGAGACATTGCCTTTGTATATGAGTATATTACACCATCGGCAACACTTCCGGCCTTTTGAGAAAGGTCTTTTGGAAGGCCTAATTTTAACAATTTAAGTAATCTGTACAAAAATACAGTTACACATAACACAGCTGTTATAATAGCTGCTAATCTGTACCATTCCATAGGTAATACTATACACAACCATCTGGTTTAGGCAAACCTGCCACTCTGCATGCCCCTCTTGCCGGCCCTAAAGGGAAGAGTTCATAAATTTCTCTCAGCTTGAGCCCGGTCTCTTGGCAAATCTTTCTGATCATTGGAGCATTTCCCGTCTGTTCAAAATTCTCCCTGATAATATTAACGATTGCCCAGTGCTTTTCGTTCAACTCCTCAATTCCGTCGGATTTTGCAATCAGCTCTGCCACCTCTCTGTTCCAGATTTGAGGATCGGATAGAAATCCGTCTCCATCTACGTCGAATACCCTTCCTTCAATTTCAAGTTTTGCCATTTCAGTTAAAATAGATTAAGTTTATAAAGTTTTTTGCACCAAACGAAGTTATAAAAAATTATTAAAACCTTACAAAAACTTTATCCTGTCTAATTTGTTTTACCATATAACGAACAATTTAAAATATAAAACTCAAAATTATGACCGATCTAGAAATTGCCCGTAATGTAAAAATGAGGCCAATCGGAGAGATTGCAGGTATTCTTGGGATAGATCCCGAAGACCTTGAACTTTATGGAAAATTTAAGGCCAAACTACCCCTTAAGTATATAAATCGCAATAAGTTTGGCAAACTTATTCTTGTCTCTGCCATCTCTCCAACACCTGCAGGAGAGGGAAAAACCACAGTATCTATAGGTCTATCACAAGCATTGAACAGAATAGGAAAGAGGTCTGTTGTGGTATTAAGGGAGCCCTCATTAGGGCCTGTATTTGGAATAAAAGGCGGTGCTACGGGGGGTGGTTACTCCCAAGTCTTACCAATGGAAGATATAAACCTTCATTTTACCGGCGATTTTGCAGCCATAGAAAAAGCTCATAACCTTCTCTCAGCTCTTATAGACAATAATATACAAAGCAAAACCCGTTCATTAAACCTAGACCCCCGCACAATTTCATGGAAAAGGGTTATGGATATGAACGATAGATCGCTCCGATCTATTGTAGTGGGATTAGGCGGAACAGCTCATGGAATACCTAGAGAGACCGGGTTTGACATAACAGCAGCGTCGGAGGTGATGGCCATCTTGTGTCTCTCAAAAGACATGGAGGATTTAAAAAACAGGTTGGGTAATATTTTTATTGGTTATACATTTGAAAAGAGACCGGTTTATGCCAGAGATTTAAAAGCTAACGGAGCTATGGCGGCGCTTCTCAAAGACGCAATTAAACCCAATCTTGTTCAAACAGTAGAGGGTACTCCTGCCATAATACATGGTGGCCCTTTTGCAAATATTGCTCAAGGAACCAACTCAGTTATAGCAACTCAAACGGCTCTTTCACTCACAGATTACACAGTTACCGAAGCCGGGTTCGGTTTCGATCTGGGGGCAGAGAAGTTCCTGGATATAAAGTGCCGCTCTGCAAAGTTATCGCCTAATGCTGCGGTTTTGGTTGCAACGGTAAGAGCTCTTAAATATCACGGTGGACAATCTTTAAAGGAGATTAAGAGTCCGGGTGTGGAGTATCTTAAAAAGGGAGTTGCAAATCTTGAGAAGCATGTAGAGAATATTAAGCTCTTTAGTCTTGCTCCTGTTGTTGCAATTAACAAGTTTGCCACAGACACAAAAGAGGAGCTAGATTTTATTGTTGAGTTCTGCAAGTCTAAAGGAATTCCGGTATCTGTTGTAGATGTTTGGGGCAAAGGTGGAGCGGGAGCTGAGGAGCTTGCGCACATGGTAACCGAGGCGGCTCAACACTGCTGTCCAAACTTCTCTCCATTATATCCGTTAAGCGATTCGGTAGAGAAAAAGATAGAGACTATTGCCAAGAAGATATATGGAGCCGAGGCCGTAGACTATACCTCTAAAGCAAAAGCCAACCTAACCAAGATTGCCAATCTTGGGCTGGACGGGCTGGCTATATGTGTGGCAAAAACTCAAAAGTCTCTATCTGACAACCCCGATCTTTTAGGAAGACCTAAAGATTTTGTAATTACTGTGAGAGAGATTGAGATAGCTGCAGGAGCAGGATTCCTTATTCCTATTACAGGTGAAATTATGAGAATGCCCGGACTACCGGAAGAGCCATCTTCTGAGAGGATTGATATAGATAATGAGGGACATATAAGCGGACTATTCTAGAATTACGGCTATCCGTTTCTGGAGTACAGCTCGCTCTCAATCTGCGAAAATGATACTCCGGAAAACTCCAATAGAACCAGAAGGTGGTATATGAGATCGGCGCTCTCATATACCACTCTCTCTTTATCACCTTTTATAACTTCAATGATTGTTTCCGATGCCTCCTCTCCAAGTTTTTTGCAAATCTTTTCTGCCCCACCTTTAAAAAGTGAAGTTGTATAGGAGCCCTCGGGCATCTCAATATGTCTCTCACTTATAATCTGGGAGAGTCTATTGATAAATCCCTCGCTTTTATGGCTTTTAAAACAACTTACATCTCCTGTATGACATACGGGTCCGTAGGGATCTACCCTAACAAGAAGTGTGTCTTTATCACAATCTTCGCTGATTGAGCATATTTTAAGATAATTACCACTGCTCTCTCCCTTAACCCACAATCTCTCTCTTGATCTGCTGTAGAATGTGGCGAACCCCGTAGCGTTGCTCCGGAGGTAGGCCTCTCTGTTCATATATGCCAACATAAGCACCTTTAGTGTTTTGTTGTCCTGTACTATTGCAGGTACCAACTGAGTTTCGTCTTTAAAAATCATCTCTAACTACTATATTACTGTCTCTTAAGTATTTTTTTAAACTAACTATCTCTATCTCTCCAAAGTGGAACACCGATGCAGCAAGGGCAGCATCTGCACCTCCCTTGGTAAAAACCTCGTAAAAGTGCCCCTCAGTACCCGCTCCTCCCGATGCAATTACTGGTATAGGAACGGTTTTGGTTAGTTGAGATATTGCATCACAGGCAAATCCCATTTTTGTTCCGTCATGATCCATAGATGTGAATAGAATCTCTCCCGCACCTCGTCTCCACAGTTCGGTTGCCCAGCTAAACAACTCTAGATTTGTCTCAACTCTTCCACCGTTAATTGTTACAATCCACTTTTTATCTATAATCTTAGCATCGATGGCTGCTACCACAAACTGTGACCCATACTTGGTTGCAATTTCACCTATTAGCTCCGGAGTCCTCACTGCTGCGCTGTTTATTGTAATTTTATCTGCTCCCGAATCCAGCAACCTTGCAGCATCTGATAACCACTTTACACCCCCTCCTACAGTAAATGGGATATTAACCTCTTTGGCAACATTTTTTACAAGCTTTAAGAAACTCCCTCTACCCTCAATAGTGGCACTGATATCTAAATAGACCAGCTCGTCGGCACCTTGTTGGCTATATCTTTTTCCCATCTCCACGGGATTGCCGCTAATTTTTAGCTCTTTAAAATTTACACCTTTTACTGTAGAGCCGTTAAAAACATCTAAGCAGGGGATTATTCGTTTTGTGACCATCTAATTACCTCCTCAATTTTTAATACCCTCTCGTAGAATGCCTTTCCTATAATTGCCCCTGCACAGCCAACCTCTTTAAGAGCTTCCAGGTTGTTGATTGAAGATACACCACCGCTTGCAAAAAAAGATTTACTGCTGTATTTTAAACACAACCTTTTATATAGCTCAATTGATGCCCCCGAAAGGGTACCGTCTTTGTCTATGTCTGTACATATAACATTGGTTATTCCAAAATTATCTATACTATCAATAACAGCATCTATAGATTTGTTTGTATTTCTCTTCCATCCATTTATATAAACTTTATGTGCATTAACGTCTATACCGGCTATAACTCTATCTTTTCCAGCTACTCCTAAGATGTTCTCTACCTCTTTAGGGTTGGTAAGCAGAAGACTGCCTAAAATAATTTTTACAGCTCCGCTTTCAAGAGCAATCTTGGCACTCTCTGCGCTTTTTACCCCTCCTCCAAACTGAATCTTAAGATTTGTATGTTTTGCTATCTTATAAAGGGTAGGGATATTTAGCGGCTCCCAAGATTTAGCACCGTCAAGATCTACGATATGGATAGATTCAAATCCTTTTTCTTCAAATATTTGCGCAGCAACCAAAGGGTCGTTGAAGTAGTTTTTTTTGGTGCCGTAATCACCCTTGGTGAGTCTGACACATTTTCCGCAAATTATATCTATTGCGGGTATTAATTTAAATATCATGTTTTTACATTAAAATTTACACTCCAGAAACTGTGATAGGAATCTCTCTCCTGTAATTCCGCTCTTCTCGGGGTGGAATTGAGTTCCAATAAAATTACTCTCCATCAGAACCGATGAAAAGGGCTCTCCATGAACTGTTACTCCTACAGTACTGTGGTTTATCTCGGGGGAGAATGAGTGAACAAAGTAGTACCACTCACATCTCTTAGCAGTTACATATTCAACTATATTCCAACCCATGTGTGGCGTTTTAAGGTTATCCAAAACATTAGAAGTGAGTTTTTTAACTCTATTCTTGAAGATTCCCAGACACTCAACGGCTCCCTCATCGCTGTAAGAGCACAATATTTGCATCCCCACACATATCCCAAGTACAGGAACCGTGAGATCTTTAATACAAGTGGCAAGCTCTCTTTGATTTACCTCTCTCATCACTTGCGATGCTTCACCTACACCCGGAAGTATTACATGAGTAGCCATAGATATCTCCTGGGGGTTAGAGGTATAGATTATATCGGCACCCAATCTTGCCAGCGAGTTAGATAAAGAGAATATATTTCCGCTTCCATAGTCAATAATTGCAACCATATATAATTATCTCCTCTCTTTTTATAAAACACCTTTAGTGCTTGGCACCTCGTAAACATCAATATCATTAGAAAAGGCAATTCTCAGAGCTCTCCCTACAGATTTGAATATACACTCTGCTATATGGTGATTGTTCTTACCCTCAGCTCTGATATGAAGAGCAATCCCGGCGTTAATCGCTAATGAATAAAAAAAATGCTCCAACATCTCAGCAGGAAACTCTCCCATCTTCTCTGCCGAAAGTTTGACATCCCATTTTAAATATCCTCGTCGGCAGATATCCAGTACAACCTCTGCAATTGATTCGTCCATAGGCAAAACAAATCCATACCTGTTAAAACCCTTCAGCTTTGAAATGTGTTTTTTTAGCGCCTCTCCATATACTATTGCTACATCTTCAATTGTGTGGTGAGCATCTATGTACAAATCTCCTTTTACATCAATTTCGGCAGCTAATCCTGAGTGAAACGACAGCAGGTTAAGCATGTGATCGAAAAATCCAATTCCTGTAAAAATCTGAGGGTTTAGTGTATCGGACTTGAATAATTTAAGAGAGATTCCGGTCTCATTAGTAACTCTTACAATTGTGCTTACACAGTTGATTTCTGGTATTGTCTCATTGCTGAGTACTGATAGTAGTAAATTGTTCTCCTGCGGCTTCCCCACCGTAATTCTTAAGCAGTTGCTACACCCCTGCTCTTTGCCTCTGTCTCTTACGATAATTGAGTTTTTTTGTAGTTTTTCAAATATCGCTTTAGAATCCCTAAACTTAACAAGTAAAAAGTTAGTGTCACTCCTGAAAACTCTTAAAACAGAGGGTATTTTCAATAAGCTTCGGGCCAATCTCTCTCTCTCATTTATAATTATATCAACCTCATAGCAGAAACTTTCATTGAGTGATTTAAGAGCTAAATCTTGGCTCATAGAGTTTACATTATAAGGGTACTTCACCCTCTCCAAAATATCTACAATCTCTTTGCGGGCATAGGCAAAACCTAATCTTATTCCTGCCATCCCTCTAGATTTTGACATGGTCCTTAAAACAACCAGGTTGGAGAAATTTATTATCTGTGGAATCAACCCCGGGTCGCCCGAAAAGTCGATATAGGCCTCATCTACTACTACTACACCCCTAAAATTCTGAGCTAATTTTATTATCTGCTCTTTATTAAAAAGATTTCCGGTGGGATTATTTGGAGAGCAGATGAAAATAAGAGAGGTGTTAGAGTCGCAAATTTCTAATAGGTCATTAGATGAAAAATCAAAATCTTCACTCAGCTTCAGCTCTCTGTATTCAACATTATTGATTGCCGAAAGAACTTTATACATACCGTATGTTGGAGAAACCGATGCTATGTTATTAATCCCCGGCTCACAAAACACCCTTATTAACAGATCTATTGCCTCGTCACTTCCATTAGAGATAAATACATTATCAGATTGGATATCCTCTAAATACTCTACACTGCCAAGAGACCATCTTCTAGATGCTGCCTCTTTTAATCTTCTGTTTACAGTAAGTGGGTATCTGTTGTATCCGGTGTTGAATGGCAACTCGTTTGCATCTAATAACACTTGTGAATGTTCTTGCGCACTCTCTCTTGCCGCCCTATAGGAGACAAGGTTCTTAATGTTCTCTCTTACAAAATTCAAATATGTCATAATAATCAATTATTTATTACCGGTTACTCTGATTGCAGCAGCACAACCGTGAGCATATAAACCCTCTGCCTCTGCCATAGACACAATCATTGGTGCTAAAGCAGAAATGGCCTCTTTTGTAACTCGTTGAATAGATATGCTCTTTCTAAAACTATCTACAGTAATCCCTCCCGAGAATCGCCCCCATCCCCCTGTAGGTAAGGTGTGATTCGTTCCGCTAATGTAATCGCCGCAACTTTCGGGAGTGTAGTGTCCCAGAAACACACTCCCTGCTGTTGTAACTTGTTCGCATAACTGCTCTGCCTCACTAACTGCTAGAATAAGGTGTTCCGGAGAGTAAAGCTCAGAGAACTCCAATGCTCTCTCTAAAGAGTTAAACACAATTGCTCTACTGTTAGCAAGAGATTTGATTGCAATCTCTGCTCTAGGTATACCATTTGCAATTCTATTGAGCTCTTTTACTACTTTTTTTGCGATTTGAATGTTATCTGTAAGTAGCATTACTTGAGAATCAACCCCATGCTCTGCCTGAGAAAGAAGATCCCAAGCCACAAATTCAGGAATACAACTTTGGTCTGCAATAACCATGAGTTCCGATGGTCCTGCCAGCATATCTATACCTACATCTCTTACTACCATAGATTTAGCCATAGTCACATAGCTGTTTCCCGGTCCAAAAATCTTATCTACCCGCTTTATACTCTCTGTTCCAAAAGCCATGGCGCCTATAGCTTGAACTCCCCCAACAGATATTATCTCTTTAATCCCACATCTATTGGCTACATAAACGATTGCGGGGTGTGGAAGACCATTTTTTGATGGTGGAGTAAAAAGTATAATCTCTTCACAACCTGCTATTTTGGCCGGTATCGCAAGCATCATTACAGTAGAGAGAAGAGGTGCCGTACCTCCCGGAATATAAATTCCAACTCTTTTAATTGGCTTGTATCTTAATTGGCAATAAACCCCTTTGAATGTCTCTTTTTCTATATCTTTAGATATCTGTTCTAAATGAAAACTTTCAATGTTATTTATTGCTGTTTCTATTCCTATTTTAAGCTCCGAATTCAAACTCTCTTTACAAAAATCTATGTAAGACTCACTTAGGTAAAGACTCTCAAGAGAGACCCCATCTAGCCGTAATGTTAAATCATAAAGTGCCTTGTCTCCATTAGTTTTCACATTATCAAGTATTTCAGCTACATCTAATCTAATGTCGCTGTAGTTGCCCTCTGCTCTTAATGTGAGCAAAGGCCACATCTCTTTTTTAGGATTAACTATTGTCTTCATCTAAAGTCTGTTTGTTTTATGGCAATATTTTATCCAGAGAGAGAACAAGAATACCTTCGGCTCCAATAGATTTCAATTTCTCTAACTTAGGCCACAGTTCCCTCTCCTGAGCAACTACGTGCATTGAGCACCAGCCCTTTTGAGCAAGCGGAAGAACGGTTGGGCTTCTCATTCCCGGAATAATGAGTGCTGCCTCTTCAACTTTGTCTTGGGGAAGATTGATAAGCAGGTACTTCATGCCGCGGCTTCTCTCTACTGCTTCAAATCGGGATATTAACTGATTTATCAAATCGGTTTTATTTGAGTCGAGGCCTCTGCAAGAGATCATCACAGCTTCTGAATCGAATACTTTCTCAACCTCTTTCAATCCATTTGTTATAAGTGTTCCTCCCGAACTGACTATATCAAATATAGCATCTGCCATACCAACAGATGGAGCAACCTCTACAGAGCCAGCAATTTGGGTTATTGTAGCTTCAATTGAGTTCTCATTAAAAAAACTTTGCAGAATAGAGGGGTAAGATGTAGCTACTCTCTTTCCGTTAAAATAATCGAGTCCGCTGTATATAGCAGATTTTGGTACTGCCAGAGATATCCTGCACTTTCCAAATCCGGGCCTATGGACAATATCTACCTCTGCTCCTCTCTCAACAACCTCGTTTAATCCAACAATTCCAACATCGGCAACTCCCGAAGACACCGCTCCGGGGATATCGTCATCTCTCAGGTAAAGAACCTCAAGTGGAAAATCGGCACATTTAGATAACAACCTTCTCTTTCCCTCTTCAATGTTCAACCCTGCCTCCTTTAGCAGGAGTACGCTCTCGTCATTTAATCGGCCCTTGGCCTGAATAGCAATTCTTATCATGTTTGTATAGTTAATAAATAAAAAAAGGGCTTACCTGTCCGGTAAGCCCTCTGCTGTATATTAAATCTCTTTAACTCATATATGCATACAGTTCAACTGGCCCGCCGGTGTGCAACAGGGTATGATGATGGTGAACCGAATGTATGTTTGAGTAATTTCTCATTCTTCTCTTTATGGTTGCCAAATATAGACTCTTTTAATTGAAATTTCCAAAAATAAATTCAATAAAATTTTAATAGACGTGAATACTTCCCTGTGCAGCAGGAAGATAATTTACGCCTATCCAGGTTATCATTAGAAATAAAAAGCATAGAGGTAACAGCCAAAGTGCATACTTATTGTTGTACTTGAACGCCCTCGCATGGATGTATAAAATATAAGCTGCAGCTGTTATAAATGCCCAAACCTCTTTTGGATCCCATGTCCAGTAGTCTCCCCAGGCCTCTTTTGCCCAAATTGCACCCATCAGCATTCCCATTAGTAGAAATCCCAAACCTATGCTAACAAGGTTGTCTATCAAAGGTAGAAGTCTGTATCCCCTTTTTTTAACTTCAAAAAGGGAGATTACTGATGCTATAGTTGCTGCTCCAAGCATTGCATAGGAGAGAATGTATACAGTTACGTGAGGTACAAACCAAACACTTTGTAGCGCCGGCATAAGGTTGGTAAAGTGAATTTCGGGCTTTAAAATATTTATAAATATAAAAACTCCCGATACAAGCACGCTATATGCAACTATCCACTTATAACCCCAATGCAGATAGGTGGCAAGACCCACTGCCGTAATAAAGAGAGAGTACCACAACCTTGTCTCTCCCATTGTTCTAAGAGGCGGATGACCTTGAAAGATCCATAACCCTGCAATAAATGATGAAAAAAGGAGTAGTCCGGCAACTATGGCAATTACGGCAGGTACTCTGCTCTTTAGTGTATACAGTAAGATTGTCCCCAATATCCATATTGCCAAAGATGTTCCTCCAAAGTAGATGAAGAGATCCCAACTCATAATTTGCCTCCTTTCCAGAATAGTGTAAGTGCTCCTGCCATCATACAAATAATGCCAAAGTATGCTATATAAAGCCAGGGATCATAAACCAACTCAAATACCGACCACTGTGAATCTCTTCCCATATGGCTGTCGTATGAGTGTTGATAGATCTTCCATGGGCCCATTGTCATTGGATGGTTTACTAAAATCTCTCCTTCGCGATTATCGCCATCCTCTGTATAAACCTCAACTTTTGATATAAATCTTTGAGGTTCGGGAAAAGTCATAGCTATACACAGTTTATCATTAATGTTTAATGTTTTATGGTGTTGAAAATAGCTTCCGCAAGTGACCCAACCCTCTATTTTTGGGTTTTCATTCGCTCCTGTAACAGACACATATGCTTTGGGTGCAAGGCGCGGATGAATCTCAAATGAGTCTACAGATATCTTAATCTCTTGGTAACTCCATTTTGTTCCCACTTTAGACTCCATAAAGTGAGGTTTGTCTAAAGGCAGGGCCTCGCCTGTTGCTCTGTCTACAAGAGCAAGCTTTGGTGGATACTCTTCCAAAATGAAATCCGATAAAGATACAGCAATTGGTAACTCTTTAACAACCCCCTTCTCACCTCCCGACCTCTCTCCTCTCCACTCAACCTCCCCTTCGTTTACCCTCATGAAATACCTGGATTTGTCTGCCGATCCAAACCCGGCTGCAAGTAGAAGTACAAGCAGGCCTATATGGTTTAAAAGAAATGAGATATCTCTGATTTTAACGGTTTTTAATCTTTTAATTATAACCGCTGTTAAGTTAATGATTGTTAGAAGATACAGGAGTGCAAACGGCCAGGAAATCTTTACCATATTCCCGGGAACAAGACCCATCCACAGAGATGCAATCACAAAAATTGAAATTAAGATCACAGATAGTGATCCCGAAGATAGACGTGCCAATACGGCTCTTCCCGATAGTGAGATTACAAGCACTATAGAAGAGAAGAGAATAATATTAACAGGGAATGCAAGTATTCTCTTATCGTATCCACCTATAAAAAATTGCAGGGCAATGCCTGCAATTAATACGGCAGAGGTAACCAACAGCTCCTCTACAACAATCTTTTGTTTTCTCTCGCCTTTGCCAGCCATTCCGGAACAGTTGTTTTCATAAAGTTATCCTTATCTCTGGTGAGTTTATCCATATCCAGACCAATATATTTCTGCGCCTTCTGTTTTGTTGAGATATCTGGTACAGGGATTGCCTCTTTTACTCCAAGCTCGTTTAAAACTCTCTGTATTTCTAACTGAGCTTGATAGCTTTTGTCCAGACTGTGTGATAGTATTCGTTGTGTCTCTACCGGAGCATGGAACGACGCTCCGTGTGAGGCAACTGCAAAATCCCATCTCCACTGTGCAGCTCTTAGAAGCTTAAGAACCTTCTCCATCTGCTTGTCGTTAGCCCCTTTATCCCAAGCAAACTTTGCACCTACATGTGCTTTTACCAATTCGGTCTCTACCCTGTTTCTGGTTTCGAGTATCTTATCTTGGTACTCATAAACATAGGCCAACAGATTCTCTTTACTGTCACGGTGGCATGTCTGACAAGTCCTGTCTATGTATTGAAGTGGCGATGTTAGATGGTGATCGCTATATTTTATTGCCCCTTCAGATTTGTATGGCATATGACAGTCGGCACAAGAGAGGCCTCTTTTTGCATGAGGGCCCATAACAAACAGCTCATAATCGGGGTGCTGAGCTTTAAGCATCGGGGCCTTGCTAAGTGTATGAGTCCAGTCAGAGAAGCCAATCTCATCGTAGTACGCCTCCATCTCCTCTACCGACATACCTTTATCCCATGGAAAAGTTAGATATTTGCCATCTCCTTTAAAATAATACTCAACGTGGCACTGTGCACAAGCCAACGACCTTCTGTCTTGTATTGTTGATTTGTCTATATCTTTGCCTTGTCTCTGAAACGCCTCCGTGAGAGCAGGTCTGGATATGCTTATATTCATATTATCGGGGTTATGGCAATCTGCGCATCCAATAGGATTCACAACCTCGCTTCCGTAGTGAGACCACTTTGCTGCATAGAAGTTCTCTATGCCTACCTCTGCCATCATTCTCGGCACATCGGGGCTTTTACATGCCCAGCATGTAGATGGCTGCATATTTAGATCTTCAGTAATGGGGGCGCCGGTCCTTAATGTTTTTACAACATCTTCTACAGCATAGTAGTGTCCGCGAGGAGCAGAGTAATCTCTGGAGAATGCGTAGCCGGCCCATAATACAACCATTTGAGGCCTCTCCTCCAGAATGTCGTGTACGTTACTCCCGTTATGCTTACTTTGAAAGTTCATATCCGCGGTCTTTTTCCATGTCTCATACTCTCTTGGATAGTTCTCGCCCCAAATTTGACTTCTAGACTCAATTCCTGTTATTTGAACACGTTTATTGTTGAAAAGAGTGGCTATCTCGGCCCTCCTCTCGGTAACCGAAGCAGCAAGAAGCCCCAAAAGAAACACCACCACAATAGTGCCGGCAAAAAGGGTCCACATTAGGATAACCCTGTGTTTTTCAAAAAATTGTTTGAGTTTCATAAGAGTTTAAGTTTTATTTCTTCATCATTTTCTTAAGCCATGAAGGTACCGGAGATTCCGGAAGCGGCACAATGGCATTAGGACTCATTGCAAGATTCGAGATTCTTCCATGTGGAACCTCTCTGTGACAATCCCAACAGGCTCTTGCCTCTCCGCTCTCAACTTGAGAGTATTTGACCATACCTGTTTTAACAAACTCGGTATTGAGCTGTGTGTGGCATCTGATACAATTTTCCATAATAGCCGAGTAGCTTTCGGGCCTGGGTCTTATAACCTGAGGTTCGGCTCTCATTGTAAAAACGGCAGCATGATATAGCCCGTCTTTTGCTTTAAAGGCATATCCTCTAACAAAGTTATCCTGTGGCACATGACAGTCGTTACATGTGGTCCATGGCTGGTGAGAGCTCTTTTGCCACGACTGGTAGTATGGTGCCATTATGTGGCAATTTACGCACGCCGAAGGATCGTCGGTAAGGTAAGATGCCATCCTGGACATATAAACCAGGTACAAAAAGAGACCCACCACTATACCCAAGAGTATAACAGTAGGTACTATCAGTTGCCGGGGAAAAGGGTTTTCCATAGGCTTTAATTTTAGATCTGTAACAAATATATAGTTTTTATTTCTCAATTGCAATAGAGTTAGAGTGTAACTATAATTATTAATAACCGGGCCTGTGATCAAGCTCAATTGCAGTCATCTCTACAGCCATCCACTCCGGCATTGGCTCACCTTTTAGGTAGTGGTTGAAAAACTGCATCATTCTTATCTGGAAATCTATTTTATTACTTAGCTTCTGCGGCCAATGAACCTCTCCGGTATAGTTAAGCATCCAAACCGGCTTCCTAAGTCTTTTTAATGCAACAAAAAATTCAATCCCTTGGTACCAGGGTACGTGGCCATCATTATCGTTATGCATAATAAGAATTGGAGTTGTTACCTTATCCATAGTATAAATTGGAGAGTTCTCTATATATCTTAACGGCGACTCCCACGGTGTCTTTCCAATCCTGCTCTGCTGATGTTCGTACTGGAAAGATCTGTTAAGACCTGTACCCCACCTGATTCCGCCATAAGCACTCAACATATTCACCACAGGGGCACCCGATTCGATTGCTGCAAAGAGATTTGTTCTTGTTGCAAGGTAGGCAGTCTGGTACCCTCCCCAGCTGTGTCCCTGCGCCCCTATTTTTGCAGGATCTGCTATACCCATATTTATAATCGCAGATATTCCGGGCATTATAGAGTTAAAAGCACTCTCTCCGGGATACCCCTCTTTATATACAATGTCGGGATTAAACACAACATATCCGTTACTGGTGTACATGTGGTAATCTATTGTAGAACGATGAGGTTCGGGAGTTCTGTATGAGTGGAGTGTTGAAGAGTTCTTCTCATAGAAATTTACAATCATGGGGTATCTCTTTGTTTGATCGTAATTTTCAGGAAGATAAAGCACACCCTCCAGCTCTACTCCATCGTACGAAGTCCATTTTATTAATCTGGCTGTTCCCCAGTTAAAATTACGTTGCTGTGGATTTACTTCTGTAATTTTTCTGCTGCTTTTAAAGTTATCCGAGGTAAAATGAATATCAGGAAACTCTGTAAAGCTCTCTCTTGTATATATGTAACTTTTAGACTCTTTAGCTTTGATTGGAGTTCCCAACATAAAGTTCCCCGAAATTAATTCAGTTGGTAATTTTAAGCCCGGCTCATAAGCCATGTAGTAGCCATAACCTTTTGTTATGTTATCAAACCCGCTGAAAAGCATAGCTCCGGAGATGTCAATACTGTCTGACTGTTCTGCTGAAATATATCTGTAAGTGATCTGCTTCTCTCTTCCATTGACTGTTAGGTTGACTGGTGCGCTAATCCCTTTAGGATCAACTCTCCATAAATCATATCTGTCATAAATTAAAATATACTCATCGTCTCTGCTCCATCCTGCTATCGAATAAGATGAGGGCCAATCGGGTACATCATTCTCCTCGTCGTAGGCCGCTATGGTTGCCGGTGCAGTGATTTTGGTTACAGTAGAATTTGCAATGCTACAGGTATACCAAGAGCTGTCGGCTGAATTATACCAATAGGCATATTTTCCTTTAGGGGACACTCTTACAGACCCGGTTACACCAGTTGCTACTGAGTTGAGTCTTTCTAGGTATGTATCGGCTATGTAGACATCGTATCTGCCTCTTCCCTCCCACATAGAGGATACTCTGTACGGCTCATCAGATGTTAAAACTACTCTTGAGGAGTTCCCGTTTTCAACCAATCTGGCCTCGTTTAAAGTGTTATTTGTAAGTCTGTATGACGATTGTTTCTCTATATTATATACCTCTAAGAAGCTCCTCTCTGTGTCTCTTTTTTTATCTACAATCTGCTGGGTAAACTGCTTTGCCTCATTCCAATGCCATATGTGTACATTAGGGTAGTCCTCTCTTTTAATGGATGTGTCTCTTGTTATTGGAGGAGGATTCACTCCATAGTAGATTTTTGAACCGTCGGGAGAGATTATCAACTCTCGTTTATTCGACACATTATTAGCAATTTTCTCTATACTTTGGCCCTCTCTCCACATCATCAAATCTGTGTCATCTAAAAATAGAGCAATTTTTGAACATTTACTGAGAGCTAAAGAGGAGAGTTTCTTGCTATTGGTTATTATTGTATCTATGTTGTTATTTTTAAGAGAGTAAAGTGTAATGGATCCTTTAAATTTTAGCAATAATCTATTATTGAGTTCAGATGCTTTAAATTCTTCTATTTTAGTCTCTAGAAACTTTTTATCTCCACTAATAGTTTCAACTATCAAAGTGGAGTCTCTTTTTATGTAAAGCAGATAATCTTCCCAGCCCGAGGGGTTATGTACAGCTCTTACGCCTTCAACAACTCTGCTCTTTTTGTTTAACGCATTGTAGATATGCAATCTTGATTTTTTACCCTCACCCGACATGAAAAGAGCTACTCCCCTCTCCTTGGTGAATCTTACACCACCTGCCGAGTCGCAAGAGAATAGTTCATCTCCTCTATTGTTGAAAATTTTTACAGTAGATGCACCTCTCCAGGGCTCTATTTTAACGGCAACAAGAGATCCGTCGGGAGAGATTACGCTCTCGGTAACCCTTCTCCATTTAACTACATCGTCTATAGAAAGCGGCTTCTTAAGCGTTTGTGAATGTAGTGCGGCAATAGTGAGTGCCATTAAAAAAGTGGTTAGAATAACTCTTCTCATCTTATAAGTTTTAATAATCATTATTTGCAATTAAAGGGGCTAAAAAACCGAAATACCCAAATCTGTTGTAAACCTCTCCAAGGTGGCAATCCCTCTGTATGAGTTGCCATTTTTATTCAGTTCGGGACTCCAAACTGCAATAGAGAGTTTCCCGGGTATTATTGCAACAATTCCACCACCTACACCACTTTTCCCCGGCAATCCCACTCTGTAGGCAAAATCCCCCGATTCGTTATACAGGCCGCAAGTCAACATAAGAGCATTCAATCTCTTAGCACTTCTTGGTCCTGTAATTTTTTGTCCGTTTGCCGGATTTACCCCTTTATTTGCTAAAAACAGAAAAGAGCGGGCCAGATCGGCAGTTGTCATACTAATGCTGCATTGATGACAGTAAATATCAATTATGGTCTCTATATCGTTTTTAATATTGCCAAAGCTCTTAATAAAGTTTGCCAGTGCAATGTTTCTGTGAGAGTGTTCAAGTTCAGATATTGCAACCTCGTAATTATAATCAATTGTATTATTACAACTAACCTCTCTTATAAAGCTGAGCAGGGCTCGTTTTGGCTCCTCATAAAGATCTATCAGCTTGTCTGTTATCACCATTGCTCCGGCATTAATAAATGGATTTCTTGGCACTCCTCTCTCTTGTTCAAGCTGTATAAGAGAATTAAAAGCAGTTCCACTGGGCTCTCTTCCAACACTCTCCCATAGCTTATCTCCTAAGTACCTTGAGACCATTGCCAATGCAAAAACCTTAGAGATACTTTGTATTGTAAATCTCTCATCGGAATCACCTATAGAGAACTCCCCACCTTCGAGATCACATACAGTTACAGCATACCTCTCGGGATTAACTTTAGACAATGCAGGTATATAATCTGCAACCTTTCCGCTTCCGGTATAATCCAGAAGAGAGTTGTAAATATTAGTTACTATTGTTGAATAATCCATAATTTGATATCTTTATACACAAAGATATTAAATAATATATCTAAATTTAACGGCATTTTAACTCTTTTGGGCTATGAATAGAATTCTAATTATCCCCCTTTTCTTCACCTTTTACATATCCTCTTGCCAAAAACTCGAGAGTGAAGCAACTAATTCCGACCCTGTAAAGATTGAACTCACACAAGAGGAGGCAAAGGTTGCAGGAGCAAATCGCTCCGGTGGTGTACAGCTAATCTCATTTATTTCAGAAAAAGAGTCTATTTCAAATAAGAGAGAGAATATCATAGTATCTCCTTTAAGTTTGAACCTTGCGCTGGCTATGACCTGGAATGGTGCTGCCGGGCAAACCAAGGCAGAGATTCAAAAAGTTCTGGGGCTGGATGGTATGGTAGAAGAGGACGTGAACAACTATTTTAAAAAAATGGTTGAGCAACTACCTGCTTCCGATAAAAAAGCGAAGTTTACTATTGCCAACTCTATTTGGAACGACAAAAAGATTGTTTTGAGAGAAGAGTTTATTAAGAAGAACAAAAACTTTTTTGGTGCCTCTGTAAGTGCATTGGATTTTAACGAACCTACGTCGTTGACTACAATCAATAAATGGTGTTACAACAACACTAACGGTCTTATAGATAAGATTCTTGACGAAATTAAAAAAGACGATGCGGTTTTTCTGATCAATGCTCTCTACTTTAAAGCTCCATGGAAGATAAAATTCAAAGAGGAGTTAACACAGGATGCCCTTTTTACAACTTGGCGGGGAGATACACGCACCGTAAAGATGATGTACGCTTCAGATAAGTTTCTATATGCAGAGAGCCCCAAAATGAAGTTGGCCGGTCTTGCATTCGGGAATGGCTCTTTCAACATGATATTTGTTTTACCTAATGAGGGCTACAAGCTGTGGGATATAACAGATGAGTTGAGTTCCAATAAAACCTGGTCTGGTATTTTAGAATCAATGAGAGAGACACAGATAGATCTATTCATCCCAAAGTTTAAAGTTGCATATGAGATAGAGCTTAATGACTATTTGAAAAGTCAAGGAATGGTTCTTCCTTTTTCGGATAATGCCGATTTTTCGAAAATGAGTTCAACAGCTCTAAAGATAAGCAAGGTTAAGCAAAAGGCGGTGATTGAAATAGACGAAAAGGGGGGTGAGGCCGCGGCAGTTACCTCTGTTGGTATGGTGGTTACCTCTATAGGACCTAACAGGAGAGAGTTTAGAGCAGACAGACCTTTCCTGTTTTTAATCAACGAAACATCTACCGGAACAATCCTTTTTGCCGGAAAAGTAGAGATGCCATAACTACCTGCCAAAACGGCTTAAGTTTTCAAAAGTTCCCATAATCACTATTATATCACCCTCTAAAAGGGTGATTTCGCCCTTTTCGTTATCCAAAACCCTTATCTCTTTATGCGTTGCACCAAAGAGATTTACAATTTCTACTCTCCTTTTAAGGGATATAAATTTAACTTTAAAATCTTGCTTAAAGTTTATCATAGAGAGCTTTAACCCCTCAAACTTTGAGGGTAGATACATTTGAACAATAAATGTCTCTTCGTCTAGCTTATAAGAGCTTAAATAGTTACCCAACTCAAGAGAGAGAGCATATTTTTGTGCAGCATCTTTTTCGGGAAATATTATGTGCTCAACCCCCAAAGAGCTTAAAACAACAGCATGAATATCGCTGACCGCTCTAACAATCAACTTTTTAACTCCATGTTCCCTAAAAAGGGCATATGTCATTAAAGACTCTCCAAACTCCTTACCAAGTGCTATAATAACCCCATCTACAGATGAAAGCGGAAGTGCAGACAAACTACCCTTATCTGTTACATTAAGGCATACTGCAACAGATATTTTTGATTTGATATCCTCTACCCTCTCCATGTTCTTGTCTACGCCTACTACCTCGTAACCCAGCTGAGTAAATCGCTCTGCCAACACAGAGCCAAAGTTGCCCAATCCAACAATAATGTACTTCATAGTTTTCTATTTTAATTAATTAGAATATCGGCACCTGGATACCTGTGTCTCTTTGCCATTCTTCTCTTTACAAATGCCGAAATAAAGGTAATTACCCCAACTCTTCCAATAAACATAAGCACAATAATTGTGAATTTTCCAGGGTCGGAGAGAGAGGTTGTAACTCCTGCAGATAAGCCAACCGTGCCAATAGCAGATACTATTTCAAATAACAGATCTTGTGCATCTATGGTAGGTTCCCATATTGATAATAAAACAAATGCAGTGATGATAAATGCTATTGAGAAAAACACAGTTGCAAAAGCCCTGGTTACAGATGCCGAGGATATCTCCCTCCCGTGGAACTCAATCCTCTCTTCTCCTTTTATCATTTGAACAGCATTTCTAACCATTAAAGCAAAAGTTGTCACCTTAATTCCTCCTGCTGTAGATTGTGGAGCACCTCCAATCCACATTAAGATAAGAAAGAGATATATTGTCAATTTATTCAAACTAGCTGTGTCTACCGAATTAAATCCTGCAGTTCTGGTGGTCACAGAGTTAAAGAGTGCTTGAACAATTTTTTCTGTACTGCTGAAATCTTTAAGCGCTCCGTTCCACTCAAAAGCAAGGAATGCCACTAATCCCGTTAATATTAAAATTGCAGTGGTTCTAATAACTACTATTGAGTTCATATCCCACTCTCTTACATACCTGAATCGTTTTTTTTTGGAAATTATCTTTATAAGATTGTAGACTCTGTGACCTGCAATTTTTATAATGTTAAAGAAAATTGGAAATCCAATCCCTCCCGAAACTATTAGAAAAGACACAATCAGGTACAAGGGGGCGATATGAGTAATTTGCGGATCGGAAAGATTTTGGGGCAGCGTAGAAAAACCTGCATTACAGAATGCCGAAACAGAGTGGAAAACAGCAAAAAACAACTTCTCCCCTTGGCTCATATCTAAATGGTTATGTGTGCTTAAATATATAAACAGAGCACCTATCGCTTCAATTGTAAATGTTACCAAAACAATTTTTAAAAGAAGGGACAGTAGTTTTGAACTTCTGTTGCCCGATATTATATCTTTAAGTACGTACTCCCCTTGAACAGTAATATCTCCCATGAAGAAGAGTGCAAAGAAAGAGGTTATTGTGATTACTCCCAACCCGCCTATTTGAATAAGTGCTAAAACCACTATTTGGCCGGTGGTTGTAAATGTCTCGGTAAAAGGAATTGATGAGAGTCCGGTAACACAGGTTGCCGATGTTGATATAAAAAGGGCATCTGTAAAACTGATTCCGTAATATGTTGAGTTTGGAAGAAGAAGCAGAGAGGTTCCAACTATAATGATGATTGTGAAACTTGTCACAAAAATCAAATGTGGATGCAAAGATCTTGAGATGATATCTATTACGGCAGATGAAAGCTCTACAATGGATATATAGGATAATACCAAAATTAGCAACCTATAATTGTATATGAAGGGTATATTAAACGCCTCTCCAAAAATTTTAATATCATATACAATATACAATAAATTAAATATCAAGAATAACGAAAACCAATCTTTTCCGCTTCTCCTATTTTCATAAAGAATATCTATTATTATTCTTATACTGTAAATAGAGGCAAATGTTATAAGAATTGCTTTGTAAACAAGATAGAAGAGCTCTCTGTTACCCTCCTTCTGCTCATATCCAACGCTGTATACAATTAGAAGTATAGTTACTAAACTTAAAAAAAAGGCTGCCCATGTTGATATAGTCAGCATGGGAGCCTTTAACTTGTTGACTCTCTCCTTTAGCTTGTAAAGAAAAAATCTCACTATTTTACTTTTAACCTCTCACCGGCATCTTCTTTAACAGCTCGTTTCCATTTTTCTGAGTATCCCGGGAACATTGGAGATGCAGGTATTCCTCTGCCGTTTCCATTGTCTGTAAAACAACCAGGCGCACTCTCCCTCTTCACGTTTCCATCTATAAATTTAACAAGCAGATATCTGTCCAGCTCTACCCAGTTATTGAACAACTGTTGAGCGGTATTAACAGAGAAGTCTGTTAAGAACTCTCTCGCCTTAGCAGGAGAGTCTTTATATATAGCAAGGGCGGCTGCATCAATTGCAGGAACTCTCTCGATAGATGTGTTTTCGTGTTTATCTGCCGCCTTTTTTATATCTGCAGATATCATATCATATCTGAGATATGCAAAGTTTGTAACTCTGTTAAAAATCCAGAAAGCAGATGTTGGGGAGTACTTGGTCATGCTTCCGTTACCCTCTCTAAAGCATTCCGGAACAGCTAAAGATGAGCTGTATATAGGTGTAAGTGCAGAAGTTGCAGCATCGTCTACACCAAACCACAAAATACCGCCAATCTCATCGGGCAGCCAGTTTCTTGCCTGACCCAGCAACCAAAATCCTGTCTGCTGTGTAGCAATTGCTCTTTCGTTGGTGTACCTTTCTCCATCTACTGTAAAGTTCATAGGCCTCCACCTATATGGTAGAGCGTGTCCGCCTGCTCCAATATCTTGAGTCATATCTAAAGCAGTTCCCTCGTAGTGGTCTCTCATAATATCTGCTACCATCTTAACGGTAAGCTTCTCCTTCGGCTTGATATATAGAGGCATCCTGTTTTTGGCATTGTGGCCCATTGCGTAATCGAGGTAATGAGTGTATGGTTTATCACCTATCACTCCTCCCCCCATTATGTTAAAGGCAGCCCAAACTCTTGCTTCGCAACCTCTCATGCCACCAAAAGTAAGGGGTGCATAAACGTCGGAAAAGCTGAAGTCATTGTCGGAGCCCTTGTATAATCCCTGCTCTCTGGCAAACGAAATTACATCCGGTGCGTAGATACAGTTTTGTGGGTCGTTTTTTGGGAAAGTTGTAATACGTGCCTGGTTTGCATGTGCAGAGACATATCCGTCGGGAATTCTTACAGCAACCCAAACTGCTCCTTTGTTTACATTTACTCCGTTTACTATTTTGGTTCCTTTACCTATCATTTCAAGTATCCAAACCTCATCTTTGTCGGCTATAGAAAATGACTCCCCCGAAGAGTAGTAACCATAATTCTTTACCAGATCTGTCATAACCTTGATTGCCTCCCTTGCGCTCTTTGCCCTTTGGAGTGTAATGTAGATGAGAGAGCCGTAGTCCATTATTCCGGTTGAGTCGGAAAGTTCTAATCCCCCGAATGTTGTTTCGGTTATAATAAGCTGGTGTTCATTCATATTACCTACTGTAGTATAGGTCTTAGGAACTTGAGGAATCTCTCCAAGAAACTTTCCGGTATCCCACTCATAAATTTTCAACATAGTCCCGGGTGCGTGTTCTCCACCCTTTCTGTAATATAGCTCTCCAAACAGCTGATGTGAATCGGCGGAATAAGTAACCATTACAGATCCATCCTTAGAAGCTCCTTTGGTAACAAGCAGATTTGTACATGACTCCGACTTTACAGGGATAATCAAAAGCAGAGCTGTTGCAAAAATAGATGTTAAGATTTTTTTCATTCTTTATTAATTTTTCAAATGCATATTCACAAATATAATATTAATTTTGTTGTAAAATAATGAAATATGTTCAGGATAGTTAAGCTTTTCACATTAATTTTCTCACTCTTTCTGGCTGCATCGGCCTACTCCCAAAACCCTCAACAAGAGAAAAAGAGCCCCGAGCAGATTGCCGCCGAACAGGCAGACAGGTTACAAAGAGACCTCAAACTTAATGACTACCAGGTATTCCTTGCCGACTCCGTTCTTCAGAAAAACATAGCCGGAGTGACTGCCGAATTTGAGAAGATGCAGAAAGCCGGTATGCAGAACTCCGATAACTACAGAGAGGTTCAATTAAAGTGGAGAAGAATGACGGAAGATGCATTTCAGAAGTTCATGACTCCTGCCCAGTTTGAAAAATACCTTAAATTGTCGGGTGTCTCCTCAAAAGAGAGAAAGAAGAGATTAGCCAAGTAATCTCTAAATCTTAATAGGTTTTGCCTCTCTATTTTTAAAGTGGGTAACATACTTGAATCCACCTCTTTTTAAAAGATCTGAAGCAAATTCAAACATCTCTCCAACCCTGTCAGATGAATGAGCATCGGAACCTATTGATATATACTCTCCTCCCAACTCCCTGAATCTTTTTATGATATTAATATCGGGAACCGGAGTTGAGCCATTTCTGTAACGGTAAGTATTAGTATTTATCTCTATAGCTTTCCCATTGTGAGCAAGGTATATGAGTATTGTATCCAGAATATCACTATAGTCTCTGTAAAAAATAGATCTTACCTCATATGGCGCATACCTGGCAATATAGTCGTAATGGCCGAGTATGTCAAAATCGCCATAAGATTGGGTAAGGAGAGATATTTGCTCTAGGTACCTGCCGTATGCCTCCTTATAGTTAAGGCCCTTGTAGTAGTCTCCCTTGTAAGGATCTATGCCATCTACAAAGTGTACAGATGCTATCACTATGTCAAACTCACATCCGGAAAGATACTCTTTTGTCTCTAAAAGGTTATCGGGCTGAAGGCCTATCTCTATGCCCTTTAATAAATTGATAGAATTTCCATTTTGGTGTAACTCCACCTCTCTGTGCTGTTCGTTTGGCGAAAAGAAAAATCTATCATCCTCTCCCGGGGCTTTTAAATCTAAGTGGTCTGTGAAAGCTATACCCGATAATCCAATAGCTTTGGCTGTCTCTATCGCCTGCTTGATTGTCATTGAGCTATCGGGAGAGAATGTTGTATGAGTATGACTATCTGTTAATCCCTTCATGTTATTTATAATTTCTAACCTTTGTTATGAGAATGTAAAAAGCAGGTTCATGAAAAAATTCCATATTGTAACAACTGCGGTGGCTACAAGTTTAGAGAGATAGAATTTAAGTTTTGGACTATTGAGAGTGAATTTTGTCTTATCAACTAAAATATATAGAATCAAACTATTGATTGCAAGACCTACAATAGATATGAGCAGGAACGAGAGGTACTCCAATGCAATGTTTGGGTTTACGCTTGAAAATGTCCAAACTCTGTTTAATATATAATTAGATGTAGCAGCAGCCAGAAAACCCGATCCGTTAGCTATATATTTGTTAAAATGGATTCTCTCTTTGAGAATCCATGTAATTCCAAAGTCTATAAAAAGCCCGGAAAGGCCAACCAACCCAAACTGAAAAAACTGCTCTACCATTTGCCCAATGCAGCTACTCTCCACTGATCGTCAATTTTTACAATCAGAAGTCTATTTTCATTATTCGGAAATCCGGGAATCAGAACTCTATAATCTACCTCTACCGAATCTTTGCCCGGCAATCTGTTTGAGTTAAGAATCTCTATCACAATCTCTGCGGTTTTTGATCTGATACTCTCTTTTACCCCCTCTTCCAGAGAGTCAACACCTTTTAACGAGCTTATAAGCTCCTCTGCAAGCTGTGGAGTACATAGAGCTGCCGCCTCTATATGATTTGGTTTTAAATATTGTGTCAAAAATTCCCGGGCAACTTGGGCTGCCCCCTCTTCCCCCCTATTACAGGAGAGTACAGATAAAACCAAAAAGAGTAAACCAAGATTTAAAAAAGATCTTTTCATAAGCTTTTACGTTTCAAGAGTTACAATTGTTATACCAGATCCGCCCATCTCTATATGCTCGTCTCTCACAGAGATAACCCCTCCTATTGTTTTTATATACTTTCTGAGCTCCTCTCTGAGGATTCCATTTCCTTTCCCATGGAGAATCTTTATCTCTGAAGCTCCTACCATAAGAGCGTCATCTACAAATCTGGTAACAATATCTATCGCCTGCTCCAGTCTCTCTCCCCTAACGTCTATTGATGGCTTAAACTCAAGCTTTCTTTTGGAAATACTTTCGCTCTCGTTAATAGAGAACGCCTTTTTTACCTTTCCTCCAGTTAGTTGAGAGAACTCATTTGAAGATATTTTCTCTATTTTATTAGATGATACTTTACTTATTACCGACCCCACAGCCAAGCTAACACTGTTTCCCTCAATTTTAATAACCTCTCCAATAAGTGCACTCCCTTTCACCTTTACCTTATCTCCTGCTTTAAGCGGTTTCTCGCTCTCTTTTATTTGTAGTTTATTAATTGGCTCAGGTTTAGGAGAATTAGGTCTCTCTCTTCTCTTCTCCTCTCTCCTCTCCTTTCGCTTAAGCAGCTGCTCCATCTTCTTAGCTATTATATCATCTCCCTCCTCGCGGGTTTTGTTCTCTATAAGCTTTTCAAAAGATGTCAGATCTCTCCTCACATCCTTTGTTCTCTCTTTTTGTGCCTGGCTCTCTCTAATCTCTTTGATTGTTGCCTCAATCTTTTTATTGGCTTGAGCAATCAACTCAGTTGCCTCTGATTTTGCATCATCAATAATTCTCTTTTTAAGTACCTGTATCTCTGATAGCTCTTTTTGGTATTTATCTGTGATGCTCTCTAAAGTTCTGTCTGTACTCTTTATCTTAGCCAGCTTTTCTTCCCAGGCGCGTCTGTTTCGGGCAATCTTTTTTAGATGTCTCTCTAGGTCTACAAAATCTGTCCCCGCCTTCTCCTCTGCTCGTTTAACAAGATCATCGGGGAGACCAATTTTTCTGGCTAACTCAAATGCAAAAGAGCTACCGGGTATACCCGTTTCCAACTTAAATAGCGGTTTAATGTTCTGCACATCAAACTGCATCCCTCCATTTAAAACACCACTGCTGCTGCTGGCATAAAACTTTAGATTCCCGTAGTGGGTTGTGATTATACCAAAACAGCCCCTTCTCTCTAAAGTTTCCAGTATTGCTTCTGCAATAGCACCTCCCGCTGTAGGTTCTGTTCCCGCTCCAAACTCATCTATCAAAATAAGACTTTTATCTGTTGCTTCTGATAGGATCTTTTTCATATTATTGAGGTGAGAGCTGTAGGTGCTGAGGTCGTTCTCTATAGACTGTTCGTCACCAATGTCTATATATATTTCGTCGAAAAGAGCTATTTCTGAACTTTCAGATTCCGGAACAAGGAATCCGCATTGAAGCATATATTGTAGCAGACCTACTGTCTTTAGACAAACCGATTTGCCTCCGGCATTGGGACCTGATATTAAAAGGATTCTTCTCTCTTTTGTTAATGAGAGATTCAGCGGAACAATCTCCTTTCCCTCTTTTTTGAGTGCCCGCTCCAGAATGGGGTGACGTGCATTTTTTATGCTAAGCTCTCTTGCCTCTGAAATTATAGGCATACCTGCATTTATGGAAATTGCATATCTGGCTTTTGCCCAGATGAAATCTATTAGCGATAAGATATGCGCAGAGTGGAGTAGTTCATCTCTGTATGGCCTAAGAAAATCGGAAAATTGAGTAAGTATCTTTATTATCTCTCTCTGCTCGGCAAAGTGCAACTCTTTTACCAGGTTGTTTAACTCCACAATCTCTGCAGGTTCTATATAAAGTGTCTTTCCCGATGCCGACTCGTCTGCTATAAAACCGGGAATTTTCTTTTTATTCCCAGCTAAAACCGGTATCAGCATACGCCCATCTCTTACAGAAACAGAGGCATCTGAGTCTATAAAGCCCTCTTGTTGCCCCTTCCGTAGTATTGAGTTAATCTTCTTGGATATCGTACTCTCCTTCTCTCTTATTGCCCTTCTAATGATTTGCAAATCTTCGCTTGCAGTATCTTTTATCTCTCCGAATCTGTCCAGTATGGAGTCTATTCGTCTAACTATCTCGGGGTAAAGCACAACTGGCTCTATCAACCTTTTAAGATTCAGATAAAGACCATCCTTGGTAGATTTAAAGAAGAATAATATCTGCCTTATGGTCTCTAGCGAAACTCTTAGTTTAGAGACAGATGCTATGTCTAAATAATAGGATGTGTGTTCTAGCTGTTTTATAAAATTTGTAGTATCTACAAAACCCGAGTCGGGGAAACCATTCTCTAACAGAGATATAGCCCTCATTTCATCTGTGAGTAGTAGTTTTTCTCTAACCTCTTTATAATCTAAACAGAATGAGGCACCCCTCACCATCTCTCTGGCCAACTCTGTAGAGCACAAACTCTCAACAGACAATCTTATCTTGTCGAAACCAAGTTTTTGCTCTGTTCTCTCTCTGTTTTTCATGACTTTTTTACTGTCCACAAAGATAAAAGTTTATACCTTAGCACGAAATTTTACTTAAATAATGGTTTTAACGGCTGCGCTGCTCATCCCAATTGCTTATCTGTTAGGGTCTCTATCGGGAGCAATTAGTTTAGGCAGGATTTTCTACGGTGTAGATGTAAGAGATTACGGGAGTAAGAACCCCGGCTCTAATAATGTTCAGAGAGTTTTTGGATGGCCTTTGGCCCTTTTTGTTTTCATTTTTGATATCCTAAAGGGGGTGGCGGCATCATCTTTGGTTTTTCTTCTGCCAATTGAGAGTGGAACCAATACATTTACCGCTTTCCAGATAATATTTGGTTTATCGGCTGTTTTAGGGCACATATTCCCCATTTTTCACCAATTCAAGGGAGGTAAAGGTGTTGCTACCTTAACGGGTGTTCTATGGGCAATTCACCCCTTTGCAGTTCTATTTTGTTTCTCAATTTTTCTTTTAAGCTTTATAACAACCCGATATATCTCTCTTAGTGCAATTGTAGGAATTTCTGTGTTCCCTCTGTTTGTGAACTTTATATTTGGAGATACTATCTACGGAGAGATGACTCTTACTCTCAGAATTTTTAGCATCGTTGTTGCTATAACAGTTTGGTTAACGCATATTAGCAATATTTTAAGATTGCTCAAAGGGAAAGAGGAGAAGTTTAAACTAAAGAGGGGAAGATCTTTTGTTAAGCAAAAAGCTTCTCTATAGATGCTCGCAGTTCTGATATACTGTTCATCTTTTTTATCTCTCCATTATTTACAAGAGATATGTCGCCTCTCTCCTCCGAAACTACAATAACAACCGCATCGCTTAACTCTGTTATACCCACTGCCGCTCTGTGTCTCATTCCAAAGTGCGCCGGAATACTTAAGTTTTCTGATATAGGCAATGTACACCTTGCTGCAATAATTTTATCATTGGTAATAATCATTGCTCCATCGTGTAAAGGTGCATTTTTGAAGAAAATATTCTCTATCAATCTTCTGCTCACTCTAGCGTCCAATCTGTCTCCACTCTCAGCAATAAATTCCAAAGACGAGCTCTTGGAGATTACTATAAGTGCTCCGGTTTTTGTTTCCGACATTCTTCCGCAGGCCTGTGTGATCTCTTTCAGTACCTCATTTGTTATGCTCTCTGCAGCAGAGCCAAACAGAAATCTTGCAACTCTAAGACTCTGTCGGGAGTCTATGTACCTTGTACCAAGGCGAAGAAGAAACCTTCTTATCTCCTGTTGGAATAGTATAATAAGTGCCAATACTCCTACACCAATGATTTGGCCTAAGATAGCACTCAACAAATCCATTTGAAGCGCCTTTACAACCAACCAAATAAAGTAGAACACCAATATGCCGGTGAAGATATTAAGAGCGGCAGTACCCCGTATCAGCTTGTATGCCTGATAAATAAGCACGCCAACGAGAAAGATGTCGATTACATCTATTATCTCTAATTTAATAAAGTCGAACATAGCCGATTTTACACAAACTTAAACCAATTATTCAACAAATGCTAATGCCGCAATGTTAACCTCTAAAGCTCCCGCTTTTAGTAACTCATTTGCGCACTCAATTATTGTAGCACCTGTGGTGATTACATCATCTACCAATAGAACCCTCTTACCTTTTATCTGTGCTCCTGATACAACCTTAAACACCCCCATAACCCCTTTAGCCCTATCCTCTTTACCTTTTGAGGTTTGAGTCGAGGTATATTTAATCCGTTTTAAAGTTTTATTCACAGGTATTCCCATCCTTTTTCCAAATGTCTCGGCAATTATCTCAGATTGATTGAACCCTCTTTTAAATTTTTTAAACCAATGAAGGGGAACAGGTACTATAAAGTGGGTCTCCAAAAATGTGTCCGACTCTACTATCCTGTCTGCAAGCATTTTTGAAAAATGTCTGCCAATCTTCACATTGCCGCAGTATTTAAATTGATGCACTACACCACTCCATTTGCTCTCTCTTCTATACAACAGAAGTGTTGCCACCCTGGCACTACACCCTCTCTCTAAAATCACCTCCTCTGCAGGATTACCTCGCCAACTCCAGTAGTAAGAGAAGGGGGCATCTGCCACGCAAGTGATGCAAATATACTTTTCACCCCTGCATAACACTCGGTTACACACAGCGCAAAAGTCGGGGAAAAAGAGATCCCATATAGCCATAATCTATAGTGACAGCATCATAGTAGCAGCTTTATGAACCTGAGTATCGTTCCTAAGCATACTCTCAATTCTGCCACGTTGATAATAATATCTGTTAACTATCTCCTCTTCTAAGAGCGGCTTTATCTCCCCTTTGCCTCTTCTAAGAACCTCCTCTTTAGGAATTTTCACCCTCTTAGCAAGCTCCTCCATCTCTTTTTTCATCTCTCCATAAAGGGCTTCACGCATTGCTATCAACATTAGCTTATCAAACTCAACCTCTGTAGAGGTTCTGTGATCGAACTCTTTTAAGGCAGCCCACTTTACAAACTCCTCGTACTCATTATCTGAAAGAGAAAACAAAGATGGTTTATCAATTGATAGTCTCTTTTTTAAATACTCAATTGAGAATTCATGAAGAATATCTCCATATATAAGAGCTAATGCTGGCCTGCTTAACTGCTGAGGCGTAATGATAGTATCGGGAACAATACCTCCTCCGTCGAACACACTTCTCCCCCTCTTTAACGTTTTGAACTCTCTAATCAGAGAGTCGGGAATACTTCCAACGCTCCCATCCTCGTTTCTTGTTGAGTAGTCGATTGCCTGTACACATCTTCCGCTTGGAGTATAATACTTTGCCGTTGTAAGCTTTATTCTGTTATTGTAGCCAACATCTCTTATTGATTGAACCAAACCCTTACCGAATGTTCTTGTACCGGCAATGGTTGCCCTGTCTAAATCTTGTAGGGCCCCTGCAACAATTTCCGATGAAGAGGCAGAAGAGGAGTTCACCAGCACAACCAAAGGTATTTGTGTGTCTACAGGATCCTCTTTTGTGTAGTAATCTATATCTGCCATTTTAAACCTACCAAGTGATGAGACAACTTTTGTACCCTTAGGCACAAATAGAGAAACAATGTCTACCGCCTCATCTAGAAGACCACCTCCATTACCCCTCAGATCCAGAATTAATCTCTTAAGTGATGTGCTCTTTTTAAGTTCAATCAACGCTTTTTTAACTTGAGCCGCACCACCAAGTGTGAAACCTGTCAATCTTATGTACCCGACAGTGTCGGAGAGCATTCCGCTATAAGCAACATCTTGAAAATGGATCTTCTCCCTCATTACAGATATATCTGTAATCTCATCGCCTCTTAGTCTCTTTATCTTAAACTTAACTGTGGTTCCCGGAGCCCCCTTCATTTTTGCACTGCACTCCTCTACTTTCATGGATACAACAGATACTCCATCTATCTCCATTATAATATCTCCTGCAAGTAGTCCCGATTTGGCTGCAGGCGAACTCTCATAAATCTCACTGATTAATATAAGATCTCCTGTTTTTCTGATTAATGCTCCAATTCCTCCATAGCTGCCGGTTGTTAGCATTTCAAGACTCTCTCTGTCTTCTTCAGGTATAATTACTGTATAAGGATCGAGAGACTCCAGCATAGACTCCGTGGCTCTCATTATAAGTTTATCTGCATCTATACTGTCTACGTACAAGTATGACAACTCCCTTAAGACATTGAGTTGTACCTCAAGACTCTTACCCACTTTAAAGTTTTTCGATTGAGCTCCGGAGCTGATTGGTGCCAAAATTACAAGCAAAAGCAAGGTGAGGCATTTTACAAAACATTTCTTCATTCTATTCTCTTCTAATTAATACAAAAATAAAGTTTTAGTATCTTTGATGCAATATTTAATCTTCAATGGAGATAGTTTTTGCAACTTCCAACAGCCATAAAATTAATGAGGCAAAGGGAATTCTGAGGGAATCCTGGAAAATAGTCACTCCCTTTGATTTGGGAATAACCGAGGAGATTCCCGAGGATGCTCCTACTTTGCAGGAGAACGCCCTTTTTAAGGCAACATACATATTTGAAAAATGTGGTAAATTATGCTTTGCAGATGATACCGGGTTGGAGGTGGATTGGCTGAACGGCGCACCGGGGGTAAGATCTGCAAGGTATGCATCAGAAAATAGTGACGCTCTTTTAAATATGCAAAAACTACTCAAAGAACTTAATGGAGTTGAAAATCGAAAAGCCAGGTTTCGTACTGTAATTGCGCTCAAAGGGCGTGGAGAGTGCCATCTGTTTGAAGGTGTTCTTAATGGAACTATCTCTACAGATCCATCGGGCTCGGCAGGATTTGGCTACGATCCAATTTTCATTCCAGATGGTTACACCAAATCTCTTGCCGAACTTACATTTTTTGAAAAAAATATTATATCACACAGAGGTAAGGCAATAAGGAAACTATCTGAATTTCTCTCTTACTACACCGAATAATGAGCTCTAAAAGCCATAGGATAATTGTTTTAAACCTTCTTAAACACAAAGAGAGTGGAATTATTGTAAATTGCTACTCTAACTTATGTGGTAGAGAGACTCTATATTTAACACACCCTGGAAGCAGTTCAAAAAGCAGGTCCTCTTTTTCTCAATTTCATCCTTTAGCAGTTTTAGATATAGGGCTTTCGGAGAATCGCAGGGGAGCTCTACCCAAAATTAAGGAGTTTGAGGCACCATATAAATTGGAGCAAATCAGGTGCAATATAAAAAAAAGCGCTATAGCCCTCTTTATAAGTGAGCTAATTCTGAAGGTTATAAAAGAGCAGGAGCACAATACTCTTCTATTCGATTTTTTGCACCAATCGATTCTCTCTCTGGAAAAAAGCACCTATGGGCTTGCAAACTTTCATCTCTATTTTCTTCTTAAGTTTATCTCCCATTTGGGATACTACCCCGAGCTCATAAGAGATGAGAGCACACCCTTTTTTGATATCCCCTTAGCAAGATACACTCGAAACATGTCAGAAATGACATTTGGTGCATCTGAGAGCAGAGTTCTCTTTCAACTCTCAAATTCAGATGAAGAGAGTCTTGCAACAATTAAGATAACCAAAGATTTAAGGTACTCCACTCTTAAAGAGATGTTACGGTTCTTGAGCTTTCATACCGGGCACGATATTTGGTCTGATTCTCTGGAGGTGCTCCACGAAGTATTCGATTAACACTTTTTTTAAATGTCTCTTACAACAAAGATATTCCGTATTATGTCTAGAAACAGGCTTAAATCTCTGGAAATAACCCGAAGAGATCCTGTTTCATCGCAAAACAAATTACTATACCACCTTATCTCAAGAGGTGAGGTAACACATTTTGGTAGAGATCATAAATTTGAAAAAATTGATAATATAAAAGCCTTCCGGGAGCTTGTGCCACTTAGAGACTACAATGCTTTTGAACCCTATATAGAGAGAGCCAGAAGGGGAGAGGAGCGCGTTTTATGGGACACTCCTGTGAAATGGTTTGCAAAATCGTCGGGCACCAGCTCTTCTAAAAGCAAATTCATTCCAGTTACCTACGACTCATTAAACAGTTGTCACTTTGAAGGAATGAAAAAGATGTTATCTGTATATGTAGATAACAATCCTGCATCTGCTATATTCGATGGTGATGCTCTCACATTAGGGGGAAGCGTATCTGTAGATGAACTGGGCAGAGGGGGGAGCCACTATGGCGATCTTTCGGCCATTCTTCTCAGTAACTCTCCATTCTGGGTAGAGATGAGAAGAGTTCCTCCAAAAAAAGTTGCTCTGATTGAGGATTTTGAAACAAAAGTCAGGCAGATTTGCAAGGGCTCAAGGAGCTATAATGTTACAAACTTCTCCGGAGTCCCTTCGTGGAATCTGATATTATTAAGAAGAGTTCTGGAGTACAATAATTTGAGCACTCTCGGTGAGATTTGGCCCAACTTAGAGCTTTTTATGCATGGAGGGATAAATTTTGAGCCCTATAGAGATGAATACAATAGAATCTTAATAGGTACCAAAACAAAATTTATGGAGAACTACAACGCCTCTGAGGGCTATTTTGCTTTTCAGGACAACCCATTTGATAGCTCTATGTTACTGCTTACAGACAATGGAGTCTTCTTTGAGTTTATTCCCATGAGCAAACTAAACGAAGCTTTATCTGGTAATTTTAGAGATTTCGATACTGTAGAGAGTGTAAAAACCGGAGTAAATTATGCAATGGTAATTACAACCAATGGAGGTCTTTGGCGCTATCTTATAGGTGATTGCGTGACTTTCACCTCTCTTTTTCCACACAAAATAATAATTACGGGAAGAACACAGCTCTTTATAAACGCTTTTGGTGAGGAGCTAATGATTAACAATGCCGAACGTGCACTCGCTGAATGTTGTAACGCTATGGGGTGCTCTGTTGCAAACTATACTGTAGCGCCTATTTTTATGGATAACAACAGAAAAGGGGCACATCAATGGGTTGTTGAGTTCTCTGCTCCGCCAAAATCAATCGAAGAGTTTGCCGCACTTTTAGATAAAAATTTATGCTCAATCAACTCCGACTATGAGGCAAAAAGAAGAGGTGACGTAACTATGTTACCTCTTGAAATCACAATCGTTAAACCCGGATGTTTTTATGAATGGATGAGGGAGCGGGGAAGGTTGGGAGGCCAAAACAAGGTTCCCAGATTGAGCAACTCCAGAGAGTATATTAACGAACTTCTTCTTTTAAATGAAAGATTATAGCACCAGATTGGCTCAACTCAAAAGAGCGATATTCGAAATAAACAACAGAGCCGAGTTCAATGAAGCGGTTTTAGAAGTTTTTCATATTCAAAGGATTATCTGCCAACCATACAAAGAGTATATCAATTTACTAGGGACAGATATAAGTAAAATCAAAAAATACCAACAGGTGCCGTTTTTACCGGTCTCTATCTTTAAAAATAGAGATATTATATGCGACGGATTTCCTCCGCAGATGGTTTTTAACAGCAGCACAACAACCGGATCAACGCCGTCTAAGCATCCGGTTCACGACCTCTCTCTCTACGAAGAGAGCTTTAAACGAAGCTTTAAAAAGTTCTGGGGAGACCCCTCAGATTTCACAATATATGCTCTTCTTCCAAACTATTTGGAGAGAGAAAACTCCTCTCTAGTATATATGGTAAATGAACTCATATCATCTTCAAGTAACAAAGAATCGGGCTTTTTCCTCTATAATCACCAAGATTTGTATAATTCCCTTATTAAATCTAAAGAGAATGGAGAGAAGACAATGCTTATCGGTGTCAGTTTTGCCCTACTAGACTTTGCAGAGAGGTACAATCTCAACTTTCCCAATCTGATTGTTGTTGAGACGGGAGGTATGAAGGGGCGAAGGGAGGAGATCTCGAGAGACGAGCTGCACAGACGCCTGAAGAGTGCATTTAATGTTAAAAAAATCGCTTCGGAATACGGCATGGCAGAGCTTCTGTCGCAAGCATGGTCGTATGGAGAAGGTCTCTTTGAGACACCCGGTTGGATGAGAATAGTAATAAGAGACCTCTCAAACCCTTTTAAAATGCTCAATAAAGGAGAAATTGGCGGTGTTAACGTTATAGACCTTGCAAATATCTACTCCTGTGCATTTATTGAGACACAGGATCTTGGATTAAAAAAGGCCGGGAGTCTTTTTACACTCCACGGCCGAATATCGGGATCGGAATTGAGGGGCTGTAACCTGTTACTTGCCCATTAACTCCTTTACTTTTGCAATCTGTTTATTACCTCCTCTACCTTAGACTCCAGCATATCTCCATCCTCCTGAAGACCCCTCTTCTTATAAAGATCTGAAAGATAGAACAGGTAAGACAAATTATTCTCTATGTCGCTCTTCGACAGATATCTTCCTCTATGCTCAACTCCAAACAACTCTATAGAACTTAGTGTCTCCTGCACAAAGGCCTCTCCTAAACTTCTGGCCTTCTCTCTCTCTCCGGCTTGAAGATAGATATCTATGCTCTCCATAATTGCCAGCTCATTAAGTGACGGTAAAATTGAACCGTTTAGCGGAAACTGCGAAGGAATCATAATCTCTTGCATTCTGTCCAGAACCTCAACAGCTTTCTCTAAATGACCCTCCTCTGCAAGTGCTCTTGCCGTCTGGCTATGAATATTCCTTACAGAAATAACAGCATTAAAGGTAAGTAGATTCTGATAATCAATATTTACGGTAGGGTCATTAATGTTTCCCCACCTATACACATTCATCACTTTATTGTGCATATCCAGAGCATTTACCCTGCCCGGATTTCCCATGCTGTTCTTAACTTTAATAGGTACAAATTTGTATGCAAATCCATTGAACTCTAAGTACTCTCTTATACCAATTCCAAGATCTCCACCCATTGCAACAAAGTAGATAGGTCTCTCCCAATTATAATTTGCAATCAGATCCAGTATCATCATCTCACTCTTGGTTAGTACATTCTTATTCTGAGGAATAGTTAGCTTTATAGTATCCACAATCAGTGAAGAGTCACTTACCGGAACTATTCCGCCCTCTAAAACTCTTCTCTTATCTACAGGTACAAGCAACTCTCTTGCTGCAAAGAAACTAACAGACTCACCCGAGGTAAGTCTAACCTTTGCCTCGGGTTTAGATATAAAGTCTATTACGGCTTTAAGCGAAACGGGTCTGTTGAACCTTTCAAAAATCTGTATGATATCGTTTGTGCCGTATATATATTCACTCCTTGGAATAGAAAATTTAAGCGGTTCCGACTCATACACCTTGTACTGCATTTGGTCTATATACCAATCAGTGCCAAGAAGTGATGTATTTACTATTCTCACGTCTGTTCTCACTCCCTCTACCTCCTGTAGGTACCATAACGGAAATGTATCATTATCTCCGTGAGTAACAAGTATTGCCTGATCGTCACATGAGTTGAGATAGTTATAGGCAAGATCCCTGGCGCTGTATCTGTTGCTTCTATCATGATCGTCCCAATTCTGAGAGGCCATTTGAATTGGAACCACAACTAACAGTGCGCCGGCAACTATAGCCGAACCTTTCTCTGATAAATACTTTTTCAAAAACTCATAAAGAGCCATAACGCCAAATCCTGTCCAAATAGCAAAGGCGTAGAAAGATCCTGCATAGGCATAATCTCTCTCCCTTGGCTGATAAGGCGGCTGATTGAGATATATTACAATGGCAAATCCTGTTAAAAGAAAGAGAAGTGTTGTTACCCACCAATTCTGTTTGTCTCTTTTAAGTTGATACAGCAAACCAACAATACCAAGCAGTAGAGGTAGCATATAGTAGTGGTTTTTTGCTTTGTTGTTCACTATGTAGTCCGGCCCAACTCTCTGATCACCCAATCTTGCTCTGTCGAGAAAACCAATCCCCGACTCCCAGTTTCCTCTTAGCGGGTCTCCCGGGGTTGTAGAGTGGATATCATTCTGCCTTCCTGCAAAGTTCCACATAAAATATCTCAGATACATCCAATCTAATTGATAGTCGAAGAAGTATGCCAGATTATCTTTAAAAAGCGGCATCTTCTGATCTGTACCCTGTATTGCCCTACCTCTTCCCTGAGTATACTGCTGATAAAATTTCACATGATCAGAGCTTGAGCTCCACATTCTAGGGAAAAACATCTTTGCATCGCTATTGTAAATAGGAGAGACCGGACCCTTTACCCATTTGTACTTATCGCCCACTTTTGCCCAGTAGTCTTTAGTCTCAAGATCCCACGGAGAGGCAAATGACTCTCCGTATATAAGAGGATTACTGCCATACTGCTCTCTGGCAAGGTACCTTACTAATGAGAATGGGTTATCTGGTTGATTCTCATTGGTTGGAGTGTTGGCAGATGATCTGATTATAATAACAGCAAACGCCGAATATCCTATAACAATCATAGTGAATGACAAGGCAATCGTATTTACAAGCACCTTCTCTTTTTTATATGACCACCAGATTACGTAGAATGATATTGCCAGAATGGATGCTACAAATACTGCCGCTCCTGTATTAAATGGCAAACCCAACACGTTTACAAAGAGAAGATCTAACATTGCAGCCCCTTTAGGTAAGAATGGTATTATTCCGTAGAGAATCAAACCAAGAATAACTGCCGAGATAGCAAGAACTATAAAACTCCTCTTTGTTGTAACCTCATATTTCTTATAATAGTAGACAAATACCAAAGCAGGGATTGTAAGAAGATTAAGAAGGTGAACACCTATGGAGAGCCCCATAAGGAACGCAATCAGCACAATCCACCTATCGGAATAGGGTTCGTCTGCCTGCTCCTCCCATTTAAGCATAGCCCAGAAAACTACGGCAGTGAAGAACGACGACATTGCATAAACCTCTGCCTCTACAGCCGAAAACCAGAATGTGTCGGAAAAAGTATAAATTAATGCACCTACAACACCCGACATAATAATTGCTATAGCATATCCGTTGCTTAAACTCTTTTTTGTCTTCTCAACTACTCTCCTACCCAGATGAGTGATGGTCCAGAAAAGGAACATAATTGTAAGAGAAGAGCATAAAGCACTCATAGCATTCACCATCATTGCAGCTTTTTCGGGGGAGGCAAACATTGTAAAAAACCTTGCAATGAGCTGGAAAACCGGATTTCCCGGGGGGTGTCCTATCTCTAGCTTGTATGAGGAAGCGATAAATTCACCGCAATCCCAGAAGCTTGTAGTTGGCTCAATTGTAGATAGATATACAACCGAAGAGACAATAAAGAGGAGGACTCCTGCAATGTTGTCAAATAACCTGAATCTTTTCATTTCCATATGCTCTTATCCAATAAGTTTGAGAATAATTGACAAAGATACTATTTTGAATTTTTCTGCCTAAATTTGTGAAAAATAAAAGAGATGACAAACAACGATTGGAAGAGCCGGCTTGGAGTGGTGTTCTCAACCAATCCCGACTACGGATACAACAGCCCCGACGAAACACCTCACGAAGAGACGTTACCTCCTTCAAAACAAAAGTTGATAGTTGCTATAGACCGTCGCAACAGAGGTGGAAAGCAGGTAACCCTGGTTAAAGGGTTTATTGGAAACGAAGAGGATTTGATTCAGCTTTCAAAGATGATAAAGACCAAATGCGGAACCGGGGGTACTGTAAAAGATGGGGAGGTTATTATTCAGGGAGATTTTAGAGACAAGATTCTATCGTTTCTGGAAAGTGAGGGATACAAAGCAAAAAGAGGAAACTAAACATAGATGGTATCGAAATATAAATGGCAATAGCAGACACAATTACCGTCACCAACTTGCTGTACAGCAGATTTATAGTTGTAGAAAAGTCTTATCCCGACTCAAATGAGACTATTAAACCAATGAATCAGCTATGGAGTTCAACTACTTTAATTTCCCATAATAAATCCGATTTTGTAAAAATTGAGGAGGAGCACCCCGATGACTACTTTATATCGGGTTTGATGCTCCTTTTTTTTATCCTTACGGCTATTTTTTCGAGGGAGTTGGTAATAACATTTCCAAATATTTTCAAATCTCTCTTCAGCTTTAAAAAACAGGTAAAATGGGAGTCTAAACTATCGGAATCTAATCAACGCAACATTGCCGCTCTTTTGGCTGCAATTTACTTCCCTCTGTTTATTGCCTTCTCTTTTGGAGATTATTTTGACACCCAATACGGTATAGAGCGTTTTTTTCTATTAGCCGCCAGCGCAATTATAATTCTAAGTTATTGGATTTTTAAAAGCATAATTTTAAGATTTCTTGGTTGGATAACAAAAAGTAAGGTAACTTTTATTTTAGTAGGTAAAATTGGTTACAACCATTTGATACTCTCTGTATTTATGTCATTTCCATTTTTTTTGATTCCACTTTTCAAACCCCAAGCAGATTATGACTCTTTACTTAAATGGTTGTCTATATGTATTTTGAGTGCGTATGTATTGTTTCTTATAAAGGGGTATAAAGCAATAATTTCATCACATTTTTCTCATTTTTTTTATATTTTGTATCTTTGCACCGTCGAGTTGCTTCCTATTGCGCTTATGACCCATTTTTTACTCTCTTACCAATAATATGAAAGTTAAAAAGATATTAATTTCTCAACCCGCTCCGGTTAATGGCTCACCGTACACAGAACTCATCTCAAAGTATAAGGTAAGTATAGACTTTATCCCCTTTTTTAGGGTAGAGCCACTGCAATCAAGAGAGTTTCGTCTTCAGAAAATAAACATCTCGGAGCACACCGCCATTGTCTTTACCTCCAGAACCTCTATCGATGCTTTTTTTAAGATATGCGAAGAGCTGCGTATTACAATCCCCGAAACCATGAAGTACTTCTGCATCTCCGAGGCAATAGCTCTCTACCTGCAAAAGTATATCGTATACCGTAAGCGTAAGATTTTCTTTGGAAGTGGAACCACTGCGTCAATCATAGAAGCAATAGGGATAAAGCACAAAAACGAAAACTTTCTATTAACGGTTGCCGACAACTGTAAAACAGACCTTAATAAGGTGTTTACTAAATCTAAACTAAAACACTCATCTGCAATTCTGGTCAAAACAGTGAATAGCGACTTAAGCGCTTTAGATATAAAGACTTATGATATGGTTGTGTTTTACAGCCCTTCAGACATTAAATCATTAAAAGATAACTTCCCCGACTTTAATCAAGAAGGTTTGCAATTTGCCACTTTTGGGCCGGCAACATTAAAAGCTCTGAAAGCTGCAAAATTTACCTCCACGGTGGTAGCCCCTACTCCGGAGGCGCCATCTATCGCAAAAGCCCTGCTTATATACTTTGAACAAAAATAGACTTACTTTTAGCAAAAGCAGTAGACTCTGCTCTGTTAAGAAGATTGCAGAGATCTTTGAGGGGGGTATCGTGGAATTTTGTCACCCTTTCAAGTTCTATTTAAGCCCCAATGATAACACACAGTGCAAAGTGCTGATATCTGTCCCAAAAAGAAACTTTAAGAAGGCAGTCCATAGAAACCGTATTAAACGAGTAATTAGAGAGGCACTGAGGTTAAACGGAGTTTCAAAGTTAACCGGATCGCACATCTGCATAGTTTATATTGGCAAAGAGACTCCGGAGATTAACAGCATAATTGAAAAGATAAAACATGTTCTGGAAAAAGCCGGCAAAATTGGTCAAGAGTCTGTTGATTCTACCATTTCTCCTACTGATTAATTGCTATAGGTACTGCATATCTCCTCTTAAACCCCCAAGCTGTAGATATACTCCAACCTGCTCGGCCTATGCGGCAGAAGCACTAAAAAAACACGGTCTGTTCAAAGGTTTATGGTTGGCAGTCAAAAGAGTTTTGAGTTGTAATCCGTGGGGTGGCAGCGGTTACGACCCCGTTCCATAACCAAATCTCTCCATGATAATGTCCTGATTCTTCTCCCCTTTTGCCAGAGCCATTATCTCTTGTTTAGATGTCTGCGCTATATCCAGAAGCACAAGACCATCTACACAGTAGTTAAAATCGGGGTCTACATTATATGTAACAATTTTACAGTTTATCTTGAGATACTTTTTGACAAGGGTAGGCAATCTGTACTCGTTATTGCTTAGACGAAGCATAAACCTGTCAAACTTTTCAAGAGTGTCCATTTTCCCCGCAAGCAGGTGCTCAGGAGAGGTTCTTAAATAGTCGGGGAAAAAAGGGTTCCTTGGAATAACATACTTTTCAATTTCGCCTGCCGAATGATTACTTTTTATGTAGTGGATCATAAGACTTCTATAAAACTTTGGATACCAAGAACTTATACTCACAGGCCCCAGAAGGTATTTTATCTCTTTATTTGTTACTACCGAATAGAAAAGTCCTTTTATAAGCAATACCAGAGGGAGTGCCTCTTTTTGATAATCCAGAACAACAAATGAACGCCCCAGCTCCAAAGATTCTGAAAGTACCTTTTCGAAAGGTTTTTCATAACTAAAGAGTGTCTGAGTGTAGAATCCCTTAACACCTTTAGACTTCATAATCTCTGCACCAAATCCTAAGCGATATGCTCCAACGAGCCTTGTTTTCTGCTTATCCCAAAGAATAAGGTGTTTGTAATATGAATCATACTCATCTAAATCGAGTGGTCTGCCGGTACCTTCACCTACTGCCCTAAACGCCTCCTCTCTCCTTCGTCCCAGTTCGTGCATCATTAAGGGAATAGATTTTGAATCGGTAAGATAGCAGCTGTAGTTTCCGGTTGTAAAGAGATGCTTCTCAGGTGCAAGAGAGTTAATCTCTTTTTGCATTGCCCTTCTATTTTTTGGGAGTGCAATCGGCTCCAGGTCAATCCTTGTTTCGTTCTTAACCTCTTTACGAATATTTGCCTCCAAAGCATAGGTTCTCGACCTAAGATGCATCCCCAACTCTTTGAGGTCTTTAAATTCCGATATCTCTGTTTGCGACACAGGCCTTCCTATACACATCCGTATACTTCTGTTCTGCTTATTAAGAAGTTCTCCGGGTAGTCTTGCAGTACGAAGCATGGGGTGGATTTTACCAATCCAGTGAAAAAATCTGGAATTTGTTCCGTGAAAATAGACAGGGACAACAGGTACTCCCGATATTTTAATAAGCTTTATAATAGATGGCTGCCACTCTTTGTCTTTGATTATAGATGTTCCGTATGTTGTAGAGACCTCCCCGGCAGGAAAGAGTGCCAGACCTCCGCCGTTTTTGAGGGTCTCCATCGCTGTTCTCAGCCCTGAAAAACTTCCGGCAAGATCGGGCTTATCAGTAAACGGGTTTACAGGGAGAAAGAATTCGGTTAAATTTGGAATATGCGAAAGCACAAAGTTTGTAAGAAACTTTATATCAGGCCTTACAGATCCAAAAATGTGAAGTAAAATAATTCCGTCTACAGCCCCAAAGGGGTGATTAGATACAACAATAAACGGCCCATCCTGAGGAATATACTCCAGCTCTTTCTCGTTAATTTCAAATGATACATTGAACTCCTTTAACAGGGCTCCGGTAAACTCCCGGCCACTTATATTTGCAACTCTTGAATATCTTTTGTTAATTCTCTGTAAACCTGTAATATGCAATATTATAGATGCCAGAATATCTCCTGTAACACCTCTTAGTTTAAAGGCCTTCTTTACATCTTGCCTCGATATAAGTTTGGTTGTCATAATCTAAGACAAATATAAGATATTTGTTACTTTTACAAAAAATCGAGTTACATAAATGGATACAAAAGTATATAACCCAGATAAACATCCACTAAAAGAGAGAGTTAAATTGTTACCCTCTTTACCGGGCGTATACAGGTTTTATGACAAAGAGGGTGTAATCATTTATGTTGGAAAAGCTAAAAACCTTAAAAACAGAGTCTCTCAATATTTTAACTCTCCCCATAACCTTACCGGGAAAACCAAAGTTATGGTGAGTAAAATTGCAGAGATGCAACATACAGTTATGGATAGCGAAGAGGATGCTCTTTTGTTGGAGAATAACCTTATAAAAGAGTATCAGCCAAGATACAATGTAATGCTTAAAGATGGTAAAACCTACCCTTGGATCTGTATCAAGAACGAACCATTTCCCAGAGTAATCTCTACTCGCAGAATGTTGAAAGACAAATCTAAATACTTTGGACCCTACAGCTCGGCACTTCAGGTATACAATATGATTGAACTTATTTCAAATCTCTATTACTTAAGAGATTGCAAATTAGATCTATCCAGCCATGCAATCGGTGTTAAAAAGTACCGGCCATGTTTAAAGTACCACATCGGCAAGTGTAAAGCTCCATGCATATCTAACTTCTCTGAGGAGGATTACTTAAGTCAGATCTCAAAAATTGAATCATTGCTTAAAGGTGATATATCATCACTACTCAAAGATTTTAAAAGGAAAATGTTTGAAGCGGCCGAAGTTCTTGACTTTGAGTCTGCTCAAAAGTATAAAGAGAAGATTGAGCTACTCAATGGTTACAGCAGTAAATCACTTGCTGTAAGTGGTAATATGGGTGATGTAGATATTTTTGCCCTACTATTCGAAACCGAATTTGCCTACGGAAATTACATGAGACTTGTAAATGGCCATCTTATTCAATCTATGAACATGGAGTTTAAGAACCCCCTAGAGGAGAGCGAAGAGAGTGTTATGAGTCTCTTCATTTCTGAAGTTTACTCTAAGTTTGGCAAGAGCAAGGGTGAGGTTATTGTTAGCCATCTACCCGATTTGGAAAGCTTCAGACTCAAGTGTCACATACCTGTAAGAGGAGACAAGAGCTCTCTCCTAAAGCTTAGCATTAAAAATGCCATGCAGTTGAAGAGCGAAAGGTTAAAACAGGAGGAGAGGATAAGGCCCGAAGATCATAAACGAAGGGTCACAGATACATTAATGAAAGACCTTGGTATGGACACACCTCCCCTTCATATAGAGTGTTTCGACAACTCCAATATACAGGGCAAATTTGCTGTCTCTGCATGTGTAGTATTCCGTGATGGACAGCCAAGTAAAAAAGAGTATAGGCATTTTAATGTAAAGAGCGTGGTGGGTGCGAATGATTTTGCAACAATGAAAGAGGTATTGAACAGGCGCTATTCCAGAATGATTGCCGAGAACACCCCGCTGCCTCAGTTAATTGTAATTGACGGAGGAAGGGGACAGCTGAATACTGCCTGGGAAGCATTAAGGGAGTTGGGTTTAGAAGATAAAATTAAAGTAATAGGAATCGCAAAACGTTTGGAGGAGCTGATAATTCCGGGCGATCCTCACCCTCTTTTTCTGGATAAAAACTCAATGTCGCTAAAGGTGATAATGCACCTTAGAAATGAAGCCCACCGTTTTGGAATTACCCATCATCGCAATAAACGCAGCAAAGGGTTCATAGAGGGGGAGCTGGATTCGGTTAAAGGGATAGGTGAGAGATCAAAAATTAAAATCTTAAAACAATTTGGATCGGTTGCCGCAATCAAAAGAGCATCATATGAAGAGTTGGAGAAACTTATAGGTAAGAGGGGAGCAAAAGCACTTAGCGATCACTTTTCGAAAGCTTAAGCCAAGTGTACCATCCGTTTATTGAATTTGCCAAATAGAAAAGCCACATTATTACCATTAAGGCCGAATGCGACTCTCCTCTGGACAAAGCAACGCTCCACATTATTACAGAGATAATATTAACCACTACCCAAAGAACCCACTGTTCCATATATCTTCTAACCATTAAAAACATGGCAATTACAGACAATACTGTGGTTGCGGAATCCTTCAGTGGTTGAGGATCTCCTGCCAGATCCAACAAATAGGCAACAATAAGAAGAGCTATCGTACTAATAGCCAGTAGAATTACTCTCTCTACTTTAGTCATTCTCTTCGCCAAAATCGTAACACCGCCTCTTGCCCCTCTTCCCTTCATCCAACTGTACCAACCTATAAACTGCATTGGAAGGTAATAGAGGGCATTAAGGGCAGAATCGCCGTAAAGAGCCGCTTTAAATGATATGTATGCATACAATGATACATTTACAATACCAAAAATATAGTTTAGAATATTACCCTTAGCAACCAATACAACACATATGACCCCCGATATTGCTGCCGCCATTCCGGTGAAGTCGGCAACGCCTTCTAAATATGAGTAAATTGAACTCACGGCAATTACCCCTGCAATTAAAAACCAGTCGAAAGGGGATAGGGTATTGAGCTCTTTAAGTTTCATAAAATTAAGTTAAAGTGGTGTTTTAAATACAAATGATGCGTTAACAGATTTTTCTGCGGTTATACCACATTTTATTCCAAGTGTAACCGGATAAGATATTCCAAACAGATTCACCTCTGCAAGTAATGATCCCCCTCCCGAGTAGAGCAACTCTCTTCTTAACGGAGTTTGATTGATACAGCCATCTAAGTAGGGAATGAGTTGTACCCTTTTAACGTATAAAAGAGGAGAGAGTGAGAGATCGCCTGTATAAAGAGGCATAGCATACTCAAATTGTACAGTGAGCGCCTCCCTGCTGTATCTGTCGTCATAGCCGTATGGGAACCTTATTATATTACTCATAAGGTAGTTTTTCCCCTCATAAAACTGCTTTTGAGCGGCCACCATTACTCTTATACCATGACCCGTAGTTACTCCCGGAGCGTATAAGAATGTAGATAGGTAAGCCACGGTTCCAAAGTTCTCTCCTGAAAATGGTACGGTTGACAGTTGAAACTCTGCACCGGCTCCCGCCCTTGGAAATATATCTCTTTGTGCGGTGTTTAATATCTTATAAATTGTTACACCTGTATTTAAATAGTGATAGTTATTATAGGATTCTCTTCTGTAGGAGAAAAACGAGTCGTTTGTAAATCTATACATAAGCTTGGGAATTATACCCCTACTCCATCCACCCGAGGAGTATCGTAGAGGAAGATATACTCTCAAATAGGAGTCGAAATAGGGAGAGTTTACAATGGTATCTCTTTTTTGAAACCGTCTTCCCTGATGGTCGTTTTGAAGGGTGTACCTAACTCTGTCTCTCGTATTAACATTTATCTTTGTTTCAAGTACCGGATAGAGCCCTGTGTATCTAAATGAGAGGTGTCCCGAATGGAATCCCTGCTGCCAAGAGTATCCCAACATACCAAAAGCGGTGCTTAAACTGTTCTGGGAGTAGAGAATAAATCCCGGAGAGACAATATCGTAAACACTCTCATAGGAGAGACTTTTTATGTTGTCTATATTATAATACAATGGCGCCCAGGAGTGTACTCTAAAAATATTTTTACTCTTATTGTACCGTCCTCCCGAAAGCACCTTCACATCACCTATATTTAGTGTATCGGCTAAAAACCCTGCTTGTGAACCAATAGCAGATTCGATTGAGTTAAAATATGAACTACCTACTTTGTGAGCCCTTTTCCAAAGTAACGAGTCACTAACTTCAGATACAATACTGTAGCCATTGTATGTAAAATCGGAAAAAATAAACTTGCCCTCCTCCTCATCTATAAATAATCCATTAACTCCAAACCTACTGTTGGTATGCCGCCTTAAATCGCACCAACTCTCCACATCTACCGAATAAATATCTTTAACATCTTCAAAATGTGATATAAACCAAACTCTCTGCTGGTAGTAGTTGATAGATGATATCTCCTTTTTTGACCGGAAAAGTGGCTCACTCCACTCTAAATCTCCTAATTTTCTGCAATAGAGCAAGTAGCCCAAATCTGACTTAACAAGCAAATAAATTGTATCCTCCCACAAAACAGACTCCAGAGCACGAACACCTTTAGGCGGGCTGATGCTCATCTGTACAGACATTGATTCAGAGTCAACAATCTCAACTCTCTGAGAAAGATTGGGCAAGTTATTTATCCATATGTAGCTTATCCCATTATTAGATAAATTTGGAGAGGATAGGCGTTTGTTGGTGGTCAGCCGTTGGGTTTTGCCGGTTGATATATTATACTCAAAGAGGTCGGAAAAACTTTCCAACTCCCATCTCCCCAAAGAGGTATACTCAGTCCAGAATACTCTATCTTGCTTTACTCTTATTGGAGAACTCAACGTACTCATATATTTCAAAAAACTCTCATTACCAAGTGAGTCCAAAGCTATCAACCTGTCAATTCTGTCTAAATCTCTCTTAACGGCATAAAACTTATCTCCCCCTTTTGAAATAGGGTACAGATATGAGGTGTACGATTTGTTTGCTCTGTTTAAATAGCTGTATTCAGAGAAAGGTTCCCTTAAGGAGTCCTCTATCCTCCATTTTGCAGAGAGAGTCTCCTTTAGTCTATTAAAGTTCTCTTCCCGCGAATATCCCGTAAATTTTTTATATGCACTCTTCTCTGCAAAAGGATTATAGAACCGCTTAATCGCATATTTTGTAATCTTTCCCGTTATCTCTGTATCCTGTGTGGTAAACCTGAGATACGAATTGAAAAGATAACCAAAACTGTAGACATCCGGGACATACTCTTTGAGAGAACCTTGTGTCCATTGAACCCAACTCCTGAAGTCTCCTCTGGAGAATGCGGCTCTAAAATATATGAGATGATCTGGATCACGGCCCCTTCCTGCAGAGGTAAACTCAGTTTCGGTAATCACGGCATCTCCCTCCAACTTCCACCTGCTCATAAAAAGAGCAGCCCCGATTGCTGCCGATTGCTCCCCTATCAGCCACCCCAATGGTTTAAACACCCCTTGAGTAAACATAGACATTTGACCTGTATGTCTCAACTCGTGCAGCACCAGACTCTTCTCCCAGTTGAATGAGAAATCTCGTATTAATGGGGGTGTGGTTATAAACTCCATTCTTGAAGGAGCCCAGCTTACCAATCCATTGCTTTTTGAGCTGAATGGATGCAGTATAACATCTATTCTTTTGGGAGAGACACCCAGCGGCGATAACACCGGCTCTCTTAACTCTTCCAGAAGATAGATATAGCTTCTTGCAGCTGAATCTATGGCTGTTGGGTATATAACCCTGTAGTTGTTGCTGGTTAAATAGCTCCATTTAACTCTTCCCGGGTTGTTGCCGATAGAGAAATACTGTGCATTTGCATTAAATGTTACAAAAATGTTAAACACAAACAAAAATGCAGCGCGAATGTAGCTTCCGCTGTTAGTGCGATTTATAAATTTTATGCAGATTTTTAACAAGACTCTCCTTTTACGCGAAGTTAATAAAAGGAATCAATTTTTTGAGTGGCTTAATTATATGATTTATATTTGCGCAAAATACAACCATTACAATATGAAAATATTATTTCAGGTTTTTGAAGTGCTTGGGGCTTTGGGGCTCTTTCTATATGGTATGACCCTCTTAAGCGAATCGCTGCAAAAAGTAGCCGGAGACCGAATGAGAAGCATTTTAGCTGCAATGACATCTAACTCCTTCAAGAGGGTGCTTACCGGTCTATTTATTACGGCTATAATTCAATCTTCCAGTGCAACAACCGTAATGGTTGTAAGTTTTGTAAATGCGGGATTACTCTCTCTTGCCCAGTCTGTTGGAGTTATTATGGGAGCCAATATAGGCACAACCGTCACTGCCTGGATAATCTCCCTTTTAGGTTTTAAAGCAGACATAGCGGTATTATCAATCCCACTTATTGGTTTTGGTTTCACCTTTATGATGTCTAAGTCAAAAAAGAAGAAGTCTATCGGTGAATTGATAATTGGGTTTGCACTTCTCTTCCTTGGGCTTAGTTTCCTAAAATCTTCGGTACCCGATCTTAAATCGACCCCCGAGGTTCTGGAGTTTCTTAAAGAGTGGACAAGTTTTGGATTCCTCTCTATAATTCTTTTTGTTATAATAGGAACACTGCTCACAATCATCCTCCAATCTTCCAGTGCAACCATGGCACTTACTCTTGTTATGTCTAGCTATGGTTGGATACCTTTTGAGATAGCGGCAGCTATGGTGCTTGGAGAGAACATAGGAACAACCATAACTGCAAACATTGCAGCAGCAGTGGCTAACGTCTCGGCTCGAAGGGCGGCACTTGCCCACACTGTTTTCAATATATTTGGAGTAATTTGGGTACTCATATTTTTTGCCCCAATACTTAGGCTTGTATCATCTATTGTTGTCAGTTTTGGAGCAGAGAGTCCGTTTACAAATTCATCATCTACCCTTTATGGGATCTCGCTTCTCCACACAATGTTCAACCTCACCAATACTCTCATTTTGGTTTGGTTCACACCTCAAATTGTGAAGTTGGTTACATACGTTATTAAGACACCAAAAACAGAGGAGGTTTTCAGACTCCAATTTATACAGGGTGGTATACTTAGTACTGCAGAGCTCTCTCTTACTCAGGCAAAACATGAAATTGTTAACTTTGCTCGTTTGGCACAGAGGCAGTATGAGTATGTTAGAGAGGCCATTCACGATTGCGACAAAGATAATTTTGACGATCTGTTTGCAAAACTGGAGCACTACGAACAGATTACAGACAGAGTTGAGCTTGAGATTGCAAAATACCTCAACAGTATATCTGAGGGTCAAATCAGCGAGGAGAGCGGCAGAAGACTTCAGGCAATGTACACCATAATCAGTGAAATAGAGAGTATAGGTGATTCAGGGTATAACATTGCAAGAATCCTTCAAAGGAAGAAGGTGTATAAGAGTAAGTTCGACCAAGAGATGATTAAAAAACTGGATCATATGTTAAATCTTATGGATGTAGCTTTCAAGCATATGATTTACAACCTTGAACAAGGATATACAAAGATAAGCAATATAGCCAACGCCGAAGATGCAGAAAACTCAATAAATGAGTACCGTAACCACCTCAAAGAGGAGCACCTGATGAATCTTGAAAACAATGTTTACAACTATCAAACCGGAGTGTTCTACATGGATGTTGTTGCCGAATGTGAAAAGGTTGGCGACTATATCATTAATGTCTCCGAAGCGATTATTGAGATTCAATAAATATTAGAGAATCTAAACTGTAAAGTTATGTATAAAACATCTCTGTTTATCTGGATATTTCTGTGGTTATTCATCTCTCCGGTAAAGGGGAGTGACTCCCTTACGTTAGTTAACGGCCCCTGGCAAAGCAGAGAGATAAAAAGCGGAGTCTTTCATAAAACTGCACACTATAACAGCAATAATCTTTTCTTATCTAATCAGTACATTAATATTATTGAAATTGAACCAAACAGAGGGTACTCAGTTGAAGTTGCAATAAGCCCGATTCTTATTGAGACCTCGGTACTGGCAAAGGAGAATGCTGCCATAGCCGCAATTAACGGATCTTTTTTCAAATTCAATTATCAGCACAACACAGAGGACTATAACTCTGTAGATTACATAAGGAAGGGTAATATTGTTAAAGCACCTAACACATATACCTCCGGCAGAAGAGCGATGCACCAAAGAGGAGCCCTGGCAATATATGACGGGCGTCTTTACATACTCAAAGCAGACGAACTGAAGGATTGGGAGAGATACATTCAAGCCGGTGAGGTTATAACATCTGGACCGCTTTTAAGAGTAGGTAAAATAGATGAAGAGCTTGAAAATTCATCGTTTTATACAACCCGGCATCCTAGAACAGCCGTTGCAATCAAAGAGAACGGAAATATTCTGTTTGTAACAGTAGACGGTAGGGCGGCAGAGTCGGCCGGAATGTCGCTGGAAGAGCTGCAAAAGTGTCTCAGGTGGCTGGGAGCATCGAGCGCAATCAATCTCGACGGTGGAGGTTCAACTACAATGTATATAGATGGCATAGGTACCAATGGCATAGTAAACCATCCATCAGACAACAGAAAGTTCGATAATCTGGGAGAGCGTAAAGTGGCCAATATTATCTTGGTAAAATAGATTCAAATAACAACCCGATATGAATGGATGAGAGAGTTCTGTTTGTTTATACTCATCCCTCTACTTTTGTAAAGGGAGACCTTGCCATTCTAAAAAGAAGCTTTAGGGTAGATGAGTACCATTTTAAAAACAACCCTAAACATCTCCTCCCAATCTCATTGGCAAAACAGCTTCTCTTCCTGCTTTTAAACATTTGGAGATACCGTCATGTATACATATGGTTTGCAGATTACCACTCTCTCCTGCCTGTGCTCTTTTGCAAGATAACCGGTAGGGATAGTTGGCTGGTGATAGGTGGTTACGATGTTGTTAGAGATAGAAAATTCAAATACGGCTCTTTTTACAAACCCTTGAGAGCTTGTTTTACAATAAATAGTATAAAAAGATCTTCGGCAAATCTTTGTGTATCTAAAAATGTATTGAGGGTGGTAAAAAGTATCTCGCCAAAATCTCAATCATATCTGCTATACAATGGTGTAGAACTCTCTCCCACTGCGGATACCAACTCAAGAGAGATATTATGTGTTGCTCTGGTGAAAACCGTTCAGGCATTTTTTATAAAAGGGATAGACAGATACAACAATCTTGCTGCATTGCTACCCGATTTAACCTTTAATTTAGTTGGCTGTTCGGGTGAAATCTTTGAAATTGCAGGAGTAAAAAAATCAAAAAATCTTAATGCAATCCCGCCAATCAATCATAAAGATCTGGCAGCTTACTATGCCCGAGCACACGTCTATTGCCAGTTATCAAGAAGGGAGAGCTTTTCGTTATCGCTTGCAGAGGCAATGTCTTTTGGTCTGATTCCTGTTATCTCAAATACAGGAGGAATGCCCGAAGTGACGGGAGAGTTTGGATACGTCACAGATGCAAACAATCTGATAAGCGTATCTGAGGCAGTATCAAATGCCTTAAAAAAAGAGAAGAGCCCACTGCATAGAGAGCGTATCGCTCAAATATTTTCAATAGAAAAAAGAGAGGAGAGGTTGATCTCTCTAATAACAAAAAAGAGGACTAACAAATAAATTGTCGTCCTCTTTTATGTTGACCTACCAGGATTCGAACCTAGACAGACAGAACCAAAATCTGTAGTGCTACCGTTACACCATAGGTCAGTACTTTGTATTTTGGGACTGCAAATATATTGCTTTTTTTATTTCCTGCAAAATTAAAGTCCTAAAATTTTACTTCCCAATACCATATACAGCCCTATCCACACTCCAAATCTGATAGATCGGCCCAGTAACATATATACAGCGCATTTTAACACATCTATTCTGTAGAATCCAAGTGCGATAGCCAAGACATCGCCAACAAGGGGCATCCATGTAAAGAAAGCTATAAGACTTCCGTATCTCTCAATTCGGGCTCGTTGTCTAATAAGTCTCTCTTGCTTTACACCAAACCATCTCTCAATTAAAGACCATTTGCCAAGGTATCCTGCAAAGTAGGTTGTCATGCCTCCCAACCAATTGCCTGCTGTTGCAGAAAAAAATGCGTGTAAAGGGTTTACTCCGGCTATCAACACCCCGGTAAGGATAACCTCCGAACTGAACGGCACAACGGTAGCCGCCATAAAGGAGCCCAAAAACAGACCCACCAAACCATAACTCTGCAGTATCTCAATAATCTGTTCCATCTAAATCCCGTTGTTCCGCTTCTCTCTAAAATACCCTTTTATTATTGATGAACACTCCTCTTGGAGAACACCTTTTGTAACCTCGCATTTAGGATGAAGCAGGTTTGGAGAGAAGAGTGTGTAACCTCTTTTTGGGTCATCTGCTCCATAGACCAATCTGGTCACTTGCGCCCAATTGAGAGCGGCAGCACACATAGGACACGGTTCAAGAGTAACATAGATGGTCATATCTGACATATACTTACCGCCAAAGCTGCCGGCAGCCGATGTAATGGCCTGCATCTCGGCGTGAGCAGTTGGGTCTTTGAGAAGTTGGGTAAGATTGTGAGATTTGGCTATAACTCTCTTTTTATGAACAACAACACAACCTACGGGAACCTCATCTCTCTCAAGTGCTATTTGCGCCTCTTTTAGTGCCTCCCTCATAAAGAGAGTATCTTCGCTATTTGTCTCCCTGCTATTCAACTCTTAAAATTTAACTTGAGTACAAATATAGATAAATAGATATCATCTTAGTATGACAAGCATGTAAGACATTTTGTCAGTAATGTCATTTGGCACCTATTTTGTTTAAGTTGGCTTAGAATTATGCAATTTATAAACATATAACAAATAACTAAAATCTATTAATTATGAACATCAAACCATTAGCAGACAGAGTTTTAGTAGAGCCAAAAGAGGCAGAGACAAAAACAGCAAGTGGATTGTACATCCCCGATACAGCAAAGGAGAAGCCTCAGCAAGGCAAGATTGTAGCTACCGGAAACGGTAAAAAAGACGAGCCAATGGAGCTAAAAGTGGGCGACGTTGTTCTTTACGGAAAGTACTCGGGAACCGAAATCAATGTAGAGGGAAAAGACTATCTTATGATGCGTCAATCCGACGTTCTTGCAGTAATTGGATAATTACGGATGTATAAACTTTCTTATTTAACAACAACTTAAAAACAGATAAATATTATGGCAAAAGAGATAAAATTCAACATAGATGCACGCAACCTTATGAAAGAGGGTGTTGATGCACTTGCTAATGCAGTTAAAGTAACGCTTGGCCCAAAAGGCAGAAACGTAGTTATAGATAAAAAATACGGCTCTCCTCAAATTACAAAAGATGGAGTAACTGTAGCAAAAGAGATTGAGCTTGAAGATCGCTTTGCAAACATGGGAGCTCAAATGGTAAAAGAGGTTGCCTCTAAGACAGCCGATCAGGCCGGAGACGGTACCACCACAGCTACGGTACTTGCACAGTCTATCATCACTGTTGGTTTAAAGAACGTAACCGCCGGTGCAAACCCTATGGATCTCAAAAGAGGTATAGACAAAGCTGTTGAGACTGTTGTAAAATCTTTGAAAAATCAGAGTCAGTCTGTTGGTGACGACATTACTAAAATTGAACAGGTTGCTACAATATCTGCCAATAACGACATAACAATCGGTAAATTGATAGCAGAGGCCATGGGTAAGGTTAAGAAAGAGGGTGTTATAACCGTAGAAGAGGCCAAAGGTACCGATACAGAGGTTAAGGTGGTTGAAGGTATGCAGTTCGACAGAGGATACATATCTCCATACTTTATGACAAACCCAGAGAAGATGGAGGCAGTTCTGGACAAACCGCTTATCTTAATTACAGATAAGAAGATCTCTACCATGAAAGACCTAATGCCAGTTCTTGAGCCGGTTGCTCAGGGGGGTATGTCTCTTCTAATTATTGCAGAGGACGTAGATGGAGAGGCACTTGCCACTCTTGTTGTTAACCGCCTTCGTGGAACTCTTAAAATTGCCGCTGTTAAAGCTCCGGGCTTTGGAGATCGAAGAAAAGAGATGCTGGAAGATATAGCAATCCTCACAGGAGGTACTGTTATCTCAGAGGAGAAAGGTCTGCGTTTAGACGCTGCCACTGTTGAGATGCTGGGACGTGCCGATAAAGTCTCTATAGACAAGGAGAACACAACCATTGTTAACGGTGCCGGAGAGAAGGCAGAAATTGAGAAGAGAGTTGGTCAAATCCGCAAACAGATGGATACTACAACCAGCGATTACGACAGAGAGAAACTACAGGAGCGTCTTGCCAAACTTGCCGGAGGTGTTGCAGTTCTTTACGTTGGTGCAGCCACCGAGGTTGAGATGAAAGAGAAAAAAGATCGTGTAGACGATGCACTCAGCGCAACAAGAGCTGCCGTAGAGGAGGGAATCGTTCCGGGTGGAGGTGTTGCCTATGTAAGAGCAATCAACGATCTTAAAGACCTTAAAGGCGAGAACGACGACGAAACTACAGGTATTGCCATTGTTGCAAGAGCTATAGAGGAGCCACTAAGAATGATTGTTGAAAACGCAGGTATTGAGGGAAGCATTGTTATTCAAAAAGTTAAAGAGGGGAAAGATGACTTTGGATACAATGCACGCACCGACAGATATGAGAATCTCTATCAAACAGGAGTTATTGACCCTACTAAAGTAACAAGAGTTGCCTTGGAGAATGCCGCCTCGGTAGCAGGTATGTTCCTTACAACAGAGTGCGTACTGGCAGAGAAGAAAGAGGAGAATCCAGTACCAATGGGCGCTCCGGGAATGGGCGGAATGGGTGGAATGATGTAATATTTCACACTTAAAATTGAAAATTCTGAAGGCCGCTCGGTGTTACCGGGCGGCCTTTTTTACGATTGAACATTTATGATTGTAAGGTGTTTATTAAACAAAAAAGTATGTTAAAAATTGGTGACAAAGCTCCTGACTTCAAAGGTGTAGATCAGGATGGCAAAGAGGTATGTCTGGATGATTTCAGAGGATTTAAGCTGGTTCTTTACTTCTATCCAAAAGATAACACTCCCGGTTGTACAGCAGAGGCGTGCGATTTAAGAGATAACTATCACAGGTTTGAGTCTCTTGGATATAAAATTTTAGGAGTAAGCAAAGACAGTGAAAAATCTCACAAAGGGTTTATAGAGAAATATAATCTGCCCTTCTCTCTCATATCAGACAAAGATGGAGTTATACTCAATGCATATGAAGCTTGGGGGAGAAAGAAATTTATGGGCAAAGAGTACGATGGGATAATTAGAAAAACCTTTATAATTGATCAAACAGGAAGTATTGAAGATATTATTGAGAAGGTAGATACAAAAAGACACGCATCGCAGATTATCCCACAACCCAGGCCATAACATGATTATCGAAGGTGTCGTAACAGAGTTCAAACTCCTGTTCGGCACCCTCTTTGTCTCTGAAAATTGCAGTAAGCTCACCTTTATCTTTTGGATTAAACCGCTTTATATAGATCTGTTTGGCAAAGTCAATGTCAGATCTTGACATTCTTTTGTAAACTGCCTCTTTTGCACACCAAAATATTGCAAGATGCAGGTTAATCTCTTTTTCACTCAGATTGTCTATCTCCTCGGGAGACAATGCTCTCTTTTTAACTGCAGAGAAGTTTCTCTCTAAACTCTCAATATCTATACCTACACTCTCGTGGGGATGAGTAATGATGCATGCGTATTTTCCTGTATGAGAGATACTGATCTCAGTTAAACTATTTTGAAGATATGGTCTGCCATTATCGTGGTGCCCAAGATAGACTTTGTCGTCGAAAATGGTACAAAGCAGAGCCCTTACAGCCAACTTCTCCCTTCTTCTGGAGATACTTTTGATGAGCTTAAGCTCCTCCAGCTCATCATTGGGAACAGAGCTCAGCTTTAAAAGCTCCTCTTCGCTCTCTGTAATCTCCCATACAGAGATTGAGGCCCCGTTTTCCAGCTCTTTTGTAAAATAGAGTCCCATTTATTGAATGATATTTATTTTATCAGATTCGTCCGAAATCTCTCCAACTATCTCTTCAAGCACATCCTCCAATGTAACAATCCCGTCGGTGCCCCCATACTCGTCTACAACAAGCGCAAGGTGAATTTTCTTCTGTCTAAACTCCTCAAGAAGATCGTCAATTTTTTTGTTTCCCGGCACAAAATAGGCATCTCTAATATGTTTTTGCCACTCATAAGACTCTCCCGGCTCCATAAGATACTCAATCATATCCTTTACATATAGAAAGCCCTTTATGTTATCTATGTCGTTCTCATAAACCGGAAGTCGGGAGAAACCACACTCAACAGCTATGCTCATAACTTGTGAGGGGCTCATTGCAGTACTAACGGCAACAACCTCTACTCTTGGCCTCATAATATTGTACACCGATGTTTTTGTAAGAGAGGTGATCCCCTTTAAAAGATTACGGTCGTCGTCTGAGACCTCTTCCAGGGTTTGAACATCCTCCTCTTGATTATTTCCTGAAAACCAATGCTCAATTCTCCTTACAATTATATTAAATGGAAAATTTAGAATATAGATTATAGGCGCGGTGAAATGAATTGCTTTAGCAAAAAATTTATTTGCTTTTACCACAAGAAAATTAGCCAGTGATTCTATTACCAATATTAGGGGAAGAGCCACTGCTACAGCCACCGGCAGGCCCACTGTATGCAATGATAGTAAAGTAAAAACAATTAAAAACTTAAGAAAGAGGTTGAGTTGAACCAAGCTCCCTTGGGCATAACTACGAGAGTCACTAGAATTCCCGTCTGCCCCAGCTCTGTTTTTAACGAGTTCAAAACCATAGACAAGGACATAAGCCAATAAAGAGAGGAAAAGAGTTAACCCCTGGGAGAAATAATCATCTAAAACACTACTGGGAGGTTCCAATTTAAGCTAACTTTTGTTATATGGTTGCAAATATAATTTAAAATAATTCTGCACGAAATTTTTCCAACATAAATGCGGGATAATAAGACTCTTTTGCTTTTCTTAAGCCCTCATCTCCAATATCGTCCTCTCTATTTATATATTTGTATCCGGTTGCAATTTTTGAAGCAAACTCTCTGTTTATCATTGGATATGCTCCTCTTACATCATAAAAGGCCTTCTCTATATGCACTATAACCGTATCTGAGTTGATTACCTCCCCTACCGAATAAGCTACAATCTCTCCATCAACTCTAAGAATACCGCCCTTAACATTAAGTGCCTCATAATTTCCAAGGCATTTTTCTACTGCACAACTCTCCCAGCTTAATGTCTCAACTTTTTTGCACTCTACTCTTCTGCACCACTCATCGTTGAATGCATGAACCTCATCTATAAAACGAGGTGTAAGATCTTGATAACTCCAATTGTAGTTGTTAATAAAGTAGTTCAAGTGATTTCTTTTTGGCTGAAGTCTCTTTCCGGCTAAAGTTATAAGCTTATCACTCTCATAAATGTAGTCGAAACTATCTCTCACCGCTGTGAACCTGAATTTATGGGGGAACATCTTTTCCAGCTCCTCTCTGCTCTCTTTAGTTAACCCTATTATAGAAAATGGAGAGCCATCTTTAGCCGAGTCGGCCTCCAAAATCTCTATAACCTCCCTAATATCTCCTCTGCCGGCCGGATAAAGGTAGTTTCTCTCACCGGAATCTCCAGTACGAAGTAGTAGAAAATCTTTATATCTGCCAATTTGTGATTTGTATATACCATCCCAAATAAAAAGATTGGTAAAGCAGTATTCTGCTCCTCTATAGTTTGAGTATGCCAATAATCTATCTGCCCACTCTTTATCTTGTAGTTCAATTGTTTTAAATTCCAGCATATTAAATTGCTATTCGTTAATCCAGTTCCCCAGTTTTAAAATGGCTTCTGCCTTTATCTCTTCCGGGAGGGTAGAAATTCTTGCCCTATGGCTACCTTTTGGATCAATGTAAAGAACAACGTTCTCATTTTTTGGTTCATTTACCATCACTGCACTCCAAGGATCGTACTCCCCATAAATAAACATTATCTTATTACTTGTGTTAGCTATGAACCTCTTAAGCTTACGATAGAGCGACTTGTTGAATTTGAACTTATAACCTTGGGGCATAAAGATTCTGTCAAGATAACCTTTAGAGCTTTTAATGGTTAACAACCCTTTAAAGGGCTTTGTATCGTAGCCATAATAGCCCAACTCTTTGGCTGCTTGAACAAAGAATGGGGTGGTTGGAGTATCGTTCACAAAGTAGTCTGGAGACGATATCTTCATCCAATAGCTAAAAAGCTCATCTGCCGGTGAACCGGGTGCGGGAATCCCGTCAATCGGACTCCCCCATTGCCAAAAGGCAAAAGGGAGCTCCAGAACGGAGTAGTCGTAAATCTCTGCTAAAGGGAGTGTAAATGTATAGCCCTTTGCACTGCAAAGAGAGTCGAACATTGGTTGTAACTCATCTCTTCTTAAAAGAATCTCTTTTTGCAAGTCCTCTAACCGTTTTCTCTCCTCTGCGGTACCTGCTTTCTCTCTAAGAAAGATCTCATGCCTTCCATCCTCTTTTCCTCTACACAAAGGGGCAACATAGGGCACCGTTATATCTACATCTCCCGGGAACCATGCAGTGTAGAGCATAGCGGTCTGCCCCCCTTTGCTTATTCCGGTTGCAATCCACTTGCCCTTATAGAGTGATGCAAATGTAGATCGTACGTTATGAAGGTCGTATGCCGAATTCTCTGCAGTGAGATACCTCCAATCTCTATTCTTAGGAGTAGATTCCAAAAAGTATCTATGTTCAACAAAAATAATGTTTGTATTGAACAGCCGAGATATCTCCTCTCTATAGGCAGGATTGTTAACATAGCCCGCTCCGTACCCCTCTGTAACTATAACGGTTGGACTGTCAAGAGATATATTCATAACAAACACTCTCTGCTTGAATGTGCCGGCTGATGGGTTTTTATGGTCTAACGGCTGATCTATATATAGAACATATTTTTGATTAAAATCTTTAGAGTTCAATGCTTTTACCTCTGTAACTCCCTTTAAAGACTCTATTCTTGATATAAGAGTATCGCTCTGAGACCAGAGTTGAGTATTTGAAGAGAGAAGTGTAATTACAATAAACCAAAGAACGGCAGCGCGAATATTGAGTAAGTTGAGTTTTTTCATATGGTTCCAATAATTAGGCGTGTAGATTAAACTTGATAATGAGTAAGTAGACAAAAGTAAAGAAAAAACCTTACTTTTGCCCAAAATTAATAACTGAGATGAGCAACTTTGTAAATGAACTTATGTGGAGGGGAATGGTCCACAACATTATGCCCGGGACCGAAGAACAACTTGAGAGAGAGCAGACAAGCGCATATGTTGGGATAGATCCAACTGCAGATTCACTTCATATAGGTCATCTTGTGAGCATAATGATGCTTAAACACCTTCAGGCATGCGGTCATAAACCCATTGCTCTGGTTGGAGGTGCTACCGGAATGATAGGAGATCCCTCAATGAAGTCGTCTGAGAGAAATTTACTCGACGAAGAGACTCTCAGATATAACCAAAATGCTATTAAGAGACAACTCTCTCTTTTCCTCGATTTTGATTCCGATGCTCCCAATGCAGCAGTTTTGGTTAACAACTACGACTGGATGAAAGAGTATACATTTCTGCATTTCATACGTGATATAGGAAAGCATATTACCGTAAACTACATGATGAGTAAAGACTCCGTAAAGAAGAGAATCAGTGGAGATGAGCGTGAAGGAATGTCGTTTACCGAGTTTACATATCAGCTTGTACAGGGATACGACTATCTTTACCTTTACAAACACCATGGCTGTAAACTGCAAATGGGTGGAAGCGATCAGTGGGGAAACATCACTACAGGTACCGAGCTGATTCGCCGCAAAGAGGGGGGAGAGGCCTTTGCTCTCACATGTCCTCTTATTACCAAGGCCGATGGCGGAAAATTTGGAAAAACAGAGCAGGGGAATATTTGGTTAGATGCAAGATATACTACTCCATATGCCTTTTATCAGTTCTGGCTCAATGTGAGTGATCAAGATGCAGAGAGATATATAAAGATTTTCACAATGCTATCAAAAGAGGAGATAGAGAGTGCTGTTACCTCGCATAGCCCGGCACCTCATTTGAGAGAGCTGCAGAAATTACTGGCAAAAGAGGTTACAACTATGGTGCACGGCACTAATGAATACGAAAAAGCTGTTAAAGCGTCCTCTATTTTGTTCGGAAACTCTACCTCCGACGATTTAAGAGAGCTGGATGAGAGAACTTTTCTAAGTGTTTTTGAGGGGGTGCCCTCTTACACCATATCGCGGGAAGACCTTAACCTACAGCTAACAGATATCCTTGCAGTAAAAAGCTCTGTATTTCCATCAAAAGGGGAGTGTAGGAAGATGATTCAAGCCGGGGGTGTTAGTATTAACAAAAACAAGGCAGTATCGGCCGAAGCATCGTTGTCGGGAGAAAAACTGCTGAACGACAAATATATTTTGGTTCAAAAGGGCAAGAAAAATTACTTTATTTTAAAAATTGAATAAATATGGAGGGAGAGAGCACAAGACAACAAAAGGTATCGAGACAGCTTCAACGAGATCTGTCGGAGATATTCAGAGAGAAAGGTACTGCCGTGTTTGGTGGAGCCATGGTCTCGGTTACGGCTGTAAGGATAAGTCCCGACCTCTCTGCAGCCAGAGTATTCATCAGTATCTTTCCATCTGAGCGGGCAAAGGAGGTTTACAAGCTGGTTGAGAGCTCCTCAAAGTCTATTAGGGGCGAACTTGGCAGGAGAGTTTCAAAACAGCTTAGAATTGTACCCGAGCTTCAATTTATAATAGATGACTCTTTAGATTATGTTGAGAAGATAGATAAACTTTTAAAGAGTTGAAGTTGCCAATCTTCATAGCCGGGAGATATCTTTTTGCAAAAAAGTCTCATAACGTCATCAACATTATCTCGTTGATAAGCGCAGGCGGAATTGCAATTGGAACTGCCGCTCTAATTATAATACTATCGGTTTACAATGGATTCGAGGGGCTCATCAAAACCCTCTACTCAACGTACGAATCGGATTTACTTATTACACCGGTAAAAGGGAAAAGCTTTGTTCCTCACTCAGCAGAGTTTGACTCTTTGAGGAGAGATTCCAGGATTATTGCACTCTGCGAAGTTGTAGAGGAGAATGTCTTTGTTAAGTACTCCAATCAGGAGTCTGTTGCCTCAATAAAAGGGGTAGACTCCTCCTTTGCAAGGGTAACAAGAATAAGGGATTATATAAAAGAGGGCGATTTTTCTCTATATCATGGAGAGATTCCTCAAGCTGTAATGGGAAGATCTCTGGCATTTAGTTTGGGGCTTAGAGTGCACTTTATCGAGCCCATGATGCTCTATTTTCCCTCTAGAAGCAGCACACTCTCTATGATTAATCCAATCTCGTCACTCAATATAGAGAAGGTGTTTCCTGCCGGTCTCTTCTCTATTGAACAGGGTTTCGATAAGAAATACATCTTTATTCCAATCGAGACAGCAAGGGATCTGCTGGAATACTACAATGAATGTTCTTATGTAGAGATTTACGTTAATGAGGGTACCGATGTACAATCACTTAAAAAAGATATAAAAAAGCTTCTGGGCAACAACTATCTTGTAAAAGACAGATATGAACAGAACGAAACTCTATATAAGATGATGAGATCTGAGAAGCTGTCAATTTACATAATTCTGCTTTTTGTTTTGATAATCATATCATGTAACCTTTTTGGATCACTATCTATGCTAATAATGGAGAAGAGAGAGGATACCGAAACACTTATAGCTCTTGGAGCAAGGGATAGAACAATTAAGTACATTTTTGTTCTGGAGGGGTGGATGATCTCTCTTGCAGGAGTGTTAACCGGAACCGTTGCAGCTCTTCTGTTCTGCTTTGCTCAACAAATTTTTGGCATAATTCCAATGCCCGGGAACTTTATTGTTGAAAATTATCCGATTGTAGTAAAGTTTTCTGACGTGATTATAACTGTCTGTGGAATAGCAACAATTGGGCTTCTTGCATCTATGTTACCACTGGCATTTGTAAAAAAAATTGAAAATTTTTAAAAAAGTATGCAACGTTTTACAACTACGCTGCATCTTATTGGTGTAGGTTTAGGTTTTAGTACACAAGAAAGGGGTCGATTTCTGTAGCAGGGGGTCGGCCTTTTTTATATTTTTGTCAAATAAAAAAAGTACCGGTATGTTAAGAAATCTATTTATATCCATTGTCTCTCTCTCTTTTTTGCTTTTTACATCAACTTTAACGGCAACACAAAAACCGCGAGTAGTAATATTGGCAACAGGCGGAACCATCGCAGGTTCGGCCGGCACCTCTGTGCAGGCATCTTACCAGCCAGGTGTTTTGAGTATAGAGAGAATCATTGCCTCTGTGCCCGAAATAGACAAGCTGGCCGAATTAAAAGGTGTGCAGATATGCAATATCTCTAGTCAGAATATGGAGGAGAAGATTTGGCTTGAGTTGTGGAAGGTTATAGATAACCTGTTCACTCACAACTTATGTGACGGAGTAGTTATAACACATGGTACAGACACAATGGAGGAGACTGCCTATTTTCTGAACCTTACGGTAAAGCATTCAAAACCGGTAGTAATAACAGGAGCGATGAGAGCTTCAACATCACTGAGTGCCGATGGTCCTTTTAACCTTTACAATGCAGTAGCCGTTGCATCTAATGTAATCTCTCATAACAGGGGGGTAATGGTTGTGATGAACGACATGATTTTTTCTGCAGACGATGTCACCAAAAGCAATACGGTAAATACCGATGCATTCAGTTGTCCCAACTTTGGCCCTTTAGGAAGGGTGAGAGACGGGTTACCAACCTTTTTCAGAGAGAGCTCATTCACTCACACCTCCTCATCGGAATTCCACATAAAGGGGCTTAAATCTCTCCCAAAAACTGAAATCTTGTATATGTATGCATTTATGTCGGATGTGGCATTTAATGCCCTTGCAGAGTCGGGGACGGCGGGCATAGTGATTGCCGGAGTTGGACACGGAAACTATAATCGCGCAATAGCTCAAGCTATGGAGAGGGCTGCAGAAAAAGGTATAAATATTGTGAGATCTTCCAGAATTTTAACAGGAGGTGTAGATCTGGCCGCAGAGGAGTATGATAAAAGATGGCCTGTAAGCTTTTTTAAAACTCCCCAGAAAGCAAGAATTCTACTGATGCTGGCGCTAACAAAGACAAATGATCCCCTTGAAATACAAGAGATTTTCAAAAAGTACTAAAGCTATACTCTGAATAACCCAAAAAGCGATGAGCCACTGCCGCTCATAGATGCATACAAAGCGCCTCTAGCATAGAGATCTCTTTTTATATCGTCTAGGATAGGGTATTTTCTAAAAATGTGGGATTCAAAATCATTCTTCAGATGATCTCTCCACCTCTCAATGGGCATCTCCAGTATCTGCTCGATAGGTATTGGCGGGATTTGCGGTGTAACTCCCATATATGCCTCTGCAGTAGATATAAATATATCGGGGGTGTGAATCTCAACCCTGATATCATCTAATGCCGGTATTGATATTCGTCTCAATCTATCTCCTCTTCCTGTAACAAGAACCGGATTAAACCTATTATCGGTTTGGCTGTGAGCATAAATAAAATAAGGACAATCGCTTCCAAGTAAGGCAGATAGCGTTGCCAGACGCTCTTCTGAGAGATTCAACCCAAATAGCTTGTCCAAAACTATAAGAGTACATGATCCGTTGGAAGATCCCCCACCCAGGCCTGCTCCGGAAGGTATGCGCTTCATAAGGTGAATCTCTACCGGAGGGATGTTATAATTCTGCTTGATTAGGTTATACGCTTTTATGCAGATATTATCCTCAGGAGCACAGTCAAGTTCTGCTCCGTATAATTTTATTGAGAGTTTACTGCTCTCCACTATCTCCAATATGTCGGATGGCGAGGAGGAGTCAAGAAAGAGGCTCTCCAGGTCGTGAAATCTGTCTTCCCTCTTTCTTAAAATCCGTAATCCTACGTTTACTTTACATTTTGGATATATTATCATCTATCCGCATTTTGAGTTTCCACAAGCCATACATGTAAGGCAGCCCTCCTGGTATACCAGGTTGTCGGAGTTGCACTTTTCGCACTTCTTTCCGGAATCGTCTTTGGTTCCATCGGGAATGTACCTTTTGAGTGTTCTCTCAACTCCATTTTTCCAGGTATTTATGGCCTCACTGTCTAACTGGAGCCCTGCAACAAGGTTTACAACATCTACAATAGGCATTCCGTTTCTAAGCACCCCGGAGATAAGCTTGGCATAATTCCAATACTCTTTATTAAACATATGGGATATACCCCCCACAATGTTTCTGTACCCATATTTGTCTATATAGTGAAAGTCGTATCTGGTGTTGTTGCTTTCGTCTTTCTCCTTTACAATGTAACCCATTGTAACCGACTTAGGAATACTCCTGGTATCTTCATCTATAAGACCGGTAAAGATCTCATATGGCACCCCTTTAAGCATACCCACAAGGGCAATCCACTGTTCTGCACCGTTTTTAAATCTGATAACCTCGGCATCCAGCGATTTTGGTCTCTCCTTTTTCTTTAAAGAGGCCTCCTTGCTCTCATTCTCTTTTGTAGATACCAGCACTCCCGATCTAGACCCATCTCTGTATACCGTAACCCCCTTGCAGCCATACTCCCATGCTGTTTTATAAACCTCCGATACAAGCTCTTCAGAGACGTTAGACGGCAGGTTAACCGTAACGCTTATTGAGTGGTCTACCCACTTTTGCATCTTACCTTGCATCTTAACCTTGGCTGTCCAGTCTATGTCGTTTGATGTTGCTTTAAAATAAGGAGACTCCTCCACCAGCTTCTCAATCTCATTTGCCGACATGGCTTTTATACTCTCCGAAGTGTATCCATTCTTCTCACACCAGATGATAAAGTTGTGATGAAATACATAATACTCCTCCCATGCGTCTCCAACTTCGTCTCTGAATGTTACATTCACATTTTTATCGTTCGGATTTACCTTTCTTCTTCTCTTATAAAACGGCAGGAACACCGGCTCTATGCCGGAGGTTGTCTGGGTCATAAGCGAGGTTGTTCCTGTAGGTGCAATGGTTAGCATGGAGATATTTCTTCTTCCGTGGCGCACCATCTGTTCGTAAAGCGACTCATCTTCGTTTTTAATTCTGGTAATCATTGGATTGCCCGTCTCTCTCTTTGCATCGAATATTGGGAACGCTCCCCTCTCCACCGCCATTTGTGCCGACGATCTGTAGGCCTCTACTGCAAGTGTTTTCTGTACCTCAACTGCAAAATCGGTTGCCTCATCCTCTCCGTATCTCATACCCAATGCCGCCAACATATCTCCCTCTGCGGTTATACCCAATCCGGTTCTTCTCCCCCCTAAAGTCTTCTCCTTAATCTTTTTCCATAGAGTAATCTCAGCAAGTTTAACCTCGTGATCTTCGGGATCGTTCTCAATTTTAGATATAATGGCCTCTATCTTCTCCATCTCCAGATCTATGAGGTCGTCATTCAGGCGCATTGCCATTCTCACATGCTCTTTGAAGAGTTCAAAGTTGAATTTTGCATTTTTTGTGTATGGGTTCTCTACATAGGAGTAGAGATTTATGGCAATTAGACGGCAAGAGTCATACGGGCAAAGGGGTATCTCTCCGCATGGGTTTGTGCTCACTGTCTTATAGCCAAGGTCGGCATAACAATCGGGTATAGATTCCCTTATAACTGTATCCCAGAACAGTACACCCGGTTCGGCCGATTTCCATGCATTGTGTATGATTTTTTTCCATAGTGCAGCTGCATCTACCTCCTTAACATAGGTTGGATTATCTGAATCTATTGGAAACTGCTGGCGGTATGGTTTATTATGGAGAGCGCACCTCATAAACTCGTCGTCTATCTTAACCGAGACGTTTGCTCCTGTTACTTTTCCCTGCTCAAGCTTAGCGTCTATAAACATCTCGGAGTCGGGGTGCTTAATTGAGATGGTAAGCATAAGGGCCCCTCTTCTACCGTCTTGTGCAACCTCTCTGGTAGAGTTTGAGTACCTCTCCATAAATGGAACAACTCCGGTAGAGGTAAGTGCACTGTTCAAAACCGGACTTCCGGCCGGTCTTATGTGCGAGAGGTCGTGACCCACACCCCCCCTTCTCTTCATAAGCTGAACCTGCTCCTCATCTATTCTCATGATCCCACCGTAAGAGTCTGCCGGCTTTCTGTGCCCTATTACAAAGCAGTTAGAGAGTGATGCTATTTGAAAATTGTTCCCTATGCCCGTCATAGGTCCTCCTTGAGGTATCACATATTTGAAATCTTTTAGCAGCTCATATATCTGCTCCTTGGAAAGGGGATTTGGATAATTTGACTCTATTCTTGCATACTCTCCGGCCAATCTGTGGTGCATATCGTCGGGGGAGCACTCATAGAGATTACCGAAAGAGTCTTTCATTGCATATTTATTTATCCATACAGATGCGGCAAGTTCATCCCCTTTAAAGTACTGCAGGCTCGATGCCATGGCCTCTTCGTAGGTGTATTTTTTCATATTCTGTAAATTATAGTGGAAAGAAAAAGCCGAAGGATTCCTCCATCGACTTCGACAAAATTATATTATTTAGATCTATTAAACCCCGAAAAGCTTACTTAGTTATCAACAGGGTAATCAACATGACAAAACGTCTATTTTATGCTAAGCGTTTAGTTTTGTGCGCGTTCCCACGTTTGATTCCTCCCTAACAAACCCGATTTGTCTAGAGATCCTCTAACTTTTAGTTTTCCGCTTTTTTTATCTAAAGAGATTGTACAGTTGTACACTTTGCCATTAGCAGGATCCAATATGGTTCCTCCTGAAAGTTTATCTCCATCCTCTTTCAGCCCTTTAATAAACTTCATTCCTGCAATAGGTTTATCCTTATCCTCTCCTGTACAGTTTACGCATCTCCTTGCCGGATCTCCTGTAAGAAGCTTCTCAATGACCCCCTCGTAGGTGTTGTTTGCCCCTTTAGAGATTACAACAAGCGATTTTTTATTTCCCTCTTCATCTATTGTATACCATTTGCCAACTATTTTACCCGGTTGAGCGGTGGTTGCAGCAGGAAGAATCATCATAACTGCAAAAATTAATAAAGCAATCTTTCTCATTTTTTATTCGGTTTAGATTAACAACAGTTCATACTACAGTTGGTACAGTGTCCAAACTCTCCTCTCAGTCTCGACTCTACAAGATCGTTCAATCTCTCTCTTAATTGAACATTGTCTATTTTTTCCAGTACGTCATAGACAAAGGCCAGCTGCTGCAAAAGTTTAGCTTCGGCCTTCCCAATACCCCTAGATCTCATATAGAACAGGGCATTATCATCTAATCGGCCACTGGTTGCACCGTGCGAGCATTTAACATCGTCGGCATATATCTCTAGTTGTGGTTGAGCATAGGCCTTAGCACCTTGAGAGATAAGCAGGTTGTGGTTGGCCTGGTAAGCTTGTGTCTTTTGAGCATCTTGTGCAACAACAATTCTACCTGTAAAATATGCTTTGGCAGTATCGTCGAGTATGCCTTTAAAAAGCTGACTGCTTAAGCACTCTCTAACCATATGGTTCATTACCACATTAGTTTTAATCACTTGCTCTCCATCTACCAGATATACTCCGTTGAGTTCGCATACAGCCCCTTCACCAATAAGCTTAACATCAAAATCGTTCTCCAATAGTGCTCCATGTAGAGTAATCACGTTTATCTTTAAGTAGGAGCTTTGGTGAGACTCAATTACAAATTTTACCTTGTGAGTTGAGTGGTTATGCTCATTTTGCATAACTACTATATTTGTATTCGAACCCTTTTTGGCCTCAATCTTAATAACCTCCTCTGTTGAAAAGTGGTCTAGAGTAAGGGTATGCGTACACAACAAAATTGACGAAGAGGAGTTCTCCTCCAGCAGCACTCTGTTCTCAAAGCGCAGTTCATTGGTGTCTGTAGAGTCTCTAAAGCTGATTATCTGAAGCGTCTGTTCGCACTTTGATCCGCTCTTAACCTCAAGCGAAAAACCTCTTATATCTGATGGTTTAAGAGAGAGCCCCTCGGGAGAGTAGAACTCCTCCCTCAACACTCCGTTGGTCACATAAGATTGCCCTGTACCCTCCATTGGTACTCGACATCTAAAAACCTCGGGAATCTCGGGTGTATAAGTATATTTTGCCTCTCCCATTTTACAATCCGTTAATGAGCCAATCATAACCCCTCTGCTCAACCTCCAGAGCCAACTCTTTGCCTGCGCTCTTAATAATTCTTCCGTCGTAAAGAACGTGAACAACGTCGGGGATTATATAGTCTAACAGTCTCTGATAGTGAGTTATCACAATAAATGCGTTGTCGTCTCTTTTAAGCTTATTAACTCCCGATGCCACTATTCTAAGTGCATCTATATCTAGTCCGCTGTCTGTTTCATCTAAGATAGACAGAACCGGATCTAGCATGGCAAGCTGAAAAATCTCATTCCTCTTTTTTTCTCCACCTGAGAAGCCAACATTCACTCCTCTGCCGGAGAATGAGCTGTCCATCTCTACAACAGCCATCTTCTCTCTCATCATCTTTAGAAATTCTGCCGCGGTGATTGGCGGAAGAGCCCTAAACTTTCGCTGCTCATTGATTGCAGTCTTCATAAAGTTAACATTACTAACTCCCGGTATCTCTACAGGATACTGAAACCCCAGAAATAGCCCTTGTCTTGCCCTCTCTTCGGGTGAGAGCTCCAGCAGATTTAGTCCGGAGAAAGTAACCTCACCTTTAGTAACCTCAAAAGTGTCTCTTCCTGCAAGAACTGCCGACAGGGTGCTTTTACCCGATCCATTGGGACCCATTATTGCATGAACCTGACCTGCCTTTACAGAGAGATCTATCCCTTTTAATATCTCCTTACCTCCTATCGAGGCGTGTAATCCCTTTATTTCTAACATTTTATTTTAATTACATTTTTAATTATCTCTTTTCCATTCTCTCCTCCACATAGCAAACCCAAAGAAGGCCAATATGAGGTAACCTGCACTAACCATTGGTAAAAATGCCATGCCGGCAAGGATGTAAAGAGTTATATTCGTTATATTTACTGTGAACCATGCAGCCCAACACTCCAGTTTTTTTTGAGCAGATAGATACTGGGCAGTAAGAATAGTTATGGTTACAAAAGCATCTAAAAAAGGTTTTTTTGCTTCGTCGAAAATTGTTGGGAATATGTTGTCTAAATAGGTTAGTACTATCCCCCAAAGTGCTGCAAGAACCAGAATCTGAGCTACAAAATAGACCCTTTTGCCATTTGAAAGAAGGGTAACCTTTAACTGATGTTTACTATTCTCTTCTCCCTCTTTTGGGTGAGTCCACCTGTAGTGACCAAAAAAGTTGATTATAAACGACACCGGTTGAACCAGCATGCTTGAGTACAACCCCTTTTGATAGAATAGCATAAACAGAAGAATATTGTACAGATATCCCATCCAAAAGTTTGCCACCTTGGCTCTTGTGGCCAGATATACACAGGTTAACCCACTGATTACAGAGAGAATCTCAAGAAGGGAGACCCCTTGATTTCCTATTGTAAATAAGATGTTGTCTGTACTGAAGATCTCTAAAAACATGCCCATTTATGTAAATATCATTTTAACCTACGCTCCCCTCAAGTGTTATCTGCAAAAGTTTTTGTGCCTCCACGGCAAACTCCATAGGCAGCTGATTAATAACCTCTTTTGCATATCCGTTAACAATCAGACCAACTGCATCTTCTGGACCAATTCCCCTTTGAAGACAGTAGAAAAGCTGGTCTTCGCTTATTTTAGATGTGGTTGCCTCATGTTCAAGAATGGCAGTGTCGTTCTCGTTTTCTATATAAGGGAAGGTGTGAGCTCCGCATCTGTCTCCTAGAAGAAGAGAGTCGCACTGTGTAAAATTTCTTGCATCTTGTGCATTCGGAAGAATTTTTACAAGACCTCTGTAGCTGTTTTGACTGAAGCCGGCAGAGATTCCTTTACTTACAATTCGGCTCTTTGTGTTTTTTCCAATATGGATCATCTTTGTTCCCGTATCGGCCTGCTGATAATGGTTGGTAACAGCTACCGAATAGAACTCCGAAATTGAGTTGTCTCCTCTAAGGATTGTGCTGGGGTACTTCCAGGTTATTGCAGAACCCGTCTCTACCTGTGCCCAGAAAAGTTTACTGTTCTCTCCTTTACAGATTCCCCTCTTTGTAACAAAGTTATAAATCCCCCCTACACCTTTTGAGTCTCCCGGATACCAATTTTGTACTGTTGAGTATTTTACATGGGCATCTTTCATAACCACAATCTCTACAACCGCAGCATGCAGTTGATTTTCATCTCGCTGAGGTGCGGTACACCCCTCAAGATAGCTCACATAAGATCCCTCCTCTGCAACTATGAGTGTTCTTTCGAACTGGCCTGTTCCCTTTGCGTTAATTCTAAAGTAACTGGAGAGCTCCATTGGGCATCTTACACCTTTGGGGATATAGCAGAAAGATCCGTCGCTGAATACTGCCGAGTTAAGGGCGGCAAAGTAGTTGTCTCCGTAAGGTACAACAGAGGCGAGATATCTCTTTACAAGATCGGGGTAGTCTCTTACTGCTTCTGAAAATGAGCAGAATATTATGCCCTTCTCTGCCAACTGCTCCCTAAAGGTTGTCTTAACAGATACGGAGTCGAACACCGCATCTACGGCAACTCCTGCAAGCACATTCCTTTCATGAAGAGGGATACCCAGCTTTTCGAAGGTCTCCTCGAGCTGCGGATCTATCTCTCCTCCGGGGTTGAGCTTTTTGGGGGCTGCAAAATAGATTATATCTTGAAAATCGATTTTTGGAATCTTAAGTTGAGCCCACTCGGGCATCTTCATGGTTATCCATTTATTATACGCTTTCAGGCGAAACTCAAGCATCCACTCAGGTTCGCCCTTTTTTGCCGATATAGCTCTCACTATATCTTGGTTGAGTCCTTTAGGAAAATACTCCTGTTCCAGCAGTGTTTCAAAACCATGCTCATATTCCGACTCGGTAACCTTCTGTATTATTATTTCGTTTTCATTCATCGCGGCGCAAAGTTAAATCTTTTTAAACTATTTTTGTGCACAAACAGAGTACTATGAGCAGCAGAAAAATGCCCCTAATCATTGAACTTCTCTCAAAAAGCGGACATAAGCCCTTTGAAGAGAACATCCTTGATAACTCCAACTATATATACACATCTTCTCACAAGGTATTAAATGAGGGAGTAGATTTCGATATAGCATATACACCCCTGAAACACCTTGGGTTTAAATCTCTACTATCGGTTATTGGTCCTCTGTTTGCAGAGGGTTTTACTCCCGATTCCCTCTCTGTTATCATCTCTTTACCATCTCATTACAAAAAATCGCAGATAGTGGAGCTATGGAACGGAGTTACAGCAGGAGTATCTCATTATGGGATTCAAACTGTAACCTTAGACCTTCAACCCTCACTCTCTGCACTATCTATTAGTCTTTCTTCTCAAGGAAAACAAAAAAAGGAGCTCTTTGTTCAAAGAAAAAAGAGCAAGCCAGGAGATATAATTTGTGTCAGCGCCGATTTAGGTGCAGCATATATGGGGCTTCAGATACTTGAGAGAGAGAAGAGGGCTGCAGACGGCTCAAATGTTAAGCCCATTCTGGAAAAGTACAAATATGTTTTACAATCGTATCTTAACCCTTTTATAGATATAACCCTGTTTGAGGCAATGACCGGCGCTTCAATCACCCCGTCTGGCGGAGAGTTCTCTTTAAGTGGCCTGGCAGATGCTATAAAGAGACTCTGTATTAAGAGTGGTGCAGGGGCAAAGATATTTATGAGCAGGATTCCTATTGCAACTCAAACCTCGGGGGTTGCCGATGAGTTGGGTATAGATCCATTCACGGCTGCACTTAATGGAGGAGAGGATTACAGCTTTGTCTTCACATTCCCTTTAGAGCTACATGAAAAAATTGTTAAAGAGATGCCTCAACTAGACATTATAGGACACCTTTGCGATTCCGATGCCGGGGCAACATTCATCTCTCCCGATGGAAGAGAGATAGAGTTAAAAGCTCAAGCTTGGGATGAATAGATAGTTTAAACCCCTTGAGTTAAAATATTCCAGCAGATCTGTACTTAGAGATATTTGGTATTGGCCCGAGTAGAACTCTACTGCTATTTTGTTTTGGAAATCTACAAATTTTACAATAAGATTGGTTCTCCCTTTGTTCTCCTTTATTTTACCCAAAAACTCCTTTCTGAATCCGGGAGATACCTGATTAACAGGAACATTAACGGTAATCTCCTTTATAAACTCCTCTTTAGTATTTGCAAGGTGCCTTATCTTTCTAACTTTAAGCTCATAGTCTACAGGTTTAGAATCCTCCCCTTTAGATGCAGAGTAGCCGAATCTTGGTGCAATTGCACATTTTAAAATGAGGGGTATATTAACCTGCATGTACTGCATAAAGGCCTCGTAATCTTTCCCATATACAGCAAAATTAACCGATCCGTTAAAATCTTCCACCGTAAAGTTTGCAAACGGTTTTCCCGTACCTCTGGTATAAGAGACCTTAACACTCGTTACTATTCCTGCAATAATCAGCTCTTTTCCCTGAAACATCTCCTCTTTTGGTGCCTTAGATACCATATCGGCAGCTTCTGATAACGAACAGTTTGTAAAGTGTTTTACCTCAAATGCAAATTGATCAAGCGGATGGGCAGAGAGGTACATTCCTACAAGCTCTTTCTCTTTCTTAAGAAGCTCATTGGAGTCAATCTCCATGGGTGCGGGTATATCGGGAGGAACCAATTTAACGCTCTCTGCGCTTCCAAAGAGTGAGTTTCCTCCGTTAACGGTGTCGGTTTGATACCTGTTTCCATATTTTATGAGCGCATCTATGAAGAGCTCATCTTTTGAAGTTGTACCAAGGTACTGCTCTCTTTTAACTCCCTCAAAGCTGTCGAATGCACCCGCATAAATAAGAGACTCGATTGTTTTTCTGTTTACTATACCTAGGTTGATTCTCTCAATAAAGTCGAAAATTGAGGTGAATGGAGTCTCGCCCGACTCTCTTGCTCTAACAATGTTCTCTACTGCAGAAGATCCAACCCCTTTTACTCCCGCCATACCAAAACGTATATTTCCCCTCTTGTTTACGGTAAATGTCTCTACGCTTTCGTTAACATCGGGCCCTAAGACCTCTATTTTCATCCTTTTACACTCATCCATGAGCTTTGTAAGCTCATCTATATCGTTAAGGTTTCTGGAGAGAGTGGCAGCCATAAACTCCGATGGGTAGTTTGCCTTCAGGTATGCTGTTTGGTAGCCGATCCATGCATAGCAGGTGGAGTGTGATTTATTGAAAGCGTACTGAGCAAATGCCTCCCAATCTTTCCAAATCTTTTCAAGAACCTCTACAGGGTGTCCGTTCTCCTCTCCTCCTTTGATAAATTGCTGTTTTAAGTCGTCCATTACAGCCTTTATCTTCTTACCCATCGCCTTTCTTAAAGAGTCGGCATCTCCCTTGCTGAAGCCGGCAATCTTTTGTGAGAGAAGCATCACCTGCTCTTGGTAAACCGTAACACCATAAGTTGCCGCAAGTACCTCCTCCATTACAGGCAAATCGTACTCAATCTGCTTAACTCCGTGTTTCCTGTCAATAAAATCGGGGATATACTCCATAGGACCCGGACGATAGAGAGCATTCATAGCTATAAGATCTTCAAACCTTGTAGGTTTGAGTTCGCGCAGCCACTTCCTCATACCGTCACTTTCAAACTGAAACGTACCAACGGTATCTCCTCGGCTGAACAACTCATATGTGGCCTTATCGTCTATAGGAATTGCGTCTATATCTACAACTACCCCTCTCGATTTTTTTATGTTTGCAACCGCATCTTTGATAATTGAGAGTGTTCTTAGCCCCAGAAAATCCATCTTGAGCATTCCCACCTTCTCTATCTGCGACCCCTCGTATTGCGACACCCAAATTTTCTCTCCTGTCTCCTTGTCGTTTGCCGTTGTTATTGGAATATACTCTCTGAGGTCGTCTCTGCCAATTATTATTGCACAGGCGTGAACACCCACATTCCTTACCGTGCCCTCCAATTTTCTGGCGTAGTCTATAGTCTCCTTAACCAGTGGCTCTCCGTTACTGTATGCATCTGAAAACTCCGGAACCAACTTCATACAGTTCTCTATGGTCACATCTATCTGGTTACCGTTTTCGTCGCTCTGAAAACGAGTGGGTACAAGTTTTGCTAACCTGTCAGATTCGGCCAGTGGAAGTCGTTGAATACGAGCAATATCTCTAATGGCACTCTTAGCAGCCATAGTTCCAAATGTAATAACATGTGAAACATGGTCTTTGCCATATTTATCCTCTACATATTTGAGTACCTTAGATCTCCCGTCATCGTCAAAATCGATATCTATATCGGGCATAGATATCCTGTCGGGGTTAAGGAATCTCTCAAAGAGAAGGTCGTACTTAAGAGGGTCAATATCTGTTATTCTCAAGCAATAGGCCACTACTGATCCGGCTGCCGACCCCCTTCCCGGCCCTACCGAGACATCCATATCTCTTGCTGCTGCAATAAAGTCCTGAACTATAAGAAAATAGTCGGGGTAACCCATGAATTTTATTGTATTAAGCTCAAAATCTATTCTCTCTATATGGGCATCTGTGAGGTTGCCGTATCTAGTTTGAGCCCCTCTGTAGGTGAGGTATTTGAGGTAGTCATCGGAATCGGTAAACTCAGAGGGGATAGGGAAGTTTGGCATTATGGGTTTAGACTCTATATCGTAAACCTCTACTTTATCTGCTATCTCTATTGTGTTGTTGAGAACCTCCGGAATGTCGGAAAAGATTAGCTCCATCTCTTCCTGTGTTTTCAAATACTCCTGTTTTGTGTATCTAAGCCGCTGAGGATCGTCTACATCGGCGTTTGTGGTGAGACATATCAAGCGGTCGTGCGCCTCTCTGTCGTCTGAAGAGACAAAATGCACATCGTTAGTTGCTATGCATTTTATTCCCAGCTTTTTTGATAGCTCCAGAAGCCCTTCGTTGGCAATACATTGAGATTGAAATGTAGATGTATCTGCCCCCTCTACATGGGTCTCATGTCTTTGCAGCTCCAGGTAAAAGTCGTCTCCAAAAACCCCTTTGTACCATAGAGCAGTCTCTTCTGCCTTTGACATATCCCCGGCCAGTATTGCCTGTGGTATCTCTCCTCCAAGGCATGCCGATGAGCAGATTAAACCCTCTTTATGTCTCTCTATCAGCTCTCTGTCTATTCTTGGTTTGGAATAAAAGCCCTCTATAAAAGCATTTGAAGTGAGCTTAACAAGGTTTTTATACCCGATATGATTTTTGGCAAGAAGAACCAGGTGATAATTACCCATGTCCTCTTTGCCTCTCTTATCTAATCGAGAACCTTTTGCCACATACACCTCACACCCAACAATTGGTTTTACTGTTGGGAATTTTTTTGCTGTTTCGAGAAACTCTTTTACACCAAACATGTTACCATGGTCGGTTATTGCCAGAGCTATCTGGTTATCGTCTCCGGCCCGGGCAAAGAGTCTCTTAATGTTAGCGGCTCCGTCGAGAATAGAATATTGTGTATGAACATGAAGGTGAACAAAGGCCATTTTGTAACTGTATAGAGTTGGGAAAATTACTAAACTAATGGCCTTCCGGTCATCTCTTCAGGTGCAGGTATGCCCATAATTTTTAGTATTGTTGGGGCTATATCTGCCAATCTTCCGTTATCTACCTTAAATACATCTTTGTCTATAACTACAAATGGAACGGGATTTAGTGAGTGGGCAGTATTAGGTGAGCCGTCGGGGTTTACTGCATTATCGGCGTTACCGTGATCGGCAGTGATTATGATTGAGTATCCGTTCTCCCTGGCAACATCCACAATCTCTGCAACACATCTGTCTACTGTTTTAATGGCCTTTTTAATTGCACTGAAAACTCCTGTGTGGCCAACCATGTCTCCGTTGGCAAAGTTGAGAACTATAAAGTGAGTCTCTCCTCTCTTTATCTCATCTATTAATGCCTCCTTCACCTCAATCGCGCTCATCTCCGGCTGAAGATCGTAGGTTGCTACCGATGGAGATTTGATAAGTATTCGCTTCTCTTTTTCGAAAAGTTTCTCACGGCCGCCCGAGAAGAAAAATGTTACGTGCGCATACTTCTCAGTCTCGGCAATTCTAAGTTGACTCTTGCCTGCTGCAGAGATAACCTCTCCTATAGTATTTGTAACGTTCTCTTTATCGTACAAAATGTGCAGACCTCTAAACTTTTCGTCGTAAGGGGTGAGGGTGGAGAAGTAGAGTGGAATTACCCTCATCTCCGGCATCTCATGATCTTCCTGAGTAAGTACAGTTGTTAGTTCTCTGGCTCTATCGTTTCTAAAGTTAAAGAAGATAACGGCGTCACCCTCCTTAAGGGTGGCTATTGGTTCACCTTTTTCATCTACAGCAACATGTGCCCTAACAAATTCATCTGTTATTCCATTATCGTAACTTCTCTGCATTGCCTCTGTACCTCTGGTAAAGGGCTCCCCTTTTCCAAATACTAACAGATCGTATGCCTCTTTAATCCTCTCCCATCTTTTATCTCTGTCCATTGCATAGTACCTGCCTATTATTGATGCAAGCTTTCCTTTGCACCCATTTAAGTGATTCTCGAGCTGTTCAATATACTTTATACCGCTCTTAGGGTCGGTATCCCTTCCATCCATAAAAGCATGGACGTAAATCTTCTCTATTCCACTCTTTGCTGCCAGGTCTAAAAACGCAAACAGGTGCTCCATTGAGCTGTGTACGCCTCCATCCGACATAAGACCCATAAAGTGAAGCGCCTTACCGCTCTCTTTTACATAGTTGTAGGTCTCTCTTACCTCTTTATTGTTAAAGAGCGTTTTACTCCTGCAATCTTTATTGATTCTAACCAAATCTTGGTAAACAACTCTCCCCGCTCCAATGTTAAGGTGGCCAACCTCTGAATTACCCATTTGCCCCTCGGGCAGACCAACATCTTCACCGCTAGCATTAAGAAGTGAATTGGGATATTTCTTCCTTATAGCGTCTAAGTTGGGAGATCCTTGAACATATATGGCATTGGACTCATTTTTAGCCCCTTCTCCCCATCCGTCCAAAATCATTAAAAGTACCTTCTTATCCATAATTTATCTTTACATTTGTCAATTAATACTTCGGGCAAAAATAGTCAAATATGAACAAAAAGAAAAATCGCAGTAAAAGCGAGAGAGGCTCAAAAACAAAGTCAAAACCAGATAATAAACCCAAGATAGAGATAACAGGTAGAGTGTTAATGACTCGTGAAGGATACGCCTTCATTACACACGAAGGTTCCGATGACGATATTTTTGTTCCTGCAAGAAAACTTAGAGGAGCTTTGCATAACGACACCGTTAAGGTTGTAGTTAATAAGAGCAAAAGCAGGGGGATGAGGCAAGAGGGAGAGGTAACAGAGATTTTACAAAGATCTGAAAGGCCATATATCGGGGTTTTACAGATAGTGGGCGATATGGCTTGGGTGATTACCGAGGGGAAAAACATGCCTTACGATATAGCTGTTAACCTAGATGATAACCTTAAGGAGTATAACGGATTTAAAGTGGCCGCAATGGTAAACGAGTGGCCCAGAAAATCGGACTCTCCGATTGGAAGGGTTATTGAAGTTCTTGGCAAACCCGGCGACAACAACACCGAGATGCACGCCATTCTTACCGAATTTGGCCTGCCTTTTAAGTTTGATCCAAAAGTAGAGAGAGAGGCAGAGATAATCCCCGAAGAGATAACTGCAAAAGAGATTGCATCCAGAAGAGATTTCAGGGGGGTTACAACATTAACCATAGATCCGTTCGATGCAAAGGATTTTGACGATGCACTCTCTTTGAGAAGCGTTGGTGAGGGAGTTTGGGAAGTTGGTGTACACATTGCAGATGTTACACATTACGTTAGGCCGGGCACAATCTTAGATAAAGAGGCACTGGAGAGGGCAACATCGGTATATCTTGTAGACAGGACGGTTCCTATGCTTCCCGAAAAGCTTTCAAACAGACTTTGCTCCTTACGACCTCACGAGGAGAAGTTGTGTTTCTCTGCAGTCTTTGAGATGGATGAAAAGGCCAGAGTACTCAAAAGGTGGTTTGGCAAGAGTGTTATACGGTCGGATTACCGCTTCGATTACGAACAGGCCCAAGATATAATAGAGAACCAAAGGGGACCTCTTCTAAATGAGGTTCTCAAGCTTCACGAGCTTGCCTCATTAATGAGGGAAGAGCGATTCAGAAGAGGAGCAATAAGTTTCGAAAGGCCCGAGATGAAGGTTGAAGTAGATGGCAACGGAAAGCCCATTAATATTAAGCAGAAAATCTCAAAAGAGTCTAACTGGCTTATTGAAGAGTTTATGTTGTTGGCAAATAGAGAGGTTGCAACTCTAATTGGGGCAAAAAGTGCGGGTAAAAAGCCAAAAACCTTTGTTTACAGAATCCATGAGGAGCCAAACCTGGATAAAATTGAGGCGTTCCGCTCATTCATAGCTCATCTTGGCTACACTATGAAAGGCACTAAAAATGCACGCGAACTATCATCAGAAATCAACAATCTCCTCTCTACGGCCAAAGGCAAACCAGAGGAGGGTGCTATAGAGATAATGGCATTAAGATCTATGGCAAGGGCAAGATATTCAACAGAAAACGCAGGGCACTACGGTCTTGCCTTCGATTACTACACCCATTTTACATCTCCAATAAGGAGATACCCCGATATGATGGTTCACAGAATGCTGGAACACTACCTTAGTAACGGAAAATCTCTAGACAAAAAATGGTTTGAAGAGAGATGTAAACACTCTAGCGAAAGAGAGCAGCTTGCAACCGAGGCAGAGAGAGCAAGCATTAAGTACAAGATGGTTGAATTTATGCAAGATAAGATTGGTGGAGAGTATATGGGGAGTGTATCGGGCATTACAGAGTGGGGAATGTTTGTAGAGCTTGAAGAGACTAAAGTAGAGGGGTTGGTTGCTTTAAGGGATATTAAGGAGGACTATCTTGTATTTGACGATGAATCTCTATCGTTAACCGGGAAAAGAAGCAGACGTCGTTTTGTTCTTGGGACACCTGTTAAGGTTAAGTTAACTCGAGCAAGTCTCGAGCAAAAACAGATTGATTTCGCTCTTATATGGGGAGAGGAGAGTGAGGAGGTTGCACCTAAAAAGAGAAGGAGACCCCAAAAACAAAGGTAATAGGCCTAAGTTTGTACAGTAGCTCTGTAGATGAGAGTATCCCGGCGCTCTTAACACGATACTCCCTATTATCCAGAAGGTTAATAATCTGAGCATATATCTCTCTCTTTTGGCTCTTATACCGCCATGAAATATCGCAAAACGGGAAGGAGTAGAGAGAGCCGTTATCTAACTCATTCACATACAAAACATTTACGCTCTCTAATGAGTGCTTAGCAGAGAGTTTAGCACTAATTTTTACAGATGGGTTTGCAGTAAATAGATTAGTGCCCGAGAATCTTCCCGACTCTGTTTGGCTTTTGGTAAAAGTGAGCGGTAATTCTGCCTCTGTGTCCAGCCATGTAAAGAGAGAGAGGTCTGCCTTAAATTTTATATTTAATCTTTTAAGGTTAACTCTCTCCCTCAACCCCATTTGTATTGTCTCATACTCCCACAAAGAGTAATTTGTTCTTAAATCCAGCAATAGCGGTGTGTTAAAAAAGCTTTTTGTAAAACTTAACGAGAGAGAAGAGGTGTTCATGTTTGAACTCATACCCTCTCTCCTCCTATATATTAAACCGTCTACTAGGTACGATGAGTTTATTGTTTGTGAGCCGGAGTTAAGGTACGAAAGAGAGGCGGTAATATTAACAAGCTTTAACGGATTATTATAAATACTTCTTATTGTGTAAAAGCTGTTACCGGTATAACTCCTCTGATTGTAACCACTGCTGTAAAGTCTGTAATTTACCATCATCACCGATTCATTCCTGTCTGTTATATCACTAAAATCTCCCGAATCGATATATTGAGCACTCAACTCCCAAAATGAAGATAGTTTATACCTCATACTAATTTCGGGCGACAAGACAACATCTTCACCAGTACTTTTTAACGTGAGTTTGAGCTCACTTTTTATCCTCTCCTTATGATACCTGATTGAGGGTGATAGATACAGGAGTGGCAAGTAGTTATCACTTTTAAACTTCTCAAAACCAGATAGCATGTTTTCCATTACCTGGGAATTTAATTTTACACCCGAGCTCCCCTCAGCCGTAATGGTGCCAAATCTCTTTATAAAACTAATCTCGCTCTCACTCCTAAACTCCTTAAGTTCTACCTCTTGAACAACCATTTCGTTCTCTTGCACCATCAATTTTTGTGGGAGAGCTCTAAAATGGTTGTTAGTTGAAACTTTTAACAGAGATCTCCGGAATGGCCTTATAAAAGAGATAACAGCAGATCCGTCGTATTGCGATAACCTTGCATTTGTGTTGTAAAATTTATCTCCATTAACTCCTGCGTTATTTATCTCCCTTCTTCCTCTGATATTTAACCTTGTTTGTAAAAACCAATCCTCTCTGTTGATCTTATAAGAGAGGTCGGCTTCGGGTCTTGAAATGAATCCTTTGAAGTTGCTTCTTCCACCCAATGTAACACTTTCGCCACTCTCTGTATAGAACCTCTCCAACTCTCGCTCCTCTCTCTCTCTATGCTCGTAAGAGTACCCTATCTTAAACGAGCCCTCGGCATTTTCGCTTGTGTTGAAAAGGGTGTTAGATGTTATATAGCTGCTCTTGTTAAAAAGGGCTCTCTCCTCACCTATAGGAGCCGGTGTTACACCTGTTACATTAACCAGGTTTTTTTCATCTTCTGAGAGTAACTGTGTCTGAGCTGCAGCCCCAAGAGGATTACTCTTAATATCGGAGTATATAGAGTTGCCCTTACTGTTGCTCTTAACGACTGTCATGTTTTGAAATTTTCCCGAGAAATTGAATGCCATCAATCTGCTGTCCCAAAGAGGAACCGGGGCTCCGGTTGCCAGATTTCCCATCCACAGAGTCTTACCCTTAGACCTATTGTTGAGTTTAAGGTTAATGGCTGCATTCTCAGATGGGGTAAAATCTTTGAGAGCTCTCACCGGCTGGTGGTTCTCAAAAACCTGAATCATAGAAACCATATCGGGGGTTATGTTTCTAGTTGCCAAAGCATATCTGCCGTCTAGAATATTCTTGCCATCTATGTAGAGAGCATTGATAGGTTTGTCGTTCACTCTTATCTGCCCCGTAGGAGTTACCTCTACTCCCGGAATCCTTTTAATGATATCTTCTATGCTTCTGTCTCCGTCTTTCACAAGCCCCCCCGTATGATAACTGAGGGTGTCTCCTTTAATTGCAACTCTTGGCGCCACCACCCTTACTTCGTTAAGCTCTATCCTTTCAAGAGCCAACTTCACCTCTATAGACTCTTTGGGATAAGCTTCCAGAAGAGTGCTCCACTTTGCATACCCCATAAGCGATATCTCCAAGTTTAGAGGTAATGTTCCCAATCCGTTTCTGATTACAAAAAAGCCCGAAGCGTCTGAAAATGTATAGGCCAAAATTCTGCCCGATTGTGAATCTCTGAGTGTTACTCTTGCATTGAAGAGAGGTGAACCATCTTCTGCCGAAACCGCTTTTCCTCTAATCATCTCCTGCCCTAACGCAATGATAGGGAACATTATAAGTATAACGAACAAAATAACTCTTGATGAAAGAGAGAATCGCATACCCTAGTTGTACTCCTCGGCAGAGTTCATTCTTCGTTTTGGTATCTGACTCTCCAACCCCTTATCGTCTGTAACAGACAGGATTGTCATACCTTGGGCAGCAATCGAACCCCTTAAGTCCTCTATACTTTTACGCTTTATCTGCAAAAACGTTTTACCATCTGTCTCAATATAAGAGTTAGATGTGAGCAAAGCTGGAGATAAAAGGGCAATTGATGGATTTAACAGATATATACCTTTTGCCTCGTATGAAAACTCCAACAGCGAGTCCTCTGCTTTTAAAATTAATCCCGGTAAACCGGATAGTTTCCATGGACCATCCATAGATGGAATGTCTTGAGTGTACCAAACTCTCCACTCTCTTCCTCTAAAGAAAGTTGTAGCACTGTAACACAGGTGCCCCAGTACGGTAAGGGTATCGTTGCCCAGCTCCCAGTTAACAGATGGGATATCTTCTGTGTATTTATAATCTTGTACTATTACTTTAGAGTAGAATGTAAGTGAACTCTTTTTGTAATCTTTAATAATTACATCGCTTGATCCCTGTTTATAACTCCTGGTATTTAAGAAAACCTCTTCTGCCGAAAGGCCTCTCTTAGTAAGAGACTGCTTTACCGAGTCTAAAACCGCATTGTAGTGGCTGTAGAATTTCGAAAACTCTTTGCCTATGTCTAAATAGTGAAAATCTTCTGTTCTTCTCTCACTATCTGTGTAATTTTTGCTTTTTGAGAGGTACTGGACTCTGAGAAATGCAGAGTCCATAACCTGAGAAAAGAGGTTAGGAACGGTAGTGATAAACAAAATTATCCAAAGAGTTCTTTTCATAATCAGAGCTTTATATTATTACAAATGTAATAAAAGAAAATTATTTTGAACAAAAAATAAAAATAATATAAATTTGCATCGTTGATTAAACAACTATTTCAAATGCAACTAAAAGAACTTGTAAAATTAGATGAGCTACTATCTGTGCTAAGCGGAAGAATTTCGGCATCTATTAACAGGCACCTCAACAGAAGATTCAGAGATGCCGGTTTGGATATAACCTCAGACCAGTGGCTAATTATGGTTTGTCTATGGAACAGAGATAATCTTACGCAACAAGAGATAAGTGATTTAACATACAAAGATAAGGCAAGCATAACACGATTATTAGACAGTATGGAGAAAACTCGTCTTATTGAAAGACTCTCCGACCCTACAGACAGAAGAATAAATATTGTTCATCTAACAAGTAAAGGTAAAGAGATGGAGGAGATTGCCATGAAAATAGTAAAAGAGGCCTTTTCTAAAGCTGTAGATGGGATAGATCCCAATGATCTTCTTTTTACCAAAAATACTCTTGTAAGAGTACTTCAAAACATTATTTAAAATTTGTAGATCAAATTATCGATCATCTAATTAACGCACATTGTAAACATATAGTTGATTATTTAACTATTGATAGAACAACCAATGAAAAAAACATTATCTATTACGCTACTGCTGCTCTCTTTTCAAATTATACGAGCACAACAGAGTTATTCGCTTGAGCAATGCAGAGCTCTTGCAATGGAGAATAATAAGAGAATATCAATGTCTCAAGAGAGAGTCACTGCTGCAGAAGAGTTAAGAAAGGCAGCGTTTACGCAGTATCTTCCAAGAATATCTGCTAACGGTGCCTGGCTGTGGAATGAAAAATCTATCTCTCTGCTGCATGAAGATGCTCTACTCCCGGTTGGAACAAAGATGCCCGACGGATCGTTCGGATTCAGGCAAGATCAGATAAAAAACCAATGGATGCAAGTATCTCCGGGAGTTTATGCCCCCCTTGATGCAAGCGGAAAGCCGTTTGATCCAAAAGTTAATCCTGAGAAAATAATCTGGAAAGATTATGCACTCCTACCTAAAGAGGCGGTAGAGATGGATATTCACAATCTCTTTGTAGCGGGTGTGGGTCTGAGTCAACCCCTATTTTTAGGGGGAAAGATAAGAGAGCTAAACAGAATAGCAAAAAGCTCTGAAAAAATTGCCCGTTCTATGCACGAAAAAGAGATAGAAGATATTCTCACAGAGGTAGATGAGGCATATTGGAGAGTTGTATCTGTTAAGGGTAAGTGTGCTATAGCCCAAGAGTACCTCAATCTTTTGACACTACTTGAAAAGAACATTCATGAGATGGTTAAAGAGGGCCTTCTCTCTAAAGGAGATCTTCTCAAAGTTGGAGTTAAGAGGAGCGAGGCAGAGCTTATCAATACAAAAGCGCTTAACGGATTGACTCTATCGTTAATGTCTCTTTCACAAATCTGCGGGTTAGACCCCAACTCAATCACATCTGTAGTGGAGGAGGATATATCTGCCAATCCCAATTTAAAAGAGGGGTTATCTATTGAAGATGTATACTCTAACAGAGTGGAGCTCAAAGCTCTTGGGGAGCTGACCCATATAGCAGAATCGAACTTAAAAATTATGAAGTCGAGATATATGCCAAATGTTCTGCTTACCGCAAATTATTTAATAACCAATCCTAATGCATATAACGGTATAGAGAATAAGTTTGGTGGTATGTTTAATGCGGGTCTTGCCGTGAACATTCCAATCTTCCACTTTGGAGACAAGAACCACACGCTGCGCGCTGCTAAGAGTCAATTAAGAGTATCTGAACTTAAGACAGAAGAGGCAAAAGAGTTAATCAAGCTTCAACTTAAGCAGTCGGAATATAAGATAACAGAAGCAGTGAAGCGAATGGAAACATCTCAGTACAACCTTGAGAGAGCAACAGAGAATCTGCGTTTTGCAACTGAGGCATTTAAGGAGGGGGTTGTTCCCGTTTCAGACGTTCTTGAGGCCCAGGTATCTTGGGTAGCCGCAAAGTCTGAGCTTACAGACTCAAAAATCGAGTACAATCTGTGTATTCTATATTTAAACAAAGCACAAGGAAAGGATATATCAAAATAAACATAATAGAGTATGAGTTCCAACAGTAGCAAAAAAAACATTATCAATGGCCTTGCAGCACTGGTTGCAGTAATTGCGCTTGTATCAATAGTAGGATACTATGCAGCCAAACCTTCGGGGATTATTATTCAAGGCGAAGCAGAGTCTCCGGAGTACAGAGTTTCTGGGAAGATACCAGGAAGGGTTAAGGAGTTTTATGTTAAAGAGGGCGATGCTGTTAAGCAGGGCGACACCCTAGCTCTTTTAGACACCCCCGAACTTTTGGCAAAACTGAGCCAAGCAGAGGCGGCTCAAATGGCTGCAGAGGCACAAAACAGAAAAGCTGAGAAAGGGGCAAGAAGCGAGCAGATAGCAGCTGCATGGGAGATGCTTCAAAAGGCAGAGGCGGGAGTAGATATCTCTAAAAAAACCTACGATAGAGTGAATGCTCTTTACGAAAAAGAGGTATTACCGGCTCAAAAACGAGACGAAGCCGAGGCACAGCTCAAAGCAGCCATAGCCACAAGAAATGCGGCAAAAACTCAGTACGATATGGCAGTAAACGGAGCAGAAAAAGAGGATAAAGAGGCGGCTCTTGCGCTTGCAATGAGAGCACGAGGAGCTGTTAACGAGGTAAAAAGCTATCTAGATGAGATGTATGTGATTGCTCCGGCATCGGGAGAGATTTCAGAGATTTTTCCAAACAGAGGAGAGCTTGTAGGGCCGGGTGCTCCAATTTTTTCTATAATAGATCTAGAAGATACATGGATAACATTTAACCTTAGAGAAGATTTGCTCAACGGAATAGACAACGGAGTGGTTATAGATGTTAAAATTCCTGCTCTAGGGGGTAGAGAGGTTAAGGCAAAGGTTACCTATTTGAAGGCAATGGCCTCTTATGCCACTTGGAGAGCTACAAAAGTGAGCGGTGAGTACGACGCAAAAAGCTTTGAGGTTAGAGCAGTTCCGGTCTCAAAAGTTGACGGGTTAAGGCCCGGCATGACAGTTTTAATGGAGATGAGATAAAACCATCTATCTATGATATTTAACAACATTTGCAGAGTGGCAAAAAGAGAGCTGGTTCAGATCTCTAAAAGACCCATCTATATTATCTCAACTATAGTTGCACTTCTGTTCTGCTACCTCTTCTTTTTCACTCTTATGAGTGAAGGGCTGCCCGAGAGGTTACCAATAGGGGTGGCAGACTTAGACAATAGCGTAATATCGGCAAGATTATGCAGGGAGATAAACTCCACTCAGGCAACAGAAATTGTTATAAAAGAGAGCTCGTTTACAGCTCTAAGAGAGGAGATGCAACGCGGTAAAATTTATGGGATAATGGTTATCCCCCACAACTTTTACAGCGATCTTCTATCGGGGAAAAACCCCACTCTCTCATTCTACATAAACAACTCTTACCTGATTGCAGGAACATTGGCATACAGAGATCTGCTCTCTATGTCTGTTCTCTCTAATGCGGCATACCGCAGAGAAGTTTTAAAGGCAAAAGGTTATAACGAGAGGGATGCTATGGGTATAATTCAACCTATTATCATAGATAACCATCAAATTGGCAACAGTTGGTCTAACTACGGAATTTATTTGCTTAATGTTTTACTCCCGGGAGTTCTTCAACTGTTGGTACTTATGTCTACTGTGTACAGCGTAGGAATGGAGCTTAAATTTAGAAGTGCTAACGAGTGGTTAAAATGTTCCGGGGGGTCTATAGTCAAGGCAGTTACCGGAAAGCTCCTCCCTTACTCTATACTCTTTATCATTGCCGGATTGGCAGGAAATGTATTTATGTACAAGGTTATGGGGTATCCAATGAACGGTTCGTTTACAGTAATAGCCATCTCTACAGTAATATTTGTGCTTGCACACCAAGCAATAGGGGTTTTCATGGTTGGCCTCTTCCCCGTTTTAAGATTAGCAACCAGCTTTGCGGCTCTGTACGGGATACTCTCATTCACATATGCGGGCTTTACCTTTCCAATTGAAGCTATGCCCCCTCTTGCTCAAGGGGCGTCGTATCTCTTTCCATTAAGATACTACTTCTTGGTGTATACAAGAGAGGCACTTTTTGCATCGGACTTTTCCATGTTGGTGCTACCCCTTACAGCCATGGCTTCGTTTATTGCTCTACCTCTTGTTGTAATAAAGCGGCTCAAAAAGGCCATTTTAAATGGAAATTATTCAATAAAATAACAGTCATGACCTCTATAATAAAAGATATATACTGGACCTTAAAAAACGAACTGAAGCAGGTTTTAAGAGATAGCGGAGTTATGACAATATTTATTGTTGCAGGTGTGCTCTATCCTCTGCTTTATAATGGTATCTATAGAAACGAAGCAGTGTACGAAATTCCCGTAGCTGTTGTAGACAAATCTGCCTCTGCCCAAAGCAGGCGCTATATTAAAAAGCTGGATGCAACACCCGAGGTTAGGGTAAAATACATGGCTAACGATATGGAGGAGGCCTCAAAGCTATTCAAAGAGAGGTCTATCAACGGGATAGTTTTGATTCCGCAAGACTACCACATAAAGCTTGCAAACAGAGAGCAGGCGCATATATCTATATATAACGACATGAGCAGCTTCCTCTATTATAAAAATCTGATGATGGCTGCAAACTACACTATGTTAGATGAAATGGCGGTGGAGTATAACCATGTTGCTCTTTTTAACTCGGGAGGAGGGTTTAGCAGCTTCCTGCTTCCTGCTCTTTTAATCCTAATCATACATCAAACTCTGTTCTTTGGAATAGGTATGATTGCCGGAACCGCAAGTGAAGAGAGTATCCATCACACACAAATCCCCGAGCACCTCTATGGCAAAGGGATATTCAGGGTTGTTGCAGGTAAGGCGGCCTGCTATTTCTCAATCTACTCATTTATCTCTGTATGGGCACTCATTGTAATCCCGGATATCTTCGGGTTGCCATCAATAGGGAATAAGATTACCCTGATTCTGTTTATTGTCCCTTTTTTACTTGCAACCATATTCTTCTCTATGGCAGTTTCTGTGTTCATCAAGAATAGAGAGACAGGCATTATATCTTTTCTGTTCGTTACACTTCTGCTGCTTTTCCTATCGGGTTTCTCATGGCCTGCATCTAACATGCCCCAAATCTGGAGATGGCTCTCCTATATCTTCCCATCCACTCACGGGGTGCAGGGATACATAAAAATTAACAGTGCCGCAGCAGAGCTGCAGCACGTTAGATTTGAGTATGTATCCCTATGGATTCAGGCAGCTGTATATTCAATTTTTGCCGCTCTCTCTTTAAACTTTATGGTTAACCGAGATTTAAAAAGGTTCAAGCTCAACAGTGAAGTGCCTCATAATAGGTAACTCCTTTTTAATTACATATCCCTTAGTTATTGTATCTCTCCTATCATAAACATTTTTAAGGGCGGCAGCTATAAAGTCTATATGATTATTGGTGTATACCCTCCTTGGAATTGCCAGCCGGAGCAGCTCCAAAGTAGGGTATCTGTTCTCTCTTGTGATTGGGTCTCTGTCTGCTAATAGAGCTCCAATCTCAACCCCTCTTACGCCTCCCTCTAAGTATAGCTCTATGCCTAGCGTCTGTGCAATAAACTGCTCTTTTGGAACATTTGTAAGTATCTTCTTTGCATCTACGAATATTGCATGACCCCCTGCAGGTTTTTGAAATGGAATTCCGTACTCTTCAAGCTTTTTCCCCAAATATTCAACCTGAGAGATTCGCGTCTCCAAATAGTCGAAGGTTGTACCCTCAATCAGACCTTGTGCAAGAGCATTCATATCTCTCCCAGACATCCCTCCATAAGTAATATAACCTTCAAACATGATATTATACATTTGACATGCCTTCCAGTCACTCTCGTCTCTGAATGCAATAAAACCACCCATATTAACAATCCCATCCTTCTTAGAAGACATAGTCATAAAATCGGCATGTGAGAACATCTCTCTGCAAATTTCAACAATACTCTTGTTGGAGTACCCCTCTTCACGAACTTTAATAAAATAGGCATTCTCTGCAAAACGAGCCGAATCGAATAAAAGCTTAACTCCATACTTTTTAGCCAAAGCAGAAACCCCCTTTATGTTCTCCATAGATACGGGTTGCCCCCCCGCAGTGTTATTGGTTACTGTTAAAACTATACATGGGATTTTCTCTTTTGGAGTAGTTTTTAGAACATCTTCCAGTTTGTTCAGATCTATGTTCCCCTTAAACGGTAGTATGGCTGTAGTATCTTTTGCTTCATCAACCGTACAATCTACAGCGTGAGCTTTTCTAAACTCAATATGACCCTTGGTAGTGTCGAAATGTGAATTTCCAGGTAGAACATCGCCACTCTTTACAATTGACGAGAATAGAACATTCTCTGCCGCCCTCCCTTGGTGAGTAGGTAGAAAGTAGTTGAATCCCGTAACTTTTGCTATACTATCCTTAAGATTATAGTAAGATCTGGCACCGGCATAACTCTCATCTCCCTCCATCATAGCTGCCCACTGTTTGTCGCTCATAGCTCCTGTTCCCGAATCGGTTAGAAGATCTATAAAAACATAATCACTCTTAAGGTTAAAGAGATTGTAATTTGCCTCTTTAATCCAAATCTCTCTCTCTTCACGAGTACTCCTGCGTAGAGACTCAACCATTTTAATTTTATACGATTCTGCGAATGGAAGTTCCATATTATTACATTTTACAGTTTTTTATAAATAATTTTATACAAAGTTTGCAATTAATCGCCTCAAAACCAAAAAAAACTAAAAGCAAGACCCTGCCTTTTTGGGGCAGGGTCTGCTAATAGTATCTAATACTAACTCTATTTCCTGTTCATCTCTTTTTTAGCAATTCTCTTGCTGTACAAATCGTAAACAATAGGAGATCCAACAAAAATTGACGAATATGTTCCTATAACCACACCAACAATCAGCGCTACTGAGAATCCTCTTATCACCTCGCCGCCAAAGATTGCAATTGCCAACAACACCACTAAAGTTGTACCTCCGGTATTGATTGTTCTTGACAACGTGCTGTTAAGAGCTTCGTTGATATTCTCTTTGAGATCGCGTTTTGGATATAATTGCCTATATTCACGAATACGGTCGAAGATTACCACGGTATCGTTGATTGAGTAACCGATTATGGTAAGTACGGCAGCAATAAACGACTGGTCTACATCTAAGCTGAAAGGGAGTATTCCTGTAAATATTGCAAAGAAGCTCATTACAAATAGCGCGTCGTGAATAAGTGCAACAACACCGCCGGTACCCCATGTCCAATCGCGGAAACGGGCTGCAATGTACACGAATATTGCCAAAAGGGCAATCACAACTGCAATAACAGCGTCTCTCTTAATGTCATCTGCTATTGTAGGACCCACCTTTTCTGAACTTACAATTCCGTTAGGGTTATCTGTTGTAGCGGTAAAGTCCTCCAAGGTCATCTCATTTGCAAAGAGCCCTTTAAGTGCTGAGTAAATCTTACCATCTACTATAGCGTCTGTCTCCTCTGAGTTGTCATCTATAAGGTATTTGGTAGTTATCTTCATCTGGCTTCCGCCGCCAAACTGTTTAACCTCTATAGACTCATCGAACTCTGCAACCAGAGCACTTCTTACCTCTCCGGCAGTCACCTCTTGGTCGAATCGTACAACATAGGTTCTACCTCCGGTAAAGTCTACTCCATAAGAGAAACCTTTGCCAAAGATAAATCCTAACCCAATAATAGTTACTGCTATAGAGAAGATGTATGCCTTCTTTCTCATACCTACAAAATCTACCTTTGTGTTTTGGAGGAAGTTGCGGGTATATTTATTATCGAAGGTTATGTTCTTATTCTTTGAGAGTCTCCAGTCGAAAATCAATCTGGTGATGAAAATCGAAGTTATAAGCGATGTGATGATACCTATAACCAAAGTAGTTGCAAATCCTTGAACAGGACCCGAACCAAATATAGCAAGTACAATACCTGTAATGATTGTTGTAAGGTTACCGTCTACAATTGCGGAGTAAGCATTTTTGTATCCGTCAGAAACTGCAAGTCTTAAAGCTTTGCCCGATCTTATCTCCTCTCTTATCCTCTCGTAAATGATAACGTTGGCGTCAACTGCCATACCAAGGGTTAGCACTATACCTGCGATTCCAGGTAGAGTAAGAACTGCTCCAAAAGAGACAAGTGCACCAAACAGGAATAGAACGTTGGCAAGTAGAGCCACATTGGCAACAAGTCCTGCTCCACTGTAGAACAGCATCATGTAGATTAGAACAAGTAGAAATGCCAGAACAAATGAGATTAGACCTGCGTTTATGGACTCGCTTCCCAAACTTGGCCCAACTACCGCCTCCTGAACAATACGCGCAGGTGCAGGAAGTTTACCCGATTTAAGAACGTTTGCAAGGTCATCGGCCTCTGTAACTGTAAAGTTGCCGGAAATCTGTGAACGACCCCCCGTAATCTCTGAGTTTACTCTTGGGTATGAGTATACCATTCCGTCCAGCACAATTGCAATACAACGGCCTATGTTGTTTGATGTCATATTTGCCCAAACTCTGGCACCCTCTGCATTCATTGCCATATCTACCTCGGGCATACCGCTGGTGTTGCCAAAAGATTTATTAGCATCGGTAATAACCCCTCCGTCTAAAGGTGCCTTACCATCTCTGGTTGTAGATTTAATTGCTATAAGCTCAAAAATTACACCTGCAGGGTCTATCGGTTTAACCGTCCACATCAATTTTAAATCTGATGGAAGTAGTGACTGTACCTGGTTAGTTCTTAACCAGCCTCCTATTTTTGCCGTATCTTTATAGTGAGCTCTTCCAACGCATGGGCCCGGTATCAGTTGACCTTGGCTCACATTTGGATTTAGCGCAAAGAAGAACGGGTTCTGCTCTGCCAACATGGTCTCCTCTACAGAGAGAGAGTCTTCTGACTTAATCTCGCTTAAAAGAGATTCTGCCTCGCTTTTTGCAGTTGTATCTAGTGTATCTGAAACCTCTGCATTTGCAACCGGCTGGGCAGATGTTGCCGAAACCTCTGTTTTTGAAGCATCAATAAGCTCTTTTACGGCCCTGTTAACCTCTAGTAAATATGGATATACCTCTTGATTTTCATAAGTTTCCCAGAACTCGAGAGAGGCGGTTCCTTGAAGCAGTTTTCTAACACGAGCCGGCTCTTTTACACCCGGAAGCTCAACAAGAATTCTGCCTGTGCTTCCTATTTTTTGAATATTTGGCTGAGTTACTCCAAAGCGGCGTATACGATTTCTTAATACGTTAAATGAGTTTGAAATGGCACTTTCTGACTCCTCTCTTATAACCTTGATTACATCTGCGTTAGATGTCTCAGGTTTAATTCGGTCTCTCATTTCGTAGGTGCCAAAGATCTGTGACATTCTCTCACCCGGAGCAACCTGATCCCAGGCCTCTCCAAAGAGTGCAATAAAGTCTGTTCTTGATGGCGAAAGATTACTCTTTGCAACTTTCATTGCCTCAACAAAAAGAGGATTTGTACTGTTGTTGGCCAAAGCTGTAACCAACTCAGGTACGCTCACCTCCAACATAACGTTCATACCGCCTTTGAGGTCGAGACCAAGGTTAATCTCTTTCTCTTTTATCTCTTTATAGGTAAAACCTAAAAACACCTTCTCTGCAGTAATTGAGTCAATAAAGAATCTCTCCTTAACTCTTCTTACAGAATCGAGATAATACGCCTTGTCTAAATCTGACACTAGGCTGAATGAAGGTGAATTTTGCTCGATTACAACCGACTTTTCGGCATAATCTCTCGCTTTCCTCTCCTGATTCTTTGTGGCCCAGGTGAATGACAACTGGTAGATACAAGCCACCGCAATCAGAAAAGCCACAAGTTTAATGGCGCCTTTACTTTGCATGGAATATTTTGTTTAAATTATATAATCCTACGAAAATTAGAGCACAAAAGTAGTATTTTTTCCCAAAATATAAAGAAATTCGTACTTTTGTTATCCTATATATTGAGCGATGTATGAAAAAGTCTATAATCTTGCCAACTCTATTTATGCTAATTTGCGGCATTGCGGCAGGGCAGACCAAGGTTGAGGAGACAAAGCTCGCACAGGCAGAGAGTCTAAGAAAAGAGTATCGGTTTAACCAAGCAATAGAGATATACAAAGGGATTTTGTCCCAAACATCCGACTCTGTGCTACGAACAGAGATAACCCGCTTGATTGCCAAGAGCGAAAATGGCCTTAATATGCTCCAGTACGCAACACGCCCAACAGTAACAGGGAGTAAAACTCTCTCTGTTAAGGATTTTTTTTTATACTATCCCGGAGTACCCGATAGTGTCTGGCATTTGGTTCCACCATCGCTCTCAAACTCAAACAATGGTTATATTTTCCCAAACCCCTTAATGCTTAATGGTACCGAAGAGGTTATTTACTTCTCTGCCCGCTCAAAAAAGGGAGACTGGGATATATACAAAATAGCAAGAATTGATGGTTTAAACTGGAGCTCTCCACAACCATTAAGCAGCAATATAAACTCGGCCGGAGATGAACTTTTTCCTGTGGTGGTGAATGGCGGCAAACAGCTCTTCTTCTCCTCTACCGGCCATTTTGGTGCAGGCGGATTCGACCTCTACGTTAGCAACTGGAATGAGAGAGAGCAGGATTGGGATACACCCCAAAATTTAGGCTTCCCCTACTCTTCGGTACACGACGACCTTCTGCTGATACACAGTAACGACGGCCTTAACACCTACTTTGCTTCTAACAGAAACAACTCTTCGCGTGATTCAATCACCCTATACCGGCTCGACTATGAAAACATGCCCGTAAGAAGGCCTGTGAGCTCTATAGAAGAGGCCGGAGAGATTGCCTCTTTAAAGATGGTGAGCTCCCACGACACATCTTCGGGCAGAGATACCACCCGTGAAATTATGACATCTCCCGATACAGAAGAGTATATTAAGATGATTATGGAGGTGCGTAAAATACAGAGAGATATAGACAGCATTACCAGAGATATAGCCCAAAACCGCAACCTCTACTCCACCCTCACCAATGCCGACGACAGAGTACTGTTAGAGAGAAAAATAACTAACGGAGAGTTGGCTCTTATTGCCACTCAGTCTAGACTGAGGGATGCCAATCTGGTTGTTCAAAGACGAGAGCTTGAGTTTTTAAGCAAAGGGACTCTTCTTCCCAGAAGCGAAGATTTTTTCAGAGAAGAGAGACCTCCTGTAGCAAAGGAGGTTGCTTTAAACCTGTTCAACCCTCAAAGAGGTGCTCTGATGCACTTTCCAGTAATCAATATTATTGAGCCGGTTAAGCCCTTCGACTACACTTTCTCTGTGGCTGAGCACTCCGAGATGGCAGAGGACCATTCGTTCCCCGATGGTCTGGTATACCGCATTCAGCTTTTTGCAGTATCTACAAAACCGAATATTACCGCTTTTAAAGGGCTAAGACCTATCTTTGAAAATAGAAACAGTTCGGGAAGGTGGGTTTACTATGCAGGGCAGTTCCACAACTATAACCAAGCAGCAGAGGCACTCTCTACAGTAAAGCGCTCTGGGTTCCCAAATGCAATTATTGCTCCCTTTAACAATGGGAGCTCTGTAACTATAAGAAATGCAAGACTTTTAGAGCAACAAACGAAATCAAATGTCACCTATCAGGTAAAGATTGAAGGGTATCCTCAAGGGCTCCCTCAACCAATAATCGAGGCCATAAGGATGGGTACAGAGAGAGATATTGCTAAGAAAGTAATTGAGGGAAAAGATGTATTCTTTATTGGACCTTTCACCTCAAAACAAGAGGCAGAGTCGCTTATTATTCTGCTAAACTCGTTATCTGTTAATGGAGTAAGCCTAACCGAAATTTTTTAAAACCAATTTAATATGGCGCTCATAATAACACTTATTTTAATTGGCTTGCTTTTGCTAGCCATAGAGTTGCTCATTATACCGGGATTCGGACTTACCGGGGTTCTGGGTCTTCTATCTGTAATAGGAGCCATTGTTCTATCTTTTACAGAGTTTGGTCATGTAACGGGGCTGATTGTTCTTGGTTCGGTTATTGTAGTGATATCTCTCTCTATGTGGATGATTTTAAGGTCTAAAACATGGAAAAGGATCTCTCTTAAAGAGAGTATAGTCTCCAGAGTAGATAGCGCTCCTATAGATAAGGGTCTTGAGCCGGGCATCAAAGGTATAACCTTGAGTCGTCTTGCCCCTTCGGGGAAAGCCCGTTTTGGACTCATAGACACCGAGGTTTGGTCTCAGATGGGTATCATAGATAGCAGTAGCGAGATAGAGATAGTTAATATAGATGAGAATAAAATAATAGTTAAACAAACCGAATAAAAATTATGGAAAGTATCACTGTTTTTTTGGTATGGATTGGTATCTCCCTTGTTGGGCTAACCATTCTGTTATGGTTTTTTCCTGTAACCTTGTGGTTTCAGGCGCTAATCTCGGGAGTAAGAATATCACTCCTGCAGCTTGTTCTAATGAGATGGAGAAAGGTGCCTCCTGGAACCATTGTAATGGCAATGATAACAGGAACCAAGGCCGGTCTTCAGTTAAATCCGAACGAATTGGAGGCACACTTCCTTGCAAAGGGTAATGTACCCAAGGTTGTTAATGCTCTTATCTCTGCAGATAAGGCCAATATTGCACTAAACTTCAAGATGGCTGCTGCTATAGATCTAGCCGGAAGAGATGTTTTTGAGGCGGTACAAATGTCTGTAAATCCTAAAGTTATAAACACCCCTCCTGTTACCGCTGTTGCAAAAGACGGTATTCAGCTCATAGCAAAAGCACGTGTAACGGTACGTGCCAATATCAAGCAGTTGGTTGGTGGTGCCGGCGAGGAGACTGTTCTTGCTCGTGTTGGTGAGGGTATAGTATCCAGCATTGGATCGGCAGAGACTCACAAGTCTGTGCTTGAGAATCCCGACTCTATTTCAAAGGTTGTACTTATGAAGGGTCTCGATGCCGGAACAGCATTTGAGATTCTCTCAATAGACATTGCAGATATAGACATAGGAAGAAACATTGGCGCTGTTCTCCAGATGGATCAGGCAAATGCCGACAAGAACATTGCACAGGCAAGGGCAGAGGAGAAACGTGCAATGGCTGTGGCTCTTGAGCAGGAGATGAAGGCAAAAGCCCAAGAGGCCAGGGCAAAAGTTATTGAGGCAGAAGCTCAAATCCCACTTGCAATGGCAGAGGCGTTCCGTAGTGGAAACATGGGTATCATGGATTACTACAAGTTCCGCAATATCCAGGCCGACACAGAAATGCGCGAAAACATAGCCAAGCCGCAAAAGTAGTATTTGCAGATTAAAAAGAATTTGTATCTTTGCACTCCCTGCAAATTAACCTGCAGGGATTTGGTGAGGTGGGTGAGTGGCTGAAACCAGCAGTTTGCTAAACTGCCGAACTCGTAAGGGTTCCGGGGGTTCGAATCCCCCCCTCACCGCCAAAAACAATAAAAGCCAACCCCAACGGGGTAAAGCAAAAAATAAAGACCGCTTGAGCTAGCTCAAAAGCGGTCTTTTCTTTTGCTTATACGGCCACAGGCCGTGGCTTTTATTGTTTTTAGGCTCCCCAACCCGGGGAACGCCTCGCTGCGCGAGGCAATCCCTCAAAATAGTTAAGTTCTCTCCCAACCCAACTCCCTTCCACATATGTATATATTGGCTGGCTTATTGACAATCACGGCATTATAGTTGTATATTCAATTAAATCAAACTCCCGTGCCTTTTAAGAGTTTCATTTTAGCGTTCCCAAATTTTTACATCAATTTTATCGTGTTATGAATAAGATTTCAATTTTATTCGCATTTCTTCTTGGGTTCTCAAATTTTATTACGGCTCAAAACTCTTACTCCGGTTCAGTTTATGAAGAAAACTCTACCACACCTATTCCATATGCAATAGTTAAAGTTCAACACAAAAACATTGGGATAGTCAGCAATGAATCAGGTAAATTCAACTTATCCAATCAAGGAATTGATGCTGGAGATTCAATAATTGTTACATGCCTTGGATACAAACCAAAATTCTTTTCAGTTAATGAATGGGAAAATGACATGAACATTTATATGACACCTGATCCAATTCAACTGAGTGAAGCAAAAATCTCTGCAAAAAGAGCAAAGGAAGTAAAAATTGGAATAACTAACGGTGGCACAAAATCTCTTTTTATCCCACTGTTTACTAAAAAAGAGTTTAGTACCGATAATCTAATTGGCCGCGAAATTGGTACAATTTTCAACATTGAAAAAAATTGCAGTATAAATGGAATTCACATATATGTTGCAAGTAATAAATACGATAGCATCAAAATGAGAGCAATCTTTTATAGTGTTGAAAATGGCTTACCAAAAGATATAATTGTCAATAGGGATATTATTTTTAATGTGTCAGAGAAAAACGGTTGGGTAAATATTGACATTAGCCAACATAAAATCCAGTTTAATAAAGGGCAGCAAATTGCATTAACCCTGATGACCTTGTATGAAACAAACAAAGATCAGTTCTTTATCTATGCAAAAATGGCCTGCTTAGAAGAGACAATGCTCTGGGAAACTGGAAAAAGAGTAAAGGAGGTATGTCAATGTATATTTCAGGATTTGAACATTAAGTCTCTTTTTCAAACTACTTAATAACTGTATAAAGTTTTATAGGCTTTCACAACTTTAACCTCCTAAAGCGGGAGAACTCCTATAACGTTGAGGTAATCCCATCAATATTTGCAATCAAAAATATTTCTGAGACTATCATTTTCCTGACGTCGGGAAAACGATAGCAATATTGATTGTTATATCTGATCAACAAATTCAATATACTAGTTATACTATTGCTAAATTGAAGAGAACAGACATCTTCCCTGACCATATCTTTGTGGTGACGCAAAAGACAGCCGATGGGATAAAGATTGAGCTTAACAACATCAGTCAGGCCATCCTGAATAAGTACAAGAAGATGCGTTTTAAGAACAACTTAGCCCTGCCTGTAGTCAGCAATCAGAAGATGAACGAAGCATTAAAAGAGATGGGGTTCAAGGCAGGAATTAAGTCTCCACAGAGGATTGTGTACTTCAGGCAGAACGAAAGGATTGAAGAGGTACATCCAAAGTATTCTCTTCTCTCTTGCCATTGTGGCAGGAGAACATTCGTTGTAAACGGACTCTATCTGGGCATACCTCCCCATGTTATTATGGAATGGACTGGCCACTACGACTACAAATCAATGAAGCCATACATCAAAGTAGTGGATAAACTCAAGGAAAAGGAGATGACGAAGTTTAATATCTCAATTCCTGAGTAAAGCCAAAGTATTCACTTCCACAGTGGTCACAATATAGTTCGTCAAATTGATTTCCAAGAATTTGCTATGAGAAGATATTGGATTCTAATGAATTAAATTTTAATTTTAAAGCGTAATTTATAAACCTTACAAAAGGTAGGGTTAGCCAACTATATTTTAGGAGCTAACCTTAACTTTTATACACATATAAACAAGTTGGCGGTCATGCAAGAAATTTCCACGAAACAATTTTTATCTCAAATTTTAGTCTATTACTATTTTATCTAGTAATACGACATTGTTGAAACGGAAGACAATAGTTAAATGTCATTTTGACATTGTTTCAAATACCTCTAAATCAATTCATAAATAACTTATACTGCCGTAATGACAGCTTTTGTTTTATTTTTGCATGTATTATATAGTTTATAAAAAATATGTAAGTCATTATTGGTGTGCTATTTGCAAAAATGTTATGTCATTAGTAAAACAATTGGTATAAAAATTGAAAAATACCCGATTGAAAATTGAAACGTAAATTGTTTAACAAATAAAAAAGGAGGTACTTATGACACTTTTAAGAAGAAGCGATTATTTGCCAGCTTGGGCAAATTTCGTAAACGATTTTTTAAACACAGATTTGTCTGATTGGTCAAGTCGCCATTATTCAGACACCAACACAACTTTACCGGCAGTAAACATTAAAGAAAACAATGATGCTTTTGTGGTTGAAATGGCTGCACCCGGAATGGTTAAAGACGATTTTAAAATCGAGCTTAACAACGATTTGCTTACCATTTCGTCTGAAAAGAAAAATGAAAACGTAACCAAAGAGGGAGAAACCTATACTCGCCGCGAGTACAGCTATCAATCGTTTAGCCGTTCGTTTACTTTGCCAAAAACAGTTGATGCAGAAAAAATCTCTGCAAAATACGAAAACGGAGTTTTGAGTTTAGAAATTCCTAAAAAGGAAGAAGTAAAGCCAAAACCCGTAAAACAAATTTCAATTTCGTAATAAAATAATTTTTGAGATACATCTGCGGTTTTTTTCCGCAGATGTTTTCTTAAAATTAAATGTTTAACCATTAATTTGTAATGCTATGAAATTGTTTAAATGGAATATATCAGATATTAAACCTAAATTTCCAAATATTGTGGAAAAATTTTTCGGTAAGAAAATAACCGATGATACCGTTCATAACGAAGAAGTTGCGACAGTTCCATCGGTAAATATCGCAGACGAAAATAAAGCCTTTGAAGTAAGCGTAGCATTGCCGGGACTTGATAAAAAAGACGTAAAAATCGAGATTCAAAACGATTGTTTAATTATTTCGTCAGAAAAGAAATACGAAAAAGAAGAGAAAAACAAGAATTGGATGCGTCGCGAATACGGTTATGCTTCGTTTCAACGAATGTTTCAATTGCCCGAAAGTGCCGACCAAGATAAAGTACAAGCAGAAATGAAAAACGGCGTGCTTTCGATTAGAGTGGCGAAGAAAAAAGACTATATTGAAAATAAAAAACAAATTGCTATTCAATAACCATTAAAATTTTTAAGATTATGAAAACTAAATGGATTACAATGTTCATTGCTGTTTCATTAATCTTTTCAGGTTGCAATGGACAGGAAGTAAAAAAAGAGAAAAATAAAAACAATACTGATTCTACTTTAATATCAGGTAATCAGCCCAAAGAAGATATTAAGGTAAACAAAGAGTATGATAAGGACGGTAATTTAATCCGTTACGACTCTACTTATACCTACTATTATTCAAACATTGACGGAAACAAAACAGTTGGCGACAGCATTTTTAATAACTTCCGAAGTATGTTTGAAGACCGCTATCCTTTCTCAACAAAGCCATATTTCGATAATTTGTTTTTCGAAGACAGCTTATTGCACTACGATTTTTACAAAAAAGACTTTTTTCACGACCGTTTTATGCAAAACATGCAACGAATGGACAGAATGTTCTGGGAAATGGATTCTATAAAAAACAAGTTTTTTATGGAGCAATTTCCTAAAAAAAAGTAGAGAATACATGATATGCTTTTCAAAAAATCGGTGTTTTCTTACATGAAAACACCGATTTTAATTAAAATGTTTAACTTTCAAATTATTAACATTATGATGCTTTGGTTGATATTCGGAATATTTTTTGTTTTGAGTTTGATTGCCGGTAACAGACTAAAAACCAAATTCAGGGAATACTCTGCAATTCCTACTGCAAACGGCATGAGCGGAGCCGAAGTTGCCCGGAAGATGCTCTACGACCATGGTTGTTATGATGTTAATATAACATCTGTGGAAGGTACTCTTACAGACCATTATAATCCGCAAACAAAAACTGTGAATCTTAGCCGCGATGTGTATTACGGGTCGAATGTAGCGGCTGCGGCGGTTGCCGCTCACGAAGCAGGGCATGCTGTGCAACATGCCAATGCATACGCTTGGTTAGGATTACGTTCGGCTCTTGTTCCTATACAAAACATAAGTGCTACTATTTTAAATATGATTTTCATTGGAATGTTTTTTGGCTCATTTTTGCTCGGCGGATTATTCTCTATGCAAACTGCTCTTTTAATAATTGTTGTATGCTATGGTGTTTTTACACTTTTTGCATTTATTACATTGCCCGTAGAATTTAACGCAAGCAGCAGGGCATTAGCGTGGATACAACGAACCGGAATAACCGATTATTATTCACATAAAAAAGCGGAAAATGCATTGCGTTTGGCTGCATCAACCTACGTAATTGCAGCTTTATCTTCGCTCGCTACTTTACTTTATTATTTGTTTGCTTTACTTGGACAAAGTGATGAATAATGATTGTTTAAAAATATGGAATACAAAGATTACTATAAAATATTGGGTGTTGATAAAAAGGCATCGCAAGACGAGATAAAAAAAGCATATCGTAAGTTAGCTGTTAAATATCACCCTGACAAAAATCAGGGAAACAAAGAAGCAGAAGAGAAATTTAAGGAAATTGGCGAAGCTTATGAGGTGCTTGGCGATGCCGAAAAACGTAAAAAATACGATGCACTTGGCGAAAATTGGAAAAATTTCCAATCAGGACAAGCATATACGGGTGGCAATCCGTTCGGAAACTTTAATTTCGGAAACGGAGGTACATATGTAGAAATGGATATGGAAGATTTCATGAATGGGAACAATCAATTTTCCGATTTTTTTAACGCCTTTTTTGGGGGCGGAAAAAGAGCGAAATCGTCAAGGTTTGGCGGCACTTGGGCAAACTATCAACAAGCTGCCGATTATGAAACAGTAATGGAAATTACACTTGAAGAAGCTTATCACGGTACTTCAAGAATTATTCAATTGGAAAACGAAAAAATCCGGATTAAAGTTAAGGCCGGTATAGCCGATGGACAAAATTTACGAATTAGAGGAAAAGGACAAAAAGCTTCTAATGGTCAAATTAACGGCGATTTATACGTGAAAATTAAAGTATTAAGCCACCCTAAATTTGAACGTAAAGAAAACGATTTATATACAACGCAAAAGATTGACCTATTTACCGCCGTGCTTGGCGGCGAAATAATTATTGAAACCATTGATGGCAAGGTAAAATTACCTATTCCGCCCGGAGTGCAAAACGGCAAGACTTTCAGGTTGAAAAATAAAGGTATGCCTGTTTATCAGAATAAAAATCAATTCGGTGATTTGTATATAAAAATTGATGTTCAAATACCCGAAAAACTTACTGATAAACAAAAAAAACACTTTGAAGAACTAAAAACTTTGTTTTAAGCAGAACTTTTAAAATAATAGAGAAATGAATATTATAAAATACCCTTTACCGTTTAATGAAATAATCAGTCGTTTTCAAGAAGCTGTAAATGACTTTGAGTTACGCTATTGTACAGCCGATTTATATCGGGCAGGAATTGAAACCGAAACTGACATGAATGAAGCACTTTTAAAAACAGTCCATACTTTGCGTTTAGCTAATTTGGACACAAATCATTATTTAAAACGAATTTATATCACAGAAATTGAAAGTGGAAAAGTATATTTGGACTGGCGTATGAATAAACTTGTGTTTTTCTTTGTAATATTAAATTCAGAGTGTCAAAATAGAATAATTTTACACTGGAAAAAGAAGATTTTAAACACGATAATAGCTTAAAATACACTGAAATAAAAAGCACGAACCGCCAACATCGTATATAAAACATTTGGCAGTCAGTGGTTTATTGAGCTTTTTAGCTCGTATTAAAAGTAGTTGTAACTTGATAGAAAATCGCTTCGAAATGCCAAACGTTTCATATACGTAACCGTTACAAGCAAGCCTAAAAGACGACACTACAACCATCAACGTGACTACCAAACAATCGACCTTTGACATCCTGACGAGACTTTTCAGATGACCGTAACACGGCAGACAATTTCGCTGTAAATCGACACAGACCAGTAGACCAACTTGGTGACACACAAGCCGACACAATAAAAAAATTAAAACACCCCACCGCACAAAAAAAATTGAATTTGCCAGCCGCACATTTTGCACATTTGGTTATGCCCGAACACGCAAGCCAACCCTTCTCAAAACCAAAAGAGCAAAATTTACCCACCGCACGGGGTGACGTTTTCAAAATAAGTCATATATTTGACAACTCTGTCCAAAACAATTTGTCTAAATGAGCAACATTACATTTGGTGACTATATAAGAAAACGAAGAGAAGAAATGGAACTTCCATTACGGAAAGTTGCTGCATATCTCGACATTGACACGTCAACTCTTAGCAAAGTTGAGAGAGGTGAGCGACCTGCTTCACCTGACTATTTAAAACCACTTTCTGAAATTTTAAAACTGAACTTGAAAGAGGTGCAAACAAATTATATAGCGGATAAGATAAACAAAGACTTTGGCGGACTTGAACACCTTATAGAAGGATTGAAAGAAGCAGAGAAACAGATAAAAAGAAATAAAAAGTAATGGCAACTAAGTTTTTTACAAATAAAGACGATAAAACCCTGATTGGAAAGTTCGAAGGAATTTTTACCAATACGCATGTACATTATTTTGACGCATTGGTTGGATTTTTCAGAGCATCAGGTTATTTCAGAGTTAGACCTTTACTAAATGATGTCTCAAAAATCAGAATTCTCGTTGGTATTGACGTTGACCACTTAATTAGTGAAGCAGCGAGAAAGGGATTTGAATACAACTTCAATACTGATGTAACAAGAGATGAATTTATTGCAGAGTTAAAATCCGATATTCAGAATGCAGAATATAAAAAAAATGTAGAAGAAGGAATACTTGAATTTGTTAATGATATCATTGACAAGAAAATTGAAATCAAAGCACACCCAAGTCAAAAACTACATTCCAAAATATACATTTTCCGACCCAAGAATTTCAACGAGCACAACTCAGGTTCTGTGATTACTGGTTCAAGCAATTTATCTGAATCAGGACTTGAAAGGAATTTTGAATTCAATGTGGAGCTTAGGGATTTTGATGATGTCGCTTATGCACTAAAAACCTTCAATGAACTTTGGGAAGAAGGTGTAAGCATTTTGCCATCTTCGATTTCTGAACTGAAAACAGAAACTTATCTGAATGAAGACTTCACTCCGTTTGAAGTTTACATCAAGTTTCTAATTGAGTATTTAGGTAAAAGCATTGAGTACGACCCTGAATCAATAACCGACTTACCAAAAGGCTACAAGAAACTGCATTATCAAATTGATGCGGTAAATGACGGATACAATAAATTGGTTCAACATAATGGATTTGTACTGGCAGATGTTGTTGGCTTGGGTAAAACCATCATTGCAACTATCGTAGCAAAGAAGTTTTATTTCTCAAACGGCTACCGTACCAAAATTCTCATTATTCATCCACCGGCACTCAAAAACAACTGGGAAAGAACCATTCGAGATTTTGAAGTACCTAATGTCACACTCATAACAAACGGTAGCCTTCACAAAGTGACACATCCTGAAATCTATGATTTAATCATTGTAGATGAAGCACACAAATTCAGAAGCGATGAATCTGAAATGTTCAATTTCCTGCAAAAGATTTGCAAAACCCCAAGGAAGAACCCAGCACCTGATGGAAGCAAGGAGAAGAAAGTCATCTTAGTGACTGCAACTCCTTTGAACAACAAACCAGATGACATCCGTAATCAGCTTTATCTGTTTCAGGATGCCAAAAACTCTACGCTTGAAATTGGAAACTTACAGCACTTTTTCAGGCCGCTAATTGACCGATACGATAAACTGAAAAAGCAAAAGGATAAACATGTCATTGCTTCGGAAGTCAAGAAAATCTATGATGAAATCAGAGTGAAAGTCTTAGAGCCAATCATTGTAAGAAGAACTCGGACCGACATTCGTAATACAGAAGAATACTGGAAGGACATCAAAGAACAAGGATACACCTTTCCTGACATAGAGCCACCTAGACAGATTCTCTATCAGATGGATGAGGAATTAAGTGACTTGTATGATGAAACCTTAAAACAACTGAAAGACACCAAAAACGGATTGAAATATTTCCGATATCAGGCCATCAAATTTTTACCTGACGAAATTAAAAAGAAGTTTTTCAATAAGAATGCCGACATCATTTCAGATTCATTGGCGAAAATCATGAAAACGCTTTTGGTGAAACGCATTGACAGCAGTTTCCATGCTTTCAAAATGAGTTTGAAGCGGTATTATGACGCCAACTCTGCCATGTTGAAAATGATTGAGAATGGCAGAATTTTCATTGCTCCAAAACTGGGTGTTAATGACTACATCCTGAATGATGATGAAGATACGCTCCAGCAAATATTAGAAGACACCCAAGATCCGAATATTATTCAGGTTTTTTCTGTGGAAGAGTTTGCTCCAGAATTCATTGACGGCATTTATCATGACCAAAAAGTTTTGGACAAGTTGGTTGAAAGTTGGAGCAAAATCATTCAAGACCCAAAATATGATGAATTGGTTTTTCGATTGAAAAATGAGTTGATGAAAAAAGACATCAACGATAATGGAAAACTTATTCTTTTCAGTGAATCAAAAGAAACTACTGACTACATCAGCAAAAGACTGAAGAAGGACGGTTTTGAAAAATTGATTTCTGTGGATAGTTCCAACCAAAAGGATTTATCGGATACTGTTGCAGCCAACTTCGATGCGAACTTGAAACTTGACGAGCAAAAGAACGATTTCGACATCATCATTACTACTGAAGTATTGGCAGAAGGTGTAAACCTTCACCGTTCCAACTTGATTGTGAATTATGATATCCCATGGAATGCCACCCGTTTGATGCAGCGTATTGGGCGTGTAAATCGTATCGGAACGCCTTCCGAAAAAGTTTACATCTACAACTTTTTCCCAACCGCTAAAACGGATAATGAAATAGAGCTGAATAAAAAAGCTTACATCAAGCTACAAGCTTTTCATTCCGCTTTGGGTGAAGACAGCCAAATTTATTCAGACGATGAAGAATATGGCACATTCGGCTTGTTTGAAAAAGTACCCGAAGAAGATAGGGATGAACGATTGGTCTTTCTGAATGAATTAAGAAAGTTCAGAGACGAACAACCTGAACTTTACAAACGCATACGTGACCGAGTTCCCAAACGGGCAAGAACTGGACGAAACGATAAGAGCAGAAAGGAGACTTCTTTGGTTTACATAAAAAACCAAAAGCGTGATAGCTTTTACTACATCAACAATAAACTGGCATTTGAAGAATTGACTTTTATTGAAGCAGCCCGTATTTTCAAGGCACACATCACCGAAAAAGCGGTGAAACTGCATCAGTATCATCACGACCAGATTGGAACTGTTCTGCAGACTTTCAGAGAAGAAGAAAACCTTGCAGCATTAGGCCAGGCTGGAACAGTGAAAATGGGTCCTAACGACCAAAGAGCCATTGAATATTTGCACGGACAAATTCACTTCGACTTTGTAAGTGCTGATGAAAAGGAATTACTGAATGCGGCCAAAGCTGCTATTTCAAAGGGTAAGTTTCAAAAGCTTCCTAGAGAAATTAACAAGCTGGCAAAAGAACGAAAACGACTTTTTAATGATTCACGCAAGAATCCTGCGGTGAAACCTATGACGAACATAGATGCATTTCAGCAACTGATAAAAATTTTAAAATCTTATCCGTTGATTGATGCTATGAAGGAAGACGAGCAGGAACCGAAACCCAAGAAAGTTGAAACCAGGTACAATGCACCACAAATCATTATATCAGAATCATTCTTAGGCTAATGACAAAAGACGAATTACACGAACAACTAAGAGCCGAATACACACGGGACAACTGGAAGAAGATTGTAAACGCCATCTTCCCCAACCGTGAATTTTTTGCTACGGAAGAGCCTGTGGAAATGACCAAACAGGCACAAAGGGATTTAACCCAAAAAATCATTCGTTTTGGTAATATCAAACTGGATGATGGTAACAGTTTAGCATTGTATGAAGTAGAACTTAAGACCAATTCCACGCACATTACCCGAAACCGTGTAGGCTTACGAAATCTGATTACTAGTGAAGTAATTCCCGGAATTGTTGACGGAGCTTTGATTGTATACCACCAACCAGGCCATGGCGACTGGCGTTTTTCATTTTATTCAAAATCAAAATACTGGGATGATGAAGGAAATGAGATTAAGAAAGAGACTCATCCCAAACGCTACACCTATGTCTTAGGTAAAGGTGAAACCTGCGTTACGCCCCGAGAACGCTTTTGGCATCTGGTAGAAAAACGCACTAGAACTATTAAAGATGTTTTGGAGGCTTTCTCCGTTGAAAAAGTATCGAAAGAGTTTTTCGTTAAGTACAAAAAGCACTATCAGGCATTTGTTGAAAGTTTGATGGATTCAAACTTTAAGGCCAGTGTTTTCAATGGAAACGAAAAAGCCATTCGCGACTTTGTAAAGAAAATGTTGGGTAGAATTGTCTTCCTACAATTCCTTCAAAAGAAAGGTTGGTTAGATGTGGCATTGGACAAACATTATGGTGAAGGCAACAAAAGTTTCTTGGCTGAATTTTTTGAAGCCAATAAGAATGATGCTTTTTATACCACTTGTCTTGTCCCCTTATTCTTTGAAACACTCAATAATCCAAAGGATGTGATTTTTAAGGTCACGAAAACCAAATTCCCTTACCTGAACGGGGGGTTGTTTGAACGGGACGAATTTGAAAAGAAAGCTAAAGCCGATTTTATCGTTTTCAAAAAGGAATTATTTGAAAATCTGTTTTCGTTTTTTGGTGAGTACAACTTTACCATTGATGAAAGCACACCTGATGATTTGGACGTAGGTATTGACCCTGAGATGCTCGGGCATATTTTTGAAAACCTGCTGGAAGATAACCGAGAGAAAGGAGCTTTTTACACACCTAAACTCATTGTGCAGTACATGTGTCAGGAAGTGTTGATTCAATACCTTGAGCTGCATTTGGGAAAACATGAAAGCATTGCCAACTTTATCCGCTACAAAGACCGTGGAGATGAAAAAGCCAAGGACAACTTCATACGCAACAACGCTTCTAAAATTGAAAAACTGCTGGATGATGTAAAAATTTGTGACCCTGCCATTGGTTCGGGTGCATTTCCTATGGGCTTATTGCAGGAGATATTTCACGCTAAACTGGCTTTAGATTGGACTTTGCTCGATAAAAAAGGAGACGTAAAACGAGCCATCATTCAAAACTCCATTTACGGTGTGGATAAAGACAAAGGTGCTGTGGACATAGCCCGTTTGCGTTTTTGGCTGAGTTTGATTGTAGATGAAGAAGTGAAGAAAGGCGAAAAGCCCCTGCCTCTGCCCAACTTCGATTACAAAATCATGCAAGGCGATTCTTTGCTTGAAAGCTTTAAAGGTTATTCGCTGAAATACCACGATAAACAGGAAGAACTACCGCAAACGGATTTGTTCAATACCCAAACACAAATCAACATTTTTAGGAAAACACATACTAACCTTGCTGCTTTAGAAAAAGATTTTTTTGACCCGAAGAACAACCACCGTAAAGAAGAAATCAGGAATCAGATAGATGACTTGGTAGCACATAGCATTGAACAATCTTTTAAAGACCTGATTGCCGAAAAGAAAAAGACGGTAATCTCCATTTCTAAAAACATAGCTACTGACAGGAGTAGGAAGGTAAAACAAGAAAAAAACATTGCCAAACTGGAAGCCGAAATCAAAGACATGCAACAAGCTTTGGCAGACATTAAACCACTCTTGAAGAAGGATGAAAAGCCTTGGTTTATGTGGCACTTGTATTTTAAAGATGTGTTTGACCAAGGTGGCTTTGACATTGTAATTGGCAATCCGCCTTACATCAGGCAAGAAAGCATAACAGACATAAAACCCTATTTAGAAAAGATTGACGGAAAGCCAAACTATGAAGTGTATAATAGCACCAGTGATATTTACACCTACTTCTTTGAATTGGGTCATAAAATTTTGAAGCAGGATAAAGGAGTTTTCGCTTATATCTGTTCAAAACAATATACAAGAGGAAGGTTTGGTCAAAAGCTTCGTGAATATCTAATCAATAAGTCAATAATTTCAGGCTACATTGATTTTCATGAAGTTCAGGTATTCGGAGCAACAGTTGACACATCAATAATCTTTTTTCAAAAGAGCCAAACTGTACCTGAAAAATATTCATTTCTTTATTGCTTGGTCGGTAATGATGTTCAAAAGAATAATCCTCTTATTGAATATGTTGAGAAAAATGGCTGGATGATGGGTAAAGAAATACTGAATCCGAACTCTTGGTCTTTTGCTCCAAAAAATGAAACTGAAATAATTAAACAAATTGAGAACAGTGGCAAGCGTTTAATTGAATATGGGATAAAAATTAATCTTGGAATCAAAACAGGTTTTAATGATGCCTTTTATCTGAGTAAAGACGTTAAGGATGCTCTTATTAAAACGGAACCAAAGTCTAAAGATTTAATTGTAAAACTTCTAAGAGGACGTAACATTAAAAGATATGTAGCAAATTTTGCTGACACCTGGTTACTAAATACACATAATGGATACAAGGATATTCCAGCGATAAAGGTAGAGGAAGACTTTCCTAAAGTCTACGAATATTTAAAACAATTTAAAGCCAAATTAGAAAAACGTGGTGATAAAGGATGGCATTGGACTAATCTAAGGAATTGCACTTATATTGATGATTTTAGTGAGCCTAAAGTAACTTGGATTACACTTTCAGATAGAGCAAACTTCTATTATGATGAAGAAGGTTATTTTGTGAATAATAGTGCTTATTTCTTCACTGGTCAAAATCTTAAATATTATACAGCTTTATTGAACTCTAAGTTAGTTGAGTGGTACTTTAACTACATAGCCACTCATTCGGGCGTTGGAACAAATAGATGGGAAAAAACTTATGTTGAACAAATTCCCATTCCTGAAATTCCAAAAGCTGAAATGAAACCGTTTGAGATTTTGGTGGATTACATTACTTTCATCAAGAAGTATTCGGAACGCATCAGCCCTTACACACCTAACGACCACATGGCAGCCAATTTTGAAGAACTGGTTGATGCCTGTGTATATGAGTTGTATTTCAAGGAGCACATGGTGGAAAAAGGGCTAACAGTATTGAAAGAAGTGAACCAACTGCTAAAACCAATTGACCATTTGGATGAGAAAACGCAAGCCGACAAGATTGTGAAAATCATCAATAACGTGTATGACGAATACAAAAGCACAGATAACATCATCCGCAGACGAATTTTAGACTTTCCGGTGAAAAGTCCTGACATAATCAACGTAATACAGAATGGCTAAAAAATATTTACATAGCATAGAGTTGCAGAACTTCAAGGCGTTTCCTGAATATGAGAACCTAGTCTTTGAAGGTAAGAACGCCATTGTTTGGGGCGTAAACGGTAGCGGCAAATCCAGCATCTTTTGGAGTTTATATACATTTCTCCAATGTGCAGGGAAGCCTGAAAACGATTACAAGAAATATTTCAATGGTGGCGATCAGGACTTAAAGAATATTTATGGTGGAGCAACGCCTTCATTCGTTAAACTGAGTTTTGCTGAAAAGAACGAGAAAGGAGAAATAAAACCTGATACCATAGAAACGTTTGTTCTCGAACCTGCAACAGATGCCGATACAAGAAAGGAACTAATCCGTTCCTATTACCAAAGCAGTGAGTTCATTTCTCATCGTTTATTGCTCAATTTTTCCAATTTTAGGAACAGCCAACAACTCAATCTTTGGCCTTACTTTGAAAGAGACATCTTACCCTACTTTACTCACAAAGGCAGAACACTGCATGACATTCTAAAGGAATTCAGAGATAAGATTAACATCGAGACACCAAAGAAATTAGAAGCAATCAGAGATGATTTTAATAATGGACTCGAGAATCAAATTATCGCACTCAAAAAGAAAGATGCAGGGAAGGAGTTCAACGTACTGACAGAGTTTTATAAAGACAACCTTGCTGAGAATAATGAGTTCTCAGAACTTGAATTGTTCAACCCCACATTCCTCAGTTTTGAAGGAACAAAAGGAAAACGAACAATTACTTATCCTGAAATATTCCTGAAAGCAAAATTCGGTAAATCAAAGGATGAGCTGATTGACATCAACAAACCACACATCTTTTTCAATGAGGCCCGAATAAACGGAATTGCCCTAGCTATTCGCTTTGTGCTAATGGAAAACCGAACCAACAAAGAACAGAACAACCTTCTCTGTTTGGATGATTTGCTGATAAGTCTTGACATGCACAACCGCAGAAAAGTAATTGACTTGCTGCTGAATAAATACACCGAAAATTATCAGTTGCTCCTTTTTACGCATGAAAAAGGATTCTTCAATGAGTTTCAGAGAGCTATAAAAAGTCAAGGGAAAAACTGGAAAGCAATTATTTTCCGTGAAACTCCCATTGACAAAAACCCAAAAGTTGAAGATAAAGGTGTTCAAACCTATTACGATAGAGCCAAAGAGTTCTTTGATAAGAATGAATATGAAGCTTGTGCCTTGTTTCTTAGGAAAGAAGCTGAACGTCTTTTAGCCAAAGTATTTGACCCAAGCCTTGATTTTGTTTGGCGTTCGGAATTGCTTTTAACATTAGGTGATTATGTCAGCAGAGCAAGAGGGGAAAGCAGTCAGGATATTTCAGATTTGAAAAGAGCCGTTCTCAATCCAAATATTACGGATGCAGAGCTAAATAAAGTATTTGATGATGCCATTGCTGCTTTAGGAGCAACTATTCCTGAGAAGAAATTGAAAAGTCATATTAAATCCATAAAACAAAGCATTCAGAAAATAAGAACCAACGCAGACACAAAAGACAAATTGAAAGAAGTTTTGGATAAAGTAGATGCAGCGACAGGCAGAACATTGAACCCTGCTGCACACTTCAATGAAGAACCATTTTTCAAAGATGAAATGGAAGAAGCACTAGCAACGATTGACGAATTAAGAAAAGCAGTAAAGTAATAACGAATTCATTTTGAATAGAATTGATTACATAAATAAGATAGCTACCTACGCAGCAAGATTCGTTGTGGAAGTTGAAGGCTTTAATGCCATAGGCAACTACCATATTAATATACATGCTGAAAGCTTCTTGGTTCCTGTTCTTAATGAGGTTTTAGGGTTACAGCTTGAAAACCTGAATGCTACCCAGCAGAAGAATTTTCCTGCAATTGACTTAGCTGATTTTAAAAACAGAGTTGCTATTCAAGTAACATCAACGAGCAGTTTAGAAAAGATAAAATCTACTCTTGAAACTTTCGGTAGGCATAACTTAGATCAGCAATTTGATGTTTTGTACATCTATATTATCACAGAAAAGCGTGAACAATACAATGACGCAAAGTTGGCTGAGGCAATTCCCCACGGGTTTACATTCAATTCAGTTGAACATATTATTGATAAGGATTCTATTCTTCAAAAGATAAATTCAATTTCAGCCACTCCAAAATTATTGACCATTTCAAAATTGTACGAGCATGAGTTTTCAGATATTCAAATTGAACAGAGAAAGAAGAAGTTTGAAAGTGGTTATCTAAACAGCATACCCGAAAACATCTGCCCAAACATGGTAAGGATATCATTCCCTACCCATATTTATAAAGCAGACTTGAATATTGATGAAGAAACCATTACTGCAAATCTCAACGAATATTTATCCTCAATTGGAAAACGAACCGTCAAAAAGTTGAAGCCAGCTAAATTGGTACAACGTGCATTAAGAGAGCATAATGCAATGTCATCCGATTGGATATTACATGAAAACTGGCTTTATACATTTAGAGATTTAACTCAGAGTAATGAGCCGTTCAGAAAGATTGTTGACATAGGAACAATTACACCGTTGGAATGCTCAGAGTTTTATGATCAGAATGAGGCTACCAATAGAGTGTTTAAAAATTTATTGCGTAATACTTTAATGCAGTTGTGCCACAAAAAAGGCATTCAATGGTATGCGCCTCGTGAAACATTTCGATTTGCAAATTCCAGACCTCCCAAGGTTAAACAAGTACGTTGGAAGGGGAAAAAGGAATCTACAAAGACTGTAATTTTCGAAATGATAAACAAAAAAGAAGGTCACGTAATTTGCTATCGCAGCCTTGCATTTAGAGCTTCATTCCTAAATTTTGATACGGATTGGTACTTGGTAATAAATCCTACTTGGAGCTTTACAAATCCCGGTGGGTATCGTGAAAGTCGATTTGAATCCGCTTACATGTCTGGTATAAAACGACTTGAAAATAACAATTCTGTATTCAACTACTTTAGATTCTTTTCCTATTATTTGGCATACACTGACCTCTTTACTCCTGAATTTCCATATCTCAAAGTACATACTCCTGAACCTATAAGCATGTCACCTAGTTTGATGGAAGCAAAATGGAATCCTGTAAAAGTAACTGAAAAGGACTTTGAGGCTCCTCCAACCGACTTACAGGCTGACACTGAACTGGAGGATATTAAACTTTTTGAAGAATGAAACTTAGATATATAGAAGAACCATCCCTTCAATTCGGCACTGCTCATCACATCTGCCCTAAAAGTGGGATTTATTCATTTAATCCGTTTGACATTGCTCAGGTTAGACCTGAAAAAATAACTATTGGCGTGGTTGGCAAAGGAGAAAGTGTAGATAAAGTTTTGGAATGGATTGAAAGTTGCAAAAGTCAAATTGCTGGTAAAGAGAGTAAAACTCCACATCCAAATTTATTCATGAACTTCTGTGGTTTCAATAAAAATATTGGCTTCAAGTGTGAAATAGCTTATGATGAAACATACTTACGCAAACTAAACAACTCTGACTTTGAGAAAATTGTAAAAGGAAATGGTTCGCTCGAACACGTTATAAATGATGTTACAAACCTTTACCTGAATGAAATCAAGTTTCTTTCAAAAAACAAAAAACCTGACGTAATTCTCTGTGCATTACCTGAGAACCTGATGAAACACATTATGGAAACAAAGCCTAAAAGCACTGATGACGATGAGGAATCTGAAATAATTGAAAAGGACTTTGACGATGAAGATGTTTCAAAAAAGGAGCAAAATTTCAGAAGAAATTTGAAGGCACAAGCCATGCAATACAACGTGCCTATTCAAATTATCAGGGATAGAGTTGCTAAACCTACAGCAGAAATGCAAGACCCTGCCACCATTGCTTGGAACTTCTTTACGGCTCTTTATTATAAAGCATCTGGTACACCTTGGGCTTTAATTCGTAAAGACTCTGCTGAAACAACTTGCTACGCAGGAATAAGTTTTTTTAAGAGTAGAGATAAAAAGTCAACTCAAACAAGTATTGCTCAAATATTCAATGAACTTGGCAAAGGAGTTATACTACGTGGAGAAGAAATCAAATTGAAAAAGCATGATAGAACACCTCATTTAGCGGGTGAACAAGCATTTAACTTACTTACTCAATCATTGAAGGAGTATTATGAAGCAGTAAAAATCTATCCTAAAAGACTTGTTTTGCACAAGACATCAAACTTTAATGATGATGAAATCTATGGGTTTACAGAAGCAGCCAAAAAACTACATATAAACCAAATTGACTTGGTTTCGATTCAAACTTCCGACCTTCGTTTATACAGACAGGGAAACTACCCACCAATGAGAGGTACTCATTTGACAATGTCTGAAAAGCATCATTTGTTATACACAAGGGGTTCTGTTCCATATTATGAAACTTATCCAGGAAGATATATACCAAGAGCCATCGAAGTTAAATTGGCGACATGGGACGAGTCACCAAATGTAATCTGTGATGAAATTTTAGCATTAACGAAAATGAATTGGAACAATACTCAGTTTGACAGACAAATGCCAATTACAATTGAATGTGCCCGAAATGTAGGAGAGATTTTAAAATACTTGGGCCCAGACGACCAAATGCAATTAAAGTATAGCTTTTACATGTAGAATATGCCAACGCAGCAGTCACACACATACCGCATTCGCACAAGCCAACGCACAGACCAAAAATGCGGTAAGAGTGTGCCTGCCCATCCCCGAGAGAAATTCAATTTTTTTCTTCCCTCCCTTCGGTGTTTTAATTTTTTCGCCACCCACAACCGACACGAAAACAGTTGGGCACCAACAGCGAAAAATAACGGAAACAGCGACTTTACAAGGACGGAGGACAGAAGGCCAGCTTGTAACAGCGTGTATGTGGCAATAGCGGGTGAAGTGGTAAATCGAAGGTCAGTGCTTCTAAGAAACTTAGTGCTAAACGGACAGGAAAGTGCTTCTAATCCGCTACTGCACATACACGCAAACCGTTACCCAACATAATGACCCGTCCTAAAATAGGCTGACCTAAAAAAATGAAAAAACACCTTTTCTCCAAATTTAATCCAAAATTTCATCCTTGTTTTGTATAAACTAACTTGAAATGAAAGTACTAATAGTTGAAGATAATCTGACTCTACTTGACTCAATTTCCTCATCTCTGATAGGAGAAAAATTCTTATGTGAAACATCTGCTGATTTTGACACTGCACATGAAAAAATATTTTTGTATGAATATGATATTGTGATAGTAGATATAAACTTACCGGGTGGTTCTGGTCTTGAAATCATAAGAGAATTGAAAAAAAATAACTCTAAAACTGGGGTAATAGTAGTTTCGGCTCGTGATTCATTAGACAATAAAGTTGAGGGACTAGAGTTAGGGGCTGACGACTATATCACAAAGCCATTTGAAATGGTAGAGCTGATTGCTCGCATAAAAGCATTAATGCGCAGAAGAAACTTTGCGGGGAACTCAAATATATCCTATGGTGACATTACCATTATAACTGACAGCCGCGAAGTATTTGTGAAAAACGAAAAAATTGAATTAACTAAGAGCGAGTACAATATATTGTTATTTTTCTTTTCAAACCCCCAAAGGGTAATAACCAAGGAAAGCATTGCCGAACACATTTGGGGTGATAATATGGATTTAGCAGATTCTTTTGATTTTATTTATTCGCACATTAAAAATCTTAGAAAAAAAATTACTGCCCATCATACTCCTGATCCCATAAAAGCAGTCTATGGCATAGGCTATAAACTAGACATACCATTAAAATGAGATTGATTAAACGCACATACCTAACAACCTTCACTTTACTTATCCCAGTTTTATTAATTGGCAGTATTTTTTCATTCTACATGATTAAGTACATTGTTTATGAAGAAACCGATGAACACCTAACTTATGAGATGGAACGCCTTGTAGAGTTTCATTCAAATTACGGCGACCTTCCAGAGTATCACAAGGTAACAGAAATTATTGAGGGCTTACGATTTGATGAACCCGTATTCAAAGACACACTTATTCTTGAGCTACGAGATAACGAAATGATCCCCCATCGTGAGCTTTATTTCTCTATAAATCATGAAGGTAAAGACTTCACTATTGTTTTACGTCAGCTACTTCCTGGTAATGACGATATTTTTGAGGGCGCCTTGCTCATGATGTTAGGATTATTATTGCTAATCACCTTATTTCTCTTCATAATGGTAAACTTAATTTCAAGAAAACTTTGGAATCCATTCTATAAAACACTAGGTATCCTTTCGAAATATAAAATTACAGAACCAGTCCCTGTTTTTTCAAAATCAAAAATTGATGAATTTAACTCTCTTAACAGCACCATTGATGAATTGCTGAAAAAGATTACATACGATTTCAAACGGACTAAGGAGTTTAATGAAAACGCATCGCATGAATTACAAACTCATTTGGCAATTATTAGACTTAACACAGAAAAGTTATTAAATAATTTTCAGGATGATGGCAATAGTTTGGTACATCTACAAACAATTATTAATGCTGCTGCAAAACTTTCAGTGGCTCAAAAATCGTTATTGTTGCTTAGCAAAATTGGAAACCTTGAGTACAATAAAAACACAAATTTGAGTCTTTCGGAAATAGTAAATAACTCGTTGCCTCTTTTTCAAGAAGCAATTGAAATACGTAGTATTAAAGTGAAAAAAGCAATTGAGAATTGCAACCTAAACATTGATGCGGGGTTGGCTGAAATAATGGTAAATAATCTTTTAAAAAACGCAGTAAAGCATAATACTCAGGATGGATACATCTTTATAATTCTTTCTCAAAAGCATTTGATGATTGAAAACTCAGGAATAGTTTTTCAGGATAACCCTAAAGCACTATTTGAACGTTTCGCAACTGGAAAAACAGGTAACCTTGGACTTGGGCTTGCCGTTGTTAAGCAGATTTGTGATGTTTATAATTATAAAATATCATATACTGTAGATGGTAATGTACACAAAATTCAAGTTTTTTTTACTAACCGTTAGTTCTCCAAAATTTCTCCAGAATCACAATCTACCTTTGCTTCATAATTATCCTTTTTGATAGTTAATGGAGCATCCTGAAAATCCATAAAAGAGTAGGGCTACTTAATGATACAGAAATTATGAAAAGATTGTTTTTTTTGGTCTTAGTACCATTTTTATTAATTAGTTGCGAAAAGGAAAAAATTTTGCCATTAATTGATGTTCCAACAGAAATATCAAATTATGTGAGCACTCATTTCCCTGAAAACCCAATCATTCAGGCAATTAAAGATACTGATGGGTTTGAACTCACCTATGATATTACACTTGAAGGTGGATTTTTTATTGAGTTCAATAGAAAAAAAGAGGTTATTGATATTGAAGGGTTAACAAAGTTGCCTGATAGCGTAATCCCTGCAAAACTTTTAGAGTATGCAACAACAAACTATCCTGAAAATTACATAATTGGTTGGGAGTTAGACGACCGTAATCAGCAAATAAAACTTGAGAATGGTTTAGAACTCGAATTCAATATGAATGGTGACTTTTTAAGAATTGACAACTAAAAAATTATGAAAATGAAATCATTAAATGTTTTGAAATTATTGCTACTGTTCTTCACCCTTGTTTCAGCTAGTAGCCTATCTTATGGGCAATATAAAGGACCAGGTGTTACAGATAAAACATACACTGTAAAGGAAGTTCTAGACAATGCATCACGACTCGATCGCTCAGATGCACTAGTAAAAGTTCAAGGATTTATAGTGAATCAAATAAATGCTGACACATATGAGTTCAAGGATAAAACGGGAGCAATAAAGGTGGAAATTGACAGAAAGCGATTACCTAATAAACCTTTTGATGACAAAACAGAGCTAATACTAATCGGTGAAGTTGATAATGATATATTTGAACCCGTTGAGATTGAAGTTAAAGAGGTTCTCTTTGTTGATCCCGACAATAAGACTGTAAAATAGGACTAACATAAATTCATACAACAACATGACGCTTGGTTAGTTAATAATCACAACCATAGTTCCTAACAAGTGGAGTAAGAAATTTGGGCTAAATAAGAAATATTAACGGGTAGCATACCAATTGACCGTGTGAAGATTCACACAGACGGGGAAATAACAAAACCTTACCGAAAAATGGGGCATGTTACCATTCTGTCATCATCGTTGGAGTGTGCACTAAAAAAGGCAGAAACCGTGAAACAATTAATAAGAGTAAAATCATGGAAAGAAAATCAATAAAAACTCATAATTTCTTTAAGGTTAATTGTGCTGCTTCAATTAAACCTGTTTATTGCAATAAGAGAATAAATATCGCTATAAAAAAGATCTTCCTTGTTTCGAGTGCGTTATTGCTTATTGCTTTTCAGGGATTTTCCCAATCGAAATATGAAAAAGAATTCCGAATTAAGGCAAAAGATGTACCCTCGAGTGCCCTTTCCTTTGTCGACTCAATGACTTTCGACTCTAAAGTTAAATGGTATAAGGAAATAGGATTAAATGATGTAACCATTGAGGCCAAGGTAAAATTTAAAAATGAAAGGTATAGCATCGAGTTTAGCGAGAACGGAATATTTCAGGATGTTGAAATAGAGGTAAAACCAGACCAAATACCCTCTGATGCTTTTTCGAAAATATCAGGAATTTTATCGCAAAGGCACAAAAAGTATAAAATTGAAAAGGTTCAAATGCAATATACCGGTGATAGAAATTTGGTCCTGAAGTTTTTGAGAGAGAACAGGAATAACCCTGAGGGCATAACAATAAACTTTGAAGTTGTAATTTCGACTAAGCTGGATGGGAACTATATTATGCTTGAATACTTATTCTCAGAAACAGGTGAATATGTGGAAAGCAATCAAATAATTTCAAAGAGAAAAGATACTATTGATTACTAAACATGAAAAAAAATCTACTCATATTCATGCTTTCTGCAATGTCGGTATATTGTAATGCACAAAGCAGCTTTCAGTATGGCATAATTCCGTCAATAAATATAATTAAGAAATTCCCAAAGAACTGGTCGGCAAATTTTAAGGCTGAATCAAGGCAGTCAATCTATAACCAGAAACTGAAATACGATTATTTACTCACAGACTTTTCGTTGGTTGTAACAAAACGAATTGCGGCAAACACTACAGTTGGCGGAGGATATTTACTAAGAGCGGAAGATGGTGAGTTTGAAAACAGAACAATTCAGCAAATTAGTTTTAGCAAAAAGTATTCTGGCTTTCGAATGGCTCACAGGGTAATGACGGACCAAACATTTGCAAAGAATAGCAAGCCCGAACTTAGGCTTCGGTATCGAATATCATCCGAAATCCCGTTGGAAGGACAGTCGCTCGATGTGAAAGAGTTTTATCTGAAAATCAACAATGAATATCTAAACTCCTGGCAGGGCGATGAATATGATTTGGAAATCAGAGGGGTAGCTCTTTTAGGGTATTCTGTTTCTACAGTAAATGATTTGGAGATTGGTGTCGACTATAGGTTGGATTCATTTATCGATGGAGACCCAAGAAACAGAATATGGCTAAGCATAAACTTTTTTCATTCGTTAGAAAGCAAATAATTTTATAAGAATTCCGTTATTTGTAATAATTTAAAACCAATTGAATTATGCTAAAAATTTTAAGAATTACCCTCGTGGTTTTATTAACTGCAGGTTTTCTCATCTCCTGTGGAGATGTGAATAGAAGAGTTGATAAAAAAATTGACAAGTTGTTGAAAAAAACGGAATCATTAGACTCATTGCTAAACCAAGAGATCGATAAAGTACTAACTCTCGATTCACTTATCGATAAGGAACATCAAAAGGTAATAAAGCTTGATTCACTTATACAGAAATCAACCTCTAAACTTGATTCTGTAGTTAATAAAATCACAAAACCTTTAAGTAAATAATTACAAACCAATCAAATACTACAAAAATGAAATGTCCAAATTGCAAAGATGTAAATCTGGTTATGGCAGACCGTAACGGAATAGAGATTGACTATTGTCCTGAATGTAGAGGTGTTTGGCTTGACCGCGGTGAACTTGATAAAATAATTGAACGGTCAACTCAAAACCTTAAACCCCAACAAGATGATATGATTTATGGTAAGCAGTACCATTCAAGGGACAATGATTATCGTTACAAAAAAAAGAAAGGACTCTTAGGAGAGCTTTTTGACTTTTAAAAGTAATTCTATTGAATCTGTTTGGAAATAATTTATTTTTATGTCACAAGAGTTGCAAGTTAAAAATAGAGAATTAGTTGTCTTTTTGAAAAAAGATGATTTTTTTGACAATACATTATTAGAAAAAGTAAAAAAAATAATTAGTAAAATACCTGACAGAAATCTGACATTATCTGAAATAATAAACCTATTAGGAAACGACGGTTTATTAATATTTGCATCAATATTATCTATAATATTTCTAATTCCAGTGTCAATACCTGGTATTAGTACTGTTTTTGGAGGCATAATTTTTTTTATAGGAATAAGTAATTTCTTAAATAAAAGTTTGTGGTTACCTTCTTCTATAAAAAACAAGTCATTCCCATCGGAAAAGTTACGCACTGCTTTAAACAAAGGGTTAAAGTGGTTTTATTTTTTAGAAAAAATAAGCAAGCCGCATCGTTTTAGACTCATAACATGTAACAAAATTGCAAGTAAAATCAATGGTTTTTTGATTTTGTTTGGTTCTATTTTGCTAATGTGTAATCAGCAAATAAAATTACCCATTTTTTCGTAAATAAGATTCCTCATTTTTTCGCAATTAAGCTTCCCCAGTGGGTGATGGTTTATTAAATATTGTTTTTCTATTGTCCATTCTATAGCTATT
>Ga0228535_1000106_pt1 | contig 258998 bp, 235 predicted proteins | sample SJ1metagenome_FD_168457 | JGI IMG/M metagenome (GOLD analysis project Ga0228535, IMG submission 168457) | Enriched culture of PCE-dechlorinating microbial communities from Ithaca, New York, USA - SJ1 | ecosystem: Engineered > Modeled > Simulated communities (microbial... > Unclassified...
GCCGATGGTACTGCTATACCAAGTGGGAGAGTAGGTAGCCGCCATCTTTAACTAAAGAGTCTGATGATCAAAAATCACCAGACTCTTTTTTTTTGCTGTAATTTATTAACTGATATAACTTTTAGAGTGTACTCTTCATTCAATGTTATAAAATCATTTTTCCCGGCGAAATCACAAGTCCGTTTATATCAAGGGTTAGGTTTGGTCTCTGGGCTAATAAACAGCTACCATAGGATACTATTAGAACTATTGTAATGAATATTTTTTTCATTATCTGTAATTTAATTATTATTGCAAGGGGCTGTATATTATAACATTGTTAGTTGAGATATTCGCATTGAGAAATGCTGCCGGGTTCATATCTTCATAATTCCATCTCCCCTAGCTCATATGGAGCATTAGTTCTTGGAATGGATAGAGGAAAATATTTTAATAAACGAGTGATTATTTTACTTTATCTCCCATCCAAGTGCACTTGCTCCCAATATGGCAGCATCAGACTCTTTAAGTTGAGAGAAAAAGACATCTATTTTGTTCTTCCATAAGTGCAGAAGGTTCGCATTCATGTGCTCAACTATAGGTTTAAGGATTAAATCGCCTGCCCTGGAAAGGCCTCCAAAGAGAATAATTGCCTGTGGGGCGGAGAAGGCAACAAATTCTGCAAATGATTCTCCAAGTTTTTTACCTGTGAATTCAAAAATTCTAATGGCCATTTTATCTCCCTGAGCAGCTGCCTCATAGACGTCCTTACTTGTTATACTGTCTGAGATTCCTCTTAGAATACTGGGTTCATCAGAGGATTCAAGCCACTCTTTAGCTGTTCTTGCAACACCTATTGCAGAGGCATAGGTCTCAAGACAACCTGTTCTTCCGCAATTGCACAGTCTTCCGTTGTATCTTACAGCTGTAGTATGGCCCAGCTCTCCCGCAAACCCATCGTGCCCGTAAACTACATCACCATTTATCACGATCCCGCTCCCAACGCCTGTGCCCAGAGTGATCATAATGAAATTCTTCATGCCTCTTGCGGCGCCATATGTCATCTCTCCGACAGCAGCAGCGTTTGCGTCATTTGTAAGTGCAACGGGTATGTTAAGTTTGTCTCTCATAAGCTTGGCAAAGGGTATCGCAAAACCTCCTCCCCAAACAAGGTTAACAGCATTTTCTATTGTTCCTGTATAATAGTTTCCGTTTGGAGCACCAATGCCTATACCCCTGACTTTAGAGAGTCCGCCTGTTTTTTCGGCTAACTTCTCAAGTGCTTCACACAGATCGCTGATAAATAGATTAACATCTTTATGGGTATCAGTTCTTATTGATGTTTGGGCAAGCACTGTGCCTCTTGCGTCCACTATCCCTAACTTGCTTGTCTGTCCGCCAATATCAATACCGGCTACATAAGGTTTGTCCATATTTAATTTATTAAGCTGTTTTTATATCCTTGTTAACATTCTTATGACCTGCTAATGCATAAAAGAGAATATATGCTACTCCTGCCAGTACAAGCAGGTAGCTGTTCATGAATCCGGCCATATCTGCAATCCAGCCCTGAACAGCCGGGAGGATTCCTCCACCGCATACCATTGTCATAAACAGTCCCGATGCCGCAGCTGTATATTTTCCCAACCCCGATGTTGCAAGATTAAATATGCTGCCCCACATTACAGATGTACAGAGCCCCACTAGTATCAGGAACATAACACCAATTGGAACCTGAGTGAATCCAAAAGAGATGTCGGACTTAAATACAGGCATACTTACTATTACACTTTCCGGCATAAATATTCCCAGCAGAACAAAGAGCATTGCCATAGAGGCGACTCCTGTCAACATACTTTTACTTGAGAACCTGGTTCCAAGCAATCCTCCGGTCAGCCTGCCCAATAGCATTAAAAACCAGTATGTTCCCACCACTGTTCCAGCTATTGAAGGATCCAGCCCCAGCCCACCTGCCTCAGATCCGGATGTCAGATATAGATTTGCAATATTTGGAATTCCGACCTCAACTCCTACATATATGAAGATTGCAACCATTCCAAGGACAAAGTGGCGGAATGAGAGAGCACTGTGCTCCTCTTTCACTTTCTCTCTCTTCTCTTTTGAGATAAATGGTTCCGGAATATTTACAAAAAAGAGTACTACGAATGCAAGGACAAAGATGCCCATTGCAAGAAAAAGTGCCGGGTTTGCCTTTGCTATTGTTCTCATACTTTCGTCTGTTCCCATCAGGTATCCCACCAGAACAGGTACTATCGTTGCGCCGATAGAGTTTATAGATCCACCGAACTGTAGTAGCTGATTCCCGTGTCTTTCAGTTTTTCCAAGCCCATTGAGCAGAGGATTTACCACAACATTGAACATTGTCATTGCAAATCCGGAGATGAAAGCACCCAGAATATATACCCCAAAACTGGCAACCTGACCGGATAGAAATGTAATCCCTACTCCTGTAAAACCAACAGCTATAGCTGTTAGCGCAGTTTTTTTGTATCCAATCTTTTGAAGCATCATCCCCGCCGGGATTCCCATAAAAGCATAGGCTATGAAAATTGCAAAGTTCCCAAGTTGCGAGAGAAAGTTGGATGCGCCAAACTGGTTTTTTACAATAACGCCCATAGGGTTCTGAAGGCCTGTAACGAAGGCGATCATAAAGAAGAGAGCGAACATCATTGCTATAGGCAATGCATAGTTTTTATTCCTGGTGTTCATCAATAATGGTTTTAAAACCCAAAGTTAGCAAAATGACAAATTAAAAATGGTATTTTTGCTTTTTTAAAGGTGTTATATGAGACTTAAGCATATTACAATTACAATACTGCTGTTTATCGGCTCTGCAATTACTTTTGCCCAGAGCGGAGATTCACTAAGATGGATTAGATTTGATGGTAGCCTCAAGACAAAATTTGAGTATGCCACTGAGACTGCAAGGTCACGCTTCTCTGTAAGAAACTCAAGGATGGGAATATCCGGGAATCCTTTTGAAAGAATAAGTTACAGAGTTCAGGTTGAGTTGAGCAATCAGGGCAAATTTGAGGTACTTGACATGTCTGCTACAATAGAACCTATTAAGAATCTGACTTTTACTCTCGGACAAACTTCAATTCCGCTCTATAATTCGTATCAAACAACTCCATCTCAGATGCTTTTTGCCAACAGAGCATTCCATGTTAAGTATTTTGTCCCTGGCTCAAGAGATATTGGTTTGGTTGCCCATTACAATATGAACGCAGGGTCTATTCCGCTGGAGCTGGAGGCGGGGATCTTTAATGCCTCCAAGATTAATGATCCCATTTGGACAGAGAAGCTCTCATGGGGGGCAAGTATTGTAGCCGGAGCAATGGATGGATTCAGAGTTTCAGCGAAAACTTACAGATACCCAGGAGCCGAGAGGGATCTCTTTGTCTGGGGAGGAGATATAAGATATGGAAGAGATAACTATAAAGTGGAGACGGAGTTTCTAAGCAGGAAAAACTATATTGACAACCAGACACTAAATGCGGCAGCTATACAGGGAGCGATATCTTTTCCGCTTTCAAATCCGGGAATTGTTAAAAATATCATGCCGGCAGTAAGATGGGATATAATTGGTGAAGCAGGCAATGAGTACATAATGGATGCAAGCAGAATCACTGCCGGTCTCTGTTTTGGATTTGCTACCAAACCCTTTGCTTCTCTTCTGAGGATAGACTATGAAAAATATATTGTAAACAGACTCCTCCCGGAACTTAATCTTTACGATGAGATGGATTCTGATAAGATTACGGTTGAGTTGTTGATTATCTTTTAGACTTAGTGTATGAAAAAACTTTTTGCAATTTTGACCTCGCTGGCAGTAGCCAGCGGCTGTCACTCTTCCTTTAAATCATTGGATTTGGTAAGCGTTGAAGATATGAAGAGAGTGGTTAAGGAGCTCTCTTCTGACCAATATATGGGCAGAATGCCTTTTACTGAAGGAGAGCGACTCTCCGTATCATTTCTTGCGGATGAGCTAAAAAGTATCGGATTTGAACCAGCTTTTGGGGAGAGCTATTTTCAGAGTGTTCCTATGTTAATGATTACTTCTAAAGTTGAGGGGATGGTAAAATTTTCCGTAAATGGCAAAATTATTTCATTTGATGCTCCTGATCAGGTAGCTATAAACTCTCCTCAGCCCTTAGAGAGGGTAGCAGTAGAGTCATCGGGTCTTGTGTTTGGAGGATTCGGGATTGATGCTGCAGAGTGGGACTGGAATGACTACGAGGGTATAGACCTTAAGGGAAAGACCCTTGTAGTAATGATAAATGACCCCGGACTATATACAGGAGACACATCTCTTTTCAGAGGCAGAGAGATGACCTATTATGGAAGGTGGACATACAAATACGAAGAGGCAGCGAAAAAGGGAGCTGAGGCTGTATTGATTATCCATGAAACTGAGGGGGCCGGATATGATTTCAATGTCCCCAGAAGCAGCTCAATAACACCAAGGTTTTTTATAGATGATAAAGGCTTGACAAAGAGGTGTATGATTAATGGATGGATTAGTGCCGGTAGTGCAAAGAGGCTCTTTTCTGAAATGGGATATAATATTGACATGTTAAGATCTCTTGCGGCAAAGAGAGGTTTTAAGCCTTTTGAGCTTGATGCAGAATTCTCAGCCACAATTTCAAATAAAATATCCAGAGACAGCTCGCTCAATGTGGCTGGGATCATCAGAGGTTCTGTTATTCCGGATGAGGCAGTAGTTGTTACAGCTCACTGGGATCACTTTGGAATCGGGGAGCCCCAGGATGGGGATTCAATATATAACGGAGCGGTGGATAACGGAACGACAATGGCGTGGGCTCTTGAAATAGGCAGAATGCTTAAGAGGGTCGGCAAGACTCCGGAAAGATCACTGATTCTACTCTTTCCAACAGCTGAAGAGCAGGGACTGGTAGGGAGCGACTATTATGCTCAATATCCTCCAATTCCAATGGAGAGAACAATAGCCTGTCTTAATAATGACATGATGGTGCCAAGGGGAAAGATGAAGGATGTTACAATGATTGGATACGGTTATTCAACATTGGATTCTCTTTATGAGAAGGTAGCAGAGAGGCAGGGGAGATATCTTCTTCCTGATCCTAACTCCCACACAGGACTTTTCTTCAGAAGTGACCACTTCCCGTTCCATAAGAGAGGGGTACCCTCAATATGGGCATACGGATGCTATGACAGCAGAGAGTTTGGAGAGGAGTGGGCGAAGAGTAGCTGGGATGATTTTATTGCTAATGTGTACCACAGACCGGCAGATAATTATAATCCAGACTGGGATTGGAGTGGGATTGCAGAGGATGTAGCCCTTGCATACGATGTGCTGGAGGAGTTATTGAAGGCGAACGGACATAAACCAAAGATGAAATAAGATATGGGGAATATTCAGATTACACCTGCAAAAGAGGCCGATCTCTCAATAATGACAGAGTTTCAGTTAAGAATGGCTTTTGAGACTGAGGGTCTTGATTTGGACAGAGCCGTTTTAGAGGCTGGAATTCAATCGGCACTAAGAGATTCTTCAAAGGCACTCTACTTCATTGCAAGAAAAGAGGAGGTGCCGGTTGGTATGCTAATGATTACAACTGAGTGGAGCGACTGGAGAAACGGTTGGGTTTGGTGGATTCAGTCTGTCTATGTTTCTCAGGAGATGAGAGGCGAGGGTGTTTTTGCTTCACTCTACTCATATGTGAAGAGTGAGGTTATTGCCAGAAAGGAGGTGATGGGAATCAGGCTCTATGTAGATAAGAGAAATGTAAAGGCCCAGCGGGTTTATGAGGCAGTCGGAATGACAGGCGAACACTACGCAACCTTTGAGTGGATGAAGGAGTTTTAACAATGCAGGGAAAAAAACGTTTTATTCTCTTTTCAGCGGGATGTGTATCAATGGCTATCTCCTATTATTTGGGGGTGGTTGTGAGTAAATTAGCGTTGGGCTATCTCTCCCCTCCTGTAGCAGGAATGATTATATTGTTTGCTCTTTTGAGGTTAAAAATAGTTAAAGAGGAGTGGATCAAAGAGCCCGCTACTCTGTTTCTGGATAATCTTATGCTTTTTTTTATACCTGTTACAGCAGGTGTTGCACTGATTCCATTTTCAAATCTGGGAGGCGACCTCTTCTCAATAATTTTTGCAGCTACAATAAGCACATGGATTGTGCTTTGGGTTGCAGGAAGAGTTGCACAGAAAATTGACAGGAGGGTATGAAAGCGTTACTGTTGGAATCTCTCTTTATAGTTATAACTGCATTATCTTACATTGCAGGAAGGGCAGTTTACAAAAGAACAAAATGGATGCTGTTCCACACTGTTATTGTTGCTACAGCTCTTGTGATATTAATTTGCACAATATGTGGAGCAGGAATGGAACTATATGAGGAGAATACAAAAGTCCTTAAGTATCTTTTAAACATATCAGTTGTTGCTTTTGGTTATCTTCTCCATAAGCATTATGAATACATTAAGCAACGCGGTGCTGCTATTTTTACTGCCACTCTATTGGGCAGCCTTGCAGCTCTTGTCTCTGTTGTATTTCCGGCAATGATTGCCGGTTCCGACATGAGTTCTATTATTACCTTAATGCCTAAATCTGTTACAAACCCTATTGCAATTGTGATCTCTGCTGAGCAGGGGGGAGATATATACCTTACTTCTGTAATGGTTATTGTAGCGGGAATATTTGGAGCTCTTACCGGACCCTGGTTTCTTCAAATTACCGGAATAAAATCTCCATTGGCAAAAGGGATAGCTCTTGGTTCAGCTTCACATGGGATAGGGACGGCAAAGGCACTTGAGATGGGTGCTCTGGAGGGGGCAGCGGGGGGGTTAGCAATTGCTTTAATGGGACTCTTCACCTCGCTTCTTGTTCCTTTGTTTGTGAAATTGCTTAATACATTTTACTAATAGCTCTGTTGTGAATTCTCCTGAAAACAGACAGCATTAACATACCTCCGATCAATGCCCAAAGCATGTCTGCCTGCGTATCCCATTCATAGCCTTGAGTGCCCAGGAAGTCTTCAGCCCCTGTTTTTGTAATAATAGCGGCAAACCACTCAATTAACTCATATATTGCGCTGAATGCCATAGCAAAAGATATTGCGAACAGTGAGTTCCAGACCCCATCTCTTAAAATACCTTTTCTAATAAGAAACTCCCTGGCAACAAGAACAGGAGTGAACCCCTGGAAAAGATGCCCTACTTTGTCATAACTGTTTCTTCCACTTCCCATCCACTCTCCAAGAGCGTCAAAGAGTGGCACCTTTGCGTATGTATAGTGTCCTCCAATAAACAGAATCAGACAGTGAACAAATATGACGTAGTATGCAAAGTCGGTAAATCGTAATTTTTTATATGTAAGTCCGAATAATAGTAGTGCAATAATTCCGGGAACAACCTCAGCTGCCCAGGTTGGATAGTTGTATGGATTGATTCCGGACCAGATAAGTACGGCAAAGAAGATAGTAAGCATCCAGTAATATCTATTCATAATTTGTTCATTTGTGATACAAGTTATAAAAAAAAACGGTGTGTCAAACCAGACACACCGTAAACTGCTGAAGAATTACAAACTAGAAGCTTCTTCTGTTGCCTCTGTCGAATCCGCCACCACCGCCGCGATTTCCACCGAATCCGCCACCACGGTTTCCGCCGCCGAATCCGCCACCACGGTTTCCGCCACCGAATCCGCCTCTGCTGCCACCTCTGTCTTCACGAGGTTTTGCAACATTCACGGTAATAACTTTACCATCGTATTCTGCTTTGTCAAGCTCTTCGATAGCTTTTTTGCCCTCCTCTTCGTTAGGCATCTCTACGAAACCGAAACCTCTTGATTTTCCGGTCTCTCTGTCCATAATTACTTTTGCAGATGAAATTTCGCCATAATCGGCAAACAGGTCTCTGAGGTCAGCATCTTTGATAGCCCAGCTCAGATTTGAAATGAAAATGTTCATTAAATAAACTAAAAATAAAATAAAAAATTAATTGATGGAGTCACCTGTATATTACATTACACAAAAGTCTACTTAACGAAATTTCCTACGATTAAAGTGAGATGTTTTGAATATCTGTCAAAAGAACTAAAGGCTCCATCGGCGACAAAGGTAATCCTAATTTTTATATTTACAACTTTTTATGGGTTGATTTGATTAATTATAAGGGCTACCTTTGCGCCCATCATGATTAAAGATGTAAAAAGCAAAGAGATTGAAGAGTTGTTCAGAACTCCGATTATCCAGCAAACGGCATATTGGTCAAAGGTTAAGAGCCATTTTGGTATGGAGGCTATTGCCTTCAACTTTAAAATTGCAAATGGAGAGGACTCATCTATAAGAGATCTTGTCCTTTTTGTGAAGATGGTTGATAAAGATCACTCAATTGCGTATGTGCCCTATGGCCCTGAGAGTGAGCCTGAAAAAGAAGAGCAAGGGGCTCTGCTGGAGAGTCTCTCAGAAAAGCTGAGATACTATTTGCCAAAGGGTTGTATAATGATTAGGTATGATCTTCTTTGGGAATCTCTTTGGGCAGATGATGTTAGCTTCAGAAGTGACGACGGAGTGTGGCTGGGCCCACCATCTCACGGAGCTCAAGAGGTGCGGTTCAACTACTCAACTAAAGATGGAAACTTCAGAAAATCTCCGTCAAATATTTTACCTTCTAACACCGTAATTGTTGATCTAAACACACAGGAGAGCAATATACTTGAAAGGATGAAACCCAAAACCAGGTATAATATTCATCTTTCATTAAGAAGGGGAGTAAACGTAAGGGTTGCAGGACTTGAGAGCATACCTGTCTGGTATAATCTCTACAGAGAGACAGCAAGAAGGAACAATTTTTTTCTGCACTCTGAAGAGTATTTCAGAATTGCACTGACTGAGAGAGCTTCAGACACGCAATCTCCGGCAGAGGTAACTCTGCTAATAGCTGAGTACAATAATACACCATTGGCTGCAATGTTTTTGGTTATCACCGACAAGAGAGCAACCTATCTTTACGGAGCATCATCTTCTGATTACCGACAGTTTATGGCCCCTTATGCACTTCAGTGGAGGGCAATGACCCTTGCAAAGGAGAGGGGCTGCACTCAATATGATATGTTTGGTGTTGCTCCGGGAGGGGATAAAACCCACCCAATGTATGGACTTTACAGGTTCAAAACGGGATTCGGAGGCTCTTTGTACCATGCAATGGGCTGTTGGGATTACCCGCTTGACCAAAGAATGTATTCAATGTTTATTGCCTCTGAAATTAATAGTCAAAGGTACCATCTGTCATAAATTAGAAGACCCCAAAGGCTTTACAGCTTTTGGGATCTCTAAATACAATAGTTTAATTTTCCTGGAATCTAGACTATGTAAGTTTATGTATTGCCAGACCGCTTCTTAATTTTGGCTCAAACCAAGTTGTTTTTGGAGGCATTATATTTCCAGTATCGGCAATATCAATAAGCTGTTTCATTGATACAGGATAGAGCGCAAATGCTGCAGCCATCTCCCCTGAATCAACCCTTTTGCTCAATTCTGCAAGACCTCTGATTCCGCCTACGAAATCAATCCTTTTTGAAGTTCTGAGATCCTTAATATCAAGGAGCTTGTCAAAAACTAAGTTTGAGAGCACTGTGACATCCAGAACCCCAATAGGGTCGCTATCATTGTATCTTCCCTCTTTTGCAGTCAGGGAGTACCATCTCTTTCCAATATACATTGAAAAGTTGTGAAGTCCTGAGGGAGCATAGATGTTCTCTCCCATATCACTCACAATAAAATCCTCTCCCAATTTTGCAATAAACTCATTTTCAGACATGCCGTTAAGATCCTTAACAACTCTATTGTAGTCAATAATCTTCAAATGGCTCTCAGGAAATACTACTGCCATAAAGTAGTTGTACTCCTCTTCTCCTGTGTGAGACGGATTATTTCTTCTTTTCTCCTCTCCCACAAGGGCAGCGGCAGCAGTTCTGTGGTGACCGTCTGCAACATAAAATGCCGGAATTGTTGCAAAGATTTCTGTAATTCTCCTGTTAAGGGTATCATCCTCAACAGGCCAGAAGTGGTGACCGAAGCCATCCTCTGCAACAAAATCATACTCAGCAGGCTTACTTTTAACAATCCCATCAACAATTGTGTTGATCTCTGAATTGTCAGGGTAGGCAAAGAAAACAGGTTCAATGTTGGCATCCTGTATGCGTACATGGATCATCCTGTCCTCCTCTTTATCCTTCCTGGTGAGTTCGTGCTTCTTTATTTTACCAGTAAGATAATCTTCAACATTGGCTCCCACTACAAGGCCATACTGAGTCCTGCCTTCCATCGTCTGAGCATACACATAGTACATCTCTTTACTATCCTGGATAAGCCATCCTCTATCTTGCCATAGTTTGAAATTTTCTACAGCTTTATCATAAGCCTCCTGGGTATGTTCGTCAATGATTGGATCAAAATCTATCTCAGGTTTTGTAATATGAAGCAACGATTTCTCTCCTGCTTCAGCTTTAGCCTCTGCCGAGTTTAACACATCATAAGGACGTGCTGCCACCTCTGTGGCAAACTCTTTTGGAGGTCTTAACGCTGCAAAAGGTTTTACTTTTACCATCTATGAATTAATTTAATTATTACTTATTTACTTGGAATGTTCTGTCTCCTGTTGCAAGGAATTTTACAATTTGATTTGCTGCGGCAAGACCTGCATTAATATTAGCCTCAGCTGTCTCAGCTCCCATCTTTTTAGGAGTTGCAAATACTCTTCCGGCAAATTTTTCGTTTAGCAGTGCCTGATTATCAGCTGCAATGTCTGTAACATACTTGAGGTCACTTCTCTGCTCTAGTATTGCAGCTAGCTCCTCTTCATTTATAACCTCTTTACGGGCTGTATTTACAAGACATGCTCCCTTTGGCATTCTTGACATAAGTGAAACCCCAACTGACTTTTTAGTCTCGGCCGTAGCCGGTATATGAAGCGAGAGAAAATTAGATCTCTCATAAAGCTCCTCAATAGAAGAGACAGGAATTACGCCGTCAGCCTTTACCTTCTCAGGATCAACAAAAGGATCAAAAGCAATAATGTTCATCCCAAAACCTTTTGCCAGGCCGGCCACAAGTCTCCCTACATTTCCGTAGGCATGTATGCCTATGGTTTTCCCTTTAAGCTCGCCACCAGTACCGGGATTAAAACAATTTCTTGATACATATATCATCATGCCTATTGCGAGTTCAGCAACAGCATTAGAGTTTTGTCCCGGTGTGTTCATAGCAACCACCCCCTTTGATGTGCAGGCTTCAAGGTCAAGATTATCATATCCGGCTCCGGCTCTCACTACAATTTTCAGGTTCTTGGCAGCTGATATAACCTCTGATGTTACTTTATCAGAGCGGACAATTAGCGCATCTGCATCAGCAACAGCATCTATAAGATCCTGCTGGGCAGCGTACTTTTCAAGAAGGGCAAGTGTATGACCGGCACCCTCTACAATATTTCTAATTCCGTCAACCGCTGCTTTTGCAAACGGTTTATCGGTAGCAACCAGTACTTTCATCATAAAGTGTTTTAAGTAAATTATGCATTAAGTTTCTCAAACTCCTGCATGCACTCTACAAGTGCCTTAATGCTTTCAACAGGGCAGGCATTGTATGTAGAGGCACGGAAACCACCAACAGAACGGTGTCCCTTAATCCCCACCATTCCTCTCTCTTTTGCAAAAGCCATAAATGCATCCTCTTTGTCTTTATACTCATCGGCCATAACAAAGCAGATATTCATAAGAGAGCGGTCCTCCTTAGCAGCAGTACCAACAAACATTCTGTTTCTGTCAATTTCATTGTATAGAAGGGCAGCCTTATCTTCATTGTGTTTTTGCATCGCCTCAAGACCTCCGTTTGCCTTAACCCATTTCAGGGTCTCATTCATTACAAATATTGAAAATACCGGCGGGGTATTGAACATAGAAGCCTCTTTAATGTGAGTTCTGTAGTCAAGCATTGTAGGGAGGTAACGGCTAACTTTGCCAAGAATATCCTCTCTTACTATAACGAATGTAACACCCGCAGGGCCGACATTCTTCTGTGCACCTCCGTAGATAAGTGCATATTTGCTTACATCTACCGGTCTGCTCATTATGTCGGATGACATGTCAGCAACAAGATTTACGGGACAATTCATATCTGTCTTAATCTCTGTGCCGTAAATTGTGTTGTTTGTTGTAATATGAAAGTAGTCAAGATCTGCCGGAATCTCATAACCTTTTGGGATATAGCTGAAATTCTTATCTTTTGATGATGCAACTGCATATGCATCTCCCAAAGCTTTAGCCTCTGCAAGAGCTTTTTTTGCCCAAACGCCTGTTTCAAGATAACCAGCCTTTTTCTCCAGAAGATTCATCGCAACATAGAGAAACTGCATACTTGCTCCTCCTCCAAGGAAGAGGACTTGATAACCTTCAGGAATATTAAGCAACTCTTTCCATAATGAGCGGCACTCCTCCATGACAGCCTCCCACTCCTTAGATCTGTGAGAAACCTCTATCACAGACATGCCGGTACCTTTGAAATCGTTTAAGGCGTCAATAGCTGCCTGAACAGCAGGTCTTGGCAAAACGCAAGGCCCTGCATTGAAATTATGAGCAATTTTCATAATAGTGATATTTTTAAATAATTATGGTATTCGTACTTCAAAGGTAACTCAAAAAACACGAATCCCAAATAATTATAGGGTTAAAATGGATTAATTGTTAGGATGAGGTTACTGATTGCTAATAATCTTTAAGTTTTTTTCATCAGTTACCTTTTCGCAGTATCTGCAAAGTAATTTTAGCTCAGGAGAAGTAGAAATTGTGATAAAAGAGGTTATAACATCCTGATGGTTAGTAATACAGGCAGGATTCATGCATTTTGCAATTCCCTCAATTTTTGACGGAGTTGAGAGTATCCTCTTCTCAACAACCTCAAAGTTGTGGATTATATTAATTTTAGCCTGTGGGGCAATGAGTGCAATTCTGTTAATATCAGAATCTTCAAAATATTTATCGGTAATTTTTACAATCGCTTTTTTGCCAAGTAATTTGCTGTCAAGATTGGTCCCAAAGGTGATCTGATTTGGGATTTTGCTTAGACCCAGGATGTCGATTACCTTGAAAAGCTGATTTGCAGGAATGTGGTCCAATACAGTGCCATCTTTAATGGCGCTTACCTTTAGGTGTTTTTCCATAGGTGCCATGTGTAGTTACTTTTAAAATTCTTTGATGCCAAGAAGAAGAGTGATAATTGCCATTCGTGTATAGACTCCATTGCCTGCCTGATCAAAATAGTATGCGTGGTCGCTGCAGTCAACATCTTGATGAATCTCATTTATCCTGGGTAGCGGATGGAGAATCTTCATATTTGGTCTGGCGTTTTCAATCATGTACCTTCTGAGGCTATATACATTCTTGACCCTTTCGTATTCAATTGCATCAGTAAATCTCTCCCTCTGTACCCTGGTCATATATACGATATCCATATCCTCTATACCATCCTCCAGATTTTCGCTCTCTTCAAATTCTATCCCCTTTACTCTCAACTGCTCTTTATACTCTTCCGGCATCCTTAACTCTTTAGGAGCAGTAAACCTGAATTTAGGAGAGAAATGACTCATCGCCTGGAGCAGAGAGTGAACAGTTCTCCCATATTTAAGGTCCCCAACAAGATTAATTTTAAGATTTTCAAGTTTGCCCTGCGTCTTGAGAATTGAATAGAGATCAAGCAGAGTCTGGGTGGGATGCTGGTTCGCTCCGTCGCCTGCGTTTATTACAGGTACGGAAGATACCTCTGAAGCATATCTCGCACTGCCCTCAAGAGGGTGTCTAATCACAATAAGATCGGCATAATTTGAGACCATTTTAATTGTATCCTTAAGTGTCTCTCCCTTAGTCACAGATGTGTTGCCGACATCTGAGAATCCTATAACTCTCGCACCCAGCCTGTTGGCTGCAGTCTCAAAGCTAAGTCTGGTTCTTGTGGATGGCTCAAAAAACAGGCTTGCCACAACTTTGTCACTGAAAATTGCGCTATTCTTGTTCTCTTCAAATCGTGAAGCCATTGACAATACATTCAGTATCTCCTCCTTGGAGAAGTCGTGAATGGAGATTAAATGTTTTGACATATCTATTGCAATTGTATTACTCTTGTTCATTCTTTACTGCCAGTTCACTGATCTCTGCGATGAGTCGCTCATAATTCCCTCTCCTTACCCTGATTCTGATTTTGCAAAAATTGTCAAAATCCTGCTCCAGAATCTCTGCAGAGAAATCCCTTAAAAGCTTCATGACATCATTCATTTTAAGGTACTCAAAAGTGAAACCTATCTCTCTGCCGGCAATCTTTTCAACGACGTCTGCGTTACTCAAGGCATCTGCAGCTGCGCTTCGGTATGCCCGAATAAGTCCGGGAACGCCCAGCTTTGTCCCTCCAAAATATCTGACAACCACAATCAGAACATCGCTAACACCAAACGAAAGCAATTGACCGAGAATCGGTTTACCTGCAGATGAGGATGGCTCTCCATCATCATTAGCTCTCCAATGCTCCCCTTCAGAACCAATCCTGTACGCAAAGCAGTGGTGTCTTGCATCATGATACTCTTTTCTTAAAGTGGCAATTATCTCCTTTACCTCCTCTTCGTTTGCTACAGGGTAGGCGAACGAAAGAAATTTGCTTCCAAGCTCTTTGTAGATGCCCGTGGATGGCTGTGATATTGATTTATATGAATCTGAGGAGTTTATTTCGTCCATTTATCATTAGGAACCGTTTCGTAAAAATAGACCCTTTTTGCTAATTTTGCAAAATGTACAGTGATGTTTTTATACGTGACTTCGCAGAGTTAGGCAAAAGAGTCTCAGATATGCTTAATAACTCCTCTGACTCATACGTGTTGAGGGAGTCAATGGAGATGTCAGAAAGTGAGAACAATTTTTTCACATTTAAGATGCAAAGAGAAGCTCTGCTCGCAATATCCCAATATATGCTGAATAAGAATGCTCTAAAAGGATGGTTAAGCAGATACTCTTTATCCGTAACTCTAAAGAGTTCATATATAGGCGTAATTGCAGCAGGGAATATTCCGGCGGTTTGTTTTCACGACATATTATCAGTCCTTGCATCGGGATACAAATGTGAAGTTAAGCTATCAAGAAGAGACAGCCATCTTATTCCGGGGATATTCTCAATATTGGCAGATATAAATACTTTCTGGAGCGACAGGGTAGTTTTTAAAGAGCGAATTTCCAGCTCTGCATGTGCTCTGATTGCTGCCGGATCTGATTATACAATGAAACTTATCGGGTCTGAGTTTAAAAATATTCCGACACTTTTAAGAGGCACAAAGTCATCCGTTGCAGTGCTTAGTGGAGATGAAGATGATAAAGAAACAGATTCATTATGTGATGATATTTTTCTCTATTTTGGAATGGGTTGCAGGAGCATTAGTCGTATTCTTGTGCCGGAAAATTACAAGTTTGAAAGGTTGATTGACTCTTCAAAGAGGTACACTTCACTATCAGAAAACAGAGATTTTAATGCATCATACAGATACCAGAAAGCCCTCATGACTATGACAGGAGAGAGGTTTATTGATGCGGGCTTTTTTATATTATCAGAAGAGTGTGACTTTCCGCCTCCTCTGGCTGTAGTTGGATATCAGTATTATAAAAATGAAAATCAGATTGTTGAATATCTAAGATCCATTGAAGAGAGAATTCAAATAATTGAATGGAGTGGCAGAGAGGGTTGTGTTGATCCGGGGATGTCTCAAAAGCCCTCTCCCGATGAATATGCTGATGGTATAGATACACTGAGTTTTATACTTAGAAATGCAAAAAATAATTAGTTATCTTTGCAAAAAAATCAGAGGATGATATACAGACTTAAGGCCACAATTGACGGCAATAAGATATTTATGAGAGAGTATGAGGTCAAAGGTTCATCATCTCTGTATTCCCTTCACCTCTTTTTGCAGGGAGACCTTGGCTTTGCGCCTGACCAGATGGTAATATTCAGAGGTCTCTCAAAATCTGACAAGGTGATGAGTGAATATGGTCTGTTTGATATGGGAGACGGGACAATGGACAGGGTTTCACTTGAGAGTGCATTCAAATCTGGTGCCCATGCTCTTGTTTATGTTTACAACACTTTTAAGGATAGAGGAATAAGACTTGAACTCCTTGGTACTGAGGATGCTTTGTCAAGAAGATCTTATCCAAGACTCGTGGCTGAAAAGGGAAGAAATCCAGATCAGTTTTCTGATGAATATGATGATTTTGAGTCAATTCTGCCTCATCATGAGATAAATGAAGGGTATGAAGAGGATGAGCTGCCCGAGGGTCAGGAGTAAACAGCTATTAAATGGCAAAAAAGCTAATATTTGTTTTGGGGCCTACAGCCTCAGGTAAGACTGACTACTCTGTAAATCTTGCTCAGCAGATTGGCTCTCCTATAGTATCATGTGATTCAAGGCAAATATTCAGGGAGCTTAGAATAGGGACAGCTCCTCCATCTGAACTACAGCTCTTAAAAGTTAAACACTATTTTATTTTCTCACATTCAATACACTCCCCATATACAGCAGGGCGATACGAAGTTGAGGCACTGGCTCTTCTGAATGAATTGTTCAAAGAGAGAGACACTATTGTAGCTACAGGTGGATCAGGTCTTTATGTCCATGCTCTCTGCTATGGACTGGATGATTTCCCGCCAGCCGATCCTGATTTGCGTCAGATGCTGACAGAGCGTTTAGAGAGAGAGGGGATAGAGTCACTCCGGGCTGAGTTGAGAGTTTTGGACAGAGAGAGCTATGAAACAATTGAGTTAAGCAATTCAAGACGGGTACTCAGGGCTCTTGAGGTAACAATACAGACTGGAAGAAGGTTCTCTTCATTCAAGACAGGGGGGCAAAGAGGGAGAACTTTTGAGATTGAGAAAAGAATTATTGTTAGACCAAGAGAGGAGCTCTACAACAGAATTAACAGACGGGTTGATTTAATGATGGAGAGCGGTTTGCTGGACGAGGCGAAGTCACTCTATAAATACAGAGATTTGACAGCTTTAAAAACAGTGGGATATAGTGAACTTTTTGACTTTCTTGGGGGTAAAATTTCACTGGATCAGGCTGTAGATTTGATTAAAAGGAATACAAGGAGGTATGCCAAGAGGCAGATTACATGGTGGAACAGATATTCAGACTTAATTGAAGTACAAAGTGGCGATTAAAAAAGAGAGCCGGCGTCCAACAGCCGGCTCTCTTTTATTTTTATTCAATACAATATTGATTTAGAATGGGAGGTCATCCTCTCCGGAATCAGCGGGAAAATCCGGCATAGCAGGTGCCGGAGTGTAACCATCTTGAGCAGCAGATTGCTGCGACTCCATTCTTTCAATCTTCCAAGCCCTTACATCTGTGTACCAACGGTTGTTGAACTCTCTGGATTCAATGTTGACAGATGCCTTTATAACATCGCCCTCATTGTATCTTCCAAGCTCTTCAACTTTATCGGCTCCCCAAACATTCATGCAAACTTTTCTTGGATATTGCTCTTGTGTCTCCACAATAAACTCCTGTTTGCTCCAGTTTCCTCTGGCGCTGACGCCATTCTGAATGCCTAGTTTGGAGTGTATTTTTCCAATAATTTCAAGTGCCATATTTACTTACTCTTTGGAGCCTCTTCAACCTTAGCCTTGTCAATTTTTACCAGATCAACATCAAATATAAGTGTTGAATTGGGCTGGATAACCGGTCCCGCTTGCTGAGCTCCGTAAGCAAGTTCAGACGGGATATAAAGTCTGATCTTTCCACCCTCTCCTATCATCTGAATACCTTCGCTCCAACCTGGGATAACAGCGTTTACAGGGAATTTCACCGGTTCAGCGTTACCCATTGAAGAGTCAAACTCAGTACCGTCAATAAGAGTGCCTCTGTAATAAACAGAAACAGTGTCCTGTGCAGACGGCTTTAACTCTGAGCCCGGGATAATAATTTTGTACTGAAGACCACTTCCAGAAACCTGAACACTGTCATTCAGCTTGTTTTTCTCAAGAAATTCCTCTCCTTTTGCTTTGTTTGCCTGGCCAAGGAGTTCCTGTCTGATTGTCATATATCTCTGAATTACAACATTCGCAGTCATATCGTCAATCTTCAGTTCGCTCTCAGACAGAACATCCTTCATCGCTTTAGTTATCTCGGCCTGATTGAGGTCTTTGAAGTTTGCGTTTTTAAGCATCATTCCAAACGATACTCCCACAGCGTAGCTGGCAGAATCTCTTAACTCTTTGGAAACCTGTACTGTGTCTGCACTCTTTTTCTCGCCGCATGATACGGCCATAATTGATGCAATTGCTACAATTGCAACTGTTTTTAATGTTTTCATCTTTCTTCTTTGTTATTTGTTGTTTGTTCTTTGTTTCTTGTTGTAAGTAATATGGCAGACAAACCAATTATTGCAGCAATAAAAGATGTGCCGATAATTGTCATCTTGCCCATATTGATAATCTTCTGATCAGTAAATGCAAGATTATCGATAAAGATAGACATTGTAAATCCAATTCCTGCAATTATACCTACAGAAAAGACGTGGCTCCATGTCATATCTCCGGGTAGTACGGCTATCTTAAGTTTAACAGCAATCCAGCTGGCAATTAATATTCCCAGTGGCTTGCCCAGTAAAAGGCCGAAAAATATTCCCGGTACAATTGGTGCAAGTGAGTGTTTAAAAAGACCAGGGTCAAGAATTACTCCTGCATTTGCAAGGGCAAACACAGGCATTATAAAATATGTGACCCATGGGTGAAGTATATGTTCAACCTTTATCATGAGAGGGTGCACCTGATCCAATTTTTTGTGAAGACTATGAATAGCCTGCTGCTGCTCATGATTTGACAATACGCTCAATCTGTTGTCACTGGCGGAGGCAAACTTGTTCAGCAAATATCTGCTTCCTACAATAAAACGTACTTCATTAATTTTGCTCCTTCCCGGAATAGTAATTGCCAGGAGCACGCCGGCAATTGTAGCATGTATCCCTGAGCCCAGAATAAGAAACCACAATATCACCCCCGGGACAATATACATTGCAGGCTTCTTAATATTTATTCTGTTGAAGACCAGAAGAGTTGTAAATAGTATTCCGGAGTAGAGAAGGAGTTCGGTATTTATTGCATGAGTCGGGTAAAAGACTGCCAGAACAATAATGGCTCCTAGATCGTCAACTATTGCTAAAGCTGTAAGAAACACCTTCAGTGCCAATGGCACCCTCTTTCCCAGAAGGGATAATATTCCCAATGCAAAAGCAATATCAGTTGCCATTGGTGTGCCCCACCCATTCTCACTTGGAGTATCATTGTTGAATACAAGGTATAGTGCAGCCGGAACTACCATTCCCCCGATGGCGGCAAAAATGGGAAGAGCCGCCTGTTTAAAGGAGGAGAGCTCTCCGACCAGCATCTCTCTCTTTATCTCCAATCCAACAACCAGAAAAAAGATGGTCATAAGACCGTCGTTAATCCAGTGTAAGAGGGTCATTTCAAATTGAAATCGTCCAAAAGAGAATCCAATCTCTACATTCAGAATATCCATTGCCGGAGCCCACGCAGGATTGTTTGCAACCACAAGTGCAATAATCACGCAAATAAGCAACAGAATACCACCTGTTGAGGAGTTGTTGAAAAATGTGCTGAAGAGATTCTTGAGCTCTATTCTTTTGTTAAGCTTCAGCAGATGCTTGAATGACCTCATAAGGCGGTGCCTGGTTTATTGTTATTAAGATTTGTGTAAAGAGCCAGTTTGTAAAGCAGTCGTGCTCCCACATTTGCATCCCATTCATCTTTTGTTCCAGGTGCAACTTCACAGAGATCAAATCCAATAATTTTTTTATTGGATAGTGCCAGTATATGAAGAAGATAGTCAACCTCTCTGAAACTTAACCCTCCAGGTACAGGTGTTCCTGTATTGGGGCATAGCTCAGGAGAGAGGCCATCAATATCAAAACTTATGTAAACATTTTGAGGAAGTGTAGCCAGAATCTCTTCGCATTGTCTTTTCCAGCTCTTCCCTTCAAATATATTACCTCTAAGTTCTATGTCTGTAAAACACCTGATGCGCGGGTCTGTATTTATGATTTCTGCTTCATCTTCACAGAAGTCCCTTATACCAACCTGAGTCAGCTGTGAAATTTGGTTGACTTCATTTAGTGCGTTGTACATAATTGAAGCGTGTGAATAGGTAAATCCCTCATATGCTCTTCTTAAATCTGCATGTGCATCAATGTGGAGTATCCCGAACTCTTCGCAGGTCTCTCCGGCAGCTCTAATGTTGCCAAGAGGAACGCTATGGTCACCTCCCACAATACCGGTTATTTTTCCCTGTCTTATAAGGCTTTTGCATGATTCATAAACCTTATCATTCAACTTTATGCTTGCTTCATTTATTTTTGAAACACTCTCCTCCATCAAGGAGATCTCAATTCCTTGTTCAAGTCCCTCTATTACAGATTCAGCAATCTTCCTATACTTCTTGTTCTCCTTTAAAATAGCCTTATCAACCGGCAGGGTCCCAATCTTAGTTTTCCATGCGTCATGTATATTCAGATCATAAAGATCCACCTGAACTGACGCATCAATTATTGCTTCCGGTCCTTTGTGTGTTCCTGCCCTGTATGAGGTAGTTACATCCCACGGGACAGATATTAGGGCAATTTCAGACTCCTCAAGGCTGTATGGGAGGGCAAAGTAATTGCCGTTTGCCATCCCCGGGTCATTGGGGTTGAAAATTGTCATTGTTGTGCTCTATTTCAATTAAATGGTTTTTACTCTCCTCATGATAGTCGCAATCACTTTCTGAAAAAATTTTGCGATAATCAAACTATTAGATAACTTAGGGGAACAAAGGTAACCTTTTTTAACAAAATATGCAGACTAGTTCCGAGTTTTTGCACGCTCAATTAAAGCAGTTTTTCGGCTTTGACAACTTCAAGGGAGAGCAGGAGGAGGTAATAAGGCATCTTATGAGTGGTAACGATGCTTTTGTTTTAATGCCAACCGGAGGCGGAAAGTCTCTGTGCTATCAATTGCCGGCTCTGTTACTGCCGGGCGTGGCTATTATTATATCACCCCTGATTGCCCTCATGAAGAATCAGGTGGATGCGATCAGAGGGTTTGTAGTAGAGAAGGAGGGGATAGCCCATTTCCTAAACTCTTCTCTAAACAAAGCGCAGATACAGGAGGTTAAGGAGGATCTTCTGTCCGGTCAGACAAAACTGCTCTATGTTGCTCCCGAGTCCCTTACTAAGGAGGATAATATTAATCTTTTAAAACAGCTAAAGATATCTTTTTATGCTGTTGATGAGGCACATTGTATTTCTGAATGGGGGCATGATTTTCGTCCGGAGTACAGACGTATAAATCCCATAGTCCAGGAGATTGGTAAAGCTCCTGTTATTGCTCTTACAGCTACTGCGACACCCAAGGTTCAGAACGATATTCAGCGAAATCTGGGAATGGTTGACGCAAAGGTGTTCAAAACCTCATTCAATCGCAAAAACCTCTATTACGAAATAAGATCAAAATCCAACACAGAGAGAGAAATAATAAAATTTATCAAATCAAATCCGGGTAAATCCGGCATAATATATTGCCTTAGCAGAAAAAAAGTTGAGGATGTAGCTCAGCTTCTTTGTGTTAATGGAATTAAGGCACTCCCTTACCACGCAGGACTTGAAGCCTCCAGGAGGGCTTCAAATCAGGATAAATTCCTGATGGAGGAGGCCGATGTTATAGTTGCAACAATTGCTTTTGGTATGGGCATTGACAAGCCTGATGTCAGATTCGTCATACACTATGATATTCCAAAGAGTCTGGAGAGTTACTATCAGGAGACAGGCAGATCAGGGCGAGACGGAGGTGAGGGTAAGTGTATTGCGTTTTACTCATATAAGGATATTCAAAAATTAGAGAAATTTATGCAGGGGAAGCCTGTCTCAGAGCAGGAAATCGGCAAGCAACTGCTGATGGAGACAGCTGCATATGCAGAGTCAAGCCTGTGCAGACGCAAGGTTCTTTTAAACTATTTTGGAGAGGAGTACATTCAGGAGAATTGCGGCTCATGCGATAACTGTATATCGCCTAAAAAGATGTTTGACGGAAGGGAGGAGATAGCTCTTCTTATAGAGCTTGTTTTGTCGATGAAAGAGCAATTCAAAGCAGAACATCTGGCAAATATTCTGGCGGGGGTCTCCAATTCAATAATTAAGTCTTATAATCATCACAAACTTGAGCTTTTCGGTGCCGGTAAATCAAAGGGGGTTAAGTTCTGGATGGCAGTAATCAGGCAGGCTCTGGTACACCATCTTCTTGAGAAGGATATTGAGAAATATGGTTTAATTTTCTGTACTGATTACGGCAGGAAATTTAATGAAAATCCGGTGGAGATAATGATTGCAGAGGACAGAGAATATACCGATGATGAATCTGATGATGAGCCTTTGGCGGGAGGATCCTCAAGAGGTTCCTCCGCAGGGGATGAGGCGCTTCTGGCTATGATCAGGGATCTTAGGCAGTCGGTAGCGAAAAGGTTGAAACTGCCACCTTTTGTAGTCTTTTCAGATCCATCTCTTGAAGATATGTCAATTCACTATCCCATCACACTGGAGGAACTTAAGAATTGCCAGGGGGTAGGAGAGGGGAAAGCGAAGAAGTTCGGCAAGGAGTTTATTGATCTAATCTCCAGATATGTTGAGGAGAACGAAATTGAAAGGCCTGTTGACTTTGTAGTTAAATCTGTTGTCAATAAATCAGCCAATAAGGTCTCAATTATACAGGGTATAGACAGAAAACTGCCTCTTGACGACATTGCAGATTCAAAAGGGCTGGAGATGGATGAGATTCTTGATGAGATAGAGGCTATTGTCAACTCCGGAACAAAAATAAATATAGACTATTATATCCGTCAGACAATTGACGATGATAAAATAGACGATATTTATGAATACTTCAGAACAGAGGCTGTGACTGACTCTCTTAAGGAGGCCTCTGACGAACTTGGCAGAGGTTATACGGAAGAGGAGATCAGGCTTGTCAGAATTAAGTTCCTCTCAGAGCTTGGTAATTGAAGAGGCTATTTAACCACAATGATAATGTTGTTCAACCAGCTCCTTCATCATTGATGGATTCTTCACAGTCTCTTCTCTTATCTCTTTGTCCTTATATGACCTAAGTTTAGAAATTACACCATCAATAAGGGCAGGTGAAAAGACACCATCCTTCTCATAAATGTTACGGTTTTTCTCAAGTTGTTCGGCGGATTCCCAGCACGATGCAGGAAGCTGCTCAAGGGCGTTCAATCTCTCCTCATGTTTTTTATCATGGATGTTGACATCTACATAACACCTTTCAGCAATCTCCAGCGCATCATTTAGTTCAAATCCTGTTCTTGCGGCAACCACCAGGCCGGCCAGCATCATATAAATGTCAGCTGAACCGTCAGGTGATCTCATCTCTACTGTTTGCTTGTCAACAGTTATTTGACCCCTCTCTTTTTCAAGCGGATTCGCAATAGAGAGCATATCATGTCCACCCGTCCAGCCTAATGGAACTCTTACTAGTACAGATCTGTTTCTGTCTCCCCAGCAAATGCTTGTAGGTGCCTCCTGGTGAGGGACTAGTCTAAAATAGGATGTTGGATTAGTGTTTCCAAATGCTGTAAGGGATGATGCACATTTCATATATCCGGCAATAGCCTTTTTTGCATTTGCAGAGAGTTTGCCGTTTTCAATCATAACAGAGCTACCCTCTTTTACCATTCTGGTATGGAAGTGAAGTCCGCTACCAGCCTTTCCGACTGTTATTTTTGGTGCAAAAGTAACGTCCAGTCCATATTTATAGGCAAGAGTACGAATTATCCATTTGGCGATAACAAGTTGATTTGCTGCTGATTCAACTGGAGAGACGAGAAATTCAATTTCGTTTTGCTCATAAATCCTGTTATCCTGCGTAAAGTTACCCACTTCTGAGTGTCCGTATTTAATATGCCCTCCTGCCCTGGCTATGAGATTCATAGCCTCTGTCCTGAAGTGTTCAAACTTAGTAAATGGCTCTGATTCATGGTATCCTCGCTGATTTGGAGTGGGGAAAAGTGTGTCTGCCTGGTCGCTTATGTAGAACTCAAGCTCACCCATTGCCTCAAATGTAAAACCGGTTGTCTTAGTAAATGAGAGAGCGGCTTTGTGCAGAGTGTATTCAGGAGAGCTCTCTAAAGGCACACCATCTTTTGTAAAGTAGGCACAAAGGAGTCCTATAGCCGGTATCTCGGAGAATGGATCTTCAAAAGCAGTTGAGAATTTAGGGATAACATATAGGTCGCTTGATCCTGCTTCAATATATGGAAAGAGACTTGAGCCGTCAACTCTCTCGCCATATGATAGTATTGAGTCGGCATACTCAAGACTTGTTACAGGGAAGTTCAGAGTCTTGAGCCTTCCGTCTGCGGCAACATATCTGAAATTGATTAGTCTTATCTCTTTATCTGCGATGTACTGAAGAATGTCTCTTTTTGTAAAATCTGCCGGGAATTTATTGAGATGCCTTACCAGAGGATTGATGTTGTGTTTTATTGAAGAATTCATAAAATGTGTTACTTGATTGTATAAGAATGAACAAATATAGTAAAAGGATAACACAGTTTTTTAATAACTTTGTGGGCTATGTTTAAAGTGAGAAAAGCCTATATTATTGTTGCAATTGCCACAATAACAGTTGTTGTATCTCTCCTGCTTATCCTGTATATCAGGAAGAGGAGCGAAAACAGGGTCTCCGAGTTTGTCAATACATCATACGGAGTCCTGAAGGCTGTGCCTGTTGATGCAGTGGGCCTTTGGCTTTTTAAATCACCAATAGCTTTGGCGGAGGGTCTCTTTTCGCAAAATCACCCATATGTCTCTCTTTTCAATCAGGAGAATGGACTGTATAAAATATCAAACAGAATAATATATCTGCAAAAGAGCGAAGGCGAGTTTCAGGATTTGTCAGATTCAAAACTGATTGCCTCATTGCACTATTCAGGCAAAAACGAGGTTTCAATACTTCTCAGCATCTCTTTGGAGAGCATGAACCAAGATTCAAGAAGCAGACTGATTGAGAGGCTTGCTGAGGGCAATGTGGGAACATACAGAAATTTTAATGGTGCTACTCTCTATTACTCCTCCGGGGTAATTTTGGCAATATTCAGAGACTATCTTTTAGCATCAACCTCCCCACTGTTAGTTGAGTCCTCTGTAAGACACATAAATACAGGTGCGTCAATACTTGATAATTCAGATTTTTCAGAAGCAGCAAAAAAAACACCTGCAGAAGAGAATCTGGTTTTTGTTAACCATATTCAGATAGGTAAGCTCTTTTCAGGTGTAGCAGCAAACAAATATCTCAAATATGCTGACTTCATTTCAAAATACTCATCCTGGAGTGTAATGAGTGCCAGTTTTGACAAAGATTTTGTGAGATTTGAAGGGAGGGCGTTCAATTTAAAAGGAGCCGGGAATTTCGCTACGGCAATGGAGTGGAGTAGAGGGGGAGAACCGGAGGCACTCTATATTCTTCCTTATAACACATACTCTTTGCTCTCTTTTTCACCAGAGAGAGGAGACTTCAACTTTAGTAAGGTAAGAGAGTACAGAGAGCTGGGGAAGAGACTGAATCCCGAAGTCTGGAGAAAAGGTAGTGAGTGGCTTGAACTCTATGATATTGAAGAGGTTGCCCTGGCGTCAATACCCTATGGAGGTAATTTTGAGTGGGTTACTATGGCCAGAAGATCAAGGGAGAATCTCTTCAAAAGAGTGGCTTCAAGTATTTTTAAAAGGGGAGAGATGCTTAGAGACACTATTGTAAAAAATGATAACCCGGGTTATTTAAGTGAGTTGGCTGGCTCAATTTTTGCCTCCTGCAGTGAGGAGTATATACTAAATAGAGGTGACTGGATGATTTCTGGCTCAAAAAACATATTAGAGGAGTTTCGTTCAGGCAGGGCTTCAAAATTCTCTATGGCTGACTACATTTCAGAAACACCATTTGCTGGTGAGGCAACTTTGCAAGGCACACCATTCTCAGTTACTGTTAACATTTCCGGTTTGCAGGATAGTGTAGCCTCTTTTTTTAAAAAGGGGGTCTCCGAAAGAGTTGGTGCTACTTTGAAAAAGAGAAATTTAGGATTTATGCAATACAGCGTAACACCTCACAAAGAGCTCTCAATGTTCAGACTGCTGTTTTATGCAAAAAATCTGGAGAAGCTTCCAACACCTCCGGTTGAAGAGAGTAAGACCGGCCCTGCCGGCTGGCAGTTGGACAGCATTGTTAAGATTCCTGAGGGGCCATATGAGTTACGAAATTTTGATACTGGAGAGAGAGAGTATCTGGTGCAACTTAAAAACTACAGGCTACAACTGGCAGATAAAGACCTAAAAGGTATTTGGGCAATTCCTTTCCAAACCCCTCTCAGAGGCTATGTGGAGCAGGTTGATTTTTATAATAATGGAAAGCTGCAGATGCTTTTTGCAAGCGGGAATATGGTATATCTCCTTGACAGAACAGGAAGATATGTTAACCCATATCCAAGAAGGTTAGAGAGACTTGTAGAGCTTGGCCCTAAAGTTTACAGGATGAAGGATACATATTTGATAATGTTGCTTCATACTGATAACTCTCTGAGTTTGTATGACAGAGAGTGCAGACCATTGGAGGCCTGGAGGGATATTGAGGTGGAGGAGACAATAAAGGAGTTCCCTGAGCTTCTTGAGATGGGAGGAAATCTTTACTGGATTCTTAGGACACAGTTAAAGACAAGAATATATTCAGTCAACGGCCTAGAGATAACCTCCTCTCTCGGAAACCACTCCCTTTTACCTTCAACACCTGTTAAGAGGGTTAGCGATGCAGAGGTAGAAGTCAGAAGATCTGACGGAGCAGAGATAAGACTCAATCTTGAGACCGGCGATTTGAAAAAATTGAAAAAAAGAAGATAGATGGAAGGGTTTATTACATTTATATTTATATCTGCTTTGGCAATATTTATACTCTCAAGAGTATTACCATACCTGTTGGCCTGGTGGGTAAGAAGAAGACTATCAAAAATGTCGGGAGGCAGGAATCCATTTGGAGAAGATTTTGGTACTCGCAGCAATAAGGTTAGAGAAGAGGGAGAGACGATTGTGAGCGACGATGTAAAAAGGGATAAGATTGTTGACAGTGATGTCGGTGAGTATGTTGATTTTGAGGAGAGTAAAAAATGATGAGTACATTTAAACGTCTGCTTGCGTATGCCAAGCCGCACAGAAATTACTGGCCGGTATATTTGCTTTTAAGTATATTAGGCCTGGCCTTTAGCCTTGTTAACTTTGCACTCTTTAAGCCTCTTCTAGTGGTTGTCTTTGACCCTGATACGCTCAGGGTGGTTGAGAGCAGGCCTGAGTTTCAGATGTCGCTGGACTATTTCAACGATATTTTCCAATATTACTTAAGTACTGTAATGAGCTCATACGGAGTGCTAAGAGGTTTACTCTTTGTCTGTATCATGCTGGTTATCTTCACCTTCCTGGCAGGAGTAATAAAATACCTCTCTCAGAGAGTTATTGTGAGGGTAAGAGTTACAATTATGCAGAGAATAAGAGAGGATCTCTTCAGAAAAATCTCATCACTCCATATCGGATACTTTACAGATAAAAGGAAAGGTGACATACTCTCAAGCATCTCAAACGATGTGACTGAGGTGCAAAATAGCGTTGCTAACAGTTTTCATGTAATTTTCAGAGACCCTCTTCAGGTTTTAGGTTTTTTAGCAGCATTAATTTATATGTCGCCAAAATTGACGGTAATTACATTAATTACCCTGCCAGTCTCTGCATTCATTATTACAAGAATAACCAGATCCCTCAGAAAAGGGGCGATTGACACTCAAATGTATATCGGCCGTATTCTGAGTCAGTTTGAGGAGGCTATTTCGGGTTCAAGAATAATTAAAGCTTTCAATGCTCAGAAATATGTCCGCAGATCATTTTCTGAGACAAACGAGGCTCATAAGAGTTCAAGCAAAAAGATGTTCTACAGACAGGAGATGGCCAGTCCATTCTCTGAATTTATGGGAATCTCCATTGCTGTGGCAATATTGTTCTTTGCAGGATTCATGCACATATCCGGGCAACTGGGTATGGATCTCCCCTCTCTAATGATCTACATAGCATTTTACTGGAAGGTGCTTGAGCCTGCAAAATCAATATCCAACACCTATGCAATGATTCAAAGAGGCCTGGTTTCCGGGGAGAGGATATTTGCCATTCTTGACGAACCTGTCGCAATAGTAAAGGCAGAAAATCCTGTAAGAATTAGTTCGTTTGAAAAGTCAATCGAGTTTAAGGAGGTTTCTTTCAAATATGGAAATGAGCCTGTTCTAAAGGGGATCTCATTCAAAATTGAAAAGGGTAAGATGGTTGCTTTAGTTGGACCTTCAGGAGCTGGCAAAACAACACTAGTTGACTTAATACCAAGATATTACGATGTGACATCTGGCTCAATACAAATTGATGGGAAGGATATAAGAGAGTATGCCCCAAGAGATCTGATAGGCCTTATGGGGATTGTTACTCAAGAGGCTATTCTTTTTAACGACACTGTATTTAATAATATCACATTTGGACAGGAGAGTGTAAAAAGAGAGGATGTATTTGCCGCTGCAAAGATTGCAAATGCTCACGATTTCATAATGCAGATGGAGAATGGGTATGAAACAAATATTGGAGACAGGGGAGGAAAGCTCTCAGGAGGTCAGCGGCAGAGAATTGCAATAGCCAGGGCTGTTTTAAAAAATCCGCCGATTCTTATTCTTGATGAGGCAACCTCTGCTTTAGACACCGAGAGTGAAAGACTTGTTCAGGAGGCTCTGACAAACCTTATGAAAAACCGGACTTCAATCGTTATAGCTCACAGACTCTCAACAATACAGCACGCAGACGAAATAATTGTCCTTAAGGATGGGGAGATTGCAGAAACGGGAGATCACAATACCCTCATAAAACAAAAAGGGTTATATTCGCACTTGTGCAAATTGCAAACATTTGAATAATTTTCTGGGCACTAAATGGAAAAATCATTGAATAAGCAGCTGGAGCAAAGTTTTAGAGATAATTGGAATAATCCGGCTCTTTCAGACTATAAAGGTATTACCCTTTATTACAGAGATGTGGCAAGACGAATAGCAAAGCTGCATATAGTATTTGAGCAATGCGGCCTGCAGAAGGGAGACAAGGTGTCACTCTGCTCAAAAAATCAGGCTAACTGGGGAGTGGTTTTTTTAGCCACAATTACATATGGAGCAGTTGCCGTGCCCATACTTCATGAGTTTAAACCTGGAAATATCCACCACATAGTTAACCACTCCGAGTCAAAAATTCTATTTGCCGGCGATGCAGTCTGGGAGCAGCTTAATGAGACAGAAATGCCCGGTATTCATGCGGTTATCCAGATGTCTGATTTCTCAATTCTCCACTCACGAAACCCCCTGATAGAAAGCACAAGGGAGAGACTGAATGAGCATTTCGGCAAGCGATACCCAAAAAATTTCAGAGAGAACCACATAGATTTTCATGAAGACACACCCGATGAGTTGGCTATAATTAACTATACATCTGGTACAACAGGATTCTCCAAAGGTGTAATGCTACCATACAGATCTTTATGGTCAAATGTTATGTTTGCCAGAGAGGTGCATCCACAGCTCAACAACACATCAAATGTGGTCTCCATGCTTCCTACCGCACATATGTACGGGATGATGTTTGAATTCCTTTTTGAGATGTGCGTTGGTGCCCATGTACACTTTCTTACCAGGGTGCCAAGCCCAAAAATCATAATGGATGCATTTTCAGAGATTAAGCCCGATATTATTATTGCAGTTCCGCTGATTATTGAAAAGATTTACAAAAAGAGACTTCAGCCAATTATAAATAAAACAGCAATCAGAATCTTCCTTAAGCTACCTGTACTTGACCAAAAAATTCAGAAGAGAATACTTAGTGAACTGTTAAAGACATTCGGTGGCAAGTTTAAGGAGGTCATTATTGGGGGAGCTGCATTTAACAAGGAGGCCGAGGCCTTCTTCAGAAAAATATCTTTTCCTTTTACAGTGGGCTATGGTATGACAGAGTGCGGACCCATAATTACTTACGCCCCCTGGGATAACACCCGTTTATACTCCTGTGGCAAGGCTGCCCCAAGGATGGAGATAAGGATTGACTCTCCTGATCCTGAAAAAATCCCCGGCGAGATACAATGCAAGGGGGATAATGTTATGTTAGGTTACTTTAAAAATCAGGAGGCTACAGACTCCTCTTTTACAAAGGATGGCTGGATGAAAACAGGAGACATGGGTGTAATGGACTCCGAGGGATATTTATTTATAAGAGGAAGGTCAAAAAGCATGATACTTGGGCCTTCAGGACAGAATATATATCCTGAAGAGATAGAGAGCATAATAAATAATATGCCATATGTTGTTGAGTCGCTTGTGATTGACGAAGGGGCATCTTTAACGGCTCTGATCTATCCGGACTTTGAACAGGCTGAGACAGATGGAATCTCTTCAAATCTGGAAGAGAAGATGCAGGAGAATATCTCCCTTGTAAACGAAGAGTTACCAAACTATTGCAAGATTGCAGATTTTAAAATATTTCCGGAGGAGTTTGAAAAGACACCAAAGAGAAGTATTAAAAGATATCTTTATCAAAGAACAGATTTGTAAAATGAACGAAAAACAACTTCAGTTTGACAGAAGCTACCTGGACATGGCCCAGATATGGGCAAAAAATTCCTATTGCAAAAGGCGTCAGGTTGGCGCTTTGATTGTGAAGGATAGAATGATTATTTCTGATGGCTACAATGGTACTCCTTCAGGTTTTGAGAATGTCTGCGAAGATGAGACAGGACATACTAAACCATATGTTTTGCATGCAGAGGCCAACGCAATTACAAAAGTTGCAAAATCCGGGAACAGCAGTGAGGGGGCAACAATGTATGTAACCACCGCCCCATGTCTGGAGTGCTCCAAACTGATTATTCAAGCCGGTATAAAGAGGCTGGTGTATAGGGACAATTATAGAATTACTGATGGTATAGACCTCTTGAAAAAGGTGGGAATAGAGGTTATTAATCTTGCTGAATAGATGAATTTTACAGAGGGAACAAGGAGGGGCCTGTGGCCGGCAGTTGCAGCAATACTTTTTGTAATGCTGATCCTCACCAGATATTGTGACAGCACATTGTCAAGAAGAGAGTTGCAGATTAAGGCGGGCAAGTGGGATAAGCTAATGCTGATACTTGGAGAGATTGACAGAAACTATGTTGACTCCGTTGACTATGCCGGTATTACTGAGGAGGCAATTCCACTCTTGCTGGAGAGATTGGACCCGCACTCCCTCTATCTTCCTCCACAAGAACTAAAGAGTGCAGAAGAGGAGTTACAAGGCAATTTTGACGGAATTGGAATTCAGTTTAATGTGCCAAACGATACAGCTATTGTTATTCAGGTTATTCCCGGAGGACCATCCGAGAGAGCGGGAGTACTCTCGGGGGACAGAATAGTTGAGGTTGACGGAAGGAGGGTAGCCGGTGTGAAATTGGATCAGGACTCCCTGGTGAGTATGTTAAGAGGTCGCTCAGGATCAACGGTTAATGTAGGGTTTAAAAGGGGCTCTTCAAATAATCTTCTTAAGATTGACATTAAGAGGGATAAAATCCCCGTAAAAAGTGTAGATGTAAGTTATATGGTTGATGACACTCTGGCCTATCTGAAGTTGTCAAAGTTTACAAGAACAAGCCATAAAGAGGTATCGGAGTCACTTGAAAAGCTTAAATCAGATGGAATGAAGTGCCTTATTATTGACCTTAGAGGCAATACAGGTGGATATCTTGATCAGGCTCTCATGCTCTCAAATGAGTTTCTTGACAGAGGGAGTCTTATTGTCTATATGGAGGGGCTCCACCGTAAGAGAGAGGATTATTTTGCAGACGGGAGAGGCAGATACAGGGATATCTGTCTTAAAATTCTTATAGACGAGGGCTCTGCATCATCAAGTGAGATACTGGCAGGAGCTATACAGGACAATGACAGAGGAGAGATTATCGGCCGCAGGTCTTTTGGAAAAGGGCTGGTTCAAGAGCCAATTTACTTCTCAGACAAGTCAGGTTTAAGGCTTACAGTGGCAAGGTTCTATACTCCTTCCGGAAGGTCTATACAGAAGCCATACAGTAAGGATTACAGGAATGATATTATGGAAAGGTACCGTCACGGTGAGCTGACATCTGCAGATAGCATAAAACAGAACGACACACTTAAATACAAAACCCCTAAGGGAAAGATTGTTTACGGTGGAGGCGGTATTACGCCGGATCTATTTGTACCTTTGGATACCACCGGAATAACTAACTTCCTGATAAAAAGTAATGAGAGAGGTCTGGTATTCAGATTATCATCTGAGCTTGCAGACATTTACAGGTCACAGTTGAGAAATATTAATAATCTACAGGATCTTAAGAAATTTTTAAATTCTATAGATATTGAAAGGAAATTTCTTGAATATGCTGCTTCAAGGAATCTGGTGCCGACAAAAGAGGAGTGGGCCCTTTCTGGAAAAATAATTGTTACACAACTTAAAGCTCTACTTGGGAGATACTCCCCGCTGGACGACAACGCCTATTATCCTATTATTTCTGACATTGATAATGTAATTCAGGTTGCCTCCGGCAGGGGCCTTACTGTGCAATAAATCTATAGACAATTTCTCCTGTTTGTCTCTCCGGAGATGATGACGAACGGGTAAATCTGGAGGATGTGGCTGCTCTAACGGCATACTCTCTTATGCATGGATCTTTTGCAGAAGAGTTGTCAATTACAGAAGCGTTAACCACATAGCCATTTCTGTTTACCACTATTGCAACAGCAACATCTCCTCCGGCTACGCATTTATAAACAGGAATAGGCATTGAAATGGATTTGCGCCCTTCAAGAGTATATGATACAACAGAGGGACCTTTGTATGACTCACGGCTTTCCTCTTTTTTTGAATTATCTGTAGCCGGGGCTTCATCATCCGACCCCTGCTGTTTAGTCGCTTCTCTTCTGGCGGCATCAAGCCTCTTCTGAAGCTCTCGTGCCTCATCGTAAACCTGATTTGGATTTTTGAATCTGTCATCTCTCAGATTGCTGCCTCTGCTGTTTGCATCAACAACGACATTCCTTACATTGCTCCTTCCCGCAAGTATATTATCAATCTCTTTACTGACAACCTCTTTAAGAGCCTCCTCTTTTCTTGCCCTCTCAATCTCCTCCTCCCTGGTAAAATCCAGAATAAATGAGCTCTCCTCCTGAATCATAAATCCGATACGGGAGGAGAGCAGTACAATCAATAACACTAGATGTACCGCTATAGTCATATACAATCCGGCATTATTGTCCTTCTTAAACATCTATCTCTTTTTTAGAGCCTTCTCAATTGTCGCAAGCAGGATGTCAATTGCCACCTTGTTGTGCCCCCCCTGCGGAATAATTATATCTGCATATCTTTTGCTTGGTTCTATGAATTGCAGGTGCATTGGCTTTACTGTCTTTTCGTAACGTTCAAGAACCTTGTCAATTGTTCTGCCTCTCTCGATGTTGTCCCTTGTTATAACCCTTCCAAGACGGTCGTCCGCATCGGCATCTACAAACACCTTAATATCAAGGACATTTCTCAGCTCAGCGCATGTGAATATCAGAATACCCTCAACAATAATTATATGTGCAGGTTCAACATGTACCGTCTCAGTTGAAGACCTTGAACATGTAAGATAAGAGTAGATTGGCTGCTCAATAGCTTTGCCCGATTTTAGCTCCTTTATTTGCTTAACCAGTAGTTTGAAGTCAATTGATTCCGGATGGTCAAAGTTGAGTTCAAGTCTCTCTTCCAGGGGTAGATGGCTGTTGTCTTTATAGTAAGAGTCCTGAGGGATAACAACAATTTCACTGTCGGAGAGAAGCTTAGTAATCTCCTTAACTACTGTAGTTTTTCCAGATCCGGTTCCTCCGGCTATACCAATTATAAGCATAATGAGATTTTAAAATTCAGCATTTTTTGGAGTCCTTGGAAAAGGTATAACATCTCTGATATTAGACATCCCGGTTACAAAAAGAAGCAGCCTTTCAAATCCCAGACCAAAACCGGAGTGTGGAGCTGTGCCAAATCTTCTTGTATCAAGGTACCACCAGAGCCCTTCGCTCTCCATTCCCATCTCCTTTATCCTTGCCTCAAGTTTCTCCAATGACTCCTCTCTCTGGGATCCACCTATTATCTCTCCAATTTTTGGGAAAAGGACATCCATCGCTCTTACGGTTTTCCCATCTTCATTCTGCTTCATATAAAAAGCCTTAATCTCTTTAGGGTAGTCTGTAAGAATAACAGGTCTCTTAAAATGTTTCTCAACAAGGTATCTCTCGTGCTCACTCTGAAGGTCTGCCCCCCAATAAACAGGAAACTCAAATTTTTCGCCGGATTTCATAAGAATATCTACGCCTTCAGTATAGGATAACCTTACAAACTCTGTCTCCACTACGCTGTTCAGTCTGGCAAGAAGTTCCTTGTCAAACATATCATTAAGGAACTTCAGATCTTCAGCACAATTTTCCAAAGCATACTTAACCAGATACTTAATGAACTCCTCAGCAAGATCCATGTTCTCTTTTATCTCATAGAATGCCATCTCCGGCTCAATCATCCAGAACTCAGCTAGGTGCCTTGGAGTATTTGAGTTTTCAGCCCTGAAGGTAGGTCCAAATGTATATATTTCACCAAGAGCCATAGCTCCCAGCTCTCCCTCCAGCTGACCGCTAACAGTAAGATTTGACGCCCTTCCAAAGAAATCCTGTGTGAAATCAATCCTGTTATCTTCATCTCTTGGAATATTATTCAAATCAAGAGTTGTAACCTGGAACATTGCTCCGGCTCCCTCTGCATCCGAAGCCGTGATAACAGGTGTGTGGAGATAGAAAAATCCCTTGTCGTTGAAGAATTTATGTATGGCAAATGCCATAGCATGCCTTATTCTGAAAATGCAACCAAAGGTATTTGTTCTAGGTCTCAGATGACCGATCTCCCTTAGAAATTCCATGCTGTGACCCTTTTTCTGAAGAGGGTATGTCTCGGGGTCGGCTGTTCCGTAAAGGTGAATACTCTTTGCCGATATCTCAACTGACTGACCTCCGCCTGGAGAGGCGACCAAGGTTCCCTCCACAGCTATGCAAGATCCGGTTGTAACCGGCTTTAGAGCCTCCTCTGAAAATTGTGTCATATCAAACACAATCTGAATGTTATTTACAGTAGATCCATCATTAAGGGCTACAAAAACGACATTTTTATTTCCCCTTTTTGTTCTTACCCAGCCTTTAACCAGCATCTCAACTCCGGGTTCACTCTTAAGGAGTTTGGATACCTTAACTCTTGTATCTGTTTTCATTGTATTTAATAAAAATCAATTATGCAGCATTAGCAGCTTCTAGTTTCCTACGGGCTCTTAAGGATAGTCTCTTAACCCATACCACAAATATTCCTGTTAGGACAAGGTTGAGAACCATCGTCAAAACAGAAATAACTAAAGCAGGACCACCAATATTGTAGCCAAGAGCAATGAAAATAATTCCTGCTCCAACCTCTCCTCTTGTAAACATACCTATAGAGAGTGCTAATCTCTCCTCAATCAGCCTCTCTCTGTAGAAGAAGAGCGGTACCATCTTTCCTATATTAGAAAGCAGAGTCACCAACAAAACATGAATGGCAATGCTGCCGGCAGAAAGCATAGGTTGTTCACCCATAATTGAGCCTGACTCAAGCGAGGCTTCAGTCATAATGGAATTTCCGATAAAATGTGGCATACTCATACCCACAAGAAGCATAAATATAAGAGAGATAAAGGTAGATACCCCTCTCTCAATTTTATTGTCAATATGTACATGCTTCATAACCATCCCCAGTATAAATGCCGGGAGGAGTACTTCAATGTGTATTGCACCCTCTGCTCCGAACATCATCTTTGTAAAGTGGTCAATTGAGAGAGTTATACCCACAACTATAATAGAATACAGTAATATACTTTTCCAATCTTGTTTGACATTGTATTTGCCCATTTGCTTCCATCCAAGCCATATGAGAACGATAACCACCAGGAGTATAACTCCCATCTGCCATTTCATTCCAATCATTATTATCTGAAGAGGAATCATAAGCAAGATTGTGTCCAAGTCGTCAAAAATTGCAAGAACCTGAATCTTTTTGTAAATCCAGCTGGATTTCAGTCCAATGGCAGCCAGCATGGCAAAAAGAATACCTGCGGATGTGGGGGCGGCGAATCGGCTTAAGAGAAGACTCTCTTTCCACGCTTCCCAGCTTGTATTGTACTCAACAGGCAGGATGACGAAAATAAAATAAAAGGCAACAAAGAGCCAGGGCAGCGCTGCCGTGGCCATGGCGATAAAGTAATCCTTAATATAGGATCTCCAATTGCTTTTATCAACATCAAACTCTCGTCCTACATTAATCATTATAAAGGATAGAGCAACGTAAAGCAAAGCACCCGTAACAACTTCCAGACTTTCATAGTTGCTCCCGAGAAGTCCTGGCAACACCTGAGAGAGAACCAGCCCAATCATCAGAAACAAGGAAAAAGAGAGGATTTTTTTCATTAGATATTATTTAGTTATTTAAAAATTCGTGCAAAGTTACTCAAACGTTGTCAATAGACAATATTTTCATCCTAGTAAGATGAAGTTATAACTTTACCCGGGAGACTCTCATTCCGGCATCTGTCAATTGCGGTAACTATATATCTGTACTTTATCCTCTTTCCTGTCTGCTTTTCCAGTTTTAGGTTTTGACCCTGCACTATCTTAAAGAGATACTCACTGTTGGTGATATCACTATTTACACCTTCCGGGAATCTGTAGATGGCGAAAAATTGTGGAAACTGCATACTGTCAGTTGTTTTTATCCTTTGAGTATGGCTCCATTCCAGGAGTCCGTTTCTTAAACGGGTGAAACTTACAGGATCCGGAGCAATTGAATCAATAAATGTGTATGCAGGAATAAGTGCAGGATGTCTCTGATAATCAACTTCAAGCGAGTCTGTGAAACCATCAGGGTTAGTATTGAGACTCCAGCCCGGCCACCAGACGTTCCCGTGTACATTTGTCAAAGATCTTGTAAGCTCCATCTTTGTCTTGAACTGACTTCTGCCAGGATTCTCTATATCAGGCTCTTTGAAGGTTGAAATATTTTGACCTATATACAGGTGTCTTCCAAAGTTACCACTGTTCCACCACTCAATAAGGGTCTTGTAATCTGCTGCAGGGTGGCCTATCTTCCAGTATAACTGCGGAACATTGTAATCTATCCAGCCCATTTTAAGCCAGTGAGGTATATCTGCAAAAAGCTGCTCATAGTTTGAAAGGCCGTTTGTCTGACTTCCGCTCCCGTCAGGTGTGTCCTTTAAATTCCTGTGAATTCCAAAAGGGCTTATTCCAAATCTCACCCACGGTTTAATTGCTTTGATTGTATCGTTAAGTTCTCTTATAAGAGTGGCAACATTATTTCTCCTCCAATCTCCCTTTTGCCAGTATTCAAATCCTTGTCCGGATGCATATTTGACAAATGAAGCATCATCGTGAAACTCCTCAAAGGGGATGGGGTAGGGGTAGAAGTAGTCATCAAAGTGAATAGCGTCAACATCATATCTTGAGACTATGTCGGCTATAACCTTGACAGTATGTTCTATTGACTCAGGCTCGCCAGGGTCAAAATAGAGCTGCTTTCCATATTTTCTGAATAGTTCGGGTCTCTTGAAATACAAGTGGTTAGGGTGAAGCTGCTCCCTGTCGTTTGATGTTACTCTGTAGGGATTGCACCAGGCGTGTAGCTCCATACCTCTTTTATGCGACTCCTCAATCATAAATGCAAGAGGGTCCCAAATCTCTTCAGGTGCCACACCCTGCTCTCCACTCAGGAATCTGCTCCATGGCTCTATTTCAGAAATGTAGAATGCATCTGCCTGAGGTCTGACCTGAAAAATAACGGCATTAATACCCGCTCTGCTGAAGTTGTCAAGAGTTGTAGAAAGCATCCGTTTGATTGAATCTGCAGTCATGTTTTTGAACTGCTGATTTCCTACAGTGTGTATCCAGGCTCCTCTGAACTCCCTCTTTGGCAGAGACTGGCTCTGAACATTAATTGAAATGCTCAGAGCCACTAGATACATTAATATATGTTTCATTTTAGAATTCTAGTTTGAGGGTTTGGAATATTCTTCTTGAAATATCAGTGTTATCCATTCTTCCGCTGAAGTTTTTGCTGCCGGCTCCTATTGCATAGATAGGAACAGCTATACCTGTGTGTGATGTTGTGGTCCAGCCTACAAAAGCTTTCTCGTTCATCTCTTCAAATTTATCTTTACTCTCTTTATCAACAGCCATTGATCTCTTCTGATCGTTAAGGGCTGATAAATTGAGTACATACCCCTTTTCAGCACCAAGAGTCAATCCACCTGTGTCATGGTCAGCAGTAACAAGAATAAGCGTCTCTTCAGGATGCTCCAGATAGAATTTATAAGCCTCGTCTATGGCCTCTGCAAAATCAAGAACCTCCAGGATAGTTGTTTTACCGTCATTTGAGTGTGCAGACCAGTCTATTTTGCCACCCTCTGCCATAATAAAGAAGCCTTTATCATTTTTAAGATGCTTAATTGCAGCAGAGACAATCTCCTTAAGAGTTAAATCTCCCTGCTCTCTGTCAATAGCAAATGGCAGATCTGAGCCCTTTCCGTCTTTCTGAACAAGAACCACCTTATCTTTAGCTTTCATGCTCTTCATCTCATCTATCCCTTTTGCCACCCTGTATCCTCCCTTTTCTATAAGGGTGAAGATATTTGTTTGCTTTTTATCTTCACCGTCGGGATTTACAAAACCTCCTCCGCCAAAGAAGTCAAAGCCACTATTAGGCAGCTGAATAGCTATGTCATAGTAGCTGGATCTGGAATTTGATGATGCAAAGAATGCCCCCGGAGTTGCGTGGTCAATAGAGACACTAGACATAATTCCAATTTTATACCCCTTGTCTTTAAGTTTGTAGGCAAAGCTCTTAAGCTTATTGCCTTGCGGATCAATGCCCAGCATACCATTGTTGGTTTTGGTACCGGTAGCTATTGCTGTTCCTGCAGCTGACGAGCAGGTGATGTATGAGTTTGCTGAGAATGTAGCAACCATTCCGGTAAAAGGAAATTTAGTAAACGAGAAGGGTTCATTACCTATAACGCCTTTCTGGCTTGCAAGATAAGCCTCAGTAAGGGAGACGTGAGCCTGACTCATTCCGTCACCTATAAACAAAAATACATATTTTGGGGTTTTGGCACCATCTCTTTTTTGTGCCTGTGTGGCTCCGGCGACAATGAACAGCGCCAGAATAAGTGTTGATAGTTTCAAAAGTGATCTTTTCATCTCAATAATATTTAAATCTAAGACAAGAGAGGGTGCCCTTTTGTTTAAAGACACCCTCTCCATCAATCATATTAATAAGTATTAATACCCTGCAACAGAAGCCTTTCTGGCTGCATACATTATTTTAAGAGCAGATGTTCTTCTCAGCTCCTGTTTGATGTCTGTAATAATACCCATACGAACATTCTCGTCTGCTTTTATAGAGACTGTCATCCACTGACGATCTCCTTCACTGAGGGTTTCACGCTCAGCTGCAATAAAGTCGCGTATATCATCAACGGTTTTGAAAGAGTCGTTCAGCTGAATTCTTGAGTCTGTTCCAAACTGTGCCTGCAGGTGAGGCATAGGTGAACCTACATAAATATAAGCTGCAAGGTCTTTTCTTTCAAGTTTAGCCACCTCTGATGCAGCAGGCATCTTGATAGCAACCATTCTCTCTGTTTGTCTCATACTGGTAGTAACCATAAAAAACAACAGAATCATGAACACAATATCCGCAAGCGACGAGGTACTGAGTTCGGGAGTTCCTCCCTTACCTTTTCTTGAAAATTTTGCCATTTCTCTTGTTACTTTTTATTTTTTACTTCCTGTATCTTTTGGATCTGCCTCCGATATATTCTGAGGGATTGCATCTCTAACGATTCTCGCTTTGTCTTCGTCAAGGTTGATGAATATTTTTCCAAAGTTTTGAAGAGCGAACTCATCGCGGATCTCGTTCACCGCCTTAACAAGTTCGTTCTGAACTTTCAAATATGCATTGTAACTTGTACCACGAGTATTTTGAAGAGAGATAACACCTTTAGAAACCGGATAAGAGCCAAAACCTTCTATCATCTTCTCCTCTTTCTCCGGAAGATTTTCGTCATTAGTCGGATTTAAGAGGAACTCCTTTGCTTTATCCTTAAGCATGCTAACGTCCATTCCAACGCCACCTGCAAGCAGACGGTCGTTGTCATTTATTCTTACCACCATAATGTTTCGACGCTTAATCTGAACGTCGTCACTCTTCTGGTTAGGATCAGGCATAGGGGGCAGACGACGCTGCAGACCTATCTCCTGGTCCATTGTTGAAACCAACAGGAAGAATATGAGCACCATGAACGCAATGTCAGCCAGGGATGAAGATGGGAGTGACTGTGCTGGTCTAGCCATATCTTTATTAGTTTTTAATCAAGTTAATTATTAACGGTTTCTTACAAGTCTTATCAGTCCGCCGGATAAAATTGCTATAAAAGCAACAACCGAAAGGATGTATGTTAGTATCAGGCCTGTATCTGTTAGTTTAAGCACATTCTCAGTAGTAGGAACATTCACTTTAACAAGCAGAGGGTCACCAGATGCAAGAACATATGATAGCCCTACCAATACAACCGCAAGAATCAGGAACATAAGCATCTTCTTAAGTCCCTTGGGATTGCTGAACATTTTAATCATTGGCAATACCACGGCTGCCACAATGGCTATGCCTACCAGAGCATAAGTGTAATACAGGAATGAATCCAGCATTGCATCCTGGTTGACAAAGAAGCCTATGATAAATACCAACGATACTGCGAACAGTATGTATAGTAGATATTTAGTAATTTTTGACATAATGGTTGATTATTTTTTTGCTTTTACCAGGATATCGATAAGGGAGATAGATGCATCTTCCATAGAGATAACGATAGAGTCAATTTTTGATACAATGTAGTTGTACAATACCTGAAGAATGATACCTACAACAAGACCACCCACTGTTGTAATAAGGGCGATTTTCATACCACCTGCCACAACGTTTGGAGAGATATCACCAGCTGCCTCAATTGAGTCAAATGCGCTGATAAGACCGATAACTGTTCCAAGGAATCCAAGCATTGGAGCTGTAGCAATGAACAGAGAGATCCAGGTAAGACCGCTCTCCATTTGGCTCATCTGAACGCCACCATAAGAAACAACTGATTTTTCAACAACCTCAACACCCTCGTCCATACGAGAGATACCTTGGTAGAAAATAGAAGCAACAGGGCCCTTAGTGTTGCGGCAAACCTCTTTAGCTGCCTCAACTCCGCCTGTAGCGAAAGCCTCTTCAATGTTCTTCAATAGTTTCTCTGTATTGGTAGTTGCCATATTAAGGTAAATGATTCTTTCAATGGCAATTGCAAGACCAAGGATCAGAACGATAAGAATGGAAGCCATGAATCCTGCGCCCCCCTCAATGAACTTAGCCTTAAGTTGCTGGTGAATAGGAATCTCCTGCTGAACTGTTCCAGACTGGTCAACAGTCTCAGTTGCGGCCGGAGCGGCTGTCTCCTCTGGAGTTTGAGCAGCAAGATACTGTGCAGAAATGGTCATAAAGCCAACTACTGCCAAAAACATGAAAAGTTTTTTCATAAATTTTTGAATGATTAAAGTATTAAACAATGTATTTTAAATAGTTATTTGTTTTCTATTATAGTCAAATATCGTGCAATTTAAAAAGAATTTTTTAATTCGCACTAATTGATTGTTATTTCTCCCCGCAAATTTTCTGCCAATCTCTTTTTAACAACCTGAATATCTTTTTCCTGTCCAAGTAAAAAAAATAATTTGGTTAAAGCGGCCTCTGTCGTACTGTCAAAGCCGCTTATTACACCTATCTCTTTAAGCCTGATCCCGGTTGCATAAGCCTCCATATCAACCTTTCCGGCATGACACTGAGTAACATTCAGTATGATTATGCCTCTCTCTATAGCACCTTTAAGAGCATCAATAAACCAGTCAGATGTCGGTGCATTTCCTGATCCGTAGGTCTCAAGTATTATAGCTTTTACATTATTAATTGACAGAAAAGAGAGAACGAAGTCACGGCTTATTCCGGGAAATATTTTCAATATTGATACAGAGGTGTCCAGCTCTGTCCTAATTTTGAATCCTTTGCCACCCTCTCCTCTTATCACCAGCGAATCATTATACCTTATATGTATCCCGATATCTGCAAGAACCGGGAAGTTTGCTGATCTGAATGCCCTGAAGTTCTCCGCATTGTATTTTGTAGTCCTGTTCCCTCTGTACAGCTGGCTTTCAAAGTAAATGCAAACCTCAGGAACTCTAGCCTCCCCTTTTTCGTTTTTTGCTGCAGCTATCTCAATAGATGAAATAAGATTCTCTTTACCATCTGTTCTAAGCATACCTATTGGAAGCTGACTGCCCGTAAAAATGACAGGCTTGTCAAGATTTTCAAGCATAAAGCTAAGTGCTGACGCAGAATAAGACATGGTATCAGTTCCATGAAGAACTACAAACCCGTCGTATTTTTTGTAGTTATCATCAATCAGTTTTGCGATCTCTATCCAAAACTCAACTTTTACATCAGAGGAGTCTATCGGGGGGTCAAATGAATGTGTGTCTATTTTACAGCCGAATTTTTTCAACTCAGGCACCTCCTCCAGAATTTGGTTGAAATTGAAGGGTTTCAGAGCACCTGTTGCGGGGTCCTGTTTCATGCCGATAGTCCCGCCCGTATAGATTAGTAGTATGGATGAGTTCATTTAAAGACTTTTTCTACTGCAAGTTAAATAATTTTCTTCCATTTGATGTTGTGACAGCTGCGATATCTTCAACCGGAATATTAAAAATTTCGGACAGCTTACCGGCAATATGCACAATATATGAAGGTTCATTTTTTTTTCCTCTGAAGGGTACTGGTGTAAGCCAGGGGGAGTCTGTTTCGAGCACAATATTATCCAGTCCTATCTCTTTTACGGATTCAGCTATGTGAGCCTTTTTATATGTAACTACACCTCCAATTCCAACTTTGAAATCTCCATATCCTCTCAATCTTTGAAAAATCTCCGTACTCCCGGAGAATGCATGAAATACACCTCTCATCTCTATTGATTTACAACTTTTAAGCACAGAAAAGATCTCCTCGTAAGAGTCTCTTGAGTGGATTATTACCGGCAGGTTTAGTGACGAAGCAAGTTTAAGCTGCTCTCTGAATACGGTTGCCTGCTCAGCCATATACTCTTTTGACCAGTAGCCGTCCATACCAATCTCTCCAATTGCTATATATCTCCTCCTTGAGCATTCTTCAAAAACGAACTCAAGCTCGCTCTCCCAGTCATCTTTAACTGAAGTGGGGTGGAGGCCTGCTGCTGCGAATGCGTATCCCTTAAAGGTCTCTTCGCATTTAAGCAGAGAGTTGTGAGAGCCTTTGTCTATTGCAGGCAAAATGCAAGAGGTGACTCCTGAGTCAACAGACCTTCTTACAGCCTCCTCTCTGTCCGAATCAAAGGCCTCGTCATATAAATGGGAATGGGTGTCTATGAATTCAATCATCTTTGGTACATTACTTTGCAATATATCTGTTGCCGGCAGTCCTGGTAATCCAACCCTCAACTTCTAGCTCAAGCAGTGAGGAGGCTAAGTCCTTAATCGTAATGGATGTGTAAAGGTGTATCTGATCCATGCTCTGCCCCGGATTAAGCCTCAAAGCTACTAATATTTTTTCTTTCAGAGGGTCGCCCCTGAAGAATAGCTCCCTGTTCTCCTCACATTGAACCTCTTCTCCTTTTTTAATCCACCCAAGTGTGGCCAGCATCTCTTCAGTGTTTGTAAATATTGTCGCTTCATTTTTGGCAATCAGATTATTGCAGCCCTCAGAGCGTATGTCAGAGACTCTCCCGGGCAGAGCATACACCTCTCTTGAGTACGACTCTGCCAGCTCGGCCGTTGTAAGTGCTCCTCCCTTTTTTCTTGACTCAACTACAATTGTCGCTTTAGAGAGGCCGGCAATCAATCTGTTTCTCTGAATAAAATTGAGTTTGTGACTGATACTTCCCCTTGGAAATTCTGTAATCAGAGCTCCTTGTCTTGCGATCCTTCTTGCATAAGCTGTGTGGGCTTTGGGATATATTCTGTCAAGAGGAGTTGCAAGGACTGCAATTGTTTTCAATCCAGACTCAAGTGCGCTTATGTGAGCAGTAATATCTATTCCGTAGGCAAGTCCGCTTGCTACGACAGGTGAGCTCCCGCTCTCCGCCAGCTGCTTTATTAACATCCGGCACTCCTCCTTTCCTCTGTCGGTGGGCTGACGAGTTCCCACAACAGCAATTATTTTTTCCGAGTTAAGTTCGCAACATCCCACTGAGTAGAATACAAGAGGTGAGTCGGGGCAGCCTGCCAGCATTGCCGGAAAATCAGAATCGCCCCTCCTGTGGATTCTTATACCCTTTTCACGGCACCAGTCTGCTTCATTTCGGGCAGAATCCAGCTCTTTAGCGGAGAGAATTTCATCAGGGAAGCGACTCCCCTTACCAAAAATCTCCTCCAACTCCCCCCTCTGCAGTTCAAAAAGCTTTTTTGCAGAGCCTAGATTCTCCACTATTTTTAAGGGTATTTCTACTCTGTACCTGAAGATGGAGCATAGTGCCATCTCAAAAATAAGCTCATCGGAATACATACTTTTTTCTTTCAAAATTAGTCTGTATGTCCGATGAGCTATTTTTATCCCTTCCGGAATCGGAAAAATTTCAACCGGAATTGGAAAAATCAGATAATCAACATTGCATCTCCGTAAGTTCCAAACCTGTATCCCTCTTTAAGCGCAACATTGTACGCCTTCATTACATTCTCATATCCTCCGAATGCAGCAACGGTCATTAGCATTGTTGACTGAGGGAGGTGGAAGTTAGATATGAGAGCGTCAGGAATCGCAAAGTTGTATGGAGGGAATATGAATTTATTTGTCCATCCGTTAAACGGTTTGATTCTGTTTTGGGTGGTTACCGATGTCTCTACTGCTCTCAGAACGGTAACACCTACCGCAAATATCTTTTTCCCTTTATCTCTGGCTCCGTTAATTTCAAGAGCGGCTGTTTCTGAAATGGCCATCTGTTCAGAATCCATTTTATGTTTGCTGAGATCTTCAACATCTACTGTCCTGAAATTTCCTAAGCCCATATGAAGTGTTATGTTTGAGGTGTTGACCCCCTTGATCTCCATCCTTTTCAGCAACTCACGGCTAAAGTGGAGCCCTGCTGCCGGTGCTGCAACAGCACCTTCGTTCGTAGCGTAAATTGTCTGATATCTCTCAGAATCTATGCTCTCTGCTTTTGACCTGATCCATTTAGGGATGGGCATTTCGCCCATTCTGAAGAGTGTTGATTTAAACTCTTCGTGTGTTCCGTCAAAAAGGAACCTTAGTGTTCTTCCTCTTGAAGTTGTGTTGTCAATAACCTCTGCTACAAGGCTGTCATTCTCTCCAAAATAGAGTTTGTTCCCTATTCTTATCTTCCTTGCCGGATCCACAAGCACATCCCACAGTTTCTGATCGCTGTTTAGCTCCCGGAGTAAAAATACCTCAATCTCAGCACCGGTCTTCTCCTTGTTTCCGTACAATCTGGCCGGAAAAACCTTTGTGTTGTTGAAGACGAATACATCATCCTCCTGAGCATAGTTGAGGATATCCTTGAAGTTTACATGCTCAATCTCTCCGGTCTCTTTGTGGAGCACCAGTAATTTTGATTCGTCTCTGTATTTTGCGGGATATTTGGCGATTGCCTCTGATGGAAGGTTGTAATTGAATTGGGATAATTTCATAATTGTGTATAAAAAAGTTGACAACTCTTTCTTATACGGATTAATTTAAATAATGTTTCACAATTACTGAAAAAATCAAGAAATTTCAAAAAGAGACTCCGCCTCCTCCATAGTCAGAGCCTCCTCAATCCTGTAGCCTCCGGATGCTGTCCTGATTAACGATGTAAGATGAGCGCCGCTGTTTGCAGCAATACCTATATCCCTTGCAAAGGATCTTATGTATGTTCCCTTGCTGCAGCTTATGGCAATTTTCAGGTCAGGCCTGGTAAAAGAGATAACATCAAGATCATATATATTTACCCTGGAGGGTTTCATCTCTGCCTCTTTTCCGGCCCTTGCAATGTCGTAAGCTCTCTGTCCATTGATAAGTTTTGCTGAGAAAATCGGAGGAATCTGGTCAATCTCCCCTTTGAGGTTGTCAAGTAGAGATATAATGAGCTCTTTGTCAATATGGTCATAAGGATAGGTTTCATCAATCTCCTTCTCCAAATCGTATGAGGGTGTTGTTGCCCCGAAACGGATACCTGCAATGTACTCTTTGTTTTCTGCCTGAAGAGACTCTGCTTTTCTTGTTGCTCTTCCAATACATATAAGAAGAATTCCGGTTGCAAGGGGATCTAACGTTCCTGCATGGCCCACCTTAATGTTCTTCTGCCTGAAGTGTCTCTGCAACCTGAATTTCATTTTCCTGACAGCATCTGCAGAGGTCCATTTTAATGGCTTGTCAAGAACCAATACCAGCCCCGCGGGATAATCCTCAATGTTCCGGGAAATAGTATCTGACAAGTTTTTTTTATTGATTAATTGAAATGTCTCTTTTTGAATCATTTGCAAGGTATTTTATTCACCCTGACCTCATGTCTTCCCCCCTCAAATGAGGCGTCAAGGAATGATTTCAGAATATTGACACCCTCAGTCTGAGAGATAAATCTGGCTGGAAGAGAGAGTATGTTTGCATTGTTATGATTTCTGGCCAGTTTGGCCAACTCCTCATTCCAGCAAAGAGCAGCCCTGATTCCCTGATGTTTATTTACGGTAATACTAATTCCGTTTCCTGATCCGCATATAGCAACACCCAACTCAACCTCTCCGCTCTCTACTGCACTTGCCAGGGGATGTGCAACATCCGGATAATCCATGCTGTCAGGGGAGTTTGTGCCAAAATCCTCGTATTGGTGTCCCAACGCAAAAAGTTCACTCTTAAGCCTCTCTTTCAGCTCAAAGCCCGCATGGTCAGATGCAATTCCTATTTTCATAAATATCATTTTGATAAGGCAAAGTTAGCATTTTAAATTATTACATTTGCACCATTATGAAAATAGAGATGGTTGACCTTAAAGGTCAGTACATAAAGATAAAAGAGGAGATAAACATTGAGATCCGGCAGGTACTGGATGATGCGCAGTTTATTGGAGGGGCACAGGTGAAGGAGTTTTCATCTGAACTAGCCAGGTATATGACCGCAGGAAACGTTATAACATGCGCAAATGGAACAGACGCCTTGCAGATAGCATTAATGGCACTGAATCTGGAGAGGGGAGATGAGGTTATTCTGCCTGCATTTACATATGCTGCAACAGCTGAGGTGGTTGCGCTACTTGGACTGGTCCCGGTACTGGCAGATGTCTCGCCTGATAGCTTTAATATTGAGACCACTAATTTGCCACAGCTTATCTCAGAGAGAACAAAGGTTATAATGCCTGTTCACCTTTACGGCCAATCCGCAGAGATGGAGAGCGTCCAGGATCTGGCAAGGCGGTATGGGCTTAAAGTGATTGAGGATAATGCTCAGTCAATTGGCGCAGATTACACCTTTTCCAACGGTAACTCAAAAAGATGCGGGACAATTGGGGATATTGGATGTACATCCTTTTTCCCCTCCAAGAATCTTGGCTGTTTTGGAGATGGAGGGGCTTTGTTTACTGAAGATGATGAGTTGGCGGAGAGGTTAAGAATGATTGCAAACCATGGACAGAGGTTAAAATACAAACATGACATTGTTGGTTGCAACTCAAGACTGGATACGATACAGGCTGCCATTCTCAGGATTAAGCTTTCATATCTGGATTCCTACATAGCTGCAAGAAGAGAGGCCTCCAGACTATACAGAGAGCTTCTCTCAGATATTGAAGAGGTTGTGCTGCCGGCTGAGTCTCAGAGGAGTACACACGTTTACCACCAGTTCACAATCAGGTGCCAAAGAAGAGATGAGCTTAAAGAGTTTCTTCATAATAAAGGAGTCCCGTCAATGGTATATTACCCTATTCCAATACACCGGCAGAGGGCCTTTAGTGATATAGCTGTGATCAGAGGTGATCTCTCTGTTGCAGAGAGGCTTTGCGAGGAGGTTCTTTCTCTTCCGATGCATACAGAACTTACTGCAGATCAGCAGGTATTTATTGCAGATAACATTAGAAAATTCTACAGATAGCAAATATGAGTAAAGGGAAAATTTTAGTCACCGGAGGCGCTGGATATATTGGAGCACACACAGTAGTGGAGCTGGACGCTGCCGGATACGATGTTGTAATAGCTGATAATTTTTCAAACTCTACCCCTGATGTTCTTGATGGCATTGAGCGCATTACTGGAAAGAGGCACAGCTTTATGGAGGTAGATTGCTCTGTAAGGGAAGAGATGAGGAGGCTGTTTGAAACACACCCAGATATTGATGCCGCTATTCATTTTGCTGCATTTAAGGCTGTCGGGGAGAGTGTAGAAAAGCCTCTTGACTATTACAGAAATAATATTGACTCTCTGCTCTTCCTTCTGGAAGAGCTTACACGGAACAGCAGGGCAGGTGGAGTTGTCTTCTCCTCCTCCTGTACGGTATATGGGCAGCCCTCAAAGAGTCACCTCCCGGTAAGCGAGTCAGCCCCTCTTCAGCCGGCAATGTCTCCCTACGGAAGGACCAAACAGATTTGCGAAGATATTTTATCTGATACGGTCAATGCTGCAAATGGAAAATTAAAGTCAATAGCATTAAGATACTTCAATCCAATAGGTGCTCACCCCTCGGCATTAATAGGAGAGCTTCCCAGAGGCGTTCCTCAGAATCTGCTGCCTTTCGTAACACAGACAGCAATAGGAATAAGGCGTGAGCTAAGTATTTTTGGGAATGACTACAATACACCGGACGGTACATGTATAAGAGATTATATATATGTATGCGACCTTGCAAAGGCCCATGTCAGGGCTGTAGAAAGAGTGCTGAAGCTTAATGGAGTGGGGGAGAGTATTGAGTATTTCAATCTTGGAACAGGGAGAGGACTCTCGGTTCTTGAAGTTGTTAACGGATTCATGGAGGCAACAGGTATCAATGTGCCATACAAGATTGCAGAAAGAAGGGCTGGAGATATTGAGCAGGTATGGGCAGATCCATCAAAAGCAAACGAAGTGCTCGGCTGGGTGGCCGACACTCCGCTTGAGATTGTTTTTAAAAGTGCATGGGAATGGGAGAGAAAAATCAGGCAAAAGATCTGATTATTCTTTCAATCCGGGCGCATGTTTCATCTTTGCCCAGCAGGGCAATGATGTCAGCTACTCCAGGACCCTTTGATGCCCCGACAAGAGCCAGCCTGAGTGTATTCATTACAGATCCCATCTGCCACCCCCTCTCTTTGATGACTGCAGGTAATATACGCTCTATCTCATCACGGCTGAAATCCTCTGTTGAACTCAAAATTGAAGAGAGTTCGCCGAGTATTGCAGGTGTCTCCTCTTTCCAGAACTTGGATTTTACTGCCATATCATATTCAGATGGAGCAATAAAGAAATATCCCCCCAGATCCCAGAAGTCGCTGATAAAAGCAGCTCTCTCCTTAAGAAGCGAGACAATTTTTTCTGTATAGCCGATATCGGAAGATATACCCATTTTGGCAAGATACCTCTCAAATCCGACGGCCAGGAGTTTGTCGTCATGCATTCGCAGATACTCCTGATTATACCATTTAGCCTTGTCTGGATTGAATTTTGCTCCGGACTTCACAACTCTGTCCAGTGAGAATGCATTAACCAATTCCTCAAGAGAAAAGATCTCTTGTTCTGTGCCGGGGTTCCACCCGAGAAATGCTAGCAGATTGACAAAAGCTTCAGGAAAATATCCATCCTCCCTGTATCCCCTTGAAACCTCACCCTCTGAATTTTTCCACTCCAGTGGAAATACAGGAAATCCAAGCCTGTCACCATCCCTTTTACTCAGTTTACCCTTTCCGTCTGGCTTTAGAAGCAGAGAGAGATGGGCAAACCTTGGCTGTTCTTTATCCCAGCCTAAAGCCTCATACAGCAGATAGTGCAGCGGCAGTGATGGTAACCACTCCTCTCCCCGTATTACATCTGTAATCTCCATCAAGTGGTCATCTACAATATTTGCCAGGTGGTATGTCGGGAGTTCGTCAGCCGCCTTCCACAGGACCTTGTCGTCAAGAGTATTTGTGTTGACCTCAATCTCTCCTCTTATCATGTCGGACATTTTTACCACTCTATCTTCCGGAACTTTAAATCTGATAACCCAGTGGTTATTCTCTCTCAGCCTTCTCTCTGTCTCCTCCCCGGATAAATATAGAGAGGTAGCAAGTGAGTGCCTGACTTTAAAGTTATAAGTGAATGTCTCGCCTCTTGATTCGTACTCTTTGCGTAATGCATCCAGCTCTTCAGAGGTGTCAAATGCGTAATATGCATTGCCATCTTTTACAAGCTTCTCGGCATACTCTCTGTAAAGATGTCTTCTCTGAGATTGCCTGTAAGGAGCATGCGGATGTTTAGCAGAGGCCTCTTCTGCTATTTTGCCCCCCTCAACACCCTCGTCAGGGGAGATCCCGCACCATGCAAGGGCTTCAATAATGTACTCTTCTGCCCCCGGAACAAATCTTTGAGAATCTGTGTCCTCAATTCTTAATATAAAATCTCCGCCTCTCTGTTTTGCATAGAGATAGTTATAAAGTGCAGTCCTCACACCTCCCATATGGAGAGGTCCTGTTGGGCTTGGGGCAAAACGCACTCTTGTCTTTTCCGCCATTTTAATCCTGTGTTTGGTGGAGGTATGAGTTATCTGAAAGGAGATGCTGCTTTCCGTCGTTCTCCTCTATCCTCATTGATGACGCTCCTCTCTGCTCCTCTCTTGGGGAACTGGCAGATGAACGCTCCTCCTTATTAATCATTATCTTTCTTCTAATATATGCCGGTTGGTTCTCAAGATCAACAATGTTGTCCTCTGGTGTTAAAATAAGTGCCGGTTTGCTCTTGATACTGCTTGCCGCAGTTGATATCTGGGCTGCTGGTCTGACACTCTCTTTGTTTTTCATTGGCTCGGTCTGAACCCTTGGCGAAGTTTTTATATCAATAATTACTCGCTCCGGTTGAGTCTGAGCAGGAGTCTCGTCCCCAAGAGTTACGCTCTCAACCAGTGTGCCCCCCTCTGATGAGATTTGAGGAAGAGAGTGAGTGTCAAAACCTGTTGCAACAACTGTAACACTTATAGCCTCCCCAATTTCAGGGTCGTTAACAACACCTCTTTTGAATCTCTGGACATTCTCTCCTGTGTACTCTTTAATGTAATCCATTATCTGGGAGAGTTCTGCCATTGTAAGTCCGTTATTGCTGCTTGAGGTTATATTTACAAGCACCCCTTTAGCCGTCTTCAGGTCATAGTCATTTAACAGGGGAGATGAGAAAGCCTCCTCAACTGCTCGTATAGCTCTGTTTTCTCCTTCAGCTGTTCCAGTTCCAAGCAGTGCCATTCCGCTGTTTTGCATTATCATCTTGACATCTGCAAAATCCACATTGATAAACCCGGGCCTTGTTATTATCTCTGCTATACCTTTTACGGCAGAGTTAAGAACGGAGTTGGATTTAGGGAATGCTTCAAATATATTGAGCTCTCCAAAAATTTTATATATCTTTTGATTGTCAATTATAAGCAGGGAGTCCACATATTTTTCCAACTCCTTAATACCTACAATTGCTCTTTTGAGAAACTCCATCCCTTCATCTCTGAAAGGCAGAGTAACCACACCGACAGTCAAGAGATTGAGCTCTTTAGCCAGTTTTGCTATTACCGGAGCGGCACCTGTCCCTGTACCTCCACCCATTCCGGCTGTAATAAAGACCATCTCTGTCTGACCTGAAAGGGAGGCTCTGATTGTATCAATGGATTCCAGCGCAGCGCTTCTGCCCCTCTCAGGGTCACAACCGGCCCCAAGACCCTTTGCAAGATCGTGGCCAAGCTGTATTTTTTCAGGCACAGGGCTATTTTTCAACGCCATCGTGTCTGTGTTGCAGATCATAAAATCCACATCCTTGATGCCCTGCTGGAACATCTGGTTGACTGCGTTTCCGCCGCCTCCGCCGACACCAATCACCTTTATGATTGAGCCGCTGGACTCCCAGTTAACCGGTATGTAATCTTTCATTTCCACTATGCTTCGTTATTCTCAGAGTCAAAGAAGGTGCTCATAATCTCCAGGAAGCTCTTCCTCTTCTCTTTAGTAATTACTTTTTTCCTTTTATTTTCCGGCTCAGCCGACCTGACCTGTACAGTCTCCAGCTCCTCCTGAGGGAATAGCATCGGGTCAACCATTACATTGCCACTCTCCATTTCATTAATCCTCTCAATTGCCTTTTCGCAGCCGTAAATCAGGAGCCCTACAGCTGTTGACGAGCTGGGTTTATTAACAGCTTCCGGAGAGTCAAAGGTAATATTATTCTGTGGAGAGGCAATCCTTGTATTGTATCCTGTTTTGTAAGTCACATAATTACAGATGTGTGCAAGATTAGAGCCCCCGCCTGTAAGAACTATTCCACCATGCAGTTTGTCCTGATATCCCGACCTCTCAATCTCGTACATTATTGCCTCAACAATCTCGGCAACCCTTGCCTCAATAATGCTTGCTATAACTTTAAATGAGACCTCTCTTGAGTTTGTCCCGTTTACTCCGGGGATAATTACTGTTTTATTATCCGGAGCATACTCAGTAATGCATGATCCATACTGAATCTTCATCTGCTCAGCATTTCTGGTTGAAACACCGCATCCCTGTTTCAGATCCTCAGTAATTGAATTTCCCCCGAACGGAATAACGGCAGTGTGTCTGATGATATTATTTTCTATGATAAGAAGATCGGTTGTTCCACCGCCGATATCTATCATAGCAACACCTGTCTCCATCTCCTCCTCTGACAACACAGCAAGTGCAGAGGCTACAGGTTCCAGAACGAGCTCTTTAAGTTTTAAACCGGCTCTTGTAATAACAGATTTACTATGTTCAGCAGAGTTAGTTCTTCCTATAAATAGCTTATAGTTGCCCTCAACCTGACTTCCAACCATACCCACAACCTCTGTTTGGCCAATATGGTCGTCAACATTGTAGCTTTGAGGAATTACATGAAGAATCTTTTCACCTGCATTTACACGAGTCTTGTACATCTCCTCGGTCATGTCGTCTATCTCCTCTTGAGTGATGAGATTATCCGGCCTCTGACGATTCCTTTTGCAACCCTCGTCAGAGCACCTTATGTGCTGTCCGGCAATACCCACATAGACCTCTTTTATGTCAACATTACAATCCTGTTTGATGCCATCAAGTGTTGGCATAAGAGAGTCAAGTACATTCTGTATGTTCACTACCTCTCCTCTCATTATCCCTTTTGAAGGGGTTTCGCGAAAAGCAATAATTTTGTATCCGGATTCGCTTTTCTCTCCTACCAGGCTGACAACCTTTGTTGTCCCGAGGTCTATTGCTGCTGTGTAAGTCTTCATATATTCAGGTTTTTTTCAATATTTGTCTTGTTATCTTTATAATTTTTTCTTTTTGTGCAAACTATCTGGTCTTCATATTGCAGACTGATACTACTGTATTTGTCCCATCCGGCATTTGGTATAATATGCTCATAAAACGCCGCAAGCCTCTTGAATTTCTCTTCAACATTGTCAGGTTTGCCAAAAACTATAATATGCTGTCCAACTCTTGGTATAATATGCAGATCTCCCTTTTCGTCAATATCTATCTGCTCTACCTGAGCGTCAATAAGGTCGTTATTATCAATAAAATTGCCCAGGTATAGCATCTTGTTGCTCCAATCTCTGTTTTCCTTAATCCGGCCTCTGTATCCGGGTACAATTGAGAGGGGGATATGTCCTGTTACAACCGGTACGTATGATGTAAATGTCTTTACCAACGGGAATATGTATCCGGTTTCATCCATGTAGAATCCTCCGTTTGCTGTCTCAAGTCTTAATACGGGACGTCTTTGCTGAACCTTTACATACATTGTTCCTGCGCCGTTATAGTTTACCTGTGAGACCCTTACCGCTGTCCTGTTATTGAGCAGCTGCTCAAGTTCAAACAGATTAATGTGTCTGATTTTACTTTCACCTGCAGTAATGCCCTGTTCACGGATAAGTTCGCTTATCTCCTCAATGCTCACAAATCTGTTAACGGCACTATCAAGAATTGAGATCTCAATTCTTTTACAGATTACCTTCGCACTCTCCCTTTTTTCCAGTGTTCCGGAGAGCACAAAATAGGCAACCAATGCCGCAACGAGCATAAAGTATCCGGTATATATGGCTATCCTTTTAAACATTATATCTCTTTTTCAATGCCTCTCTCAATGGCTCAATAAATCTGTCAATATCTCCTGCTCCAAATGTAATAAGTATGTCTGGATCAATATTATCCACGCAGGACATTAAATCTTCTTTATTCACCATCCTCTTTTTACTAAGCAACATCTTGTTAAATATTATCTCCGAGGAGACCCCTTCAATAGGCAACTCTCTGGCGGGATAAATATCCATCAGCAGCAGCTCGTCCAGCATATCAAGACTTGCAGCAAACTCCTCTGCAAAGTCTCTTGTTCTCGTATACAGATGAGGCTGAAACACTCCTGTCAGCTTTCTGTTTGGGAAAATGTTCCTTATTGAGGTAATAGCTGCTGATATCTCTCTGGGGTGATGAGCATAATCGTCAATATATGCAATCTTTGGGGTGTTGATATGTATGTCAAATCGTCTCTCAACGCCTGCAAATGTAGAGAGTGCTCTGCGAACCTGCTCCTCGTTCACTCCGTTTAAAAGTGCTGCGGCAGAGGCGGCTATTCCGTTCTCTACGTTTACCCAGCCTGGTATGCCCACCCTGCAATCATCAATTCTTCCTCTGGGATGAACAAGAGTAAAGCTAAAGTATCCACCATCCAGTGCTTTTATATTATCTGCATGAAAATCACCACCTTCGTCAAAAGAGTATGTGTAACTCTTAACGCCCTCTGAGAGTTGCGCATTTAGCCCAATGTTGTGTTTGATGATTAAATCTCCTCCCGGTTTTATCTGAGATGCGAATGCTGCAAATGCCTCCTTAATGCTGGAGTGATCTCCGTATATATCCAGATGGTCTGCATCTGTAGAGGTGATTATTGCACTTTTTGGCCATAGCTGTAAGAAAGACCTGTCAAACTCATCAGCCTCAGCTACCAGCCACTCACTTTTTGAAAGAAGCAGGTTTGTATGGTAGTTTTTTGATATCCCCCCAAGAAAAGCTGTGCAGCCATTTCCGGAGGAGGTTATGATATGGGCCAGCATGGTAGAGGTAGAGGTTTTACCATGAGTTCCAGCAACGGCAAGGGCAACCTTTGAGGCAGCTATTTCGCCAAGAGCAAGAGATCTCTTTACAAGTCTGTAACCTTGCTCTGTGAACCATTTCAATTCACTCATCCCGGATGGTACTGCGGGTGTGTATATTATCAGTGAGTTCTCAATATCTTCCTTTATACATTCAGGTACCAGATCTATAGAGTCTTCATAGTGTATGGTAATACCCTCTCTCTCCAGCTCCGCAGTGATTTTACTTAGAGTTTTGTCATAACCAGCTACGAATGAGCCTGCGTGATTGTAATATCTCGCAAGAGCACTCATCCCTATACCCCCAATACCTATCAGATATACGTTTCTCATCTCGCTTTTCGTATAAGTTTAAATAGCTCGTTTACAATAACAGAGGCTGCGTCGGTATAAGCCAGCTGTTTAATCTTCTCCTCTAAATCCTCTATTCTCCCTTTGTCAGCCAGCAGCTCAGTAGCTGTACTCATAAGATAAACAGGTGCCTCCTCATCTTTTATCATCATTGCCGCACCTCTTTTTACCAGAGTCATTGCGTTGTGAGTCTGATGGTCCTCAGCCACCATTGGTGAGGGTACAAAAATGCAAGCTTTTCCTGCAATACTAAGTTCAGATATGGTGCCTGCGCCGGCCCTGGTTATTATAACATCAGCAGCGGCAATAGCCAGGTCCATCCTGTCAATAAATGCAAGGTGAGTGATATAGTCTCTTTGGTTTTGAGACATAAATAGATCAATCTCCTCTTTATAGTATTTTCCTGTTTGCCAGATTATCTTGAAGTCGCTGTCAGGATTCGTTAATATCCACTCTTTGACTGCATTATTAAGAGTTCTTGCACCAAGGCTGCCTCCGGTTACCAATAGTACTCTCCTCTCATTTGATATTCTGAAAAATTCGCGCCCCTCCCTCTTTAACTCAGGAGTTGTCAGTTTTATTTGCTCTCTAACTGGATTTCCCGTTACCAGAATCTTATCCTCCGGGAAGAATCGGCCCATACCCTCGTATGCTGTGCATATAACAGAGGCTTTTTTTGAAAGGATTCTGTTTGCAAGCCCGGCATATGAATTCTGCTCCTGAATCAGGTACGGGATATTGCGTCTTCCCGCCATATATAGCAGAGGAGCACTTGCATAGCCACCTACTCCAACCACAGCATCCGGCTTAAACCTCTCCAAAATCTTTCCGGCCATTTTCAGACTCTTTAAAGTTTTGAAGGGGAGCAGCAGATTTGAAAGCGAAAACCTCCTTTTAAGTCCGGCTACAGGAAGCCCCTCTATGGGGTAACCTGCCTGAGGCACCCTCTCCATCTCCATTTTTCCTAATGCTCCCACAAAGAGAATCTCTGAATCGGGTTCACGCCTTCTGATCTCATTTGCAATGGATATTGCCGGGAAGATGTGTCCTCCTGTACCGCCTCCGCTTATTATAATCTTTTTAACTCTGTTCATAACTCTATGGCCTCCTCTCCCTCTGTCAACTCTTCTGTTTTTTGAGGCTGAACTGCACATTTACTGTTCTCTACACTTCTGCTTACAGCCAATATGATTCCAAAGGCTGAACTCATAATAATAAGTGAGGTTCCCCCAAGGCTTATAAGAGGCAGGGTGTGTCCCGTGACAGGGAGTATGCTGACATTTACGAGTATGTGAAGCATTGCCTGTGATGTAATTAAGAGTCCCAGTCCAATAACAGTAATGGCCGAAAATATTTTTGTGCACCCCCTTGCAATGGCAATGCACCGGTATAGAAACCAGAGGTACAACATAAGTATTGCTACTCCTCCTGCCAGTCCCCACTCTTCTACAATTATTGAGTAGATGAAGTCTGAGTAGGGGTGGGGGAGTACATAGCGCTGAGTACTTTTTCCGGGTCCTTTGCCAATGCCGTCAGATGAAGCTATGGCAATTTTTGCCATATCAGCCTGGAATGTTTTATCCAGAATTCTCTGCTTTTCCTGAGGAGTAAGGTGCTCCTCTATCTGTTTCTCATTTGTGAAGTTTTTAATACGTGAGACCATTGTGGCAATTCTTGGAAAGGCTCCAAATGTGAAATGAGCAATCAGCACAATTACAATTAGCCCTCCGGCAATTCCAACACTCTTCAAAAGATGTGATGCCTTAATTCCGGCTACAAGCAGAACAAGGAAAGCCAGACCACCCAATACTAGTGCTGTAGATGCGCTTCCGTTTAATATAAGGAGCAATACAATGCCTAATGGTGCAACAACCCAGATTGCAAACTCCTTGAATGTCTCAAATTTGTGATCTTCCAGGACTTTTGCCAGATACAGCATTGTTGTGATTTTGGCAATTTCGCTGGGCTGGAATGATATTCCCAAAATTGTAATCCACCTCTCTGCGTCATTTATTTTGCTACCCATAATCATAGTCGCAGCGAGCAAACCTATACTGACAATCAGCCCGAAATAGGAGATAAGTCTGTACCATCCCAGAGGTATTCGCGAACAGATGTAGAGAGCAGTCAAACCCAATACCACAAACCTCAATTGTTTCATAAGGTAGAAGAATGTGCTCTTCTCCTCTCTGAATGCAAGTGAGCTGCTGGATGAATAGACTGCAGCAATAGAGATGAGCGACAGGGCAATTACAATGACCCAAATCACTTTATCTCCTTTTAATCTGTTTATGAATGTCTCTCCCATATCAGTTATAGTGAGGCTACAGCCTCTTTGAATTGTTTCCCTCTGTCTTCATAATTTCTGAAAAGATCAAAACTTGCGCAAGCTGGTGACAGCAGTACAGTCTCTCCCTGTTTTGCCACTTTGTATGCCGTTTCAACCGCCTCTTTTGCAGATTTTGCATCATAAATTTCATCAACCTTGCCTTCAAATTCTTCGTGCAATCTGGAGTTATTTACTCCAAGGCAGATAAGAACCCTCACTTTTTCCTTTACTAGGTCGTAGAGTGGTGAATAGTCATTCCCTTTGTCTTTTCCGCCAGCAATCCAGACAACTGAGGTCTTCATGCTCTCAAGAGCATACCATGTTGAATTTACGTTGGTTGCCTTAGAATCATTTATGTAAAGGACATTTTTAACTTTAAGGACATTTTCCAGCCTGTGTTCAACCCCTTTGAAGCTTGAAAGGCTCTCTCTTAGCACATTGTTGCTTATTTTTAACACTTTGCCCGTAATGGCAGCTGCCATTGAGTTATATATGTTGTGCTTGCCCTGCAGGGAGAGCTCGTTAACGAACATGTTGTAATCGTCGCTGTTGTAAACCACATGCATCTGCTCATCCCTCAGGAATGCCCCCTCCTCTACCTCATGTTTTTGACTAAATGGCAACTGCTTTACCTGTAGAACAATTTTGTTCAGATGGGAGATACTTATCTCATCGTCTGCGCAGAATATGAAGCAATCCTCAGCGGACATATTTCGTGTTATTCTGAATTTTGCCTTGATATAGTTCTCCATGTTGTTGTCATACCTGTCAAGGTGGTCTGGTGTAATGTTGAGCAAAACGGCAATATCTGCCTTAAAGTCATACATTCCCTCCAGCTGAAAGCTGCTAAGTTCAAGAACATAGTAGTCAAAATTCTTTGTAGCTACCTGGAAAGCATAACTCTGTCCAATATTTCCGGCCAAACCCACATTGAGACCAGCATTTTTCATCAGAAAATAGATGATGGATGTAGTTGTCGTTTTACCATTGCTGCCGGTTATGCATATCTTTTTAGAATTGTCGTACCTCCCTGCAAACTCAATTTCTGAAATTACCGGTATTCCCTTTGAGAAGATCTCGTCCATTATTGGAACCGTGTCGGGTATCCCCGGGCTCTTAATAACTTCGTCAGCCTCTAAAACTCTCTCTTTCGTATGCCCCCCCTCCTCATAAGGGATGTTAAACCTTTCAAGCATAGCTTTTGCATCGTCCTGAAGCATATTACAATCAGATAAAAAGGTCTCATGCCCTTTTACCATTGCAAGAACTGCTGCTCCCACTCCGCTCTCACCTCCTCCTAAAACCACTACTTTTGACATATCTATCTAATTTTCAAGGTTACTATTGAAATTACTGCAAGAATTATTGCTATTATCCAGAATCTGGCGACAATCTTTGCCTCAGGAAGTGCTCTCTTAGGTCTCTGAATAATTGACGGAATCCCCTCCTTTTGAAAGTGATGGTGAAGAGGTGCCATTTTAAAAATCCTGACCCCCTCTCCATATCTCTTTCTGGTGTATTTAAAATAGAGTCTCTGAATTATAACAGAGAGGCTCTCCACAAAAAATATCCCGCAAAGAATAGGTATCAGAAGCTCTTTCCTGATCATAATTGCTGCAACTGCTATTATTCCTCCAATTGCCAGTGAACCAGTATCCCCCATAAATACCTGGGCAGGGTAGGAGTTATACCAAAGAAATCCCACAAGTGCCCCAATGAATGCAGCAAGTACCACTACAAGCTCACCTGTGTGTGGTATATACATGATGTTAAGATAATTGGCATAAATTATATTGCCGGAAAGATATGCAAGAACAGCAAGGGTAACCCCAACTATCGCGGATACTCCTGTAGCAAGTCCATCCATTCCGTCAGTAAGGTTTGTGCCGTTTGAAACAGCTGTTACTATGAAAATCACTATAAGAACATATATTATCCAGCCGATTTTTTGTCCCGCTTCGCCTTTGACGGGAGATAGCCAGGCATAGTCAAACTCATTGTCTTTAACAAAAGGGATAGTTGTTTTTGTGCTCTTTTCATCTTTAAAGTACTCAACCTTATCTGTAAATCCCTCCTGAGATATCACCTCGGCATGTGCCTCTTTTACATTATTGCTAGAGGGTACCCTTACTACAGCCTGGTCACTCAGATACAGGCTTACGCCAACAATCAGTCCCAAACCAACCTGTCCAAATATTTTGAACCTTCCGTGCAAGCCCTCTTTGTTCTTCTTAAAGACCTTGATATAGTCATCCATAAAACCAATGAATCCCAGCCATACAGCTGCAAGAATCATAAGCTGAACATATATGTTTGTAAGATCACCCAGAAGAATTGCAGGTATCAGAAGGGATATCAGAATTATCAGTCCACCCATTGTCGGGGTCCCCTTTTTCTGCATTTGTCCCTCCAGCCCCAGATCGCGTATGCTTTCACCAATCTGTTTGACTGCAAGTTTGTTAATAATTCTTTTGCCTACAAACAGAGCTATCAGCATAGACAAAATCACCGCAGATATTGCTCTGAATGAAATATACCTGAAGAGCCCCAGTCCCGGGAAGTCAACAGATCCTTGCAAATAATCAAACAAATTATATAACATAACTTAGCGGTTTAAACTGAATATTTTCAATATCTCCTCCTTGTCGTCAAAATGGTGTTTCACCCCTTTAACATCCTGATAATTTTCGTGGCCCTTTCCGGCAACCAGCACAATACTACCTGCAGAGGCCATCATAATTGCGGCCTTTATGGCCTCCCTTCTGTCGGTTATAAAAATGGTCCTCTTCATATCAGATGGTTTAAAACCTCTTTTTATATCCTCAATTATAGACTCAGGCTCCTCAAACCTCGGATTGTCAGATGTAACCACAATCCTGTCAGAATATTTTACCGAGACCTCTGCCATCTCGGGCCTTTTTGTCTTATCTCTGTTTCCTCCGCACCCGAATACAGTAACAATATCCCTTCCATCTGCACTGTCTTTAAGTGTCTTAAGAACATTTTCCAGAGCATCGGGAGTGTGGGCATAATCAACTACAGCAGTTATATCATCCCCCCCCTTTACATACTCAAGCCTGCCCGCTACCGTTGACAGTTTGCTTAGCTCCACAAGAACCTCCTCTTCGTCTGCATTTAATAAAACAGCCGCTGAGTAAACAGACAGAAGGTTGTATGCATTATGGGCTCCGATGAATCTTGTCCACACCTCTTTGCCTCCTATGTTCAGTAACATTCCATCCAGACTCTTCTCCATAACCTTGCAATTGAAGTCAGCTGGAGATTGACAGGAGTACCTGTATTTTGCAGCCGGTGTATTCTGCAGCATCACCATTCCGTTTTTGTCATCAATGTTTGTCAGAGCAAAGGAGTCCTTTTGAAGATTGTCAAAGAAGCTCTTCTTAACCCTTATATACTCTGCAAATGTTTTATGGTAATCAAGATGATCATGGGTTATGTTTGAAAAGATGCCACCTGCGAATTTTATACCTGCAATCCTTTTCTGATCAAGGGAGTGAGAGCTAACCTCCATAAAACAGTATTCACACCCGCTATCTGCCATCTCAGCCATTAGTTTGTTGAGCTGAACCGGATCAGGAGTCGTGTGAGTCGCAGCTATCTCCTTATTTGAGATGTAGTTAGCTATTGTAGATATGAGGCCGCATTTGTATCCCAGTGCACTGAATAACCTGTATAGTAGTGTTGCAGTTGTTGTCTTCCCGTTTGTTCCGGTTATACCAACAACCTTCATCTTCTCCGAGGGTTTCCCATAGAAAATTGAAGAGGCAATTCCCAATGCTGAGTGTGTGTCTGCCACTTTTATGATAACCCCATCCGGTAATCCCTCCGGAATCTCCTCGCACAATACGGCAGAGGCACCACCCCTGATAGCAGCCGAAATATAGTTGTGCCCGTCAGATGAAACCCCTCTCTGGGCGACGAACAAATCTCCCTTGCCACAGCATCTTGAGTCAAAACAGATTCCGCCTATCTCAACAGATTCTGCCTCTCTGCCGATTATCTCCAGTATATCTAAACCCTCCGTAATATTATTGAGTCTCATACTTTTCAGATAGTTCAATTTCAATTATTCCATTCTTTTCAATAGCACTTCCAACACTAGGATTTTGAGCCACCACTCTCCCTTTTCCATTAAATCTAACCCTGTATCCACAGTTTTCCAGAATATAGAGGGCATCTCTGAGCCCCATGTTGAGAACACTTGGTACACTGTCGGTTATAGCAGGACTATCTTTGATAACAACCCTGTTTAGAGTGTCTCGTTCAACAGATATCCACTCTCCCTTTGCCTGCATTTCCGGCTTTACACTAGGAAGGGAGGTGATGATTTTTTCTGTTTCGGCTCTTTTGCCGGAGAGTATCAGAGGCCTTGATGCCGTTAATTTCCCCTTTCCCTCAACAGGACTGTTCCACTGAGGATTGATTGTATATATTCTGTCAGATATCTGTTTAAAAACCGGGGCAGCCCATGAGCCCCCGTAGAAGTTTGCTCTGGTTTTATTTGTATAAAGAATTACTATTGCAGAATACTTGGGATTGTCACTGGGGAAGAATCCGGCAAAGGATGCCTGATGTTTTCTGTAGCCCTGGGAATCTATATATCTGCCGTCAAATGCTATCTGAGCAGTTCCGGTCTTCCCGGATATCTTGTATCTCGGGTCGTCCAGTGCTTTTGCAGTGCCATGTTCAACTACTCCGCGCAGAGCTTCATGGACCAGTTTAATTGTTGATTTTGAGCAAATAGATCCGCTCATCTCCTGAGGTTCAAATATTTTTTCAGCAACTCCTCTTCTCTCAAGGCTTTCAACGAAATATGGCTTCATCATCTTTCCGCCGTTGGCTATTGCGTTATAGAATGCAAGAGTGTGAAGAGGAGTCAGAAGAGATGCGTAGCCCATAGCCATCATTGGAAGAGTCAGTTTGCTCCACATTGCATCTCCCGGTGTATGAATTACTGAACGCCCCTCGCCAAGTATGTCAAGGTTGAACTTCTCCCCAATCTTCATATTATGAAGTCTGTCAACATACTTCTTTTCATTATTTGCATAGTATTCTACAGCAAGCTTTGCAAAGGCTACATTTGAAGATTTTTCAAACGCCTTTTTTACATCAATCAATCCATATCCTCCCCTTGTAACATCAGTAAACTCCTTTGTGCTGTATTTCCATCTGCCATTTCCGGCATCAACAGGGGTTCCGAGATTTACATACCCATCTTCAATAAGGGCCACAAGTGTTGCCAGTTTGAATGTAGATCCGGGTTCGGTAGCCTGACCAATTGCATAGTTGAATGATTCGTCAAACTCTCCGTTGCTCATTTTCTTCATATTAGCAATTGCTCTAACCGCACCCGTTTCAACCTCCATCACAATGGCTGTTGCGCCCTCAAATACATCAGATAGCGAAAGTTGATTTCTTAATGCATTCTCTGTTGCCTCTTGTATGTCAATATCAATAGTTGTTCTAACATCCATCCCATCCTGGGGCATTACTGACTGCTGTTCATTAACAGGCATCCACTCGCCCCCAAGCAACCGTTGAACAGTCTGCTTGCCTGGAACTCCTTTAAGATAGTAGTCATAACTTCCCTCAATCCCTACTCCCACACCGTTTGTGTTTATAAAGCCAATTGTTCTGTATGCCAATCTGCCGTATGGATTGTTACGCCTGTTACGTTGCTCGCTGATGAATCCGCCTCTGTTACCTCTCTCTCTGAACATCGGAAACCTTTTTACTGCCATTAGTTCCGAATAGTCCACAAGCCTGTTCCCTATAGCTTTGTATCTGTTACCCTTTTTTCTGGCTGAAATAAGTTCACTTTTATATTGAACAGAGCTTTTATCCCTGAAGAAGTCTGCAAGGGCAGCCGAGAGAGCATCAATATTGTTGCTGAAAAGAGTATCCTCAGGGAATACGCAGTCCATCCTTATTTGATAATAGGGAACCGAACTTGCCAGCGATCTTCCGTCCCGGGCCAGGATGCTCCCTCTTACAGCCTCTATCTCTTCAGTCCTGAAGGAGATCTCCTCTGAACTTACAGGTAGCTCTGCAAAAAACTGCAGGTGTACTATCCGTCCGATAACCAATAGGGCAGATAGTACCATAAAGAAATATATTATACCAACTTTTGAGATTATGTCTTTCATATTCAGTCAAATTTGATATAAGATGGAGGGTTTGCCGGGGCTTTTAATTCAGATCCGTACTCTATAAGTTTCTTTTCAATTTCTGTTCTTTTGCTCTGGTAAAGTAGTCTTGCTCTCTTACCTGTGTAATCTGCCTTGAGATTTTTTAGCTCTCTCTGATTGTGTCTCTCAGTTATAAGTTTGCTCTCAATTGCGAAGTTGAGTGATATGTAGATTATTACAAGGGCAAACAGATAAATGACGAAACCCATCTGCTGAAGGATTCCGCTGTGGACAAGTATTTGACCACCCATTATCTCCGATACCCATTTTCTCTTTGCCATTTAACTCTCCTAAATTTTCTCCGCAACCCGGAGTTTTGCACTCCTGGCTCGTGTGTTTGCAGCTATCTCCTCCTCTCCCGGCACAATCGGCCTTTTATTAATCAAAGTAAAAGGCGATGTGATGTTGCCGTAGAAATCCTTTTCCACCTTACCGAAAATATTACCGGACCTCATAAAATTTTTAACCATTCTATCCTCAAGCGAATGGTATGTTATTACCACCAGTCTTCCGCCGGGCTTAAGAGCGTTGAGAGAGCCTGATAAAAAACCTTCAAGCGACTTCATCTCTCCGTTAACTTCAATTCTCAGTGCCTGATAAATCTTAGCTAAGTATTTATGTCCTCCAAGTTTTGGAGTTACGGGTTCAAGAACCTGATTTAGCCTAGTTGTTGTCTCAATTGCCTCTCTTTCCCTTTCTGCACATATGATTTTAGCAGCTCTTCTGCTGTTCTCCACCTCACCGTACATTCTAAGTATTCTCTCCAGGTCTCCTTCTGAGCAGTTAGCGATTATATTTTCCGCACTCTCTTTTGTCAGAGGATTCATCCTCATATCCAGCCTTGAGTGAAATCTGAAGGAGAAGCCCCTCTCTTCTGTGTCAAACTGGTGAGAAGAGACTCCAAGATCTGCCAGTATCCCGTCAACCTTCTCAATACCCAAATATCTCAGGTGGTTATGAATGAATCTGAAGTTGTTGTTTACAAACTTAATCCGTGAATCTTCAGGAAGATTTGCCATTGATTCAGGGTCCCGGTCAAAAACAATCAGTCTTGATCCTTTACCCATTCTTGCAAGAATCTCTCTGCTGTGCCCTCCGCCTCCAAAAGTGGCATCTGCATATATACCGCCATCACGAACAGCCAGTGCAGATACACTCTCTTCAAGCAGAACCGGTGTATGATACTCACTCATATTGCAGCCCCCCTTATCCTAATATTTTTTCGGCAAGTGCCAGGTAGTCGCTGTCTGTGAGTTTGTCGGATTCAAAAGCCTCTCTGGCCCAGATCTCTATTTTGTGCCCGTTTCCGGCAAATGTAACCTCTCTATCTACCCCAATCTGCTCCAGAAGTCTTTTTGGAATTGATATTCTGCCAAGTTTCTCATCGGGCTCCACAATAGCCCTCTCCCTCATATACTCACGCCAGAATTTTGCATGCTCCCTGTTAAAGAAATTCAGCCTAGATTTTACCTGCTCGCTCTCCGCTGTCCACTCTTCATATGTGTACATCTCAAGGCAGTTTGAGAACAGGTCCTTTTTTATGACCAGTCTCAGGTCTCCTCCAGGTGCAATAGCACTCTTGAACGAAGAGGGGAGAATCAGTCTTCCCTTGTCGTCCACCTTTGCATTGTATTCACCTATGAATTTGACCATTTTACAATATTTTTCCAGCCTCTGTTCTACCTATGCAAAAATATAAAATGTTTTCCACTTTGTTACATTAATTTCCATTTTTTTCCACAAAATTATCAACACTCTCCGGTGAATTCTATATCTTAGTGGTGAAAAACTGTATGACATGAGATATCTCAAGCTTTTATTATTTCTTTTTCTGATAGTTGCATGTAAAAACAGACAGGGTGAAAGCCTCTCTTCTATAGATGGGAGAGATACTGTTGAGGTAATTACCGAGTTTGGTATTCCTGTTGGTGAGTTTGAGGTGAGAGAGGGGGTAATAAAAAGGGGGCAGTTTTTTACAAACCTTATGACAGAGCTTGGTGCTGGCAATGCTGATGTATATTCACTTACGCAGGCATCCAGAAGTGTCTTTGATCTAAGAAAGATAAGACTGGGTAATAATTATAAGGCTTACTATACAATGGATGAGTCTCCAAAACTGGCCTATATGGTCTATCAGGACACCAAAACATCTTTTGTAACATTTGGGATACATGACTCAATTTTTGTAAAGGTTCACGAGCTGGATGTGACGTTACAGACAAGAGTAGGGGAGGCAGTAATAAATACGTCATTATGGAATGACTGCATAAAATCCGGGATGAGTCCTCTGATCGCAAACAGGTTGTCTGAAATATATGCCTGGTCAATTGACTTTTTCGGCCTGCAAAAGGGAGATTCGTTTATGGTGGTTTATGATGAGATTTTGGTAGGAGATGAGGTTCTTGACATAGGAACAATACATGCTGCCTATTTTAAACATAACGGAGTTATGTACGAGGCTCACAGATTCATCCAGGATGAGTCCCCTAACTACTGGAATGAGAAGGGAGAGAATCTCAGAAAGGCGTTCCTGAAGGCACCACTTAAATTTTCCAGAATTTCATCGGGCTTTTCATACGCAAGAAGGCATCCCGTTACAAGAGTTGTAAGGCCTCATACGGGCATAGACTATGCGGCCCCGACAGGAACACCGGTTATGAGTATTGGTGATGGAGTTGTTATTCAGAGGGCTTATGCAGGAGGAGGAGGTAACACAGTGAGGATACGTCATAATTCTACATATACTTCTGCGTATTTACATCTCTCAAAATATGCAGCAGGCCTTAAAGTTGGTAAAAGGGTAAGGCAAGGTGAAGTTATTGGTTATGTGGGTAGTACTGGTTTGTCTACAGGGCCGCACCTAGATTTTAGAATATGGAAGAATGGGAAACCGATAAACCCGCTGGCGATGGACGCACCACCGGCTGAACCTATAAAGAGAGAGAACAAAGAGGCATTTTCTGCACAGATTTTGCGTTCCAGAGAGATTGCAGATTCTGTAAGATCTGTTCAATATCTTGATTCATTGGTAATAAAATTAGGAGCAGGGAAATCTAAGGTTTAGTGTTATCTTTGCCGCAAATTATAATAATTTATGGCAGACGAAAAGATAATATTTTCAATGAATGGAGTGGGAAAAATTCTTCCCACAAATAACAAGGCGATTCTCAAAAACATCTATCTCTCCTTTTTTTACGGGGCGAAGATTGGTATAATCGGTCTGAACGGATCCGGTAAGTCAACTCTTCTTAAGATTATTGCCGGTGTGGAGAAATCATTTGAGGGCGATGTGGTATGGGCTCCCGGATACTCTGTCGGATACCTTGAGCAAGAGCCACATCTTGACGAAAATAAAACTGTACTTGAGGTGGTTCAGGAGGGTGTGCATGAGGTAATGTCACTTCTTAAGCAGTATGAGGAGGTTAATAACAAGTTCCTTGAGCCGATGGATGATGATGAAATGGCTAAGCTTATTGACCTTCAGGGAGAATTGACAGAGAAGATTGAGCATGTAAATGGATGGGATATTGACTCAAAATTGGAGAGAGCTATGGATGCTCTTCAGTGTCCAGATCCTGATGAGCCCGTTAAACATCTTTCCGGTGGAGAGCGCAGAAGGGTGGCCCTTTGCAGACTTCTTCTCCGCGAGCCGGATGTGCTTCTTCTTGACGAGCCTACCAACCACCTGGATACAGAGTCCATTCAATGGCTTGAGGCACACCTTCAGCAATATAAGGGTACTGTTATAGCAGTAACTCACGACAGATACTTCCTGGACAATGTTGCCGGATGGATACTTGAACTTGACAGAGGAGAGGGAATTCCGTGGAAGGGAAATTACTCGTCATGGCTTGATCAGAAATCAACCAGACTTGCAACTGAAGAGAAACAGGAGAGCAAGAGACGCAAAACTCTTGAGAGGGAGCTTGAGTGGGTAAGGATGTCGCCAAAGGCGCGTCAGGCAAAGTCGAAGGCTCGTTTGTCTGCATATGAAAAAATGCTGAATGAGGATGGACGGGCAAAGGAGGAGAAACTAGAGATATTCATTCCAAATGGTCCTCGTCTTGGTGATAGGGTTATAGATGCTAAGGGGGTAACTAAGGCTTTTGGAAATAAATTGCTTTATGAGGGGCTTGAGTTCAGTCTTCCGCCTGCGGGCATTGTTGGAATCATTGGGCCAAACGGAGCGGGAAAGACAACCCTGTTCAGGCTAATTATGGGTCTTGATACTCCTGATGCCGGTACCTTCACAGTTGGTGAAACTGTAAAAGTTGCTTATGTTGATCAGCAACACAGACACATTGATGCGGATAAAACTGTATATGAAACAATTGCTCAAAATTCTGAATTTGTGAAGCTTGGAAACAAAGAGGTAAATGCAAGGGCATATGTCTCCAGATTCAATTTCTCAGGCGCGGATCAGGAGAAAAAATGCGGAATTCTTTCAGGTGGTGAACGTAACAGACTTCACCTTGCCCTTACTCTTAAGGAGGAGGCGAACGTGCTATTGCTGGATGAGCCAACTAACGATGTGGATGTTAATACTATCAGGGCTCTGGAGGAGGGTCTTGAGAATTTTGCCGGTTGTGCAGTAATTATTTCGCACGACAGATGGTTTCTTGACAGAATAGCAACTCATATTCTGGCATTTGAGGGTGATTCAAAGGTTGTTTTCTTTGAAGGGAGTTACTCAGAGTATGAGGAGAACAAAAAAAGGAGACTTGGTGATGTTACACCTAAAAGATTCAAGTATAAAAAACTTATGGAGTAAGTTCCAGCCACCGGTCACTCAGCCGGTCAATTTCAGATATAACCTCTCCAATTTTAAGTGAGTTTTTAGTTAACTCATCCGGGGAGAGGATCCCGGACGAAAGGGCAGCCTCAAGGCTGCTCTTCTCTTTTTCAAGTGCTTCAATTTTTTTCTCAATATCCTCAAGTTCTCGTTGCTCTTTCCAGGTAAGTTTCGCTCCCTGCTTCTTCTCTTCCGCCGGATTTTTTGAAGTGTTCTCTTTTGCTTTTTCTCTCTCTTTAGCCCTCTCTTTATCTTTTTCGGATTCAAGCGACCTGACCATTTCCCGATATTCACTGTATTTACCTACATAGTCTTTTATAACTCCATTGCCTTCAAACACAAAGAGATGGTCTGCAAGCTTGTCAAGGAAGTATCGGTCGTGTGAGACAATAATTAATGAGCCGGGGAATGAGAGGAGGTACTCCTCAAGTATATTAAGACTGACAATATCAAGGTCGTTTGTAGGCTCATCAAGAATCAGGAAATTTGGGCTTTTCATTAATACGGTTACCAGATAAAGTCTTCTTCTCTCACCTCCGCTAAGCTTATCAATTTTAGTGTTGTGGGAAGAGTGAGGGAATAGAAATCTGGTGAGAAATTGTGTTACTGAGATTGTTGACCCGTCTGCAAGTGTAACAACCTCAGCTATTTTCCGGACAGCCTCAATCACAGTTTCCTCAGGGTCAAAGCTCAGCCCATCCTGGCGATAATGGCCTACTACCAATGTCTCACCTCTGTCAATTACTCCTCTGTGCTCCTCAATTTCGCCAGTCAAAAGCTTTAAAAAAGTGCTTTTTCCAGCTCCGTTTGGACCAACAATTCCCACTTTCTCCCCTCTGGTAAAGTTGTAAGTGAATCCATCCACGGTGCAATAATCTCCCCAAAAGTGTGTGAGCTCTTTGCAGTTAATTATTTTTGTGCCGAGCCTTGACGCCCCCACGTCTATCTTCATCTGCTTACGGTCAACTCTTTTCTCGGCCCTCTCCTTTAATTCATAAAAGGCATTTATTCTGTATTTTGCCTTTGTTGCTCTGGCCTGTGGCATTCTTCTCATCCAATCCAGCTCGGTTCTCAAAAGATTTTTAGCCCTCTCTGTCTCTGTATTTGAAATCTCTACTCTTTCATCTCTCTTCTCAAGAAAATAGGAGTAATTTCCCTTATATGTGTACAGTGTTCCGTTATCAAGCTCTAGAATGTGGTTGCAGACTCTGTCCAGAAAATATCTGTCGTGAGTAACCATTAAAACAGATGAAGTTGTTCTTCCAAGATACTCCTCAAGCTGCTCCACAATCTCAAGATCAAGGTGGTTTGTGGGTTCGTCAAGAACAATAAGGTCGGCCTCATTTATCATTATGGAAGCAAGGGCTACCCTCTTCCTCTCACCGCCGGATAGTGTTGATATACATCTTTCCGAATCATGCAATTTAAGTCTGGACAGTACCTGTTTAACCCGCTGTTCATGCTGCCACCCGTTATGAATATCCATTTCGTGGACAGCACTCTCAACCCTTTTATGATCATGAGATAACAATGCTAGTTCATACTCCGATATTACTGCTGACAGGGCCTCAGATGCTCTGAATACCTCTTGAAAAATGGTTTTTTCAGGATCAAGTTCAGGCTCCTGCTCCAGCCAGGCCACCTTTGCTCCCTGCATTAACTTGACCGATCCCTCCCCGTCAGACGAGTCCTTCCCTGCGAGAATTCTCAATAGAGTGCTTTTCCCGCTTCCGTTTGGGGCAATGAGGGCCATTTTGTCACCCTCGTTTATGTTGATGTTGAGATTGTTGAACAGGGTTCTTACCCCGTATGATTTTGACAGTCCCTCTGCCTGTAGTATGCTAGCCATTCTGCAAATATACGAACTACTCTCTCTTTATGCTATCATCGGGGGCCAACGTTCTCCTTTGCTGATACAGACAACTGATAACATAGAAAATAGATGAGGGCAAATAAAAATCTCTTTTTACTCACCCTCTCATTAAATATTCTTTTGTTAAAACGTTTGGTTAGATTGTAATCTTAACAGGTCTGATCATATGTTTTGGATCAAGAATCTTGTCAAGCTGCTCCTGGGTCAGGATCCCCTTTTCCAGAACAAGTTTGTAAACACTTCCTCCGGTTTCAAGAGCCTCCTGGGCTATCTCAGTACATTTTGAATAGCCGATGAATGGTTTAAGAGCTGTAACAATACCAATTGAATGCTCAACCATCTGACGGCAATGTTCAGGATTTGCCTCTATTCCGTCCACACACTCAACTCTTAAGGTGTCCATCCCTCTTCTCATCCAGTCTGAAGACTCAATCAGGCTCTGAACAAGGACCGGTTCCATAACATTTAGCTCAAGTTGTGCAGCCTCTGATGCCATAGTGATGGTAAGATCATTACCAATGACTTTAAAGCAAACCTGATTCATCACCTCCGGAATTACCGGGTTCACCTTTCCTGGCATTATTGAAGATCCCGGTTGCTTAGGAGGAAGTTTAATCTCTGCAATACCTGTGCGCGGACCTGAAGAGAGAAAACGGAGGTCGTTACAAATTTTTGATATTCTTATTGCAAGGGATTTTAATGCAGACGAATACGCTACAAAACATGATGTGTCGTGAGTTGCTTCAACCAGGTTGTATGATAACTTTAAATCAAATCCTGTGATTTTTCTTATATGGTATATACAGGCCTCTGCATAGCCTGGTTCGGCAGTAATTCCTGTTCCTATTGCAGTTGCACCCATATTTATATAAAGAAGCTCTCGTGATGCCTTGTCCAGTCTCCTTCTCTCATGCTTCATTGCAGAGGCGAAGGCTCCGAAACTCTGGCCAAGTGTCATAGGAACTGCATCCTGGAGCTGTGTTCTTCCCATTTTGATTATGCTTGCAAACTCCCTCTCCTTTGCCTCAAAAGATTCGATCAGTTTATCAAGAGCCTCTCTTACTTCAAAGTGAGTGATATACATCCCAATGTGCATTGCACTTGGATATGCATCGTTTGTACTTTGAGCCATGTTTACATGGTCATTTGGACTGCAAAACTGGTACTCCCCACGCTCTTTTCCCATTATTTCTAGCGCGCGGTTGGCAATTACTTCATTGGCATTCATATTAACTGATGTGCCGGCGCCACCTTGTACCATATCAATTGGGAAGTGCTCAAGATGTTTTCCATCCATAAGCTCCTGGCAGGCCTGAACAATCGCCTCCTTAACGTCGTCCTTGATAAGTCCCAGTTCGTGGTTCGCGAGAACCGCACCCATCTTTACAATACCCAATGCCTTTATGAAATGCGGAAACTGAGATAGTGTCTGTCTGCTGATATCAAAATTCTCAATACATCTGAGTGTCTGAACTCCGTATAATGCCTCTGCCGGTACCTGTTTGTCACCCAGAAGGTCATGCTCCAGTCTGGTCTTTGCGCCCGATTTGATGTTGTTTTTAGCCATAATCGCACCTAAGATTTAAATGTTTTAAAATGTGCGCAAAGGTAATAAATTATAATTTATTATACCATAAAAACTAAAAATCTGTAATTAAAATGGGCTCCTATGCGAAAAACTTGTTTACTTTTGCAAGTGCTGTAGGAAGAGCGAATACAACCACCCTGTCGTAAGGCTTTATCTCTGTATCGCCCAATGCTATAAAGCTGTTTGTACCTCTGATTACACCTCCGATAATTGCATCTTTAGGGAATCCCAGATTGCGAAGCTTATCCTGTGTAATTTTACTGTTTGGATTAACTATAAACTCCAGTATCTCAGCATCTGAACCGTTAAGACACTTGATAGACTGGACTTTGTTTGAGAGTGTAAATCTGAATATACGGCTTGCAGTGATAAGCTTTTTGTTAATTACTGCGTCAACTCCCATTCCCTCTGCAAGCTTTATATACTCAATATTCTCTACCTCTGCTATTGTCTTGGCTACCCCCATTTTCTTTGCCATTACACATGAGAGAATGTTTGTCTCTGAGCTGCTTGTAACAGCAACAAAGGCATCAAAATTATTAACATCCTCTTCAATTAGAAGGTCTGTGTTGCGAGCATCACCGTTTATTACTAGAGTTTTGTTAAGCTTTTCATTAAGAGCATCGCATCTCTCTTTCCTTTTTTCAATAAGTTTGATGTAGTCAACGGTTGGCTCCAGCCTTTTTGCAACCATCTCGCCAATTCTTCCTCCTCCTACAATCATCAGCCTTTTTACATCAATATTATTCTTTCCCGAATGGTTCATTACCTCCTGAACTCCTGCCCTTTTTGAGATAACAAACACCAGGTCTCTCTCCTTGAATTTTGTTGATGCCCTCGGTATTATGGTCTGTCCGTCTCTTGCTATCGCAACAGCTCTGTAAATAGGCTCAACTCCCGGTGTGGAGTAATCAGAAAGGGTTTTATTGATAAGAGGAGCCCCATCGTCCAGTCTGAAAACTATCATCTGAAGCTTTCCACCGGAAAAGTCCATAAACTCGGATGTGCCTGTCTGTTTTAAAAGGTCTATGATTTCATGAGAAGCAATTTTTTCCGGATAGAAAAGAAGGTCAATTCCCATCTCGGTAAATAAAAGCTTGTTTTCGTTTTTCAGATACTCATCATTATTTATTCGGGCAGTAACCTTGCCGGCACCCATCTTCTTTGCCAGCATTGCGCTGATTATATTGACATCCTGCTCCTGAGCAGGACTTACGGCAATAAAGAGATCTGCCCTCCTTACGGCGGCCCTCTCCAATGTCGCAATAGATGTGGGTGAACCCAGTATAGAGATTATGTCGGCAATATCAGCTACATGATTAAGGCGAGTCTCGTCGCTGTCAATGACAGTGAGCTCGTGATCCTCGTTGCCGAGCATTTTTGCCAGATGAGTACCAACATCACCGGCACCGGCGATGATAATTTTCATTTTAAACTATTTTAATACTCCTCTTCGTTGAAGAAGAAGTCCTCTTTGCTGGGATAGTCCGGCCAGATGTCCTCAATGCTGTCGTAAACCTCTCCGTCATCTTCCAGATCTTCAAGATTCTCTATAACCTCTAATGGTGCTCCGGATCTGGTGGCGTAATCGATCAACTCCTCCTTAGTTGCCGGCCATGGAGCATCTTCGAGCTTGGATGCAAGTTCAAGTGTCCAATACATAGTGTTAAGATATTAAATATTAAGTACTTAAGATTATCTTACGAAAATTGTCTGCGAAGATAATCATTATATTTTATTTTTAACACTATTGTTGCCAAAAATCATCTTTCACACCGGCTTTGTGAGCGGTGTACCTTCCAAAAACAAACAGATAGTCAGATAGTCTGTTAAGATATTTAACTACGGATTCTATTCTGGGCTCTTCCATAAGTGGAACGCATGATCTCTCTGCTCTTCTACAGACTGTCCTTGCAATATGCGAGAGTGCTGCAGCTCTTGGCCCGGCCGGAAGTATAAACGCAATCTGCTCCGGCATCTGACCGGTCATAAAGTCTATCTGCTTTTCAAGGAATTCTGTTTCACTCTGGTCAAAAGACTTAAGTCTCTTTGCACCATGGTCATCAGCAGCAAGATGAGCAGCAACAAGCATGAGATTTGCCTGAATTCTTCTTAAGTTTTCTGCAAGAGGAACACCTTCTTCCTCGGCTCTTATTAATGCTATATTTGATATCAGTTCATCAACATTTCCGTATGCATTGACTTTGGGATCGTCTTTCCTGACTCTTGCACCACCAACGAGCGAGGTTGATCCCTTGTCGCCAGTCTTGGTGTATATATTCATATCTTTCATTATGAGTGTCTAACCGGGTTACTGTTTAATTCATCAGACTCAATCTTTCCATCTCTAAGTCTGATAATTCTATGGGCGTGTCTTGCAATATCCTCTTCGTGTGTTACAACAATTATTGTATTTCCTTTGTTGTGAATTTTCTCAAAAAGTTTCATTATATCAATTGATGTTTTTGAGTCAAGATTTCCGGTTGGCTCATCTGCCAGTATCATAGATGGATTGTTTACGAGTGCTCTGGCAACAGCAACCCTCTGCCTCTGTCCTCCTGAGAGCTCATTTGGTTTGTGATGCATTCTGTCTGTCAGGTCAACACTCTCAAGAGCACCTTCGGCCCTTCTCTCTCTCTCTGCTCTTGCCTCTCCTGAGTATATCAACGGAAGAGCTACATTCTCCAGTGCTGAGTATCTGGGTAGAAGGTTAAATGATTGGAATATAAAACCTATCTCTTTGTTTCTCACCTCTGCCAGCTCAGTATCCTGCATTGAAGAGACGTCAGTCCCGTTTAATATATATTTTCCTGATGAAGGGCTGTCAAGGCAGCCCAGTATATTCATCATTGTTGATTTTCCGGATCCTGAAGGGCCCATTATTGCAACATACTCGTTTCTGTTTATTGTCAAATCTACACCATCAAGGGCACGCACCTCCTGGTTGCCCACTTTGTAAATCTTCCTGATATCCTTAATGCTTATGACTTCGTTGTTCATTGCACAAATGTTTATTGGGAACAAAATTAAAAAATAAAGAGTTCATCTCTCAAAATAATTTGAGGATCAGCTATAGAGGCTCTTCTGAGTAACTCTTGAACGGCAGCTTCGCCCTCATCTCCAATGTCAAGTGTATAATTGTTGACAAAGAGCTCTATGTGCTTTTTCTGAATTTCTCTCTCCATCTCCTGTGCATAGCAGGAGACATATTCGGTAGAGATATTCGGATTTTCCATTGCAAACCGGATACTTCTCCTTAGAACTCGTGCAACCCTTGATGCTGTTTCTCTCTCCAGTCTTCTTGATACTGCTATACCTCCCAGCGGAACCGGCATTGATGTAAGCGAATGCCAGTTCTCTCCCAGATCCATCAGCAGCTCAAGACCCCTCTCCCGATAAGTAAACCTCCCTTCATGTATAAGGACACCTGCGTCATAGCTTCCTGACATAACCCCTGGTCCAATCTCGGAGAAGAGAACAGGGTAGAGGTTCCCCGCTTCAGGAAAGGCAACTTTAAAGAGCAACGCTCCTGTAGTCATCTTTCCTGGTATAGCTATTTTGCTTCTTGAGAGCTCCTCAGTCAATTCGTCATCTTGAAGTGAGGCTAACCTGCTCCCGGCAGGAGCAACAAGTATGGGGCCGTTATGGTAACCAAGGGCACTTCCGCTTCTAAGCATAGTGTATCTGTCAGAAATGTGGAAAAATGCATGGTAGCTCATTTTGCATATATCAAACCTCTCCTCTGCAGCTCCTCTGTTCAGCTCCTCTACATCATTAAGCCAGACATTGAATTTTAAGCCTTCACAATCAACCAGATTGTTTATCATTGCATGAAAAACGAAGGTGTCGTTGGGACAGGGCGAATATGCAAGAGTTAAATTCATTTTGCAAGCGCCTCCAGAAGAACTTTTACAGCCTCTCTCAAGGATGACAGAGCCAGAGGGATATCCCATTTTGTTCTGTCTCTCTCTCCAACTTCGTTTGATACAGACCTGATCTCTGCAAACGGGACTCTCTCCAGGATACACACATAGAAAAAGGCAGCTCCCTCCATGCTCTCTATCTGTGGCTTAAAGTCAAGCTGCAACTGAGATCTCTTCTCAGGAAGGCCACTAACAGTCTGAACGGTGACAGCTGTTGCTCTGCCATACTTTTTCAACGCGGTCTCAACCTCTCTATTTAGCTCCGGAGCGTCAAGTGCTCCATTTCTGAATGGGTGGGTATCTGCGTCAAGAATTTTGTAGTCAAAAAGTGTCTGAAATCCTGAATATGTCTCAAATCCAAGGTCTCCGAAATACTCTTTATCAACCCTTGCAACACTACCAATAGGAAACCTTTCAGAAAATGATCCGGCAATTCCAATGTTCAATGCAAGTGAAAAGGGAGGTGTACCACTGTTTAGTATTTTTGTCAGCCGATAGCTAGTTGATGTCGTGCCTATGCCGGTTAGCATATAGGTAATTTCCAATGAATTTTGCTCGCTTTTTGTTAGCGCATTGAAAGCCTGTCTGGCTGTTATCAGCTCCTCCTCCTCAGCCGCAGTGATGAGTATTCTCATAAATGGTTGGCGATTTTTTTGTAATATTGCACGAAATTAGACAATTATTATGGCATATACAAAGAGAGACCATTATGACGAGGATGTGACCCAGGAGTTGGCTCAAAACTACAGGTCAATACTTGAAAAGATTGGAGAGGATCCCGAAAGAGAGGGGTTGATAAAGACCCCTGTAAGGGTTGCCAGATCTATACAATTCCTGACTCAGGGTTATGAAACGGATCCTGCCGCTATACTGAACTCTGCAAAATTTAAAGAGGAGTATCAGCAGATGGTGATAGTTAAAGATATTGAACTCTATTCGCTGTGTGAACACCATATGCTTCCATTTTACGGTAAAGCCCATGTTGCCTATATCCCTAACGGATATATTACCGGTCTAAGTAAACTTGCCAGAGTAGTAGAGGCCTTTGCCAGAAGACTCCAAGTGCAGGAGAGACTTACTGTCCAGATTAGAGACTGCATACAGCAGACACTGAATCCACTTGGAGTGGCTGTTGTGATTGAGGCGTCACACATGTGTATGCAGATAAGGGGAGTTCAAAAGCTAAACTCTGTGACCACTACCTCTGCCTTTACTGGTGCCTTCTTAAAGGACATAAGGACAAGAGAGGAGTTTATGCACCTTATTGGTGTTAAATTACACTAGAGAGCGAGAAGCTGAATAGAAGACCTCCCCCCGGGAGGTTTTCTGCTTTTATCTCTCCGTTGTGCATAATTACAGCATTTTTTACAATAGAGAGTCCAAGACCGGAGCCACCGCTTCTTCTGCTTCTTCCCTTTTCAACTCTGTAAAACCTCTCAAAGATTCTATCTAACTGACCATGTGGTACCCCCTTCCCATTGTCGCTATATTTGAAATAGGCCTTCCCATCTGATGTGCCTGTGTGCTCTACCCTAATTGCGATATTCTCTCCTCCATGGTCTAAAGAATTGTCCAGAAGGTTCTTAAAGAGAGAATAAATAAGCATATAACTTCCCTTTATTTTCAAGTTTTCATCAATAATAATTTCCATATCAATACCTCTCTCTTCAAGTTTAAAGGAGAGATCTTCCCTTATCTCGTTAACGCACCTCTTTATATTAACTACCTCTGTGTGGAAATTTTTAGGAGACTCCTCCATTTTGTTTAATATAGAAATGTCCTCAATAATTGCAGCAAGTCTTAGTGTTTGAGCATATGCCCTTTCTAAGAAGAAGAGTCTCTGCTCCGGATCCATGCTCTCCTGATCTATCATAGTCTCAAGGTAGCCCCTTATCCCGGCAACGGGAGTCTTTAGTTCGTGAGCCACATTGTGGGTAAGCTCCTGTTTGTACCTTTTTGACTCCTCCATATGGGCAAAGGCCTTCATAATCTTCTCCCCGACATCGCCCAGCTCGTCTTTAGGAAATTTAATCTCCCTTTTCTCCAGTTCACCCTTATGATAAGCATCAATAAACTCTTTCAAAGCCGCAACAGGCTTGTTTATTCTTCTTGCCATAAATACAATGGCAGTAACGGCTGCCAACAGACCCAAAATAATAAGGGCCATATATCTGTTCTCTTTTGCAAGTTCAGGCAGAACAGCAGTTTTATACTCCAGGGCTGTTCTTATATATAGATTGGGGTATCTGGAGGCAAGGTAAAGATACTCTGCCTTAAGTGTGTTTGAATACCTGATAGATGTTCCACTACCCACTCTCTTTGCATCTACAAGTTCAGGCCTGTTAAGATGACTCTCCTCAATTTTATCTTTCTCTGAGAAGTTGTCATAAATCACCCAAACATCCTCAGACAGAATAGTGACTCTTATCTTTCCGGGGATAAGAGGCTCAATCTCCCTCATCGCACTTTTTAGTTCAGCCCCCTCTTCTAACCTTTTGCTAATGTGATGGTAAATAAAATTCTGGTAGGGAGCCATCTCTCCACGAAGCATCTCAATTTTAACCACCCTCTCTCTGTGAACATATATAAGAGCAAATAGAAGTGTTACAGAGAGAAGCAACAATGAAAAATAGGAGACAACCCTGTATCTGTATGAGTTTTTCATCTGTTACAGTTCAAAACAATATCCGTATCCTGATCTGTTGACAATAGCAGAACCCATAACCCCCAGCTTCTTTCTAAGCCTGGCAATGTGAACATCAACTGTGCGCTCAAGAACAAATGACTCATTCATCCACACAGCATCCAGTATCTCCCCCCTGGACCAAATCTTGCCGGGGGTCTGTGCAAGTTTTGAAAGAATTTCAAACTCCTTCTTTGTCAGCTTAACTACCTCGCCTCCAATCTCTACGATCTTGGTCTGCATATCTATTCTTAGGTCGCCTCTGGTAAAGGCATCTTCGTCCTCTATTATGGCCTCGGTCTTTTGTTTTAACCTGTTGCCCGATTCACTTCTAAGAAGGACTGCATGCACTCGTGCAAGCACCTCTTTCACAGAAAAAGGCTTAAGGATATAGTCGTCTCCTCCGGCTCCAAATCCACGGAGTTTGTCTTCAACGGAATTTCTGGCTGTAACAAAGATAATTGGGACATCATTCAAATACTCCTTTCTGATAAGTTCGGCAAGTTTGATTCCGGATATGCCCCCCATCATAATGTCAAGAAGCAGAAGATCGTAATTGTTTTTCAACATAGAGAAGGCCTCCTCTGCAGAGTAGGCTATATCTGCCTGATAGCCGGCAGCAGATAAATTGTAACGAAGGATTTCGCAAAGATCCTCTTCATCGTCAACAATAAGGATTCTCTTTTTTTCCATATGCAAATGTATAATGATTGTTTCAATTTTATTAAGAAAGGGCACTATTTGTAATAATATCTTAATTTTTTTGTCGCTCCTGCTTAACATGTGAAGTCTAGCTTTGCCGACGTAAAAAACATTTAAAAAGTGAGACAAAACATCATCAAAAGCTTAGCTCTTTTAGTATTTGTATTTCTAATGGGAGTGTGCTCATTCGCACAAAGTAACACAACGCTTTCGGGGGAGGTTCTGGATAAAAAAACCGGGGAACCCGTAATAGGGGCAACAGTTTATATTGAATCTCTTAAGAGAGGATCTTCTACAGATCTTTCTGGGAAGTACTCAATCAGCGGTCTGCCTCCCGGAACCTATACAGTACGTGTTGACTGTATTTCATATATGAGTATCATAATTGAGGATCTTAAACTCACAGCAGGCGGTAATAACTTTGACATCATGCTTGAGGAGAATGCAACTCTTCTTCAGGAGGCTGTCGTGACATCGGCTAAACGGATGAACTCGGACATTGCTATAGTACAGGCTACAAGAAGTGCGGGCGTTGTAATGAGCGGGATATCAGGGAGACAGATATCAAAATCTCAGGATAGAAGTGCGGCAGAGGTCGTGAAAAGAATCCCGGGAGTCTCTGTCTTGAACGACAGGTATATAATTGTAAGGGGACTTTCCGGCAGGTACAACAATGTCTGGATCAACAACTCTGCTGTTCCCAGTACAGATGCTGACACACGTTCATTCTCATTTGACCTTCTGCCAAGTTCTCAACTAGAGAGCATAATGATTGTCAAATCTCCCTCAGCAGAAATCCCTTCAGATTTTTCCGGCGGGTTTGTAAAAATATTAACCAAGAGTATGCCCGAGAACAATGATTTTACTATCTCATATGGTATGAACTTCAATACAGAAACTCAGTTTAACGATCATCTGTTTAACAGTTCATCACCTACTAAGAGACTCTCTTTTGAGCGAAGAATGGATAACTATGACACGGAGAGGGTAACGGATATTACTAAAAACGGATTCAATAACAACTGGAAAGTAAAGAGCCACCAGCCATTTCCTGATCAGAGGCTTAATCTGATGATGAACAGAAACTGGAGACTCAGTAACGAGTCATCCTTAGGGCTTGTTGCTGCAGTAAACTACTCTCACGGCTACCAGACTTATGAGGACATGCTCAATGCAAGGTTTGGAGTATATAATACTGTAAGCGACAAATCGGAATATATTTACAACTATCTTGATAATCAATATAGTATAGATGACAAGCTTGGCGTCATGCTTAACCTGACCCTGTTAAACAGAGGAGGGAAGATTGAATTTAGAAATATTTTTAACAGACTGAATAAAGAGAGGTTTACAACAAGAGAGGGGTGGCAGAATATTAGTGCTATGTACATTCAAGAGAAACAGGAGTACCTCTCGGCCTCCAGAACAACCTATACAGGCCAGTTTCTAGGTTCAGGAAAGGCAGGCAGAGGGGACTATGACTGGAACGCAAGCTATTCATACGCCGGTATGGATCAGCCGGACAGAAGAATCATCAACCGCGAAGAGAACAATATATATGGAGATGAGTTTTTTGGGCATATGGCTATTGACCAGAATGAGATATCAAGAGACTTCTCTGAACTTGATGAGCATATATTTGCTTTAGCTGCAAACTATACCCTGCCTGTACTGAACAGATTGCCCTCTCCGGCTGAGTTTAAAGCAGGTATATATGGAGAGTATAAGAGGCGAGATTACACCAACAGGCAGTTTTTCTACAGATTCAACAGTTATGGATTGCCAAGGGATTTTGTTTACAGAGATGTTGTAAACCAGATTCTGACAGAGGATAACTTTGGGCATAATAAGCTTTATATATACGAAGATACTGATAACAGAAACAGTTATCAGGGAGAGAACAGTATCGGAGCTGCATACGTCTCGTTTAAACTTCCGGTTGGTCGGTTCAATATGCTTGCCGGACTCAGGTATGAAGCCGGTCTTATGAAACTCACTCTATATGACAAAATCTATGAATTCTCAACATATGATAATAAATACAGCCATTCAAACCTCTTCCCATCTCTTAATCTCTCTTTCAATATAGACAGAAAAAGCCTGTTCAGGCTTGCATATGGATCTTCAGTAAACAGGCAGGAGTTCAGGGAGGTATCTCCTTCAGTCTATTTTGATTTTAACCTCTTCTCAGATGTAAAGGGAAATCCGGAACTAAAACAGGCTAAGATTCACAATGCCGATATAAGGTTTGAGCACTATCCTTCAGATGACGAATATATTACTCTAGCTCTATTCTACAAATATTTTAAAAATCCTATAGAGTGGACATATCTTGATGCCGGAGGTTCATATACTTACACATTTGAGAATGCTCTCTCTGCTCAGAATTACGGAGTAGAACTTGATATAAAAAAGAGGCTGGATTTCCTGGGTTTAAAAGGATTTACTTTTGGTCTCAATGCAGCTCTGATCTCAAGTGTGGTTGACTTTGATCAGGAGAGCTCTCTTGAGAAGGACAGAGCAATGCAGGGACAATCTCCATACATAGTAAACTCAACATTATACTATGATAATTCTCAGCTTGGAATTAGTCTGGGACTTCTTTATAACAGAATCGGAAGGAGGATTGTAGGCATAGGAAGAGTGGATACAGGTTCGGGAGCAAGTATAAATAACGATGTTCCCGATACATATGAGCTGCCCAGAGACATTATTGATTTTGTAGCAACAAAGAGCATAAGTAAAAAGGTTGAGCTTAGGTTAAGCTTAAGGGATATACTTAACCAGCCTGTAGTTTTTGAACAGTACCCGCGCTACATTGATGGGAATGGAGTAATTCAGAACAGGCGGCAGGTGGCAAAAAGCTTTAATCCCGGAGCAGGAGTCTATCTGGGAATAATGTGCAAATTTTAATTTATAACACAAATAATTTAAAGGGAAATGAAGAAGTTAATTTTATCTGCAATTGCAATTTTAACAATTGCTGCATCCTGCGACAAAGTTGAGCCTGTAAAACCTCCGGTGGAGGAGGGTGAGCAGATTCTCTATAATGGGAATCAGATAGGAAGTGGTGTTCAGGAGTTTGAAATCAAAGAGAACCACACACTTAAAAAAGGAACTTACCTCCTCAAGGGTTGGGTGTATGTAACATCGGGTGCAACGCTTACAATTGAGCCTGGTACTGTTATAAAAGGAGATAAGGATACCAAAGCAGCTCTTATTGTTGAAAGAGGCGGAAAAATTATTGCGCAGGGTACAAAAGATCTCCCCATTGTATTCACTTCGGCTCAGCCGGCAGGTTCACGAAAGCCGGGTGACTGGGGCGGTGTGATCATTTGTGGCAATGCATCTAATAACAAAAACGAGATGATTATAGAGGGAGGACCAAGGTCTAAGCATGGTGGAGATAATGATGCAGACAACTCAGGAGTACTTTCATATGTAAGGATAGAGTTTGCAGGGTATCCATTCAAGGCAGACCAGGAGATAAACGGCCTTACTCTGGGCTCTGTTGGTAACGGTACGAAAATTGACCACATTCAGGTCTCATATTCAAATGATGACTCTTTTGAATGGTTTGGAGGCACCGTGAATGCCAAATACCTTATCTCTTACCATGGATGGGATGATGATTTTGATACGGACTCAGGATTCAGAGGTAAGATTCAGTTTGGTCTGATTGTTAAGCACCCAAAAATTGCAGATAAGTCTATCTCAAACGGCTTTGAGTCAGATAACAACAGCGATGCTCCAAATCAACTTCCAATAACAAGACCTATATTTTCTAACATTACAATTATTGGCCCCGTTGGGCAGGACCCACAGTTTGTTAATAATACCTCATATATTAACGGAGGTGCATACAACCCAAATAATGGTTCAAAACTGGGTCAGCATCAGGCAGGAGTTCAAATAAGAAGGGGCTCAAATCTGCATCTCTATAATTCTGTTATAGCTGGTTTCCCGGTGGGATTAATGATATGTAACGACAAAGGATCACAAACGCAAAGTGCGGCTTCAGACGGGAGGATAGGGATTAAAAATATATATTTGGTAAACAGTGGTATATTGGGTAGCGATAAAGATGCGTCCTTTAAGGATTCTCTCTCTACTAATGCATCAACATTTGACAAAACAGCGGCAGAGTCTTTTGCATCAGGTTTTTTCAAACAGGCTTCAAATAAAAATCATATTTTTTCTGACTTAAGCGATATTGCACTAAAGCAACCAAACTCACTTTTGACCGGAGCTAACTGGGGGCCAACATCAACCTCTCCTCTTAAAGGAAAAAGCGGTCTGTTTGATGAGACTCTGCTAACCGACCAGTTTTTTGATAAGGTTGATTTTATTGGTGCATTCAGAGGCGACTCATCTTCAGACAACTGGACGTCCGGCTGGGCTAATTTCAACCCCCAGAATACAGTTTATTAACAGATACTATTCCTTGATCAGGCCCAGCTCTCTAGCTCTCTCCTCCATAAGAGCTGAGGCCTCTTCAATATTATTGCCAATCCTGCCGTCAAGGATGGCATTTTTTATATACTCTTTTATAATTCCTATCTCTTTGCAGGGGGAGAGGCCATATCTCTCCATTATAATCTCTCCTGTAATGGGATTTTGGAAATTTCTAACAGCATCTTTCTCCTCTACTTCAATTAGTTTTTGTCTTACAAGTTCAAAATTGTTTTTGTGACGTTTTACAATCTTGTCATTTTTTGAAGTAATGTCTGCTTCACATAGCATCATTAAGTCCTCAATATCATCTCCGGCATCAAAGAGAAGCCGCCTTACCGCAGAGTCTGTCACCTCTTCCTGAACTAGTGCTATAGGTCTTAAATGAAGCTGTACCATCTTCTGTACATACTTCATCTTTTCATTTAAAGGTAGTTTAAGCTGTCTGAATATTCCTGCAACCATTTTGCCTCCAAGATAGTCATGTCCATGGAAAGTCCATCCTACTCCCGGTTCATAGCTTTTTGTTGCCGGCTTTGCAATGTCATGCAGCAGAGCACCCCATCTTAGCCAGAGGTTGTCACTTTTTACCGCAAGATTGTCAAGCACCTGAAGAGTGTGAGAAAAATTCTCTTTATGCCCTCTGCCTTCAACAGACTCTACTCCCTTAAGCTTCACAAGTTGTGGCAATATTAGTTCAAGCAATCCAGTCTGGTCCAGCAGGTAGAATCCAACAGAAGGTTTGGGAGAGAGCATTATTTTGTTTAGTTCGTCTGTTATCCTCTCTTTTGATAATATCTTTATTCTCTCCCTGTTTCGTCTTATTGACTCAAGAGATTCATCTACAATAGTGAATGAGAGTTGTGTGGCAAACCTTATTGCCCTTATCATGCGAAGCGGGTCATCTGTGTATGTGGTGTCGGGATCCAGCGGAGTCCTTATAAGTCCTGCCTGAAGATCTGAGACTCCGGTAAAAGGGTCCACCAGTTTTCCGAAATCATCTTTCTGAAGGCTGAATGCTAGGGCATTAATTGTAAAATCCCTTCTCTTCTGATCATCCTCAAGTGAACCGTCCTCAACTATCGGCTTCCTAGATTCTGCTCTGTATGATTCCCTTCTTGCACCAACGAACTCAACCTCCATCTTGCCACTCTTTAGCATAGCTGTGCCAAAGCTCTTAAAAACAGTAAGATTGACTTGTAGTTTTGCAGCAACTCGCTCGGCGAGTTCTATTCCGCGGCCCTCAACCACAATATCAATATCTTTGCTCTCTCTACCCAGAAGCGAGTCTCTGACATAGCCTCCAATTACGAATGCTCGTGCTCCCAGGCTATCTGCCTCTTCGCTAATTATTCCGAATATTTTATTTCTGAGAAAGTTCATTGTAGTCTGGAATCTCTGATTTGTATTCAAATTTGCCGCTCTCAACATTAAGTGATGCAAAATATGTATCTCGCCCGTTTGTCAGCAGTATGTGCTTAACACCTAGTGAGGCATTATAAGTTAGTATTTGATCAAAAGTCTCTCTGGTTAACTTTATATAAGGGGCTTTGCACTCAGCAATCATAACAGGCATCCCCTCCCTGCTGTGAATGACAAGATCCCCCCTGAAACTTCTGCCATTCAGGATAATTGAAAACTCGCAGGTCATAAGTGCCAAAGGGTATCCCCTCTCTTGCGAAAGCATCTTTATCAGTTGCTGCCTTACATCCTCTTCAGGTGTAAGAGCAACTCTTTTTCTTCTTACCGGATCAAAAATTGTGGCTCTCATTATCAGCTACCTGCTTGAAGTGGCAAAGATATAAAATTTGCCCGTTATACCCTTTTTGTCTATTTTTAGACATTCTTAAATTATATATGGCAAAAGCGACTTCACAATCTACGTCTGAGAGTTTCAGGAAGATAACGGCAGAGATAAGAGAGGGCAAATTCAGAATGTTCTATGTTCTCTCAGGGGAGGAGCCCTATTATTCTGACATTATTTCAAAAGAGATTATGGATAAGGCTTTGACTCCGGAAGAGAGAGGTTTCAATCAACTTGTTCTTTACGGAGGCGATACTGACTCTCGTCAGATTGCAGAGGCCGCCAGAAGATTCCCAATGATGGCTCAAAGGCAGCTTGTAGTTGTTCGTGAGGCTCAGCTTATAAAAAATCTTGACCCGCTGGAGACTTACCTGAGGCAACCACAGCCATCCTCTATACTTGTACTTTCATTTACGGGAAAACAGCTTGACAAAAGGACGAGATTTTATAAAGCTGCTACTGACCCCAAAGCCGGATACTTCCTGGAGTCTGTGCAACTGAAGGATTATGAAATGGCGGGATGGATAAGCTCTTATATTGCTGAGAGAGGACTCTCAATTGAGGAGAGGGCAGCTGCAATGCTTGCTGAGTTTAGCGGAACTGAATTAAGGAGAGTCGCCGTTCAGGTAGATAAGATACTTCTCAACATGGAGAGTGGGGCAAAAAAGATTACAGCTGAAGACGTAGAGAAAAATGTAGGGATAAGCAGAGACTATAATGTATTTGAGCTCGCAAACGCACTCTCATTTAGAAATGCCGAGAAGGCATTCCGGATAGTTAAGCATTTTGCTCTCAATGAGAAACAGTTTCCTTTAATAATGATACTGGCCGGACTTTTCAGCCATTTTTCAAAATTGCTCAAATATCACTCGCTTCTTATAGCCGGAAATGGCAGAGTTAGCGATGCCGCTGCAATGAGTATAGGTGTATTCAGGTTTAATCAAAGAGAGATTGAGACAGCTGCCAGAAACTATCCTTTAAAACGTTGCATGTCTGCTATTGCGGTAATACGCAAGTATGACCAGATGGGTAAGAGCAATGAAGGAGGAGAGGCCTCAGATGGCGAGCTTCTTCAGGAGATGATATCAAGGTTGCTTAATTGATAAAAAGAGATTAGTCACAAATAATCCTCTTAACTCTTGCTGAGACGGAAGTGAATATTTCGTATGTGATTGTGTCCAGAAGGTTTGCCAGATATATTGCAGAGGGGTTCTCTCCAAAGATCGTAACTATATCCCCAACCTTTACATTGCAACCAGTTACGTCCATCATAAACATATCCATGCAGATGTTGCCTATTGTTGGAGCCATGTGACCGTTTATACTGAATGATACATTTCCGCGTCCAAGATGCCGGTTAATTCCATCTGCATACCCTAGAGGAATTGTTGCAATCTCTCTCTCCTCATGACCTATCCTTCCGTATCTTCCGTAACCGACGCTTCTCTCTCTTATTTTACTTACATTAATTACCGGAGCCTGAAGCTCAGCAGCAGGCATAAGATAACTGCTTCCATCAACATATGAGGAGCCATAAAGTCCGATGCCAAGTCTCACCATATCAAACTGACTCTCAGGATATCTCAGTATTCCTGATGAGTTAAGTATGTGTTTAATAGGGTTATAGCCCAAGCTTTGTGCAATAATGCCGTACATAGAAGAGAACTCCTCTATTTGATTGTGGGTAAAATTATCGTGAATAATGTACTCCGCTGATGATAGGTGTGAGAATACAGATTTAACATATATATAGGTATTCTCTCTGATAAAATCTGTTAGCTCCGGGAGCTGTTCTCTTCTGAATCCAACCCGACTCATGCCTGTATCTAGCTTGAGATGAATTGGATAACCCTTTTTTCCGGTCTTTTCGGCTGCTCTGATGAACTCTAAAGCCGTTTCAAATGAGGCTATACTGGGCTCCAGACCATACTCAATCAGCTCTTCAAAACCTCCGGTTCCGGGGGTAAGGATTATAATTGGTAACTTGATACCAGCTTTTTTTAACTTAATGCCCTCGCAGGGGAAGGCGACGCCCAGATAATCTGCTCCAAATTCTTCAACTAGACGGGATATTTCAATGTCTCCGTGTCCATATCCGTTTGCCTTGACAAGGACAAGTATTTTAGTTGATTCTGAGAGTTTTGAGTGATAATAATTGTAGTTGTGGAGCAGATTTCGCCTGCTGATTTTGAGGGTTGAATGATGCATTGAGAAATATTTTCAACCACAAAGTTATAAAATGTTTAAAAAAAAGTTTATCATATCAAAAAACTTTCTACATTTGCGCCCGAATTAACAAACAATCCTAAAACAATTATTAAAATGAAAGTAAAATCATTTTTCGCTCTTGCTGCTCTTAGCGTAGCACTTGTATCTTGCGGAACCAAAGAGGTTCCTGTATCAGAACAACTAGTAGGTCAGTGGACCGGTATGGATGCAATTACTGTTACAGTTCTTGATTCAACTGGCGCTCCTGTAACTCAGACAATGGAGGCTCCTGTAGAGTTTGAATACCTTGCAGACAGCACTTTCACTGCTATCGTTATGGTAAATGACAGCACTAATGTAACTCTTGGTGCAGTAGCAACTGTAGCTGACGCTCTTGTTAACTTTACAGGAACTATGAATTGCGCTCAAACTCTTGAGGTATCAGGTAATATCGTACTTCAGGGTGCTGACACTCTTGTTATCAACTACACAGGCGTTAACACAGAAGCTGGAATTACCCACGAAGGTAAAGCTCTTGTTGTTCGCAAAGCAAAAACTGAGAACGTAGAGGCTGCTCCGGCTCAGTAATCATTAGCCTTTGGCTATTGCATTGAAGCAGTGGCGACAAATTGGTTCGTAGGTGTCTTTTTCACCAAGTACAACCAGTTTGTCGCTTTTTGTTATTCTATGGGAGTGGTGAGCAAGATTGCCACACTTTACGCAGATTGCGTGAACTTTGGTTACATATTCTGCAACAGCCATAAGAGATGGCATAGGTCCAAACGGATTTCCGAGATAATCCATGTCCAGTCCGGCTACAATTACTCTGACTCCATTTGAAGCCAGTTGCTGACAAACCTCAATAAGTGAGTTATCAAAAAATTGCGCCTCATCTATGCCCACTACCTTAACATCAGATGCGTAAAGAAGAATGCTTCCGGGTGAATCAACAGGTGTTGAGCGAATAGAATTTGAGTCGTGAGAAACCACTTCAGAATCTGAATATCTAATGTCAATTTTAGGCTTGAAAATTTCAACCTTCTGGTTTGCAAATTTTGCCCTCTTCAGACGTCTGATCAGCTCCTCTGTTTTTCCACTAAACATTGATCCGCAGACCACCTCTATCCACCCATCCTTTTTTGCACTTTCTAAAAACATTTTGTTTACTTTTGTATAGTTGCAAAGATAATAAGAAGGATGTACAATTTTGAAAAAGTATCGGAAATAAAGGCTGTCATTTCGGCCCTTTTAAAGAACCTTGAATCTGCCGAAAATGGTAAGCCGCTACCCGAAACAAAGTGGGAGGAGATGATGATTCAGGCTGATATCATAAGGGAGAAGCTAATATCAATGAGAAGCCGGGAACTGAGAGATATGGTTGAGAGTATCTCTTCAAATGATGAAGTCAGAAGGGTAATGCAATCATTTGCTGAACTGAAAAGGGCCTTTGCAGATCTGCAGCTGAATGTCTCAAAATCAGTAATTCCGGCCCCAAATGCACAACCAAAGACAGAAGAGAAGAGGATTGAGGAGCTTGAGATGCCACGTGAACCAAAGGCGGAGCAAAAGCCCATTCTTTTTGAGGAGGAGGGTGATGAGATAGAATTATTCAGCGACGAAGAGGTGGTATCTAATATTCTGGATTCTGCCAGACACTCAAGACACTCCTGGAGGACAGATCTCCCGGGTACAAGAGTTGAAGACATTAAACAGGCAATCACGCTGAACGATAAACTCTACTATATAAAAGAGCTCTTCAATGACGACGAGGAGCAGTACAGATTAAGTATTGACAAACTAAATGAAATGCGAAATCTGAATGAGGCTGTTGATTATATTAGGGGGGCATTTCCTGAATGGGATGAGGACTCACCCGGAGTGTACAGATTTCTTATGATTTTAAGAAGAAGATTTGATGTCTAAGTTGATTATAGTACCGACGCCAATCGGCAATCTTGAGGATATGACCTACAGGGCCATCAGGGTTCTTCAGGAGGCGACTGTCATTCTGGCTGAGGATACAAGAACAAGCTCAGTATTATTAAAAAGATACAACATAGGCACAAAAATGGAGTCCCACCACAAATTCAATGAGCACAGAAATGTCACATCAATTGCGGACAGAATTGAGTCGGGAGAGACCATTGCTCTTATTTCAGATGCAGGTACGCCGGGGATATCTGATCCGGGATTTCTTCTGGCAAGGGTGTGCAAAGAGAGGGGAATTGAGGTGGAGACACTGCCCGGACCCACAGCGTTTGTGCCTGCAATAGTTAATTCGGCCTTGCCAATGGACCGATTCTGCTTTGAGGGATTTCTTCCATTAAAGAAAGGGAGGCAGACAAGAATGAAGGAGCTTTCACTTGAGAGCCGAACCATGGTGTTTTATGAGTCACCCTACAGATTGGTGAAAACGTTAACCCAACTTGGAGAGTATTTTGGAAGTGAAAGGATGGCCTCTGTTTCAAGAGAGATTTCAAAAATTCATGAAGAGAACAGAAGAGGCACTCTGAGTGAGTTGGCCCGATGGTACACTGAGAGAGAGCCAAAAGGGGAGATAGTATTGGTTGTGGAGGGGAGAAGAGAGTAGTAATTTAATTTTATTAAAAAAGGAGGAGAGTGATGAAGAGGAGAGGGGAGATGTCAAGATCTTATGCAAGAGGCATGACGATCTTGATTTTTTTTATTCTGGCGGTACAGACTGCAATTTTTACAATTAAGAGTTATGAGCAGACACAGATTAGCACAACAAGGGACCCGGTCCCTGTTAGCCAAACAGAGGCGGTAGAAGAGAATCGGTCAGAAAGAGGGGGGAAAGCTATAAATCAGAAGCCTGACAAAAAATCAAAGGCAAGTATTAAGCCAGATAATTTTCACGCCGCAAAGGATGATAATAATGCAAAAGAAGATGGGGTTATTCGTGAAACATATGTCCCGGTTGACATTAAAGCCATCAGAAGCGATATCAGGATTGAACTTAATTCTGCAGATTCGGCAGAGCTTGTATCACTGCCGGGGATAGGTCCCTTTTATGCTGCAAAAATTCTTGATTACAGGAGGAGGCTTGGAGGATTTGCATTTAAAGAGCAGCTTATGGAGATATATGGAGTAGATAACGAACGATTTGCATTATTCAAAGACAGAGTTTGGGCAGACACAACAAAAATTAAGAGGCTGAGGTTTTCTGAAGCAAGTCAGGAGGATCTCTCTGCAAATCCGTATATTGGGGCATATACTGCAAGGGCTATTGTAAAGTACAGAGAGGTTGAGGGTAGCTCGGGTTTTAACCTTGCCTCTCTGGTTGCTAACAGGATTATAAAGGCTGAACTGGAGAAAATTCTCAAATATTATCTTGAGTGATTGAGGATTTAATATCTTTGCGTTCAACTAACCAAATAATATTCTTATTAAATGAGTATTGTCAGATGTAACAATGTGGTTAAGAGATTTAACCAGTTCACAGCGCTTGACAGTGTCTCTATTGATGTGCCGGAGGCATCCATTTTTGGACTTCTGGGACCAAATGGAGCCGGTAAAACAACACTGATCAGGATAATCAATCAGATAACCATGCCGGATACAGGCGAGGTTCAATTTAAAGGAAGGCCTATTCAACCCTCAGATATTGCCTATATAGGATATCTTCCTGAAGAGAGGGGACTCTACAAAAAGATGAAGGTTGGAGATCAGGCAATGTATCTAGCCAGATTAAAAGGCATGAGCCACTCTGAGGCATCATCTGAGTTGAAAAAATGGTTTGTCAAGTTTGGCATACAGGCATGGTGGAATAAAAAAGTTGAGGAGCTGTCAAAGGGTATGGCTCAAAAGGTGCAATTCATTACAACAGTTCTTCATAAACCATCTCTTCTAATTCTTGATGAACCATTCAGCGGATTTGACCCTGTCAATGTGCAGCTTATAAGAAACGAAATTTTGGATATGAAGGCTAACGGAGCCACTATAATTCTCTCAACCCACAATATGGAGTCAGTTGAGGAGCTCTGCGATAACATTGCCCTTATAAATAAATCTAAGCTGATTCTCTCCGGAGGACTTGATCAGATCAGGAGAGATCACGGCAAAAGCGAGGTGGAGATAATCTACAGAGGATCAGGAAGCTCTTTAGCTACTTTGGACTCTCTGTACAGAGTTGTATCTGACGAAGAGCATAAAGGTGGGAGGAGAGCCGTTCTAGATGTAAATAAAGGGGTTGCCTCATCTGCTGTACTTGGGGAGCTTATAAGAGAGGCAGACATTGTCTCGTACAGAGAGCTTATCCCGAGGATGAACGACATTTTTATCAAACTTGTAAGCTAGGTGAAGAATATGAATAAAAGTAAATTGTTTCTCATAATATCACGAGAATTTTTAATAAGAGTAAAGAAGAAATCCTTTATCTTTCTTACCATTCTTACTCCCGTCTTTTTTGCAGCACTGATGATTCTGCCTACAGCAATAATGATGATGTCGGAAGGTGAGAAGGGGCAGAAAATTTTGCTGGCAGATCCATCCGGAATAACCGCTGGTTTCTTTGAAGATAACGAAGAATTTATCTGGACTTATGATAACGATACCCCGGTAGAGGAGCTGAAAAAAAGTTTCTCAGACAATGGTTTCCTGGCGCTGATTGATATATCGGCTCCGGACACACTTCTTAATGTATCAGTTTCAGCCTACTCAAAAAAGCAGCTAAATGTAGATGCAAAGGGCAAAATTGAAGGAAATATTAAGAGAGCCGTTCAGAAATTGAAGCTGGACAAGTATAATATTGAGAACCTTAACGATATAGTCAAAGATCTTAATACATCTATCTCGCTTAAAACCTTTACTCTTGACCAGGAGGGCGGAGAGAAAAGATCAATGGTTGAGATATATATGGGCATTGCATATGTGTGTAGCCTGCTGATTTATATGTTTATCTTTATGTTTGGCTCTATGGTGATGAGAGGGGTAATTGAGGAGAAGACAACAAGGATAGTTGAGGTTATAGTCTCTTCAGTAAAACCTTTTGAGCTAATGCTTGGTAAAATACTGGGTGTAGGCTCTGTTGCTCTTCTTCAGTTTACAATCTGGATATTGCTCTCAGTTGGAATTGTAATGGGAGCTCAGTCAATTATGGGCGGAGATACCTTAGCCAAATCAACAGAGATGACAAAGAGTATTGCCACTACTCAGGGTGAGGATATAGCAGCAGTAACACAAGCTCTAACAGAGGATGCGACTCCTTTTCAGGAGATTATGAGTGCTCTTGGAGCAGTAAACTTTACCGAGATAATAATCGCATTTCTCGCATACTTTATTCTGGGCTACCTGCTCTATGCAGCTCTTTTTGCAGCAGTTGGATCTGCAGTTGATAACGAGGCAGATACTCAGCAATTGGTTCTTCCTGTCACAATACCTCTTATTATTGGTCTTTTTCTGATGATGCATACATTCCAACATCCGGGGAGTTCTCTCTCATTCTGGGGTTCTATGATACCTTTCACTTCACCTATGGTAATGATGGCAAGAATCCCATTTGGAGATGTTCCTCTGTGGGAGCTGGGACTCTCTCTGGCACTTCTGCTTGGCACCTTCCTGTTTATGACATTTGTCTCAGGAAAAATTTACAGAGTAGGAATTCTTATGTATGGAAAGAAACCAAATTGGAAAGAGATTGTTAAATGGTTAAAGTACTGATTGCGAAAAATTAATTTTTTAATACGATGAAATTGAAAATAAGAGCTTTTCTGATTCTTTATGCAGTGCTGTTCATTTTTTACAGCCCGGCCAGTGCACAGGAGCTTAGGTTTGAGTGGAAGGGCAGCCGGATATTGATGGATAGCACCCTAAATAAACCGGAAGAGCTTAAGGTTAAAGAGATTATAGGGCGTTACAAACCCCTTATGGACTCTAAGATGCAACAGGTCATAGGCGCTTCAGATAAAGAGATGAGGTCTGGAAGGCCAGAGTCACTACTCTCAAATTTTGCAGTAGATGCACTGCATGAGTTTGCCCAAAAGAGAAGTGAGGGAGGTGTTGACTTTGCACTTACAAATTTTGGTGGCATAAGAGCCTCCCTACCGGCAGGTGATGTAAGGCTATATGATATATTTTCAATTTTTCCTTTTGAGAATTATGTAGTAATACTTGATCTGGAGGGGAGGAGCGTAAGAAAATTGTTTGAATCTTTTGCAAGAAACAGGGTAGAGGCCTTTTCAAATAGCGTCAGACTTATAATTGATGAAGAGGACGGAGAGATTGAAGAGCTTCTTATTAATGGAGAGAAGGTGTCCGATTCAAAAATTTACAGAGTGGCTACAATAGATTTCCTGCTGAGCGGAGGTGATAATGTTGTTGCCCTTAAAGATGCAGTAAAGGTAGAGGAGACGGGAGCTCTTATAAGAGATGCAATTATTGAAAAAATTAAAATGCAGACGGCTGCAGGAGAGAAGATCTCTTCGGCCATCACAGGGAGAGTGAAATATGAGGACTAAAAGATTATTTTTCATGGCTGCCACATCACTGCTGTTAGCAGTCTCTTGTGGCCTGAAGGCTCAGGATCTGGTTATTCTGCATACCAATGATACTCACAGCAATATTGAGACTCTGACCTCAGGCAGAAATGCCGGATTCGGAGGTGTTCAGAGAAGGGCAAACTATATTGCTTCAGTTAGAAACGAGAGCAAAAATGTTCTGCTATTAGACGCGGGTGATTACAATCAGGGAACGCCATATTTTACCCTTTTTGAAGGTGAGGTAGAGATAGAGCTAAAGAATGCAATGGGATATGATGCCGTTTGTTTGGGCAATCACGAATTTGACAACGGAGTTGACCACCTTGCCAACAGGCTGAAACGGGCAAAATACCCAACACTTTGTGCTAATTATGATTTTTCAGGAACTCCGCTTGAGAAGGTGGTTAAACCCTATGTAATAATTAAAAAAGGGGGGAAGAGGATTGGAATAATTGGTGTAACTCTGGATTTGAAAGGGTATGTAGCAGAAAAATCAAGAGAGGGTGTTGTGTACAAAAATCCTGTTCCTATTGTTAATGATCTTGCTGATATGCTGAAAAACAGACGTGGATGCGACCTTGTTATTGTGTTAAGCCATCTGGGATATGACGGAGGTACACCTCAGAAGCCAGCTGATAAGGAGCTTGCTGCACTAACGTCAAATGTTGATATTATTATTGGAGGCCACTCCCATACTTTTATGGAGGAGCCGGAGATAGTAGAAAATAAAGACGGTAAAGGGGTTATAATTAATCAAATGGGTGCTGCTGGTGTTTATGTAGGCAGACTGGACATTTCACTAAAGAAGTAGTCCTTAACTAATATTATTAAAAACAGGAGATATCCCTACTTATTGTAGAGATATCTCTTAATTTTTTGAGTGGCTGTCTTTTCAAATTGTTGAGGAAAATCTTTAATCAGAGCAATCTTTGAGAATTTATTCACTCTTGAGTTGACATACTCATAAACCTCTCTTTTAAGCTGCTCCATCTTCTCATGGAATATTTTAGTCGCCTCATCCCTGGTCTCCTCGTAGGTGTGCATCAGGATATCCTTCTTCTCGTAGTACATGGAAATCGCCTCCTCCTTCATATCCTGCAGAGCTTTTATCTTGTCGGGATTAAAGTGTACCAGTGCCACTAGTTTCCCTTTATATGAGGTTACAATTGACTCTGCTACCATAGGGTGTGCATTAATTACTGATTCAATCTCCTCCGGATATATATTCTCTCCGCTAGGCCCCAATATCATATTTGAAAGTCTGCCCTTAATGAACAGACGTCCTGTCTTATCAATTATGCCAAGATCTTTGGTCCTGAAGTAGCCATCACTGGTAAATGCCTGCTCTGTAGCCTCTGGGTTTTTGTAGTATCCCATCATAACATTGGGACCTTTTGCCACTATTTCTCCCTCTCCGTTTTCAGGATTTGGGTTGTCTATTCTGAGCGTAACTCCGTGAATTGCAGGTCCTGTTGACTGCCATTTAACCCATTTACCTACAGCACCTGCTAATAAAGGAGATGTCTCTGTAAGTCCATACCCAATTGCATAAGGGAATTTAGCCTCTAGTAAAAATCTCTCTACTACGCCATCCAGCTTGGCACCCCCTACTCCGAAAAATCTTATTCTTCCACCAAAGGTCTTCATAAGTTTTTTGCCGGCAACTCTGTGAAGAATCTTTCTTCCCGGAGTTGTGGAGTATATTGCCTTGACAATAGGTGAGGCAGTGAATTTAGGCAAGACACTATTTTTGTATATCTTCTCAATAATCAGTGGAACGCTCAACATTGTTGTAGGTCTTGTTTTTGCCAGAGCCTGAACCAACAGTGATGGAGTAGGGGCCTTTTCCATATAATAAACGGAAGATCCGCTCATCATAGGGAGCATCATACTGAGACTATTCTCCATTGTGTGAGAGAGTGGAAGCACAGATAACCATACATCCCACTCAAAGCTTGGCCTCAATATGGCTGCTGCGTAAAGGTGGGAGCATAGATTCCTGTGGCTAAGCATAACTCCCTTTGAGTTACCTGTTGTTCCTGAAGTATATATGATAGAGGCCAGATCTTCACTGTCAGGAGATTGAACCGCTTCTGCGGGTTTCGCTCCGGCAGAGTGCACTATCTCCAGTGTGTCCATATTAATTACCACCTTTAATTTGGAAATCCTATCCTGCGACACTTTATGCATCAACCTTTCAGAAACAATAAGAGCCTCGCTTTCTGAATGCTCCATGACATTTTCAATTTCATTTTCTGAAAAATCGGGCAGCATAGGAACTGCTATTCTGTTGAATGCAACAGCCGAGAAATATGCTACAGGCCAGTTGGGCATATTCTGTCCAAGTATGGCTACCTTTGCCCTGTCACCTACTCCAGACTCTAGTAAAAGGCTTTGTACTTTGTATGTTTGAACTCCTAATTCTTTGTAAGTGTAATTAAGACCATCAATATATGAGAATGCTTTATTGTCTTTGTATCTGTCTGTACTAAAATCAAATAAGTCTTTTAGCGTATTAAATTTCCTTGTCTTCTCCATCTGTGTTTAAAATGTACGGGTGTAATACAGCAATAATCATTCCAAATCACTTCCGGGTGTGAATTTTTCCGGATGTTTACCAACAACTCCCTTATCTTTATAATATTGTCGGATCCGTTTAAGATCTCCCTGAACATCGTCTGTTAATTCAAATTTTTCGCCTCTTCCAATCTCTTTTCTTTTCCAGTCAAAGTATCCCAGATAAACAGGTACATTTGCAGCTCTGGCAATTGTATGAAATCCTGTTTTCCACCTTTCTGTAGCCTTTCTGGTTCCCTCGGGAGCAATTGCAAGATGGAGAATCTCTCTGCTTTGAAACTCCTTTATAACCTGAAGTACAAGATTGGCACCCTTACCCTGTTTGACAGGTATTCCTCCTAATGCTCTTAACGGTCTGCCAAATGGCCATCTGAAAAAGCTGTCCTTAACCATTACGTAAGCTTTGTGCCCCTCTGAGTTATAATACAAAAGAGATATAATAAAATCCCAGGCAGATGTATGTGGTACCCCCAGAATTATGCATTTAGGTTCAGGTACTGGTGGTTCCATGACTCTCCACCCCATTATTTTCAATAAAAGTTTTAAAAATTTCTGCATATCAGTATTCAAAATATTCTTTACAAACTACTCAATCTGATCTCCGGATGTAATTTTAACTGCAAAATACTGGATGGCTGCAGGTTGTCCAGTTGCAACGGAGTATGTTTTATATCCACCGGATAGATTGAATACATTTTCAAACCCATTTTGCATTAATATTCTTGATGCAAGATATCCACGCATTCCAACCGCACAGTAAACAATAATTCTCTTATTGTCAGGGATTTCATCAAGTCTGAATCTTAGCTCATCAAGTGGAATATTGACAGATCCGGGTATTGTAGCAACCTTATTCTCTTCAGCAGTTCTTACATCAATCAGTATATCTGTTTCGCTATTTAACCTCTCAATCTCTCTCCAGGAGGCAATTTTCACACGCCCTTTTAGAATATTATCTGCAACAAAGCCCGACATATTTACCGGATCTTTTGCTGATGAGAATGGAGGGGCGTATGCGTGCTCAAGCTCCATCAAATCATATATAGTGCCTCCGCTTTTTATTACCGAGGCAAACATCTCAATTCTTTTGTCAACACCTTCAAAACCTACTACCTGAGCTCCTAAAAGTCTTCCGTCTCCCGGAGAAAAGGCTATTTTGATTGAGAGAGGAAGAGCATTTGGGTAATAACCGGCATGTGAAGCAGAGTGGGTAAAAGAGTCAATATGGGGAATTCCATCTCTCTCAAGAGCTTTACCGCTCAAACCCGCAGATGCCACAGTAAGGTCAAAAACCTTAGCAATTCCAGTCCCTATTGAACCGGTGTACTTTGAAGTGTTGCCCAGCACTATATTATCTGCCGCTATTCTGCCCATTTTGTTGGCAGGTCCGGCCAACGGAATAAGCGATGCATTTCCGCTAACAAGATTCAGGACCTCAACAGCGTCTCCAAGTGCATATATATCTTTGTCGGAAGTCTGAAGGTACTCATTGACCTTGATCCCGCCTGTTCTTCCAAGCTCTAGTCCGGATTCTCTGGCCAGCACAGTATCGGGCTTAACTCCGATGCTCCAGATTACCATATCGGCAAATATCCCTTTTCCCCCCTTTAGCACCGCCTCAATATAGGAACCACTCTCACGAAACTCCTCAACGCTCTCTCCAAGGTGTAGTTTAACACCTTTAGCCTCAAGTTCAAGATGAACAATGGAGGCCATTGAGTAGTCCAGTTGAGCCATTACCTGCGGAGCCATCTCAACAAGGTCAGTTTTTATCCCAAGATGTCTTAGATTTTCAGCCATCTCCAGACCGATAAAACCTCCTCCTACAACTATTGCACTTCTGATGCTGTTATTCTTAATATAGTTTTTGATTTTGTCTGTGTCGGGCACATTTCTGAGGGTAAATATTTTATTACTCTCAATACCGGGAACCGGCGGTTTAAGAGGCTCAGCCCCGGGAGAGAGTATAAGTTTGTCGTAATGCTCTTTTACGACCTCTCCGTTTGACAGATTCTTAACAAGTATGCTTTTTTCCTCTCTGTCAATTGAAAGAACCTCGGTTTTGATCCTTATATCAATATCATACCTGCTGGTAATACCCTCAACTGTCTGTACAAAGAGCTGATCCCTTTCCGGTATTACATTCCCTATATAGTAAGGCAAACCGCAGTTTGCATAGGAGACATATTCCCCTTTCTCAAAAATTGTTATTTCTGCCTTTTCATCAAGTCTTCTCAGCCTTGCCGCTACAGTAGCACCACCTGCAACCCCTCCGACTATTAAATATCTCATCTCTCTATTTTAGCATATTCTTAAGATCAGCCCCAATCTCAAGGCTTTTTCCATTCATCTCCTCAATTTTTCTCTTTCCGTTCTCGGTGAGATAGAAGATCATCTGTCTCTTGTCCTCCTTACCCATCTCTCTTCTAATGAATCCCTTGACCTCTGTTGTGTTAATAATTCTGGATCCTCTGGAGCTTGAAAGCCCAATAAATTCGCAGATTTCATGAGCACTTCTTGGCGATCCCTCCTTAAGAGAGCAGAGCAGCATAGCCTCATTTATTGTTATTTCGTTTTTAGCCTGAAACTCTCTCTCAAATATATATAGAGTCCTGTACAGGTCTTTAATCTTGCATATCTCTTCCATAGTTCATTGCTATTACAAATAATCTTACAAATTAATACAAATTTAACAGATTCTGCAAAAAAATATTTTCCATTGGAAATTTGTTTTAATGGAAATATTATTTATTTTTGTGTGACAAATAATTTTAATACGAATAATTATATGAAATTCAGAAATCTTTCAATACTTGCTCTTTTGCTCGCTATGACTCTTCCGGCTTGCGGGTCAGGCAAAGGTAGCGAAAATAAGGCCGAAGCAACTTTAATGGAGACCCCGGCAAACTCAAAAGTAAAAACAATAAAGCTTACCAAAGCCGAATTTCTAAAGAAAGTTGTAAATTACGAAACAAATCCTAATGAGTGGAAATATTTGGGAGACAAACCTGCAATTGTTGACTTTTATGCAGACTGGTGCGGACCATGTAAAACATTGGCTCCAATACTCAATCAGCTCGCTGAGGAGTATGATGGAGAGATTTATATATACAAAGTGGATACAGAGGCTGAGAGGGAATTGGCGGCAGCTTTCGGAATACGCAGCATCCCTACTATGATTTTTATTCCTGTCGGAGAGGATCCTCAGGTTGCTCAGGGAGCACTCCCTAAAAATGTAATAAAAGAGGCTATAGAAAAGACACTTTTAAAGAGATGAAGAAACTTTGCGCTGTAAGAGATATACTTCGCTCCCTGACAGACTATGAGAACAGGTTTCATAAGGAGCACTCTCTATGTCTGAATGAGGGTATGGTCTTGTGCTGTCTGAAAGATAAGAGGCTTTCATCAGGAGAAATTGCAGAAGAGGTAAATCTGACATGCTCAAATACATCAAAACTGCTCAGATCTGTTGAGGAGAGAGGTTTTATCGTAAGAGTTCTGGGTGAAAGAGATAAAAGGCAGATGTACTTTGAGCTAACTCCCTCAGGAGTGACTAAGTTGATGGAGATTGAGAGTGATGACATTGAGCTCTCAGACCCGCTTGGTCCCATTGTAAAACAATTAATTTAAGAAATTATGGAGATGTTTATAAAGAGCGAAAGCAGATATAATATTATAGAGAGTGCGTCTAAAATTGAGAGTGCATTGACAGAGGCAAACTGGAAAATTATGCACGTACATCATCTGCACAACTCTCTGAAAAATCACGGTTATGAAGTATTACCGGTAATAGTGATGGAGGTTTGCAGACCCGACTACTCTGTAAGGATGCTCTCTCTGGATAATGAGAGGATTTACTCCTCACTTATGCCTTGCAGATTGTCAATATTTAAAACCTCAGACGGTAAAACATGGATATCAAGAATGAACTCAGGAGCACTGGCTAAGGAGGCCGGTGGTGTAACAGAGGAGGTTATGACTCTTGCTTTTGAAGAGATTGAGAAAATACTGGCGCCCTTAACTAAATAATCACACTATTATGAAAAAATTTTTACTTGTAGGAGCTCCTGTAAAGGAGGGTATAGGTTCAGCAGGTTTGCTGATTCTTAGAGTTGCTGCCGGGTTGCTTATGATGACTCATGGCTGGTCAAAAATTCAAAATTTTGAAGGGATGGTGCAAAGCGGTTTTGACCCTATTGGACTTGGTGCCGGCCTATCAGTAGTATTACTTATAGGTGCAGAGTTTGTTGCAGCTTTGTTCATAGTTCTGGGATTTTTGACAAGGCTCTCTGCAATACCACTTATAGTAGCAATGAGTGTTGCCGCTTTTGTAGCTCATGCAGCAGATCCTCTGCAGGTTAAAGAGTTGTCACTGCTCTACCTTACAGTTTTTGCAGCTCTGTTTGTAACAGGAGCTGGAAAATACTCAGTGGATTCGCTTTTGTTTAAAAAGTAGAAGAGTGGGTTAAACCCACTCCTCTTTAAGAATCTCTCCCTTGATAGACATTACCATAACCTTTAGCGGGATATTTCTGGAAGCAAGCTCTTTTGCCCTTTTTGCAATCTGGAGAAGTCCGCCGCAACAGGGTACCTCCATTATTAGCACAGTCAAAGTATTGATCCTGGACTGATCAATCATGGCTACCAGCTTTTCTACATAGGTGTTCAGGTTGCTGTCAAGTTTAGGGCATGCAATTGCAAGGGCTTTGTTTTTCAGGAATGTCTGGTGAAAAGAGCCGTGTGTAAAAGCTGAACAGTCAGATGCAAGAAGCACATCTCCGCTCTGGAAATAGGATGCGGCTGGGTTAAGCAGATGAAGCTGGACAGGCCACTGTTTAAGCTCGCTAAGGTTTGCATTTGATTGAAATGAGATACTCTGCGCCGGAGCAGGTACTGGAGCCGCACCTCTGAAATCCCTCTCCATTGAACCGGGGCATCCGCATGCCATACCTTTCCCTTCCGGAGATGAATCAGGCTCATGATGATTAAAGGCAACAGCCGGCGATTCTGCAATTTTAGAGAGGTCAATCTTGAAGTTATTGTTTCTGCACCACTCTACACCCTGGTTGAACCACTCAATCTCCCCGTGATTCTTCAGGTGCTGAAGATGAGCAATCACAACTCTTTCACCTTTAACATGGATCCGCTCCATGACTGCTTCTTCACTGTATGGCTCTGTCTCCTTCTCAATAAGTTCAATTGCCCCAACCGGGCACTCACCGATGCAGGCTCCAAGACCATCACAGTAAAGATCACTAATCATCACAGCTTTGCCCTCAATAAGCTGAAGGGCTCCCTCATGGCAACCCTCTACACAGTTACCGCATCCGTTGCAAAGATCTTCATCTATCTTAATTACCGTCCTTTTCATATTTTATTGTATATTTATATGGCGCAAAATTAGGCACCCTTTTTATTAAAAAGTGTAATAGTTGAAACAGTTTTGAAAAATGAAGAGATATATTCCCCTAATCCTTTCCCTATTCGGACTATCATGCTCAACAACCCATATTGCTCTTGAATCTCAGGAGACATTTGATTTAAAAAGATATATGGGTAAATGGTATGAAATAGCCAGACTTCCAAATAAATTTGAGGAGGGGCTTGAGGAGAATACTGCCTTTTATGAATTGAGGGAAGATGGAGATGTAACTGTAATAAACCAGGGGAGGGTTGTAGCGAATAAAAGCAGGTACAAAGAGGTAAAGGGGAGGGCATGGGTGCCGGATCCAAATGAACCTTCAAAGCTTAAGGTGAGCTTCTTTTGGCCTTTCTCAGGAGACTACTGGGTGCTGAGGGTTGATAAGGATTATACAATAGCTTTGGTTGGAGATCCGTCAAGAGAGTACCTCTGGATCCTGGCCCGTGACAGAAGACCGGATCCAAAGGCAGTAAGTGAACTTAAAATCTATGCCTCAAGCCTTGGATATGCTGTTGAAAACATGATCAGCGGCCTCGCGGACTAGTTTGTCATCGGCTATATTCGGAATTGTTACTTGCAATTCCGGTGTTCTCTCCATCTCCCTTTTAATTGCAAAAATGGCTCCCTTGTTTCGTGCCCAGGCTCTTCTTGAGATGCCGTTATTTACGTCCCAGTGCAGCATGTTTTTTATTCTTCTGTCGGCATCTTCACTGCCGTCAATAACCATTCCGAATCCTCCGTTGACGACCTCTCCCCATCCGACACCTCCTCCATTGTGTATAGATACCCACGTGGCCCCTCTGAATGAGTCTCCTATTGCGTTATGAATGGCCATATCAGCAGTAAATGAAGAGCCGTCGTAAATATTTGAAGTCTCTCTGAATGGTGAATCCGTACCAGAAACATCGTGGTGATCTCTCCCAAGCACAATAGGGGCAGAGACCCTTCCCTCCCTGATTGCCCTGTTCATCTCAAGAGCAATCTTAATTCTACCCTCTGAGTCTGCATACAGAATCCTGGCCTGAGAACCCACAACAAGCCTGTTTGCGCCAGCCTCCTTAATCCAGTGAATGTTATCCTCCAGCTGACCAATGATCTCCTCAGGAGCACTCCTGGCAATCTCTTCAAGCACATTTGCTGCTATTCTGTCTGTCTCGGCAAGATCCTCCTCTTTTGATGAAGTGCATACCCATCTGTAAGGCCCAAACCCGTAATCAAAGAAAAGTGGTCCCATAATGTCCTGTACGTATGAAGGATATATAAAGGAGCCATCCTCATTTACAATATCAGCTCCAGCTCTTGAGGCCTCAAGCAGAAACGCATTTCCATAATCAAAGAAGTACATACCCCTCTCGGATAGCCGGTTTATTGCATTTGCATGTCTTCTCAATGTTGCCTGAACCTCCTCTTTAAACCTCTCCGGCTCGTCTGCCATCATTCTGTTTGACTCCTCAAAGCTTATACCGGCAGGATAGTATCCACCAGCCCATGGATTGTGGAGTGATGTCTGGTCGCTTCCAAGATCAGGATTTACCCCTGATTCTATAAACTTCTCCCATAGATCTACGATATTACCTTGATAAGCAAGAGAGACAGCCTCACCTCTCTCCTTTGCCTTAACAATTCTCTCCATCAGCAGGTTCAAATCTGTATAAACCTCATCTACCCAACCCTGAGAAAATCTTGTCTGAACCGCTTTGGGATTTATCTCGGCAATAACTCCGATTACCCCTGCAATTACAGCCGCTTTTGGTTGTGCTCCTGACATACCGCCCAGACCAGAGCTGACAAAAATCTTTCCGCTCAAATCCTTCTCTGATGGTTTTAATCTCATCCTTGCAGCATTTAATACTGTGATAGTTGTGCCGTGGACTATCCCTTGTGGCCCTATATACATGAACGAACCTGCTGTCATCTGCCCATATTGTGAGACTCCCAGTGCATTAAACCTCTCCCAGTGGTCCTTTGTTGAATAGTTGGGAATAACCATTCCATTTGTAACAACAACCCTGGGTGCCTCTTTGTGAGATGGATACAGCCCCATAGGATGTCCGGAATAGAGAACCAGTGTCTGCTCGTCGCTCATGGTAGCGAGATACTTCATTGTCAGGAGATACTGAGCCCAGTTCTGAAATACTGCTCCATTTCCTCCGTATGTAATTAGTTCATGAGGATGCTGAGCAACAGCATGATCAAGATTGTTGCTTAGCATAAGCATTATGGCAGCAGCTTGTTTTGATTTATGAGGAAAGTCGTCAATTTTTCTTGCTGATATTTTATATTTTGGCCTTAACCTATGCATGTAAATCCTTCCGTACTCCGCAAGCTCCTTTGCAAATTCAGGAGCAAGTATTGAATGCTGATTGTCAGGAAAATACCTCAGAGCATTCTTTATAGCAAGAATTTTTTCCTCTTTGGTAAGAATATCCTTTCTTCTAGGTGCATGGTTAACTGTCGGATCATATAGTGCAGGATCAGGAAGTGTGGAGGGAATTCCCTCCAGCACAGATTTTTGAAACTCTGTAAGACTCATAAAATGTTATTGTTTTTTACAAAGTTACAAAAAAAGAGCTGTGAATTTGCCAGGTATGAAAATAATCCCTACTTTTGCAGTCCTAAAAAAAGGAGGTGTTTTAGCGTGATTATAGTACCAATAAAAGAGGGCGAAAATATTGAAAGAGCGCTGAAGAAATTCAAGCGTAAATTCGAGAAGACCGGAACCATCCGCGAGCTTAGAAGCAGAAAGACTTTTGTTAAAAACTCTGTAAAGCGTCGTGATGAGATTAAGAAGGCTATATATGTTCAGTCGCTGAGAATTAACGAGGAGTAATTTCTCGTACACCCCTGCCGTAGATTCGGACAGATATGAGATGCGCTGAGGTTTACCTCGGCGCATCTCTTTTTTTGCTTGTTTAATTCTTAGTTTTTTTGTAAATTGGTTGCAAATTAAGAGAAGATGGTGGTGGAGGACTTCATAAGTTATATTGGAATCCAGAAGAGGTATTCTGCAAGAACGTTGCAATTGTACCGAGAATATATAAATGATTTTAGAGAGTTTATATCTCCGGCGGATGATGGTGAATTCATTAAGGAGTTGAAATCTAACGCAATAAGAGGATTTGTTGCCACTTCGCTTGACTCAGGGCTTAATTCCAGAACAGTTAATTTGAAACTCTCTGCAATAAGCAGCTTCTGTAACTATTTGTTAAAAAAAGGATTAATAGAGTCAAATCCTGTTAATAAGGTGCCCAGACCAAAGACTTCAAAAAGATTGCCCCACTTCTACACAGAGGGTGCCATCTCTGACTATCTGTCTAGCAGTATAGATGATGGAGATTTCTTTGCCCTGCGTAACAGAACAATAGTTCTTCTGCTTTACTCTACGGGAATGAGAAGGGCAGAGCTTGCCTCACTTTGCTTATCGGACTGGGACAGAGGGAGGAGAGTTATGAGGGTGAGGGGAAAGGGCGACAAAGAGAGGGAGATCCCGGTAACCAGGGAGCTGGATAGTATGTTGTCAAGGTACCTTAATGAGATGACAGAGCTCTACTCTGATAACACTGAATCCAGGCTTTTTCTGACAGATACAGGACAACCTTTATACCTCTCATTTGTTAATAAAGTAGTGAAAGATGAGCTGTCAAAGGCTCCGGGTTTTACTGGAAAGAGGTCTCCCCATATGCTTAGACACTCAATCGCAACGCACCTTTTAAATAATGGGGCAGATTTAAACAGCATCAAAGAGGTACTCGGACACTCTTCGCTTGCAGCAACCCAGGTTTATACGCATAATTCGTTCGAGCAGATGAAAAAGATATTTCTAACCGCTCATCCAAGAGCAAAAAAAGGAGGATAACATGGACATCAGGATTCAGTCACTCAAGTTTAACGCAGACCAGAAGTTGATCAACTACATTGAAAAGAAGCTCTCAAAACTCCCTAAGTTCTATGACGAAGTGTCAAAGGTAGAGGTTGTATTAAGTCTTCTCCCTGATTATGAAAACAAAAAGGTTAAGGTAATGGTGGATGTACCGGGCAATCAAATTGTCGTGGAGAGGCATTCAGATAAATTTGAGAAGGCGGTTGTGGAGTGCGTGGATGTCTTGAAAGATCTGTTGGTAAAGGCAAAAGAGAAGAGAAAAGAGCCATAGGCTCTTCTCTATTCCCAGAATAGTGAGAGAAATTCCTCTCCCTCTATATTTGAAATATAGTCGGAGAGGTTTATCTTTTCCAGCCTCTTCTTTAACTCTTCATATGAGTGCCGGCAGCCCTTAATATGATTCTCAAGTTCATCAGTCTCTTTTGTAAAAAAATAATCGCCAAAGATTTTCACCTCTTCAATCCTTCCCTTCTCCACCTTTAAATAGAGCTCAATAAGTCCGGCCGGGAATTTTACTACTTTTGAGTAAGTGTAGGCAGGTGACTCTCCGTAATTCCAGCTATCTCTGGAGTACTTACCCTCCTTCAGTTTCTCAATCTCTCTTAAATCCTCCTCTGTATATTTATACTCACTGTATCCGGACCTCTCTCCGGCAATAAAATTATGAAGATATTCAATGAAATTCTCAATTGGCATCTGCTCTTCAAGGTGCTCGGAAATATTGGTGACCCGGCCTCTGTTTGACTGTACAGATTTGCCTGTAAATTTCTCCGGTCTGGATGATAGAGCATTTGAAAGATCAGCCATTGAGGCAGAAAAGAGGAGAGTGCCGTGCTGTAAAAGCCTGTTTTTGTAGCGTGCAACAGCATTTCCTGAAAATTTTTTCCCATCAATAAGAAGATCGTTTCGCCCCTCCAGATATGCATTGACTCCAAGCTCTCTAAGTGCCTCAATTATTGGTTTTGTGAATCTGGCAAACATTGATGAGGTATCCTCACTGACAGTAACATTGTCAATAAAAGTAAAGTTTATATTCCCCAGATCGTGAAAAACAGCCCCGCCCCCTGTGAGCCTCCTTACAACTTTGATTCCGTTGCTCCTTACATATTCTGTATTTATCTCTGCAAAGGCATTCTGGTGGTGCCCGATAATAATTGCATTGTTATTCTGCCAAAGTCTGAAGATGGGAACACTTAGCTGTTTAAACAGATACTCCTCAGCCGCCAGGTTCCACCAGGGGTCAATGTTTTTATCAATTACGTAGTACATCTTTTTGTATTAACAGTTGAATCAATTTATATGCAAGATATCCGACAGCTATTCCGAATAGTGCTCCAAAGAGAACATCTCCCGGAAAATGCCTGCCAACATATATTCTGCTGTAGGAAACAATCAATGCCCATGAAAAGATCAGTAGCGTGTACCATTTTCTTTTGAATATTGCCGCTGTTAGCATTGCAAGGCCAAAAACATTTGCTGCATGGCTTGAAACAAATCCATAGCTAAACCTGTTATCCTCAATTACTCGTGCAATATTACAGGTTAGAGGATCCCATCCCGGTCTTAATCTGGAGACCATATATTTTATCTGGTTTGAAAAGAAGTCCGTAATGAAAAAAGTTGCCAGCAGAGCTATTACAATGGTAAATATTACCTTTTTATCTCGTTTCTTAAAAACGATTTTTCGCCTCTGTTGAGCTCCCTCCTCTCTCTTTGTTTCAATGCTGCAAGACCAGACAATGCAGATAACAATAGAGATGTAGAGGGGTAACCAGGGCAATCTGGCAGAGAACAGAGTCATTACCCGGTCCAGAAAGCCGGTATGCAAATCGTTAATAAACAGGAAGAGGTTCCTGTCCAGTTCCTCTAACTTGTCAAACATAAGATTCAGGTTTCTTAGAGCTCTTTATTGAGCATCTCCCAGAGCATATCCTTAAGCTGGATAATGCCCTTTCCTGTCACCGAAGATATAAAAATATGCGGAATTTTCCTTGGAAGTGTCTTTTTAATCTCCCTTTCAAGCTCCTCGTCCAGCATGTCAGATTTTGATACTGCCAAAAGGCGCTCCTTGTCAAGTAGTTCCGGATTGTACTGTTTTAGTTCATTCAGAAGAACTTTGTACTCCTGTTTAATATCTTTACTGTCAGCAGGTATAAGAAAGAGAAGCATTGAGTTGCGCTCTATATGCTTCAGGAACCTTAGTCCCAGCCCTCTTCCTGTATGTGCACCCTCAATTATACCGGGAATATCAGCCATCACAAAAGATTTGTGATCTCTGCACTCAACAATGCCAAGATTTGGTTCAAGGGTTGTAAATGCGTAGTCGGCTATCTTTGGTTTTGCTGCAGATACTGTTGAGAGGAGTGTTGATTTCCCCGCATTTGGGAATCCGACAAGACCAACATCTGCCAGAAGTTTTAGCTCTAGAATAAACCAGTTCTCCTCTCCTGGTTCACCGGGCTGAGCATACCTTGGAGTTTGGTTTGTTGCGCTTTTAAAAAATGCATTTCCCATTCCTCCCCGGCCCCCTTTGACCAGAATTCTCTCTTCACCCTCCTCCGTAATCTCAAATAGAACCTCTTTGGTATCAGAAACTTTTGCTACAGTACCCAGAGGAACATCCAGAATTATATCCTCTCCGTCAGCACCAGTGCAAAGGGATCCGCTCCCGGCTCCCCCGTGCTCAGCTTTGATATGTTTTCTGTATTTAAGGTGAATTAAAGTCCAGTATTGAGAGTTTCCCCGCAATATTATGTGGCCTCCTCTGCCTCCGTTTCCACCATCCGGCCCCCCCTTTGCCACGAATTTCTCTCTGTGAAGGTGCATTGAGCCCTTACCCCCATTTCCTGAGGCACAGAAAAGCCTTACATAATCTACGAAGTTTGAATTACTCATCTAATGATTTATCAATTATCTTGCATATATCCATAAAGTTCTCCTCCACTGTCTGATCCCCGTTCACAGCCTTGTATTTGCCCTGATTCTTATAGTAGGCGACAAGTGGCTCTGTAACTTTGTGATATGTCTTTATCCTTGTCCGGATAGTCTCAAAGTCAGCATCGTCTTTTCTCCCTTCAATATTGGCACGGTGCTGTATCCTTTTTATATTGACGCTGTCAGTAGTTTCAAGCGAGAGAACAGCATCAACTTTGAATCCAATCTCTTCAAGCATCCCGTCCAGTGCAATTGCCTGAAATGTATTTCTGGGGAATCCGTCAAGTATAAAGCCTCTCTCAGGAGTATCAGGATTGCAAATCTCATCTCTGACTATCCCTATTACCAGATCATCCGGAACGAACTCTCCCTTCTCAATGAGAACGGCTGCAATTTTGCCAATCTCACTCTTTTTAGCAATCTCTTTTCTAAGTAGCTCTCCGGTGGAGATATGCCTGAAGTTGTATCTTCTGGCAATAAGGGTGGATTGAGTCCCCTTACCTGCGCCCGGAGGGCCGAAAATTAAAAAGTATTTCATTATTGATTTGACGCTGTGTCCAAAACGTATATATCCTTGTATTGTCTTCCTATTTCATCGTAATCAAGCCCATATCCAACTATGAAGTCATTGGGTATCTTCATCGCAACATAGTCAATGGGAACATCTCTTTTGTATGCGTCTGGTTTAAGCAGTAGTGTGCAGACAACTACCTTTGCCGCACCAGCCTCTTTCAGCATACTGTAGAGCTCTACAATTGTAGCTCCTGTATCAACAATATCCTCCACCAGTACTACTGTCCTACCCTTTACATCTGTGTTAAGACCCAAAATATGCTTCAACTCTCCTGTGGACTCCACTCCTGAATATGATGATACCTTTATGAAAGAGAGCTCGCACTGGAATTCAAGATGTTTCATCAGATCAGATGTAAACATAAAGGAGCCGTTCAGTACAGACAGAAAGAGCGGTACATCTGCCTGGCTGAAATCTCTGTTCATTTTGGCAGCCAGCTCTTCAATGCTCTTCAGTATCTTATCATGCGGGATAAAGATGCGGAAAGATTTGTCATGTAGGGTGATGCGTTCCATAATTAAAAAAATTTGTGCTCGCGAAATTAAGTATTAATTTTGTCTTTTACCAATTTTTACAATTACACAGATGAATCCGTTAGTTAGCATTATTATGGGAAGTACCTCTGATATGGGGATTATGAAGCAGGCTGCAGAATTTTTAAATGAGATGGAGATTCCGTTTGAAATAAACGCTCTCTCAGCTCACAGAGTTCCTCAGCAGGTAATGGAGTTCGCCTCCGGCGCAGCAGACAGAGGAATCAAAGTAATTATTGCTGGCGCAGGCGGAGCGGCTCATCTGCCCGGAGTAGTTGCGGCTATGACACCACTTCCGGTTATTGGTGTACCTGTAAGGTCATCAATTTCAATTGATGGATGGGACTCTGTGCTCTCAATACTACAAATGCCTGCAGGAATTCCTGTAGCTACTGTTGCTCTTGACGGAGCAAGAAATGCTGCTATTCTGGCACTACAGATACTGGCAACCGGAGATTCGGCAAGAATGGAACAAATGGTTAATTTCAAAAGGGATCTTGCCAAAAAAATTGTAAAAGCAAACGAAGAGCTGGATGCAATAACATACAGCTTCAAGGTTCCAAGAAATAAGTAGAGACTTAATTATTTATTAAAATGTGGGGGAGATATGAGGCGAGGGATTTTAATCCTGCTCTGCGTAATGTGGAGCAGTTGTTACCTGTGTTTTTCACAAAATGAGTCGGCGCACGGATCTGCGCTGCAGCAGACCATCTTCAATCTGGATGAAGAGCTTAGTCAAGAGGCACTGGAAGAGCTGCTTGAAAATCCTTTAAGGATAAATTTTTCTTCGTTAAGTGCTTTTGAGGCATTTCCGCTATTCACCCGTTTTATGGCGGCATCGCTCTATGATTATATCAGCAAGAGCGGCCCGGTTATATCTTATTATGAACTTGCATCAGTTCCGGGTTTTGACAGAGATATTGTTGACTTTCTGGCTCCATTCATAGACCTTTCAGTCAGAAGAAGAGTTACTTTAAAAAGTCTTCCTGGGGCTATCTCTCAGGGGAGATCTCAACTCCTCATAAGAGGCTCAATCCACGCCGGAAGGCAGGATGGATACAAACCCATTTCAAAAGAGGAGCTGGAAAAGAGCCCGAACAGCAGATACATTGGACCGCCAGGCAGAGTTTACGGACAGTATAAATATGAGATTCCCGGCCTGATAAAGCTCTCCCTTATATCAGAAAAGGACCCCGGAGAGCATTGGGGAGACTACTTTGGGTACTCGCTCCAGACAGAGAATCTGGGAATAATTGAGAGAGTGGCTATTGGAGACTTTACTGCAAGATTCGGGCAGGGTCTTGTTTTGTGGAATGCCCCATCGCTCTTCTCATCATCATCAACGAACCTCCTTAAGTATGAGTATGGTATAACATCATACTCCTCAACAGATGAAAACAGGGCTTTCAGAGGTATAGGTTTATCTTCAGAGGGCCGGATGGGTAGATTATCTCTTCTTCTTTCCGCCAGAAATATTGATGCCAGGGTTGTTGAAGATGGATTTACCTCTATACTTACAACCGGGCTCCACAATACGAGAGCCACTATGGAGAGGAGAAGAAACCTGGGATTTAATTCTATAGGGGCCAATTACTCTTTTGCATTTTCTAAACTAAAGGTTGGAGTTACGCTGGCAGGTTATAGTTACTCGCATCCTTATGCAGGAAGAGATTCTTCCCAGATAGAGAGGCAGAGTGCATTTGGAAATATTGGAGGTAATGCCGGATTAGATCTGTTTGCCCATCTTGGAGACTTCAGACTTTTTGGAGAGGTTGCATCTGATTTAACTCTAAATCCTGCTTTAATTGCCGGATTTGTTTGGAGAAAAAGTTACTCTTTAGATCTATCCTTTGCAATAAGATACTATTCAGACAACTATTTTTCTCCACTCGGAGGAGCCATAAAGCGAGGCGGTAATTTAAGAGGCGAAATGGGGGCAGACCTGATTGCCAACTACAGAGGCAAGGGGGGGCTCTCAGCCAGAGGGTGGTTTTATTATACTCGTGGTATGAAGTTCCCAAAGTGCGGAGCGGAACTTATCTCTCCTGTCGGAGGACAGTTTGAAATACTTGTCAGGGCCGATGCCAGAGAGGAGAGGTACTCCTTAAGGCTTCAGACAGAGTGGGGGCGGGGAAGGCAAATTTCACTCTCTGTCAGGGGAGAGGGTAATATATCGGAAGTGAAGGGGAGTAACGAATTTGGGTGGATGGTATTTGCCGAGACTGTTGCTAAGCTACCCTCGGGTTTTGCCGATGCCTCAGCACGAATTGCAATATTTAATACTCCGTCATGGTCAAACAGGATATACGCCTACGAGAGAGATATTCTCTATGGTTTCTCTGCGCCTGCTCACTATGGAAGAGGATTCAGGTATTACCTCAATATTCATTTAAAATGTTTTAAATGGATGGATGTATGGTTTAAAGGATCTTTATGGAGATATACTGACAGAGAATATACAGGAGAGGGCCCCTCTAGGATGGAGGGACCCTCATTAGCTGAACTTAAAGCTGAAATGAGATTCAGATTTTAGAGAGGCTTTATTTTAATCTTCTTTCCGGGAAGGATTTTACTGTTCTTTGTAAACCCGTTAAGTTTCATTATGTCATTCAAAGTTACTCCGTCAAACTTACGGGAGATCTCCCAGAGTGTATCACCCTTTTTAACCGTGTACATCAGATAACCTCCTGATGAAGATGATGCGGATGAATTTGAAGTAGTGGCAGAGGTTGTTTTTGAAATTGAAGAAGATGATGAAGCTGACGATGTTCTGGTTGCAGAAGTTGGCTCCCCGTTTTTGTGTATAGCGAGCCTTTGTCCAATTCTGATGTTGCTCTTAACTCCGTTCCATCTTTGCAGGTCTGACAATCTCACCCCGTATCTCTGTGCAATTCTCCCCAGCGTCTCCCCTTTCCTGACAGTATGATAGGTTGTTGTCTGAGAGGCTGCGCTCTTTGCTTCATTCAAAACAATTGGGTTAAAATAAATAGAGTCTTTAAATGTAAAGATGTGTTTTTCGCTATCAACAAACTGTGTGGTATAGTTAAATGGTAGTCTGAGAAGATATGATTTGTTTTCGCTGCCTGGTATTATCTCCTTTACATATTGCGGGTTCAAATCTGCAATCTCCTCTTTTGGAATGCCTATAAGTTCAGAAATTTGTCCAAAGTGAAGAGGCTTTTTTATCTCAAATGTATCCACATGAGCAGGCATTGCTATTGGTCTTGGGGTTATACCATGGTCTTTATAATAGGCCAGGGTATATAGTGCAGCAACAAAAGATGGAACATATCCGCGTGTCTCACGGGGAAGATATGGATAAATTGTCCAGAAGTCCCTTGATCCGCCGGCCCTCCTGATGGCTTTGTTCACATTCCCCGCCCCACAGTTGTATGAAGCAATTGCAAGTGACCAGTCTCCAAAAATAGTGTAAGCATCTTTCAGGTACTTTGCTGCCGCGTGTGAAGAGGCGACAGGATCTAATCTTTCATCAACATATGTGGTGATTTCCAGATTGTACTGTCTTGCAGTTCTATACATAAACTGCCAGATACCGCGTGCGTTTACTCTGGATGTGGCAACCGGATTTAGTGCCGACTCTATAATTGCCATGGCCTTTAGCTCTTTTGGCATATCATACTGGTCAAAAATCTCCTCAAAGATAGGAAGGTAATAGCTAGACAGCCCCAGAATAAGGTCAATCTTATTGGGAATTCTCTGAGTATAGTAGATAATGTGGTTCTTTATTATATTGTTGTATGGCAACGGGATGAATGAATTGATAGCCTTCAGCCTTTTTATGAGAACAGAGTCAGGTGTATCTGAAGTTAAATTTTCAGTTTCCAGATTTACTGAGATACCCTCATCAAGAGTCAGGCTCCTCTGAACATACCATAGATTTAAAAGCGAATCTGTGTTTGCTGAGGGATCAAGAAGGTCCTCCGTTTCAAAAAACCTTAAGCTACCTGGGTTTATTGTGTCATTTTCACTCAAAGTGTCAGAAAATGGAATTGAGTTTTGTTCAATCTCCCTCTTAAGTGAATCAACTCTGAATTTCAGAGTCTCCACCTCTCTCTCCAGACTCTCTCTGGTTGGTCTCTTCCTGTTGAATAGCTGAGCTTCAGCATCAAAAGGGATTATAGTTAAGCCGGTTAGAAAAATGGCCGTAATGGCGATAAATTTTAATCTGCAGGTCATTTTCATTTTAGAATCTGATGTTTAGTGACAAACCCAGTGAGGGTGCCGTGTTTTTTGTAAATCGGTAATCCAGGGGCTCAATAATAGCAGGTGTGACGGTAGCTGTTATGTCATCACTCATGTCAAACTCCTGCAGGTGTGCAAATACATTTGCGTCAATTACATTCAGAGCATATACAATCACTCCGGCAAGGATAGAGTAGTCTCTGTAACGTCTGTATGTATCCCGGTAGTACTTAAGCGTCTCTGCACTTGCCCCACCCGTATAACCGGAATCAGGAGTAGTTGCCAGGTTGTGCTGGTTTTTGTAGTATCGGTATTGGTAGTTGTTGCTGGAGATAAAGTAGCCGACTGTTATAAAGCCTCCGTATATAATGGGAATCTTCCAGTAATCTCCGTTGTATGCCTGACCCAAACCCGGTAGCATAGCAGAGTAAATTGATGCGCGTGCGGGAAGAACCTCCTTGTGGTGTTTGAAAGAGACAGCTCCGTCAAGAATTCCTCCCCAGTATGTCAGGGCTGCCGCTGCATAGAATATTGATCGTTGAGTTCTGTATCTTGATTCTCCGCTCTCCTGAAGAAGTTTGTTGCTGTGTATTCCTGCGTAAGTGAAACCCAGCATCCCTCCGTAAAGCACGGGAAGCTTCCAGTAATCTTTGTTGTAGATCTGTGCTGTGCCTGGCAGAATAAGAGATCCGGCCCATAATCTTGACAGGTTTATGGTATCCTTTCCGGCAATGCTTTTGAAATATCTTTTAAGATTGTATTCAGGAGGTCTGTATTTCCCCTCCTCCTCTGTCTGGTTGTTCTGATTGTTCTGAGAGCTGCCCGGCGGACCTGTCCTTGTCATATTACCTATAAACTGCCCCTTTGCAATAACGGGCATTAAAGAGATAAGTATGATTAAGAATATTCTGAGCACAGCATTGTGATTCTATTGGTTTATTCTCTCCAGAGCCTCGCGAAACTCTTCAATTTCGGCCTCGCTGCCAAATCTTATCGTAAGAGATCCTGCTCCTCTCTCCCCCTTTTTAATTGATACATTGTTATTGAAATACCTTCCTATCAGTTCAATTACACGGAAGCATGATTCACTAAGCTCTTCATGCCCCTCCTGGCCCCTCTTCTCATCTTTGGTACCGTTAATTTTTTTAACTCTCTCCTCCACAGCCCTGACCGAGAGGTCTTTCTCAATAATCAAGTTGCATACTTTCAGCTGTTTGGATGGCGTTTCAAGTGCGAGAATTGCTTTGGCATGACCCATTGTTATCTTGCCGGCTCTTATTGCAAGCTGAATCTCAGCGGGAAGCTTAAGCAGCCTTAGATAGTTTGTCACGGTAGCTCTCTTTTTGCCTACCCTCTCTGCCATCTCCTCCTGAGTGAGGCTGCACTCCTCAATTAGCCTCTGGAAGCTCATGGCTATCTCCATTGAATCAAGATTCTCTCTCTGAATATTCTCTACTATAGCCATCTCAAGCATCCCCTGGTCATCGGCAGTCCTTATATAAGCAGGTATTGTCTTAAGCCCGGCCATCTGAGATGCCCTGAAACGCCTCTCTCCGCTGATTATCTGGTATTTCCCGCTCTCAGCCTGCCTCACAGTTATGGGTTGTATAAGCCCCAGTAACTTTATAGATTCGGCCAGCTCCTCCAGTGCTTCAATGTCAAAAGTGCTTCTTGGCTGGTACGGATTAGCAATAATATTATCAATTGAGATTTCTGAGATGGATGCAACTCCCGACTCCCCCTCGCTTGAGGATGGTCTGTTGAAATTCATATTATTGGCGTCAGATATCAATGCACCCAGCCCTCTTCCCAAAGCAGATTTTTTCATCTCTATTTACTTAGTATTCTTCTTAACAATCTCCTTTGCCAGATTCAGGTAGTTGTTTGCGCCAGCCGAAATTGCATCGTGAAGTATGACCGGCTTTCCGAATGATGGAGCCTCCTGAAGTCTTACGTTTCTTTGTATTACGGTTGCAAAGACCATCTCGCCAAAGTGGTTTCTGACCTCATCTGCAACCTGATTTGCATGTCTCAGCCTTCCGTCAAACATGGTAAGGAGAAAACCCTCAATTTGCAATGCAGTATTTAGTCTGTTCTGCACCAGTTTTATTGTGTTGAGGAGTTTTCCCAGCCCCTCTAAAGCAAAGTATTCGCATTGAACCGGTATCAGTACGGTATCAGCTGCAGTCAGAGCGTTTATAGTTATTACTCCCAGGGATGGAGAGCAGTCTATAATTATATAATCATATTCATCTTTAACCCTCTCAAGCGATTTCTTTAGCACCAGCTCTCTGTCAGGAACATTTAGAATTTCAATCTCTGCTCCTACAAGATTTATGTGGGATGGTACAAGTTTAAGCCCTGGTATTGCGGTCTCCAAAGTTATGCCGGATATCTCCTCTTTGCCTATCAGAACTTCATAAAGTGTCTTTTTTGAACCGGAGTCCGGGTCAAAATTCATTCCGGAAGTAGAGTTTGCCTGAGGATCTGCATCAACCAGCAGTGCCCTCTTCTCCAAAACAGCCAGCGAAGCTGCAAGATTTATTGCGGTGGTCGTTTTGCCCACTCCACCCTTCTGGTTTGCTATAGCTATTATTTTTCCCATATTAGTCTGTTCAGAAATCCCTATCGTCAACCCGCAAATCTACAAAATCTTTTTCATTTTTACTGGGGATCTGCATCGGCCACAACAGATGTGCCTTTAAAATTTTTCTCAATCTCCTCTCCGGTTGTAAAAATCCATCTCTTAGCCATACTGTTGCCAGACCTAGGCAATTTTACCCAGAAATGGGAGATGAACTCCCCTCTGATCTTGTCTACAATCGGTACAAATGGTCCTGTAACCTCTGCACCTTTTAGCGAAGAGAGTCTCTCTCCCAAAGCAGTAGCAGCCTCATTAACTCTTAACCGATCCCTGCTCTTTACGGTTATTTTAACAATCCTTACAAAAGGGGGATAGGCAAACTCTTGCCTCTCTTTTAACTGGTCATAGAGCCTTTTGTTCCCCTCCCTGAAAGATTCATAGACAGGATGCTCTCCAAGTGAGGTCTGTACAATAATTTTCCCCTGTTTTTCACCTCTTCCGGCTCTGCCGGATAGTTGTTCCAGTAGCTGATAAGCCCTTTCGTTTGCCCTGAAATCTTCAATAGCAAGCATTGAGTCTGCGTTTATTACAACCACAAGCGACAGCCCCTTGAAGTCAAAACCCTTACTAATCATCTGAGTACCTACCAGTATATCAATCTTTCCGCCAGCGAACTCCTTTAGCATCCTCTTCTCTTCGCTTCGCTTTCCGGTCGTCTCTGCATCAAACCTCTCAACCCTGGCCTTTGGAAAAAGTTCGGAGATCTTCTCGGCAATCATCTCTGTTCCGGATCCGCGCTCTTCTAAAAAGCCAGATCCACACTCCGGGCAAACATTCTCATATTTTTTATGAAAATCACAGTAGTGGCAGCAGAGCTCCTCCTTTCTTTTATGGTAACTCAGAGAGGTATTGCAATGGCGGCAAAGAGGGATGTGTCCGCATTCAGAACATTGAACCATTGGAGAGTATGACCTCCTGTTTCTGAAAATCAGAATCTGTTCTCCGACAGCAAGTCTTTCCTCAATTTCAGCTAATACCTTTCCGGAGAAAAGACCCCTCATCCTTCCGGAGCGTCTCTCTTTTATTATATCCAGAATCTCTACAACAGGTTGACCTGCACCGTGGTATCGTTCATTGAGGCAGATATGTGTGAATCTCCCGGAATTGCAGTTGTATATTGACTCAAATGAAGGTGTAGCACTTCCCAGAAGCACATTTGCCCCCCATATGGATGCCAGGACAATTGCAGCATCTCTTCCGTTGTATCTGGGTGCCGGTTCCGACTGTTTGTAGGATGGATCATGCTCTTCATCAACAATGATAAGATCAAGTCTTGAGAATGGGAGAAAAAGCGAAGATCTCAGACCTAAAACAATCTGGCCATTGCTGCCTTCTCTCTGAGAGACTTTAACAGATGCCTCTCTCCTTGCAGCAGGAGTCATAGCCGAATGGAATGTTGACAAATTATCTCCGAATACCTCTCCAAGTCTCTCCTCTAGTTGTCTGCTTAAGGCAATCTCCGGAACCATGTAGAGCACGACACCTCCTCTATCTGTTACCTCTTTTGCCAGACTCATGTAGATCTCTGTCTTTCCCGAGCCTGTCACCCCTTCAAGAAGAGCGGGCTTTGAGTTTCTGAAGCTCTCCTCTATCTCATGTTTCGCCTTATGCTGAGACTGTGTCAGAATAAACTCTCTACCTACGGAAGCTCTCTCTCTTTTTCGGGAGAATTTAACTCCAGATGCAGATGGATAGATTCCTGAAGAGGCTCTGTAAACCTCTCCCAGAGTGCACATATAATAATCAGAAATCCATTCCCAGAATCTGATCTGCTCAGAAGATATCTTAAATCCGTCAAGAACCTCAATAATCTCATTTAATTTTCCTGAGTATCCATTGCATTCATTCGTTAAAGAATGTACTACTGCAAAATACTCCCTCCCGGAGAAGAGCACTCTGACCCTGCTGCCGGCAGAGATACTCTCTTTAAGACATCCGGGAACTATATAAGAGACATCAATCCTGAGCTTAAGCGGCAGGATAACTTTTGCGTATGTTTTCTCGTCTGGTGACATTTATAGTGAGAATTGTCTCAGATAATCTGCAACATCTTCCAACAGCCATTTGGGAGTAGATGTGGCTCCGCATATTCCAACGCTGTCTCCATCCATGAACCACTCAGGATTAATCTCTTCTTTTGTCTCAATTTTATAACTTCTATGGTTCTCCTTAAGGCATACATCAAAAAGAATTTTGCCATTTGAACTCTCCTTACCACTAACAAAGATTATAACAGAGTGATCTCTGGAGAACTCCTTCAGATGAGGATGCCTTGAGGATACCTGGCCGCAAGTCGTATTAAAAACCTTAAATTTCTCAACAGGTCCTCCCTCATTTATGATACTCTCCTTTATTGCATTGCACACCTTTTTATAAATCTCAGGATCTTTTGTCGTCTGTGAGAAGATGTAAATAGGCCTTTTAAAGTCCAACCCATGAATATGATCAATTCCCTCAATTATAGTGGCATCTCCATCTACCTGTCCCACCAGCCCGTTAACCTCTGCATGGCCTACCTTTCCAAATATGACAAGCTGCCCTCCGATTTTCTTTAACTCTTTATAGTTTGCCTTAACTCTCTCTTGAAGCTTTAGCACAACAGGGCATGTGCAGTCAATTATTCTGAGATTATTCTCCTCTGCGATTTTATAGCTTGATGGCGGCTCGCCGTGAGCCCTGATAAAGAGCACGCTATCCCTCATTTTGGACATTTGCTCATAGTTTATCGTCTTTAGTCCCTTCTCTTTAAGTCTTGAAATCTCAGTGCTGTTATGCACTATTGAACCAAGAGAGTGAAGCTCACTGTTCTTCTCCAGATACCTCTCTGCCTGTTCTATAGCCCTGACCACTCCATAGCAAAAGCCTGAGTGAGTATCAATATCTATTGTAATTTTCATGATTTAGCAATTAATTCTTCAAACCATTGAAGCTGGTCTTCAATACTCATATTGCTGTTATCCAGAAGTATGGCATCGGATGCCCTCCTTAAGGGGGCTGCCTCTCTGTTCTCATCCAGATAGTCCCTCTCCCTTACATTTGCAAGAACTTTGTCATAATCGGGTCTCTCTCCCTTGGCCTCCATCTCTCTGAATCGCCGCATAGCCCTAACCTCTGCCGAGGCAGTCATAAATATTTTTATATCGGCATTGGGAAAAACAACTGTTCCGATATCCCTGCCATCCATTATAACCCCTCCGCTCTTTCCATAATTGGAAAGAATGTTGTCCACAAAGCTTCTTACAATGGGCAGAGATGCTATAAAGCTCACCTTGGAAGATACCTCTAGTGTCCTTATCTCCCGCTCAATATTTCTATCTCCCAGATATAGCTCGCTGGCTCCACCCGGACCGGTTGGCCTGAAAAGTAACTTCAGAACCTTTAAAGCTCTATTCAGTGCCTGTTCATCAATTCTGTTTTCGCAGTCAATTATTGAGTTTTCGCTTGCAAATAGAGCAACCCCTCTGTACAGTGCTCCTGTATCTACATAGATGAGCCCGTATCTGGAGGCTATAAGCTTAGCAAATGTGCTTTTTCCGGTTGATGAATGACCGTCTACCGCAATGATTGTTCCCTCTTTTATCATAGTCATACAAGCAACAAACATACGCAAAAAATAGTTTATCTTTGTAAAAAAATAGAGTGATGAGAGTAGCCATTCTTGACTTGGGCACCAACGTATTCAGTCTTTTAATTGCCCGGGTTTCAAAAGAGGGATATGAAATAATTGAAGTAGCCAAGATACCGTCTAAAATTGGAGAGGGAGGAATTACGAGGGGTATTCTTACTGAGGAGGCATTGAGAGCAACAATCGGAGCTATGGAAATTGTTGAGAGTACAATAAAGAGGGCTGGAGGTGTGGATATAAGAATGGCCATAGCCACCAGTGCCGTAAGAGATGCATCCAACTCAGGAGATTTAGTCAGGATTGTTAGGGAGAGAGGATTCAATGTTGAGATTATCAAGGGGGAGAGAGAGGCGGAACTTATCTACAAAGGTGTACGTGAGTCAATGCTACTCTATGATGAGATATTTCTGATAATGGACATAGGAGGTGGAAGCAATGAGTTTATTATAGCCGACAAAAACAGAATTTACTGGAAGGAGAGCTACAATATGGGAGTTGTCAGGGTCAGAGAGACCACGCCACCTTCAGATCCCATAAAAGAGACAGAGATTGAAGCTTTGGAGAGTTATTTCAGAGAGGGTATGGCAACTTTGTGGGAAGCAGTTGAGAGGTATAGACCAACTCTTCTTATCGGGTGCTCAGGTTCATTTGACACACTCAGGGAGTTGATTTTTCCTGAAGATGACTTCTCTGTCCCCTCTTTGACAATGGACAGAGAGTTAATGGAAAGACTCCATAAAAAGTTATTACTCTCAGACAGAGAGGAGAGGGTAGCAATGCGAGGAATGTCTCCCATAAGGGTTGATTATATTGTAATTGGCTCAATTCTTGTAAACCTTGTCATCTCTGCGACTAATCCGGCCGAGATATGCCAGAGCTCATTCTCACTAAAGGAGGGGTGTATGGCGGAGATATATGAATCACTAACAAAGAACAGCAATTGAAATGAAACTTCTTATTATTGACGACGAAAAGAGCATTAGAAACACGCTGAAAGATATCCTGGAATTTGAGGGCCACGAGGTTCATCTGGCCTCAGACGGAGTTGAAGGGTTGGCTATGGCTACTTCAGACAACTATGAAGTTATCTTTTCAGATATCAAGATGCCCAATATGGATGGCATGGAGCTCCTTGATAAACTTTCTGAAGCGAATGTGGATTCGTCAGTGATAATGATATCAGGTCACGGCTCTATTGATACAGCAGTTGAATGTATAAAGAAGGGGGCCTTTGACTTTATTCAGAAGCCTCTTGATTTGAACAGAATACTAATTACCCTTAGGAATGCCACTGACAAAACTATACTTGTCAAGGAGACTAAAAATCTCAAAAAGAGGGTCTCAAAGATTCCGGAAATAGTGGGGGCCTCTCCTGCAATTTCTAGAATTAAACAGATGATTGACAGAGTTGCACCCACAGAGGCCAGAGTTTTAATTACAGGCTCAAATGGAACCGGTAAAGAGCTTGTGGCCAGATGGCTACATGAAAAAAGTTCGCGCTGTGAGATGCCATTTGTGGAGGTAAATTGTGCAGCGATACCCGGAGAATTGATAGAGAGCGAGCTTTTTGGACACGAAAAAGGTGCCTTTACATCTGCAGTAAAACAACATAAAGGGAAGTTTGAACAGGCAGACGGAGGGACTCTTTTTCTTGATGAAATTGGGGATATGAGTCTTGCAGCTCAGGCAAAGGTACTAAGAGTGCTTCAGGAGAATAAACTCAGCAGAGTTGGTAGCGACAAGGACATTAATGTGAAGGTCCGGGTTATAGCCGCTACTAATAAGAATCTGACGGAGGAGATAGCTAAAGGTGCTTTCCGTGAAGATCTTTACCACAGACTAAGTGTAATTGTGATCAATGTACCCCCTTTGGCAGAGAGAAGAGAAGACATTCCATTACTCGCAAACCACTTTATATCACAGATTTGTGAGGAGAGTGGAATGGTTCCACGCGATATTGAGAAAGAGGCTTTGGAGGAGCTTGCCCAGTACCCCTGGACGGGTAATATCAGAGAGCTTAGAAATGTTATGGAGAGGCTGTTGATTCTGAGCAATAACAAAATAACAAAGGGGGATGTGGTTGCCTACGCAAAACCAATATTCAAATAAAAAAAGAGGGAAACCAAAAATCTCTTTTTAGTCCCCCTCTCAGGTGAATTAACCAGGATAAGAGCGAAAAGGATTACTCCCTTTCAATTCTCAACTGCTGGATGAAATTGCCATCCTCCTGGGTTTTAACAAACAATGTTACCCTAAACTTTTCTCCTCCCGCATTGAGATTGCCAATTGCATATTTCATAGGGGCTTTGCCACTTCTGTAGGCAATGTTAAAATTCCTTGGGGTGTAATTTGTGAAAAACTCCTTAAGAATTTGCCTTGCCTGCGCTTTGCTGCAAACATTTACGCTTCCCATTACATCAAGCTCCAGGTTTTGTGCAAACCATGCAGAAAGTCTCTCAGAGTCTCCCGCTTGCATATATTTTGCAATTGGTACAAAGACATCCTGTTCAGCTTTGTTCTGCGCCTGTAGCGTTGTTGCCAAAAGCATAAATGTTGAAATAAGAAACAATCTCATATCTCTCTCCTTGTTATCCGATAAGGTTTCAGCAAGCAAAAATCAAGCCATAAAGAAGTTGCCCCACTTTCAAAATAATCTTATTTTTGTACTGATGAAGATTACATTTCTGCTTACAGGAAAAACAGAGAGTCCATCCCTTATTAAGGAGATCTCTATATACGAAGAGAGAATAAAAAGATATACAACCTATTGCCGCACAGAGATTCCTGAGCTCAAGAGGGTCTCCTCTTTAAGTAAAGATGAGATAAGACAGAGGGAGGGGGAGCTTATATTAAAAAACATAAAACCTCAGGACCAGGTAGTTCTTCTTGATGTTGCAGGGAGAAGTCTTACATCGGAGGAGTTTGCAGATTTTATTGAAAAAAGGGGGGTATATGGAGCAAAAACCCTCATCTTTGCAGTAGGTGGAGCCTATGGATTTTCAGAAGAGGTTTATGACAGGGCAGACTACAAACTCTCGCTCTCTCCAATGACCTTCTCTCACCAACTGGCAAGACTTTTGTTTATAGAGCAGCTTTACAGAGCATTTACAATAATCAGGGGAGAGCCCTATCACCACGGCTAATGAACGAATTGGGAGAAAAGCTAATAGCATGGAGAACCACAATTTTGTGGGTACTGATGTCTCTTATGGCCATCTCATCCTTTCTGGAGTTCTCCTCCCCTAACTCTATGGACCGCGAGGTTGCAAAACTTGAGAAGACAATTCACAAGAGGCAGGCTGTGCTTAAAGATTATGCAGCCAAGGCTCTGGATGTGCCAGACACCCTATTTCTGGATTTTCCGGGATTGCCTTCAGATATGGTGCTCTACAGATATTGCGCAGATACCCTCCAATCCTGGGTAAATCAGCTTCCGGTGTCAAATGATGACATTGACTTTTTCCCATTCGGCTATACTCTTAACCATTTGACGAGCAGGGGTATATCAAATACTCCTCTGGCATATATCGGAACCCGGGAGCAGTATGTGAGCCTAGGATCAGCCTGGTATGTAGTAAATTCATATTCCAGAGGGAGAGTAACAGTAGTTGCGGCTCTGCTCATCCAGACAGACTACAACTCTCAGACATCTGTGCTAAGAAGCGAAATTAATCCAAACCTCTCTCTTAGCAAACGGCTATCAATTGCTCCTGTGACGCACGATGAGTCATACATAGTCAGAGGAATAGAGGGTGATATACTATTCTCAGTACTTAAAAATCTGCCCTCTGAAAGAGGAGATGCGGGCAATATGTTGAGACTCCTCTCTATGTTGTTTGCAATAGCTGCCCTTTTCAGTGATCTGGCCAGAAGAAAGAGGATGAAACAGTTCTTTCTGGCATGGGGAGGTCTTACGATTGTGCTTGTTCTATCCCTCTATATGGCTGATGGAGCATCAGGTAACAAGCTATTCTCACCTACTCTTTATGCAGATTTTGGACTATTCGGTTCTATGGCAGATATGATGATTTGCCACCTATATATCTTCCTTGTCATTCTTGCACTATTTACAGTCAGAAAGAGTCTGGCCCTTGCATACCTCAGAGGTACTTCAGCTAAAAGAGCCGTTGTATCAGCAATACTTTCGCTGATACCACTCATTGTGGCAGGTTATATACATGTGACTCTTAAGTCTCTTGCAATGAACTCAAGTATTGTGCTTGAACTTTACATGATTGACGAGATATCTGTATTTACAATACTGGCTTATCTGCTTTATGCTCTTTTATTTGTATCGCTTCTCTTCTCTCTTCAGTTGCTAAGACCCATCTTCAGATTCAAAGGCGGCTTCTCTTTTCTGAAGCCTAAAAATATGCTTATATTTCTCTCATTAGTATCTCTTTATACACTTATTTCAGTCAGTCGCTACGGATACGAAAAGGAGTTTGAGAGGAACAGGGTGCTTACAACTAAGATGTCAGTTGAGAGAGACCTGGATGTTGAGATACTCTTGAGAGGGGCTGAAAGGATGATAGAGACAGATCCGCTATTATCTCTCTGGGTACAGGTGAATCAGGGAGAAGAGATGATAAACAGCATCCTGAACGAACAATATTTCTGGAGTATTCTTCAAAGGTACGACATCAAGATAACTGTTTGCAGAAGAGATGATCCTCTGCTGATTGACAGCGAGTCACAACCCCAGCCATGCGGTGCCTTTTTTGATAATGAGATTCTGAGATATGGGATACCCCTGTTTGCTAACTCCCGTTTTCTCTTTATGAATAATTACAATGGAAGGATAAGTTATTTGGGATACTTTATCTATCCGGCTTTCGGCGGAAATGTCAATCTTTATATTGAGCTTGATTCCAAGTTTATGAGGGCCAATGCCGGATATACAGAACTCTTGCTTGATCATAAAAACACAAGCACTCTGAATCTTGGCTCTAGCAACTCGTTTGCAAAGTACCTTAATAACAGAATGATATCATACTCCGGGAGGTACAATTATCCAACCATACTGGAGGATAATTATGAGATGGGGTATAAGACTGTCCGAAGCGACGGATATATTCATTTTGTGAACAAGATGTCCGGAGAAAATATAATAATGATAAGCAGGCCTGAGAGAAATGCATTCCCTTATATTGTGACATTCTCATATGTGATGCTTTTTTTCTCCCTGATAACTTTCTCTCTTGTAAGAACCAGACACAAAGGTTTTTTCCCAAAGATGCCAAGAAACTCATTCAGGTGGAAAATAACTATACTTATCATTGCCTCTCTTGTGTTTGCTCTCTTTTTTATGGGGGCAGGAAGTATTTGGTTCTCTCTAAGTTATTTTGATGAGTCAAACAGGATGCAGATGGAGGAGAAGATGCAGTCTGTTCAGTCAACGCTCTCATATTACAGCCGGCTTGCTAAAAGATATAATGATCCGCAGTTCAACAATATCAGGCTCTTTGAGGCGATGAACAGACTCTCAGACAATACTCAGATAGACATTAATATTTACCGACCAGATGGTCAGTTACTCAGAACTACCCAACCAGAGATATACGACAACTATATACTGGGGGCAAGAATGCACCCTACGGCATATAAAGAGATTGTTTACAACAAGAAAAAGCAGTTTGTCAACAGAGAGAGAATTGCCAGTCTTGATTATTACTCTCTCTATGCCCCTCTTTTCAATGCAGACGGCAATATGATAGCTATTGCAAACATTCCCTACTTCTCAAGACAATCTGAAATCAGGTCAGATGCTTCAAGTATAATAGCGGCAATTATTAACATCTATCTGCTGTTGCTGCTTGGTGCTGTGTTTGGCGGATTTGCCCTCTCTAACTCACTGTCAAAACCTCTTGCAGAGATTAGCAGGAAGATGCAGCTTCTGGATATATCACAACATCCGGAACACATTGACTACAATAACAGGGATGAATTGGGAATCCTGGTAGCGGCATATAACAAGATGGTTGACGACCTGGAGTCTAGTACCAACAGACTAGCTCAGGGGGAGAGGGAGCAGGCCTGGAGAGAGATGGCAAGGCAGATTGCCCACGAGATAAAGAATCCACTTACACCAATGAGGCTTAGCATTCAGCATTTGATAAGGCTTAAGCAACAGAATGTAGAGGGGTGGCAGGAGAAATTTGACAGACTTGCTAATTCCCTAATTGAACAGATTGACATACTATCGGATGTTGCCAGCGAATTCTCCAGCTTCTCCAGATTCTATTCAGAGGAGATTACAATAGTGGATCTTAATAAACTCATAAGAGAGCAGATTATTCTCTTCAATACAAGGGATGATATTACCGTTCGCTTTAAGAGTGACGTAAAGGAGGCTATGGTTGCAGTAAGAAAGATGCAAATTACAAGGGTCTTTGTAAATCTTCTCTCTAATGCAGTGCAGGCTATTGAGCCTCAGAAAGGGGGGAGCGTAATAGTCACCCTTGCACAGGAGGGTGAGATGTATGTAGCAAAAGTTGAGGATGACGGGCCGGGTGTTCCAGACAATCTAACCCACAGACTATTCAAGCCCAATTTCACGACAAAGAGTAGCGGAACAGGTCTCGGACTTGCAATATGCAAAAGTATCCTGGACCAGAGCCGTGGCGAAATCTCTTACGAGAGGTCGTCTGTACTCGGAGGCGCAAATTTTACGATAAAAATTCCGGTTATTTCTGCCTGAGAAAAACCTGTATAGGAACACCGTTGAAGTCAAAATGTTTTCTAAGCTTATTCTCTAAAAACCTCTTATAATCATCCCTGACATATTGAGGCAGATTACAGAAAAACGCAAATGAAGGTGCAGGAGTAGGAAGTTGGGTGATATACTTAATCTTGATATACTTCCCCTTGATAGCAGGAGGCGGGAAATTAGCAATCTCCTCCAGCATGGCCTCATTTAGTTTAGAAGTTGCAATCTTCTTTGAGCGGTTTGCATAAACCCTGGCAGCAGCGTCTAGCACATCAAGAATCCTCTGTTTGTTAATTACTGATGTGAAAATTATAGGCATATCCACAAATGGAGCAGTTTTATCCTGAATGTCTTTTATAAACTCCTTCATGGTGTTTGCACTTTTTCCCTCAATGGTATCCCACTTGTTAACCACCAATACACAACCTTTGCGATTCTTAATTATAAGGTTGAATATATTCATATCCTGACCCTCAACTCCGGTAGAGGCGTCAACCATAAGTATGCAGACATCTGCAGATTCAATGGCCCTTATTGAGCGCATAACAGAGTAGAACTCTAAATCTTCCTTAACCTTTGTCTTTCTCCTTAGACCGGCTGTGTCAACCAGCATGAATTCATGCCCAAATTTGTTGTAGTAGGTAGAAATAGAATCTCTGGTTGTACCGGCAACGGGGGTTACAATATTTCTCTCCTCTCCAAGCAGAGCGTTGGTAAGAGATGACTTACCGACATTTGGTCTGCCAACAATTGCAATATGGGGTATTACCCTCTCTTCATTTTTCTCCTCCTCCTCAGGGGGAAGCAGCTCTAACACTCTGTCCAACAGATCTCCGGTTCCACTGCCACTGGCAGAGGCGATACAAAATGGTTCGCCAAGTCCAAATGAGTTAAATATGTGTGAATCAAACATTTTATCGCCTGTGTCCACCTTGTTTGCTACCATTATTACCGGCTTTTTACCTCTTCTGAGAATGTCTGCAATCACCTCATCATAATCTGTTATCCCGGTTCCCACATCGCAAAGAAAGAGAACAACATCGCTCTCATCAATGGCCATAAGTACCTGTTTTCTTATTTCGGCCTCAAAAACATCGTCTGAATTTACGGCATATCCACCCGTGTCAATCACGGAAAACTCTCTTCCGCTCCACTCGCATTTGCCGTAGTGACGATCTCGGGTAACACCGGCTATTTCGTCAACTATGGCCTTCCTCATCCCGACAAGGCGGTTGAAAAGTGTCGATTTGCCCACATTCGGGCGTCCTACTATGGCTACTATACTCATTTTATTTTTTATTCACACCCCCCTGAACTGCAGGAGCAACCTCCGCAACCATCTGAAATAGGGTCATATTTAATATTTATCTTCTTGCCTCTGTTGTTTTTATGCCAGAGTATTCTCTCTTCAGATTTAGCACACATAAGCCCCTTTTTGCGAAGCTCTCTATTTGCTCCAATTTCCGATTCAGGGAATTTGCCTCCCTTCCTGAAGATAACGTTGAAGGAGAGCAGAAAAACCGCCAGCCCAACAAGAAGAAGAGAAAAAAGTATTATGGTCATTTTATCCGTCAATTTTATAGTAAATGCATTTATTGGGAGGAAGAACAGGTGACTCTCCAACCTGAATCATTGGTGGTAGCTGGTGAGCCTTGAATGATGATACATTCATAAGGTGCGTAATCCTGTTCACCAGACTTATTTCACAACCCATCTCAATCAGCTCGGCAGGACTTCTCTTCTCTTCAATTAAAGAGTGAAGAACCGGATCAAGAAGCGAATACTCAGGCAGAGTGTCGCTGTCTTTCTGGTCTATGCTCAGTTCTGCAGAGGGCTCCTTCATAAGAATTGATTCAGGTATAATCCTCCTCTCTCTGTTTATATATTTTGCAACAGAATAGACTTGTAGTTTATATAGATCTGCAACAACCATCAGTGCTCCGGCAAGATCTCCGTACAGTGTTCCGTACCCCATCGCAATTTCGCTCTTGTTAGATGTATTTAACAAAAGAGATCCGTTTTGGTTTGTCCATGCCATCAAAGCAACCCCTCTTATCCTTGCCTGAAGGTTTTCAATAACCAGTCTTTTTGGTTCCTCCTCAAACAGCTCCTTTAGTTCAGATTGAAATTTCTCAAGTATCCCCTCAATTGGCAGTACTCCGTATGAAATTCCCAGATTGTCAGCCAGCTCAACAGCATCGGTAACAGAGTGAACAGTGGAGTATGGCGATGGCATTAAAATTCCGTAAACATTCTCCTTACCAAGAGCCTCTGTTGCAAGAGCGGCAACAAGAGCTGAGTCAATTCCGCCCGAGAGTCCAAGTACGGCACGCTCTCTTCCTGCCTCGGCAAAGAATCTCTTTATCGAATATACAATTCTGTCGTGCAGGGGTTGCGGATTAAGTTCTAGCATAATTAGAATATAAAGCTTGTACTTATTGATTTGTAGTTGTAAACTTTGTCAATCACATCAGCAAAAATTTCAGATACAGAGAGTACCCTAATCTTTGTTGTATCTTGCTCCGGAAGAGCTGCAAGAGGAATTGTATCTGAGATAATTACCTCCTTAAGAGCACTACTTGCAATTCTCTCATAGGCAGGTCCTGAGAGCACGGCATGTGTCGCGAGAGCTCTAACGCTCAAAGCCCCCTTCTCCATTAGCATATCCGCAGCCTTTGTTATTGTGCCGGCGGTATCAATCATATCATCAATGATAATTATGTTCTTTCCCTCAACATCTCCTATGGCTGTCATTGAACCAACAACATTCGCCTTCTCTCTGGATTTGTGACATATTATCAGAGGACAACCCAAAATTCTAGAATAAGCATTTGCTCTTTTTGCTCCTCCCATATCAGGGGCTGCAATAGACATATTGTCAAGTTTTAGCTCCCTGAGGTATGGCAGAAAAATTGAGCTTGCATATATGTGGTCAACAGGAATATCAAAAAAGCCCTGGATTTGGTCAGCATGGAGATCCGCGGTCATGACGCGATCACATCCGGCAGCCTCCAGCAGATTTGCTACCATCTTTGCCCCTATCGGAACGCGAGGTCTGTCCTTTCTGTCCTGCCTTGCCCAGCCGAAATAGGGCATCACAGCAATAACCTTGTAAGCAGAGGCTCTTTTGGCAGCATCTATCATTAGTAGCAATTCAAATATATTTTCCACAGGAGGAATTGTGCTCTGGACAATAAAAACTGTTGCCCCTCTTACACTCTCTTCAAGAGCGGGCTGAAACTCCCCGTCGCTGAAAATTGTAACTGATGACCTCCCTAGCTCAAGTCCCAGAGAGCTTGCAATCTTCTCTGCAAGATATCTGGAGCTTCTGCAGGAGAAAATCTTAATCTGATGTTGATGATCCATTATTATCTTCTGTTTTTTTCTGTCAAAATAGATTCAATATATGAGAGTATCTCTTCTCTTCCGGCACCTGTCTCGGAAGATGAGACAAAAGTTGGCGGTAGCTCCTCCCAATACTCCAGAAGCTGCTTTGCATTCTCCTCCACTCTTCCCTGCAGTACACTCTTGCCTAATTTATCACCCTTAGTGTAAATAATTGCAAATGGCACCTCCTTCTCTCCAAGTTCGGTAATGAAGCTAAGATCAATCTTCTGTAACGGGTGTCTGCAATCCAGTAAAACAAATAGAAGCTGCAGCTCCTCAGACTCGTTTATATAGTTGGAAATAATATCTCCCAGGTTCTTTCTTGACTGCTTGGACATTTTTGCGTAGCCATATCCCGGAAGGTCCACCAGGTACCACGATTCATTTATTTCAAAATGGTTGACCAACTGAGTTTTCCCCGGGGTTGAGGATGTGTGGGCGAGTTTGCCCTGTCTGCACAATGCATTTATTAGCGATGACTTGCCAACATTGGACCTGCCAATGAATGCAAACTCAGGCAACCTTTTGGAGGGCTTTTCATTTACCCTCGTTGAGCTGCCGGAAAATACCGCCTTGCTAATTTTCATACTCTGGAATTATGCCGCAAAGGTACAATTTTATGCTTATATTTGTATGGTGACCATTAAAAAATCCAATATAGTATGAGAGAAGGAAGTAGCGTAGGGCTGCTGGAGTTGCAGGAGGGTATAAGGGGGCTGCTTGAGAAGGGGCTTGAGAGAAGTTATTGGGTGAGGGCAGAGATTAGCGATATTAAACAACAATCCGTCGGCCATTGCTATCTTGAACTTGTTGAGAGAAGGGAGGATGATGAGGGGGTGTCGGCAAGAGCACAGGCAATTATTTGGGCATCATCATTCAGGATGATAAGGCCCTATTTCACTTCATCTACAGGTTCAGAGCTGTCAAGAGGGATGCAGATTCTTGTAAAGGCGCAGGTTCAGTACTCACCTTTGTACGGATTGTCCCTCATTATCTCTGATATTGACCCATCTTATACTGTCGGTGAGCATGAGCTACAGAGACAGAAGACAATCAACAGGCTTAGAGAGGAGGGGATGTTTGAGATGAACTCAACCATTGAACTAACTTCGCTTCCGTCAAGGATAGCAGTAATCTCCTCTGAAAGTGCCGCCGGATTCAGGGATTTTATGAACCACCTCCATAATAATGAGTATCGTTTTAACTTCAATACGGAACTCTTCAAAGCCTCAATGCAGGGAGTTTCTGCTCCCGGGGAGATTATCTCTGCACTTGATAAGATAGCGGAGAGATACGATGAATTTGATATGGTTGTCATAATCAGGGGAGGGGGGTCTGTACAGGATTTATCATGCTTTGATGATTACGAGTTATCTGCAAATATAGCACAGTTTCCTCTTCCTGTAATTACAGGAATAGGCCATGACCATGATGTTCATATTGCAGATTTGGTGGCCTGGCGAGGACTCAAAACTCCGACAGCAGTGGCCGATTTCATAATTGAAATGTTCTCTTCAGAAGAGCAGCAGCTCGCCTATCTCCTGCAGAGACTGAGTATGGCTATAAGAGGAAGGGGGGCAGAGGAGCTATCCGCTCTGGAGAAACTGGAGATGAGAATTTATTCCGTGGCAAAGGAGAGGCTTGCATCTGAAATATACAGAGTTGAACTCTTAAGTCAAAAGGCTGAGTCAGGTAATCCCCTAACACTTTTAAGAAGGGGTTATGCGGTACCGGTTGTAAAGGGAGAGAGGATAAACAGTGTGGATAGAATTGAGGAGGGGGGCATGATTAAAATTATTCTGGCTGACGGTGAGGCTGAGTGTAAAATTGAAATAATCAAGAGATATGAAGAAAAAGATTGAGGCAGAAGGTACAGCCACACCCGGATACAGGGAGGCTGTTGAAGAGCTTGAGAGTATCGTTGCTAAAATTGAAGATCCCTCCACAAAAATAGAGGAGATATCTTCACTTGTCAAGAGGGCAATGGATCTCGCACAAATATGCAAAAAGGAGCTGGGAAGGTATAGAGAGGAGATAGACAAACTTCAGAAAGAACAAGATGGAAGAGCTTAAACTTTGGCAGGATGATCCATGGCTTGAGCCCTGGAAAAAGGATATCTGGAGACGCCATCAGGCCACAGCAATCAGGATGGCGGAGCTCTCCCGCGGGAGTGAGCGTCTCTCCGATTATGCCAACAACCATCTCTATTACTGTACCCATATAGAGGGGGACGAAAGGATTTTCAGAGAGTGGGCTCCCAATGCAACCGCTATACACCTCATTTGCGATAGAAACGGTTGGAGAAGGGATTCGGCCTATGCCTTCAAATCAACAGGAGACGGGAACTGGGAGCTAAGACTCCCTTCAGACCTGCTTGTCCATGGAGATTGCTATAAATGGCTGGTGGAGTGGAGCGGGGGAGAGGGAGAACGTATCCCTGCATATGCAGAGAGAGCTGTCCAGGATATGGAGACAAAGATTTTCTCTGCTCAGATTTGGGACAGAGGGAGGTACAAATGGAGGCACAGGCGGTCGGCCATTAGTGGAGATCCCCTTATTTACGAGGCCCATATAGGAATGGGCACAGAGGAGTACGAAGTTGGTTCCTACAACAATTTTAGAGAGAAGATCCTGCCATATATTGCTGATACAGGATACAACACAATACAGTTAATGGCAATTCAGGAGCACCCCTACTACGGATCATTTGGATATCAGGTCTCCAGTTTTTTTGCCCCCAGTTCAAGGTTTGGAACGCCTGACGAGCTGAAAATGCTTATTGACGAAGCACATGGACTTGGCCTGAGAGTGATTCTTGATATAGTTCACTCTCACTCAGTCAACAATACAGCCGAGGGAATCTCAGAGCTGGACGGCACACCTGACCTCTATTTCCACTCAGGTGAGAGGGGAATGCACCCGGCCTGGGGATCAAGGTGCTTTAATTACGGTAAAGATCAGGTGGTTGCTTTTCTACTTTCAAATTGTAAATTTTGGCTTGAAGAGTACCATTTTGACGGATTCCGTTTTGATGGTATAACCAGCATGCTCTACTACGACCATGGTCTGGGTAAGAGCTTTACAGATTACTCATCCTATTTTTCCGGTAATATTGATGATGACGCTTTTATCTATCTTGCTATGGCAAATAGAGTTATAAAAGAGTGCAATCCTGCAGCAATCACAATAGCAGAGGATGTAAGCGGACTTCCCGGTCTGGCGGCTCAATTTCTTAGCGGAGGAGCTGGATTTGATTATCGCATGAGTATGGGTGTGGCAGATTACTGGATTAAGATTATAAAGGAGCGCAGAGATGAGGACTGGAATATGGGTGAACTCTACCACGAGCTCACGAGCAAGAGAGATGACGAGCGAACCATTAGCTATGCCGAGTGCCATGATCAGGCTATGGTTGGAGACAAAACAATTATTTTCCGGCTTCTGGATGCTGAGATGTACACATCTATGGAGCGAAGTGCTTCAAGCATAACACTTGACAGAGGTGTTGCACTGCATAAAATAATAAGACTGATTACGGCATCTGCTGCGGGTGACGGCTATTTAACCTTTATGGGTAATGAATTCGGCCATCCGGAGTGGATTGATTTTCCAAGAGAGGGGAATGGATGGTCATATCACTATGCAAGACGCCAATGGAGTCTGGCTCACAATCCCCTGCTGAAATACTCAGAGCTGCTTGCCTTTGAAAAGGAGCTGCTTAAACTAATTAAGCGAGAGAAGATTTATAGAGAGAGACCAGTTAAGGTGTATCAGCACGATGAACGCCAATTGCTGGCATTTACCAGGGGAGATCTGCTATTTGCATTCAACTTTAGCCCCACAAACTCTTATCCCGGACTTAGGATTGATCTTCCGCCGGGTAGTTATAAACACCTCCTTGACACAGATATGAAAAGGTTTGGAGGATTTGGAAGGGTTGCCCAAGGGGAGAGACACATTTCGCTTAAGGATGGGATCTCTGACTACATCTCGGTTTATCTCCCATCCAGATGCGCAATTGTCTTAAAAAAAGGAAGATGAAACAGTTTCTTAACATTTTTTTTGTTAAATTGCACAGATAAACATTAACCCTATGGCCTACTTACAATTCAACAAGGGAGAGCTGGTAAATTTGGAGTACTCGCTCAAAAGAGAGGTGCTCTCCACGAACCACGCCGGCGGATACATGAATACTACAATAGTTTGCTGCAATACAAGAAAGTATCACGGATTACTGGTCCTGCCTGTAGCAAACTTCAATAATGATAAGTTTGTACTCCTCTCATCCTTAGATGAGTCTCTTATACAGCACGGAAAAGCTTTTAACCTCGGAATACACAGATACGGAGATGTTTATGAGCCCAGAGGTCACAAATATATCAGAGATTTTGAGATAGACAAATGTATAACCATAACCTACAGGGTTGGAGGAATGGTTTTAAGGAAGGAGATGATGCTGGCAAACAATAAGGCACAATATTTTGCAAGATATACGTTGCTTGAGGCAAACTCACCAACCATTCTGCAACTTAAACCTTTTCTGGCCTTCAGACATATTCATACTCTGTCAAAAACAAATATGGATGCAGAGAGAAGTTCCCGGGAGATACCCGGAGGGAGGGCATTCAGAATGTATGAGGGCTTTCCGGACCTTAACCTTCAGTTGTCTGTAAAGTCTGATTTTATCTCAAATCCTGACTGGTACTATAACATTGAATACAAAGAGGAGAGGAGGAGAGCGTACGAGTCAACAGAGGATCTCTTTGTGCCCGGTTACTTTGAACTACCTATTAAGAAGGGGCAGTCAATTATCTTTTCAGCTTCAACAAATGTTGAGAAGCCGGCAGGCTTAAAAGCCGGGTTTGAGAAGTACAAAGAGGCAAGAAGCAGCAGAGAGAGCTTTGAGAGCTGTCTGAAGATTGCATCAAAACAGTTTATAGTTTCAGATGGAGACAAACTTTCAATATACGCAGGCTACCCGTGGCTAGACAAAAATTCAAGAGAGACACTTCTTGCCCTTCCGGGAATTGCACTCTGGGGCTTAGGCGACAAACAAAAGTTTAATAAAATACTGGAGGATTTTATAGCGCGAGAGGGCAGTTTCCCTGACTCAGGCGGCGTCAAACCGGATGTCCCTTTATGGCTCATTTGGAACATTCAGCAGTACTCCATTTACACAGGAGGCACCAAGGGTGTATGGCGGGATGCCGGCGGTATTATTAAGGATATTCTCCAAAGGTACAGAGAGGCAAAAGATGGGAGTAGCGTTGTCCTGCATGGGAACGGTCTTCTGTGGGCAGAGAGGAGAGGGGTTGCACTTAGCTGGATGGATGCCTATGTAAACGGAGCGCCGGTTACTGAAAGGGAGGGTTACCAGGTTGAGCTGAATTCATTATGGTATAATGCAATTTCATTTGCTCTTGAACTTGCGTCTGCAGCAAAGGAGAGAAGTTTTACTGAGGAGTGGGAGCCGTTGAGAAAACAGGTGGCAAAGAGTTTTGTTAAGGCCTTCTGGATTGAGCATGATGATTATCTGGCAGACTATGTCGGACATGAAGGGCAGAATAAATGCGTAAGACCAAATCAGTTATTTACATGTTCATTTCCTTATTCCCCTTTGACAGAGGTTCAGATATCCCATGTGCTCAAGAGGGTTCAGCAGGAACTTTTAACAGAGAGAGGTATCAGGACTCTTTCACCGGTTAGTCCCCATTTCAAAGGGGAGTACGACGGAGATGAGTTCAGCCGAAACTCGGCTTACCACATGGGAACAGCACGTCCATGGCTGCTTGGTTTTTATATTGATGCAAATTTTAAACTGCACGGTAATGCCTTTTTAACAAAAGCAGAGGATCTTATCTCTGCATTTGAGGAGGATGTGCAGATTCACTGCATAGGATCAGTATCTGAGGTTTACGACGGAGACCCTCCGCATCAGCCTCACGGGTGCACCTCATACTCCATTAGCGTTGCATCTTTACTTTGGGCGATGAGAATTATTGAGAACCATAAAAACAGGAAGATATGAAGGTACTGATGTTTGGATGGGAGTTCCCTCCCCACATCTCAGGGGGGTTGGGTACGGCCTGTTACGGCTTGACGAAGGGTCTTTCAAATTCGGGAGTGGAGGTTCTGTTTGTAATGCCCTCTGCCTCCGGGGATGAAGATCAACGGGCTGTAAAAATAATTAACGCCAGCGAAGTGGAAATCTCACAGAGAGTAACAGATGTCAGGAGCTTTCTGGAGAATGTACAGTTCCTAAGAGTAGGAACAAATATGGTTCCCTACCTGACTCCTGAGGAGTTTACCGAGATGGTGGAGAAGAGTAAAAAGGGGCAGGTAAAGGAGTATAAAAATTTTCTTGGTCAGAAATTTAAATTCTCCGGAAAGTATGGTTCAAACCTTATGGAGGAGGTATCCAGATACGCCATGGTTGCAGCAGAGATTGCATCACAGTATAAATTTGACATTATTCACGCCCACGACTGGCTAACCTACATGGCCGGGGTTGCTGCAAAAAAGCTTACAGGTAAACCACTTGTGGTGCACATGCACGCAACAGAGTTTGACAGGAGCGGAGAGAACATAAACACCCTTGTTTATGATCTTGAAAAAAGGGGGATGAGGGAGGCCGATATGGTTATTGCAGTTAGCAATCTTACCAGAAATATTGTGATCAACAAATATGGAATTCACCCCTCAAAGGTTGTTACAGTTCATAATGCCGTTGATTTTGACGGATTTGAGCAGGTGGAGATTGATAATAGAATTGATGAAAAGATAGTAACATTTCTTGGCAGAATAACTTACCAGAAGGGGCCTGAATACTTTATTGAGGCGGCGGCAAAGGTACTGAAGAGATACCCCAACGTTCGCTTTGTCATGGCCGGAAGCGGAGACCTGCTAAATAGATCCATCAGGAGGGTAGCCAAGTTAGGGATTGCAACAAAGTTCCATTTTACAGGATTCTTACGGGGTGAGGATGTGAAGAGGATGTTTGCATTTTCAGATGTTTATGTAATGCCATCAGTATCGGAACCATTTGGAATATCACCGCTGGAGGCTATGAGATCAAATGTTCCAACCATTATATCAAAGCAGAGCGGAGTGGCGGAAGTTCTGCATCACGCCATAAAGGTAGATTTCTGGGATATAGATGCGCTTGCAGACGCAATATACGGACTACTGGCATACCCTGCGCTGGGTCAAATGGTCACAAAACATGGCCTTGACGAGGTTAATGCCCTGAGATGGGACACTGCAGCGCTCCAGATTAAAGATATTTACGCTCAACTGACAAAAAAACAGCTGTTATGAAAAAAAGCATTTGCATATATTTCCAGGTTCACCAACCCGACAGACTCAGACTGTACAGATTCTTTGACATTGGCAGAGAGTCCTGGTACTATGATGATTTCGCCAACAGGACAATACTGCAAAGAGTTGCCGAGAGGTGCTATCTGCCGGCAAACAGGATAATTCTTGAGTTGATTAAAAAGCACAAAGGTGCATTCAGGCTTACTTACTCAATATCAGGAGTGGTATTAGAGCAGTTTGAAAAATATACGCCTCAGGTTATAGAGAGCTTCAAAGAGCTGGCAAAGACAGGTTGCGTTGAGTTTCTTGCCGAGACTTACGCCCACTCTCTCTCTTCACTTGTTTGCGAGGAGGAGTTCAGGAGACAGGTGAAGATGCACTCAGAAAAAATTGAGGAGCTGTTCGGAAAGAAACCGGCAATATTCAGAAATACGGAGCTTATCTATTCGGATAAAATAGGGTCACTTGTTGCCGATATGGGATTCAAAGGCATGCTGACAGAGGGGGCAAAACACATCCTTGGCTGGAAGAGCCCAAACTATCTCTACACAAACTCTCTTAATCCAAGGTTAAAGCTTCTGCTTAAAAACTTCCAGCTGAGCGATGATATTGCCTTTAGGTTTTCTGACAGATCCTGGGAGAACTGGCCGCTTACGGCAGACAAATACATAACTTGGCTCTCACGCTCGCTGGAGAGAGAGGAGATAGTAAACCTCTTTATGGATTACGAAACATTTGGCGAGCATCAGCAAGAGTCCACGGGTATCTTTAAATTTCTTGAGCATTTACCTGGTGCAATTCTCTCCCAGACAAATTTTGAATTCCTTACTGTATCAGAGGCCTGTAAGAAGCACCAGCCGGTTGCTCCGCTTCATGTTCCATATGCAATCTCCTGGGCAGATGAGGAGAGGGATACAAGTGCATGGCTCGGAAACGAACTGCAGAATGAGGCTTTCGGAAAACTCTACGAGGTGAGGGAGCAGGTTGCAGAATCAGGAGACCCGGACCTTGCAGCAGATTTTCTAAAGCTTCAGGAGAGCGACCACTTTTACTATATGTGCACAAAATTCTTCTCGGACGGGGCAGTGCACAAATATTTCAACCCCTACGATACTCCTTACGAGGCCTTTATTAATTATATGAATGTTTTGAGCGACTTTTTGGTGAGAGTGCAGAAACGTTCTCTGGCCACAATGGTAAAAAGTGGAACAGAAATTGCAGTTAAAAAGGGCTCAAAAAAGTTAAAAGGCAGATAAACAGCTATGACAGAAAAAATACAGATGCACCCCGACTATTTGTTTGAGGTGAGTTGGGAGGTGTGTAATAAGGTAGGCGGGATACATACGGTTATCGCAACGAAGGCTCCGTACCTCACCGGAATTAAGGAGGGAAACCATATATACATAGGACCGGATGTGTGGAGAGAGACTGAGGTAAATCCGGAGTTCAGCGAAGATCCGGCTCTGTTCAAATCATGGAGGGCTAAAGCAGCAGAGGAGGGTGTCAGAGTCAGAACAGGAAGGTGGAATATCCCCGGCTCTCCGATAGCCATTCTGACAGATTTCAGCCCTCTTATAACAAAAAAGGATGAGATTCTGACGAATTTTTGGAAAAAATTTGGTGTTGACTCTCTTAGCGGTCATTGGGACTATATTGAGAGTGCTCTATTTGGGTACGCTGCCGGCAGGGCAATTGAGAGTTTTGTAAAATACAACCTCTCTCCCAGTCATAGAATTGCAGCCCATTTTCATGAATGGATGACAGGGGCTGGTCTTCTGCACTTAAAAGAGAGCAAATTACCTATAGCCAAAGTATTCACAACCCACGCAACAACAGTTGGACGCTCAATAGCGGGCAACAATCTTCCCCTTTACGAAAGAGAGAGGTGGGGAGATCCAGATAAGAGAGCTGCTGAGTTAAATGTTACTGCGAAGCATTCGCTTGAAAAGAGAGCAGCTATAGAGGCGGACATCTTTACCACTGTCAGCGATCTGACAGCATCTGAGTGTGCCCATTTTTTGGGCAGAGAACCGGAGGTGGTTACTCCAAACGGCTTTGACCCAAAAATTGCACCGGAAGGAGATGCATTAAAGAGTCTAAGAGGTGAAAACAGAGAGCTCCTCAAGAGAGTAGCAGGAGCAATGACAGGAGGCTTAATTGGTGATAATACGCTATTTCTGGGGACTAGCGGAAGATATGAATTTAGGAATAAAGGGCTTGATCTTTTTCTGGACTCACTTGCAATTTTAAGAGAGTTAAAACCTGAGAGGGATATTGTAGCATTTATCTTTGTTCCTGCAGGACACAACGGCCCAAACAGAGAGCTGCTGGCAAAGATGGAGAGCGGTGGAGATTTCAGGACAAACATTACCCATCTTTTAAGTGAACCTGAATGGGATCCGATTGTCAGGAAAGTCAGGGAGCTTAAGTTGAACAACAAACCGGAAGATAGAGTAAAGGTACTTTTTGTACCCTCTTATCTCAATGGAAACGATGGAGTTTTCAATAAAAGGTATTATGACCTGCTTTCGGCTTTAGACCTTACACTCTTTCCCTCATATTATGAGCCATGGGGTTATACACCTCTGGAGAGTCTTGCCTTCTCAGTTCCTGCCATAACTACCAATCTTGCGGGATTTGGATTGTGGGTAAAGGAGCATATGGGGGATGGACATTTGGGAGTTGAGATTGTTGACAGGAGTGACAGCAACTATACAGAGGCTGCATCCAGAATAGCAGAGATTATTCTTGGCATGACAAAAGAGAGCGAGTCTGAGGCTGAAAAAAGGAGAGAGGGGGCAAAGAGGGCCTCAGAGACGGCATTATGGGAAAAACAGATAGATAAATATAATAAAGCATATTCAATGGCACTTCAAAATATATCAGGAGAGAACTCTGGATTTGTACAGACACACGACGAAAGGGACAGACTTAGCTTCAAGGTTAACGTGGCAAACTCGCCAAACTGGTCCTCAATAATAATCAACAAACAGTTACCAGAGAGGATCAAAGCTCTGGATACAATTTCAAAAAACCTTTGGTGGAGCTGGAATGAAGAGGCTATTGAACTCTTTAAGATGGTTGACCTAGATCTCTGGAGAGAGAGCCATGGTAATCCCATCATGATGCTTGATGCAGTGACTCTCAGCAAAGCAAGAGAGCTGGCAAAGGATCCAAAGTTCCTGAGAAAACTTGACTCAGTTTATGCAAGTTTTAACGAATACATGGCTGCAAGGCCAGATCAGGAAGAGGCCACTGTATCCTACTTTAGTATGGAGTACGGACTTGACCAGTCGCTAAAGATTTACTCTGGCGGGTTAGGTATACTGGCAGGAGACTATCTTAAAGAGTCAAGCGACAAACTGGTTCCTATAACAGGAGTTGGGCTCCTGTACAGATATGGATACTTTACTCAGAAGCTATCCTCTTCCGGGGATCAGGTCGCTGAATATGAGGCCCAGGATTTTACGAAGTTGCCTGTGTCACCGGTGAGGGATATTGAGGGTAACTGGATTATTGTAAGCGTAGCACTACCGGGAAGAGTGCTTAAGGCCAGAGTCTGGAGGGCAGATGTAGGTAGAACCCCACTCTATCTTCTTGATACAGACTTTGAGGAGAACACTCCTGAGGACAGAACAATAACCCACCACCTCTACGGCGGGGACCTTGAGAACAGATTAAAACAGGAGATGCTGTTAGGTATAGGAGGTATTAGAGCCCTGAGGATGCTTGGGGTAGAGTCAGATGTTTACCATTGTAACGAGGGTCACGCAGCATTCATAGGATTGGAGAGGCTTCGTGAATATATAAACGATAAGAATCTTACATATATGGAGGCACTTGAGGTTGTCAGGGCATCATCCCTGTTCACAACCCACACCCCTGTTCCTGCCGGACACGACTCCTTTCCGGAGGATTTACTAAGGGGTTACATGTCCCACTACCCCTCCAGACTCAAGATTTCATGGGAGATGATGATGTCGCTGGGTAAAATTGATCCCTCAAACCCTAACGAGAAGTTCTCAATGAGCAATCTGGCATGTAACCTCTCACAAGAGGTGAATGGTGTGAGCTGGCTTCACGGAAAGGTGAGCAGAGATATACTTGCTCCGCTATGGCCCGGTTATCTGCCAGAAGAGCTACATGTGGGACACGTAACAAATGGAGTTCACTACCCAACATGGACATCAAGTGAATGGAAACAGATACATTCAGAGGTTTTTGGAGATGATTTCCAATCTCACAACTATGATAAAAGCTGTTTTGAAGGAGTCTATAAAGTTGACGACCAGAGAATATGGACACTGAGAAACAGGCTCCGCAGGAGATTGATTGATAAAATTAAAGTTACACTTTCAGACCCTATCTCTACTGCACACTACACCCCTCAGCAGGTAGTTCAGATTAAGGAGAGCCTAAGAGACGATATTCTTACTATTGGCTTTGCAAGAAGATTCGCAACCTATAAAAGAGCACACCTGCTCTTTAGAAATCTGGAGCGGCTTGATAAAATTGTCAACAATCCAAAAATGCCTGTCCAGTTCATTTTTGCCGGTAAGGCCCACCCTGCAGATAAAGCGGGTCAGGATCTTATAAGACATATTGTTGAGGTCTCTCTGATGCCTCAGTTTATTGGTAAGATAATCTTTGTTCCGGGTTACGATATGACGATAGCCAAGAGGCTTGTTCAGGGTGTGGATATCTGGATGAACACCCCGACAAGACCGCTGGAGGCATCCGGAACAAGCGGAGAGAAAGCTGTCATGAATGGGGTTATGCACTTCTCTGTTTTAGACGGATGGTGGGTTGAGGGCTACAAAGAGGGTGCAGGATGGGCATTGCCTATGGAGAAGACATACGAAAATCAGAACTATCAGGACGAGTTGGATGCTGCCACAATTTACAATATGCTGGAAAACGAAATTGCTCCTGTATTTTATGATACAGACAAGGAGAGCGGGGTGCCCAGATATTGGGTTAACATAATTAAGAATACCATTGCAAAAGTTGCCGGTAACTTCACAACAAACAGAATGATTACCGATTATGTTGAGCAGTATTACAAACCTCTCTCTGTAAGGCATGCACGAGCCATCTCAAATGACTACTCACATGCAAGAGAGATGGCATTCTGGAAGAGAAAAATGCGTACGGAGTGGCCACATATAGAGGTGAAAAGCATATTGAAGCCGGATAACTCAAGGGTAAATTTATCTATCGGGAATGAATATCACGCAGAGGTTGTATTATCTTTGGGCTCTCTTACATCAAGTGAAATTGGGGTAGAATTTGTCCTTGCCACATATGACCAGAACCTAAAAAGGATGCTGATTGCAGAGAGGCACGAATTCGTCCCTGAGAGCAGCAATGGAGGAGATGTAAGATATATATGCAATATGTTGCCGGAGAAAGCCGGAGCCTATAATGTTGCTGTAAGGATGTTTGCAAAGCATCCGGATCTCCCTCACAGGCAAGATTTTGATTTAGTACGATGGTTGTAGCAGCTACAGGTTTTTTTGATGGTGTCCACAGAGGTCACCGTGCAGTGCTGGATAAGATATGCGCACTAGCCACTTCGCAGGGCGATACCTCGGCAGTAATTACCCTGTGGCCTCACCCCAGGACGGTACTTCAGCAAGATGCGGCAAAATTTAGACTTCTGAATTCAATTGAGGAGAAGATATCACTTCTGAAAAACTACGGAATTGAGGAGGTACACACACTGCCGTTTGATAAAGAGTTTGCATCTCAGACCACAGAGGAGTATTTCAGAAACTATCTTATTAAAAAATTTAATGTAAGGACACTTGTTATCGGATATGATCACAGGGTAGGGAAAGACACTAACCAGACCCAGGAGGAGATGATGGAGATCGCCAGAACTCTTGGAATTACTCCCGTAAGGGTTAATGAGTATATGGAGAGTGAGTCCGGGCTTGTAATTAGCTCCACAAAAATCAGAGAGATGCTCCAGCTGGGAGACATAGAGTCAGCAAACAGCCTTTTAGGATACCGCTACGGGCTTGAGGGCGTAGTTGTGGAGGGGATGAAGATTGGGCGAGGAATTGGATTTCCCACTGCGAATATGCGCCTGTATGAACCTCTGAAAGTTTTACCATCTGACGGCGTGTATGCGGTCTGGATAGAGAGCTCAGGAAAGGTTTACAGAGGGATAACAAACATAGGTAAGAGACCAACAGTCGGAATTAACAATGAGAGAACCATTGAGACACACATTCTCAACTTTGACGAGGATATTTATGGTTTGAGTATAAAAATTGAGTTTGTTGCCAAAATGAGAGATGAGGTGGCCTTCTCGTCACTAGAGGAGTTAAAGAGTCAGCTTTATAAAGACAGAGAAAATTCCTATCTTTACCTCCATGAGAAAAAAATAAGAATGAGATAGAATGGATGCCAGCACAATAATATACATAGTACTAGGTTTGGGAGCCCTCATTCTTCAGGGATACATTGAGAAGAAGAAGAAGGAGCAGGCCAGACAGAGAAGAGAGTCATCTCCCCATGAGGAGGAGCCCGAACCAGCTTTTGATATCCATAAAGAGCTCTTTGGGTTTCACAGAGATCACCTGGATTTTGAAGAGAGGGGGGAGGAGATTGAAGTCAAAGAGGAAGAGACTATCCCGGCTTTTGAAGAGCGTGCGGCAGGTTTTGAAGAGCGTGCCAAATATGGACATGAGAAGGGAGCCAGGATACAGTATGAGATGATAGACATACCTGTTGCAGAGGAGGGGATCTCGGCATTCCGCCATGAGGCGAATGTCGCTCCGGATGAGCAGGAGCAAAGGGCTGAGGCTCCTGAGTTTATTATTGACCCTAAGAACCTGATTCTCTATTCAGAGATTATGACACCCAAATTCAGGGACTAATTTCATTATTAAGGAATATTTTTTATCTTTGTAACAAAGAGTCCAGTCCCGCTGGATTCTTTTTTAATTTTTTCAAGTTATGTCAAAAATACACTATTTAACATCGGAAGGGCTGGAGAAACTCAAGGCTGAGTATCATCAACTGGTATCTGTGGAGAGGCCTGCAATATCAAGACAGATTGCAGAGGCGAGAGATAAGGGAGACCTCTCTGAAAATGCTGAATACGATGCGGCAAAGGAGGCACAGGGACTTCTTGAACTCAAGATAGCCAAGCTTGAGGATATGATTGCAAATGCAAGGATCATTGACGAATCCAGAATCAACACAACCCATGTTCAGATTATGAACAAAGTAAAACTTAAGAACCTCACAAACAATACAGAGGTTGAGTACACTCTTGTTGGAGAGACCGAGGCAAACCTCAGGGAGGGTAAGCTGGCGGCTGCCACTCCAATTGGTAAGGCTCTTATAGGAAAGAGTAAGGGAGAGGTTGTGGAGGTAAAGGTTCCTTCAGGTGTTATTAAATTTGAGATACTGGAAATTTCAAAATAAGATGTCATCAATTTTTTCAAAAATTGCATCCGGCGAGATACCATCATACAGAGTGGCGGAAGATGAAAGTCATTACGCATTCCTTGATATAAACCCTCTCGCTCAGGGGCATACTCTTGTTATACCAAAACGGGAGGTTGATTATATTTTTGATCTTGAAGAGAGTGAGCTACAAGATCTCTTTGCCTTTGCCCAAAGGGTGGCAAAGGGAATTAAAGCTGCTATCCCATGCAAAAGGGTGGGTATGGCTGTTATTGGACTGGAGGTCCCTCATGCTCACATTCACCTGATTCCAATAAACTCAGAATCCGATATGGACTTCAGAAGGCCGAAACTCAAGCTGGAGAGTGAGGCTATGTTAAATACAGCAAAAGAGATCTCTTCTAAAATTCAATTCTGACAACAATTATGAGAAAACTTCTCCTATTATCGGCGGTAGCTATTATGGCTCTCTCCTGCTCATCTGACAAAGCGACAATCAAGGCAAAAATAGACGGTTTGAATAATGGCCGGGTAGTGCTGAAAGTACTTCGTCTGAACACACAGGTTGTAGCAGATACAATTAAAACAGACAATGAAGGTTCATTCGTTTACAAAGCAAAAAATCTGTCTGAGCATCCGGAGTTCTATTATCTGTATTACAAGGAGAACAGGATAGCATCTCTTCTTCTGGCCGGTGGTGATAAAATTTACCTTACCACCGATACTCTTGGTTCTGAGATCTCTGTAGAGGGTTCAAACGAGAGCTCTTTGCTGAATGAGTTAGAGGGTTATCTAGCAACAAAAGATTCAGAGTTCAGGAATGCGCTTCTTGAGAGGTCGGCTGCGCTCAACAGTAAAAACACAGCCCTCGCAGATTCGCTTAACTACAGATTAGGGTCAATGTTTGTAAAATACAAGCAAGACGCAATAAAACATCTCTATTCACACCCAAACTCCTTAACTAACGTTTATCTTCTCTACCATAAGCTCCCCGGAGATTTGCCCCTATTTGGAGACATGAGAGATATTCTGCTGTACAGACGTGTTTACGACTCCCTTAGCAACAGTTATCCCGGTTCGGTATATCTGAATCCTCTGCTGGACGAGATCTCCCTTAGGGAGAAAAGTGAAGCTATCTCTTCAAAGCTTCTGGATGCATCAGAAGTCGGATTCCCGGACTTAAGACTACCTGATGCAAAATCAAAAATGAGAACCCTTTCAGAGCTTTCAGGAAAGCCATTTATACTTGTGTTTTGGTCAATAACAGATGTAAATCAGAGACTCTTTAACAGGGATCTGCTAGAGCTTTATGATAAATATTCTGCTGCCGGGCTCCAAATCTATCAGGTCTGTGTGGATACCGATAAGACAGCGTGGGCAAGAGCCGTTGCAGAGCAGGGGCTGCCATGGATCAATGTATGCGACGGATTAGGTTCAACCTCATCTGCCGTTTCTACATATAATATTGTAGAGGTGCCCTCATTGTTCGTAATAGATAAAAGTGGTACAATAGTAGCAAGAGATGTCTTTGATTCTCAGCTGGAGAAGCTTATAGCAAAGATTTTTTAGAGACTCCGGCAATAAAATCCTTTAAATAGAAAGGTTCGAAGTATGCCACATCGGCAAATTCGGACCTTTTATATTTCTCCTCGGCGGGTATAAGCATGCCTTTTGCAGATGCCCAACCCTCTATAAATAACGCGTTTGGATGGTTGACAATGGATTTGAACTTCTCTGCCCCATCTCCTGTAAAGATAACTCTCCCCTCTGCCAGAAACTCTTTGTAACTCTCCTCAGTTAATATATGAGCCTCAGTTTTAGTCAGCTGCGTGCACTCCTCATCAAAAAGGGCGGTGTAAACCTCCATCCTCCTTGCATCTATCATTGGAGCAATTCTGTACGGAGCCTCAATATCCTTGATTTTTTCATGTACCACCCTTGCAATCAGCTCAAGAGAGCCCACTGCTATAAGAGGCAAATTTGAACCGTAGCAAAGACCCTTTGCAACAGAGACCCCAACCCTTAGTCCGGTATATGAACCAGGTCCTTCACTTACAACCACTGCGCTGCAATCTTTAAGCAGAATACCCGATTCAAGAAGTACCTCCTCAATAAAACCTGCGATAACCCTCGCATGGGCTTTGTGCTCCTTTATCTCACGCTGAGCCGCAATCTCGCCACCGACACTTAGTGCTACAGAACAGACCTCTGTACTTGTTTCAATAAGAAGGAGATTGATACTATTTCTTCTTGCCATCCCATGTCACCTTTGTTCCGGATTTCAGGGTTTTACTTATAGCAGAATATGGTCCGGTTACAATTCTCTCACCCTCATTAAGCCCTGAAAGAATCTCAATATTTGTTATGTCCTGAATTCCTGTTTTCACCTCTCTTACCTCAAGTGTGTTATCATCTTTAACAATAAATACCTGCTCAGCAAGTTCATCCCCCTTCCTGGCAAGTGTATCGGTAGTCAGATCCTTTCTTGTAGTAATAGTTTGAACAGGAATAGAGATAATGCTATCTCTCCTCTCTGTCTGTATAGAGGCTGTTGCAGACATACCGGGACGAAACGGATTAACACCCTTCTCAACTAAGTCTGAATAGGATTCCGGAAGGATAAGAATTTTAACCTCAAAGTTGGTTACCTGCTCAATAGCAGAGCCAATATTCTTTGCAGAGTTAGCAATTTGCGTTACCAAACCTGTAAATTTTCTGCCCGGGTACGCATCAACCTCAACCATTGCCGTATCCCTCTCCTCTATCCTGATAATGTCATTCTCATTTACATCAACAAGCACCTCCATTTGGTGAAAATTGGCTATTCTAAGCATTTCAGTACCTGCCATCTGACTTGTGCCCACAACCCTTTCACCCTTCTCTACATTCATTTTTGAAATGATTCCATCCATTGGTGCATAAATTGTGGTTTTAACAAGATTCTCCTGAGCCTCCTGCAGAGCAGCGGTAGCACTTTTTACATTAAACTCAGCAGCCTTAATCTGCTCCTTTGCCACATTATACTGTGACTGTGCGCTCTCATAGTCAGCCTCTGATATAGCCTTCTGCTCAAACAAGGTTTTGCTTCTGAGATATGATTGCTCAATCTGCCTGAACTGAGCCAGTTGCTGGGTAAGCTGTGCCTTAACCGAGTTCAGCGAAGCCTCTGCGCGGTCTCTCATTGAGATATAGACATCCTGCTTAATTTTAATTATAAGTTCTCCTCTCTTAATTTCATCACCCTCCTTGAAGTATAGTTCAACAATCTCTCCGGATACGTCAGGAGATATCTTAACCTCAACAACAGGCTTGATCTTTCCGTTTGCAGGAATCACCTCTGTTATAGTTCCCTTTGCAACAATCTGTGTGGTAACCTCCACGCCCTTATTGCTGTTCTTTCTTCCAAAAACTACAAGCACAACAATCAGTATAACAGCTGCGCCTATTATCCATTTAAAACTCTTCTTCATCTTTATAATGTTATGGGGTTACCCTTATAGAAATCTATTATTTTTTCCTGAAAAATGAACTGATATTTTGCCTGCAAATAGTCAGAGCGGCTCCTGAAAAGGTTGTTTTTTGCAACGGTGTAGTCAGTTGCGTTCAGAACACCAACATCAAATTTCTGCTGAACATATCTGAAAGACTCCTCCATCGCTTTAACGTTCCTTTCGGTTGCCTTGTATCTTGCAAAATAGGAACCTGCATCACTGACTGCCTGCTGAATCTCTTTATAAAGCATCTGCTCTCTGCTTCTCGTCTCAATTTCAGAGTTCATTACCCCAAGTTTGGCATTCTTTATAGCAGTGTTTGTTCTCCAAGAATTAAATATTGGGATGTTTATACCAAAAGAGATAGAGGGGTTTCTGTTTTCGTTGAACTGATCCATAAAACTCTCCTCTCTGCTGTCCGCATAGTAAGATCCATAGCCTGCCCTGAAAGAGAGTGAAGGGTAGGACTGTCCCTTTGCAATTGCCAGTTGCAGCTCTGAATTCTTTTTATTAAGCCTTGCAACCTCCATTTGCGGAAGGTCCAAAGATGAGTTGAATAGCTCATCTATACTCTCTCCTTTGAATTCTCCAACCCTTAGATTCTCTCCGGGAGATGCTACATCAAAAGAGTTCTCACCAGGAAGATCAAGCAGCTGCTTAAGCATCAAGAGGGCAGTTGACACCTGATTTTTTGCATTTGTCTGCTGAACAAGTTCGCTTGCATATTGTGCTTCAATTTCAAGAAGAGCACTGTATGCCTGGCTTCCGGCATCCACAAACTTTCTTGTCCTCTCCACCTGCTCTGCAGTACTCTCAAGGCTGGAATTAGCCGAGACAAGAATCTCTCTTGCCAGCAGTACCTGAAGATATGCCCTAGCAATCTCTATTGATATATCATTTTTTATCCTGCCAATCTCCTGCCTGGCAATCTCTCTCATAACCCCCTTGCTTTTGAGTTCATTATTTTTAACTAAACCCTCAAATAGCATAACAGAGGCACTGGCAGAGGCGTTTGTGCTCTGGCTGAGTTTATTCTCAATAATCTGAAGGTCGTTCATGTTGACAGATCGACCCCAGTTCATACTGTGTCCTATAGAGGCATTCAGCGAGGGAAGATAGTTCATCTTCGCCTGGAATAGGTTATTCTCGCTCTGCTCTACAGCAAGCTCCTGTTGTTTGATTCTTAAGTTGTTGTCCCATGCATATCTTATGCACTCCTCAAGACTCCATAACTTCTGCTGTGCAGAAATCACAGTAGGGATAAAGATGAGGATAAAAACGGGGAGTTTCAAAATACTTTTCATAAGATGCAAAGGTATAATTATTTTTTATGCAAACTCCCCGAAGACTCGTTATTTAAGTCATCCCTGGCTATTTATAGATGACCATAGTCCTGCTTTGAGCCTCATACAGATTCTTACTTAGAAAACTCAGCATTCTGACAAACTTTTTTGCACCGTATCCTATGCCAAATCCAATACCTCTGACAATCTCCTTATCCCAGGTGCCATCGCCTCCCCTTAAGGATATGCACTCATTCTCATCCAGACGAACAAGGCATAAATCTCTCTCGTTAAACTTTTCCATTATGCCTTCTCCCATCCCTCTTTAAGTCCCTCACTGAAGCTTGGCCAGTACTTCTCTGCCTTCTCAATAAGTTTAATGAGCTCTTCAATTGCCTCAAGAAGTCTCTTAAGTTTGCCTCCTCCACAGATAAGAAGTTCTCTCTCTTCAAGTGGGGTTACTCCCCACATCTCCAACTCTTTTCTTTCCATAGTAGTTTATTTTATTATCACCCGCATAACGGCGTGCAGGAATCGCCCGGGGCAAAGCATTGCCCCATTTTGTAAACTCTGTCAGCTATATTTTTTGTGTTCTCTTTATGCGACACAACAATTACAATCTTTCCCCGGTATCTCTCAGACTTAATAACCCTATCAGCAAGAAGCTCAGATTCTAGGTCCAGGTTTGATGTTCCCTCATCAATTATAAGAACAGGTGCATCCCTGTATATGGCTCTGGCAATAGCTACTCTCTGCTGTTGTCCCCCCGACAGCGTTGCCCCTCCCTCTCCGATATTGCTCTCCACCCCCAATGGAAGACTCTTGATTAGATTAGAGAGTCCCAAATCTCTACATATCAAGGCAATTCTTTTTCTGTCAGGCTCCTCTATGCCCGGAGCGATGTTTTCCATAAGTGTCCCTGCAAATAGTGAAGGGCATTGGGGAACAACAGCAATGAGCTCTCGCCAGTACTTCAGATTAATATTTTCAATATTAACATCGTCAGCGGTTATATGCCCCTCTGTCGGCTTTCTGAGACGTGTAAGCAGAGACACGAGCGTGCTTTTGCCACAACCACTATCTCCCGTTATGAGCGAAATCTCTCCTCGCCTGAACTCCATCTCAGTCTCTCTGAAGAGGGTTGCCCTTCCAGGGTAGGAGAATCCAACTCCGCATAATTTTAATGATTGGGGTGCTCTTCCGGACAAAACAACTCCCCCTTCAAAAGACTCAGCCTCAAGATCAAGAATTTCAAAGAGTCGTGAGGCTGCCACTGTCCCCTCTCTAATCTCCGGACTTGAGTTTGCAAGTTCGCATAAAGGTGTTGTGAACAGAGAAATTATTGTGAAGAATGCAACAAGTTCTCCTATGCTTATATTTCCCTTCATCACCTCAACTCCTCCCATCCACAGGACAAAGACAACCAATAATCTTGAAGTAAGTTCTGCTGCTGCACCGGAGATGATTGCTCCTCTTGCTCCCCTCTCTGCACTCTCCAGAAGATGTGAGAGTGCTGCCATGCATTTGCCGGCAAAATAGTTCTCCCCGCCGGAGTATTTAATAGTAAGATATGACTTTACAGTCTCTATAATTCTGTTTTCAAATGTTGCCCCTCTCTCCATAATTGTCCTCCGCACTCTTTTGTTAAACCTGTCTGCAATTCTGAACTGTATAATGAAGAGGGGTATTGCAGCCAGAGAGGGTATAGCCATTGCGGGAGATATTGCAAACATAGCGACAAGCGAAAACAGCAGCATAAATACTGAGATAGCTACTGTAGAAAGAGTTCCGGTTATACAAGACCGTATCTTTGCCGCATCTGATATTCTTGATGTAATCTCACCGGTCTCCCTTGCATCATAGAAGATACCCGGCAATTTAACCATATGTATAATATATTTTCCAATCAGTTCTTTGTCTATTTTCAACCCAACCTTAACCAGAATAGTACTTCTGACCCATGTTAATAGAAGCGAGATTGCAAAAACAAGTGCTATCAGAATAGAGGCTGTTGTCAGGCCGACTCTCTCCCCCGAAGGGATAATCCGGTCCAGAATTATCTTCATAAAGAGAGAGATGGCAAAAGAGGCCATAGTAAAGAGGAGGGATGTGATAAAGGCCTTTGCCAGTCTCTCTCTGTTTGAAGTAACTAATTTCACCATTCTTGCAACTACAGACTCTCCGCTCGCTCCCTTTTTAAAGTCTTTTGCCGGTGTGAGTAAAATAACTCTACCGCTCCACTCCTGCAGAAACTCCTCCATCTTGATTGTGTGCATCTCCCCGTCCAGCGGGTCCATTATATTTACCTTGCCCTCTTTTGCGCCGTAAAGAACAGCATAGTGAAGAAGTCCGCTCCTCTTTTCAAGGTGTACAATAGATGGATTGGGTATTTTGTACAGAGAGGCCTCCTGTGCCCTGAACCCCTCTGCATAAAAACCAAAAGCCCTAGCAGCATCAACTATACCTTTGATTGTTGTACCTCTGCTGTCGGTGTTGCTAAATAGCCTTATTTTGGCAATTGGAAGTCTTAGTCCCCAATATGCAGATACAGATGCAATGCATGCTGCTCCGCAATCGCTTATGTCGTGTTGTCTTATTTTAACTGAATATCCCATAAAAAACAGAGGGCGGCATTCTCGCTCACAACTCCCGGCCCCATCAGGAGATTCCATCACCCCTGCCGCCACTCTGCAATGCAAATATGGAGAGGGTAATCAAGTAGATTATGCTCAATGGTAAAAAGATGGATGAATTTATCTCCAGTGTAGAATTTTCTGAATGTTAAAGAGAAAATTCAGAAATCAGAGGTGCGATACTAGATTTTTAAGGTATGGAAAAATAGCGGGAGCTATTTTTGAAAGATATCCGTATAAAACAGAGTTATCAAGAGTCTCTCTTGGCAGAAATTCAAGAATTTCATCAAGCGATTCCAGAAGATAGACTATGATGCTGAAGACAAAAGCGTATTTCACAAGAGCAAAAATGACTCCTGCCAGTTTGTCCAGCCATCCCAGGAGAACCATCTTGACAATCCCCTCCGCCGCTCTTCCTGCAAGATTAACAAGTATCAGAACTACTATGAAAATTGCAGCGAAAGAGATAATGTTAAGTATATTCTGATCAGTATCTATCCAGGAGATAAGTTTGCTGCTTACAAAATCTGAGAAGTGGTATCCGGCCCAAACCCCCAGTATAAGAGCAAGAACAGCAGCTACCTGACGAACTAAACCCTTCATAAAACCAGCGAAAAGGGCAGGAATCAGGCAAACAAGTATTATTATATCCGCTGCATTTAATGACATAACATTCAAATTTTTTCAAAAGTAGTGAATAATCGTATCTTTGCAAATTCAAAAAGAATTGCAAAATGAGGTTTACCGAGTATAAAAATCTTGATCTTGTAGAGATAAACAATACTGTTCTGAACAAATGGAAGAGAGAGAGTTGCTTTGAAAAGAGCATCTCAGAGAGAGAGGGGGCACCCCTTTTTATTTTCCACGAAGGGCCTCCTTCGGCAAACGGCATGCCCGGTATTCACCATGTCATGGCAAGGGCTATCAAGGATGTTTTTTGCAGGTATAAAACTCAGAGTGGCTTCCAGGTTCAGAGGAAAGCGGGTTGGGACACACACGGCCTCCCTGTGGAGCTTGGAGTAGAAAAGAGCCTCGGCATAACAAAAGAGGATATTGGCAAAAGCATATCCGTAGAGGAGTATAATGCCGCCTGCCGCAAAGAGGTGATGAAATACACAAAAGAGTGGGAGGGGCTGACCGAACTGATGGGCTACTGGGTTGATATGAACAATCCTTACATCACCTATGATAACAGATATATAGAGACTTTATGGTATCTTCTGAAAAATATTTATGGCAAGGGTCTGCTCTATAAGGGTTACTCTATACAGCCATTTTCCCCTGCAGCAGGAACGGGCCTGAGCACTCACGAACTCAACCAGCCCGGATGTTACAGAGATGTAAAGGATACAACCTGCGTTGCTCAGTTTAAGGTTATTAGAAATCAAGCATCTGAAAAACTTTTCTCCCAGGTGGCTGAAGTGAGAGGAGAGGAGCTTCCCGTATATATGCTGGCATGGACAACAACTCCATGGACACTCCCTTCAAATACCGCTCTATGCGTAGGTCCTGAGATTAAATATTCTATGGTTATCTCGCAAAATCCATACAGCAATCAGAGGGCCCTCTATATATTGGCAGAGGAGTTGGTTAGCGCCCACTTTGGGGCCAAAGGTGCGGAGTTTGAGATATTCGGAGAGAGCCTAAAGGGTAGCGAACTTTGTGGTATTGAATATGAGCAGCTGATCCCATGGATCAAAGCAGCTCCCGGTGCAATGAGGGTAATTCAGGGTGATTTCGTTACCACAAGCGACGGTACAGGGATAGTGCATATAGCACCAACTTTTGGAGCGGATGACGATAAGGTAGGTAAAGCTAATGGTGTTCCACCGTTAATTGTTATAGATGCAAACGGAATAAGACAACCATTGGTTGACAGAACAGGTAAATTCTACAGGGTTGAGGATCTTGATTCAGGATTTGTTAAGGAGAGTGTGAATGAGTCTTACAGAGAGTTTGCCGGGAGGTTTGTAAAGAATGCCTATGACCCCGGTCTTAGCGAGAGCGATGCCACTCTTGATGTTGATATTGCAGTTATGCTCAAGCAGCAGGGACTGGCATTTAAAATTGAAAAACAGACTCACTCATATCCTCACTGTTGGAGAACGGACAAACCGGTGCTCTATTATCCGCTTGACTCGTGGTTCATTAGGACTACAGCTGTTCAGGAGAGAATGATTGAGCTTAACAAAACTATAAACTGGAAGCCGGAGGCGACAGGAAGCGGCAGGTTTGGAAAATGGCTGGAAAACCTTCAGGACTGGAACCTCTCCAGGAGCCGTTATTGGGGAACCCCGCTCCCAATCTGGAGGAGTGAGGATGGCAGAGAGGAGCTTTGCATAGGCTCTGCAAAAGAGCTTTATGAGGAGTTGGAGAGAGCTGTTGTTGCAGGTTTTATGAAAAGCAATCCTTTGAAAGACAATGGATTTGTGCCGGGGGATTTTTCCGGGGAAAATTATAAAAAGATTGACCTCCACAGGCCATATGTAGATGAGTATATTTTGGTCTCACCATCGGGTAAGCCGATGAAGAGAGAGCTTGACCTTATTGACGTATGGTTTGATTCCGGAGCGATGCCTTTTGCTCAGGAGGGACTTGAGAAGCTCGGAGGCGATTCTTTTGGCAAAACAGCCGACTTTATCGCTGAAGGGGTGGACCAGACAAGGGGATGGTTTTTTACTCTCCATGCAATCTCAACTATGGTGAGCGACAAGGTGGCCTTCCGCACGGTACTGTCAAACGGACTTGTACTTGACAAGGATGGGAACAAGATGAGTAAGAGGCTCGGTAATGCAGTTGATCCATTTAAAACTCTTGGGGAGTACGGAGCAGATGCTCTCAGATGGTACATGCTTACTAATGCCCAGCCATGGGATAATCTGAAGTTTGATATTGGGGGAGTGGACGAGGTTAAAAGGAAATTTTTTGGCACGCTCTATAATACCTACTCTTTCTTCGCTCTCTACGCAAATGTGGATGGTTTTGACAACTCAAAACCACAGGTTGCGCTATCTGAGAGGCCTGAAATTGACAGATGGATAATTTCACTTCTCAATACTCTTATCATGGATGTTAAGGCTGCATATGAGGATTACGATGTGACCTCTGCTGGAAGGATGATTCAGGACTTTGTAAACGACAACCTTAGCAACTGGTATGTGAGACTAAACAGAAAGCGTTTCTGGGGTGGGGTAATGGACAGCGATAAACTGTCGGCCTATCAAACACTATATCAAGCGCTTGAAACGGTAGCTATACTGTCGGCTCCTGTTGCTCCTTTCTTTATGGAGAGGCTGTTTCTGGATTTGAACGGGGTGTCGGGAAAGTATAAAGAGAGCTCTGTGCACCTGGTAATGATGCCTGAGGCAGATGAGAGGGCTGTGGACAAAGGGCTTGAGGAGAGGATGGAGCTGGCCCAGAGAGCGTCATCTATGATTCTGGCTCTAAGACGAAAGGTCAATATTAAGGTAAGGCAACCGCTTGCTAAGATATTGGTTCCTGTGTTGGATAACAGACTTAAAGAGCAGTTTGAGCTTGTAAGGGCTATTGTGCTTGGGGAGGTTAATGTTAAAGAGGTAGAGTATATTCATGATACAAAAGGTTTGATAACCAAAAAGATAAAGCCCAATTTTAAAACTTTGGGCAAGAGATATGGTAAGCAGATGAAGGAGATTTCGGCTTCATTCGGCACCTTTGACCAGGAGATGATATACGCTATTGAGGCCTCTGATAAATATGTACTTATGCTCCCTTCAGGAGAGGTGATTCTTGAGAGGGATGATTATGAGATTATCTCAGAAGATATGCCTGGATGGCTGGTTGCTGTGGATGGCAAACTTACAATAGCTCTGGATATTAAAGTTAGTGAGGAGTTGCGAAGAGAGGGTACAGCTAGAGAGCTAGTTAACAGGATACAAAACCTCAGAAAGGAGAGCAAGTTTGATGTTACAGATAAAATTTCTGTAGAGATTGAGGAGTTGCCGGAAATTGCAGAGTCACTTGAGTATTTTGCTGAATATGTATGTAATCAGACACTTGCCAGAGAGATTAAGCTTGTTGCTAAGCCGGATGGTGGAGCAGAAATCGAGTGGGACGAGGGTACACTTGCAATTAAGCTGATAAGACTTTAAAAAAGTTTAGGATTTAATAAGTGAAAGAGATGGAAAAGAGGGCGAAATTTATGAGAGAGGCCATAGGGCTGGCCGGAAGGAACGCCTCCTCTGTTACAGGAGGTCCGTTTGGAGCGTTAATTGTTAAGGACGGAGAGATAATCTCAGCCAGAACCAACAGTGTAACTCCGGATAAAGATCCTACTGCCCATGCAGAGGTTAATGCAATAAGAGAGGCCTGCAGGAAGTTGAATACGTATGATCTTTCAGGTTGCACACTATACACATCATGTGAACCATGTCCTATGTGCCTATCTGCGGCATATTGGGCTAAGGTGGACAAGATATATTTCGCAGCCGGAAGAGATGATGCGGCCGACGCAGGATTCAGCGATGCATTTATCTACGATGAATTCACAAAGTCAATGGATGAGAGGAGTATTCCCATTGAGCAGATAATACCAACTGAGGGTAGAGAGCCGTTTGAACTTTGGAAAAAGAACGAGGATAAGATACCCTATTAGAGGAAGATTGGAATATCGATTATATTATTATCTTTACATATTTATTTAACTAATGTGGCTATGACAAAGAAAAGCAAACCTGCAGAGGAGGTAAGAGAGAAAGTTCGCTACAGCGACGAGGAACTGCAGATGTTCAAGGAGCTGATTCAGCAGAAGCTTCGCGCTGCCCAGGCAGAGTACGAGCAACTGAAGGCTGCTGTAACACACAGCTCCAGCAACGATACTGAGGACACCTCTCCTACATTCAAAGTTCTTGAAGAGGGGGCATCCGCTCTTTCAAAGGAGGAGGCCGGACAACTTGCTCAAAGACAATACAAGTTCATCAGATCCCTAGAGGCTGCCCTCGTGAGGATTGAGAACAAATCATACGGCATATGCCGGGAAACAGGAAAGCTTATCCCTAAGGAGAGGCTTCTTATAGTACCTCATGCGACTCTTAGCGTTGAGGCAAAGAACAAAAGAGACTAACCGATGCGCCTTACCCCCGGAAAACAGGTTACGCTCATAGTTTTTATTCTGCTCCTTATAGATCAGGCGGTCAAGGTCTGGATCAAGACTCATATGACCATTGGTGAGAGTATTCCGGTGTTTGGTAATTGGTTCCAAATCTATTTCATTGAAAACAATGGAATGGCATTTGGTATGCAATTTGGAGGTTCAGTGGGTAAATTTTTACTAACCACTTTACGACTTGTCCTTATAGGCATAATAATTTACTATGTTAAAAAGCTTATTGAGGGAGGTGCCACAAGGGCTTTCCTTTCAGGTATAGCTCTAATATTGGTAGGTGCAATAGGCAACGTGATTGACTCTATGTTCTACGGACTGATATTCTCTGAGTCAAATTTTACAGAGGTTGCAACACTGTTACCGGATGGGGGTGGATATGCTCCTTTCATGTTTGGCAAAGTAGTTGATATGCTCTACTTCCCACTAATAGATACCGTCCTGCCAGAATGGGTCCCTTTTTGGGGAGGCGAGCAATTTATCTTCTTCAGACCCATTTTTAACATTGCCGACTCATGTATAACAGTAGGAGTTTTTTATCTCCTTCTATTCAAGAGAAGAGAGTTGATTCACGCATTGAAGTAATGTCCGGATATCAAAGTAGAGGATGGATTGCAATGTTGTGGCTGGATAGCGATAGCAATGTTACGGATAGATTGCAATGTTGTGACTGGATAGCAATAAGTATTTGTGGGACGGCCGGCAAAGTATAAAGCTGGCAAAAAATTAAACAGGCAAAACATAAAATAATAAGGCTGACTAAATATCTATTTAGCCAGCCTCTTCATTAATATATAATAGTTGCAAAATTACTTGAATATAAAGCAGTTGCAAAATTACATGAATATAAATAGCAGCAAGATTTCTCTAATATTCAATACCTGCAAAATTACCCTACTCTCTCTACCTATTTGATCCTTCTCTGCTTATTTTATCTTTCAATTTTCTCCATCAGTTTCTTTCGTGAGAAGTGAATCCTGCTTTTAACAGTTCCCAAGTGAAGCCCCAGCTCCTCTGCAATCTCCTGGTACTTGTACCCATTGTCATGCATCTGGAACGGAATCCTGAATTCAGGTTCAAGATCGTTTACAATTGATGTCAGCTCCCTGAATCCAAACTCCTGTTCAGGGCCCATATCAGAGGGACGGTTATTTATGACAAAATCGTGAACATCCTCACTGAAAAGACTCTGACGCTTGGTTCTTCTTCGGTAGTCATTAATGAAGGTATTCTTCATTATTGTGTAAACCCAGGCCTTGATATTTGTGTGTTCGTTAAATTTATCCTGATTGTTCAGCGCCTTAAAAAAAGTCTCCTGAACCAGGTCTTTAGCATCATCTCTGTTTGAAGTTAAACTGTATGCATATCTGGAGAGGTTATCCTCAAGCTCCAGAATCTCTTTCTCAAATGTCTTCGACTTCATAAAATTGAGTGGTATTAATTATTATTAGTCGCGATTACAGTGGTGTTTGTTATTAGCGAATTCAAAATTACAATTAAATAAATTAAATTGCAATCTATCGGAAAATAGAAATTATCTATAACTTAACACTAGCATCTTTTTTCATCAGAACAAATAATTAACAACAAAAACCCTGCCTAAACCAAGGTGGTAAGATAGCTTTGTGATAAAATAGCTTTCCGTCACTCAGCCCTTACTCTGCCTTCACTCTGCAGGTACGCACATTCTATGCACATGGCACGCATATATTGCTCACATGGCACGTTGCTGACAGGTCTTGGCGTGCTGCCAGCAGCACGCCAAGACCTCAGGGGTAAAGTGTCAAATAATTAATAATGAGCTATATAGTAATAAATGATAAAACCTTTATACCCCTGATTATATGATGTTTGACACTTTACCCCTGAGGTGGTCTCTCTTTTTTTTGCACACACAGAAAAAATACATATCTTTGCAACCCTAAACAAACGGAGAGGTGGCAGAGTGGTCGATTGCGGCGGTCTTGAAAACCGTTGAACTGAGAGGTTCCGGGGGTTCGAATCCCTCCCTCTCCGCAAAAACAGAGAAACCCGGTAGCGTAAGCAGCCGGGTTTTTTCATTTCCCTCCGCGCAAGCATGCTTGCAAGAGGAAGATGCCTTGCCACCCCTCCTTGTACATTTGTCTGTAATACAAGCTGTTGATTTTTTAAAATTCCTAAAAAAATCAAAATTTGCAACTTGTTACTAGCAGATTACCAATGCATTGTACAAGGAGGGGTGGCAAGGCATTTCTCTACTTTAACGGAACATAAATCTCGGTCTTAAGCTTTACGGGCTCTGTTCTGGAGGGATCGCTGATATACTTTTCAAAAAGGGGCTCGTCTCTTAATTGCTCTCCGCTTTCGGGCAACCATTTTGAAAATATTGTGTCGTAAACGACGCCTAAGTTGTTATAAGGGCCTTGATAAGAGAAAATTGCGTATTTACCACCAGCAATATCCTTCACACCTATCTCCCCGTGAGGTTCAGCAGGTTTGCAAATCACCAGGCACACATCTGAGCGTAGTTTTTCAACCTCAGTTACCTTAGGATCGTTGTGATAAATACCAATATGTTCAATGCCGGCTGAAAATAATTTTCTCTCTTTAACATATGACCATAGTTTTGCAAATGTTCCGGGAAAATCCAGATTGTTGTATGCACCGTTTAGACGGATGTAAATTGCTCGTTTGGAGTCTAATTCACAAATTTTAGGTGCTTTTAGTTTAAAATCAGAATTCTGGTTAGCCACAGGGTTGTTTATCAGAGAGTGGTTAGCCACAGGATTTGTCTCAATTTTTTTCATGATAAAAAAGTTTTTGTCTGCCCGGTACTCTTTTGGAGAGATTCCATACAGTTGTTTAAATGATTTTGACAAAGATGAGGGGACCTCATATCCGACCTTGTATGCAATCTCCTCAATAGTCATTTCGGAATACCGAAGTTCATGAGCAGCCTTCTCAAGACGCAGCCGCGTAATATAGGTGCCCAGCGGCTCACGGATGAAGGCCTTAAATATTCGGTGGAAATGATATTCAGAGAAATTAGAAATCTCAGACAGAGTCTTCAAATCTATTGATTCACCAAGATTGCGGTTGATGTGCTCAATCACAATATTAAGCCTCTTTAGGTACTCCTCTTGTGTTGTTTGTTTTGTATTCATAATGCAAATTTAGAGAGATGCTCTTCTCCTGGCTTTTCCTGAGTTGCTAATTTGAGATTCTTAAATGCTAATTTAAATAAACATTTTTTCTACATTTGTAAGTCTAAAATAATTGGATGTTTATTTCTAAATCGGATCTGGTGTAAAAACTGTTAAACTGGGGTTTCTTCCTTAGTTGACAGAAATTTTTTTTAAAATTTCAGGTATCAATTGCCTGGAGAGGTTTGTTATTTCAATTAATCAATCAAGCGGTAAGTGAATAAGTTAATCAAGCTTTTGTTTGATAAGTGAATAAATTATTGCTTGCTGGTTAGTATAACAGCTTTAAAACTAAATAATAAAAAAACATTATACAGATTAATAGATTTACATCATGAGTAACGAAATAAAATCAATTACAGAATTTGACTTTGACCTTATTTGCGAATATTTTTCATTAGTTGAAAGACAGGGGCCGGGTAGTCCCGAGGCGACAATTAAGGCTTTGAGTTTTATTGATAACCTTAATGAAAATTCAAAAATTGCCGATCTTGGTTGCGGAACCGGAGGTCAGACAATGGTACTTGCGCAAAACGCACCCGGTACAATTACTGCGATAGATCTCTTTCCAAAATTTATTGAAATCTTCAATGATAATGCCAGGAGGCTATCCCTTCATAACAGAGTAAAGGGAATTACCGGCTCTATGGATGAGTTGCCTTTTGCTAAAGGGGAACTTGACCTTATCTGGTCTGAGGGGGCTATTTACAACATCGGCTTTAAAAAGGGGCTGAGCTATTGGAAGCAATTTCTTAAAACCGGGGGATATTTAGCGGTAACTGAAGCCTGCTGGTTCACTCCGGAGAGACCGGACGAGATCAACAGGTTTTGGGTAGAGGCCTATTCCGAGATAGATACTATTCCGGTAAAAATAGCTCAAATTCAGGAAGCCGGATATGTGCCTGTTGCCTCATTTATACTTCCGGAAACATGTTGGACCGACCACTACTTTCTGCCACAGAGGAGCTCTCAGACAGAATTTCTGAAAAGATACCCGAATAACAAGACTGCCGAGGAGCTCGTGGCAAACGAACGCAGAGAGGTGTACCTGTATGATAAATACAGGGAGTATTACGGCTATGTATTCTTTATTTGTTCTTCCAGGTAACGCTACCCCCGACAAGGGCGGCAATACCTCCGTCTGTACTTGCAACGGCAACAATATTTGAACTTTTGTCAAATAAAATGCAGTCTGTCGCAGCACCAATATAAGCGTCATCCGGCAGACTGCTGCCGCTGCAAATCATACAACTATCAACATTTGAGTAGAGATCCTCAATTCGCTCAAATGTTGATATTATTGAACAACTGTGAATCCATCCGGCAACACCTATTCCTCCAAATGCACAATATGCATATTTGCTTCCATTAGATGGAATAACCTTTAGCCATCCTCCAAATATTATACATCCCCCCTCCATTTTTCCACTGCCAAGGTGGTTCCATTTTGGGCCACCCAACGCATTTGATGCGTAAAATGATTTTTTAATCTTTACAACCTCCTCGCGCAACTCTTTGTTGCGATCTGAGTCTTTTCTGATTAGTCTCATTGTAAATAATTTAAAGTTAATCTGTATTTAGATTGTTTGATTTTAAATTGTCTTATAAAAAATTAATTTTCCTGTTAAAAATATTGCAAATTAAAAATATTTCCATTATTCGCCCAGGCTTTTGCAGAATAGAGGTAAAACGCAACATATTTTCGCAAGAAGTTCCATCCCTACATATAGGTACTAACAAAGGCGTAATCACCACTAGTGGGGATTGCGCCTTTTTATATATGTGGGGACCTTTGCACCGTTTAAAGGACCAGTGTTTAAAAACAAAACGATGTACAGGTTATTTTCAAAAACAATTTTTCTGTCCGTGCTTGCATTTACTGCCGGGATGATATTGTCTGCTACGGCATCCGGTCAGGCGGATCTATCACTTACCGGCGTTGTTCTCTCTGAGGAGGATGGCAAACCGGTATCATATGTAACTGTTAATATCAAGGGCACAAACCGACACACGATGACGGACGACAACGGGAGGTTTGTAATTCCCGGAACAATAGGCGACACAATATTTATCTCGTCACTAGGGTACAATCCGGTGCTTGTGGCCGCAGACAATCACAATCTCAATGTAAAGATAAAACCCTCCTCATTTGTCCTGGATGAGCTAAAGGTTGTAGCCACAGCCCTGGGAATCAAAAGGGCTCCGAAAGAGCTTGGGAGCTCCACTGAGGTAATAAGAGAGGATGAGCTGACGCAGGGTTCTCCTCTCAATCCTCTTACAGGCCTTACAGGAAAGGTGGCAGGGTTGAGAGTAAATATGTACGACAGTAAGGTGGACCCGAATTTTCAGATAACAATGCGAGGTTCGCGCTCCATCACAGGAAATAACTCTCCTCTCTATGTAGTTGACGGAGTCCCTGTTCCGGATATCAGCAGGCTAAATCCGGGAGATATTGAGAGCATTACAATACTAAAAGGAGCAAATGCAGCCGCACTCTACGGTTCAGAGGGTGTGAACGGAGCCCTGATTATAGTTACAAAAAGCGGAGAGGGGAGCAACGGCAGAGTCAGCTTCAGACAATCAACTTCACTCTCAGAAGTTTATTTGCTTCCGACAGCACAGAATATGTTTGGGCAGGGAGTAGATGGAGTATATAGCCCCACGGAGTATCAGTCCTGGGGGGCTGCTTTTGACGGAACTATAAAGAAGGTAAATTCCTCGGCCGGAAAAGAGGATGTCCGACGAAATCTGTTCACCACCGGGATGAATATTCAGAACGACCTCTCATTCTCCAAAGAGACTGGTGATGACAGATACTATCTCTCACTTCAAAATGTTACAGTAAAGGGGATTATCCCAAAAGACAGAAGTTCACGTAACGGAGCAAGATTCAATACAGTTCAGAATATAGGAAAACTTAGGATAAGTTCAGCTATCAGCTACAACCATATTAACACAAACACCACCCCTGACGGACCCTGGGTCTCTATGTACAAGATGCCTGCAAACTTCCCTCTTCAGGAGATGGTAAACTGGAGAGATCCAAGCTCTCAGGGCAATCCAAACAACTTTTTTACAACAGTTGTTAAAAACCCCTATTTCCTCATTGATACATACAGAAATGAATCCATTCAGCAGGTGGTAAATGGTAAAGTTGAGGCTGAGTATCCCATTACAAGCTGGCTGAAAGCGATGTACAGATTAGGATTGTACAGCAATTCGCTGCAGACAAGAAACACAGTGGAGAGGTTTGATTCTGAACGAGCAGGGGCGAGCCAGCAGGGCAGCGTAACAGACGGAACATCAAATTTCCGCAGACTCAACGGAGACCTTATCCTATCGGCAGAGAGAGAGTTCGGCAAGGTTAAGCTAAATGCAATTGCAGGGCACAACTTCCGTGAGGAGATGACAAAAACGACAAATATCGGGGCCTCAAACCTCCTGTTCCCAAATCTTTTCAATCAGGGAAGCAGATCAGGAAACCTCACCGGAGGGTCGGCAATGCTGACAGAACGCCAGTACTCCATATATGCAGAGGTTACTGCCGGCTATTCGGGCTACCTCTTCCTGACCCTTACCGGCAGGAGGGACAAAACCTCACTGCTGCATCCCGACAACACCTCCTACTTCTATCCGGGAGCAAGTGCCTCTTTCATCATTACCGATGCCTTTCCTGCCATCCGTGAAAATAGCGTAACCGATTACCTTAAGCTCTACACATCATATAACAAGACTGGAAACGTAAACCTATCGCCATATTCTTTGAATCTTACCTATTCACAGGCAGGAGGCTTTCCGTACGGAGATATTACGGGATTCATCCCATCATCAAAGAATCCAAATCCTGATATCAGGCCGGAATTTGTACGCTCCTTTGAGGCGGGTGTTCAGTGGAGCCTACTAAAGAGAAGACTGAACGCAGAGCTAGCTTATGTCTATTCAAACTCTCAGGGGCAGATATTTGCATCTACCTCATCTGCTGCAACAGGGTACACAACATCTGTAGTGAATCTCGGAGAGCTGGAAAACAATATAATAGAGTTCTCAGTTGACGGTGACATCGTAAGGAGCAGAGAGTTCCGGATTAACGCAGCTTTCAGCTATACATACATAAATAATGTAGTTAAGGATTTATATGGCAGCGGAGAGGCAGAGGAGTATAACATCTTCCGCCAGTCTTACGCAATCAAAGGCATGCCCTATCCAAGCCTGAAAGTGACTGATTACAAAAGAGATGATCAAGGCAGGATTATAGTGGATGCGCTGACCGGACTTCCTTCGGCCTCTACTGAACCTACCTATAAAGGGACGATGGTTCCACCACACCAGATGGGCCTTCAGGCAACCATCAGATACAAAGGAGTTTCACTTTACGCCGACTTTGACTGTCGTCTGGGAGGATGGATGTATTCCGAGGTGGCCAATGCAATGATACAATCCGGAACACATCCGATGACTACCCAATACGGCAGAAAGGAGTTTGTGATTCCAAATTCAGTTATCGCTGTAAGCAATCCGGATGGTTCGGTTACCTATCAGCCTAATACATCCGTCGTTGCCAAAGGGAGCGGAAACTCAGCCTACTGGAACAAATATGTAGCCGGTTACTCGGTAAACTACGCTGCTCCTGGAGACTATCTGAAGATGAGGACGCTCTCTGTCAAGTACACCCTGTCAAGAGCAGCAATTGCTAAACTAAAGATATTCAAGGAGGTGACAATTGGAGCTGAGGCTACAAACCTGTTTATTATACGTCACAGGGACAACGATTTTGGTGATCCCGAGTATCTCTACAATAACACAGCCGGATACTACAGTTGGCGTCAGGTTCCTCCATACAGAACAGTTGGATTTACTGCAAACATAGTTTTCTAACAGAATTAGAAATTGAAGAAAATGAAAATCAGCACATCATATTTTGCTATTATTGTAATAGCCCTTTTATCAGTCTCTTGTGAAAAGTATCTTGATATAAACAAAGACCCGAACAACCCTGTAGAGGAGTACATTTCCGTAGAGCAGAGACTTCCGGCTGCAATATACCACACATCACTTCAGGAGGTAACACAACTTAACCAGTTAGGCTCATTCTGGGGGGGATACTGGGGGACATCAACTGAAGGAAGCAACACCTATAAGAAAGAGCAACTCTACAACGGCCCGGCAATTATGGCAAAACGAGACGGGATTCCCATTTGGGAGAATGGATATACATATCTTAATTACTACGAACTTCTCAGGATTGATGCAGAGGGGGAGGGGGCTCCTGCATACAAAGCCATTGCAATGGTTATGCAGGCATGGCACTACATGAGACTTGTGGACACATACGGAGACATACCCTTTACACAGGCTCTTCAGGGGCAGAAGTACCCAAGACCTGTTTACGATAACGGAGCCGATGTTTACAAATCATCCATAGATATGCTCTCAACTGCAGTTGAGCTCCTTGGCAGGAGCCCCCTCCCCTCAGAAAAGCGTCCGGGCAAGGATGATATTCTCTTTAACGGCGACCTCTCTAAATGGATAAAATTTGCAAACACAATTAAACTCAGAGCACTTATGAGAGGGAGTGAGGTAAACAGCAGCAGTTACATTCAGAGCGAGATATCAAAAATCCTAACTGCTCCATCAGTCACTACTACAGCTTCTGTATTTCTCACAGAAACAGCACAGGTTCAGCCGGGCTTTAACGCAACAAACCTCAATCCATTTTGGAGCACATACTACCGCAACAGTTCAAACAAAACTACAAACGGATACATTCACATAAGGCCTACACAGTTTGCAATAGACAGTTATAAGTTGCTTTCTGACCCAAGATTGTCAAGACTCTATGCAAAGACAAAAAGTGGCGAGTATAAAGGGGTGATATTTGGATACGAGGGTAGCGACGCAGAGTACAATAAAGACAACACCTCCCCGCTTCTGGGTCCATCAGAGAACGGAGGCAAGGCTGCGGCAATCCTTAAAAGCCAGACACAGCCAATAATACTTCTCAGTGCAGCAGAGAGCTGGTTCCTTTTAGCAGAGGCAGCTCACAGAGGCTGGATCTCTGGCGATGCGGCAGAGTATTACAGATACGGAATATCGGCCTCAATGCAGCAAATGGAAGTGCCTTCATCAGAGAGAGATACATATCTATCCCGTCCTGATGTAGTCTATAACAATACCCTTGAGAGGATTATCCTTCAGAAGTGGCTGGCACTAAATTCAATATCTGGTTTTGAAGCCTGGAGCGACTACAGAAGGGTAGGCCTTCCTGAGATTCCAAACACCCCGGGTGCCTCACCTGGTGAAAGGCCACGCAGACTCCTCTACCCCGAGACCGAAGTGCAGACAAACATTGCCGAAGTCACAAAAAGGGATGTGTCAGATATTACTACTGCCATAGTTTGGTGGGACAAAGAGTAAATATTCACCAATAGTCAACTAAGAATGAAAAAGATAATCCTCAAACTCCACCTCTGGATTTCACTACCCTTTGGACTGATAATAGCACTTATATGCTTTACAGGCTCCATTATGGTCTTTGAAAAAGAGATTAATGAATTGGTTTATAAAGAGAGGTACAAAGCAGCCTCGGTAAGTGGAGAGAGGATAACTCCGGCCGAGGCGGTCGCTGCTGCGGCCGCCCTCCTGCCAGATACATTGAGGATAGCATCGGTGCAGATACCTTTTGACAAAGAGGCCACCTACGCAGTCTCAACACCAGGGCGCAGGAGGATAACAGTATATGTTGATCCCTACACCGCAAAGGTTACCGCAATTCAAAATCCCGGAGACGGCAAGTTTTTCTCAACCGTCAGAGAGCTCCACAGATGGCTGTCATTCAGAGGAGAGAACAGAACATTAGGCAAAAGAATCACCGGCGTCACCACCTTTGCAATGGTTGTGATACTTATCACCGGACTGATCGCCTGGATCCCAAAAAGCAGAAGAGGGCTCAAAAACCGACTCCGAATCAGCTTAAGCCACGGACCACGACGCCTCTGGCACGACCTACACGTCGCAGGCGGTTTCTACTCAATGCTCTTTCTGCTCCTAATGAGCCTTACAGGACTAACCTGGTCATTTGACTGGTACCGCGATGCCACCTACAAACTCTTCGGTGCCGAGCCGCCTGCAGCTGCCGCTCCGGTAGCTGCCGCTCCTGCTCCTGCCATCGCTCCTGCTCCTGAACAGAAAACCTCACCGGCTGCCACCTCCCCTGAACACCAGCCGGCACCCCGGGCTACCGATTTTACAGTTTGGGAGACCGCTCTTGTTGAAGTTCTTAAGGTGGCACCGGCCTGGAAAACCATAACTATCACAGACGGTTCTATACAGGTTGTTCCAGACAAACCATTCGGCAACAGCCGTGCATCAGACAGATATAAGTTTGATAAAAAGAGTGGACATATAACCGATGCCGAGCTTTACCAAGACCAACCCAAAGCCTCAAAACTCAGAGGCTGGCTCTACTCTCTCCATACAGGCTCCTGGGGCGGAGCTGTTGTTAAGGGAATTTATCTTCTCGCCGCACTTATGGGAGGTGTTCTCCCTCTTACAGGCTACTATATGTATGCAAAACGGGTATTTCGTAAAAAATTCTAATTAACCCAGGGGTATGCAGCAGAGATAGTACAGTATTTTATACTACGAGTAACAAATAGTATAATTTATACTTACATTTGTAAGCAAATATTCAAAATTATGAAAGGTTATATGAGGTTAGTTGCAGTGGCCTCCCTTTTCATCTTGTTCTTTTGCCTGGGATGTAATAAAGAGATTCCTCTGCCGGATTCAATCACATTAAGGGGAGGCACACCGGATTCACTTGCTACAAGTGCAGCCGGAGGAGAGTTTTCTGTTAAATTCAATTCATCATCTACCTGGGGGATGTCACTCTCAGCTTCATGGATTGAGAACTTGTCTAACAGTAGGGGAGATGCCGGAGATGCAGAAATTATCCTAAAGGTAAACACAAATACGGAGCACAATGATCGTAAAGGGTATATTACTCTCACTTGCGGAAAGGCTTCTGTAAGGATCGTGGTCTATCAGAATGAAGCTGGTGCAATAATCCTTACACAGCGGAATTATACGCTAGATGCAAAAGAGGCAAAAATTGTAGTTGAGTTTAAAACAAATATTGAATATGAAGTAATTATGCCCTCTGTTGACTGGGTCCGCGAAAACTCAACCAAGGCATTAACAACATACACAAAAGAGTTTATAATTTCCGGGAGTAATCAGGAGGAGAACCGGAAAACATCAATAATAGTTAAAGCAAAAAGTTCAAATCTTGCCGATACAATAAAAATACTCCAGACAGGCCTGGCGATTGAGAGGGAGAGAGCTGCCCTTGTTAATATTTACAATAAACTGAGCGGGGAGAGATGGACCTCTAAGCAAAACTGGCTTACAAACAGGCCTGTAGGTGACTGGGAGGGAGTCACTGCAGACAATGAGGGAAGAGTAATAGGGCTTGATCTTAGAACAAATTGGCTTATAGGAGAGTTCCCTAAGGAGATATGTACCTTTGCAAAACTCAGAGAGCTCAGGATGGGTGGAAGCGGCACAATGTTTGGTGAATTACCCAAAGAGATAGGCAATCTTAAATCAATTACTCTTTTAGACCTTTCCGGAAACAGACTTTCAGGACCTATTCCGTCTGAAATATGCACGCTGTCAAATCTGAAGAATCTTGATTTAACATCAAATTCATTTAGCGGAGAGATTCCTTTAAGTATTGGAAACCTTTCAAATTTGGAGTATCTACACCTTGAGGACAACACACTCTCCGGCTCAATTCCTCAAAGTATATCCAGCTTGACAAAAATCTACTCAATAATATTAAATAAAAACCAGTTAACCGGCTCAATTCCTGCCGCAATTTTCAACCTTCCAAAGCTTGAGAATCTAGGTCTAGAAAACAATCAGCTTTCAGGCTCAATACCTGCTACAATAGGCAATGCCACAAAAATAGCCAGACTCTCTTTTAATAACAATAATCTAACAGGAGTAATCCCGGAGGAGTTCACCCAAATAGCTGATAAATTAGACTGGAATTCATACCACTATGTAAATACAGGAATTTGTGGCAACAGATTATCGGGTTCTATTCCGCAATCTTTGGTTAATCACCCAAAGTGGGCAAAGATATGGAGGAGGGTAGTTCCACAGCAGGATGGTTATGGCCTTAACCTGAATTCTGTTCCACTAGCCGGATACAGTTTTACATTCAGGGATGTAAACCATAGAAATCAAATTCTTACAGATATTTATAAACAAAATAAATATACTGTTCTCCTCCAGTGGGACAAAGAGAACTATCTGATGTACCAGCTAGCTAAAGCGCTTGAAGAGTATAAAGATTCTGGTTTGCAGGTGATTGCCTTTGATAATGGGTCGCTGATGGAGAGTACAACCAAAAACATTGTGGGCAGTTCAGCTCTAAAGAGTTTTATTAATTTTCTGAGTTTTGACCATAGCAGCTTTAATCCGGGAGATCCCAGTGAGGAGGTATTCAACGCAATTAAAAACAGCGGATGTAAGAGCGTACAGGCCGAAGTTCTGGATAAAGACGGGAATATCATCTTCTCTTACCTTAAAGGGATGGGTGGCGACAGCAGGTTTGGCAGGGACACACAGAGTGAGCTTATTCCTTTTCTTGCTGGTTTGCTGGGAAGCATCTCCACACCATTTTATGAGTCAACCGATTTCTCCGAGGATGGTAAGGTTATAACAATCCAGCAGGCTACAGTCGGAAGAGGGATAGATTTGGTGGTAATGGGAGATGGCTTTACCGACAAGGATATGGCAGTAAACGGAAAGTATGAGAGCTGGACCAAGGAGGCTATTGAACATTTCTTCTCAGTTGAGCCGACAAAGAGTTTCCGTAACAGGTTCAATGTTTATATTGTTAAGGCTGTGTCAAAACATCAGGAACTCATTGCAGGGGCTCATACAGCTCTGGGTACAAAATTTGGGTCAGAGATAAGCGAGAACCAAAGAAAGATAAGTGGGGATGCCAATAAATGCTGGGTATATGCAGAGAAGATAGTAAGAGGAGGTACACATTTAGATGCCAATAAAGCAATAATAATTAATGTAATCAACTCCACAGTATGGGCCGGTACTGCAAATATGTTCCCTGGCCTTACAGGAACAATAGCACACTGTTCACACCCTGTAGAGAAGGGAGATGATTTTAAGCATATCGTAGTACACGAAGCTGCCGGTCACGGCCTTGGCAAGCTGGCGGATGAATATTATGCCCCTGGTTCTCCCTGGTATATGCCTGAATGGAAGCAGCAAGAACTTAAATCTCTTTACCAAAACTGGGGATGGTATTCAAATATTGACTTTACAAACGACCCGCAAAAAATCAGATGGAGCTGGTTCCTTTCAGACGAAAGGTACAAATCTTCAGTCGGAATATTTGAAGGAGCTTTTGTAGATTATACAAATGATGTATTCAGACCGTCAGAGAACAGTATGATGAACTCATACTCAACAGTTTTCAATGCTCCGTCAAGACTTGCAATTTATAAATTTATAATGGAGCGTTCAGGAGAGGAGTATAAATTTGAGAACTTTATAAAGCATGATGAGGTTTCTCTGTCACCATCAGCACTTCATCAATAAAGATAAAGCCTTCGCCACCGGCTCCTTCGTGCCAACCTTCATCCGGGATGGTGCCATAATTCTTGGCAAAGATCTTAATATAGCGTGCAGAGTGATTATTGCCGGGAGTGTCCATCTCTCCGGCTTTGCTTAAGTCAAGAACCATATCTTGTATCTGCAGTCTCCAGTCCTGCTCGCCTACTTTGTTTTCAACCCGGCCAAGGAGTTTGAAGTTGACTCCGTCATCTGAGATAAAGAAATCAACATACCTTGGCATCCATATCCAGGAGCGTGCATCCTGCAGGAAGCCTGCACCAACTTTGGAAATCCTTTTCACGCTCCCCAGATCTACAATTGCAGTGAAATCTGTATTCTGATAACCCTGCCATCCACCAAGCCTGAAGTTTTCTGTACCGCGTACTCCGTCAATGAGCCCTTCGTCGCCGCCGGCATTGTACTGACGATTGTATTTTGAGAGAAGTGTAATTTTCCATTCGCTGTTTACCTTTCTTAATGAGCAGGTTATGGAAGGGCTTTGTTTGCCTGCACTATTAACTGAGTACGCCTCAAGCACTGCACTCTCTTTTAAGATTACAGGAGTTGAGTACTCAGAATATTTATCAGAATAGAAATCAGTTGCAGCCTCTCCTTGGTCATCTCTCTTAACCACCCTCCAGAAGAGTCTCTCACCATCGCCTCTGCCCACCAGCTTCACAATACTTGAGTCTTTGAAGATATACTCAGATGCCTCAAACCAGGGAACAAGCGGAATCTCCTCTGCCGCCATCCTTGATACCGGCCTGTCACCCTTTTCAACTCCAAAATTAAATGATGGAGTGTCAGATGTTTCAAAAATCAGTTCGCCGCCATTCTCAATATTTTTATGAGTTATATAGCTCTTCGTGTAGTTTTTACCATTCAGCTTAAGTGCATTTACATATATGTTTTTGTCCGCATTGTTGATTTCCCCTTCAGTCTTTACAGTAAAAACTTTACCACTCTCCAGATTTATCGTTGCACTTTTAAACAGAGGAGAGCCAACGGTATAAATGGGGTCTCCCGGAGTTACCGGATAAAATCCGAGAGCACTCATCACATACCAGGCACTCATCTGACCACAGTCCTCGTTGCCACTAAGCCCATCAGGGGCCGATGAGTAGAGTTCGGCCATTATCCGCCTCACCATCTGCTGAGTTTTCCAGGGTGCCCCCGCATAGTTGTATAGGTAAGCGATATGATGACTCGGCTCATTCCCGTGGGCATACTGGCCTATTAACCCTGTGATATCCACCTGAGTCCTGCCTGTTGTCTGCTGAGGAGCTGAAAATAGTGCGTCCAGCCGATCAATATATGCACTCTCTCCCCCAAGCATCTCAATATGGTTCTCCACATCATGGGGCACATAAAAACTATACTGCCAGGAGTTAGCCTCGGTAAAATGGACGTTCACCTCTGAGGGGTCAAAAGGTGTAAGCCAGCTACCATTTACCCTCGGCCTCATAAACCCGGTCTGCGGATCAAAAATGTTTTTCCAGGATTGCGCCCTCTTTGTGTACTCGGCATAGATTCCCTGTTCGCCCAGCTCCTTAGCCATCATTGCTATACACCAGTCATCGTATGCATATTCAAGTGTCTTTGAGACCGATTCGTGCTCCAGATCTGCAGGCACAAAACCCTGCTTCATATACTCCCTGATGCCATATTCATCTTTACGTGAGCTCTCAACCATTGCGTTCAAAGCCTCCCTCTTGTCAAAACCGCCAATCCCCTTCATAACGGCATCTGTAATGACCGAAACCGAGTGGTAGCCTATCATACAGTTGGTCTCATTACCGGCCAGTTCCCAAATAGGGAGCTTCCCGCCCTGTCTGAACATTGCAAGCATAGATTGTATAAAGTGCGACGTCCTCTCCCTCTCAATTATTGTCATTAGCGGATGGAGAGTTCTGTAAGTATCCCAAAGTGAGAATACAGTATAGTGCTCATACCCCTCAGCTTTGTGAATCTTCCTGTCCATTCCTCTGTATTCACCATTAACATCCGAGAGAAGATTAGGAGCACTTGCAGTGTGGTATAGCGCTGAATAAAAGGTTTTCAGGTGTTCCTCGTTTTCACTCTCCACTTCAATTTTTCCCAGAAAGGCATTCCATACCCTCTCAGTTCCCCTTCGCAGTCCATCAAAGTCCCAGTCCCTGCACTCGGCCTCCAAATTCAATTTTGCATTGTCGGTTGAGACAGACGATATCCCCACCTTCACCATCAGAGGATTATTCCCATTTGAAATACCTGTTTGTGAACCATCAGCAAATTGCAACAGCACTTTACGCTTCATCTCACGCATCTTTACCTTAGAAAATGGCTCTGAAAACTCCATAAAGAAATAGACCACCTGGTCAGTCGCCCACGAGCGAGAGCGTCGGTATCCCTTAAGTGCATTTGTCCCGGCAATCTCCACATTCCACTCAATTAGCGGATCTCTGTGGGCAAGGTCAAGCACCACCTCCCTGCTGCTCCCCGGTTTATAAGTGTATTTATGAAAGCCGACCCTCCTTCCGGCTGTCAGCTCCGCCTTTACACCCCATTTATCAAGGAATACCTCATAAAATCCGGGTGTGGCCTTTTCGCTACTCTTTTGGAAAGAGGATTTATACTCCTCGTTAATGATCTCCTCCCCCGTATAGCCACTCACCGGCATCAGCAGAATGTCACAATAATCTGCCACCCCCGTTCCGCTCAGGTGTGTGTGACTAAAGCCATATATTGCGCTATCAGAATAGTGGTAGCCCGAGCATCCGTCCCATCCCGTAAGGCGAGTATCCGGGCTAAGCTGCACCATCCCAAAAGGGTAGGTGGCTCCCGGAAATGTGTGGCCGTGAAAATCGGTTCCCACAAAAGGGTTTACATATTTTGAAAACTCTTTTTCTGATTTGGTCTCATTTGCTGATTTGCCGGAAAGAGGCGCAAGCATAAGCAGTAATGCAAATGCAGTTGCCATTGAGGTAAGTTTTTTCATAGGTATAGATTGTTTTTAGCCAGGGGTCGATGGCCTACACAAATATACCTAATTACACGCTTTTAATTACCCTCAGCCAGTGAAAAAATTTGTCTCCAGATATGAGACTCTCCCTTAATTTTTTCAACACACCCATCTGCAGGGGTGCGGTCCATTCCCGGGTTGGATGTAAGAAACATTACAGTCATAAAATTTATTCTCTCAGAGCTCTGCTTCAAAGCCGGATTAAGCTTATAGAGAGGGGTGCCATGCTCTCGCATATTATCAGGAACCAGTCCGGAGTATCTTCCTGTTATCTCCTGTGCCCCCTGAGACCACACGGCCTGCTTAGCCCTCTCAGCAGGAGACATCCCATTCAGCTCTTCTTCAAGGGATCTTACAACCTCTTTGTGATAAGTATACTCTGGGCTATTCTTTGCCTCGTTCGCAAAGTCGCAGGAGGAGCTATTCTCGAGCTCCTTAATAACCAGCTCCATCCCCTTAACTGACTCCATCAGTATGGCAGCCTGCTCAGGGTCGCTCTTCTTTTTTGCCTCAGCCATCTTTTTCATCTCGGCATACTCACGGTTAATATCCTTAAGACCCTCGTCAATAGACTCCTTCTCACTGGATCCGTCATTTTCAGCAGATTCAAACATCTTCATCTTCTCCCTCTCATCTTTAACCATACCTCTGATTAAATCCTCCTTTGTACATGGAAGAAAAGGGTTGCTCACCCCTGGAGCCACCAAGGCATAAATGTAGATTTCACAGTCGTAAAGGGGATAGCCATGAAATTCCCCAACCTTTACCGGCAGTTTAAAAAAGTTGTTAATTATGTTTCCCGATGCGCTCTGGGGGTCATTAATATAGACATTAACAGAAGAAGAACCCTTGTGATAATACTCTCCGGGAGGATCACCCTCACTCCTTGCAAGATTTTGAAAACTAAGATCAACATTTGTGAACTCTGATACGCTTCCGTATGCCTCAATATCCACACCCTTCGCCCCCTTTACTGTCTCAGAGGAGAGCAATATTGATGCGATTTTATTCAGGCTCCCCTTAAGAAACTCTGGTGACTCTCCCGGGAACATCTCTCTAAAGGTATAACTGATATCTGACCGAGATTTTACGCTCCCTTTCCTATCTTTTGCAAAGGTGTAGCCCTCCTGAGCTGATATAACAGATGACATCGAAAGCAGGCCAATCAGCAGGGCGATTTTAAGATTGTAACTAACTCCTTTCATCTTTGTTTATTATTCTTCAAATTTTCCACACCTGTATGCATATGCACCTCTGAGCGCATCTGCATACTCCTCAACAGCAGCCACAGCATACAGATTCTCATCCTGAACAATTGCAGCGGTCAACCCCTGTATCGTAGAAATTTCATTATCAACCTCGCAAAGCTTTCTGTACAGAGGTATAGCATATTTAAGTCCGGTCAGATACTTTGTAATATAATCAAGCATCAATGGAGACATAGTACTACAGTAGTCACTTTCACACTGATAAATCTGTTTTTTAAATTTGAGGTCTACAGCAGGATCCTGCATCAAAGCCCTTGGTGGCCAGGGCGCATCGGCCCATGCTTTCTCAATGGATTTAATTTTTGCATTTTTTTTGCGTGTTTCAACAGTATCACGTGCAATGAGCTCCTGATTCATCACCTTTAGTCTGTTATATATTGCATCAATCTCACCCTTTACCTTCATTCTCTCCTCATTAAGATTATATAATCTCTTTGTCCTGTCTGCGTTTTCACCGGCTACCGGTTTCCCTGCCTTTGCCGATGCAACCTGTTTGGCTGCATACTCCTGAGCCCAGCGCTCCTGCTCTGCCTCACTCATATTTGCAAGCTTCATAAGCTCTGCCTGAGAAATCCCTGTCATTGAAGAGGTTGATGCATAAGCCTCTTTAACAGCCTGCTTTTCATTCACACCTGAGGCCATACTCACTCTGTCTGAATACTCCTGTATTTTTCCTTTTACCAGAATAATCCTATCACTAAAGGCATCCACCTCAGACTCATCATTAGTGCAAACAGATGACGGAATTGCAGGAAGCAGTCCCAAAAAAGCCTCAGGTGTACTCTGAGCAATTACCTGACTTGATAAGGCAAACGAAAAGAGGAGAGCCACAATAGCACTTACCGGAAAAAATATACTTTTCATATCTCTAAAGTTTAATAAATTCTACCCTTCTGTTCTTAGCCTTATTTTCCGGTTTATCATTAGATGCAACCGGCTGCTGCTCGCCCAAACCATCGGTTTGAACTCTATCTGCTGCTATTCCGAACTCCTTCTCAAGGAACCTCTTAACAGCTAAAGCTCTTCTTTTTGAGAGATCAAGATTAAGTGCATCATCACCATCACTATCAGTATGACCCACAACCTTGATTTTTACATCGGGATTCTCCTGAAGAACTGTAGCAATCTCTTTTACAGAACCATATGATTCCGGTTTAACCACATCCTTTCCGGAATCAAAATAGATACCGTAAGAGACAATTTTACCCTCCGTCAGAAGTTTACTCCTCATGTCCGGAGCAGCGGTTGTTATTTTTAAATTTGATATGAACGGATGGCTATTCCTGTCCCATCCGGAGAACCTGAATCTGTTAAATGCTACACCCGGATAGATGTTTGTTGGAGCATCCAATACTTTAGCTCCAGCGTGATATATTCTTATGCGTCTGTTCTGCACCCAAATTATTACATGGTTGCTCTCCTCAATAACAACAGGGTTCTTACTTGCACGGGCTCTCAGCCAATCGTTGCTCTCCTTGTATCCAAGGGTTTCCCACTCATTGCTTCCCAGCATAATGTGTATTCCCGCCAAACCTGGATAGAGATCGTCATCTGCAACCTCTGTATTATCTGACATGTCTTGGTATAATGTAAATATAATACCATCCAGAGAATACTCTTTATCAGGAATCAGATCAAACTCCACGATAAAATTTGTTGGGAATTCTATCTTCCTCATATAGCAGTAAACAGCATCCTCTCCATTCAGATGCAGCCATTTACCGGGAGCTATGCTCACACTCTTTACCTCTCCGCTACCGTTAGAGGTCCAAAGTGCAGGGAAGTCACCAATTGCATCCTGTGAGAAGTCCTCAAAATAGAGAATCTTGTCTCCGGGGACAAAGTCATACTGAGTAAATGACTCAAGAGATTTTTTCTGCTGAGGAGCATTTTTCACCGTAACGGCTTTTTCCTCCCCCTCTTCTCCCTCTTCTCCCTCTTCCCCCTCTTCTCTCTCCTCTCCCTTCTCACTCTTTACCCCCTTTTCAACTTTCTCAAAGCCCCTCTCCATAACCTCCTCAGTTTTCTCCTCCACTTTTTGTTCCACTTTCTCTTTTGCTTTCTCCTTAGCTTTGTTACCCAAAGAGTTAAGCCAGCTTTGCCCGTTTGCCTCACTTACAACAAACAGCATAATTCCCAGAATAATTAATAATTTTTTCATAGCCGTGCATTTTTTTTAAAGTTATAATGCACAGACTCAATTTAATTGTAAAAAAACGACAAAAAGGGAGTTAAGTAGAAAATAATCAGAAGAGTGAGGGGTGTGATGAGTACCATTCATAAAGTTTGGTTATCCCTGTTTTGAGAGGGGTTGAGGGGCTGTATCCAAATCTCTCTTTAAGAGCGGTTGTATTTGCATAAGTTTGATAAACATCGCCCGGCTGCATCTCTGTAAACTCTTTTGTGATCTCCTTTCCTGTTACCGACTCCAGAGTGTTAATAAAATCAAGTAACGCAACTGGTTGACTGTTGCCGATATTGAATATTGAGTGGGCAGCACCTCCCCTTTCAGAGTCTGGAACGGGAGCTGACCCCTCTGCAACAGCAGATATCCCCTCTACAATATCATCAATATATGTAAAGTCTCTGTAGAGTTCACCATTGTTGAAAACCTTTACAGGCCTCCCTTCAACTGCCGCTTTCATAAAGAGCATGGGAGCCATATCCGGTCTCCCCCAGGGACCGTAAACTGTGAAAAATCTCAGCCCCGTAACCGGAATTCCGTAGAGAGAAGAGTATGAGTGAGCCATCACTTCGTCTGCCTTCTTAGTGGCGGCATAAAGACTTACCGGCTCGTCAGTACTGTCAGTTTCTCTGAAAGGAACCTCTCTGTTCATTCCGTAAACGCTGCTTGAACTGGCGTAAATGAGGTGTTTAACCGGATATTTCCTGCAGGCCTCCAGAATAGAGAGAAATCCCACAATATTTGACTGAATGTATGAGAATGGGGCCTCAAGAGAGTACCTCACCCCGGCCTGAGCTGCCAGATTGCATACTATGTCAAATTTCTCATCTCTAAACAGTCCCTCTAAAAAAAGAGACTCAGATATATCCCTCTTAATGAACCTGAAGTTTGGATATTTTGCACTCTGAACCATCTCTCCGCTCTCCAGTTGCTCCACAGTAAAGCCACACTCAGCTGCACGGGCATACTTAAGCCTGACATCGTAGTATCGGTTCAGATTGTCTATCCCCACAACCTCGTGCCCAGAGGCAACAAATTTCATTGCGGTGTAAAAACCGATAAATCCAGCGGAACCGGTTACCAGTATCCTCATTTCTTGATAATTTCTACAAAGTTATACAAAAGAAGTATCCAGATACTCTTCTCTCCCTCCCCTCAAGCAGTGCAGCCAGCTCAGGCACCTCCTCCAAAGAGCTCTGTTTGACTATTAAAATTCCATCTCCACCACTCTCAACAATCTTCCTGAGTCCATCCAAAGATATCTCCTCAGGTGACTTTCCCAGATAGACATCAGCATTTTCAGCCCTTGGGATATCATAAACATAAAAAACCTCAACACCGCTCTCTTTTGCCATTGCTGACGCCACAGATGTTACCGCACCCATTCCCAGGTGGGGATTATATCGGGGTATATAGAATGAGATAGTAAATACAGCAAGCAATACTCCGGTGCCTATTGATATTATTGTCCTGTTTGGAGCACTCCCTACCTGCCTCAATGCGATAAATCCTGCGACAGATAGTACCGTTGCAGCAGCCGGAATCCATATAGACTCAAAAACAGGAAACAGATTCATCAACCCTGCAGCAACAACTCCAGGGAGTGAGAGCAACAAAATAGCAGAAGGAATTATCAAAGCTGTTTTTACAACGGCTCCCCTTGAAAACCTTCCCATCCATAATACAGTAATCCACACAAAAAACGGGAATGAAGGGAGAAGATATATCTGAATTTTTGAGCTAACCAGAGACATCATTACGAAAGTACCAAGCGATGCGATGAGGAATATCCTCTCCATATCAGTCCTGATAATCCTTTTGAACACTCCGGTGAACAAAACCGACAAAATAATGAAGACCCAGGGGGCAAGTGAGTACCATATTGCTACCATATAGTACCAGAAGGGCTCTTTATGGTGGAAGGAGTCAACAGCTCTGTTTATTGTCTGGTTGAACAGCAGGTTGTTCATATACTCATTGCCACCCTCTGCCCACGCAGATCCAAACCAGAGAGCGCAGAGTAATAGAAGGGTTCCGATAGTCCTTAAGCCCCAAAATTTTCCTATTAATCTCCACTCCCTCTTAACTAAAAGAAAAACAATTGTAGTCATCAGAGGAACCATTATTCCTACAGGTCCCTTAGAGAATATTGCAAGAAAGATATAAACTGGGAACAGCCATCTGTCCCATCTCCTCTCTTTCCCGGTGTATATTTTATAAAATGTATATAAAGAGAGCGTTATGAACATACACATAAGCATATCCATCCTCAGTACAACTGCAGAACCAAGGAAAAAGACAGATGTAAGAAGCATCAGCTCTCCGGCAACCCTCTCCATAGGTGAGGTTACGCTCCTGCTCCATCTGTTCATGATCCACATAACAACCAGAGCCGGAATATATGAGAAGAGAGCCAGAAAAAGCATGCTATGGGTTCCGAAAATAAGTTTCCCCGCCATCACTATCCACAGGTAAAGAGGTGGTTTATCCGCATAGTGGACTCCGTGGTTTGTGAATGTAAAAATGTTACCGTTGCGGATAGCTTCGTCTGCTATGCTCAGATACCTCAATTCGTTATTCCTTGTAAAGTCTCTGGTCAGAAACATAGGTATCAGCGCAAGAATATAGAGGAGATATCTATATCTGTATATCGTTTTGCTTAACTTTTCCATAGTTGTTTTTGTGCAAAATTATGTTTCTGATATATGTCACCATCCCTGGAATCTGTCCTACCAGAAGCACAGGGTCTCTTCTGATTATCCCGTAAACAATTATTGCTGCCGATCCTGTAACACTAATGATCCAGAATCCAATAGGTAAAAGAGATTCCTTTCTTCTGTATGAATATATCAGTTGATAGACAAATCTTAAGGTGAAAATCATCTGCCCCAGAGATCCAAAAACCAGGAGCCACAAAGGGACTCTGGAGTTTTTTAGAAAAGTTGCGACAAAAGTAGCTGCATCTCCCGATGCCAGAACAATTGCAGCAACAGGAGTTCCCACCAGTATAATCCTAAGTTCAATCGGAATTTTTCTCCAGACCCCCTTTGCATCAAGATTCCAAATATAGATATAGTAGGAGATCAGTTGCCCCAGAATTATGGCAAAATCCTCCCTCATCCATCCGTAAATAAAGAAGAGCCAGGAGGCCACCATACTCAGAATCCAGAAGATAGAAGGAGAGAGACTTTTTCTTGCCCTCTCTGACATAACCCACTGAATAAGAGTTCTGGCCCCAAAAAAGATCTGGGCGGTAAGACCAATTGCGTAGATAAGCATCAGCCTAAATTATTATCAGATATTGAGTAATTTATATACCTTTTCTTCATCCATCTATAGGCGAACGTGTCCATAAATGGACCCACAAGCCTGTTAAAGAGGTGGAATTTTGAGACACCTGCAACCCTCGGGTGGTGCTCTACCGGAACCTGTTTGATTTTGCCTTTCTGAAGCATCATCAGTGCGGGAAGAAATCTGTGCATTCCATTGAACATAGGAATCCGCTTAGCATAAGATGTTCTGATAATCTTTAACGGACACCCTGTGTCTTTAACATCATCTCCTGTCATAGCTCTTCTGAACCCATTGGCAATTTTTGAGGAGATTGCCTTTACAACAGTATCTTTCCTGTTCTGTCTAATTCCCATCACCAGCTCATAATCGTTTGTAAATGGTATCAGGAGTTTGAAATCCTCAGGGGCAACCTGAAGGTCAGCATCAATATAGCCGGTAAATTCTGAATTTGCATAGTCAAATCCGGCCTTAAGCGCAGCACTCAATCCAAAGTTGCGTTCAAATTTCAGATAGAAAAAGTTCTCTCTTGTACTGCAAATCTCCTTGATAAGCTTAAGGCTGCCATCTGTTGAGCCATCATCTACAAAGAGGTAACATATTGGAAAGTCTGGGCAGGAGATGGCCAGTGAGTCAAGTCTTCTTGCAAGGGATGGTAAATTATCCTCCTCATTTAATACTGGTATAGTGACTGTCAGTTTAAAAGCACCGGTTTTGTTCATTAGAGTTGATGATAAAAAGAGGGTGCAAATATAGAGAGATGCATCCTAAAATTTACTAAATTTGGTAACTTTTGAACACTAAAACAAATATCATGCTAGATTTCAACAATACAGAGATTGCATTCGCATCAAAAAGCAATAACGACCTGCGAAATGCATACATATTATTTCAAGCCATGTCCAGTAATACGGTTGTAAAAGCCGGTAAAGGGCTGACACAGTTTGCAACAGGGATTGGTTTTCCCCTTTCCTGGGCGGTTAAGCCGACGCTGTACAGACAGTTTGTCGGAGGGGAGACCCTGAACGAGGCCTCCCGTACTGTCGGAACCCTTATGAGGGATGGAATTTATTCTGTTTTGGACTACTCAGCAGAGGGCGGACAGGAGCTTTCAGATGTTGAGAGAACTTACAACGAAGTTATGCGCTCAATAGAGAATGCAAAGGGTAACGAAGCCATTGCATTTACTGTATTTAAACCAACAGGTTTAATTGTTGGCTCTGTTTTAGAGGTGGCAACACTCAAAGGGGCTGAACTTAACGATATTGAGAGAGCGGAACTTGAGAATTTTAAAACAAGATTCTTTGCTTTGTGCAGAAGAGCAGCTGAGAACGGAGTCAGGATACTGGTTGATGCAGAGCACTACTATTGTCAGGAGCTGTTTGATGAACTTACAGAGAGGGCTATGGCCGAATTCAATAAAGACCGCGTCACAGTGTTCCATACCCTTCAAATGTACAGGCATGACAGACTGGATTATTTAAAGAGAGTCCATAAGGAGGCAAAGGAGATGGGTTATAAAATAGGGATAAAATTTGTCCGGGGAGCGTATATGGAGGAGGAGCGGGAGAGAGCGGTGAGAATGGGCTATATATCACCTATTTGTGCCAGCAAAGAGGAGACAGACATAAATTATGACAACGGCCTGAGATACGTAGTTGACAACATTGAAGATATTGAACTCTTCAGCGGAACGCACAACTATGCAAGTAACTATCTTCTTGCGGAGCTTATAAACACAAAGAGGCTTGAGAGAGGGGACAAGAGAATATGGTTCTCACAGCTATATGGAATGAGTGACAATATTACATATGCTCTGGCAAAAGAGGGATTCAATGTTTGCAAATATATTCCCTACGCCCCTGTTAAAGAGGTTCTCCCATACCTGTTAAGAAGGGCCGAGGAGAATATCTCAATGGCAGGTCAGACCGGAAGGGAGCTCGGACTAATTCGTGAAGAAATGAACAGAAGGGGTATCAGACTTGTTTAAAACTCATTAATTCCTAAGATAAATTTTTGATCATGGGTGAAAATATCACGCACAACAAATCTGAACACAGATTTGAATATGTTGCTACTGAGGCAACGGCATATATAGAATATGAAATGGATGGTGAGGTAATGGACCTGACCCACACAATTGTCCCAAAGGCTCTTGAGGGAAGAGGTCTTGGAGGCTCTCTTGTAAAACATGCTTTGGACTACGCAAGAGAAAACGGCTTCAAAATAAAGCCTACATGCTGGTTTGTAGATAAATTTATAAAGAAATTCCAGGATTATCAGGACATGATCCAGAATACTTAACGCTATAATTATACTTAACATACATATATGAGCGAATATATAAACAATTCAAGTCAGAGGAAAGAGCTCCTCAAACATATGCTTCTTGAACTTCACAAAGGGGAGGCTCCTGAACAGGTTCAGGAGAGGGTTAAATCACTGCTTAAACAGATTCCCTACAATGAAGTTGTAGAGGTGGAGCAGCAGTTAATTGCCGAGGGCCTTCCTGAAGAGGAGATTTTGAAATTCTGTGACCTTCACAGTGCAGTACTTGAGGGGAGTCTTACCGGACACGATGCAGTGGTTCCAGAGGGACATCCTGTAGATACTTTTAAGAAGGAGAACAGAGAGATAGCAAAAGTGATTGAGAAGATAAGGACATTGCTTGTAAGAATGGAGATTCTTAAAGGGATGCCGGAAGACAAAGACTTTATAAATGCACTTGTTATAGATCTTAAAAGAGAGTTCAATATGCTCTCTGATGTTGATAAACACTACAAGCGCAAAGAGTATTTACTCTTCCCGTTCCTTGAAAAGGCAGGGATTACCGGACCGCCAAAGGTAATGTGGGGCAAACATGATGAGATAAGAGAGCTCCTATCTGCTGTTCATGAGGCTTTGGTTCCGGGCGGTGAAATAAGCGGCAACGATCTCTATGCACTTGGAGACCTACTTATCAGGCCAGCCATTGAACAGACTGAGAGTATGATTATGAAGGAAGAGGAGATTCTTTTTCCAATGTGTCTTGAGACCCTTAAACAGAAGAATTGGATTCAGATTTACAACGAGACAGGAATATATGGCTACTGCATATTTGACCCTAAGGCAGAGTGGAAACCTGAGCCGGAGGAGGGAGAAGAGAGGGAAGAGAGTGGAGTGTCGGCCTCAGTAGAGTACTCAACAGGCGGTCCTGTGAGACTTTCATCGGGAAGCTTTGACCTTAAGGAGCTGGAGGCACTCTTTGTAACACTACCAGTTGATATAACATATGTTGATGCAAACGATAAGGTGAAGTTCTTTTCTCACAGTCCAAACAGGGTCTTTGAGAGAAACCGTTCAATAATTGGCAGGGATGTCAGACTCTGTCATCCTCCGGGAAGTGTACATATTGTTGAGCAGATTCTTACAGATTTTAAGAGTGGAAAGGAGAACCAGGCTAAATTTTGGCTGAGCAACTTTATGGGGAGGTTCGTTTATATTGAGTACACCGCGCTGAGAGGAAAGGAGGGTGAATATCTTGGAGTTATTGAGATTACCCAGGATATATCTGAATTTAGAAAACTTGAAGGGGATCAGCGTCTCCTCTCATATTCTAAAAAGTGATGAAAGAGATAACTTTAGATACAAAAATATCTGAAATTCTAAACGAGTGGCCGGAGCTCGAGCATACTCTGCTCGGGCTCTCGTCCTCATTTGCCAAACTGAACAGCCCGCTGCTTCGCAGGACAGTTGCGAAAGTGACCTCAGTCAGACAGGCGGCTTCAATAGCGGGGATAGACTCCGGGCATATGCTGACTATGCTGAGAAAAGGTGCCGGAATGGAGCCGATGAACGCTTCAGATGAGAGCGATGAGGCGAGGGATATACTGGCAGCACCTCGTCCTGGCTGGTTTGCGGAAGAGAGGATTGTATCAAGATTTGATGCTGCGAAAGTTCTGGAGTTGGGAAGCGTTCCAATGGCTAAAATACTGGAGGAGTCAAAAAGGCTTTCAGAGGGGGAGATATTCCAGTTCTCCACCCCTTTTGTACCGGCTCCCATAATTGAAATATTAATCAACAGAGGATATGATGTGTGGTGCAGACGGATTGAGGATGTTGTTGAAAATTACGTAATAAAGCAATAGGAGTTAAGTCTATGAAAAGAGTATATCCTGTAACAAATATGAGTTGTGCGGGCTGTGCGGCAGGGGTGGAGAAGACCCTCCAGGCCCAGCCCGGGGTTTTATATGCCTCGGTTAACTTTGCAGATTCAAGTGTCCTTCTGGAGACAGATCCAAAGATAACAACCCCCGAAAGGCTAAGGGAGATAGTAAGGGCGATGGGGTATGATATGATAATTGAGGAGCCGGAAGAGGCACGAACCCTTAAAGAGAGCATTGAGGAGAGCAACTATGTTAAGTTAAAGAGAAACACGCTCTTTGCCTGGATATTCTCAACTCCGGTTATGATACTATCCATGCTATTTATGAAGCATACCGAGTCGCACGGGGACATTAGCATGCTCAATGTCATACTTATGCTTCTCTCTTTTCCTGTTCTGGCTTTTTTTGGCAGAAGCTTCTTTATCAGGGGTTTCAAACAGGCAGGAATGTTTAAGGCAAATATGGATACTCTTGTTGCATTAAGCACTTCAATAGCATTTTTATTAAGCACATTCAATACACTATGGCCATCATTCTGGATTGACAAAGGTCTGGAGCCGATGGTCTATTATGAGGCTGCTGTTATGATAATTTCATTCGTCCTTTTGGGGAAATTTCTGGAGGAGAGAGCAAAGGGCAACACAACAGCATCCATTAAAAGACTTATGGGTCTGGCACCCAAAGTAGCCACGGTAATAAGGGGAGGTGAGAGGGTAGAAATTCCTGTCTATACAATAAAGGTTGGTGAAATTGTTGTTGTGAAGCCAGGAGATAAGATACCCGTAGATGGAGTAGTAACCGAAGGCGACTCATACGTTGATGAGAGTATGATTACCGGAGAGCCCATAGGGGTTCTGAAGCAGAGAGGCGAAAGAGTACTTGCCGGCACAATCAATCAAAAGGGCAGCTTCAATTTTGAGGCAGATAAGGTAGGCAGTGAAACAGTGCTTGCTAAAATTATTGAGATGGTCAAAGAGGCACAGGGGAGCAAGGCTCCGGTCCAGAGAATAGTTGACAAGATTGCATCAATATTTGTCCCCGCCGTTTTGGTTATATCTATTATTACACTCGCTGTATGGCTTACTATTGGAGGTCAAAGCCACTTTTTCCACGCCCTTATATCTGCTGTATCAGTTTTGGTAATTGCATGCCCCTGCGCATTGGGTCTTGCAACACCCACAGCTCTTATGGTGGGAATCGGGAAGGCCGCAGAGGAGCACATACTTATCAAAGATGCCGCGGCACTAGAACAGATTAAGGATATTGACACAATTGTTCTTGATAAAACAGGAACCCTCACCGAGGGGAGTCCGGCTGTAACAAATTACAAACTCTTTTCTGACCGGCCAGGAATTGAGGTTCTTGCTGAGCTGGAGAAGCGCTCCGAACACCCTCTTGCAGAGGCATTGCTACAGTGGGCCAACTCCCATATCGGGGCATCTGACATCAAGACTGAACTAACTTCATTCCAGAGCATAACAGGAAAGGGTGTTAAGGGCACCTTTGACGGAGAGGAGTGGTGGGCCGGCAACATAGAGCTAATGGAGGAGATGATCGGAACATCAAAAGATGATTCGCTTAAAGTAATTTTTGCTGAGGCTATGGCACTCTCATCCGAATGGCAGGCCAGAGGATTGAGCATAATATACTTTGGAGTCAGGGGCAGGTTACTGGCTATCATTGCAGCTGCGGACAGGATAAAGGAGAGCTCTGCAGAGGCCGTCTCAAAGATGAAAAAAATGGGTATAGAGATTCATCTGCTTACAGGTGACAACAGGGCTACCGCAGAGGCAATTGCAAAGGAGGCCGGTATTTCAAATGTTTTTGCAGGAGCATTACCGTCTGACAAAGAGAATTATGTTGTATCTTTACAAAAGAGAGGCCGGAAGGTGGCAATGGCAGGTGATGGTATTAATGATTCTCAGGCACTTGCAAGAGCAGATGTGAGTATCGCGATGGGAAGAGGGACAGATGTGGCAATGGATGTCTCAATGATGACCATTATGACTGACGACCTCAGATTACTCCCCAGAGCAATAGAACTATCAAGGGGAACTGTAAAACTTATACGGCAGAACCTCTTCTGGGCTTTTATATACAATCTTATTGGAATACCGGTTGCGGCAGGTTTGTTGTATCCTGTAAACGGAACCCTCTTGAACCCTATGATTGCTGCGGCTGCAATGGCATTCAGCTCGGTCTCCGTAGTTCTGAACAGTTTAAGATTGGCAAGAAAGTAGAAAAAATCTATTATGATATTTACAGGTAAGTGGAACAGACTGGTATCGGTAATTTTGCTGTCGGCACTATTACTGATCTCTACAGATGCCCGTTCGCACTTAGAAAATGACATAGAGAAAAAAAGCAGGCATATACTTATTGTAAGCTCATACAGCAACGGTTATACCTGGTCTGATGAGATAATTGACTATATCGGAGGAGAGTTAACCAGCAGACACGACCATTTTGACGTTAGTGTTGAACATATCTCTGTCGAATACAATACAGATTTCAATGTCTGGACATACCGGTTCAATATAATTACCAGCGCGTACAAGGATCACCCTCCGGATGTAATGGTACTTTTAGGAGATGAGGCCTGGTATGCTTACAGAAACTCAATAAAAAGAGAGGGCTTTGAACGGGTTCAGGTGGTTGTGGTTGCTGCGAAAAGTGTCTCCTTCACCTCAGAGCAACTTGCCAAACCAGATTCTGTATCATTTTCCAGTCTTGAGAGCACTAAGACTCTAATGGAGGATATGGGTGTGACAGGAGTACTCAGAGAGCTGAATTTGAGTGGCCTTTTTGAAGTGATGGAGGGTTTGATTCAGCCACTAAAGAGGATTTATATTCTGACAGACCACAGAATTCAGGGTATCTACTCCCGGCTTATGGTAAAAGATATTGTAGAAAAGAGAGGGCATCCGGATGCGGTATTCATCAGCTCAAGAGATGTTACCACAGATTCTCTCCTCTCTTTGACCAAAAGCTTTTGTGATTCAAGCGCAATATTTATCTCCTCATGGTTTACATCAGGTTTCGGATTCAGATACTCAGTCAACTACACATACACAAGAATAGCGGCCAATACTAAACTGCCTATATTTGGAATTGTCGGCAGAGCCGTTGAGACAGGAATTTTTACCGGGGGATATTTTATGCCCCAGAACTTCTGGGGCAGGAAGGCAGTGGAACTCATAGAGGAGATTGAGAGGAGAGGGTCAGCAGACCTTGTTCCTGTTGAGACCTACAGAGACTCACTATTCCATATAAATTGGGAGAATGCACGTGCAAGAGGAATATCCCGTCTTGACATACCAAAGGGGTCAAAGATTTACGCAAGACCTTTTGATATCTTTCTTAAGTACAAGGAGGAGATACTTATTATAGGCGGTTTTTTCATAATTATCATTCTCGCCGCCCTGCTGGTCTTCAGAAGCTATATTCAGGTCCGGGCTGCAAAAAAGAGGCTGATGGACTCAGAGGATAACCTCTTTAAGGCTTTAAGGAAATCTCAGGAGAGCGACAGGCTTAAATCTGCCTTCCTGGCGAATATGAGCCATGAGATAAGAACTCCTTTAAACTCAATACTTGGATTTTCAGAGCTCCTCTCAGAGACCTACGACGAGAGTGAAAGAAGGCAATACACGAAGCTGATATCATCAAGCAGCGATTTACTCCTGAGACTTATTGACGATATACTTGACCTGTCAAAAATTGAAGCGGGGACTTATGAATTTGTATTTGAGAGGGTTGATCTGTGCGAGATGCTTGATGAGCTAAAGCAGATATTTGAACACAAGGTGAAGAGCGGAGTTGAATTTAATATTGAGTGCAAGTATGACAAGCTTGAGATATTTGCAGACCGCAAAAGGCTGTTTCAGGTGCTTACCAATCTTGTTAACAACGCAATGAAGTTCACAACCAGTGGTTTTGTAAAAGTAAAGGCTTCCATAGAGGAGTTTGACGGGCTCAGGATGGCAGTTATAGAGATAGAGGACAGCGGATTGGGGATTCCAAAAGAGAAACTTGATGCAATATTTGAGAGGTTTGTCAAGCTTAACGACTTCTCTGAGGGTACCGGCCTGGGGCTGACAATCTGCAATACAATTATAAATAAACACAAAGGGACAATTGAGGTACAATCCAAATATGGGGTTGGATCAAAATTCACAGTCCGTATTCCCATTTAGCAAAACAGGCCGAAAATCAAATCCACCCGAAGGGGTGTGGAGAGCACCCAAGGGCTGCCAGAGGGTGGTACTCCCCCTTTAGACCAACAGGCTTGGCATGTCTAATACCATGAACAATCTCTACTGCAGCTCTCGCCTCCTCAAGGCCGAATCCATCACCGGCAATTATTTGTCTGTATGACTCAGTATGGAGCTCTGTAAAACCGTCAGAGAACTCAATCTCCTCGCCCTCCATCTGCAGAGAGCGGAATGTTCTTTTTCCTTTCTCTACGGCCTCCTTTGGAAGGGTGTCTTCGTTAATGGAGAGGAAGTATCTTACTCTTGCCCTATCAAATTCAAGCAGCCCGGCAACTCTGTCATGAGAAGATACATGAACTGTATTACCTCTGAGTGAGCCAAAGACCCATGCAAGCATATCGTAGAAGTGAACACCGATATTGGTCGCCACCCCTCCGCTCTTTCTCTCATCCCCCTTCCAGCTTGTGTAATACCAGTTCCCACGTGATGTTATATATGTCAGATCAACATCAAATATTTTTTCTGCAGGTGTTGCCGCAACTCTCTCTCTAAGGTTTTGAATAGCGGGGTGTAGCCTCAGCTGAAGAATTGTATTAACCCTCTTTCCGCTCTCCCTCTCGGCAACGACAAGGGCATCAATATTCCAGGGGTTAAGTACCAGCGGCTTTTCGCAAATTATATCTGCACCCAGACGGAGACCATATCTGATATGGGCATCATGTAGATAGTTAGGAGTACAGATTGACAAGTACTCTATACCCTCTCCCTCTCTTTTCATTTTTGAGAGATGCCTGTCAAAAAGCTCAAACTCAGTAAAAAATGAGGTGTTAGGAAAGAATGAATCCATAATTCCCACGCTGTCAAAGACATCATAAGCAGCTGCAAGTTTATTACCGGTATCTTTTACAGCCTTAAGGTGCCTTGGGGCAATATAGCCCGCAACCCCGATTATCGCAAAATTTTTCATGGTGCAAATATAGTCATCTCTTCTCCACAACAACTGCCAGACTCTCCTTTGAATTATCCCTGAATGCCCTCTCTTTTTCATAGAAGGTGACCGTAAAGTCTGAGTCAGAGAACGAGGATGTCATCAGATCCCGTTCAACTTTTAGAGATTCGGTTCTGTATCCGCTGTTTCCCACATATCTCATCCACTCCTGATACAGTTGTCTGTCCGATGTCTTAAATAGTCCTCTCAGCGATAATTTATCAAAGATATAAACAGTAGCTGTATCCATCTCGCCAAGTCTGTTTCTGTTTGAGTATCTCTCCCACCCGAAATTATCACCGCTCTCCCATTGAGAGCCAACAAAATTCCAACCCTTTTTCTCAAAAAATCCCTTTATCTGCTCGGGACTCTTCCCATCGCAGGCAACGGCAAACTCCATAAAGGAGAGAGGCTCTCCCGACGGTTTCACAAAACTCTGTGCAGAGAGAGTGGAGCAGAGCAGCAACAATGCAGCTGCAAATGCCAGAACCGGATAAGCGCTCGTTTTCATATCTTTTGGATTTAAATTTCAATAATATCCTCCGGAGCAGATGGGGTATAAGGACCCTCCTTAACCTCAAATATTACAGTACCCTTAGAAAGAACCTCAACAGTGTGAAATCTGCCGGCAGGTATATTTACGCCATAATTCCCATCACAAGGATCCAGCACAAAACTATCATCAAGTTTGCCGGATTCGTTGTAAAACATCACCCTAATGGCTCCTCTCAGAACTATATAGGTCTCATCAGTAAATCTGTGCCTGTGAACAGGAAGCATTGTGCCGGGTTCAAGAGCATTCATAAGTCTCTGTGCAGGCGCATCAAGCGACTCATGGATATTGTAGTTCATCCTAAGCCTTGGAGAGCCCTTAGCCTCTTCGCTGATCTTATCCAACAGCTGCTCATCAATTTTCAGCACACCCTTCATCTTATTGTTTGTGTCAGTTATATCCTATTATCTGCAGCTTACCTTCCCCGGTACATTTTATCATAGTAGCTCTGATAGTCTCCTGAGGTAACCCTCTCCATCCACTCCCTGTTCTCCAGGTACCATTTTACGGTTTTTTCTATACCCTCCTCGAACTGGAGCGAGGGTGACCACCCGAGCTCCCGGTGTAGTTTTCCGGAGTCAATAGCATAGCGAAGGTCATGGCCGGCGCGGTCAGTAACATAGGTGATGAGCTGGAGCGAGGCGCCCGCAGGGCGGCCGAGCTGCCTGTCAACCGTTGCAATTAACACCTTAATAAGGTCAATGTTTTTCCACTCATTAAAGCCGCCAATATTGTAAGTATCACCCATTTTGCCGCTATGGAAAATCAGGTCAATTGCACGTGCATGGTCCTCAACAAAGAGCCAGTCACGCACATTCTCTCCCTTACCGTAAACAGGAAGAGGTTTGTTGTTGCATATATTATTGATAAAAAGTGGAATCAACTTCTCCGGAAACTGATAAGGACCATAGTTGTTTGAACAATTTGAAATAACAACAGGCATTCCGTATGTGTCGTGCCATGCCCTCACAAAATGGTCGCTTGAGGCCTTTGATGCCGAGTATGGCGAGTGCGGGTCATATTTTGTCTCCTCCGTAAAGAAGGTGCCGTCATCCTCAAGAGAGCCGTAAACCTCGTCGGTAGAGACATGATAAAAGACCTTCCCCTCAAAACCGGCTCTGTTCTTGCCTCCGTCACTCCAGTACATCCTCGCCGCCTGAAGCAGAGAGAGTGTCCCCATAACATTTGTGCGGGCAAAAGAGAACGGATCAAGTATTGAGCGGTCCACATGAGACTCGGCAGCAAGGTGGATTATACCGTCAATTTTATTGTCGGCAATTACCCCACTAACAAACTCAAGGTCACAAATATCGCCCTTGATAAATTTGTAGTTTGCTCTCCCCTCAATATCCCTTAGATTTTCAAGATTACCCGCATAAGTGAGCAGGTCAAGGTTAAAAATGTTGTATTCAGGATATTTGTTAACCATGAGCCTCACCAGGTGAGACCCTATAAATCCTGCTCCTCCCGTAATAAGTATATTCTTCATAATGTTTATACTCCCTGATCCAATTCTTTTATATTTTACTATTCCTTTACTATACTCTAATTTGCAATACTCAGCTCTGTGTTGTTTTGGCATCGCTATCTACAGATATTGCCCTCCAAAAATTTTCATCCTCAAGCGGCTCTCTCCAGTGACGAATCTCTATCCCAAATGTACTCTTTATCTTCCCTTTGTCCAGTACGGAGTATGCCGGCCTAACCGCCTTTGTGACAAATTTGTCGGATGTCACAGGATTAATCCGGCAGTCCTTAGTAACGGTTTGAATTTCAGCTCTCCTGCTCTGCTTAACTATTTCTTTAGCAAAGTCATACCATGAGCAAACACCCTCATTTGAGAAGTGATAAACTCCGGGCAGGCTTTTGAGAGAAGATGGTTCGGCTAACTCCCAGACAGAGATTATGTTGCCAATAACTTTGGCAAGGTCCCCGGCATATGTTGGGGTGCCAACCTGGTCAAATACAACGTCAAGTTTTTCTCGCTCTGAGGCAAGTCTGGTGATTGTCTTAACAAAATTTGTCCCGTAGGCTGAATAGAGCCAGGATGTTCTTATGATTATTGCATTACAGCCTGAATCAAGTATGGCCTTCTCTCCGGCAAGCTTTGTCCTTCCGTAGGCCGATACGGGAGCGGTGAGGGAGTTCTCGGTATAGGGTCTATGCCCTTTGCCGTCAAATACATAGTCGGTAGAGATATGGATAAGGAGCGGGCCGCCCTTACCCGAGGAGCCGGCTCTCCATACCGCCAGTGCCCCCTTTGTCAGATTTTCCGGGGCATCTCTGTTGACTCTCAATGCCACATCCTCCTCCTCCTCTGCCCTGTCAACAGCTGTATATGCAGCACAATTAACTATAATATCAATACTCTTCTCAAACAGAAATCGCTCAACCTGTTCGCTTTTAGTTATATCAAGCTCTTTGACATCTGTATAGAAGATATTGGGCCTCTCTCCCAGCAGAGCCCTCAGTTCACTTCCAAGCTGTCCGCCGCTGCCCGTGATCAATATATTCCCTTTCAGCTCCATATCTATTTTGTGTTATTGTAGTCAAACAACCGGGCATCTTTTAAAAGGGGATGGTGTTTATCCTTTTCGCTCAGAATTATCTCATCCGGACTTAAACCCCAATCTATCCCTAAAGCCGGATCGTTCCAAAGTATTGCAGCCTCATCCTGAGGAGAGTAGTAGTTGTCGGTTTTATATTGAACTATAGTGTTATCCTCCAGGACTGAGAATCCGTGCGCAAACCCCCTTGGGATAAAAAGCTGTCTTTTATTGTCAGCAGAGAGTTCTGTCACTACACACTTTCCGAAAGTCGGAGAGCCTCTTCTTATATCAACAGCAGCATCAATTATCCGCCCGGTCACAACCCTGATCAGTTTAGACTGAGCCATCGGAGGCAGCTGGTAGTGAAGCCCCCTGAGAACACCACGGTTTGAGAAGGACTCATTCTCCTGGACAAACACAGTCTCAACAACCTCTTTGTTAAATCTGTCTTTAAGAAAACACTCCATAAAGTAGCCCCTTGAGTCCCCTCTTACAATGGGCTCAATGATTACAACTTCCGGTATTTCACACTTTTTTATTATCATAATTCATTTCTGCAATTTAAGATATATGGCTATCTTCAATTTGCTACTGCCCGGCCATTTTGACAAGATACTGGCCGTACTGATTTTTAATCATCGGCTTTGCAATCTCCATGAGCTTATCGGCATCAATCCATCCGCTGTTGAATGCTATCTCCTCGAGACAAGCTACCTTGAGGCCGGTTCTTTTTTCAATAACCTCAATAAAGGTTGACGCCTCAGAGAGTGATTCATGGGTTCCGGTGTCAAGCCAGGCAAAACCACGGCCAAGAGTCTGCAGTTTCAGCCGCTCCATCTTTAAAAACTCCTGATTAACTGTTGTAATCTCAAGCTCACCCCTTGCAGAGGGCTTTATTGATTTTGCTATCTCAACCACCTTGTTAGGGTAGAAATAGAGCCCCACTACAGCGTAATTGCTCTTTGGCTCCTTTGGCTTCTCCTCAATAGAGAGAACCTTGCCATCTTTATTGAATTCAGCAACTCCATAGCGTTCAGGGTCATTTACCCAGTAACCGAAAACTGTTGCATCTCCATCCTCATCGGCAGCCCTAACAGACTCCTTCAGCATTTTTATAAATGACTGACCATAGAAGATATTATCTCCCAGTACAAGACAAGCAGAGTCATCTCCGATAAATTTTTCTCCAATTATAAATGCCTGAGCAAGCCCGTCGGGAGATGGCTGTTCTGCATACTCAAACTTTACTCCGTAATCACTTCCGTCACCCAAAAGCCTTTTAAAACCCGGTAGGTCTCCGGGAGTAGAAATAATAAGAATCTCCCTGATCCCGGCCATCATCAGAACGGAGATAGGATAGTAAACCATTGGTTTATCATATATTGGAAGCAGTTGTTTGGAGATCCCCTTGGTAATGGGGTATAGTCTCGTGCCTGAACCACCCGCAAGTACAATGCCTTTCATAAAGAGAAGAGTTTGAGTTATTTATTATATATGACAAAAATAACTAATTTATTCTCTCCAAAGAAGATTTATTCTCTCTGCAGATGATATTATTCTAAGAACAGAAGATAAATATCCCTACTCAAAAGATTTTATTCACCTGACATTAGATTGTCAGGAGGGATCAAACTATCCATCAGTTTAAATCAAACTATCCGTCAGTTTATCCAGCACATCACCGTTGTGATCAATATAATACTGTGCAGCATCGGCCAGATCCCTGATATTCCTCTGGGTAGCCCTGTCCATATCAACATCTGCATTTAAAAGTGAGGGCTCAATTCTTATATAATTGCCATGGCAATCAAGGGTTTTGCAGAGTTGTTTAATCTGATAATCAACAGTTTCAGCAACAGATGAGAGCATAATGTCAAGAATCGGGCTAAGCCAGCCAATATACCCGAACCTTCTGACCCTCTCATATGGATATGAACGCTCGGCCTTGCCTGTCCCGGCCGATACCATTAGAAAATTCCTGACCCCCTCCTCCGGCCAGAGCTTAACCGCCTCCACAAGAGCGCACATTGAGGGGTTGTTGGCATATATCCCTCCGTCCACAAGGTTGCGGAAAGGGATGTTATCCTCCGATACACCGTCGGCCCTAAGCAAATCCGAGCTTTTTGGATAGACCTTGGCAGGGGGAAAGTAGGTTGGGGCGGCAGATGTGGCACGGACAATATCACGTAGCCTGTAGTCTGCCAGTGTGCCATATTTTCCGGTGTCGCTCCTGGTAAAAAGCAGAGCCTTCCTTGAGGTCATTTCATAAGATGTAATAAGACAGTCCTTTGCAACCTCGGATATAGTTGCGTCCCCAAGAATTCTCTTTGCAAAATCATAAAGGGCATCCTCTTTGTACCTGCTGGAGAAGAGACCGAAACCGGATTTAAGTCTCTGCCCGAGCCCCCGGTGGAAGAGAATCGGTCCAAGCTCACGGTAGAATTCAAGAATCTGAGATGCACTGTATCTTTTAGGGGAGAGGTAAAGAACCGCAAGGATGCCTCCCGTTGAAGTACCCGCCAGAAGGTCAAACTTATCTGCAAGCCTGAGGTTCCGGTCGCCTGACGCGAGCTTAAGCCTCTCCTCCAGATTAGCAAAAATAGCCGCCGGGATAATTCCCCGGATGCCACCACCGTCAATGGAAAGAATTTTTTTCAATAGAGAGTGTTGTTAAAGAGTGTTATTATTAGATATTGTTATTATTTGAAAGTGTTGTTAGATAATGTTGTTATTTGAAAGTGTTATTGTTAGATAATGCTGATATTTGAAAGTGTTATTGTTAGATAATGCTGATATTTGAAAGTGTTATTGTTAGATAATGATTCTATAATTGAGTCATATGTAAATAAGAGTCAATATTGCTCAATAGATAAATCTAATTACTCAATGCATTAAATCTATTGGCCGATCTTAGCCCAAATGTAACAAAAAATGATTAACTTAGCGAGACATTTTACATTGAACGCGCTTGATTATTAACTGATAATACAAACAATATTAAAAATTTACCACAATGAAATTCAACAAAAAAGTAGAGGATATCCTCAATAAACAGGTTAACGCAGAGTTCTGGTCTGCATTTATGTATCTTTCAATGTCTGCATGGTTTGAAAACCAGGGCCTTAAAGGAATGGCAAACTGGATGAAAGTTCAGTATCTTGAGGAGACTTCACACGCGATGAAGATTTATGACTTCATTATCAGCCGAGGAGGCGAAGCAAAGCTTGCAGCCATAGATAAAGTTCCTACAGAGTGGAAGAGCATTACTGAGGTGTTTGAGGAGACATACAAACATGAGTGCAAGGTGACCGAGATGATTCACAACTGCTACAACGTGGCCGCCGCAGAGAAAGACCACGCCTCAACAAACATGCTTCAGTGGTTCATAGACGAGCAGGTAGAAGAGGAGCAAAATGTAATAGAGATTCTTGACCAGCTGAAGCTAATTGGCGACAAAGGTCAGGGCATCTTCATGCTCAATAAAGAGCTAGCCGGCAGAGTATTTGTTGACGCCACAAAAGGAGCCGAATAAAGTTCCACGCAAATAACAGAAATACAAGTATTTTAAATAGTTAGAGGCCGCCCGGCGACGGGCGGCCTCTTTTCTTTTATAGAGAACTTAAGGTTTGCGTGCAAGTTCAGATTTTTAGGCATATGTTTCCGCAGGCTTGCCACCCCTCCATATACAATTAACAGTCTTACAGACAATTAATTTTTGCAAAATCTCAAAAAACGCAAAAATCTAAAAATTCAATCAGCTATATATCAACAAGATGTACAACGGAGGGTGGCAAGCCATCCACCTCAGAGTTTGGCACTCCCACCCAGAAACTCTCTTTGTTTTAGTGGGTATTAGCGCAGGTTTGTTGATCCACAAACTCTCTTTGTTTTAGTGGGTATTAGCGTAGGTTTGTTGACCTACAAACTCTCCTTGATTCTCTCGGGTATCAATGCGGGTTCATTGACAACGGTGACGCCGGCGGATTCTAGGGCGGCAATCTTCTCTTTTGCTGTGCCGGTGCCGCTGGAAATAATTGCGCCGGCGTGGCCCATTCGTTTGTCGGCGGGTGCTGTCTGACCGGCTATGAATGAGAAGACAGGTTTTGTAACGTGCTCTTTTATGTATGCGGCGGCCCTCTCTTCTGCATCTCCGCCAATCTCTCCAATCATAACAATTGAGTCTGTCTCGGGGTCACCCTGGAACATCTGCAGTAGGTCAATATAGTATAGACCAGATACAGGGTCGCCACCTATACCCACAGCTGTGGATTGACCTATGCCTGCACGGGTCAGATTGTAAACCACCTCGTATGTGAGAGTTCCGCTTCTGGAGATAACGCCTGTTCTTCCGGGGGTAAATATATTACCCGGCATAATTCCCACAAGCGATTTTCCAGGTGAGATAAGGCCAGGACAGTTTGGGCCTATGATTCTAGCCCCCATAGCGGTGGCGTAGTGTCGGGCACCAATGAAGTCAAGAGTCGGAACCCCCTCAGTTATCACTATAATAAGTTTGATTCCACCCTCTGCCGCCTCCATAACGGCATCTTTTACAAACGGTGCCGGAACAAATATTATTGATGTATCTGCCGATGTCTCTCTTACTGCGTCTGAGACAGTATTGAATACAGGGAAACCATCGTGAATTGTGCCACCCTTACCGGGAGAGGTTCCACCCACTACCCGTGTGCCGTAATCTCTCATTTTTGATGCGTGAAAACCTCCGTCCCTGCCGGTGATTCCCTGCACGATTACTCTGCTACTTTTATCCAGTAATATGCTCATATATAATTATTTAACTGTTTGTATAAATTTAATTTTCTTGATAGGTTACATGCTTGTTCACCTGACTGAATGCATGCTTGTTCACTTGACTGAATGCATGCTTGCTCACTTGTCTGAATGCATGCTTGTTCACTTGTCTGAATGCATGCTTGTTCGCCTGACTGAATGCAGCTTGTTCACTTGTCTGAATGCATGCTTGTTCGCCTTCCGGCTTATCCATCAAGCTTTAACAGTTCCGGAACTATTTCACCAGCTCCACTGCCTTCCGGATTGCCTCGCCCATGGTCTCTGCGCTGTGGAAAGGTGTTCCCTCAAGCATTGCCCTTCCCTCTTTTTCATTGGTGCCGGTGAGGCGGATGACAATTGGAATATCGGTTTTGATTTCGCTGAAGGCGGTAATGAGTCCGCGGGCTACGTCGTCGCAGCGGGTTATTCCTCCGAATATATTTATCAGTACAACCTTCACCTCTTTATCAGAGAGGAGGAGCTTCATTGCCTCAATTACCTTTCTTGGATTTGAGCTTCCCCCTATGTCAAGGAAGTTAGCAGGGTTACCTCCGTATAACTTTATCAGATCCATAGTTGCCATGGCAAGGCCGGCTCCGTTTACCATACAGCCTATCTCTCCTCCAAGATGGACAAAGCTGAATCCGTTGGCCTTAGCCTCAAGCTCTCTCTTCTCCTCCTCATCCGGCTCAAAAAGAGCCTCAATTTCCGGCTGACGAAAGAGGGCGTTATCATCAAAATTGAGTTTTGCATCAAGAGCAAGAAGACGGCCATCTGTTGTGACCACCAGAGGATTTACCTCCACCAGAGATGCGTCGGCTGAGATCATTAGCTTATACAGCTTCTGAATCATATTTTTCCCCTGCAAAACCAGCCCCCACTCATCAAATAGTAATGCAGCAGCCTTTTTCGCAAGAAAATCGGGAATGCCCACAAACGGGAATATCGGAATTTTATGAATCTTTTCAGGAGTTCTCGCAGCCACCTCCTCAATCTCAACTCCCCCCTCACGGCTAAGAATCATTATGACACTCTTTGAGTTACGGTCAACGGCAAAACTGAAATAGTACTCAGAGGCGATATCGGCAGCCTCAGCCACCATTACCCTGTCCACAATCAAACCCTTAATATCCATCCCAAGAATGGCCTTTGCTGCAGCACCTGTCTCGGCCCTTGATGAGGCCAGCTTAATTCCCCCCGCCTTTCCCCTGCCTCCTGTCAATACCTGCGCCTTTACAACGGCTCTCTCAAGCCCCAGCTCATCATAGGCGGCCACAGCCTCCTCTGCGCTTCTGCACACCTTACCTTTTACAGTCGGAACCCCCATTTTGTCAAAGAGCTCCTTACCTTGATATTCATGTATCTTCATAAGCTTCTATTTGCCTATAAAGATAGTATTATTTCTGAATATTAATGCTTTGAGAAGGCCCTGATTTGGGGCATAAGCGCCGATGCAATACCAATTACCGCAAGCATGGCACCACCAATAATAAATGCATTTGTAACCCCGATAGAGTCAGCGATAAACCCTGTAGCCATTAGTGAAAACATTGCCGGTATCATTATCAGGCTGTTATGTATTGAAAATATCCTGCCCAGCACAGCACTGTCAAGAGAGCTTTGAAGCACAACAGAGAAGGCTCCCCAGAAGATCGCCCCGGCAATACCCCCAATGAAAGTGAACATTACAAAAAACTTATACCCCTCTTCAGGAAGAAACCCTGAAAGTACAAATGTTGTTCCCAGAATCACATACATCCCGTTAATCAGCATAACCTTGTTAAATCTGAACCTCTCAAGGCTCATAATACCACCCCCCGCAAGCATACCCACACCCCAGGAGACCTCCACAACGCTCATCATATATGTATCTCCGGCAAAGTGTTCAAGGGTCATTAGCGGAAAGAGGGTTGAGACTGGGACCATCGCCAGACTGGCAAATACAGTAAAAATGAACATCCACATCAGACCGGGTCTGAGCCTAATCTCGTGGAGTGCCACGCCGAGCTCTCTGAAGAACCTCCTGAACTCCTCACTCTCTTTATGTTGCTCACCACTTTTGTCCGGGTTGGGAATCTTTACAAATAGCAGGGAGGCACTCGCAATAGCCGCACCAAATACATCAAAAAGGAGCACCCATACAATATTAAGATTGGCAACAAAGAGCGCAGCCATTGCCGGAGCAGCAATTGAGCTCATCGAGAAAATCATGTTGTTTACCCCGGCAACCTTCATTAGCTTCTCCTTAGGAGCAAGCAGAGGAATTGAAGCCTCAAGGGCAGGCATATGGAATGAGCTGCCTATTGATCTCAGAGCAAGCAGGGCGTATAGTATCCCGATACTCACCTCTCCGTGGCCAAGCTGAAAAATAAGAGCCATTACAAGAGTCATCAGGGCAATGTAGAGGTCGGCAATAATCATAGTCCTCTTCCTGTTCCACCTGTCCACAAGAACCCCTGTGAAGAGACCCAGTACAAGCTGAGGAAGAAGTGATGCAATTGTTGCAAAAGCGAGCACCTCGGCAGAGCCTGTCTCAATGCTTAGCCAGAAGATTACAGCAAAGCTTACCATGCTGCTGCTCAGTGTTGAAAAAAGTTGTCCTGTCCAGATAAAGGCAAAAGTTCTTCTCCAGTCGCTCCCGATATTCTCCATCTATTGTTGATTTGCGGATGCTAAGATAATAAATCTCCATTTTTGGAACCATTTTTGCATAATATTTGGGCGATTAAAAGAGGCAACTATATGAACAAAGAGCTTAGATCTCTGGGTTTTTTTGAAGACACCAGACAAAACTCAAAAGAGTACATACACCAATACATAAAGTTAAGACTTGAGGCTCTGGGCCTTGTTGACGGAGAATTCCAGGATGATGCGGGCGACGGCTTCCTCCATCTGGCAAAATCTCTGATAATAAACTACAGGGAGAGAGAGAGACAGTTTAAAAATTACCTATGTCCAGCAGACCAGAGGATTCAGAACTTTATAAACGGATATTTCAAAGGGGCAGATGCTCCTGAGATACAGATTCCCTCATTCACCTTCACCCTTGACTTCTACGGAATCGCCAGAGAGCTGTCAATACCTGAAAAGAGAGAGGAGTACTCATCCCAATACCTCACCTCATACAGAGTGAAACAGGGGATCCTCCATAACCCACGTAACGACAGGCGTACCACAAAGGGGGTCTTTCATATAGCTGAAGGAGGTCTCCCCATTCCTGACGACAAAAAGGCGGTTCCGCTAAAGACAGCTGCTCTGCTTTTGCAGAAGGCCACAACTATAGAGGGAGATGTTTTCAACCTCCCATTCACTGAAGACTGCAATAAAAAGGCCAAGATATTTGTCTCATTACTTCTAAGACCCAAGGTAAGTCCAGAGGTTAAAGGGCTCTCCCCCAGAAAAACTATGGAGGTTCGCTTTTTCGCACCAGGTTCTCTTGTGTCAAATCTGGATTTCGTTGAGTCCATATTTGGTAACGGGGGATCTCCTTACCATATTTCAAATGATGCGGGGCTTGATTTTGAGAACTGGAGCGGACACACAGGCTGCATAATTCTTGCGCCACAGCTTACACAGATGACCAAAAAGGAGCTCGGCCTTCCACATATATCCAAGGCAACAGAGAGGCAGAAGAGAGACGGCATGTGCTGGGAGAGGGAGGATGAGCTGTACAACGACGGATCTGCATTTAAGCTGACAATGCGCACAGACGAGGGAGTTATCGTTACAGTTATTGCCGACAACTACTTTGGATACTCAAAGAAGGAGATAAAGACATTTATTTCATACGCCGCAAACCTTATGGGAAATGCAGAAGAGGAGCACGCAGGCGGAGCTCTGATATTCCCATCCTACAACCAGGGCGAGGGTCAGATTACTAAGGCCGAGAACTTTAAAAAGAGTCTTGAAGAGACTGCAAAACTGTTCCCGGAAATTATTGAGATGAAGCCAGAAGGCTACGGAGTGGACAGAAACTATCCCGATATCTTTTATGTGCCGGAGCTCTCCAGATTTGACATCAAGAGTCAGAGAGTTACCTGGAGCAGAGGGAAAAAGGGGGATGCCTCAATTAAACTTCTGCCAAACAGGGTTTACATATTGCCAAATGGTCACAAATACAGAATGGAGAAGGCTGCGGGAACACTCAACTACAGACTTGTTGAGACCAATGCAGAGGGAGTGTTCATACACAAACCATGTACAGTATCCGGAGGGGGCAAGTCTGAAATATCCAAATCCATAGAGGACTCAATTATATCGGGCTCATTCTTTATAAAGGATTTTGAGAGCGATTTCAGAAGGGTAGAGGAGATAATAAACTACAACTACTTCTCACGCTTCAAAGACCCGTCAAAGGGAAAGAAGGTCAGCAGAAGTTTCCTTAGCAGCAAACGCTCAATGGGCTCTGCAATCAAGATGCTTACACCTTCGCACGAATTCACTGAGGAGTACAACACCTGGCTGGAGTCTATACCACAATACATTAAAGGTATTGCCTTTATAGTCAAGAGATTTTACAGAGAGGAGTGGGGAGCAGACTGGAGGAGCCACTTTTCGGTTGATATACTAAACGGACAACCGGGGAATGAGCTAAAATATCAGAATAAGAAGATTGCAGCAAGATATCTCCGAATAGGCTATGACGACAAAGGAGCCTGGCGCACATTCAAGCTTCGTCAGGACTACGTCCATGCAGACAAGATTCAGATGGAGGATGATATAACAGTATCAACAGTTGTGCCCGCCAACTCACTAAGTGACCTGAACCTAAATGTATCCAACAAGAGTCTCAAGATACTAGAGAACTGCGAATACAGATTTTTCCAACGTCCGGATGAGGCAATCCACAGAGGATTGGATAAAAAGGCAGAGTACGACATAGCTTCACCGTGCACATTTATCTCTAATTTCCAGCCACTTGCAACAGAGGATGCAAAAGAGATGGTTGAGGATGTGATTAACTTTGACCAGTTTACCGAATCTATGAGGAGCCTTATAGCAGATGTCGCCTCCGGCGATAAAAGGCAGTATTTTGTATCCTCAGCAAATCCAAGGATAGTGGACGGCAAGCCGACCAAAAACGTTCGCTATCTCCAGACCAGGGATGATATTTTAGATCCAAGGACAAAATACATTGCAGAGACAGGAATAAGGATTGCAAGGGACATTACCCTGGACAAGCCCGTTCATGTTCCGGTGAACGCAGTACTTCCCGGAAGAAGAAACAACCCGGCAGAGAAGGGGATACGTCCGCTTGCTGTTTACAATCCGGTACACTACCAGGAGCTTCCTGAACTATTTATGGATTTTGTCTGCTCACTTACAGGTAAATCACCATCCACAACAGGGGCCGGTTCAGAAGGGGCACTTACAAAGGCACCTTTTAACGCCCTTCTACCTGTAATAGACCTCAACAATGCACTTGTCTCGTTTATACTTACAGGGTACAACGGATTCACCACACCTGCAGGCTATATAGGCCACCGCTACAGGGTTGACCACGACCTGAGCCTTCTGATTCCTGAGCTTTGGGCTCGTCTTCAGCACTTTGAAAAGGATCCCGCCAGGATGATTGCAGAGGGAGAGCTTGAAAAGATAGAGGATTTTGAGTACGAAGGCAAGAGAATACCAGCCTCAATACTTGGCTACAGAATCACAGAGAAGTTTGTGATAGGATATTTTGGAAGGGTATTTGAGAATCCAAATGTAATCTTCCCAGAGGATATGCTCAAGCCGGAGTTACAGTCAATGGAGCAGTTTGCCGACGGAATTCTCAATATCGTTGAGGCACAGCAGCGGGTTGCCGAGTCCTACTTCCGCGATGGAAGCATAGATTCTGCCTGTCCGCCGCTTAAGGCCCTCCTGCACATCATGGCATACGGAGAGTATGAAGGCAAGGGGCTTAACTCGCCAGAGATCCGCAGAATGTTCACATACGAATACCTTGTTGAGAGTGACTGGTACAAATCCAGGATAATGCTCAAGCAACAGACAGACATCGCCCAGATGGCCGAACGTATCCGCTATATTGAGCGAATTCTGAGAGAGGACAAAAACCTTACACCTGAGATGACAGATGATCTCTCACAAAGACTTGAAAAGGCGAAGAGTCTTCATGACTACCTCTGCTCGTATGACTATGCCAAGTTCCTGTTCGGAACCATTGGAAGAGATAATATAAAGAGGCACTAGGATTGTTCAGGCAGTTGAATTCAGCTTAGTAATGAAAGGAGTTCATTTTCAAGATGTCTCTGTTTGTTATTTGAGAGGGAGAGTTCGTTCAGAAGCATCGGGTTTTTGACGAGTTCTTCCTTCAGCTGTCTGCAGATTACTATACCACGATCCATAAGAAGCTCTTTTTGAGCTCTTGTTAAGGTTGTGAGCACTGTCACAGGGAATATCCTCTCCCGGTCTATAATCTCCCTTAGCCCCTCACCTTTAGGGTAATCCCAACTTATTAGCTTAAGGCCGGCATACTCTCCGTATGCTATTGCATCAGAGGAGAATCTGGTATTTGTAGCAACACCTCCTGTGAAAGAGTATTTACTGAATTCTGGGAGACTCTTTCTATAACTGAAAATGTCCTCCATCCGTGAGTGGACATACAGAGAGACCTGTACCCCGGCATTTTTACCATTGCTCTGGTAGTATTTGCATTCAACGACATGCTGATTTTGGCCACCGTTTCCGTCACTCTTTGTTGCAACAACATCCACCTCATGTGTGAGGCAGTGTCCCTGAAGGGTTTGTGCAACCTCAATCTCTTCAAATCCCATTGTCTTATATATCTGACCCATAAAATGTTCAAATGGGTGGCCCGTTGGCCCCATCTCCATCATAGCACTTTTAAGCCTGTATCTTGCAGCATTACTACTTGTCATACGTCTGAGCATAGAGAATGCCCTGTTGTATATCTGCTTCGTTGAAATTGCTGAGTTCTGCTCTTCTACCCAGATTGCGATATCATTTAATATCTCTTCAATGATTGAGGGGTCTGCGCCCGATCTGGTTAGTGAGGCCTTAATCTTATCTGTTGAGAAGGGTTCGGTTTCACCATTTGCCTTTTTTACTAGAATATTTTTTACCATTCCGGAAATAATTTACGATATTGGTTGCTAATATACGAAAATCCCGGGCTGTCAGAAGGACAACCCGGAATTCATGAATGAGTTTTTCATAGTAGTTAACTAACCCCTTAATTACTTATACCTGAAATTTCATTCCTTAAGCGCAATCAAAAATAGGATATAATAGGGGATTGAGTGTAAAAATTAGTGCTTACCTTATCCTTCCCCTATTTTGCAGTTAGGGATTTATTACCTATATTTGATTAAAATCACTGATTGTGAATTATAAACGGAATCTCTTATTCCTATTGGGTTTTATGATGACTGCAATGCTATTGCAGGCCCAAAATCCCGTTTTCAACATAAGGGATGTCAACTTTCCGTTCGCCTTCAGAGAGAGCTATTTTGTACTAACTCCCGACACACTTTACAGATCTTCAGACGGAATACTCTGGGATGCTGAGAAAAACACTTTTGAGTTCCGTCAGATGCAGCTATCTAATGTTGAGGATAATTCAATAGGCTTTATTTTTCATGAATCCGGCGGAAAAATTATATCTTTTAACGGAACCAGATTCTCTGTTTACCATCAATCTCCGGAGTACAGAAATCAATACAGAGGACTTCCGTTTATCCATAATAAGAATCCTCATATATTCGGAGGGGTCGGGCTATTTACATACAAAAACATAATAACCGGGTATGACAGACTTCAGATGGAGTGGGTCAAGATACGTCCCAAGACCCCAATAAATGAGCTTCCGCAACAGAGGTACGGTTTATGCGGAGGAGCAGAGGGGGGAGAGTTATTTGTTGGTCCGGGTTTTGGTGTTGATAAGGAGAGGAGCAATTCTGAGACATACCAGATTCAGCTGAATGACTTCTGGCGTTTTAATTTTGCAACAAGAGAGTGGAGTATGATGGGTAATCTTATTGCTGATATTGACTTAAGACGTTACCTGATTATAAATAATTATAAAAGTGGAGCTCTGCTAATCGGTCTGTCAGATGCTTACTATTTTGATATAAAGGGCAACAGGCTTGTAAGGTATGGTTCAGTTGACGTATCAATGCTTGCAGAGACTGCCGGAAATATCCCAATTCCAACATCTATTGCCTACAATAAAAATACAGATAAGTTTATAGTCCTTGTGGCAAAGGAGGATGGCTACAGGATGCCTCTGGTTGTGAATTCTGAAAGGTTACTGGGTAGGGATATGAAAGAGAGCAGGCTATATAAAAGGCCTTTCCCTTATCTGACAATGTTTTTCGCCTCAATTCTATTCCTGGCTGCTGCAATTTTGATATATTTCAGATTCATAAAGATAAGAAAGGTGAAGAGCCTTTTTGACAAAGTGGTTGAGACCCTGCCGGTTATTGAGGAGATTCTTACCAATGAGGAGTTCAATATTTTAAAGATGATTATTCAGAAGAATCCCGAGCCGGTGCAGTTTCTGGACCTGATGTCAATTTTTGATCCAAAGATGAGCTATGAGTCTCATAAAAAGAGGCTAAGAAGCTCTCTGCTCTCAATAGAGGAGAAACTAAAAAAACACCTGCATACAAATGCAGATGTTTTTAATATTTCCCGCTCCAAGGAGGACCGACGGAACAAAGAGATTAAATTCTCCTAGCGGAATTAAGGATCTTAGTATCGGTAGTGCTCCGGTTTGTATGGTCCATCTACAGGAACGCCAATGTACTCTGCCTGCTCAGGTGAAAGTCTGGTAAGTTTAACACCCAGCTGCTCAAGGTGGAGTCTTGCTACCTCTTCGTCAAGATGTTTAGGAAGTCTGTAAACCCCTAGTTCATATTTTTTTACCCATAGCTCTATCTGAGCAAGTGTTTGATTTGTAAATGAGTTGCTCATTACAAAAGATGGGTGTCCTGTGGCACATCCAAGGTTTACAAGTCTTCCCTGTGCAAGAAGGAAGATGGCGTGTCCGTCAGGGTAGATATATTTATCAACCTGTGGCTTGATATTCAGCCTCCTGATACCCGGCCAGCTCTCAAGACGGGCAACCTGAATCTCATCGTCAAAGTGGCCTATGTTGCAGACAATTGCCTGATCCTTCATAGAGGCCATATGTTCGGCTGTTATGATATCCTTGTTACCGGTTGTGGTTACAAAAATATTACCCTCATGGAGAGTATCCTCAATGGTTTTTACCTCAAAACCCTCCATTGCTGCCTGAAGTGCACAGATGGGGTCAATCTCTGTAACTATAACCCTTGCTCCATATCCTCTCATAGAGCGGGCACATCCTTTACCGACATCACCATAGCCACAAACAACCACAACCTTACCGGCAATCATAACATCTGTCGCTCTTTTGATTCCGTCGGCCAGTGACTCGCGACAACCGTAGAGGTTGTCAAATTTGGATTTTGTAACGGAGTCATTAACGTTGAACGCAGGGAAGAGGAGTTTGCCCTGCTCAAGCATTTGGTAGAGTCTGTGAACACCGGTTGTTGTCTCCTCAGAAACGCCGCGAATCTCCGGAGCAGTAGTGCTCCATCTCTTTGGTGTTTCAGCAAGAATTTTTTTAAGGATTTTATTAAGCTCTTTCTCATCCTGAGTATCTGCCCTTCCGTCAAGTACGGAGGCATTTTTCTCAGCCTCATAGCCTCTGTGTATCATTAGGGTGGCATCACCACCGTCGTCAACAATCAGATTCGGACCTAGTCCGTTTCCAAAATCAAGTGCCCTCTCTGTGCACCACCAGTACTCCTCAAGTGTCTCACCCTTCCAGGCAAATACCGGTACTCCTGCCTCAGCAATAGCTGCTGCAGCATGGTCCTGGGTTGAATAGATGTTGCAGCTGCACCAGCGTACATCTGCGCCAAGTTCTGTAAGGGTCTCAATCAACACGGCTGTCTGTATGGTCATATGCAGAGAGCCCATAACTCTTGCCCCTTTAAGAGGCTTCTCTCTGCCAAATTTTTGCCTTACAGCCATGAGCCCGGGCATCTCCTTTTCTGCTATCTCAATCTCTTTTCTGCCAAACTCCGCAAGGGAGATATCGGCAACTTTGTACTCTTTTGCTCTCATATATACTTTGTTGTGTTTATTATACTTTTTTGACGAATCTAGAAAGAGGCTTTGACGATTCTGGCAACATTGTCTGAACGTCCGAGCGTGTAGTAGTGAATTCCCGGAACACCCTCCTTTATAAGCTCTTTCGACTGTATTGTTGTCCACTCAATTCCAACTTCCCGGGCCTCTTCGTCGGTTTTGCATTTTGCGACGGCGTTATAGAGATCTGCAGGAAGGTCTATGTGGAATGTCTGAGGCAGGAGCCTTATATCATTTAGGGCCGATATCGGCTTGATACCCGGGATAATGGGTACATCAATCCCAATTCTGTGACAGTTATCACGGAAGCGGAAAAAGGCTGAGTTGTCAAAAAACATCTGAGTGGCAATATACTGGGCACCGGCATCAACCTTATTCTTAAGGTTCTGCAGGTCCATCTCCATATTTGGTGCCTCAAAGTGCTTCTCAGGATAGCCTGCAACACCAATGCAAAATCTGGCAGGAGAGGCACTATCCACGTGACCGTTTATATATTCGCCTCTGCCTGTTGCGCTTATTTGCTCAACCAGGGCCTTTGCATTCTCGTTACCACCCCTCTCCGGGATAAAGCTTCTGCTGCCCTTTGGAGGGTCACCTCTAAGTGCAAAAACATCTTCAATCCCCAGAAAGTTCATCTCAATAAGTGCATTCTCAGTCTCTTCACGGGTGAAGCCTCCGCAGAGGAGATGAGGTACCACAGTTATGTTGTACTTATATTTAACCGCTGCCGAGAGGGCTATTGTGCCGGGGCGTACCCGCGAGAATCTCTTCTCAAGGGTTCCGTCTGGATTCTCAATATACTGAACCTCGTTTCTGTGCGAGGTAAAGTTTATATAGGCCGGCTCAAACTCAAGCAGGCTCTCAATTGTCTTGTAAACCCTCTCAATGCTGTGCCCCTTTAGAGGTGGAAGCAGCTCAAATGTAAAGAGGGGGCTCTTTGCTCTTTTTATCTTTTCAATTACGGTCATAGTGTTGCAAATGTAGTAAAATAATGTTGCTGTAGCCTCTGTTGTCAGTTGCCTTGTTAGTTAACCAGGTTGGGGGCAAGCCATGAGGCAGCCTCTTCAATTGTCATCCCCTTCCTCTCTGCGTAATCCTTCAGCTGATCATCACAAAGCCTTCCTACATTAAAGTAGGAGGATTCAGGATGGGCGAATACATAAGCGCTTACTGAGGCGACGGGAACCATTGTGCAGCTCTCTGTCAGGGATACGCCCACCCTCTTCTCCGCCTCAAGCAGAGCAAAAAGTTTGCGTTTCTCTGTGTGCTCAGGGCAGGCCGGATAGCCGGGGGCGGGGCGAATGCCCTGGAATTCAGATTTGAACATCTGCTCAATATTGAGCTGTTCATTTGGTGCAAAGCCCCATATTTCACTTCGCATCTTATGGTGAATCCACTCTGCGGCGGCCTCTGCCAGACGGTCAGCAAGTATCTTTATCATGATGGTTGCATAGTCGTCGTTTTTGTAAGTCGTTAAGGCGGATTCGTCAAGACGGGCAGTTACGACGAATGCTCCCAGATGGTCCGGGCGGGCGGGGCGGTGAGGAGTGTCCGGGCGGGCGGGGGTGGATGGGCTGGCGGGGGTGCCGGAGGCACCAACGTCTGCCCGGCTGGCGCTCCCGGCGGGAGCGATGAAGTCCGAGAGGCAGAGGTTTGGTGCGTTCTGTTTTTTCTCCTGGTTGCGGAGGAAGCAGAGGCGGAGGGGGGCGAAGCCGGAGGCTTCGGCGGCCGCGGATGCGGCCGGCCCGGGGCCATCGGCCCCGGCGCCCCCCTCACACCACACTACTACATCTTCACCTTCAGAGCTCGCTTCAAAGACTCCGCAAACTCCGTGAATTGAGACAAGACTTTTTCTCTTCATCTCCTCAAGATATTGCAGAGCATCATCCATCAGCTTTTTAGCCTCCGGTCCCTTGACAGGATCCTGAAGGATGGCAGGGTATCTGCCACTCATCTTCCAGGCAAAGAAAAAGAAAGTCCAGTCAATATATTTGATAACTGAATCAATATCAATATTATGAAACTCCTGAATTCCTCTCTTCAACGGGGCAGGGGAGATGTAATTGCTGTTCACAAACCGGTTCCTCCTAGCATCCTCAAAAGAGATATATTCACCCTTTTTTACACCTGAATTGTGTAACTCACGTATCTCTTTGTACCTCTCACCAATCTCACCCGCGAAAATCTCGGAGGAGTCACCAAGCAGAGATGACATCACCCCCGCAGCTTTAGAGGCATCCTTAACATGGACCACAGATCCGGAGTACTTTGGAGCAATCTTTACAGCAGCATGCACCTCAGATGTTGTTGCGCCTCCTATCAGAAGCGGCAGACGAACCTGCCTCCTCTCCATCTCCTGAGCCACATTCACCATCTCTTCAAGCGAAGGGGTAATCAGCCCGCTAAGGCCAATAGCATCCGCACCCACCTCAATCGCCCTCTCAATTATCTTCTCGGCAGGGACCATAACCCCCATATCAACAATCTCATAATTGTTGCAAGAGAGCACCACGGCAACTATGTTTTTGCCGATATCGTGCACATCCCCCTTTACCGTAGCAAGAAGCAACCTGCCGGCGCTTCTGTTCTCTCCCTCAGCACTCTCGGCCTTAATAAAAGGTTCCAGTACCGCCACCGCCCTCTTCATCACGCGCGCACTCTTAACTACCTGAGGCAAGAACATCTTCCCCGCCCCAAACAGGTCCCCCACCTCATTCATCCCCCCCATAAGCGGCCCCTCAATCACCTCAATAGTTCTTGCAAAGAGCCCTTTAACCTCAAGAATATCCTCCTCAATATAATCATCAACACCCTTTACCAGTGCATGTCTCACCCTCTCAACAACAGGCAGGCTCCTCCAGTTCACCCTACCACTTCCACCGCTGCCCATTCCACCAATACCATCACCTCCGTCAGCATTACCAATACCCTCAGATTTACTCATCTCGGCATAGCTTATAAGCCTCTCGGTAGCATCCTTGCGCCTGTTTAAAACCACATCCTCAACCAGCTTCAGAAGATCTTCAGGAATCTCGCTGTAAACCTGCAGCATTCCGGGATTTACAATCCCCATATCAAGCCCCGCCTTAATGGCGTGGTACAGGAAGACCGAGTGCATAGCCTCACGTATAGTGTCCATCCCCCTGAAAGAGAAGGATAGGTTACTTATCCCTCCGCTCACCTTTGCAAAAGGCAGATTCTCTTTAATCCACGAAACTGTTTTAATAAAATCAACAGCATAGTTAGCGTGCTCCTCAATACCAGTCGCAATCGCAAGCACATTCGGGTCAAAAATGATATCCTCAGGAGGAAAAGCGATCTTCTCAGTAAGCAGCCTGTAGCTCCTCTCCGCCACCTCCTTGCGCCTCTCAAATGTATCGGCCTGCCCCCTTTCGTCAAAGAGCATTACTACCGCTGCCGCACCATATCTCCTTATCAGCTTCGCCCTCTCCAGAAACAACTCCTCACCCTCCTTAAGACTTATAGAATTTACAACACTCTTCCCCTGAACACATTTAAGACCGCTTTCAAGCACCTCCCACCTGGAGGAGTCCAGCATCAGCGGAAGCCTGGATATATCCGGCTCAGACATTATCAGCTGGATAAATTTCACCATCGCCCTCTCCGAATCCAGCATCGCCTCATCCATACAGATGTCAATTATCTGGGCACCCCCCTCAACCTGCTCCCTCGCCACCGCCAGAGCCTCGGAGTATCTCTCCTCCCTTATCAGCCGGGCAAACTTTTTAGAACCCGATACATTTGTCCGCTCACCCACATTGATAAAATTACTTTCAGGCCTTATCTCCAAAACCTCCAGCCCGCAAAGCCTGGTAACACGTTCTCTCCCGACAATCCCCCCCAAAGTGCTCTCAATAATTAAATTACCCGGGTCTCTATCCAGTACCCGTGGAGAGTAGCGAGCTGCCACTTTTGCAATCTCCCTTATATGATCCGGAGTGGTACCGCAGCACCCTCCAATAATATTAATCCAACCATTTTTTACAAAATCCTCAGCAATAGAGGCCATATAAGAAGCACTCTGATCATATCCCCCGAACTCATTCGGCAAGCCGGCATTTGGATGGGCCGACACAAAAAACGGTGCGCTCTCACTCAACTCCTTAACAAAAGGTCTCAGCTGCTCCGCACCCAGAGCGCAGTTCAGTCCAACACTTAAAAGCGGAAAATGCGAGACACTCACAAGAAAGGCCCCAAGCGTCTGCCCCGTTAAGGTCCGCCCGCTGGCATCAGTAATAGTTCCCGAAACCATAACCGGGAGAGAGTACCCCTTTTCCAGAAATACCTTATTAATTCCAAACAGAGCAGCCTTAGCATTCAAAGTGTCAAAAACAGTCTCCACAAGTAAAATATCCACCCCGCCATCAATCAAACCCCTCGCCTGCACCATATAAGCCTCCGCCAACTGATCAAACGACACTCCCCTAGACCCCGGATCATTAACATCCGCTGACATTGACGCCGTCCTGTTCGTCGGCCCCATAGATCCCGCCACCAGCGCCACTGCGCTGCGGGCTGCTCCCGCCTCACCGGCGCGACCCGCCCGGCTCCCCATCTCATCCGCTACCATTCGCGCCACTCTGGCCCCCTCAAAATTCAGCTCATACACCAGATGCTCCATCCCGTAATCCGCCATGGATATGGCATTCGCATTAAAAGTATTGGTAGAGACAATATCCGCACCCGCCTCAAAATACTCACGGTGAATATCCGCAATTATATCCCGCCGGGTCAATGACAGCAGATCATTATTCCCCTTTAACGGCGACGGGTGGCCGGCAAACCTCTCCCCCCTGTAGTCCTCCTCCTCAAGCCCCCTGCGCTGAATCATCGTACCCATAGCACCGTCCAGCACAAGAATCCTCTCTCTGAGCAAACCGGCAATCTTTATATATCTTGAGTTATCCATAATAACGCTGATTATCAATATTCTACTGAAATAAAAACTAAATTTCTAAAATGGCTCCTAATACATGCAAGTTCATGAAAATTGCAAGTATAATTTACCATCATAATTCACAAAAATACTCAATTAATAACTAATATTGATTTTTTCACACTAGGAAATATTCTTAAACAGATAGTTCTAAAAGAGTTAAATCAATAGATAAAAAATCCTTAAAGATTTAATAAAAATAACTCCATTATGAACATAATATTTTTACACTTTTTCCAATAATAATTCCTAATTTCGTTAACGAAGTAGTGATAAAATTGTCCAATAAATCACAAACCGACGGTTACATTATTGGTAGCGCCTGAGCAACACTCAGGCGCTTGTTTTTTATACCCACTCACTCACAATTTTATACTCAAACACATTGCTGTTTTTCCAAAATAGCTTATATTTACATAGAGAGCACCATTTTTCTAATCCCCAAAACATATTGCTATGGCACGATGCAACAGTAACCACAACCTGATTGTACACCACATTAAAAGAGATGGAGGCAACAGTCTGAACAATGCAGAAGTTCTTTGCTCCGTTTGCTATTCCAACTACACAACAGTGAGCAACCCCGGACCCGGCGAACCAATCGCCCACGACGGCCCAAGCCCACCACCATTTTCACAACAAACCATTAACGAAGCCCTCACCCGCGCGCACAACCGCTGCGAATGCGAACGCCTCACCTGCCTTAACCACTAGGCCAATCACCTAACATAAACCTCAACCTCAACCAACAACCTCAACCTCAACCAACAAACTCAAACTCAAACAACAACCTCAAACTCAAACAACAACCTCAAACCACAAACTCAACCAACAACCTCAAACCACAAAAACCGGAAAATTCACCCGGTAGTACAAAATCAGCCAAAAATTACTACTTTTGCACTCCCAAAAGAGGAAAAAGACCTCTAACCACGGAGAGATGCAGGAGTGGTTGAACTGGCCCGCCTGGAAAGCGCGTATACCCCAAAAGGGTATCGGGGGTTCGAATCCCCCTCTCTCCGCCAAATGGTAAAAACCCACCACGAAGTGGTATTAACCAAAAAAGACAGAACCGCCTCAAGTTCGCTTGAAGGCGGTCTGTTTTTTGGATATGCTGCCGGAGGCAGTTGGGTTTTTACTATTTTAGGCTCCCCCCCCCTTGGGGAACGCCTCGCCCAGCGAGGCAATCCCCCCATAGGGTTGGGGCGATAACCCCCTACGACCCTCGTCGGCGACCCACCCCGGTGTCGCAATCCCCCCACAGGGTTGGGTGGGACAAACCTCCATGGGCTTGATTTTGAATGTGTTCTAAAAAATAAATCACTCAATATCAATAATTTATATTTTGGAATATGCTTAAAACGAATCCCATAGACGTTCGTCCCACCCATGCCTGTGGGCTCCCCGTCGTCCGCAACCTGTTTTTTTCCCGCGCCGGAGGCTAACTCATGCCGGGCGCCAGTCCCGGCACCATTTAATTTGGAACCGGCAAATCCCCATGTCGCTGCAAATTGCAGAATAATAAATACTTAACACTTTATCCCTGGGATCATCCCAGGGATAAAGTGTCAAGTCTCTCTAAACCTGTTTGTTGTAGCCATGCGGGCTCAGACCGCCTTCCGCAAATTTAAATGGTGCTTCGCAGTTTATACGGCCTTCGGCCGAAGTTCTACTTGGTCTTAATCGTACACCCAATCGCCACGGTACTCTTCACCTCAGGGTCCTGACCTTTAAGTAATGTATCAAGGGCATTCTCAACATACTTCTGGTCTGCGTCGTTTGCATTTTTATAGTTGTTATCAATAGCACCTATATACTTAACAATGTTCTTTTTACCCTCTTTCTTTAATATATAAACATGCGGAGTTCTCTGCGCACCATACTGAGGATAAATCTTTTGACCTTCGTCAATCAGATACGGAAACGTAAAACCTTTGCTCTTCGCCCTCTCCTTCATAAGGTTAAAACTATCCTGAGGCTGAACTTCCGGATCATTCGGGTTAATGGCAATCACCGGATAACCAAGAGCTTTGTACTTTTTGTCCAGTGCAATAATCCTGTCTTCATACGCAACAGCATATGGACAATGGTTACAGGTAAAGATCACGATAAAGCCCTTTGCATCTTTATAGTCCCCAAGCGAAACCATCTTACCATCAATGTTTTTCAGCTTAAAGTCAGTAGCCTCGTCACCCACCTTATAACCTTGAGCAAATGCCGATGTTAATGCAAGTGAAGTAATTATAAGCGTTGCTAAGTATTTAACAAATGTTTTCATGTTGATTTAATTATTTATAAATGGATAATAGTTTTCAAATTTTTAGTTCCAGAATTATTTTCCGCAGCTCATTTTTCTCAATAGCACCTGGTACAAACTTTAAGCTTTTACCATTTCTTATAAACAGAGTGGCCGGAATAGAGCCCGACCATGATGAGTCAATTGCAGGAATCCATTCGTTCATCCGTTTGATGTCGTCCAGCAGATAGAGTTCAACACCCTTCAGATTTTTGTCCTCAATAAATTTCTTAACCGGACCTTCAAGATTATCAGAATCGTCAAGAGATACTAATATCATTCTAAAATCGTCCGAATTGCTAAATTCAGAATTGACCGCCATAAAATCCGGCAATTCCTTAACACATGGTGCACACCAAGTTGCCCAGAAATTCACCACGTAAAGCACATCATCGGTTTTAGAGAATTTTGGCTCAAGCTGTTCAAAATTTACTATAGAAATCTCTTCAATTTTATCACTTTTACTGCCAAAACTACATCCTGTTCCCGCGAATAAATATACTAATAAGCCTAAAGCTGGGAATATCTTGTTGAAATACATATGTATAACTATGTTATATAATACACTATTTAATGTTATGATTAGTTCATAACAATCAGATATACCAAATTGTTTTAATGTAAGTTGGGTTGCCCAGATGTATTAGGATTATCTTAATCGTCAGAATTGAGCTCTGAATTTAGCAATCGTCAGAACATCCTCAAGCTGCTCTTCACTCTGAACATCAATTGTCAGTGGAATTAGTTTTCCTATCGGCTTAGCAGTAATAAACAGACTTTTAGCAGACTCTGATATCGGCAAAGAGGAGATGCCCTCCTTGTGCATTTCGGTAAAATAGAAACTTACCTTAAAGTAACCCTCCCAAACGGACAACCAGAAAATCGTCCGCTTCTTATTAACCACTTTGCACAACCATGATTTACCATCATTATAGTAGCGCCACTCCCAAATAAGACCCATGCCGCTTTTTGAGGTAATTGTAGTAAGCAATTCCGTGTAAAGATTATACACACCTTCAGTAAGAGTCTCTTTTAAAACATCTTCATCAGGATACAAATCCGGATTATTGAGTATCATATGAATTATATTTTAGTACTAAAGGTAGTGAATAGAAGCTAAATTAAGGTTGTCATTTCACTTTTTACTACATTTGCCCCACAATCCCCCAAAACCAATCACTACAATGGAAAGCAAATGCAAAGACTGCCCAATGAGGGCAAAGTATGACAAAAATCCCAAGTCATTTATGGGCCGATTCTGGAGATGGCACATCAACTTCTGCCCCGGCTGGAAACAATATTTCACCACACTGTCAGATGATGAAAAACTGGCCGTCAGAGAAAAATACAGCTTTGTGAAGTATTAAAGGTTGTATTAGTGTAAGAGAATCAATTTTCTTGATATCCACCTAATTGAGTCACAGTTAACGAAGCAAGAACCCGTCCGCCTGCAGAAACGAGATTAATAACCGCTTCTCTGGTTGGACCCGGGTTGGCCTTTGCCTTAAATGCCCAGGTAGAGAACATTGAGGGTCTTACATCCGGATCCTCCTTATTATCTTCAGTATAGAGCCAGTCGGAAGCACTCTCGGGAATCTCACCCCTATAAAACACATTCGATTGAACTCTAACCACAGATTCCCAAATACTATTATTTGAGAGTAGAACTTGTGAGTATTCCAGATGTGCATAACCGGCAGAAAAATCGACAGTTACAGAAGAGGATTTGTTATATCCATCAAAAGCCGTAATCAACATTGTTCCACCGATTAGCGGGTCTGGTGCAAAAACCCTTATACTCCCCTCATTATCACTATTCTTGCTTATCTGTGCCGACCACCCACTTAGCGGAGTATAGGTTACTGTAGTATTCTCATCACCACCTATAATGCTGTAATTCAGTTTAACATTCTCTCCTGCCACAATTCCCACATCGGTGTATGGATCAACTAATAGTCGAAAATTTATGTTTTTAGGATAAGTAATTTTTGTCCCGTCAGTAAGGATAATCTCTACCAATTTATCTGTTTCTGTCAAAAGCGTAAAAACTGGTCCTCCCAACTTTCCAATATTTTTAGAATCGACAATTGCTATAACCTTCCATGAACTTCCATTGTCAACTGAAAGCAGCCAGCTCCCCTTGTCGAAGGTGACTATCGGCCTCTTTTTAACCACAGCAATTTTCTCTTCCGATACATCTGGAATCCACACCCCATCAAGGGTCCAGTAATACTCCCCATCACTGTGCTGCTTAAACCCTACCTTTGGTGCTTTGCCGTAATATATTGATACAGAGCTTGAATTCACAAAGCCGACATAATAACCGGTAATCTTCTCACCCTCCTTAACCGGCAACGTCCCACTAACATAATCCTTATTCTTAAGAGCAAAAACCAGCGATGTCATCGCCTTAATATTCCTCTCCAATACAAAACTCTCCAGCCTCAGCTCCTTAACCTGACTCTCCGTCAATCCCCCCTTCTCACACCCCAGCAATACCAACATCACCGCCAGAAATTTAAAATTCAAACTCTTCTTCATAACTCTAAGTTATTAAATATTCGCTCCCCGTGTCGCTGTAATAGATTGTAGATCACCTACTAGACACTTTATCCCTGGGATGATCCCAGGGATAAAGTGTTAATTAACACATAGTCAATAATATACAGCCGAGTGTACATAACCAATATCTACTCACCTAACTCAACAAAAACCCCAGGCAGAGTTACTGCTACTGATACAAAAACGGCGATTTTATCTGAGCTGGTAATTTTATCTTTTTTCAGTGCTTCAATCTCCTTTAATGGCCCCGCACTCACCTTATAACTCTCCTGAGACATGGCACCAGGTAAGGCACCACGGAGGCGGAGTGATTCAAGGTATTTCTTAATCCTATCCTCAACTCTTTGCCTTGTCTCAGGGGTGTTTTCATCGTATTGATGCTCAGTCAGAGAGTATCTTATTGAACACTCAATCATATCAATAGTGCGTTTCACATTGATGAACCTATAGATTGAGTTTACTTTAGTTAGTGTTCTTGAACCCCAAATCAATGGCTCAGAATAGGGTACTTTTCTTATAACATTAACGCTAACCTTACCGTCAGGAGGAGTAGTTATAGATACAATCTCACTCTCCGCTAGATCGATACACACATTTGTAAGGTGCTTTATTGAAATATTGGCAGGAGCTTTCCATATTCCCACCTTCCACTGCTGCTGCAGATATTGTGCAGCCACCCCTCCAGATGCCGGAATGGCAACCTCCTTGAACGAAAATTCATTGAAAACTTTCACCCATGGATAGTATGCAGCACCACTTTCCAGACACTTATTATTGATGTCAGAATCAGCATCATCTTTATAACCGAAATTATCCCCAATTCCATTTCTAAAATTGTTCACGGGATCACCATCTGACGAGAATCCACCAAAAATATCCAGAATTGCAAATCTTGTATTGCCGCCATCAGAACAATGTCTTAGCATTGCACGCTGAACCCTTAGTGAATCTTCAAGACTTGGAAGACAAGCAGCCTCAGGAATAACCAACAAAGAGTGTTGGAAATCATTTTTAAGCGAATCTAAACCTTTAATAAGATCATCAGCAAATAGCCCATCCTTGTTATTCCTTACTGAGACAACCAAGCATTCACCCCCACCATTTTCAAAGAAAAGCTTTATATTGAAATACAGATAGTTATTGTCAAGAGTAACTTTCTCACCACCAAAAACCCGGGTAAATTCAACAAAACTGCTAATTCTAACCGGCCTAAAAACAAGTGAATCATCATATATGCCCACATTGCTAAAATCCCCAAACCCGATGTTCTCACTATATGTCGCCTTCTCTGTATAACCCACAAATGCAACCACATCACTACTAGCATCATTTATAGGCCTTTCCGTCCACTTCCTCTCTTCGAGATACACCCCCGGAGGCATTTGAGTGAGATTAGATGAAGTTTCAAACGTTTGACCAGACTTCAAATGGAGGGTAAAAAACTTAGACATAGCATCTTATTGTAAGTTAATAATATTTAAACTACCTCTCAATATACCCCTTCCCTTGACAATGATAGCATTTAGTCTGTACGTGAACTATCCCATGATCAAGCAGTTGAGAACAATTTTTACACCTGGTTTTTACATTGGTGTGCGTTCCATATGTGGGCACACTCTTAACCACGCATATATAACCCGTCCCATTGCAATGCGGGCAAAGCACCCTTACCGGCTGTCGTTGCTGAGTGTTGTTCTGGTACTGATTATTATTCTGGTACTGATTGTAGTTATTATTGTGCTGAACAGGCGGTTGGTATACAGGTGGCTGACCCACAGTTGAATGTCCCGCACCAGCCTGTCCCGCACCCGCATGAGTTCCATCCTCATGAATACTCTGAAAAATTGAAACCTGTTTATTAAACATTTCGGCATCAGAAGCCCCGCTCAATGAGGGATAATACTTTCTGACCGAATCAAAATCCCCTGCAGCAATATAGAGATTCGGGATAACCCCCTCAGGAATAGAAACCCCACGAATCTCCAAAATTGTATAGGCATGCGCCAGATTCTTCATACTCTCCTGATGTCCTCTTAAACTACACACTTCCAACACCTTTACCGCCTCTTCATACTTCTCCTTTAAAATTAAATAATCCCCATACTCAGACATCGCTATAGTCAAACCCTTATCCGAAGCCCTCTTCAGCCACTCCAGCCCCAATTCCTTATTCTTCTCCACACCATTTAGGCCGAACATATATGCCTGACTAAGAGCATACATAGCCCGAGCATCACCATCCGGACCCTCGGCATACCTCAAATACCCCTCCACCACACTCTTTGGAGCCGATGCCGAATCCACCCCCGCCAGCCTCTCACACTTTTTTGCCTTCTCAAAATAGTAATTTCCACTCAAGTAGAAGTACTTAATTGCCATTTTCAAATCCTTCTCAACCACCAATCCCTTCTCATAAAACTCTGCCAGATAAGAATTTGCACCATCGCACCCCTCATTGCTAGCCTCCATAAGATATTTGAAAGCCAACTCATTATCCTGCTTTACTCCACCAAACCCATACTTGTGCAAAGCCCCCAACCTAAACTTCGAGTACGAATCCCCCCTATACGCCGCCTCCTTGTGTAACCTTAAAGCCTCCAGATAATTAGTCTCCACGCCCGACCCATTTTCATAACACCCGGCGAGCCCCTTCATAGCATAAGCAACCCCCCGTTTAGCATTCGGTAAATATTGAGCAGCAAGCCCACTTTGAGCAAAGCCACACACACTCACACCGATACAATATATCGGCAGAAGCAAACTGATAAGAAACTTTTTCATGATATAAAGTTCACAAGGATTTCTCAAATCTCCAAACAAAATCCTCTTTTTCAGCCCTCTAACACCCACGTCTGCGGGCACGTTTTGGCTCCTCTGCCACTTCCCGTGTCGCTGCAACGATCTATATTTCAATGCATTAACACTTAACCCCTGGGATCATCCCAGGGATAAAGTGTCAATCAACACATATTCTGCGTGTTACAGCCGCCCGGCCCTAAAAATAGCTCTTCAGCGCCTCAACGTAGTCCTCAAATGCCTTCCGTCCGACCTCGGTAATCCGGCAAGTAGTTCGGGGACGTTTTCCGCTGTAGCCCTTCTCAATCTCAATGTATCCGGCCTCGCTAAGTTTCTCAAGCTGAACACTAAGGTTCCCGGCGGTTGAGGCCGTCTTCTCACGCAGATAGACAAAGTCGGCCTCCTCAAGCGAGACCAGCAGCGATATTACAGCCAGCCGCAACTGCGAATGGAGTAGGGGGTCCAGCTCCTTAAACATGGCTACCTCTTTTTTTCGCAACATTTAAAATATGCCCCGGAATTATAAGCATAATCACCGCAAAGCCCGCAGAAACAAGGATTTGCTCCATCCCCGACACCATCAGCATAACAAAGCTTAGGGCAATTCCGAGGAATCCGGCAATGATAACCGGCTTAAACTTAATCACTAAGCCACTAATTGCCAAACCTACATTCACTAGCAGAGCCATCACAAACAGAATCGGGTAAGCATCGTAATCCACTAACATATATAAAGATAGCAATCCTGCTGCTACACCTACAGATATCCAGATATTTCCAATTACTCTGCCGATAACGGTCACAACCACCTTATCTCTCTTTTTCAGCATGTAGATCATTGTCGGATAGCCGATTATCGGCATTGCAAACCAAAGCCACTGCACACGGTAGTCACCCGTCTCCCTAATCAGGAAATATATGGCCAACGCGACAATCAGCCATAAATATCCCCATAGCAAATATATTCCGCCACCGTCTCTTTCTAGATTTGTCCTGGTCTCTTTGATCATTCTGGAAATGATCTCCAGACTCTCATTCTGATTTAAGTTCTTCTCTTCCATAATTAAAATGTTATTACAAAAATAAATAAGTTTAAAATATAAACCAAACAGCTGTTAAAAAAGTGCAACTGGTTTTGATTGCACTTTGCAAATGTAAATAAGTTTATAATATAAACCAAATATTTTGTAAAAATATCTTAAAGCGATATTATGTTTCACTATTCGTTAGCAGAGTTGCAGGGTTAATAACAGGAAGAATCACTCCATTTAGTGGTGTATTTACTGTTTTTTCTAATATAATTCCACGAGCTGTTGAATATACAATCCCCATTAAAGATGCTCCAAGCTCACCATTGATGAGAAGCGTATCATTTTCTCCCTGTTCAATAAACTCTTCCAAATTATCAACACGAATTACAAATTCAATGCAAAATTCTCCATTTACATCAACTAGTTGTTTCTCATCATTTTCGGCATTAAGTGCGATATTCAATTTTATGGAGACTAATTTATTTACAAAATCAAATCTGCTACTTTGATGAATTCCAACTCTGCTATGTTTAATAATTACAGGGTTGTTACAAAAACTTTCCTCTGAACTTATTGAAGACTTGAGGATGTTAATGCAGTTTAATGCAATTTTTGAAGGATCAACTTTGCTCATGATGCAATATTAGAATTTTCTTCTTTATATTCTCCATTTGAATATTCTCCACAACCAATATTGTTACAACTGTTTATTGCTGCAACATTTAGGTAGATATACTTTGTTTTTTTATATTTTTCCTCAGCTTTAAGAGGAGTAATAATGATATCTTCGCCTAGTGCATCTTCAATATTCGCAATGCTCATAAGGGTAAGATTATGAAGTCCGGACATTAGTTTAGATATTTCACTAGGCTCTTTTTCCATTATCTCAGCCAATCTTTTTTGACTAATACCCTTTTGGTTAAGAATATGAGAAATCTGCTCAGATATCTCCAGGTTCTTTTTAATAAAGATTCTGTTTGATGGCTTAATCTTATCCTTAAGCCTTTGTGCAATAGTTTTTTTCATATTTCAAATTCAAAAGACTCATTAAAACAAATATCTGTATAATCACTATTCCAAGTAATCTCAGTTTTAAATGATTCATTAATCTTCTTGGTTATTCTGTTTGCAGTTAGAAAATGGTTTTTAACATTCGGGCAGTCATTAGCTTTAATTGTTGTTTTAATTCCACCGTTGAAAAGAATTACAACATGCTCGTTAGCCCTTAAGCAGTATAGTCGTAAATTATTAACCAGTATTTTGCACACTCTTTGCTCGCCTGCATCTGGCGGAAGGGCAGATGTGTCAGAATAAATGCCCTCTTTTCTGAAAAATTTTTCTTTTGCCCCATATTTCTCGCCAATCTCTTCAATCCAAGTAATTAAGTTGACTAAATCTGTTTCAGATTCACTCTCAAGTTCCATATTTGAGAGAAAACAATAAAATTCAGAGTTCTCCTCTTTATATTCTTTGTCATTTATTACTACGGAATAGTATTTAACCTTTTCATAGCTAAATTCTGAAAGCTTGATAAGTTTTACAAATGTATTCATTTAAAAGTAAAATACAAAATAAAAATCACTTATAAGTGAATTTTAACCCCGTGAATAATCACTTATTAGACAATAAAGTTTGTTGTTTGAGTTTGTATTTGCAAGGAGAATACTTTGAATGAGTAAATTATGAAGTTGAAACTGAAAAACACTATCTCCCCAACTCCACAAAAACACCCGGCACTGCCATTGCCACTGATACATTTACCACAATTGCATCCTCTTGCGATTCTCGGAAATCGTGCTCTTTCACTTCGCTGAATTTTTGCTCTCTCTTTCCCATCGGCCCGACATTTACTTTATAGCTCTCCTGGCGGGTGTGTCCGGCAAGTGCACCACGGATCCGGAGGGATTCCAGATATTGATTAACCCGATTATCAATCTTTTGCCAGGTTTCGGCATTATTTGCGCAGTATTGGTATTCAGCGAGAGAGTCATTAATTGAGTGTTCAATCATATCAATAGTTCGCTTGACATTTATGAACCTATTGATTGAATTACATTTAGTCAAAGTCCTTGCACCCCAAATCAGTGGCTCGGAATAGGGTACTTTCTTAATAACATTAACGCTAGGCACTCCATCAGGGGGATTTGTAAAAGATGGTATCTCACTCTCAGTAAGATTAACGCTAACTTTAGTCAGCCCCTTAACTGGTAAGTTTGCAGGAGCCTTCCATAACCCGACCCTCCACTGCTGCTGAAGATATTGAGCTGCCACCCCTCCCGATGCCGGAATGACCACCTCTTTTTTAGTATCACTATTGTAAACCTTTACGCAAGGGAAGTATGCCGCCCCAAACCCCAGCCAGTCAGCTTCATTTCCAGAATTATCATTAATCCCCTCTCTAAACCTCTTCACGGGATCACCATCTGACGAGAATCCGCCAAAAATATCCAGAATTGCAAATCTCATATAGGAGGAATCTGCACAATGTCTGAGTATAGCACGCTGAACCCTAAGAGAATCCTCAATATCAGGCAGGCAAACTGCCTCAGGTATAACTAAAAGTACGTGATTAGATTCGTTTTTAAGTGCCTCTAAACCTTTAATAAGATCATACGCAAAAATCCCATCCCTGTTATTTCCTACAGATACTACAATACACTCTCCTCCACCATTCTCAAAGAAAAGCTTTACACTTAAGTACAAATAGTAGTCCTCCCGGGTGCCATCACCACCACCAAACAGATCTATAAAATCACCCAAATTCCTAACCCGAAACGGTCTAAAAAAGAGGTCATTATTGCCAGTCACCTTCTCAGTATATCCTACAAAAGCAACCACATCACAGGACACGTCATTTATCGGCCTCTCCACCCACTTGCACTCCTCAACATAAACACCCGGCGGCATTTGGGTTGAAGCACTCTGAGGCATTTGGGTTGAAGCACTTGGTGGGATTTGCGTTGAATTACCAGATCTAGAGATGAAAGGGTTCTTAAGATTGAGAGTAAAACACTTAGCCATAGTTTTTCCTGCAAGGTAATAAAAAATGTGGCAAGGTAGTATTTTGAAAAAAGATTGCAAACAGAGTGTAATTATTTAAAAATAGTTTTTAACTTTATTCAGCCCTAATCACCTAATTATTTTACTATTAACTATGAAAAAAATGCGTAGAATTGCAGCTAGTGCTTGCATTGCGCTTACTTCTCTATTTATTCTTTCCTCTCTTGCTATCCTCTCTTCGTGTTCAGAAGGGGAAAAACCAGACCCTCCTAAACCAAAACCACCAACTCCACCTGCTGAACAGACAAAAATTCCAATTAACATTGCAACCGGTGCCTGGACAAAGGCAACAGACTCGGGATTTGAAACTGGGGATAAAGTGGGTATCTATGTAGTCAATTACACAGGAGCCACTTCTCCCGGAACATTGGCATCTACCGGAAACCACGCAACAAACATCGGTTTTACTTATGGAACGGCTTGGACGGCTGATACTCAGATTTACTGGAAAGATCAGACAACAAAAGCTGATTTTTATTGCTACTATCCTTACGTGTCAACAATATCTGATATATCAGCCTATCCATTCAATGTGAAAACAAATCAGAGTGTTTTGGCAGACTATAAAGCCAGCGATCTTCTGTGGGGAAAAGCAGCAGGAATTTCGCCTACATCTGATCCAGTTCAGATTACTGTAAAGCATGTCATGAGTAACCTTATAGTAAAACTTACACCAGGAAACGGATTCACTGCAGCAGAACTCGCTGCTGCAGTTGTAAAGATTAAAAATTTAAAAACCAGATCTTTAATTAATATGACAACAGGAGTAGCTATAACTACTGGTACAGCAGAAGATATTATACCGCTTAAGGAATCAGACTATTACAGAGCTCTTGTAGTTCCACAGAGCATAACTAATACAGATCTAATTACAATAGATTTAGCTGGTTATACATATGTTCTAAATCAGACAGTAACACTTGAAGCAGCTAAACAACACACTTGTACTATTGTAGTTAACAAAACGAGTGAAGGTGTGACAATTACAATAGGCGATTGGCTAACAGATGGTAGCGATCACGGAGGAACAGTAAGTTAATAGCAAACCCCACAACAGCCATGAAAAAAACTAGAAGATCAATATTTGCCCTTGCCTTAATTTCGGCATTGGCATTGTCATCATGTCTCAGAGAAGAGCCGGGAATAGACTACAATACAAATAAGCCCGGGAAAATTATGCTTTCAGGTGAAATTTCACAGATTTACAAGACCCGCGTAAACGACGAAGGGTTCTGTGATGGAGACGAAATCGGTATATATATAGTTGACTATGACGGATCCACACCAGGTACTCTGAAAGCTGAAGGCAATCGGGCAGACAACATTAAACATACCTTTGATGAGGAGAATTACATGTGGGTTGCCGCAAAGGATATTTACTGGAAAGACGATAAGACTCCGGTAGATGTTTTCGGATACTACCCGTACGCCTCTCCACAAAGTATTTCGGCCTACTCTTTTGAGCTGCAAAAAGATCAAAGTACATCCGCTGCCTATGGGAAACTTGGCGGATACGAAGCCTCAGACCTTCTTTGGGGCAAGGCGGAAAACGTTGCTCCAACAGACAAGGTTATCCGAATCAGTTTCAGCCACAAAATGGCCAACGTTCGCATCACTCTTGCCGAGGGAACAGGATTCGCATCAGGTGAATGGAGTGCGATAGATAAGGCCGCTCTTGTTCTAAACACAAAGCGCTCCTCTACCGTTGATCTGTCAACCGGAGTGGTAACGGCAACCGGAGAAGTTCCATCCACCGGAACTATCCCGATGAAGGACAATGGAGACTTCAGGGCAATTGTAGTTCCACAGGAGGTTCCTGCCGGTCGTCCACTAATAAGCGTTACTGTAGGTGGAACTCCATATCTCCTTACCAAGGCCGAGCCATTCATATATCATCCCTCCAAGCAGCACAATTTCACAATAACCGTAAATAAACGTGAATTAGGAGGAGTAGAATTCGTCCTCACCTCCGAGAGCATAACCGCCTGGGAGAATGACAACACTACTCACGATGCTGCCGCACGAGAATATATAGTAATAGATGTTCCTACAGCCGGTACACTTCACGAACGCATCGCTGCTGCTGGAATGGATGTAGCCAAGGTCAAAAATTTAAAAGTTACAGGAAAAATAAATGCTTTGGATTTTGGGTATATGAGATTACGAATGCCACTATTGCAAGCACTAAACCTTAAAGAGGCAATTATTACTAAAGGGGATTCTTTTTCAATGGATGGTACAGGGTTTTCTGGTAACGAGGATTATGAAATTCCTGACCATGCATTCTATAAAAAAACATCTTTACAAAGGATCGTGTTACCAGATGAACTTCAAAAAATTGGAGACTGGTCATTTCATGAATCAAGTATTGCAGGCTCACTTATTATCCCAGATGGTGTTAAAGAAGTTGGATCGTACGCTTTTTTCTTATGCAAATCATTGACTGGTATAATATCTTTACCTCCATCATTGGAGATTATTGGTAACACTGCATTTGGTAACTGCAATTTCAATTCTGAACTAAAGCTACCTGTTAACTTAAAGAGCATTGGAGAATCTGCTTTTGCAATGAATCCAAGCCTCTACGGATCACTAATCCTTCCTGAAAATTTACAGTTTATAGGTTCAAATGCATTTTCTACATGTAGTAACCTAACCGGCTCATTGGAGATTCCACAGAAGATAAAAGAAATTAAACCTTATACCTTTTTGGGGTGTGGATTTAATGGAATGTTAAAATTACATGATGAAATTATTTATATAGGTGAACATGCATTTGCAGGTGTCCCATTTAGAGGAGAGCTAAAGTTACCTAAAAACTTAGTTTCAGTAAATGAAAGAACCTTTACTAATTGTAATTTTAGTGGTAAACTAGTCATTCCAGAGAGTGTTATCTCAATTGGAATGTATGCTTTTGGAGACAATAAGAGACTTAGTGGTTTATTAGAAATTCCTAAGGAGGTTATGTCAATAGGTCCAGGAGCTTTTGCTGGATGTAATGGAATTGAAGGGATTATACTAAATAAAGGTTTAGAGTCAATAGGTAATAATGCATTTGAAAATTGTTTTAATATTAGTAGAATTGTTATCAGAGCTGAGATTCCTCCATTAGTTTACAATCTCACTTTTTCAGGTGTTCCTAAAGACAATTTTACACTTGAAGTTCCTGAATCTTCAATTTCACAATATCAAACTGCACCTGGATGGTCTGATTTTAAAAGAATTTCTGCTTATAGGGAACTTTCTGTCTCTCCTGGTTTTGCATCAGCAATTAACTCTTCTGTAACTAGAGATTTGGTATTGAGAGCTGAAGGAGATTGGATCGTAGAGAGTAAGCCTGACTGGATAACACTTGATAAACTGAGTGGAAGTAAACTTTCTGAGCTTAAACTTACATTTCAACAGATGTCATCAGGTTCGCCAAATAGAGAGGGTGAGATAGTTTTTAAACTGTCAAACAAAGACTATAGAGCTAAGTGTAAGGTTAATCAATACAATTATGAGTACAGCGAGGATCAGTTTATAGTACTGCACTCAGCAACAAAAGGTAGTGGTGTAAACATTGTATTCCTAGGAGATGGTTACAGTGCGAAGGATATAAGTGAGGGTAAATACATTAATACAATTAACCAGGCTGTTGGTCACTTCTTAAATATAGAACCTTACAAGACATATAAAGATTATTTTAATGTTTATACAGGGATTGCTGTGTCTCCAGAAAGCGGAATTGGTGGGGTTAATACAATAATAAACAATAAATTCAATACATACGCACTTGGTGGAGTAACTTTAGGTCCAAACTCTACAGGATGTGATCAAAAGATTTTTGAATATGCTACAAATACACCAAATGTAGATGAAACAAACATTTCCAAAACATTAGTAGTAATAATAGCAAATACTTCCGAGTATGGTGGTGTTACTTATATGTATAATGATGGATCATCAATTGCATACTGCCCGGTAAGTAATTATGATTATCCATATGATTTCAGAGGTTTGATACAACACGAAGCTGGCGGACATGGATTTGGTAAGCTTGCTGATGAATACATAGTACATAATGCATTCATTCACTCTTGTGGCTGTGCTTGTCACCCACACTCAGGTGAAATAAACAGGGCTAAAAATCTCGGCTGGTATGAAAACATCTCCCTATCTGGCAAACTCAACGAAGTCCCTTGGAGCCACTTTATTTTCCACGAAAAGTACAATCAGATTGTGGACGTTTTTGAGGGTGCATTTTACCACTCCCGAGGCGTTTACAGATCTGAGCAGACCAGTTGTATGAACAACAACATACCATACTTCAACGCAATAAGCAGAGAGAGTATTGTGAAAAGGATTATGGCCTATGCTGGGGAGACATACTCTCTATCAGATTTCCTAGCTAAGGACGTTCTGGAGGCATCTGCCCCTACAAAAGGGCTTGAGGCACCGGAACTGTTAAGAAGAGCGCCGGTTCACAGCCACGCACCAATAATGATGGGCAAGAGACCTAAATTAAATTCTAATAAGTAACATATAAAAGTGATAAGGCGATGAAAAAGATATTTACATTATTATCAGCAGCAACACTTATTATAAGTTGCTCAAAGATAGATCAAGGTATACCGGATTCTGATGAGATGCGCTTTGCACCACAGCATTTTACTAACAGCAAGTCATCTGTTAATAGCCTGAGCACTAAAGCCACCGCCACCGCATTTGAGGCAGGCGATAAAATAGGCCTCTTCGCAACAAAATATAATGGGGAGAATGCCGTTCCGCTTGAGATATCAGGAAACTATGCTAACAATTCGGCAGTCACATTCAATGGAACCAAATGGACAGCACAACCAGCTGTTTTTTGGGCCGACGGTAAATTTGATATATATGCCTACTACCCATTCATTCCATTTAGTAAACTCCTTTCGGTTGACGAGCAGTCATTCTCCGTAGCATTAGATCAATCTACGGCAGAGACTGCTGATGCTCTCAGCGGATACGAAGCCTCTGACCTGCTGTGGGCAAAAAACACCAGTGTAACAAAGATGGATGTTGTACCACTTATTTTCAGACACACAATGAGCAGGCTGGTGGTTAATCTTGTGAAAGGGGAGGGGTACACTGGTGACATTCCTGCCGATGCAATCGTAAGAGTTCATAATACGGTACCGCACTCTTACGTTGACCTTGCATCAGGTATTGTTACTAAAAATCCCTATGAATCACCCAAATCCATAACCGCCATGAAAGTCTCTAACGGAGTTTATGCAGCAATCATAGTACCGCAAAGAATCACCACCCGACTCCCATTTGTCGAGATACTTACAAGCGGCGTCTCCTACCTTATAGAGAGCACATTTATCTTTAAACCCGCAACCCAGCACACAATCAACATCATACTTAGCAACAACCCCGAGCAGGTAAAGATAATTATTGGAGGAGAGTTAGAGGGAGGCTGGAATTAGGGTCGGGTCAGGGCCAAAGGCACTTTGCCACAGTTTTTGGCAAGGTCATTAGGTCTACACTTTGCTAATGTGGCATTTCCTTAATTATTTTTGAGAATGTATCTCTGAATTTAATGGTATACTCAACAAGCCAATCTATGGATTCTTCAATTTTGACATTGTCATTGAAGTCTGTTGGATGGATTAAAACGATTACTTTATCTCTATTATTAGGATTTGGATCCCATATAAGTGATTTTCCAATTTCTCTTTCAATTTGTTCTTTTCTGCTTAATAAAAATGGAAGCATATTGTGAGCAATTTTACTTCCAATATATACTCTGACTCCTACTGTATTCTCTTCAGTATTACAAGTGTTTGAAAGGTTTATATAAGTTCTGCCAAGATTTATATCAAACCAGTATTGAGGGCGAGGTGTCTGAAGTGATGGGATTTTTTTCGTTTTAGCGAGTCTATCCCTAAACTTACTCCAATATTCAAATTGAAATTTCCTTTTATCTGATAAATCTTCAATTGTTTTATTTAGAGCCGCTTGTCTTACAGCTTGATTTGGTTTGCTAATGATGTGAAATCTTAAAGCTGCTCTGCTATCATCTATTTGCCAAAGTTCTAATTGTACACCATAAAAAGAGAGCTCTTCGTTTGTATGATCATTTAACCAATCAAGGGCTTTTTTATGCTCTTCTGTAAAATCGGTTGCAATCCAAATGATTGTAGAAGCATCAAGAACAGATGCATAAGTGATGGCTTTACCTAAGTGATCATGATTAGTTTTTTCCAGCTGATTTTCAATAACAACATATTTGTTTGTTCCAGTGTCCTTAGCAAGTATATCAGCTGAGTATGGACCAGCTGCAACTTCAGTGTTTTCCACTTCTAATTCAATACCTAAAGAATTATTTAACTCTTTAATATTATTTGCTAACCAAGGAGTAAAGTCTCTTGCTTCATACTGCCATTTATTCCTTGGCGAGATCATTTTTAAAGTACCCAAATCCATATCAATAAACCAATTAAATATTATAGTTATTCACCGTTAACTATTAAATCCAGCATCTCCTCTTTTGATATGTCCTTAATTGAAATGTATTTTTCAATATTGAAGCCACCAATTGAAACCTTATAAGTTTCATTAAATTCAGAGTAGTCACCAGATAGGTATATGTCCTTAATTAATCGTGCCTTAAGCTCCTTTTCCAGTAATAATACTAGGTCACTTTCTGAAAGATTCTTTGAAAGAATACTAGAAAGTATTGTCATAGGTTCTCCAGTCCTTAAATAATCTATGTAGTAAAGTAAAGTTGTATTCAAACAAGACAGGATTAACTCACCTTTGTCCTCTTTGTACCTAATAATAAGGTAATTCAACTCTCCTCCAGCTTTTGTGTATAGAGCTAGATTTAAAAGTTTCTTTTCAATTTTGATACATTTGAATTGATGTGAATATATGTCAAAATAGGCCCTTGTAGCAAGACCTTCAAAATATCTATTCTCTAGATTTCCCATTTGTGTGAAGATTTTAATCGTAAAGGAAAAATCACATAACTAACTTATCAACTTCAAAATCTGCATAAATCTTATCAAGGATTTTTTTAACAATCTGATGAATTTGACTCTCTCTTGAGTAATCAGCTGGACAGACAAAGTTAACCCTGCCTTCATATATTAGTTTTTCTGCAGATTTCTTCTTAGTCTTATCTTTTGGAGTGTAAACAGCGATTGAATAACCTCCACTTTGTTTTACTAACTTCATACAAGGAATATCTGTTGCTCCATCCCCAAAGTAAATCATGTGTCTAAAAGGTATCGGCCTTTCAAAATCTGGTTTAAAGTCATTTACTTTTTTATTATCCTTTACAGATTCAATTCCTTTGTTAATCATAAAAAGAAATTGAGTTTTAGCTGTGAAATCAACAGCGACTGCAGGCCATTCAGCAACATCACTACCTGAATAATAAAATGAACAGGCATAAATCCTTTTAAAATACTTTGCAATAGGTGTTCCTTCAATTATCTCTTTCAATCCGGAAGAATTGATATAGTGTTCAATTTTCAGCCCCTTTTTCTTGCCATAATCATTTATTAATTCAAACCATTCATTAACACCTTTAAATAAGTCAACGCAACTTCCATATTTTTTAAAGGATTCTCTTTTAAGAGAAATTCTTTTATGATTTGCTTCTTCAATCATAAGTCGCATGTAGCAGAGTATCTCACTTGCATCTTGCGATTCAGTCATCTCTCTGCTTTTTCGCCAAAATTCTTCTGCACTTAATCCAGTTGATGGGATAAATCCATACTCCTGCATATTTCCTGGAGAAAGCGTTCCGTCAAAATCGTAGATTAGGGCAACAGTTGGTTTTTTTTGCTTAGACATATTAGAATTTATTTATAAAATTCATTCAAATATTATGACATCTTCCAATTAAACAAAGTTCTGAAATCTTTGTATAAAATGGATAATTGTCATAAGGGTGAAATTGTTGACTGAGTATATTAATTAAATTATTTGTAACGTCTTCTGGAGTATCTTGCAATTCTCTCTTAATTAGATTGAAATACCCCTGATAATTTGTGACTTGAATGTTCTGTAAGGCTTTATTATCAATAACAGGAAATATTTGTGGTAGAATAAAATGAGCTATTTTTGAAGGGAAAACATATGAGTTTGATCCTTTAATATTTTTTAAGGTTTCAATAAATTGTTCAATTTGATTGTATTCAACATTTGTTAGATTGTTATCAATTAAAGGTATTATTTGTTGTTGCCAAATAAGATTTAATTCATTTAAAACCATTAAAAAGTTTTGATTAATGAAATACATAGATTTTGGTCTGTTCGCTTTCCACTTTGTGATATAAGGATAAAGAATAGCCACAAATTCTTGATTGAACAAATTATTCCAATTTAAATCTCCAATCTGAGCAATGATGTCTTGATAAAATTGATTATGAAAATCATCTGGATAGTTGTTTTGTCTATTCCAATATTCAATACCACGATTAAATTCGTCTAAAGTAAATGCCATAACTCAATAATTTGTTGATAAATACGTATAGTGTTAAAGTTCACCACATTTTCCGACTCTTCCAAATTATTTTATTGAATTTCAAATAAAAAAATATAAATTGATTACTTTAACTGTCAACATATTGCCAAAAACTATGGCAAGGTGCTCTTTTTTTTGCATTCTCACAACATCTTGCATACCTTTGTTTTAGCAAATTATTGTAAAAGACTTAATGAAAGGCATAGTTCTCGCCGGAGGTTCCGGTACTCGTCTCTACCCTATCACAAAAGGGGTTTCTAAGCAATTACTTCCCATTTATGACAAACCGATGGTTTATTATCCCATCTCGGTTCTTATGCTAGCCGGCATCAGAGAGATTCTGATAATTTCCACACCATCTGATCTTCCAGGATTTAAGCGCCTTTTAGGAGACGGCAGCGACTACGGAGTAAAGTTTGAATATGCGGAACAACCATCACCTGATGGATTGGCTCAAGCATTTATAATAGGAGAGGAATTTATAGGAGAGGATTCAGCCTGTCTTGTACTAGGCGACAATATCTTTTACGGGCAGAATTTCGGAGGAATGCTAAGAGAAGCTGTAAGAGCGGCCGAGGAAGATGGAAATGCCACAGTATTCGGTTATTGGGTGAATGATCCTGAAAGATATGGCGTTGCCGAATTTGACAAAGATGGAAAGGTTCTGAGCATAGAGGAAAAACCAAAAGAGCCAAAAAGCAACTATGCTGTAGTAGGATTATATTTCTACCCAAACAAAGTTGTAAACGTTTCAAAACAAATCAAGCCCTCCGCAAGGGGAGAGCTTGAAATTACAACAGTAAATCAGGAATTCTTAAAAGAGCAAAAACTCAAGGTTCAAACCTTAGGCCGCGGTTTTGCCTGGCTTGACACAGGCACCCACGACTCACTTTCAGAGGCCTCAAATTTTGTAGAGGTTATAGAAAAACGAACCGGCCTAAAAATCGCATGCCTTGAAGAGATTGCTTTTAACAAAGGATGGATTAGCGAAAGTCGGCTTAAAGAGATTGCCCAGCCAATGATTAAAAATTCATTTGGGCAGTACTTGTTAAATCTAATAATGAAATAAACCAATGAAATTCACAAAAACAGATATTCCGGATGTAGTGCTCATTGAACCGCTAGTAAGGGGAGACAGCCGAGGCTATTTTATGGAGACCTTCTTGCTTGACAAGTTTCTAAAAGAGGTTACAGATACAACTTTTGTTCAAGAAAATGAGTCCTGTTCAGCATACGGAGTATTAAGAGGACTACATTATCAACTACCGCCACATGCACAATCTAAATTAGTTAGAGTTGTAAAGGGAAAGATATATGACGTGGCTGTTGATATCAGAAAAGAATCTCCTACTTTTGGAAAATATGTTGGATTTGAACTCTCAGGAGAAAATAAAAGGCAACTCTTTATTCCCAGAGGTTTTGCACACGGATTTGTAACCTTGGAGGATAACACAATTGTACAGTACAAAACTGATAACTACTATGCTCCAAATAGTGAAGGAGCAATATTGTGGAGCGATGAAGAGTTACATATAATGTGGCCTATAGATTTAAATAGACTTATTATCAGCGAAAAAGATAAATATAGCCCAATACTAAGAAAATCAATTTTGTTTAAATAATTTTAATCAACTAGACTTAGCTGTTTCACCACCCCCACAACCCTCTCCAAATCCTCTTCACTCAAACCTGGGTGGGAGGGAAGGCATAATCCCTTTTCAAATAACTGTCCGCAAACGCTATTCTCTCTATCCGGCTCTGTGTCTGAGTCTTTGTTAAAGCTGGTATAGTAGCTGCTATCATTGTGTCCATAAAACGGTGCCTCTTCAAACACAGGTTGCATATGCATCGGTTTCCACAGAGGCCGGGTTTCAATATTTGCAGCCTCCATTGCTAATCTTAAGTCCTCACGAGTGAAGCCGGCAACTTTAGGGTCAACCAATATACAGGTTAGCCACATATTTGATTCAAATTCATCTGAAGGGTTTGTAAAGAATGATATCCCTGGTAAGCCCTTCATCAACTTCTTATACTTATTATTTATCTCCCTTCTAGCAGAGATATGTTCATCAAGAACCAACATTTGTCCTCTTCCAATTCCGGCGCAGATATTACTCAATCTGTAGTTATATCCAATGTGAGAGTGCTGATAGTGTGGTGCATTATCACGTGCTTGAGTCGCCAGAAATTTTGTCACACCGGCAGCCTCGGCAGAGGAGCAAACCAGAGCACCTCCTCCGGATGTTGTTATAATTTTATTGCCATTAAACGACAGACATGCAAACTCTCCAAAAGTGCCACAAGAACGCCCCTTATATTTGGAACCCAAAGCCTCGGCCGCATCCTCTAATACAGGAATTCCATATCTCTCGGCTATTTCCAGAATCTCATCCATCTTAGCCGGCATTCCATAAAGGTGCACAGGGATAATCGCCTTAGGTTTCTTGCCTGTTATCTTAATCCTATCCTCTATTGCAATCGCAAGCAGCTTTGGATCCATATTCCAGGTCTCCTCCTCACTATCCACAAATACTGGCGTTGCCCCAACATATTTAATCGGATTAGCACTTGCGCTAAAAGTAAATGACTGGCAAATCACCTCGTCTCCAGGTTGCACCCCAAGCTGAATAAGCGCCAGATGTAAAGCCGCCGTTCCCGAACTCAGAGCCACTATATGTTTATCGCCGCTGATATAAGCTTCCAGATCCTTTTCGAATCCATCCACATTTGGGCCGAGCGGAACCACCCAGTTAGTATCAAAGGCCGATTGTATAAATTTTTGCTCCATACCGCCCATGTGAGCCAGGGAGAGCCAGATTTTAGATTGAGATGACATAGGGTTAACTGATATTATTGTCTTATTTTTATTACCTTAGCTGGAACACCGACAGCAGTACAATTGGCCGGTAAATCTGTTGTGACTACTGCCCCAGAACCAATAATACTATTATTACCAATATTTAATTGATTAATTATTTTTGCTCCAGTCCCCACGTAAACACTCTCACCAATTTTAATTTCTCCAGAAATATTAACAGTGGGCATAAATGATGAAAATTTGCCAATTATTGTATCGTGTCCAACAGTGCAAGACAAGTTCAAAATAACAAAATCTTCAATTGTTATATTAACGGTTATAATATTACCCGCACATATAATGCATCCATTTCCAATTTTATTGAATTTCATATTGCCAATATAAACACTTGGATGAATTAAAGTAGGGAAGCAAATATTTGGATTACAAATTTTTTCAAAAACCTTGCGTTTAATTTCAGGATTGCCAATTGCCAAAGCTACACATAATTCTGAACAGAATTTATTTAATTCATAAACTCCACCAAGTACAGGAAAGGAGTTTACTATTGTACCTCTTTCAATTCCATCATCAAAGAAACCGACAAATTCATATTCTTGATTTTTGACATTTATTTGCTCAATCAAATCATGAACTTCTCTTCCAAATCCACCGGCTCCAAAAACTGCAATTTTCTTCATTTTATTTACTCCCTTTAAAAGACTCCATTGTTACATCACTTCCGGCATTAATCCCATCCCTGAAAAATACCCTCTTAACAGTTAAAAGTAGTATTTTTATATCCAGCCACAAACTTAAATTATCCACATACCACACATCATACTCAAACTTCTGCTCCCACGAGATTGCATTCCTTCCATTCACCTGCGCCCACCCGGTCATCCCTGGTTTTACTTCGTGTCTCATTGATTGCCTTTCAGAATAAAATGGAAGGTATTGCACTAGTAAAGGCCGAGGTCCCACCAGGCTCATATCCCCCTTCAGAACATTTATAAGCTGAGGAAGTTCATCAATTGATAAAGAACGGACAATTCTCCCCACCGACGTAATCCTCTCCCCATCCGGCAACAGATTCCCCGCATCATCCCGCCTGTCATTCATCGTCTTAAACTTAATTACTTTGAATAATTTACCACCTTTCCCGGGCCGAGTTTGAATAAAAACCGCACCCGCACCACCATTCGCTACCATCAGCAATACCCATACAATCAAAAGTATCGGGCTAATTACAACTAGCCCAATCAAAGACAAAGTAAAATCCAAGAAACGTTTAAAGAAGTGTTTGTACATGGATTTTTTTAATAATTATTTAGAAATTTCAGGCTTATATTGTTCCAAATTGTTACTCTTTTAATTAGAATCTTAATTAACTTTTTAATAGTCTCGTACATCCATTCGTATGCAGCTCCCCAATCTGAGAACTCTGATTCATATACATTAATTTGGGTGTTTATTATTATAATCCTTAGTCCTGTACTATCGTGAGTGTTTTCAAATTCTTTAATAATAGATATTCCAAAACCTTTAAGTGATTCTTTTATTGTTTCAAACAAGCCTTCAAGAATTTCTACAGTATCAGCATCTCTAGTAAACAAAGTCACACAAATACTATTCCTTCTATGGTTGTTTTGATTATTCTTATTGCCATATATACTAAATCTTATACCGATTGTTGACCCGGAAATTCTCTCTTCCATCCTATGGCCTTTTCCTTTTAAATGAATCCTTTTTAGAAATTTAGAAAACTCACACCAGAACAATTTTTGAACTACTTTTGTTTCCATAATTAACATATGTTAGTTAAATGAAATTATTCTTGAAATAATAGTCTGGTCAAATTTAGAGGGCTGGGATTCTCCTTATAATCAAATCATACGACCTCTCCACAGTATAGTTCTCCATCAGAAAACGATATCCTCTTTCACCCATTTGCTTTCTCAATTCCTTATCTCCACACAATGTATCCAGCATCTTATTGAATGCTCCAATGTTCCCATTTTCACACCATAGCCCGTACCCGTTTTCTTGGGCAATTGGCCCTACATCGGAATTGACATCACTGGCTACTAGTACAGGCATCTTGTATTCTAGGTAGGAGAGTAGCCGAGAGGGATAATTGGGAATAGTAAATCGTCTGTCTAAGAATATGAGTCCCACATCACATGACCTCACTAGTTGATCGTACTCATTCTTGGGCAGTCCATCAAGCATAAGGGCATTGGAGAGTTTCCGGTATTGAAACCATTCAGACAGTCGCTGTTTTTCGGTGCCTGATCCGATGACTATGAAAAACCTATTCGCTTTGTTATTGTTTCTTTCCAGCACTTCCATCAGAAAATCCAGCCCCTGCGGTTTACCCAGATTACCGCCATAGATATAAAGGGTAGCTTCTTCTGGTATATTATATTGTGCGCGGAGAGAGCTATTGTTTTCTGTAATCTCTTTCGCCATCTCAATGCTGTTGGGGCAAACTTCAACGCGATAGCGTGAAAGTTCCGGATTGTGCTTGAGCACATACTCAACATTGGCAGGTGACATGCACCCGATGAAGTCCGAAACTTGGTAAAGTTGTTTCTCTTTCCGTCTGAAAAAACGATGTAGAATACCATCCCTTCTAATCATACCCAAATCTACTGCATTCTGAGGAAAAATATCTTTCAGCAGCAGATACGACCGTGCATTATCTCTTTTTTTGATGTAAGCTATTACCTTTCCAAAGGTGATGGGCGGTGTAGAGTACATCACAAGATCAAATTTTGTGTTAGCCAAATATTTCCGGATGGCTGCCAAGTATTGATACTCCAATGCTAGCGTACCTATCCCTTTTTCTACAATACTTGTTTTAGTCACATTGAGCGTTCTCACCTGCAGAAGAGAAATTTCCTCTTTCTTATGAAAATTAGTGGCTATACCATTCCGTCGCTCCACCGGAGATACGATGGTAACAGCATGCCCCTCATTCCGAAACTTCCGCAGTAAATCTTGGTAAATACCCCTATCTTCAATGGAGTTTATTCCAACCAGTGTTAAAAAAAGTACATTCATTTGTGCTTTATCACTCTCCCCAAACAATACGTTTAATATAATCGGTATAACTCAATATAATCCTCACCACCTTATCACTTACATTTGGCATACTGTAGTCGGCCACCGGCTTAAAATTTCTGTCAGAGCCTATTTCCTGGTACTGTAACTGCACCAGCCCCTGCATTACTCGTTCAGGATTAAGCCCCACCATCATTACTGAAGCCTCTTCCATAGCCTCTGGACGTTCGTGTGCTTCACGAATATTCAATGCTCTGAAGTTAAGTATAGAGCTCTCTTCTGATATTGTACCGCTATCAGATAAAACAGCAAATGATTTTAATTGCAATTTATTGTAATCGCTTAGTCCCATAGGTTTCATTAACTGTACATTCTTATGGAATATGACCCCTTTGGCTTCAATCATCTTTCTAGTACGAGGATGAGTAGAGACGATAACAGGATAGTTGTACTTTTCTGCGATTGTATTTAAGATTTCAATGAGATTATTAAAATTCTTTTCTGAGTTAATATTCTCTTCCCTGTGTGCCGATACAACAAAGTACTTGCCCTCTTCAAGTTTCAACTTTTCTAGGATTGTTGAACGTTCAATTTTGGGCAGATATTGCATTATTACTTCGTACATAGGACTCCCTGTCTTGATAATCCTATCGGGTCGTAACCCCTCTGCAAGCAGGTACTCTCTTGCTATATCGCTATATGTTAAATTTATATCAGCTGTGTGGTCTACAATTTTTCTATTGCTCTCTTCAGGAACCCTTTGGTCAAAACAGCGGTTACCGGCTTCCATATGGAAAATAGGAATATGGCGTTTTTTTGCTGCAATTGCACAAAGACAAGAATTCGTATCTCCTAATACAAGGAATGCATCCGGTTTAACCTCCTCCAATACAGGATCAACATTAATCAAGATTTGTCCGGCAGTCTCTGTTGCATTTTTCCCCGCAGCATTCAAAAAGTAATCAGGTTTACGTAGTCCAAGATCCTCAAAGAATACCTCGTTGAGTTCATAGTCGTAATTTTGACCTGTATGAACTAATGTATGCTCAATAGCTTCACTTTGATCTAGTTTTTGAAGTACACAAGACAATCTGATAATCTCAGGCCTTGTGCCTACAACAGTCATTACTTTTAATTTTTTCATCTAAACCTCCTCAAAATATGTATCCCCATCTTCCGGATTATACCATTCGTTAATCCAAAATTGGGTATATAATTCGTCTTCACCAATATTTGTAATATTATGCGTGTACCATACAGGCATATCTACATAAGAAGGCTCATTGCCATCAAGATAAAAATCTAATACTTCATCTGTTCCGATTTTCCTAAGCTGAATTCTAGCCTTACCCTTAATAACTGTAAATCGTTCAATCTTTCTGGTGTGATAGTGATTGCCCCTTGTTATCCCTGGAACAGTTGTTGAAAACGATACCTGCCCACCAACGCCAATCTTAATCGTCTCTACAAAAACACCTCTATTATCAATATTTTGTTTTAGTTTAACTGGGTATTTAGTAGAGTAATTAATATAACTTCTATAGGTGTTGAATAGATTAATGTCATTCTGATTACTAAGAATTGGTATTATTCCGTTGTTGTAATATTGTTCAGTGTATGTATTATACTTAGTCAGGATGTCTGAAACCTTGCTTTCAAAATCAAACGGGACGTCAACTTTTTCAACAGTCCCCTTTTTATTTTCCTTTATTTGAGAAATGATAAATTCACATAGATTGCCAACGTAAATTAATTTAATATCTCCATCAATTTTAACTTCAGGATTTTCTCCATTTATCAACTTGTAAGCGAAAGTGGCTATAAATGTATTGTAATTTGGTCTGGAAAAAGGTCCAAACACATTAGGAATTACCAATCCTGTAAATGAAGCTCCATTTCTCACTGCCCATTTTTCAAACAATTCTCTTCCCTCTCTCTTAGACCTACCGTAAAGATTGTCTCTCTCCTCTTGGCTTGAAGATGAGAAGATGATGTGGGGAGCAGAACCCACAAGCTCCATTGCCTCAATTAATGATCTAACAAGTTTAATGTTTGTTTCGTAAATTACTTGTTCGTCAGGATGTCTGTTCATTGCAGCAAGATGAATTATTGCATCGCATTTACTAACGAACTCCCTAAGTCTTTTTCTGTCCTCAAAAAATGAATCTTCAAAAGGAATTCTTTCAAACTCTTTATAAAGTCCGAGTGTATTGTATAGCCACGTTCCAACAAAACCTGCTTGACCAGTAATACCTATTCTCATTGCTATAAGTTCAAGTCTTTTCTTATTATGTCAAGTTTTATCAATAGATTTTTCATCTCATCTACTGATAACCTTTTTGTATTATGGGAATGGTAGTCCTCAATTAACGACATCTCCTCTTGACCCTCAACAAAATATTTGTCATAGTTCAGATCTCTGTTATCTGATGGGATTCTAAAATAATTACCCATGTCAATGTGCTTTGCCATCTCCTCCCGGGTCACAAGTGTCTCGTATAATTTTTCACCGTGACGAGTACCAATTGTCTTTACTTCAACATCTGATTTATATAGCTCTTTTAGCGCCGAGGCAAGAACATCTAACGTTGCTGCAGGGGCCTTCTGAACAAATAGGTCTCCATTTTTCCCATTCTCAAATGCGTAAAGTACTAAATCTACAGCATCTTCAAGAGTCATCATGAAACGGGTCATATTAGGATCAGTAACAGTAATCGGTTTACCTTGCTTGATTTGTTCAATCCACAAAGGAATAACCGATCCTCTACTAGCCATAACATTACCATATCTTGTACAGCAGATAGTGGTTTTACCATCTTTTCCAAGGGCTCTTCCCTTTGCTATTGCAACCTTCTCCATCATTGCCTTGCTTATTCCCATGGCATTTATTGGATAAGCAGCTTTGTCAGTGCTTAAAACGACTACATTTTTAACACCATGCTCAATAGCAGAGTCAAGCACATTTTCGGTTCCAATAACATTAGTACGAACGGCCTGCATTGGAAAGAATTCACATGAAGGCACCTGTTTCAACGCAGCAGCATGGAACACATAGTTAACTCCAACCATCGCTCCGTCAACGGATCGTTTGTCTCGTACATCTCCAATATAAAATTTTACATTAGGATTTTGAATAGAGTGGCGCATATCGTCCTGTTTTTTCTCGTCCCTAGAGAAGATTCTGATTTCATTAAACCTACTATCCTTAATAAAGTGCTTAAGAACAGCATTCCCAAAGGAACCTGTACCACCAGTTATGAGCAATTTACTACTATTATGTAATTGTTCCATTCTTTCAAACGAATTTATTTAATAAAATATTTGTTTATTAGGGCTTCCTTTTCACTATATGTAGGGTAGTTAATCAACACTGCTCTAAATTTACCTTTAAAAACAAATAAACTCCCAGCAGCAACACCTATTATACCAAACTTATTAATTATTTCTCCCAAGTCATCTAAGGACCCAGCACCACCAAGAACAGTTAATGGAATTGTAACTAAGTCTCTTATTTTTTCTAATAGTACCATATCATAGCCTTTCATTACGCCGTCATTGTCAATAGAATTGACAACAATTTCTCCAGCTCCTAATTTTTGCATTTCTTTGACCAACTTAAATGGGTCAATTCCTGTTGCAATAGAGCCATTGTGTGTAAATACTTCATATTTTCCACTGATTGGTTTCTTTTTGACATCAATTACAACAACAACGCTTTGATTCCCAACTCTTGCTGCCATTTCACTAACAAGTGACGGATTTTCAATAGCAATTGAACTGATGGCAATTTTCTCAACGCCTAAACTGAAAATTCTTTGAGCCTGTTCAATTGTCTTGATTCCGCCTCCATAACAAATTGGCATTCTGCACTCTGCTGCTAAGTTCTCAATCATTTTATAGTCTGGCTCTCTTTTATCTACAGAAGCATCAATGTCAATTACAACCAACTCATCAACCTCTTTTTCGTTAAAAATTTTAACGGCGTTAATGGGATCACCTACATATTTTGGATCCTTGAATTTTGTTGTTTTTACTAAACCTTTATTGTGAACTAACAAACAAGGAATAATTCTTGGATGTAACATATCTAAAGTTTTGCAAAATTATGTAATAATTGCACTCCGTTAGAGTGACTTTTCTCTGGGTGAAACTGAATTCCAAAAATATTCCCATTATTAACAGCACTAGTGTACTTAATACCATATTCAGTGCTACAAATAATATCTTCAGAATTATTACAAACAAAATAGTAAGAGTGAAGGAAATAAAAACGGGATTGATTATCAAAACCATTGAGTAAAGAGTTCTTTTTATTATTTGGCTCTATTGTATTCCACCCCATATGAGGTAATTGTGTTTTATAGGGGATTGTTGCGGCATCAAATAATTTGACATTACCATCAATCCAGCCAAGCCCAGAAAGCTTTCCTTCATCACTTGATTTAGCCAACATTTGCATTCCAACACATATACCTATAACTGGAATTCTATAAATCAAAACCTGTTTTTCAAGTTCATCTCTCATCCCAGATGAATTAAGTTGTGACATCGCATAATCAAATGCACCAACACCAGGTAAAATTATCTTTGTTGCTCCTTCAATATCACCTGATTTATGAGCGATTTTTGTTTTAATATTTAATCGTTCATATACATTTACAAAAGCTCTTATATTACCTAGTCCATAGTCAATAATTGTAATCATTTTTGGCGTTTTTTTACCTTTTCAACTCCAATCAAATTCAAGAATTTAGCTCCTAATCTAAAGATATGTTGCTGATTTCTATAATCCCAATAATATTTTTTAGGAAGATTAAAATATTCATTTAGTTCAGAGCAACTTATACCTAATTTAGTAGCGATATAAGTGAATTCATCATTAATAGTATCAGTGTTATATGCAGGATATTTTAATTTTTCAATAGCTTCTATCCTATCCATTTGCCCTGTTAGTATTAAGCTAGAAAACTGCACCCGTCTAGGATCAAAACCAAAACGTTCAGGTAGCCAATATCCTTCAAAAAATTTAGTAAAGCGTGATTCAAAGTGTTTTTGAGGATATGGTTTCCATCCATATTCATTTTGCAAAAGTGCTAAGGCATCTTCTTTAATATATGGAATATAATTTAGTGGCTTTACAACATTGACCCCTTTTATATATTTTAAAAAGAATTTATGCCTGAACACTGAACTGAATGGGTATGTATTTAATGGATTATTGCAGAAATGACGTCTGATGTCATTGATTTGTTTCATATCAGTACCATAATAATAATATTGCATTGGATATTGAACACATTCAGTTGATAGATTTCCGCCATTAAGAATGTACTTAATATTGTATTTATTTGCAAAGTTATAAAGCGTGGCTATAAACGCATGATCTTGAGGAATGTCAATATGTGGAACCCCAGACTTAAAGAAAGCTAATTGAAATGCTTTCATTTCTTCCCAGTTAATTACTTCAGTATATAAATCTAAACCTAATTTATTGATCATTACATTAATGTTGTGAACTGCTAATTCTGAGTTCCATCCACCATCAACATGAAACACTAAAGGTCTTAATCCGAACTCTTTAACAGCTAAGTGAAGCATATATGAACTATCAACTCCACCGCTAATTCCGAGAATGCAATCAAATTCACTATCCTTACCAACTTTTTTAATTTTACTAATAATCTTTTCAAGTTGTATTTTCCCATTTCTCCCGGTATCCCAGCTTGGCATAACTATATTAATAAAGTCCCGACAATGATCACATACTCCATTTTTATCAAATGAAATATTTGGATCTGAAGTATCCATTACACAAGTCCTACATATTATTTTATTATTGGAAGGTTCCATTTTTAAAGTATTATTTTATGAATTATTATTTATCTTGCTTATATACAGTTTCATATAATTTTTGAAACAAATATTCTTATCAAACAAACTGATTGCCCTATTTCTACAATGATCTGAATAATAAGATTTCCCTTTACTCTTGATTTTATTAATTGCATCATAAACCTTGTTTATGTTGTATTTTTCTACAATAAATCCCACATTATCGTCAACAAGTTCAGGACTTGCAGTAGAATTATAGACAATTACAGGTGTTCCACATGCTAAAGCCTCTGTAGTTGTCAAACCAAAAGTCTCTTCTACAGAAAGATTTAAATAGACATCAGCAATCGCATAAATTGAAGCGAGTTCAGAAACATTTTCTGTTCTTGAAATTCCCAAAATGTTGTTTGGCAATTGTCTTATTTGTTTATCATTAAGACCGACTAATAAAATAATTTCATTGAATTTAATAATTTTACTTAGTTGTACAAAAGCATCAAGCCCTTTACTACTGCTCCATGTATTTGCTACCCCCAGGATTATATACTTATTATTAAGCATTGGATTTGAGTCAATTAGTTTTAATTTTGACTTATAGTTATAATTAAACACGTTAATGTCAATTCCGTTATATATAATATTATGATTAATATCTTTCAAAAATGATTGTGAAACGATGTTATCTAGCCATTTTGAAACAGAAACAATTGTTAAATTTTTAGCGGAACTGAATATTCTGTGCTTTAAGTAGTAATTTTTTTTGGAATTGTCAATAATAAGACTTTTTGGATACTCCTTTTTTTGTGGACAATGATTACATTCAGTCTTCCACTTAAAGCAACCGATTTTATCAAAATGTGTACAATGACCTGTAAATGACCAACAATCGTGAAATGTCCAAATAACGGGTATTCCAGACGATGATAGGTACTTAAATAGTATCTTGATGTTAATATAATAGCCATGTAGATGATGCAAATGAATAACATCAGGTTTGATTTTAGTAATCTTTTTAATTAATCTTTTAGTGGCAAATCTTGATCCGAATCCATGATTATCAAATATTCTTGTCTCAAGTACATGAAGCAATACGCTAATATAATTTCCTATTCTAATTAAATTTGATTTACTACTTCTTGGAAACCTCCCTATGGCAATATAACTTTCCCAATTATTTGCGATAACATATTCTCCAATGGATTCAGCAATTGTTCCAGTTGACCCCCTATTGCCTTCTACGCATATTTGTAGCAATTTTTTCATTGATTTGATTATTACCTTTAAAAATTGAGTTAAAATTATAAACTATGGAACTTCAGAACTGATATGATCTTCAATATGCAAAATAATGATTAGGCATATTTACTAATAGCACGTTTTAAAGCATGGATGTATCCTTTGCCATATTTTAGGTCAGGTTCCATATAATTACCTTCTCCCCATTCATTCCATGATTTAAGGAAACAATATTTTCTATTGTCTGGCTTATCTGCTATATATTTAAGAGCATGCTTTGCGTGTATTTCAAATAATTCGGGCGTGGAGTTAGTAAATAAGTCACCATTAATGCCGCTCCTTGGTGTATGATCCCAATTTGGGACGATAGTAGGAAAAATATCGTTTTTTTTCTCAGTCTCCGTAACAAGTTTTCTTGAAATTATTTTATATGAAATTCTCCGAGGTGTTTGAAAAACTAAACTGGTTATTTTTCTCACAGCCCATCCTAGAGAACGTTTTGTATTTCTGTTTAATCTACAAGAATTAATAGCGTCAAAACCTAATGATTTTAATTTTTGATATTCATTATCAACATCTGTTGAATAAGCAATAAAGAATATACCTTTTAAACCATTGTTTTCTGCTAATTTATTCCAAAGCAAGATGAACTTATTAATGTTATAGAAGTCAAGTGGTTTATAGATTACAAATATGGGCTTCTCATCAATTCTAATATACCTTTTGTCGTTAAAAGCAGGTAAAAGAGTATTGAAATGCAAAATATCATCTTTTTCCCCTAAATAACATTGTTCAACTAAAGTTTTACTTCCAGTAACAGCCCCATCTTTGTTCCAGAATTTTCTAGACCAAGTTTCGTTTGCCCAACATAGACAAAATGGGAAGTCTGGCTCCCCTGAGGCAAGGACTTCGTTAAAAGGAAGTTCTAGCTCTTGTTTTCCATTGCCAAACCAATAGTGATAATAACAGAATCCATAGACTCCTGCTTCACTAGCTAGTTTTGCTTGAAGATTACGAACTTCAGGAACTCTTAAGTCATAAAAACCGAGGTCTGCAGGTATTTTTGGTTGATAATGTCCAGGAAATAAGGGCTTTGCCTTGGCTACGTTTGTCCATTCAGTGAAACCTGCTCCCCACCATTTATTATTATTTAATGTAGGATGAAATTGTGGTAAATAAAATGCAATAATTTTATTCATAAAAAGAATTTAGAGTAATCATAGTTTACTACTTTCTGAAGAATAAGTTCAAATTATTATGCTTTAATCTTGTTATTTATTGCAAAATTTAAATAATGCTTATTCCATACCATACCAACAGAATACCAAAAAGGTAATATGTACAAGTATGATAGAGTTAATGCGTTTGCTCCCAACATTGAGACAAGAATAAAGCAAATAATTATTAGTTCTGTTAAATAATACTTCAAATACTTTATCGCTCTAAACAATGTCATTATAATGATTATGAAGAATAATAATATTCCAATTAATCCAGTTTCAAATAGTATTTTATAGTAGTTTGCATCAGTCACACCGTTATATCCAAGGCTTCTTGCATATGCACCACCAGATCCCATCCCATGTCCTAGAATAGGAAATCTCCATTCATTCATCATGTTTGAAACTTGGAAATCTCTTCCTTGAAGGGCTTTTGAAATAGACATTTCTTCCATCCGGTCTATAAGAAGTTCTTTTATATGCTCAGCTCTGTCAAAGTATTTTGTATAAACATAAGCAGTTATTGCAATTGAAACAAGAACAAAGGCAATACCGATAAATGAGGATTTTTTTAAATTGTATGTGAAGTAACCACGAATAAAATAATAAATTAGTATAACAGATGTGCATACCATTGCAACGCGCATCTGTGAAATTATTGAAGACAAGGTCATTATAAAGATTACTGCAAATGATAATATGTATTTTTTATTTGATGACTGAAAGTAATTAAAAAGCGATATTGATAAAGAGCTAACTGAAAAATATATAACTGCGTATTCAGACGAGAGGTATGATGTAAAACGCAATGAATTCATTATGCTTTCTTCTGAATAAACTGTAGGAGCAAACCATGCAGAGTTTGCAATTTCAACTTGCCTAACTAAATACCATTCAGGTGTCATAATGTATAAATACAAACCAAGTATCATTGACAACGCACAATATTTTGTGAATGTATTATAATAGGACCGACTATTACGTTTATCTGCTATTCCAATAAATACATAAAACATAGCAGGTATATAATTAAATAAATCATCTACATAGCAACCTAGAGGTCTATTATTATATAAGTAAGATGTAATTGAAAATAAATTATATAAAATGAAGATTACAAAAAGTGATTTAACTATGGATTTACTTGTATTATAAGTTCTTATTGTTATAACAAAAGAAGCTATTATTGATATCATTTTGACGATAGTTGTTAAACGCCAAAGGCCAAAGTAGAATTCAATGATAGCTACTATAAAATATAGTGGAAGTACATAATCAATTACAGTGTATAAGTCCCAATTTATCTTCTTAGTCATTAGGATGTTATGTAAATCTTTAATAAAAGTGATATGCGAATGAATTAGTAGGCTCTAATTAATATATGAATGCCTTTAAGACTAACCAACATCAGTTACCTTAAAACAGTTATAATTTAGAATTCTTTTGCACTACATGAGATTACTGAATAGACACTTAGTAATAATTCAAATGCTTTTAAAATATAATAATTAAATTATTTTATCTAAAATCTTAAGTGCATTATCTCTTCCTTTATTAGGTTCAAGTGAATTAAAATAAAACATTGATAATTTGACACGTTCTTCTATGTACTTATCTACATACCCAGAAATGTATTCATTAATTGTTTTATTTAATTCTAGCTTATTTTTAGGCTTCTCTCCAATATTTAGCTGAGTAAAAGGTATAAAAAAACTCCTTTCATTTTTTTGAAATTCTTCAATGTCATATTGATATAGTATTATTGGACGATTTAGAAGGAGAAAGTCAATAAAACAGGCAGAATAATCGGTAATTAATATGTCTGTTTGTGAGAGTAATACTTGAGAGTCAATGTTTTCTTCAGAAGATATATCATAAATATTTAAGTATTCTGAAAGATCTTCTTTTTCTAAGCGGTGGTAGAAATGTTTTTTAATAATGAAAACGAAGTTGTTGTCATAACAAATCTTCTGGATACGTTCTAAATCTAATATTTCATGAATATTCATTTTAACGATCCCATCAGAGCGATGCGTAGGCATGTAAACTATAGCTTTCCTGTCTTTTTTTATTGAAGTGATTAAATCATTCTTCAGAACTCTTAAAGATAAGTCGTTGAAAACATCATTTCTTGCAAAATTTGAAATATAAATATTTTTTTCAGGGATATTAAAATCTAATGAAGCCCGATTTTTTGCAAAATCACTTGTTACAACCATATAGAATTTTATAAATTTTTTTGATAAAGAAAATAGATACTTACTTTTCTTATTACTACCGATTGATCCAATGTCTTTAATTGGGTGTCCATGTCCCAAATCTAATAATTTACAGCCTGATAATAAGTATGGGCTATAGTCACTTGTTTGTGTTGTTGAGAATAAAACATTTGCTCTTATTATTATCCAGAAATACCTCAAACTATTGTGCAAAATTACAGGCTTACCAGATCGTCTTAATTCATCATAAATCAACTTACTTTTAGTATACCAGAATGATTCGTACTTTGGTTCCTCTAAAAACCTTTCATATACATACATTGTATTATCTGCATATCTAGTTCCAAACCACGATGTGAAAATAATGAGATTTCTTTGTTTTGGGATTAGTTTAATAATCAACTTAGAAATGTATATTAAAATAATAGTTATAAAAAACTTAATTTCTGAAAGTACAGTTCTCGTTAATGATGCCATTCAGCTCTGCTTTTTTGATAGATTTTATAGAAAGAATATCCAAATAATAAATATGAAGATAAAAAACCTAAAAAGATGTATTCTCCATTTAGGAGTACCGAACATAAAAAAGTTGAAAACAGCACATATAAAGCATTAATTATTGATATATAGACGTATACCTCTTTTTTGTGAGCTCTTAAATAAATTGCTGAGCCACTAATAAATATTTGAAAGAACCAGCATGCTAACAACATTGTTAGAGGAATTATACCCATAAATCTTTCTGTAATTTTATCAAATATTACAATGTTGCCTTTGAAAACAAGGATTATTGTGAACATTGATAAAGCACCAAAAATATATGTTATTAATGTGTTTTTTAATGTTTTATTAAATAGGAAATCTAAAGATCTCCATTTTTTTTCTGCAACTAAGATGTTAAATTTTGGAATTTTCGCTACAAACCAAACATTTGAAATACTATAAATTGCATTAACTAAAGTAATCGTAATTCCCACTTTCCCAGCCTCAATAGGACCACTAAAGTAGAACATTATTGGTGTGTATATTTGGAAAACTAAATAGCCACTTCCCCAACTAAGAGCATACTTAAAAAGTAATGGTAGAACATCTTTTTTCCAATTAAAAACTAATTCGTGAGTTTTTTTTAACTGATAGATTGTTCTACCAAAATCCTTCTTCAAAAATAAAAAAAATACTAGTACTCCAACTAATTGAGAAAGGCCCAAAGAGTATAATCCAAAATCAAGAATAAAAAATATTAATAAGAATAAAGTTGTACATATTGACTGGATTAAAATAATTCGTTGAACTTTTGCAACGTTATCTAAACCTTGTACAAAACTACTAAGTACAGACGCAATAAAAACAAAAGCAGATGCAATTAGATATATAAACCATGGGAATAGCCAAGAATAATCATTAGTTCGTGTTCTAAATAGTACTATACCAATAACCATAATTATTGGAAACACAAATAAAGTCATCTTAGTACTCCATCTTATTACAAACTTGTAAAGAGATGATAACCTTGCTAAGTGAAAATCCGCACCAACAAGCTCTTGGTCATTAAACTTTAGATGAGCATATTCATGCGCTGAAAATTGTAGTACAATTGATGTGAAACCCAAATCTGCAAAAATCCCTAATGCCGAAATCCCAATAAAAGTGTACCATAAACCCTGATCTGTTTGATTTAGAAATAAGGGAATAAGAAGTAAAGTCATTGGACCTGAGACAAGTCTCCATAGTTGGCTTAACAGAGTGTTTTTTTCATCTTTATTTGAATTACAAATATGTTTTAACTGTTCAAATATATTATTACGACTTGACTTTATATACATAGTATATGCGCTGAAAATTAGAAATTAAAATCATTATTTGATAATACTAATCCAGCTTTCTCTCTTAAATACTCTTGAGTACCTGATATATTAATAAAAGTATCATCAATTCCAATTCTTTTAATTAAAGGGTATTGATCTATCGCATGTGTGAAAAATAAGTCATTGATTACTTCTAGTAATGCAGAACTAAATCCACAAGATTTTTGATGCTCTTCAATAATAATAATTCTTTGATGATCTTCAAGAATTTTCAATACTGATTGTTTTAGAATAGGTTTAATGAATGGGAAACTGTACAAGGATGCACTTATTTCATTTGATAAAATGAAGTCATTTACGTAATTCAAAATAGAGCCAGTTACTAACACAGCAATATTGTTACCTTTTAGCAATTGAATAGGATGGCCTAGTTGTAGCTGACTAATAATTTCTTTCTTATTAATTGTTGGTTCACCATTTTTCCCAAGTCTAATATAGCAGGGGCCATTATATGTGGAGGAAAAAGTTGTTATGAACTCCGCTTCAATGGGGTCACAAGGTGAGCAAATAACAATGTTAGGTATTGTTCTTAGCATTCCAATATCTTCAGTGCAATGATGTGAGGTACCCAATGGGCCATATGAAAAACCTGCACCTACAGATACAATTTTTACATTTAAGTTATGATAACAAATATCATATCTAATTTGCTCCATACATCTTAATGTAGGAAAGTTTCCTATTGAGTAAATGTAAACGCAATAACCTTCAGTTGCCAAGCCAGATGCAACACCTGCCATATTTTGCTCAGCAACTCCAATGTTTAGAAATCTATCGGGAAATTCTTCTCTAAATGGTTCAATTACATTGTATCCTAGATCTCCAACTATTAGAAAGATTTTGTAATTATTTCTAGCCTCTAATACAAGTTGATTTATAAATGCAGATCTCATTATGTATGTAGTTCATCAATTGAAAGCTTATATTCTTCCTCGTTCGGCGATTTATAATGCCACAATAGTTTATTCTCCATAAAACTTATACCCTTCCCTTTGACAGTATTTGCAATAATAGCTTTTGGTTTACCGTTATTATAATTTGATTTAATTAGAGAGAGTTCAATTTCGTTATGACAATGTCCATTTATTTCTCTTACCTCCCAGTTAAATGCCCTAAGCTTTTCTTTTAGAGGGCTTAAATCAATAATTTCGTTCGTACTCCCTAAGCTTTGAATCTTATTGTAGTCAATTATTACAATTAAGTTGTCTAATTTATGTTGTGGTGCAAAAAGTAATGCTTCCCAATTGGATCCCTCATCAAGTTCTCCATCACTAATAATACAATAGCACCTCCAAGGTTCACTCTTTTTTTTTGCAGCTAATGCAAGCCCGCAACATATTGGTAATATATGCCCTAAGCTCCCAGCAGAGAATTCAATACCCGGTACTTTATAATTCGTATGTGAAGTAAAAATTGACCCGTTATCTGAATAAGTTTCAAGATCTTTGATATTGAAAAAACCTTTTAATGCTAAAGTTGAGTAAAGAGCTATACATGCATGTCCTTTAGATAAAAGAAAGCGATCTCTATATTGATCTTTAGGATTATAGGGATCAATCTTCATTATCCTATTGTATAATACAGATAACAAGTCAACAATTGATAAAGCACTACCAATATGAGCTGCTTTTTTTTTAAACACTAAGTCAATGCATATTTCCCTCACTTTTTTCGCAAAAATTAATGTATCAGTCATGACATTATGTGTTTTTTTTAAGTAAGTGGAAATTTATAGTTTTCTCTAATGCAATATTTAAAGGTAATTCTTCAATAATTTTGAACTCTTTTTTTAATTTTGAATTGTCTGGGATGTAATTAAAACTTCTAAATGTAGAATTTTTGTTTAAAATTTTAACATTTACCTTGTTAGAAAACGATGAAACTAACTCAGCCAGTGACTTAATTGAAATAGGTTTATCTGAACCTACATTGTAAACTTCCATAGACCTACCTAAAACCAATATAGATAATAAATGAATAACCATATCAGCTGCATAAAGGTATGACCTTTGTGGCTCTCCATTCCCAATTATAACGATATCCCTTTCTAATAAAAGATCATTTATAAAATTCCCTATTGCAAAATGCTTGTTTAAACTTAAATAGGGGCCAACAAAAGCAAAACAACGAGCTATAGACACATGAATATTATGCTTTCTTATATAAGACGCACAAACAAATTCAGCCATTCTTTTTGATTCTGCATATGAAGATCCAATATCAATAGGATTGGGTCCGCCATTATATTCTTCAGAAATTCTCTCAAGATTTTTTGGTTGAGTCCCGTATATTGCACCAGAACTTAAATATAAAACCCTACAATTCTTACACTGTATAGCATAATCTAATAAATGAACTGTACCATTTACAACTACATCTGCTAAGTTAAGAGGATTATTAATAATTTCTGAATTATCCGTATCAGTCGCTGCATGTATAATATAGTCACAATGGAATTTTGGAAATGAAAAACTTCTAATATCACCAGTTATAAATGAAATGAATTTATCATGCTTTAAATATGGAAATTCTAATAAAATATTCTCAATATTTCTTGTTAGTATAAGTGCTTTAATATTATAGTCAAGGTATTGATTTGCATATAATAGCGTTTGAATAAGCCATTTCCCAACAAACCCAGTGCCACCAGTTATAAAGAATGACTTATTCTTGATGTCTATAAAATTATTACTAGATGAATTAAATATATATGACAAATCGTCAAGAAGTATTTTTTCCATACACAAAATAAACTATTATTATATAGTTATCTCGTCCAAAATCTAGATTTCTGGAGAATGTCAAGCTCTTCGGGATTTATTGAGTAAGAATACTCATTTCCGGGGTACCTACACTCTTTAACATCGTTAATATATTTTTTTATGGCCATCTCTGTTAACACAAGAATACCATCCTTTCTTTCCTCTCGTCCAACTCTACGAATATCATCAATACTATGAATATATTTACTAAATTCTTCAAGAACATCAGAAATATAACACTTTGCGAACCATGGCCTAAAATTTTTGTAGAAGCCTAATAAATCATGCATTATAATTAATTGACCATCTACCCCGTCACCGGCCCCAATTCCATAGATAGGGATGTCTATTTGTTTTTGAACTTGAGAAGCTGGTTCTGATGGCATTGCTTCAAGAAGTATCGCACAAGCTCCTGCTTCTTGCAATGCTAAAGCATCATTAATTGTGCATTCAAAGCTTTCAATAGTTTTACCCTGGACTCTATATCCTCCAAATGATGAAGTGCTTTGAGGCGTTAGACCTAAATGACCAAAGACTAATATCCCCGAATTATTTATTGACCTAACCCTAGATGCCACTCTTTCTCCTCCTTCTAATTTTATAGCATCGCAACCTGCCTCTTTAACGAATCTTAGAGCATTTTTTATGGCATCTTCATCACTGATTTCATATGATCCTTGAGGCATATCTCCAATAATAAATGTATTAGGAGCTCCTTTTCTAACAGCTTTTGCCATTTGAATCATTTCATCCATTGTAACAGGATTAGTCGTCTCGTAACCTAGTTGTACCATTCCTCCAGAATCACCGATAAGTATCATGTCAATACCGGCCTGCTCTGCGCAATATGAAGTCGGATAGTCATATGCAGTAATCCAAGTAATTTTTTCATTACTCAGTTTCTTTTTTTGAAATGTTTTTATTCCTTGTTTCATTTTTTATTCCTCCAATGGTTTAATAATCATGTTTTTTCTGAATTCTTCTCTATCCAAGAAAGGGTACATATCTTCTAGTGGCTTTGAAAGCATTTTTCCATCTTCTGTCTTTATTGAAGTGACTATAGGTGCTAAAAGTTGATCTGACTGACACATAACCTCACATATAACTGGTACATTAAGCGATAGTATTTCTGGCAATAATGTTTCAAGCTCTACAGAATTAGTTATTAGAAAGAATTTAATTCCATAAGCGTTTGAAATTTTCTCTAATTGAGGAAATGAGACACCTGATGTTGGATCTGTTCCAATCAATCTTCCATCAAAGAATCTATTCTGAGTTGCTCTTATAGATAAATACCCATTATTATTCCATACAAATAATTTGATTGGTATTTTGTGATATACAATTGTTTGCAGTTCCTGAATGTTCATTTGAAACGAACCATCTCCTGTAATTCCAATAATAGAATGACCATGTGATGCGAAATGTGTACCGATTGTTGCTGGAATTGTAAAACCCATCTCAGCTTGTGCACCGGATGTTATATACCTATGGGTCTCATTCAACATTAATGCTTGTGAAGCCACGTAAAACGCAGAACCAGCGTCAGATACTATGACAGAATTATTGGGGATATTCCTATTGAGTGCATCAATAAAATAATAGAGATTTATACCGTTTATATCATGTTTGTAATCTGGCAAAAATGTCGGCCATTTTATTTTCCAGTTCATGCAAACCTCAGCCCAATCGTTTTTGACACAGAAATTGTTACTATTGAGCTTTAGCAACATATAGTTAAGAAAAATTTTTACATCAATATTAATAATATCATCAACTCTTACTGTATCTTTTTTATGTTCTTCTTTATCAATATCAATTGCTATTATTTTTGCTTCTCGTGCAAAAGTTTCTTTTTCAAAACCTGTTGTTGAAACACTCAATCTACTTCCTAAACTAATCAATAAATCAGAGTTTTGCATTGCGAAGTTCCCAGCTCTATCTCCTTTTGTTCCGGTTCTTCCAACAAACTGTGGATGCTTACTTGGTAATAAGTCAATACTTAAGTAAGTTGTTACGAATGGTATCTTTGTAAGTTGAATAAATTGTCTAAATTCTTCAACTGCATCTCCAAGTCTAACACCATTCCCAGCTACTATAATGGGCCTTTTAGAATTATCTAGTTCAGTAATAAATTTATTTAAAATATCGTCATCAACTGCTAAAATATTTTCCGATGCAAGCGTATTACAATTGAAATGAATTAAATCATCAGTATCAATAATTGCTCCTTGAATATCCTGAGGTACATCAATCCAAACCGGACCAGGTCTTCCATTCTCTGAAAGGAATTTTGCCTTTTCTAGATGGAAGGCAATATCGTTTTTGTCATCAACCATAACTGCGTATTTTGTAATTGAGCGTACAATTGATACAATATCAGCTTCTTGAACTCCTTTTTGACGTAGATTAATGTCGGATTTGTGTACTGTTCGGTTAAGTTTATCATTACCTGATATGAAAAATACCTTTACATTATCTTGCCATGCATCAAGTAATCCAGTGATACAGTTAGTACCCCCACAGCCAGTTGTCGGAATAGTGACTGCAAAATTATTTGTGTATTTAGCATATGCAACAGCTCCCATTGCCGATGCTTGTTCATGGTGGTTGCAAATGACATTAATATTTCCATGTTTAACAATACCATCATTCAGGAACATAGCTCCTCCACCAGATATCATGAATACATCATTAACTTTAAGTTGATCCTTAATATAATTAGCAATAAAATCAACAACTCTTATTTTCATTTTGTTATTTTTTAAATGTATTAAAACCAATCATTAGTGTCCACTAAAAATTAATTTTCGTTCTTTGAAATCGTTATAATTTAGCAAGTTATAAGCTTTTTTGTTGCGTGACGACTTGAATTTAATAATTTAGCCGAGATTAATATCTTAGGCAATG